>ERZ857965.36-NODE-36-length-204554-cov-7.873735_pt1 | contig 204554 bp, 183 predicted proteins | sample MGYA00519758_ERZ857965 | MGnify/ENA primary metagenome ERZ857965 (study PRJEB31778, sample SAMEA3449381) | human gut metagenome | biome: human gut; feature: human-associated habitat; material: faeces | place: United Kingdom | collected 2010/2012 ...
GTCATCCGTTCGTACGTTACGCAGATGACAGCCTAATCTTCTGCAAAAGCAAGAGGGGTGCGGAGCGCGTATGCGAAGGACTGACCAAGTTCATCGAGAAGAAACTCCACCTGAAAGTAAACCTCGACAAGACGGAAGTCGGCAATGTCCGTGGGATGAAGTACCTGGGACATACCTTCTACAAGACTGGAGAGGGCTGAAGGTTGCGTGTCCATCCCAAGAGCTTGCTCAAACTGAAGGCAAAGCTCAAGATGCTGACGGGCAGGAGCAACGGGATGGGATATGAACGCAGGAAGGTCGCGCTACACCAAGTCATACGCGGATGGGTATCATACTTCAAATATGCAGATGCGAAAACATCACTGACAACCATTGACCAATGGTTGCGCAGGCGGATACGTATGTGCATATGGAAAAGTTGGAAGAGACCTAAGACAAGGATAAAGAATCTCATACGATGTGGCATCAAGCCATACTGGGCGAGAATCTATGGCAACAGCAGCAAGGGATATTGGGCAAATGCGGAAGGTGTAATGCACCACGCTGCAACCAACGATAAACTCCGCGCCGCAGGCTATCCTTGTGTTATGGACTACTATGTCAGATTGCACGTTAAATAAAGAACCGCCGTATGCGGAACCGCACGTACGGTGGTGTGAGAGGTCGGAAAACGAAAGTAGGAAGAAAACTACTTCGTTTTCCTCCTACTCGATTATTTTTGCCGAAGAGAGGCTTTACTTTCTAAAAGGTATGGTCGCCCGTGACCTTATGAACGGGTGGCAGGCGTAAGCCTGACGGGACGAGGCCGCAGGCCGAGCCTTTTAGAAAGAAAAGCCGATATCAATACTCATCCCAGGACTTGATCTGTATGTCATCCATTGACATTGAACAGAATGCCTTGATAAATGCATTTGCCAGACGGGCATTGGTAAAGAGCGGAATGTTGCTGTCAATGGCACTGCGGCGTATATGGTAACCGTTGCTGAGTTCCTCCTCACTGAAGTTCTTAGGAATGTTTATGACCATATCGACTTCCTTGTTCTTTATCATGTCGAGAGCCGACGGGAAGAGGGATTTCATCGAAGCATTGCTTGCCTCAGACGGCCAGAGCACTCTCTTGCAAGGTATGCTGTTCTCTATGAAGTACTTATACGTGCCACTTGTGGCGTAAAGTTCATAGCCTTTCTCTGCCAGGAGCCTGCAGGCCGTAAGCATATCAGCTTTCTGTAGCGGATCTCCGGTAGAAAGAAGAATTTTCTTCTCCGGAATCGTATTGCCTACAGAAAGAATCGATTTGAGCAACGCTTCATCCAGATTGTCGCCAATACAGCCGACCTCACCAGTTGATGACATATCCACGCCGAGCATCGGGTCTGCTTCTTCGAGTCTTGCAAACGAGAACTGTGAGGATTTTACGCCCACGTAATCGAGGTCGAATGCGCTCTTCTGAGGTGCAGCAGGATGTTTTCCGAGCATCACCTTGGTTGCGAGCTCTATGAAATTGATTTTCAGAACCTTGGAAACGAACGGGAAACTACGTGACGCACGGAGGTTGCACTCGATGACCTTGATCTTGTTCTCCTTGGCGAGGAACTGGATATTGAACGGTCCGGATATGTGAAGCGCTCCTGCAATCTTGCGGGCAATCTTCTTGATACGGCGCACCGTCTCCACGTAAAGTTTTTGCGGAGGAAACTGGATGGTGGCATCGCCAGAGTGCACACCGGCATACTCAATATGCTCTGATATCGCATATGCAAGGATTTCTCCGCCATCAGCCACCGCATCGAACTCTATTTCCTTGCATCGGTTCATGAACTTGCTGATTACCACAGGGTGTTCCTGGGATACTTCTGAGGCCAATGAGAGGAAGTGCCTGAGCTGTTCCTCATCATAGCAGACATTCATTGCCGCACCTGAAAGCACGTAGGACGGTCTTACAAGCACAGGGAAGCCGACTTTGCTGATGAACTTGTCCACATCGTCCATTGTGGTAAGCTCACTCCATTCCGGCTGGTCCACTCCGAGCGAATCGACGATGCTGGAGAACTTGTTTCTGTCCTCTGCCTTGTCAATGTCCTTGGCCTTGGTTCCGAGAATCGGGACATTGTTCGCGTCAAGCCTGAGCGCCAGATTGTTAGGAATCTGACCGCCCACTGAAACCACCACGCCGTGAGGGGTCTCCAGTTCAATGATATCCATCACTCTCTCGAATGTGAGTTCATCGAAATAGAGCCTGTCGCACATGTCGTAGTCTGTGGAAACGGTCTCCGGATTATAGTTTATAAGGACTCCACGGTAGCCTTCCTTGCGGATAGTTTCAATGCAGTTCACTGAGCACCAGTCGAATTCGACTGAACTACCGATTCGGTAAGCACCGGAGCCGAGTACAACTACAGATTTCCCGTCATTTTCGAACTTAATGTCATTGAACTTGCCGTTATATGTAAGGTAAAGGTAGTTGGTGGCAGCAGGGAATTCGGCAGCAAGAGTATCAATCTGCTTTACGACAGGAACGATTCCGTGAGACTTTCTCCATGCCCTGACCTTGTCCTGGCAGGCCTTGCCGTCCAGATTGTCCTTGAATACTGCGCGCTGGATCTGGAAATCCGAAAAGCCCTGGCATTTTGCCTGCTGCAGAAGTTCCAACGGCATTGACTCAATCTCATTGTATGTGTTCATCTCGTTGTAAGTGGAAACGATGTTTTCCAACTTCTCGAGGAACCAGTTGTCGATTTTCGTGAGCTCATGGATCTGATCCACAGTGTAGCCGGCACGCATTGCCTTGGAAATCACGAAGATTCGCCTGTCCGTAGGCTCTTTCAGCGCCTCATCCACATCAGCGACTTGGAGTTCCTTGTTGCCGACGAATCCATGTGCGCCCTGGCCTATCATGCGGAGGCCTTTCTGGATGGCCTCTTCAAATGAACGGCCGATTGCCATGACTTCGCCCACACTCTTCATGCTGGAGCCGATCTTGCGGGAAACGCCATGGAACTTGGAAAGGTCCCAGCGTGGTATCTTGCAGACAATGTAGTCCAAAGCTGGTTCGAAGAATGCAGGAGTCGTTTTGGTGACTGAGTTCTTCAGGTCGAACAGGCCGTATCCGAGTCCGAGCTTCGCTGCAACGAAGGCCAGTGGATAGCCGGTCGCCTTGGAAGCCAATGCTGATGAACGTGAAAGACGGGCATTGACCTCAATCACACGGTAGTCCATCGCATCCGGGTCATATGCGTACTGCACGTTGCACTCTCCCACGATGCCGATATGTCGCACGATCCTGATGGAAAGCTCACGCAGGAAATAATAGTCTTTGTTCGACAATGTCTGTGACGGAGCCACCACGATACTCTCTCCGGTATGTATTCCGAGAGGGTCGAAATTCTCCATGTTGCAGACCGTGATGCAGTTGTCGTATTTGTCGCGAACTACCTCATACTCAATCTCTTTCCAACCTTTGAGAGACTTCTCCACGAGCACCTGTGGCGAGAATGAGAAGGCCTTGGAACAGAGTTCTTCGAGTTGTTCGTCATTGTCGCAGAAGCCTGAGCCCAGACCGCCGAGAGCATAAGCGGCTCTTACGATAAGCGGATATCCGAGTTCATGTGCGGCCTTGCGGGCTTCTTCCATATTCTCGGCAGGATGAGACTTGATGGTCTTTACGTCTATCTCATCGAGTTTCTGAACGAAGAGCTCGCGGTCTTCCGTATCCATGATTGCCTGGACAGGTGTACCGAGCACTTCAACGCCATATTTTTCGAGAATTTTCTTCTCGTAGAGTTCCACGCCGCAGTTCAATGCCGTCTGACCTCCGAATGAGAGCAGAATGCCCTCAGGACGTTCTTTGGCAATGACTTTTTCCACGAAGAACGGTGTGACCGGCAGGAAGTAGATCTTGTCGGCAACGCCTTCGGACGTCTGGACTGTAGCGATGTTCGGATTTATCAGCACGGTTTCAATGCCCTCTTCGCGAAGAGCTTTGAGCGCCTGGGAACCGGAATAGTCGAATTCTCCGGCCTGTCCGATTTTCAATGCGCCTGAACCAAGAATCAGGACTTTCTTTATATTAGGGTTTTTCATACTGCTCTTACTTTATTTTACTGATAAACTCGTCAAACAGGAATTCCGTATCTGTAGGACCACTTGAGGCTTCAGGGTGGAACTGTACGGAACAGAATGGTTTGGACTTGTGGCGGATACCTTCATTGGTCCCGTCATTCATATTCACGAACCAAGGCTCCCAGTCGCTTCCCAATGCTGATGAATCCACGGCATAACCATGATTCTGAGATGTGATGAAGCACTTGTTGGTACTCAACATGCGGACCGGCTGGTTATGGCTGCGGTGTCCGTATTTGAGCTTGTATGTGGTGGCGCCGGCTGCCCTTGACAGCAACTGGTTGCCCATGCAGATTCCGAAAATCGGCTTGTCCTGCTGCATTGCCTTACGCAGATTATCCACAGTCTTCTGGCAGAATTCAGGGTTACCCGGACCATTGGAAATGAAGAGTCCGTCATAATCCAGCGATAGGAAATCATAGTCCCAAGGTACACGGATGAGTTCCACTCCCCTGTCTACAAAGCATCTGAGGATGTTGTGCTTCACGCCGCAATCCACGAGAACGACTTTCTTGTCCCCTGAACCATAGCGGATTACCTCCTTGCAGCTGACGATGTCGATCTGATTGTCGGTATTAGGGTCATGGATTTCTTCTTTGGCCTGCTCACCTTCTGGGATTATCTGTCCGAGCATTGAACCATTGTCACGGAGCATCTTGGTGATTTCTCTCGTATCCACGCCGTAGATTCCGGGAATTTTCTGCTCTTTCATCCACTCGTCCAAGCTCTTGACAGCATCCCAGTGGCTATACTGGAATGAATATTCTGATATCACGAGGCCTCTTACCCAGATTTTTTCGGATTCAAAGTTCTTGGATATTCCATACTTGTCAATGCCTTCATCCGGAACGCCGTAGTTTCCGATAAGAGGATAGGTGACACAAAGAATCTGTCCGGAATAGGACGGGTCTGTGAGGCTTTCCGGATAACCTACCATGGCAGTGGAGAATACCACTTCTCCATCGCAAGGCTTGTCATAACCGAAGGACCATCCTTTCAGTTCCATTCCATTCTGAAAACGGAGTGTTGCGCGAAGTCTTTTTTCCATTTCGTGTTTACGATTTTATATCTGTCTATCTATCAATACGTCAAAAAAAAAGACCTTCCCGAAACGGGAACGGTCAATTTCAATCAATGCCAATGAAAACGGTGGTTCTGACTTGATAGAACCCAGATGTCTGTATGTAAGCCCCGATATTCATTGTCTGAAACTTTATTTTCATTTCAGAATACAAAATTAAGACTAATTTCCCGATATTGCAACGGAAAATATTGCAAATCCACGTGAAACTGCTAATTTTGCGCCGATTTTAGAGAAAGATATGCGGCACGATGACGGTGCCGGACAATGATTTTAAGACGGACGAAATGATAAACGTAAAAACTTCATGCGGATTGCGCAAATGGCTCCCCGTAATCGGGCTGACCTTTTCGACATTCATATTCAACACTTCGGAATTCATCCCGATAGGACTTCTGACAGACATAGCCTCTGACTTCTCCATTACAGAATCCAAAGCCGGTATCCTGATTACAGTATATGCCTGGGTGGTAGCGCTCGCTTCATTGCCCCTGATGATGGCTTTTTCCAAAACGGAGAACAAGAAACTTCTGCTGTCGATCGTGGCATTGTTCACAGCAAGTCACATATTGTCAGGCTTTTCCAGTTCATATTATATGCTTATGGCATCCAGAATCGGAGTCGCCTGCGCGCATGCGATATTCTGGTCAATGGTGACTCCATTGGCTGTCCGCGTGGCGCCTGAAGGAAAACGTTCGGTCGCATTGAGTTTTATCATCACCGGTTCATCCGTGGCAATGATAGTTGGCCTTCCATTGGGACGCGCCGTGGGGCTTATGGTAGGCTGGAGGGCCACATTTCTCCTCATTGGCGCGATCTCCGCTCTCATACTCGTGCTGCTGGCTATAGTATTGCCTAAGGCTCCGAGTGACAATGACGTATCACTCAAGTCTTTACCTGCATTGATCAAAAGACCGGTGCTGATCGGGATTTACCTGCTGACAGTCATAACCATCACCGGACATTTCACGGTTTACAGTTACATCGAGCCGTTTCTCGGCCAGGTCGCTGGACTTTCCGGCCAGACCATCACCCTGGTGCTTTCATTGTTCGGTGTAATGGGAATTATCGGCAGTTTCTTGTTCTCAAGGTACTATGACAGGCACCGTTTCCTGTTCATTCGTTTCGCGGTGACTGGAATCTGCGTATTCATATTTTTGCTTGCGATTGCTGCTGCAACACCTCTTGCGGCCATCGCAGTATGTGTGTTCTGGGGGCTTGCCATCAACTTCTACAATCTGGCATTCCAGTCTGAGATTATACAGAACGTCCCGCACGGAACTTCTATTGCAATGTCCATATATTCAGGCATTTACAATGTCGGTATCGGTGCAGGCGCTCTTGTCGGCGGTACCGTCTGCACTCATCTTGGAGTCAGCTCGGTCTGCTATGTAGGTGGAATCATCGGAATTGTTGCCGCATTGTACTGCGCCTTCCGGTTCATCCCCATTCTCAGAAAAACCTCTGTAACAGAATAGTCTTTAGAGGTTTACCACTTCTGATTTATACTTCACCCTGTAGTCGGTGGTGTCAGCGTCGAGAACGAAAATCTGATAGCTGTTTCCGCCGGGATATACTCTTACGACGATATGTCCCCAAGGCTTGAAATTGCTCCAAAGTGCCTCACCAAGTTTCTTTCTCGACTGATCCACAGTGATATAGTAGTCGCGCTCCCCTCTCCAGACCTGAGGGTCACATATTCTGGTCATTGTAGATGCGACAGGATGGTTTTCACTCCTTGCGTCGATTATGATTACCTGAGGCGAAAGCGTCTGGAGGAAGAAAGCGTTGCAGGTATCGAAATAGCCATGGTGATTAGCCTTCATCACAGTTACCTTTCCGCAGACTTTAGCGACAGGTGTCTCAAAATCCCTTTCCTGGGACTTGTAGATTGGCCAGTTTCCGCCTGAGAGGTCACCTCCGTTGTAATACGAGAATTTGCCGTATCTGAGTCTGATGGCGCAAGAGTTCATATTCTCATCGAAAAGAAGAGGATCGCCGCTGTACATTTTCACGGACTTGGTGCCCTTTCCTGTCCATACTTCTCCATTAGCGGCCAAGTTCCTGATTTCGAACTGTCCTGCGTATTTCTTCGGATTGTGGACAAGGGTGAACTGCTTCTTGCTCCCAACCTGAAATTTCTGCGCTTCTGTGCCCTGGCTGACGGTATAGTTCACGAACTTCATATAGTCCTCCATGAAGCCCTTGTCCGCATTAAGCACTTTCTGCCTTGACGGAAAATCGTAGTCAGGATAGCCCCTATCCACGAAAGTATTGAAATGGATCAGGCTTCCCACCTGGGTGATTCCGGACAGACCGAAACCGTGCTCCCCCGGAATCATGTCCTTGGCAGTTCCGATATGGTCGTTATGCAGATGCGTAACCATGGCATAGTCAAGGTTTTCCTTATCCGGCAGCTGTGACAGAAAATGCTTGATATAGATGGCCTGCCACTCGCCCGGCATTTTGGACGCATCCGGATGTTGGGTATCTTTCGCTTTAGCATTGTCCCCGGCATCAATCATCATGGTCGTACCGTCAGGCATTACTATCAATGCCGCGTCTCCTCTACCTGTAGCGATGGTGTGAATGTCCAGATAACCTTCCTGCCAAGTAGGAAGGTACTCAGGTGTCTGCGCATAAGTTACGACCGCAGACATCATCAATGCAAATGTCAATAATCTTGTTTTCATTTTTATATGTTTTGTATTTCGTTTCGTAAGTGCAAATTTAATCAATGATGGAAAATGTTGAAAAAAAATTGAACAAATGCGCCTACGTTTTCGTAGAGTTTATTGTAAGCCATATATCTGGAAGTAGTATCAAGTCCTGATGCCATTTCGGCGGGGTAACCTCTTTATCTTCGTGGTGCCAGAAAACCTGGACGCGGACTTTGGCGGAGGTCGGGATGTAGCCTTTGGAATCCAAAGCCTGGAGTTTTTTGGTGAAGGCCTCGGAAAATTTCACGACACGCACGCAGCCCTTGTAAAGTCCGTCTTCGCCGACATTGAGTACCCATCCGGAATGAATGGCGGCAAAATCAATGCGCTTGTTTATGAAAGCATTGAGAACCACGTCTTTATGGCCCATTTGGATAAGGATTTCCGCCGGCTGGCCATAGTCGGTTTCGTCCATTGCGTAATTGACGGCAGACAGCACATTGCGGTCGAACAATGCCGGATTGTCGTAATGTACGGAGAGGTTTTTCTTGGCCCGGGTCATTGCCACATAGACAGCGCGGCGCTCCTTGTCGGTAATCACGCGAAGTCCCTTGAGGGAGACATAAACATTGTCAAATTCACGACCTTTGGCCTTGTGGATGGTCGAAACGATGATTTCCGAATCGCCGCCGGGAATGAAAGTCTCCAGCTGCGACTCGCGGAGATAAGACTCGAAATCCGACAAATAAAGATGCTTTCCTTCCGATTCGAAGCCTGCAATGCAGTTCAATGCCACCTCAAGATATTGGCTGTCAGAATATTGTTCACGAAGCGCAGCCTTCGCTTTTTCCCATTCGGATTCGTCAATGTCGATGCATCCAGGCTTCCGCACAAGGGAAAGGAAGAAATGCAGTTCGGCCAGGTCGGTCAGGCTGAATCCTTCCTTCGACTGTATAAGACGGGTCTTGCGGCCATGACGGTTCAGCAATGCGGATAGAATCAGTGCATCATCATTGGTCAATGCCAATACGCAGGTGCGGCCACCATAATCATCTGTAACGATTTCATTGACAATGGCTTGCTCGTAATTGAAGGCTCGATGGAAACGGACAATGACATTGCCGCGGGAGCCCTGTACGCCCTTTATAGGGACGGCTTTCAGCCGGTACGGGATGCTGGTCACGAAAGCATTGGCGGCAGCTATGACTTCGTCTGAACTGCGGAAATTTTCCGTCATGTTGTAGACGGTCGCGCCCATTGAAATCAGCCGCCGCATGTATCCTGAGTCGGAGCCGCGGAACTCGTAGATATTCTGGTCGTCGTCGCCTACAGCGATTACGCGCATGTCTTCGTTTAGATTTATAAGCATTTCCACGAGGGCGAACTCGTCTGCACTCATGTCCTGCGCTTCAACGATGACGAGTATGGATTTGGTGATCTGGCTGCGTTCCACCTTCCCTTCCTTTATCGCGGTTACGGCATCACTTACTACATGGTCCGAATCCTCGACAGTGCCTATTTTTCCGAGCAGATCGAAACAATATGAATGGAATGTCTTGATTTCCACGTATTTGGCAGCTCCTCCGATCAGCCGGGCAAGACGTGCGTGGAATTCCATGGCGGCTGCGCGTGAAAAAGTCAGCATCAGCAGCTGCTCGGATTTTATGTCTTCCATCAATATGAGGGAGGCCAATTTGCGGACCAGCACATAGGTTTTTCCGCTTCCCGGACCGGCCGGTACGACTATGAAACGGGAATTCTTGTCATTGATGATGCTGCTCTGCACTCCGGTAAGACTGCCGAAAATCTCATCGTACTTCTTTTTGCTTACGTTGCGGTTGATTTCCTCGGCTTCCTTGCTGTCGAAATAGCGTTTGATGAACGCCTTGAAGTCCATAGTGAAGTAGTCGTGGACATATTCCAACGCCTTTTTCTCGTCGGCGACCATCATATTCGCATATTTGCCGACAATGTGAATCTGCTGGATGCGCTGCCGGTAGAAGTCGTCAAGATTCTTGTAATCCTCTTTCTTATAGCGGCTTCTATTGTCGAAATTCAGGCGCTCAAGTTCAATCTTGTTGTACAGCACCATGAATCCGCCTTCGATGCTTACTATACCAGTCTTCGCCAAAAACAGCAAGGCTTCTTCAATATCCTCAAGGCCAGCCTGTCCGGTCTGGAAAAGGTTGCTGGAATTATATCCCTCGACAAGTTCGGCCAATGAGAAATTCACACTGACGTCCTTGCCGTCTTCGAGGCATTGTGATTTGAATTTTTCTAGTATATATCTAGTAACATCCAGTCTCCTATCTGCTTTCAGAGCCAGCCTTTCGCGCGGCATCCTGATGCGGATTTCTATATATTCTTCTGATAAAGACGTCTTTTCTATGTAGTTCCGGATAATCCAGAAATACAATAACGTGCGGATATCTTTTACAGTAGAACTTGATATACCTTCAGCCAATGCCTTCTCGTTCAGTTCCTTGATGCTGAATTTATATTCATTGTCAGACAATGCGTCAATGATGCATTTCTCCAATTTCCCGTAAAAATCCAGTTTCCTGACCTGGCTTGTCCGGAGATACGCATACATATCATTGTCCTTCGCGAGAATGCCGCTCATCCGCATTTTCTCGACAACGTTTATGACCTTTCTGATTTCTATGCCGAGCATATCGGAGAGGTAGTCGACGCGCGACTCGGCTTCTGCAGTACCAGCCTTCGACCGGCTCCGTTCCGATATCAATGACTTGATGATGCGTCTTGCATTGACCTTGTCTTCCTCCGTAAAATCATTGCAGCCGTCGATTAATCCGGCCGCCTCATCCATTGTCCGCGGTACGATGCTGGTAGCGTAGATTCTCGGACTGTCCATCCCGCGACGGATGAACCCGGCATTTTCCAAGGCGGCTATCGCGCTTTTTACTTTAGTTTCGACGTCGCAGATTTCATCCCAACCTGCTTTTCGGGCGATTTCAAGAGCGGAAATATTGATGGTGCTGTACCTGGACGTCAAGTTTTTTATTGCGCGCCACACCTGATTTATCTCGCTGAGTGTCAACTTGGTTTGATTGAGCAATGTAAAGTGGCGGTTCAGGTCGTCGTCATTGTAAAGGACGTAGCAGTCAGCATTGGAATTTACATCTCGTCCCGCCCTGCCTGCTTCCTGTATATAGTTTTCCAGCGAATCCGATATTTCATAATGGACCACGAGGCTGACATCGCTCTTGTCCACGCCCATTCCAAAAGCAGACGTGGCGACGATAATGCGCACCCGGTTGTTCATAAAATCATCCTGTGACTGGACTTTTTCCTCAGTCTCCATCTGGCCGTGGAATGCTTTGGCTTCCAAACCGTCCTGCGTCAGACGCTTGGCGATTTCTTCCGCTTTCTTAGTCCTTGTGACATAGACGATTGCCGGACCCCGGCTATCATACAGAAGGCTTCGCAATGTAGGATATTTCTCGTTGTTGCCACGATACAGCACCGAATAATGAAGGTTGGTCCTGGCTGCGTCCGTTGTATAAAGTTTCAGTTCCAGATTCAGCCTGTCCCTGAAATAATCCGTTATGTCGCTGACCACCTTGGGCTTGGCCGTTGCCGTGAAGCAAGATACCGGGATCGGCGAAGACTGTCCTTTTTTCTTCTGCAGCTGGAGTATGAAATCAGCGATATGCATGTATTCTATGCGGAAATCCTGTCCCCAAGCTGAAAAACAATGCGCTTCGTCGATGACTATGCGGACAATCGTCCTTCCCAGCAGGACTTTCTCTATCGTCTTGGACCTCAATGACTCAGGAGCGATATATAAAAGCGATGCTTCACCTGAAACTATTCTATCAAGTGTATTTTTCCGTTCTATCGGAGACAGCAGGCCATTGATATAGACGGCATCGGCAATGCCTTTCTTTTCCAGATTCTCCACCTGGTCTTTCATAAGTGACTGCAGCGGCGAAATGACGACCGTCAGACCGCGCACCGACTCCCCCGCCATCAGCGCAGGAATCTGGAATGTCAATGATTTTCCGCCTCCCGTGGGAAAGATTGCCAAAATGGATTGCCCTTCCAATGCTGCATTTACGGCATTTTCCTGCAAGGGCTCGCCACCGAATTTCCGGAAATGGTCATACCCAAACCAGCGTTTCAATGCTTTTTCAGGGTTTCTTTTACTTGTGCAATAATGACATCTGCCGCAATTGCATTCCCGCAACTGTCTTGTAATGCGCTCTGTTTCAGGATAATTCTTCAGCACCCACGGAGCAGTTATTGAATTTCTGTCGTCAGTGGAAATCAGCGCGACCGCATAAGCGGATGCGACAGCATTGGCCCGAATCGCTCCGGAAACATCCGCATTGTCACAAATCAGGCCAGTCAGGGCCTCTTTCACATTGTCCGAAACGGATTTCCTAAGGAAAAACGGACGCCGTTCAGGCGCGTACCCGAGCGCTTCGAAGAAGCCGGTGAAATGGGCGTCGGCGCGCGTGAGATCATAGTAGATTTGTTGCAGCGGCCTGGCAATGTTCTTGAACGCATTAACCTCATCCTCAAACAGTTCCTTAGCTTTTACGGCATCATTGAGAGGATTGTTGAGTTCGTCGGAGAGGAGTTTGTCGTCCTTCAGGAGTTTGTGGTACGGCTTTCTCGGGAACAACAGCGGCGACAGATATAGCGTGTCGATCAGCTTGAAATCCTTGTCTAAAAAGGGTTTCAGGTATTGATAATCGTGTTCGATGATGTTATGGCCGCACAGGAAGTCCGCATCGCTGATGAATTTCACGAATTCCGCAATGCGCGATGTGTGGAGTTTTTGTCCGGCCATTACGGCTCCGGCATCCACAATTTTGCCTTTACCGTCAATTTCCAGATCGACAAATGCTATATTGTTATTCATCGGTTATTGTCTTGCTTTGAAGACAAATATAATGAATAATAGTAGATTATCGCATTTTTCGTTTAATTATGCGGGTAGCGGCCATCAGCGGAATGCCGGCTGATGCGATTCTGTAGCCTGCGGTGTCGGTGCTGAGGAACAGCGCTGCGACGTATTTTACGCCGAATGCGAGTGCGGACGGAAGCAGGATTCCGGCCCCCGCGGCGGTGACCAATGCGACTTTACGGGCTTCCACTACCCTGCCTTGCTTTCCTGCGCCTGCGCGCAAACACTGAAGGCCGCAGCCGTCAGCGCAACTGTCAAAAATTTCCGTTTCATATTGTTAGTGATATTAGTCATACAGATCAATGCCTTTGGCGGACAATGTGTCCTGTAGAAGTTTCACGTCGAGCTCACGTGGCGTGCAACCGTTTGCCGCACAGAGCGATGCTGCCACGCCGACTGCTTCACCCATGGCCATACAGATAGACATCACCCGGTAAGATGCGTGTGCACGATGCGTTCCTGAGATACATCTGCCGGCCACATAGAGATTCTCGACTTTTCTTGGGATGAAACAGCGATATGGCAAGTCATAAGGTTTTACATATTGTATCTTGGCTTCTGCCTGGCCCGCACCTGCCGGATTATGGATATCTACGATGAATTCTGCGTTATGCACGATAACATCCTCAAAGCGTTTTCCCTCCGCAAGTTCCTCTGCAGTAATGATATAGTCGCCCATTACGCGGCGCGTTTCACGTACTCCGGTAGTAGTGCCGCTTGATTTGCATTGACAATTCTCATAACCCGGAAGGTTATGATGGAAGAAGTCCATAAGCAGTTCCATTTGCCTGCGAAGTTCCAAATCAGCCTTGAATATGGTCTTGACATCAGTAATGTCCACACCATTGACCTGGGTCGTGTTTACCTGTCTTTCTCCTTTATAGACAGTAGGATGAAGGCGTACAGCAGCAAGATTCCCGGGCAGTTTTCCTTCTTCAGCACATCTCTTGCAATAGTCCAGGAAGCGCTCGTCGCCAAGTTTCACGTCATCGACATCGCCTATGCAGATGACTCCTTTGTCCTCATCGACACCGTCAACGGTAAATTCCAATGTCACAGGCTGCATAAGTCCATCTTCTCGACCTTTTTCGACATCAGCGCCGGCCAGATATGAAACCACGGCATCTCCGGTCGCATCTATTACTACACTTGCTGCCAAGGCAAACTGCCCTTCGTTAGTCGCAAGTATAAGGCCTCTTACAGCATTGCCCTCATTGATTACATCATAGACTGCGCTCTGAAGATAGACATCGATATTTTCACGGTCCACGAATTCTGCAAGAACAAGTTTTGCGCGTTCGAAATCGTGAGCCTTGCCGGTCTTGCCGATCATGTCGTTTTCAGGAATTCCGAGCAGATTTACCAGCTCATCCCTCATTGTCCCTTTTCCCACCATTCCGAGCACAGGACCTACATATCCTGCTGTCAGATTGCCTCCTACCACGCCATAGCGTTCCACCAAGGCGACATGTGATCCGTTACGTGCAGCCGCAACCGCCGCGCAGATGCCGGCCGGACCAGAACCTGCAACAATGACATCATAAGATGCTTTTACATTGATCTCTTTCTCATAGTGAATGGTTGTCATGATATATTAGTTTAGTCATCTTCTTCTGTATTTTCTCCGATATCGGCTTAGGGCTATCAGCAGGAAGGTCAATGCTTCTGAGACAGGCAGGGCTAACCAGATGCCCGGGATACCGGCCACATGCGGCATCAGCAGGAATGCGGGAATCAGGAAAACAAAGCCTCTTGCCAATGAGAAAACTGTTGCCGGCCGCACCCGTTCAATGCTCTGGAAATATCCGATAATCGTGACATTGACAACATAAAAAACAAATCCTGAAGCCATCAGCGGGATTCCTGCGGAGGCGATTCTGTAGGCCTGGGCATCTGCGGAAAGGAAGAGTGCCGTGACATATTTGCTTCCGAAGGCCAATGCCATTGACAGTATTATCCCGGTTCCTATCGCTGCGGCCAATGCCACTTTACGGGCTTCTTTCACGCGGGCGGCACGGCCTGCTCCATAATTATAGCTGATAATCGGCTGTGCGGACTGGGAAATGGCATTGCCTGTCATGAAAATAAAAGGCATTATGTAACACGCGATGGAGAACGCAGCTACACCATCTTCTCCCAAGTACCTCATAAACACATAGTTGCCTATGAACATCAATACGGATATGCTGCATTCTCCAAGAAAAGCCGAGAAGCCGAGTTTGAACTGGTACCATATGTTTCTTGCGAAAAGCATGAGACTTTTCAGTGACCACTTGAGACGGTACAGTTTCATTGATTTGGACAGAAACAGAATGTAGAACAGCACCATGGCGCCACCTGTCCAGAGACCGATGCATGTGGCGATTGCCACGCCCTCAAGACCTTTGTGCAGGACAAAAAGGAATACATAGTCGAGGATGATATTGATAATGGCGGGCAATGATGATGTAAACATTGCGTATGTCGGCGAGCCGTCGAGCCGTATGATAAGGAGCCCGACTGACTGGAGGAACATGGCACAGAATGCCAACGCGAGCCAGCGCTGATAATCAATAACATACGGAAGAAGCCGGTCTGAAGAGCCGAGCAGGTACGCAGTCTGCGTGCTGAATACCGAGACGAGAATGGTGATGCTCAATGTCAATGCTGTTCCGAATATCAATGTCTGTGTGAGGTTGATCTGTGCGGCCTTCACATTGTCCTGAGACAGATGGATCGACGACACTACTGAGCAGCCGATGCCGAGCATAAGGCCCGTGGCTGTCATCAGAAGCCAGAACGGTGAAAAGATATTTACTGCAGCAAGCGCATCGCTCCCTACTCCATGTCCGATGAACACTCCGTCAATAACCGTCATCACTGAAATGCACAGCATCCCCAGCAAGGTCGGCAGAAGCATCTTGCTGAAAAGTTTCGGAATGCTGTCCGAACCGAAATCTATGGCGTCTCTCTGCATACAATCTTCGTTTCAAAAGATGCGAAGTTACGAAAAATAATTCCTATTTTTGTTTCTGTATGTTCTGATATATATAAAAATGAGTGGGAAAAGAACCGTCAAGCTCTTCTCCCACCCGTTTTATTGTGCTTCTGTTTTTAGCCGATCATGTTCTTAGGGTCGAGGGCGCTGTCGAGCTGCTCCTTGGTGAGGATGCCGTGCTCGAGGACAATGTCATAAACTGAACGGTTGGTCTCGAGAGCCTCTTTGGCTACCTTGGTGCTGGCCTTGTAACCGATGATAGGGTTAAGGGCAGTCACGATGCCGATGCTGTTCTTGACCATCTCGTAGCAACGCTCCTTGTTTACGGTGATTCCTTCGATACACTTTTCACGGAGTGTATTCATGGCATTGGTCAGCCAGGTGATGCTTTCCATAATGGACTCGGCGATAACCGGCTCCATTACATTGAGCTGAAGCTGTCCGGCCTCTGCGGCAAATGTAACTGTCATATCGTTGCCGATGACCTTGAAGCAGACCTGGTTGGTAACTTCAGGAATGACAGGATTCACCTTGCCAGGCATGATGGAAGAACCAGGAGCCATAGGAGGAAGATTGATTTCCTTCAAGCCGCAGCGAGGTCCGGAAGCCATGAGCCTGAGGTCATTGCAAATCTTGGAAAGCTTTACAGCCAATCTCTTGAGGGCCCCGGAATAACTTACGTACGCACCAGTATCTGGAGTTGCCTCCACGAGGTCCGGCGCGGCGATGAATTTCTCGCCGGTAAGCTCGGTCAGTTTCTTGGCGCACAGTTCAGCAAAACCAGGCTTCGCGTTAAGACCGGTACCGATGGCCGTACCGCCCATATTGATTTCATATAGAAGGTTCACGTTTCTCTCAATGTTCAGAACCTCTTCGCCAAGATTTGTAGCATAAGCGTGGAATTCCTGTCCTGAAGTCATCGGCACGGCATCCTGAAGTTGGGTGCGTCCCATCTTGATTACGTCCTTGAACTCCTCTCCCTTCGCCTGGAATGCTGCGATAAGGTCATTGAGCGCCTTCACAAGATTCCTGTTCATGCGGATGAACGCATAACGGAAAGCAGAAGGATAGGCATCGTTGGTGGACTGAGCGCAGTTCACGTGGTCATTCGGAGAGCAGAACTGATATTCACCCTTCTTGTGGCCCATAAGTTCAAGAGCCCTGTTGGCAATCACCTCATTGGCATTCATGTTCACGGATGTTCCGGCACCGCCCTGCATCATATCTACAGGGAACTGGTCGTGCAACTTGCCGCCGATGATTTCGCGGCATGCCTCTACGATAGCGTCTGCAATCTTCCCGTCTATCGCGCCGAGTTCCTTGTTCGTCTGTGCAGCAGCCAGCTTGATGCAGGCCATTGCAATGACATACTCAGGGTAGTCGCACATTCTGCTATTGGAGATCTTGTAGTTGTTGATGGCCCTCTGTGTCTGAACACCGTAATAGGCATCAACCGGAACCTGAAGTTCGCCAAGAAGGTCAGATTCAATTCTGAATTTCTCTTCGCTCATAACGAATCGTTATTATTTACTTGAAAAATGTTTTATTTTTAGTCCTACAAAGGTAAGATATAAAACGATTATAAGCAAACTGGCGAAAATGTCTTTAAGGCAAGAAGTAAAAAACGGCATTGCAAGTTTGCAAAAATTAGACGAAATTTGTGTCATTATTGGTAAGGAAACAAATCTTAGATATCATTGATAATATGAACAGAACATTGAAACTGGTCTGCCTTTGTGCAGGTCTATTGGCCGTGTCAGTGAACGGCTATTCTTGGGGACAGAAAGGTCATGATGTGACTTGTGCTATTGCTCAGAAACATCTCACGAAGAAGGCTCAGAAGCAGATTGGCGAAATTCTTGACGGTAAATCCATAGTTTATTGGGCAAACTGGATGGACAATGCCAGTCATACTCCACAATACAAGCACACGAGCACCTGGCACTACATGAACATTGACGCGGATGAGACTTACGAAAATGCTGAACTGAATGACAAGGGAGACGTTATACGTGCTGTCAATGAGCAGGTTGCAGCTCTCAAAAGCGGAAAATTGAGCAAGGATGAGAAGGCGCTTTCACTGAAGTTTCTCGTTCACCTGATGGGTGACATGCATTGTCCGATGCATATGGGCCACAAGTCAGACCGCGGCGGAAACCGTTGGCAGCTGACGTATTTCGGAAAAGGCACCAACCTTCACTCAATCTGGGATTCGGGGGTTATCGAGAGCGCACACAAATGGACTTATTCAGAGTGGGTGGAACAGATTGACACCAATAGCAAGGAAATTGACGCTCAGATGGCACAGGGCACTCCAGAGTCTTGGGGCAAGGAAACCTATGAAATCTGCAAGAAGATCTATGACACCACGCCTGTCGGTTCAAAATTGTCTTATGACTATGTGAGCGAATGGACTGAAACCATTGAAACCCAGCTTCTCCGTGCCGGTCTTCGTCTCGCCCGCGTGCTGAATGAGATTTTCAAATAATTTTTGTATCTTTGCAGCGAATTTTTAGTTATTAAACAAAAGTCAGGTGGGACGCTCTATCGCGCTGGTCATTGGCCAGTGAGGAAAGTCCGGACAGGAAAGGGCACCCTGCTGCGGAAAGCGCAGATGGGAGTAATCTTATGATGCCGTAACAGAAAACAACTGCCGACCGATACCGGAAGGCGAGGGTGAAAACGCGAGGTAAGAGCTCACGACGTCCGTCAGCGATGCCGGGCGGGTACGGTTCCAGGGCCTGCAAGACCAAATATACTGACAGATGAGGGCTGCCCGCCCGATGTCAGGGGGTAGGTTGCGCAGATAAATGATAGAGACAATAACAGAAACCGGCTTATGGTCCCGCCTGTTTTTTTTAGAATTCCAGAGTTGCCGTAACCGGATAGTGGTCAGAGATATACGGCACATCTGCAAAACTTTCTGTCACAGTTCGGAATTTCGGACATTTGCTGAATCCGCTATAATAGATGTAATCTATCGTCAGACCGTCTGTCGTGGCGAGATCCACGAACTGGTCCCCTATCGCAGCCTGTTTGAGAGGTTTCCCGAATGCATTGAAAGAAGGCGTGCTGTCTGTAGTGTCAGCTGTTGCGCGTGCGCTTGACATGATCTTGTTCAGGTCATTGAGGACAGCGTCTTGTGGCAGCACATTGAAATCTCCCGTAAGAATCATAGGCAGTCCTTGAGGGTTGATACTGTCGATCCTGTCCACTATCAATTTTAGTCCGTTTTTCTCGGCAACGCGGCCTATATGGTCAAGATGGGTATTTACGTAATAGAACTCTTTCCCGGATTTACGCATTTTGAGCAATGCCCATGTCGCTGTGCGTCTGCAGGCTGCATCCCATCCGAAAGAAGGCACGTCAGGGGTTTCTGACAGCCAGAATGTGCCCCATTTTTCAAGTTCTACTTTCTTGGTGTTGTAGAAAATCATCATTATCTCGCCGGAGGTCTTGCCGTCGTCCCTGCCGACTCCGACTCCGTCATAATCAGGGCATTGTTCTTTTATGTATTCTGTCTGAAAATCAAAGGCTTCCTGCACACCCATAATGTCGGGTGCTAGGGTTTTCACCATCTCTGCTGATGCTGCTTTCCTGTACTCCCAGGAGTTTTCTCCGTCTTTGGCGACGCCCATTCTGATGTTGAATGACACTACGTTCAGTTTTTCCTGAGCGGGTTTGCACTGTGCAAATGTCATCAGGACTGATATGAGAAGCAGAAGTTTCAGTGATATTCTTTTCATATTCATTATGTGTTTATCATGCGAATATAGTCATTATTTTTGTCAATGTAGTATGGTGATTCGTGGATTTTCTCTAAATTCGTAACGGTGTAACTGTTTTATTTCATTGACATTGACAATTCTATTATGCTCAAGATATATTTTGCCGGTTCTATCCGTGGCGGGAGAAAGGATGCAGAACTCTACAGAAGGATGATCGAATACCTGAAAAAGGATAACATTGTCCTGACTGAACATATCGGAGACCATTCAATTCTTGCAACTGAGGGTGCGGAGAAAAGCGATATTGACATTTACAGGCAGGATACTGCCTGGCTGCGTGAGGCGGATATGGTGATTGCGGAGTGCACTTCCCCATCGCTGGGTGTCGGCTATGAGCTTGCCTACGCTGAGAGGTTCGGCAAGCCTGTCCATATTCTCTATAACCGCTCCCGGACCAATCTTTCGGCAATGCTGACCGGAGACGATTACTTCCACATTTATCCTTATTCGGATGAATGTGAGGTTTTCGCTATCCTGGAAAAGATTGTTTGCCGCTGAACCGGCTACTTGTGGCTGATCAGGTTCAGGAATTCGTTCCTGGTTCTCGCTGATGTCAGAAAGGCGCCCGAGAATGCGGATGTGGTGGTGACAGCGTTTGATTTCTGTATTCCTCTGATCTGCATGCAGGTGTGAGTTGCCTCTATCACGACTGCTACGCCGAGCGGGTTGAGTGATTTCTGGAGGCAGTCACGGATTTCCACAGTAAGGCGTTCCTGTACTTGGAGACGTCTTGCATAAGTCTCCACGACGCGTGCTATCTTGCTGAGTCCGGTGATTTTTCCGTTTGGTATATACGCGACATGCGCTTTTCCCAAGAATGGAAGCATATGGTGCTCGCACATTGAGTAAAGTTCAATATCCTTGACCAACACCATCTGCTGGTATTCTTCTTCGAACAATGCGGATTTGACGATTTCAATGCCGTCCTGCGAGTATCCCTTAGTGAGGAACTGCAACGACTTCGCTACTCTTTCCGGTGTCTTCAGAAGGCCTTCCCTTTCAGGGTTTTCCCCGAGAAGTCTGAGTATTTCCTTTACGTGCACGGCTATCTGCTCTGTGGTTTGCTTGTCGTACAAGTCTTCAGCGATATATCCCATAACGTGATCTATGTGTTCTAAAATTGATTGTGCTCAACCGCTTCCCTACTGCGGGTACGATTTATGCATCTGAACAATTGCGTTTGCTGCTACAAAATTAGACAAAAAAAGTTCATTATATGGATTTTTTATCTATATTTGCCGCCCGAAACGTATTAAAAAACGTTAACCATTGATTTTAAGAGATTTAAAAGATTAAAAGATAGGAGAGAAGAATATGTATTGGACACTTGAACTAGCAAGTAGCCTGGACGATGCTCCATGGCCAGCTTCAAAAGATGAACTTATAGATTACGCCAACCGCTCAGGCGCTCCGGAAGAGGTAATCGAGAACCTCCAGGAACTCGAAGATGACGGCGAAGTATATGAAAGCATAGAAGATATTTGGCCAGACTACCCTACCAAGGAGGACTTTTTCTTTAACGAGGAGGAGTATTAGTAGTTAAGTAGCTAGGCAGTAATAATTTAGGCGGCTCATCTAAGGTAAGTCTTTAGATGAGCCACTTTGCGTTGAATCGCACTAGACCGCATTCAATCGCATCCTATGCAAATCAAAGTTACCTTACCAGTTACCTTAAGAGTTACCTTAAGAAAAAAAGGACGGTTTTTGAGAAAAGGTTGATTTATAAAGGAATATGCATTTCGTCACGTTTGATGTAAATAGGTGAACGGAAGAACTTTTTTCAACACTTACCTTAAAATTGAATTTTGTACGAATTTTCAATCAAGGTAACGATTCGGCTATTTTTGAAAACTATCGGGCCAAGTCGTGACAGTTTTCAGTCTTGATTCGTGTGTGGATGAGTATTTTTGCGACCCACCATATTGTGGTAAGATATTAACTCATCCAAAAGAAAAAGTAGAATTAATAGCATTACATCGCATCTAATCGCATTTGATGCAAATGATTGAAAGACAAATAGTTTACGTAACTTTGCATGGTAGGATGTTATGAAAATGGTAAGACAACAAATCCCTCAGGGAAACTATGTCCTTTTGAATTCCGCAAATTCTAAAGGAGAACGGTGTATCTATCTGAGATACTTCGTGGATGGAAAGTATGTAAAAAGGTCAACTGACATTTGGGTCAAAGACTGTGACTGGGATAATGAGTTTCAAGTCATCAAGTCATCTCACCCTAACGCAGATAGGTTGAATCACATATTATCTACAAAATATGAGTCAATAAGGGCAAGTCTGATAGATATGTTGGACGATGGCATCAATTATCATAATCTCTCAGCACTTCTGGCCTGCCGCAGGCAAACAACGACAGAAAGAAGAACTACAAAATCGATGGATCTCATCGAGTATGCCCATGAGGTCAATAATCTGAAATACAAGATGGAAAAATATGGCTACACCTCATGGTACAACAAAAAGAAGAGCATTGAAGCATTTGAAACGTATATCGTCCATTACAGCAAGACTGAACGTCCGACATTCAAAAATCTTACACCATCCGTTTTTGACGAATATGTCAAATATCGGTTTGACGTCAAGAAGAACACTAACAAGGAGGGAATAAACAAAACACTTGTTCCTCTCTATGCCGCCTTGCAGTACGCGGCCGACAATGGCGTGATACCAGTTTCACAGATATCGATGATTGTCAACAAATACCTTCCTCTTAGGGAAACCAAATACAAATCAGACAGTAATGCGGAAAAGAAGATAAGGTATTTGACACCAGAACAGATTAAATATCTCTATAAATACAGCAAAGGAATCCATAGTCAAAATGCACGGGACATTATGGACATGTTCTTTTTCTCATTCTTTGCATGCGGAATGAGGTGTTCAGATTTGATTACGCTGGAGTGGCGGCATATCGACATGCAGAATAAAGCCATCAAGAAAGTACAGGTAAAAACCAAGATGGAGCCAAACATAACCATCCCTTTGTCCGACAATGCCATTGAGATACTGAGTCGTTGGCAGAAACGTTGCTTGAACAGCAGATTTGTGTTCAACAGACTGCCTGAAGATTTCAATGTGGAAAATGAACGTCAGCTATTTTTGGCGAGAAATGCCAAAGATAAAGGATTCAACAGAGTCCTTGCGACAGTCAGTCGGAACGCGAAATTGCCATTTCAAATCACCATGCATGTCGCTCGTCATAGTTTTGCCGTTATGTCCATAAACCAAGGAATGTCGGTACATATGCTTAGCCGTCTATTAGGACACACTTCTGTTTTGGCAACCGAAAAAACGTATGCTCAGTTTTTGACGGAAAAAGTCAAGAAAGATGTAGAGAATCTTCTTACGTTTGATTTACAATAACAAATCGGCTGGCAGGAATCAATATCCTCACCAGCCGATTTGCTATCCCCAAATACATATTTATAAAGAACGGATTGATTTGAGAAATCCTTTTTGAGAACTGTAACTGGAGAAATGATGGTCCTCTAAGAACTTATCGATATCCGCCTTTGAATAAAGATACACATTACCGACCAATGTGTATCCGATAAGGCCGGTATCTCGCCATTTCTTAAGTGTCGCAGATGCAATGTGGAACATCTCAAGCACCTCCTGATTGGTGTATGCTGCCTTGTGTTCCGAAACTAATGATGCTTTTATAAGTCTTACCTCCCTTCTCAATCCGTTGATACCGTTGAGAAGATCAGTAAGACCGACATCCTCATTCATTTCCTCAAATTGTCTATTCTTTGCCATAATCCTACCTGATTTATTTCGTTATTTTTTCATTTTGTATTCCGACACAAGACGCATCGCCGTCTCTACGTCAAATATGGCCTTGCGGCCCACATTGGAGACGACGGCTCCGTCAAGGACTCCCAGCCGCCTGAGCTCGGAGACCTTTGACCGTCCGCATCCCAGCCTGTCGGCCAGTTCCCCAAGCCCTCTCGCCGTGGTTCCCGTATCCTGAACCGCCTTCCCCTCATTGAGGATGGCGGCCATCAGTGCGGCGAATTCGCCGACCGTCACCGTCAGCAGCGGCTTGTCATGCGGCAGCTCATATTTAGTGCTCTTCTTCATCTGTCATCTCTTTCCGGCCAGGCTCTTGGCCTTGTTGATGTCATTCGGGCTGACCGTCATCACGAGGTTGCGCTGCCCGCCGTTCTCATAGAAGTACACCCTCAGCACCTGATCCTTGGAGAGCGTCATTTTGTCGAACGAATAGACCAGCCTTCCCTTCGCCCCGGGTCCTGCGGATATGTTTCCGTACCTGCTCTTAGGGAAGATCGTCTGGTCGTATGCGACCGTCCTCTTGGACTGCCTGCGGCTTTCCACGACGAACGTCGCGTCAGTCACCTGGTAGCTGATCCCCGACCTGTTGTCGACGGAAAACACCATGTACGTGATGTCCGAGTACGAGTATATGTTCTCGCACAGGAGGGTGATCCCGTATCCTGACGTGCCGATGTGATACAGCTCCCTTTCCATGCCTCCGACCTCATCGAGCATGGGGGCGTCTCCGCTCTTCCACGTGCTCGCCGTGGCCTGCCTTTCACCGGCGTCCCTCTTCCTTCTTCTTCCACCGTCCTGTCCTTGTGCGGACGTCTGCCCGGGTTCCTCCTTTCCGTGGCTCCTGGTATCCACGATGAGGTTCCGAGGACTGTCCTCGTACTCCACGATGAACGTCCACATCCTTCCGTTGGACTCGAGAGCCGACACCGAACAGGGCTCGCCGAAGGCCGCGCGTGCCTTCAGGGCGATCATGTTCTTGTTCTGCTCGACGACCTTGGCCGCAATGCTGCGGCTGTCGGACATGTCCGCATACGTTATGTCCGTGGAGAAGATGACGTGGGTGGTGAACCTTGCCGACACCTTCAGCGTGTCCTGCTGCGCATGGGCAAGTGCCGCCCATAGCATTGAAATGATGAACAGTGCTGTCTTTTTCATGTCATTGTATTTTATCGTTGTTTCCTTACTATGAAGAACCGGTAGCCTGACGGGACGGACACGGTGACCTCGCCGCTTTTCGACTGGGCCACCGACACCCCCGTCTGGACCGCCTCCGAAGCGAGCCGCGCCATGCGGCCGCCGATGACCCGTCCGATGGCTGAGAACCCCCTGCTCTTGACGCTCCTCCGCGTATCCCCGCCGAGGTCCGGACAGTAGATGCCCTTGCCTCCGTCAGTGTCGTAAGCTTCATATCCCAGCTGGTAGATCTTCGAGTTCATCTCCACGCTGGAGACGGTCAGGTTCAGTCTTTCGCTGATGGCACACATGGCCATCAGGTGTGTGTTCTTCGGGATGAGGGTGCCTCCCACCACCATGTCCTCAAGAAGGCGTACGGATACCCTCGACCCGTTGCGGACCTTCTCTGCCCTCACGAACATGCACTCGAAAGGATACCTCTCGTCGGTCGGCACCTTGTCGTCGTCCGCCGAGAGTGACGAGAACCCCTGCCCGGGATTGGTGTCGAGGGTCGACATTGCTGAGGACCGCCTTACCGGGGCGCTGTCCCCGATGACCGTGGCCGCATCGTCCTGCGGCTGCGGCACGTCTTCCCTTGATGATGCCCTCATGATGCTGTCCTTCACGGCCTCGCCGCGCCTCACGGTCGCATCGGTGTTGTCATAGTACTGCTTCATCCTGTATTCCCGATAGCCTGGGTCTCCAGGTCTCGGCTCTCCTCCCTTGGAGGATGCCCGCGTCTGCGTCGTTTCCTGCTCCGGAGAGCGCCGCGGCTGCGATGTTATGTCTCCGTACATCGCGTCGGCGGTGGTGCCCCTTGCGGCCTGCGTGCTGCTTTCTTCCGCAGGCTCCCGGTACGGGTCCTCCTGGCTGTCCTGCAGGTCGCTCCACATGCGCTCGGCGTTGCCGTTGGACGAGGACCGGTATGCCTTTATCTTCGACGACTCGGGGGCGACGGTCTCCGGGTCCTGGATCTCGACGCCTGTGGTCTCCGGCCCGTTCCCGGCCGGCTTTTTCCTTTTCAGCACCGGGAGTATGGAGACGGACAGTATCACCGCCAGCCCTATTATCAGGAGCCCCAGTTTCTGTCTTTCCGTAAGCTTGAGCTTGATGTTCCGTATCATAATCACTTTGTCAGAATGAAGATCAGTTTGGCAAGCGCCACGACGAGGCATCCTCCGGCAAGCACCGTCGCCAGACGGCTCCCGTTGCCGCGGACGGCATCAATCTTCTCCGAGACGATGCGTGCGAGATTCCTGGTCCGTCTCATGTCAGTTCCTCTTGCGTGTCCCTATCTTCTCGTTCGACTCGATCTTGAACTGCTCGATCATCAGTCCGTGCGGATTGCCCTTCGAACGCCCCACGTCAACGACGGTGCACGACGTGCAGACGTCGTATGCCGTGATGTTGGACTCCCTGAGAAGGTATATCTTCCCGTAGGTCCTGGTCCGGTACGGATAGACGCCCATGTCCGTCACCAGCGAGTCGACTGAGAACTGCTGGCTAATGTTCGCGGAGACGAGCCTCTGGTAGAACCCCTGCTCGGAGAGGTCCTGCCAGTAGTTGTATGCGGAGCGGTCGCTCATGGTGAGCGCCCTGTCGATGTTCGTCCTTATCGCCTCGCTCGACGGCGAGAGGTTGAGCAGCAGCTCGTGGAAGCGGGCCACGTGGTCCTGCACTTCCAGCTCGCGCTGGCTGTCCTCCTCGCCGACGGATGCGGTGAAGGCGCTGCCGTGGTCAAGCACGTAGATGTCCGACAGCCGTGATGCCGTGAAATGAAGCGCCGCCGCTACGGAGCCGACGCAGACCAGCCCGGCGATGCACAGGGCCGCCGTCGTCATCTTCCTCATGTTTTCCGCGCTGGATTTGATTGTAACTAATTCCTTGATTATCTTTTCCATATCTGGTGTTGTTTATTTTATCAGATGTCTTCCCAGGCTCTGGAGCGAGCGCTCGAGGCCGGACTGGGCGTTGTTCGAGCCCGACGAGTTGATGAACCATGACGCTATCTTCGGAATGGACAGCATCATGCCTGTCGTGACCACCAGCAGGCTTGTGCCGATGATGAATATCCCGGCCTCCAAGCCGCCGTTAGTGATGTCCCTGCAGACGGCCCTGAAGTAGGCCGTGAACACTCCTATCAGGAAGTATCCTGTAGGAACCCACATGGATACCTGTATGTATCTCGCCACCCATCCGGTGGCGCCGCCTTTCCAGACTTCCGGAATGGAGAGCGCCACAATGAAGGGACCTAACATCCGTATGAGGGCCAGAATGCCTGCGGCCAACGCCTGTACCCCGAAGAACGCGAGCTCCATTACACATCTTCCGACGAATGCGACGACGGTCAATGTGCTTATCCGTGATGTCTTGAGGAAGGACGACGCCGCGATCCTGACGGCCTCCTTGATTTTCTTCCACAGTCCCCATTCCTCCTGTTCCGCCAGTTCGTCCGTCGCCTTGATCAGGTCGGCCTGCGCCTCGCCGAGACTGCTGAAGGCGTCACCGATGGCGTCGCCGAGGTCCGACAGGCTTGAGTCCGATATCTTGCAGATCTCCCTGGTGAAGATGTTAACGACGCCGTCCATGGCAGAACATACCGTCGAGAAGTTCATCACCAGCAGCAGGATCGTTATCGGACGCATGAGCTGCCATCCGAACCGGCCGTCTCCATGGACATAGTCGACGCTTGTTCTGATGAGTGAAAATGCGGCGAGCATGGCCGCAAGGATGACGGCGAGCGCCTGGATGGAAGACAGGTTCCCGTCCACTATCGCCTCGTTCTCATTCTGGAACAGGCCCCATATCCCGCCCAATGTGGTAAGTATCATTGTATCCGTCATGCTATCAAAGAGTTGAAGAGTTCAAGAAGCATCCAAGTCACAGTGGCTGCGACGAACCACCTTATGAGGGCCATCGCCCCGGTGAAAGTGCCCATCTTCTGGCCCCTGAAGATTATGATGAACGCCGAGACGACCAGGAACATGAGCACAATTCCCATGATGACCCTCACGAGCATTATCCACGAGGAGGCTGCGTAGTCCATACTCCCGAGGGGCCTGTAGTATTCTGCATAGCTTCTGGCGTCCATGGACCTGTCCAGATAGCGCACCGCGTCGGCAATGCCGGCAGCAAACTGGCGGGACTGCTCAATGGAAGCCATCTTCCGGGTGACTGCGATACGCCTCTTGTCCAGTTCCTTGAGCGCCTTCTGCGCCTGTTCCGCCTTGTCGGCGTCGGAGGTCTTCAGGTTCCTGAAGTACTCGACGTACTGGTTGAAGAGTTTGATTCCCTGCATCTCGCAGCTGTGGAAATATCTAAGCTGCCTCTCGTACCCGTACAGGTCGCCCTCCGCCGCCCAGCTCTTCACCTTCGCCGAGTACTCGTACGTGCGCTTCAGGAGATCATTGTACGAGTCGGTCATGTCGACGAGGTAGCCGACCTCCTTGAAGCGGTCGGCGACTTCGCCTGCCTTTTCGGCAAGGCCGTACAGGTCGTCGAGCTTGCCGTTCAGGGAGAACATCTCCTCGATCATCGTTATCATTTCCTCCAGCGACGACGCGGTGTTCTCGACTGCCACGCCGATGTGCGTGGGGTCCACGACCACCTCCTGCGCCGCTGCACTGCGGCACAGGAACAGGGAGACGGCGATGCCGAGCAGTATGATGACGTGTCGTTTCATTCCGCTTAATATGTTACGGCATCATGCCCTTTTCGGTTAACGTGCGGATTGCCTCAAATATGGATCCGGTCTTCTCGGCGAGTTCCATCAGCGGGCGCTTCTTCTGAATGTTGCTCTCGAAGGCCCAGAGCTGCTCGGGACAGGCCTCCACTGTGTAGACACCTGACCGTCCGCCGCCCCACTTGATGAACACATCGCGGGATTTCTTCTCCTTGCCGGCCATGCTGAAGATCAAGTTCACATCCATCTGTGACAGTCCCAGCGGTCCGCTTATCTTTCCGAAAGTGTTCCTGTTGCCCTCCTGGCTCATGAGTATCTTGATGTCCGAGTTCTGAAGGATGGTCTCCCTAATGACGTCCGACGTCAGTATGTCATCGAGTTCCTGGGTGATGACCATGGCCGAGGTAGACATCTTGCGGGCAGTCTTCCACAGCTCACGAAGGTACGGAGCCATAGTCTGGTTCGATATTGCTTTCCAAGCCTCATCGATGGCCATGACTTTGAACCCTTCAATTTCTTTTGACCGCATCTTGATGTCGAATGCGTTGACTATGCAGAGCACGCACAGCGAGTAGAACTTGTCGTTGTTCACGCTGCTCAGCTCACCAACATCGAACACCGTGAAACGGCTCGTGAACAGATCCCTGGGCTCTTCCGAGTTCAGAAGGAAACCGAACTGCCCGTCCAAGGCGTATGATGACAGCGATTCGACGAACTGTTCGCCGCTGAACGCCCCCGACTCGACACGGATTCCGTTTTTGGTGAGGAACGGACGCATCGTTCCTTTCTTTTCCGGATTGTCATCCCCATATATGAGGAACTCGCGTATCCACCGAACAAAGTCATCGAACAGCGGGAACCGTATCGGATGCTCCTCCTCTAGCCATTCCTCGATGAATGATGTGACCAGATAGACTATGATTGATTCCTCGAAGTCGCCAAGGCGGATTCCCTTCTTACGGTCAGTTCCCAGTGTCATCAGAAGGGATATGAGGAAATTCAGCGATGGGTCGTCACGTCTCACCATTCCATCGTCCGTAATCCAGTCACGGAATGACTGGAACGGACAGAACGAGAACGGGTGGGCTCTGTCCCAACGGTTATAGATGCCGTCGCGTCCTCCGCTCTCCTCCGCGACGACGGCGCAGACCTGCTCGTACGAACCTCCGATGTCGATGATGAACACGTGTTCGCCGTATGAGTACATGTTGTACAGGAGACTTGACGTGGTGAATGACTTTCCGGTTCCCGACGCTCCGTCGAGGAAGATGTTATAGTTGCTGACGAGGTTGGCCTTCTCCGCCTCCGCCTGCACGTCCAATGTCAGAGGAATATGTCGCAGACGGTCGGCAAGGCGCAGCGCACCTCTCTTCAGGCCGTTGTCGAAGGTCTCGTACTGTGCCAGCGCCAGTGCGGCGTGCAGCTCCGTGAGCATGAGGTGCTCGCGGCTCAGCTCCGTCTCCGCCCCGGGCAGGGACGCGTACCACAGGACGGGCGCCGAATGGATGTCCCTCACGGCGTCCACGCCCATCGACGATAGCGCGGCGCTCACGTCCGAGCGTATGCCCAGACGCTCCTGCTCGCTACGTCCCCAGCATATGACGTTGCAGTGGGAATGGACGGCGCAGAGCTGCTCCTTGCCGGAGTCTTCCTTGAACAGGTCGTTCTCGTCGGCATTGGCCCTGTTGGCTCCGTCAGTGGAGAACTGCCGCATGTATCTCGTCCTTCTGGAAAGGTCGGAGAGGACTCCCTGCTGCGAGTCCTTCACGACATATACGTTGCAGATGTGCGGATACCGCGACAGCATGAGTCCTACCTGCGATGCGAGACAGAGGTCCACTTCCGAGGTGGCTGAACTCATGGAGTCCACGCGGCGCACGCTCGATACCTTAGACGGCAGACAGTCGCTCTCCGAGAGGATGAACGACACCGTCGTCTCGTCATTCACGCGGACGCTCTCCGGCGTCAGGGCAACGTCAGAGAGCATCCCTGTGCCGAGAGTCATTACCTGTTCGATTAGGCCACCGCGACCATCGGGACCTGTCAGATCCTCATCTGTCAGTCTTCGTGCTCTTGCCAGTCCTCCTGCGGTAGCTACAGCAATAAACTCTTCGCTCCTGGCGCGAAACTCAACCAGGTCTTTAGGAGAGGCAAGATTCCTGGGCATAGAAGTTCCGAAGAGTCCGCTGCTGAAGGTGGAGCGAAGTGATGAGGACTTGCCTGCGAATGTAAGGTAGAGGTAATGGCGACCTTCAAGATAATGCCTCCCGTCGAAGTGACGTTCATAGGCGCTATCAAGGAAAGCCGTCCTGTCTTTCGCCTTGTATGTTTTGTCCAGGTATATGTCCTGGCGGTGCACCATGGTCCAGTCCGGCAGCGCCCTTATGGCGGACGCCATCGAGCGGAGCATCGCGTCGTACGATGCCCTGTCCACGGTGAAGGCCGTCGGAAGGGTCAGTTCCCATCCGACGGTCACGTCGCCGCTCCGGGAAAGGATGTATCCGTCATCCACTCCGGCGAGCGGGAAGACGGACTCCAGTTCAGCTATTCTTCTGTTGATTTCCATGATCCGATAAGTCTCTGCGGTTTGACTTTGATGTACTGCGGGCATCTTGACATGGCCATTTTCCTGAAGAGGGCCTTCTCACTGATGGAACCCTGAAGGGCAACAACAGCCATGGCAAAGGCGAAAAAGAGTATCAGGAACAGGGCGATTCCGGCAAGGCCGTTGGTCGCCGAGCCTATCATGCACGCCGTTATGAGCGATGTCACGGCTCCGATTCCCATTGGAATAAGAAATCTTCCCTTTATGCCGAAGAACTGGACGCTCCTGTCCAGTGACCGGTAAACAGTAAGTTCCATGGCTGCTACTTGAAGATGAATGTGTTCAACAGTTCCAATGCTATCAGGCACATGATGAGGATGCAGAACCATCTCACCAGAGAATCCTTGCTCTGGGACTGCGTCTTTTGCGACTCGATGAATATCATTATCAGGTACACGGCGGCTGCGAGGCCGATGATCATGGCTATGATGTCAAATCCATTGGCGCCAAGACCTGAAATCTTGTCCTGTGCTGCCTTCAGGAACGAGTCTGTCGACCCGATTCTGGCTGCCGCGGGCAGGATGCCGGCAGTCAGCGCCGCTGCCGCTGCGCATATTCTTCTTGTAAGGTTTTTCATGATTCCGCCTCCTTTGTCTTGAATTCGCTGTCGAGCTTGCCCATCGCTCCCTTGAACTTGCCTGACCTGCGTCCTGTCCTCTTTTTCTGCTGTGCCGGCTCTGGATCGGTCGCCGGAGTCTTCTCGCCGTCCGCGATGACCCTCTCGCTGCATCCCCTGGAATCCATGATGTCCTCAATCGACAGGGGCATGCCGTCCTGGCCCACGACGGTCATTCCCGACTTCATCAGCGAAACCAGCGCGTCGCGCAGGACCCCGTCACTGCATCCGTTTCCGACGGCCGTCTCTATGTCGGACACTCCGTCGTCAAGCGGACGGCTGCCTGGAGACTCGATGAACGGGACGGCATCCTCCAGCTCCTCCGGCGCGGGGTTGTAATAGATCTTGACGTCGGAGCCGCTGATCTCCACCATTCGGCAGACGGGGCCGCCCTTGTCGACCGCCACTGTCGTTCCGCCAGTTCTCCTGAACCGCTCCGAAAAGAGTAGTGTCACTCCTACGACCACTGCCGCTGTCAGGCATACCCCCAACAGACAGGCGACAAAAAAAGTTGCCATTGTTTTCTTGCTTTGAGATAATTGTTTCAATACGCAAAGATAGGTAAAAGATAATTAAAACAATACTTTATTGAATAAAATGATAATTATTTAAATACAAATTGATAATATGTGACGACATCCGGCATCCGAATCACGCCGCGAAGATGGCCCCGGTACGGAATCCACAAAACGCTGCGGAAAGGGACACGCCGCGACGTCGCGTCATTTCCGCAGCTGTCCTTTTGTGCCTGTCCGCCCCCTTCCGGGCCAATGCATGCTGTGTGATTCCGGAAGCCGGGACGCCGGACAGACTGGCGTGCGGCAAGTCCGGCAAAAGACTGCACAGTATGAGATACATATTTCTGAAGACATATCCCGAAGGTGGGACAAACAGGCTCAGGGCATTGCCAGGACAAAGATTTCCAGACAGTACTGAGATTCCTGAAAATCTGAACATTCAGGCGGACTCAAAGATAAGGGCAAGGTGTCCTATTGGGACTGTTTTCTGCACGCCGGCGTTGGAGCTGCGTCAGTCGCGCTCACGTTCAAACGGAGATGGCCTTGCCCCGTTCATGGCCGCCATCGGAGGAATCTTTCCTATGGATTGTCCTGAAGACCCGTTGCAGCCCTCGGAGGAGATGATTTCGGATTGGGAGGAATACAAACAGAATAATGTCTCCGTATTGGAGGGCCTTTTCGCGCGGCCTGAGGAAACTAACGCTCCAGCCAGGAGCAAAACCCTTCTTGAGAGGATACGCACGGAGAAGGCGTGGTCGAAGCCGTCTATCTCTACTGATGGCTTTTCAATAGATAGCCGCCGGTGGGAGATGGCGATGACATTCATCCACAACCATGACAACCTGCTTCTCACGGGCCCGTCCGGAACGGGAAAGACGGAGCTGGTATTGCTCGCATGCAAGCGGCTCGGCCTGGAATGCCGCAAGTACAACATGGGTACGATGTCAGACCCGATGTCGGCCTTGTTGGGCGTTCACCGCATCAAGGACGGCAAGTCTGTATTTGAGCCGGCCCAGTTTCTTGAGGACATACAAAGACCTGTGGTCGTCCTTCTCGACGAGATAAACCGCGCTCCGCTGAACGCCCTCAATTACCTTATGTCCTGCCTTGACGGCACGAGAGAGATGCGCAACGACTACGTTTCTCCGGTCCAGATGGTGAAGGTACATCTAGAATGCGTCTTTGTGGCCACGGCCAATATCGGGGCGGAGTTCGTGGGAACAAATATGCTCGACCCGGCATTGAGTTCCCGTTTCTTCCGTCTTCAGATGGAGTATCCGACAGTGGACGATGAAACGGCAGTTCTCGTTTCCAGATATGGGATTCAGAAGACGGATGCCATAAACATCTGCAAGGTGGCGAAGGACATACGTGACAGCTACGCCAAAGGCGAGCTTTCCACTGCCGTGACGGTGAGGCAGACGCTCATGGCGGCCAAACTGGTCAGCTGCGGGTACAGTGCACTCGAGGCGCTCACTCAGATATTCCTGCCGTACTTCGAAGGCACTCCTTCGGAGGGAGAGATGGGAATCGTCAACAAGATGTTCTGCGCGAGATAGATATCGTGGAAGATTAAGAAATAGGCAATATCCGTTAAAATTTAACGGATATTGCAGAAGTATATTTGAATTGTGGCAGAAATAATATACCTTTGCGTATATTAACCGTTAAGATTTGTCATATGCTATTGAGGGTTATCTTTGAGAATTTTTTCTCTTTCAAAGAACAGACGGAGTTTAATCTGTTTCCTAGCAGCCGTTCTCAGCAACTGCCGGGCCATATTGTACGTCAGGATCATACTAAGGTTGTCAGGTTGAGTGCAATATATGGTGCCAATGGTGCCGGGAAAAGCAATCTCATCAAGGCGATATCTATCCTGCGTGACATCGTGCATGACGGGACTGTTGAAAACATCTCTTCCAGTTTTTACAAAATTCCCTTCTTGCTAAATGAAGACACAAAGAACTCTCCTGTTTCAATAGCTGTCGAGTTCTATCATGATGGAGTCATATATTATTATACACTTTCCTTCGTCAGGGACAGCATAGTTAAAGAGGAACTATACATTTCCAGGGAAAAAGATGACGAACTTGTCTTCTCCAGAAGTAATGAGAAGGGTATTCAGAAGATAGAATTCTACAAAGGATATCTGGAGCAGAACTCATCAAACGCAGTATTTGCCGATGCTCTTACGGATAAGATACTGGGAAAGACCGACCTGCTTCTTTCATTCATGGGCGAGAAATACCCTGAAGACATACAGGCAATATCAAAGGCCTATGACTGGCTCTTCAATAACATAACGATTGTCAAGCCTAACGGAATGAGCGGGATAACTGCACATCAGCTTGACAAGAATCCGGAAATGCTTCAACTTCTCAACAGACTCCTTCCTGAGATGAATACCGGCATATCAAAAATTGTAATCAGAACGACTATCCTTCAGGAGAATGACGACACTTTGTCCCCCAGCCTGCGCAGACGGATGCAGATAGCCAAGGAAACCCCAGGTGTGGCAATCCCCGCTGAAAACAGGTTCGATTCACGCGTCTATGCGTCAGTTGTATATGAGCACGGAGAATGTCTTCTCAAAATGATGCAGCCTATACATGTTGACATCTCCGGGAATGATTGTCAGATGCCGCTGGAAAGTGAATCTGACGGAACAATAAGGATTATTGATTACATTCCGTTCATTTACAGCATCTTCATCGAGGATAAGACATATTTCATTGACGAGATTGAGAGGAGTGTACATCCTGTAATGATTAAGGCAATCATATCCAAGATTTCTGAAAAGGAGTCCTGTCGGGGACAATTGATATTCACGACGCATGAGTCATGCCTCCTTGATCAGAAGATATTGAGGGCAGATGAGATATGGCTTACTCAGAAGGATAGCAGTCAGGCAACGCAGATATACCCTCTGAGCGATTTTAATATCCACAAGACTGCCAATATCGAACACGGATATTTAAATGGCCGCTACGGCGGAATACCTTTCCTCTCCAATTTGAAAGACCTAAACTGGTAGGTGCGATGATTCAGCGAAGAAGAATATATGAGAAGGCTTTGCCTTCCAAGGATGCGCAGAAAATTTATGTGTTCTGCGAGGGTGATGACCGAGAAAAGAATTATTTCGATTTCTTCAGTGGGTTGTCTTCCAATCTTGAAGTTATCGCTATCACACCATACAATCATAGGTCTTCTCCAAATAATCTGATGATGCGTGCTGAAGAATTGTTTGAAGGAGAGACACCGGTTTACACCCTTGATTACGATCAAAAGGATATCATCTGGTTTGTAGTTGATACTGACGAATGGGAAGAACAAGGCCTGATTAAACGTCTGCGTACATTCTGTGCAGAAAAGAATACCGGAAAGAATTACATCGCTTGGAATGTTGCGCAAAGTAATCCTTCCTTCGAGATATGGCTATATTATCATATCTACGGGACCAAGCCAAATGATGAGGATGTCTCATCTTACACCTCGTTCAAGGAATATGTTAACAACAAGATCTCAGGAGGATTTGACAGCGGGCTTATGCCTATTTATATCGAGGACGCCATCCGAAACTCTAAGGCCAATTTCACGAGGAATGGAGACAGCCCTGCGAAGTATAGCACTGAGGCGTACCTTCTCGGTAATGATATCGTCAAATACGCCGGAAAAGACTTGCAATTAAAGAAAAGGCGACTGATCTAAGAAAAACGGTTCGGCTCCAACATTCTTCGCTCACTCTGCAAAGGTAGAGCATATCTTCTCGTTCAAAAGACCGGTTCAACAAAACCTAATATGCTGAAATGGCACACACTGCGTGCATCAATTTCAGCATATTTCTTTTTCACTCGCTAGCAATGCTCTTTTAAAGCATCGTAAGCATCTGCTGTTGGATGCGTAATCTATTATGTTATGAAATCTAAATGTATTAACCGTGTCGAGCTTCGGGGAGCCGTCGGCACAGTACGGATTAACGAAACGGGAGAAGGACGGATTGCCCGGTTCTCCCTTGCCACCAATTACGTCTACAGGGCGTCCGACGGGATGCCGGTCATCGAGACCACCTGGCACAGCTGCATCGCATTTGAGGGCGGGCACGTCAGCGGCCTTGACAGGATAGCGAAAGGAACGGCGGTCCATCTGACGGGACGCATCAGATGCCGCAGATTCGTGGACATCAACAACGCCGAGAGGAATGAGACCGAAATTGTGGCGGACAGCCTTGAAGTGTTATGAGGGCGCTCGATTCAATCAGGAAGGACACCGTCCTTCTGAGGAATGAGATCATCCGCCTCACCAGTTGCGGATGGACTCTCGACCTGTCCGACAAGGTCTTCGGATATGTGTTCAATCCATACAGCGACTCGATACAGGAGATGGAAGTCAGACGGCTTGAGGTCATTGACGGCGACCTGTACGTGTTCATGACCTGCGACGGCGACATGAACGACTATTCAAGGGACGAGGCCATGGAATACCTGGCAAAGGACTCATACGTTCCCGGCTGGTTCGTCATTGACGAAGGGTTCTACGGGCTTCAGCTGCCTACGCTCATTTCAATAGCGGAGGCGTTGAAATGCAATTGAATTAATACGACAACCTGCAAATGAACTTGTTATGGATAAGATAAATATAGGTGACACCATCCTTATTGTCAGGATGGATGATGACGGAGGCAAGGACCTCCAGGCGAGAAACTATGACGGAAGGACTGGAGTCGTTGAGTCCATCGACTCCCTTGGACAGATCCACGGGACATGGGGCGGACTGGCGCTGATTCCCGGGAAGGACAGATTCCGGAAAATATGAGACGTCGGGAAGGGCTATACGTTCCCTCCCAGTTCGTACGCCTTTTGAGGTTTGCCGTCGCCTTCAATAGTACGTGGAACCTTGACGCCTCCGCAGAAGAGTGTTCCAGCCAGACGGCTCTTGGGATAGCAGTCAATCCAGCCGGTCAGTCCGGCTTCGGCCCGCTTTGGGACTTCCGGTTCACCATCCGCCGCAGTCGTGAGCTTATATATGTCCCTGAACTTGTAATCGGGCGAGAACATGGCATTTATGCGGTCAATGAGAGTCTTCATCTGGCCGTTCATCTCATAATAGAGACCACACCGGCGTTGAGCGCCTTCTGCATTATGCCGTTCACGTCATCATCGATGACGCATCTGCCCAGCTCGTGGCAAGCCATGCCGCCCTACAGAACCTTATGTCCTTGCCGGCAAGGGAAATCTTTTCAACCTCGTAACCTGCAGAGATGGCACCCTCAATAAAATTGTCAGCTAGCATGTCGATGTTTGAGCCGAAACGCAGGCTCGTCGAAATCACAACTATCTTCTTCATGCTTATATCTTCTTAATATGATTCATTAAAAAACTTGATGAAAATCTAACGCCTTTATTCAGATTGACAGTTGCTTGTTTCTCGCAAGTTGTTCCGAAAGACATTTTTTCCTGACTTTGACAATGATTCACATAATTCACCCATGCACGGGCGTGTCCCCTTCAATTAGAGATTATAGAGCTGACTGCTGAGGTTATTGTATAGCCTTTTGGTATACAACTCGCCGTTTGTTAGTCTGATTTTCAAGGTAGTGATTGTCTTGGTGATGAACATAAACTCGTCAACGCTCATCCCGATGTCCATCTTTCGGAGTGTACGCTCCTACTCCTTGTATACTACGAAACAGATTATGCTCTTCGTAGCGTTTGGTCGTAAATTGGAACATTGTTCTCATTTCCAAGTTTAACTTTCAGATGCGAAAGGCTAGTTCTACAACCTGGAGCTGGAGGCCTCGTATTGCTTAATAATGTCCATTGCATCAAGATTGGTGTTGGTGATATAATATCCCTACTAGACTACGCACAAGAGAGAGGCTGACCTGCATGGTCAGCCTCTCTCTTGTGCGTAGGAAACAAACGTTGCTGTTAAAATCTGGTTGTGTTTCTTTTCTTTAAAAATCTCGCTAACTATCTATTACACGCAGATTAACATTTATGCCCTAGTCTGAATTGTGAATAACACGTATCCAGTATCATACACATGCTCGTCTTCATCGGTGTAATACACTATTGATTCTCCAGCCCTTTCATCATTCTTTCCTATTCCTATCTTAAATGTTCCATTAAGTACTTGATTGTTTAGAAAACCTATCGAATACTGGACATCTATATTGATAATGGAACCTCCATCATCTTCTGCCCACACGTATTTCATCGATTTTCCATTTTCCAATAAATCCCATCGTAGCATTTCGACATTCTGTACTTTCCACTTAATATTGTTCCTGTTCTTATATCCGGTTGGAAACATTTTAGTCACATTATCTGACCCAAGCGCTCCTCCTAGGAACTTGCCATATACGACATTCACATATAATTCAGGATCACCTAGAAATGAGTTCTCGAGTTTGTTCCAAGCGGATTTGTTCTTAGGTCTAACTTTATATACATAATCTTTCCCCTCTTTTCCAACCTGATACCTATGAGACTGTCTATACTCTGAAGGAATAACCAAATCTCCTATACTTGCCATTTCAGGGTTAGTATCAGAGGTGTATTGAATATCCGTTTTCAAATAATAGTTGTACTTTTCATCCACGTGAATCGGCATTGCTCCCTTAAATTCAATGTTGTCTCCTAGAACATCTTTACTTACAGCCACAGTTCTCTCGTTTCGACTGACAACAATTATAGACTGATTTTCATACTTGCCATCTGAAGACAATAAAATCTCATTACCATTGCCATCAAAAGCAGATATAGTAGAAACTACCTGATCATCGAAGTCATCTGGAATATAAGCTACTAGAGGTTTATCCGTGACATCCCATGCGTCGATATTCATGATGTAGACCTGAAGCAATGGCGATTCAACTTTTAGTTTTCGCGCAATAGAATCTACATCTATATTATCTCCTCCTTTGCCCCTTGTTGTGAGACAACTTGCCTTCAGCATTTCTTTAAAGGAATGTCCGCTTTTGGCTACGGGTTCATCTAAAGCTGGTATTATTAGAAAATTGTTATCCCCATCAAAGCGTTCGCCCGCTTTAGCATAAAGATATGAAGACAAATTCACATTATCATTCAGTGAATTAGCTAAAAGTTTGGCAAACGTTTCTCCCGTTTCATCGATATGTGTTGTTTCATTATCTGAATTGTGAGTATCATAAGCCGGTAGAGGAGACTTGTCACATGAGACCGAGTAAAATGTAAGTGATAGCATTGCTAAAACTTGAGTGATTTTGTTTATAATTATAAATGTTTTTGTTATTTGTTTCGATTAGAGGAAGAGCATCATTAACGCCTATTAATGCTTGGGCAAGCCGATGTTCGTGGATTATTGAACACATATCGTAGGTTTGAGAACATCTTTAGGCTGGCAGTGTGATTTTATGATCGTTATTGTTAGAAAGAAACACCCAACTTAAGTCCGATCTCATTCGTTTTGTATTTAACTTCGGTGTTTAGAATAGTAGTCTTCCAACTATATAATTCGTATAGTAACGTCAATTTCAATCCTACCCTGCGCTTCATTGGGAAATTTAAACCAAACTCAGGCCTAAATAAAAAACCACCAGACATGTCATAAGAGTAATCCAGTTTTGTGCCGACATCAACACCAGCAATTAAATCCATCTTACTTGTTACAGGCATGTATCCTTTGAGGTCAATAAAAACTGGGAAAAGTATAGCTTCATCGGAGAAATTCGCTGTTGCTCCCAGACCAACGCCAGCATATAAATAACGGGAAAAACGCACACCATTGATAACTTCCAAATTAAGGTTATTTAATTCCTCATCAATACAGAATGAATAAGAAGTATTAATCTCGCCTTGATACTTGAAATGCTTGGCATTCTGCGCTCCAACGCAAAGCGGCATCATAAAAAAGGCAACTAGCGAACAAATGTGCTTTAGCATCATGGTTTTTCGTTTAATGATTAATTATAAAAAATGTGGATAGAATGTATATTAACATCCGTGTCTTCTGCTGAACAAGGGTATATCTTGATTATGTAAAAAGCAAGTTTTTCTTCAGCGATTTTCAGAAAAGTTGATTTCAGCAGTTTTCAGAAAAGGCGGTTCGGCATTTTTGGTTGTTTTTTTGTTTTATGTCAATAAAGGTAGGGGTTGTGGCCGTGGCTACAACCCCTACCGGAGCTTGAAGTCATTGATTATATATATAATTTTTTACTGGTCGTATTCCAGGGCGAAGCGTATTGCATCTGCAAGAGTGAGGATGCTGTCATCGTACGCGTTACTAGCCTTGCGCATCCTCTCCCCGTCATCATCTTCCCAGAACCGGTCCATATTCTCCATCATCTCATCGGCTGCCAACCGATATTCTAGAGCAGCTGCCTCATAGATAGGCGGGTGTCACCTGGTTTGACAAACTATTTCCTCGAATGAGTATATATTAACGGATATATACAGCAATGACGAGATCTGGTGAGTATTGTATATTGCTGATAATTTTTTCATTGTTTAATTGAAAGCCTCCTGTAGCACCACTCATCGAATCAGTGACTTCAGGATTACCTTGACGGAAAAACTTTTTTATGATAACAAGAGAAGAGAATGCGAATACTTACCAGTACCAGTCTGCGAAAACTGAATCTATGATGTGGCAGTCTCCTCTTATGCCCGCAAGTTAGCATCCGCGCAATTGATTTGACTGGATGGACTCCTTTTCTTCCTTCCCATATCGGTAATCCTTTCCGCAAAGTTATGGCCGGTCCCTGTCCGCAAGGGCCGGCTTCGCCTTTCATGCGTCGGAACGGACACAGGCGCATCAGTTCCGACGCCACCCTTGCCTCTGTCCCGTCCATGTGGCAGCGTCAGGATTCCCCGACAAGGGAAGCCCAATAATCTTTTATCTATTATGGAACTTTTATCAGACATCGTCTACTGGGCACTCTATGCCTTCTTCTTCGGAGGCTGCATACTGATTCTTGGTGCGCAGATCATCAGGGACACCATTGAACTTGCGAAGGATTTCCACGACGTGAACCGCAAAGAGACAGATGAGGAGGAGCAGGTATGACAACCGAACAGAAAATCGAAGTTCTGGAGAAGGACATCCTCCAGAGGACCGGCCGGAATTACACCAGCGTCAGGACAAACGGAAGGCTCGGACAGGAGGACGCCTCTGTGTCAGGTGCGGTATACTCCGCCGCGATGCTTTCACCTAAGGACAGCGCAGACCTTCACAGGATGGCATACGGTCACGCAAGGGACATGATCGTTGCGATGAACACTCCGTTCAGGGTCAGGATCGCGCTTACTCCCAATGTCTCATGCACTGACGGCCGCGTCGTGAGCGTCGCTACCGACATGTTCGACAACCCGGACTTGTCAGCCGCGCAGAAGATAGACATCTTCACGGGGCTTGCCGTCCATGAAGGCAGTCATCTGCTTTATACGGACTTCAACATGATGTCCCGGTCCGGAAACCGTGTGGTGGCTGACCTTTTCAACATCATCGAGGACGAGCGCATAGAGATGCTCACCGGAGAAGAGCGCCCCGGACTGGCGGGTTTCCTAGGATGCGCCAAGTACTACTACTTTGACAGGCATTCTGCCAGGATTAGTGGCCGTTTCGGAAGCCTCGGGCTGAGCCGTCCTGCCAGGCTCATGAACTCCATACTGGCAATGGTACGCTATCCCAAGGCGCTTGACATGGATGACGCACGTGAGTTCGCCGACACCCTTTACGATGTCCGCAAAGAGATTCTTCCTTTCCCGAAATCCTGTCGAGACGTGCTGGAAGCTGCCAAACGCATCTATGAACGGATAAAGACTTTCTTTGAGAATGAACGTCAGTCTTACCCCAAACCAAAACAGAGCAAAATGGAGGATGACTCCATGGATTCTGAAGTGGAGAAGGCATTGGAGAAGGTCCTTGAGTCGCTTGAGAAGGATGTCATACAAGTTCCTTCAGACGGCAAAGCACCTTCAAGGCTGGACGACCATCGCATGTCGACAGAAATCATGAAAGACGGAAATAGACTCGGCCGTGCCCTGGAAGGAGAACTTGAAATGGGCTCGACGGACAGGGTAAACATACACCGTCCGGATGCGGACAGGTCCCGTTATGAAGAGTCATTGTCAAGAGTCAGACGCTTCGTTCCTGCGATGGCCAACGCATTGAGAGGCAACGGCACTGACAGGAGTCTTGACCTGCGCGGGCTGCGGAGCGGGCGTCTTGATACCTGCAAGCTGGCCGAGGCGGTCCAGGGCGTCGAGAACATCTACCGTCAGGAGCGGACGGTCAGGGCTGACCGGATGGCCGTTTGCGTCCTCGTGGACGAGAGCGGCTCGATGGAGGGAGAGAAAATCGAGGCTGCAAGGGATACGGCAGTGCTCCTGAACGAGGCCATATCCGGCATAAGGAACGTGGACCTGTATATCTATGGCCACACGACGGAAAACGGCCAGTTCGTCAAGCTTAACGCCTACAGGGAAGGCAAGGCACCGAAAGACAAGCATGTCCTCGGCAGCATTGATGCGGACTGGAGCAACATTGACTCGAAGGCCATCCGTGAGGCCGCGTCACGTGTAAGGGCTCGGACACGGGAAAAGTGCCTCTTCTTCGTGGTCTCAGACGGCGCCCCATGCGAGCCTGTCGAGAACGTCAGGAAAGCGGTGAAGGAACTCTCCAGAGACGGATTCTCCTTCGTGAGCATCGGCATCGACTTCGAGTACGACCCTTCTGCGATGTATGACCACCATGTCAGCATGACGGACATGTCGAGGCTGGCTCCGGAACTGGGGAAGATGATCAAGAAAGCGATTATGGACAACTCAAAAAGACAATGGAAATGAAAAGATTAAGCTATAGATACACAAAGGATAACGATGAAGAACTGAATAAGATTGCTAAATATCTCGCTGACAGCAAGCCTCTCCAGGCGGCAGCTGAAATCTATTCCGACATTGAAGAAATGAAAAACATAATGATAGATGGAATGTGTCACTTCGTATTCACCAAAGTTAATGGAGAACATCGTGACGCATACGGCACGAGAGCATCGGACATTATTGAACGTCATGAGAATAAAGAGAAAGCCCCGTCAAAGCGCAAGCCTGCGTTCAACGGGACCTTCTCGTATTTCGACCTTGAGCGTCGGGACTGGCGCTGCTTCAGGGTTGATACACTTGTGGAACTGGACAGGGACTATGTGGTGTAAACTAAAAAATATACTCCTTGATTTTTTCCAATAACAATGTTGTTGATGACGGAAATGAGCAATTTTGTCGAATAAGAGGCTTATTTTAGGGTAATTTTGTCGATTAAGGCTAAAATCGAAGTATATAGTCTTCACCTTCCTTAAATGCGTTGCATTTCTCAAGATAAGTCTTTGTTGCGATGAAATTATCACCTATAAGATTAGCGCTGAACTCGCGTGCTCTGGACATGGCTCTGATAAACACGGACGGGTCACTGCGTCTTGTCAGCCGTCTTAAAGAGTTAAGATAGTCTTCGCGGAATACGGTAGGTATGATAATCTTAGACTGATCAGCACTGACCATCTCAGCATTCATCATGATACGCGATATGCGTCCGTTACCATCATTGAAAGGATGAACCTCACTTACCATAAAGAGCATGAAAAGAGCTCTTGAGAAAGGAGATTCAAGAGTCCGGTAATATTCATATCCTTTCGTTAGGGTGCCACGAACAAGCTCATAGTCCACGAAATGCGTATCTCCAGCATGATTGTTCTTCATCTTGAACATTCCTGGATCACGATCAGGCCTAGCGGCCATCATGATTCGATGTCTTTCCTGCAGTATCTCTATCAATTCCTCTGCAGAGCGTGGCGTACGTCGCATTTCACGTCGGCTAGATACAATCTGAAATGTGCCCAACACGTCATGAGAATCTGCATTTCTTGCCGGCATTGGCTGCCCTGTATCAATTATTGCTCTGGCTTCCTCGATTTCGAATTCAGTGCCCTCAATATAGTTGGAGAAATAACTTTCGAAGAAAGCGAAGTTCCTGAATTCAGAATTTGTCTGATTCGGTTCATCAATAACCGGGAATATCTCATTGTGTAAAGCTTCAAACAGGACTTCGAACAACTTCACCCTGTCACCATCGTAAGGAAGCCCAGCCGCACGGGCTATTGCGTTGTCTGAGGTGAGAATAGCAGATGGCTTAGTGGACAGCAAGGCGCCGATTATTCCATTCAAGGTTTCGAACTCTTCCGTCATTCCCAGCAGTATCGATGTAGATCGCGCCTTGTCTCTGAACTCATTGATTCCGGCTTCGCCATTTACTTGAAGTATCTTTTCAAGGCTGTTTTCAATGATCTCACGAGGTAGGCACTTTGAATCACTGCCATTTCTGGCACGACCTTTTTGGAGATTCTCAAGAATGCGTCTTTCATTGCTTGCCACAAACAGATTTCCAATGAAAGGTCTGTCATATTCAGTTCCGGCAGGTCCTTCAATCAGATGAACCTTAATCCCAGGCAAAGAAACAATCTTAGAGTATTTATATGTCAAATATATATCTCCATTTTCTGTGGGCTTGAACTCGAATGCTGATCTATGGCTTATCACCGCATTTGGATACAATTGACCAAGTATATAGAATAGATTCCTTTTCACTAATATTTTAGGATCTTCATCCATATTTGTAGTATAAACCTTAGGCGCTATTTTTCTAAGTTTGCCATTCTTTATCAAATTGGTCTTCTTTGCTGTCTCCGTTTTATCGGAAGTCGCCATGATTATCTCGTGAATATTGAACATGTTCCGTAAATTTTTCCAATAACAATGTTGTTGATAACAAAAATAAGCAATTTTGTCGATTAAGAGGCCTTTTTTAGGGTAATTTTGTCGATTAAGAGGATTTTTTTGTCCTTGTTCCCTTGTCAGTCCACCTGTTCTGCAAAGTTTGGACGCGTCCGTCCGGCGTCAAGGGACAGTTCCTTCGTTCCGGGAAACAGACACACTGCAGGCATCGGTTTCCCTGAGCCGCCCTTGCCTTTCTCTTCCGTCCGTGTCCTTCCAAAGCATCACAGGCAGCCCGCCAAGGGAAAGGAAAAACAATGCCTGAGGCAGAGAAAGTACAACTTAAAATCAACTGCAATATGGAACTGAAAAATGCGGACAACCTGCATATCTTCAAGCAGGTGCAGAGCGTCCCGGAAGACGCGCAGAAGCCGTTCGAGTCGCCTTGGGGAAAGCGCCTTACCGAGATTGACCCCATGTGGAGAATAGAGCAGCTCACCAGGCTCTTCGGCCCGGCGGGAGAAGGATGGTACACGGAAGTCACACGTCAGGAGAAAGTCTCCCTCCAGAACGGGGAGATCTGCGTCTTCACTGACCTCAATCTCTATCTCAAGGACTCGAAGACCGGCAAATGGAGCAAGCCGATACGTGGAACCGGTGGCAACCGTCTGGTACTGATGACGGCCGAAGGTCTCTCCGTCGATGACGAGGCCTACAAGAAGGCTTATACGGATGCTTTGGGAGTGGCCTGCAAGTCGCTCGGCTTTGGAGCGGACATCTACCGCGGGCGCAACGACACCAAGTACTCTGGTCAGACTGCAACAGCGACAAAACCATCCGAGAAGGAGGTGACAATATCTGCCTGTGCTCCTGCACTGCCGGAGCAGCCGAAAGGATTGCCTGAATTAAGTCCTCAGCATCCGAGGTGGAACGCCTTCATAAGCTGGGCTGCCAAGAAACCGAAGGACAAGCCGTCGTGGACACTCAAGAGCGCCATCCGCAAGCAGTGGAACATCACGGATGAGAATTTCAACGAGCTGATGAGGCTCTCCGGAAGACAGACGTCAAACAACTAAACGATACAGATTATGCCAAACTGGGCCTGCACAAACTACATCGCCACCGGCGACATGGACGAACTCCAGGAGTTCGCCCGCACACTCAACACGATGCCCGACCTCCTGAAGGGAAGCCCCTTCGGCTTCGGACGCTACTGGATGGGAAACCTCCTGGCCGCCTTCGGAATGACGAGGGAGGAGATTGACGAAAGCCCTATCTACTGCCGAGGGACATTCGACCCGAACTTCCACGCCGTAGCCTGCTTCTGCGGGCCGGACGTTGACGAGAAGGATGAGTTCTCCGTCGACGCTGACGGAAGGCTGAGGTTCTCAACCGTCTCTGCGTGGGGCAAGTCGGACGACATTGAGGAGTTCATCATGGACAAGTTCCCGTCGATAGAGTTCGCCTGGTCATCCACCGACGAGTTCGGCAACTTCCACGACACATGCAATCCGGAAGGGTTCACCGACCTGCCGGCATTCGTCCTTGACGGTTGCCTTTACTCAGAAGACGAGATCCCGCAGATGCGGGAACACGCCGGAGAATACATTGACCTTCCGCCCGGTGCCGACGCAGCGTTCTTCCGCTCGCAGGAGTTCCGCGACATGGTTGACATGTACAACGACAGCCTTGATGATGACGGCAACCGCATCGGCTTTGCCGTATTCAGGGACTGTTAGATTATCAACTGGGCCGCTTCCGCGGCGGCCCGCAAATCAAATCACATATGGGTTACAGGGCACATGTATGCACGACATACCGGGTGCAGTACGGTACAGGATGTTTTTCGGCCGGCGCGTGCGACGCGGTCAACCGTCTGCTTGAGAATTATGAATATCCGGACGGAGACGGCGGCAGGAAGAGCCTCGTGGAATACTGCGACGCCGAGGAGACCGTGATGGAGCTGAGCCGCGAAGGGCTTGGGTCGCTGGTGGCCTCGCTGGAGAACGGAGAAGCACCGGAAGAGACGGACGCCGTCCTCGACGCCGGATACACAAGGGAGGACCTCATTTCCGTATTCAGGGAATGGCTGGATTCCTCGGACAAGTCAAACGGCTTCATAAGGATAGAGTGGTTCTAAAACAACAGATGCTATGGGATATTATACACAATTCGTATTCACCCTTGAGGAGGGTCCGGAAGAACAGTACCGGAGCATGACAAGGGAGATCGACGGGATTCTCTCATGCGACGACCTGTCGCTATACGAGTCCGTCTACGCAAAATGGTATGACTACGAGGAGGACATGGAGCGGCTGTCGAGGGCGTATCCGGAAATCACGGTCCGCGTCAACGGGGACGGAGAGGATTCGGACGACCTGTGGCAGGACTTCTGGCACAACGGAAAGCGGTTCAGCGAGCGTGTCAGGTTCGCGGACTACAAGGACATAAAGGACAAGTTAAACTGAAAACAGACAAAGATATGAGTTGCAGAGTCATAAGACCGGCCACCCACGAGGAGTGGCTCGAAGAGAGAAAGAAGGGCATCGGGTCGTCCGACGCCGGAACAATAATGGGCGCGAGCCCGTTCCAGACACCGTACGGGCTGTACCTGCTGAAGACGGGACGGGCTGAACCCGTCAAGGAGAGCGACGCCATGTTCAACGGCCATATACTTGAGCCGGCCGTGGCTGAATGGTTCTCCGGAAAGACCGGCTCGATCGTAGACATCACGTCCGAGGGAGACTGGATGGCGGTGGATACTGAAAGGGACTATCTCCGCGTAAGCCCCGACCGCCTCTACTGGCCGAAAGGGACTCCGGCGGCGGAGCAGACGATGAGGAACGCGAGGGTGCTTGAGATAAAGTCCACGTCAAAGACTGTCGACAAGGATGACCTGCCCGACTACTGGTACTGTCAGATACAGTATCAGATGGGCATCCTGGGAGCCGACGCCGGCACGCTCTGCTGGATCACGGGCTCCCCGACGCTGCATTTCGACTATGCGGAAGTCCCGTTCAACCGGCCGTTCTTCGATGCGCTTATAGAAAGGATCGACCGCTTCTGGAACGAGAATATAGGGAAGGATATCCCGCCGGCAGACACCAATGCCGCGGATACGCTGAGACGCTATCCCAAGTCGAGCAAAGGGCTTGCTGCGGATGCCGACGCGGCTACATATGGGTTATGGAAGTCACTCAAGGACTGTCGGACAGAACTCAAAGAACTTGAGGAACGCGAGACTAATCTTACAGATGCGCTTAAGATGGCTACGGGAGAGGCGGAGACACTCTCCTATACGGACACCGACACCGGAGAGGTAAGGATGCTGGCCACATGGAAGAGCAGCCTCAAGGAGGTGTTTGACGAGAAGGCCTTCCAGAAGGAGTTCCCCGAGAAGTGGATGAAGTACGGCAAGCCTGAGACGACGGTCACCTTAGACAGGAAGTCACTTGAGAAGGATGAGCCTGAGATATACGCCAGATTCTCTTCAAAAGTGAGCGGAAGTAGAAAATTCCTAATTAAATAGTATCTTAATAATAATCTTAAAGTATTTATTCTTATATTTGCCGTGACCTGACGGACTAACCGCTCCGGCAGGTCTGGCAAGATACAATACCAACATAAAACCACAAGAACATGGCAAACAACCAGTCACTGGTCGGCAATATCGACCTCTCGGCGCTCAACGGAGCGCGTCTTGAGACGACGGCGGGCGGGAACCAGACCGTCGTCATTCCCGTGTCGGGGAATCCCTCCATCTTCGTAGGTTCGAAGGAAAAGGGCGGACACATCTACATGGACATCGAGGTGCGCGAGGTGCCCGACAACAGATACGGCAACACGCACTTCGTCAAGCTCTCGGTCGGCAGGAAGAAGCGTGAGGAGATGGGGCTGACGCAGGACAGCGTCAAGCAGTATACCCCGATAATCGGCAGCCTGAAACCTCTCGCGAAGAGGAGTCGGGAAGAGGATATGCCGGAGGGATAGCAGAAGGATGCTTATTTATGTCAGTTTTTAAGTTCGAACGGCAAGCCTGTACGTACGGGCGGCGTCGTCACGATGTGAATCGCGGCGGCGCCTTTCTTTATACGTGATATTTCAAGCGATAAAAACGGGTCATGGGGGAAACCCTGTGTATGTCCACCCTTTCGCTTCCTCTGCCACAGAGGTTTTTCAACGCTTCACGATATTGATGCGTTCAGATGCATCGTTGCGGAAATTTCAGACAACCTGGCGGGTAACAAAAGAACGATAGTGCTGATTATCAGCGCATTGAGGTAAACAATAGCCGCCAGGTCCTATGAAAAATTATACAACCTGGCAGGAATCCTGATGAGTTATATTTATCACAATCTTCTGACAATTAATGCGTTACATCTAATGAATGTAACGAAATCATCCGCCAGGTTGTCTGACGATATAATCGTAGCATTGTGCTGTATGCCGATAACCCTGTGCTTGGACGCACCCTCACGTCCCTGGCTGGATATGTCATTTGGTATAGTTTCCCCGTTTCGTAGCTGGTCGGCGAAGGATGCACAGGGAACTAATTGCTAGTCACCTGGGCGGACGGGCAACCACCGTCGCCGGTAACCATACACTTGATGTTTCCATGCCATTGAGGTTCTGTAGCGAGCGATTAAGGAACATGGTGCACCGGAAATCATCAGCACCGACCAAGGAATTGACTTAAGAGGAACTTACAACTGTCCAAAGAAAGGGGTACATTATAACTCCATCATCTTGACCATTTCTGTCGGAGTTACGACGAATGGCTTTACGGGGAAGTGCTTGATATTTCCTGTCACGAGGTAGGAGTCTTCTTTGGAAAGAGCCACTTCGTAGAATACGATGTCTTTAGGATCTGGGAAATCGACGCTTTCAGCTGATGTCCTGTCGAGGTTAAGGCCATCAGTGACGACTGCCTTGAGTACTGTCTCAATCTGCGCTTGCGTAAGGTGGAACTTGGGTCTTGACAATACTTCGCGGTATTCGTCCAGAATTTCATCGTTGAACAGGGGAACAATGCGGTCCTGTACGATGGCGCGGATGATCTTTGCCGGATTGGACTCCAGACTCTTTGAAATGACCGCCGATACAATGACGTTCGTGTCAATAACGGCGTAGAATTTATCTTCCATTGCGCGCCTCCTGAATCTCGGCGTTTATCTCTTCAAGTGACATGTCCTGGATTCCTGCCTCGGCAGCTGCTGCTCTCATCTCGAGGAAAGCGACCCAAGCGTCCTTGTTGATCTGTTCTTTGGTTGATGCCTTTATCTCAAACGGAATGCGTCTTTCACGTACAACGGTCTTCATGAATACAGTGATTGCTGCTGTGCTGGTGAAACCGAAATCATCGCAGATGCTATCGAAATTTTTCTTGAGAGTATCATCAACTCTCATTGATAATGTTGCCTGTGCCATAGTTGTAGATCTTAATATGTATTGACAAATATAATACGTTGTATTGTAATTTGCAAACAATATGCCGAATTAAGTCGAAGTTCGGGGTGGTTTCTAATTAACCCTACATGTTCAACCTGACTCAATAAATGGCCCAATAAAATTGACCGAAAGACAGGAGCTGATTTTGCAAATGTTTGCTGAGGACAAAAGTCTGAGTAGAGAAAGGATATGCGAAAAGACGGGATTATCAGATGGTACAATCAAACGCAAGATTGCATTCCTAAAAAAGTCAGGATATCTGGAACGTATCAGGAGCCTTAAAACGGGATAGGATATATTATATCGTGGAGACATCACATTTTTTTTTGTTTCAATTGTTTGTGTGAACAACGGCGGTAGTGAACTATCTTTGCAGCCTTTTCCGCTATTCGGTGGATGAAGAATTAGAATTGAGTCGTGATGAAGGAGGATGGGCAAGACATTATTCATAGAAACCATGATTATTATCGTGGACAGAATCCGTGATGGCGTGAATCTGTCCGCCATTTTTATTCATTATAGCCTAAGGAGAGCCCTACCAATAATAGTATATCCATATCCGGAAATCCTCCAATGCCTTCAATAGTCGCGAGTAAGTATTCTTTATTAATGATATTCGCATCAATCAAAACACACCGCTAGAGAACTAACTTTCCTCTTCAGGTGGCTCCATGTTTTTGAAGTCTGAATGACAGCAGCCCCATTGTGGTCAAACGGAGTGGAAATCCGTACCATTATTGAGGGCATACCTTTGCAAGAGGGATAAATAATATACAAGAGATGACAGTATTCATTGTAATCGGTTCTTTGGGAACGTTTCTCCGGCGGCGACTGCGCCAGTGAAGGGAAGGACGCGGTGTCCATCCCGATAACAAATCAATCTAATAATACATATGAGAAAAAATGTATTACTTGAAGCGGCTGCCGTACAGGGAGCCGCTTGCCATCAATCTGTCTGCCGCGCCAGAAGGCTGCTGTCGGCGGACACACAACCAAATGTCATCAATGAACTGGACGAGACCAGCCGCTGCCTGGAGACCTCCGTTGCCGAGGTCGAGGACGTGCTGCGTGCAGCAGCCTCCATCGAGGACTGCAGGCACAGTTGCACGGCCTATCTGGAGAGCCTGCGGCAGGCAATGAGAGACATGGAAGAACTTGACCGGATTGAGCTTGGTACGCTCAGGGATGCCGAGTCCTACGCAGAGACCGCGCAGGAGCACCTCGGATTCCTGGTATCTGGGTACCGATGCTCGTCAACTGAAGACTGATGGCCGCACCTTCAACCCCAAAGACGGCGGCCGCAAATGCGGTCGCCTTAATTGTATCGTCCTGCTTAATCTATTGCTTATCTAAAATTAACATAAAGTATTGATATAATTTTGCAGAGTGAATGAATAATAGTATATTTGTATTGTTTTTATAATCCTATGGACGCGAGCGGACAGAAGCGTATACTTTTTCAGCTTTCCGTCGTCCACAAGGACACATTGACGCTTGTTATGGACAGAAAAGAAGAAAAGGACAAGGACGCCATCGGCAGGGCTCTGGCGGCAGGATACAGGGCCAGCAGGATCGTCGGCACTGCACACAGGAGGGCTTCGGAAGAGACGGCGCCTGCCGTGCTCAATGAGCTTTCCAGGGCCAGGACGAGTCTAGAGGATGCCCTTTTCTGTCTTGAGGAAGTCAAGGGAGTCGAAGGATCCATTGACGGATGTATCTCCTCATGCCAGGAGTTCGTCAGGGAATATGCCGGGGCCATTGATGCCGGGATGTTCGACAACTATACGGCAGGTACGCTCAGATGCGGAATGGATGAGGCTGCGGAGGCAGTGGAATGCCTAAAGGGCCTTGTTGACGGTTACAGAAGTCTTGGACAAAAAAAACAATAAATAACATTATAGGAGGGATTCGTGATGAGAAATTTACTTTCCGGACTGTTCAAGTTCGTTTTCGGTACGATGAAGTTCACCCTGGCCGTATTCCTGATTCTTGCGGGATTCATCATCGGGCAGATGCCGGACTGAGGAAGACGGTGAAGACAATATCAACATTAAAACAACCATTCAATGAGATCGAAATTTGGAATCGTGGCGATTGCCACCGCCGCTTTAGTCGCGGCAATCGCAGGCACATCCTGCAACAAGGAGGAGCAGAATACCGGGTTCAAGGAGAATACAGCCGTATCCTGGACGCCGTCTGAGGAAAGCTACACCATCCGTGTCGGCGAGACGGCAAAGGTCGAAGGCGCTCTTCTCTACGACGACGGCCAGACAGTTACGCTTGAGGCGTTCTGCACTTCCGACAACCCGGAGGTCGTCAAGGCGGACGGAGGACTCGGCGTCCTCGGCATCGCCCCGGGAACAGCCACCGTCAAAGCACAGGTACGGCTCCACAAGAACGGCAACCTGTCCGCTCCGCCGACCGTGTTCGAGAAGCCTGTCACGTTTACCGTCAAGTCGGAGGACAAGCAGATGATGTCGCTGGAGGTGTCACCTTCGGAGGTGACGCTTGAAAGGGGCGAGTCCGTGCGCCTCAAGGTCTTTGCCGTCTATCCGGACGGAGGCTGGAAGGAGATAGCGCCTTCGCTTTGCAGATGGTCCGTCGAGGATGACGGGGTGCAGCACGTCATTTACGGAAGCGACGGTGTGGTTACGGCTTGCCAGTACAGCGGATGGACGATTATCACTGCATCATACACTGAGTCAGGTGAGACCGTTTCGGCCAGCTCGTGTATTACGACCGTCGACTGATCTGGCATAGAATTATAGAATGAGAATACGGGCAACTTGAGTCATATTCAAGTTGCCCGTACCATTTTTAGTGATATCTGTCTTGGCTATATATGCAATCAAATGAATTATTATAATGAAAGTGGTGTATTTATATCAAAAGTGAAGACTCTACTTCCTTCTTGGAAGAATGGTGCTTTTACTTTAATCTCCTTTGCTATTTTGCATTTATTGATAATTTGTTTAGCATCTTTGGTATATCGAATAAATAGATAATTACTATCTCCTGTTGCTGATTCACATGTTTTATACGTAATAGCATCTTCATTACCAAAACGCATAACTATTTCATCAGTTCCCATGTATTCATTGCATACAAATTGACCATTATTGATAGTGAAATAAACATCAACATTGTTCTCCTTCTCTCTGATATGCATGGACAACCTAGAACCTCCGTTATAAGGAAAATCAAAATTGACAGTATTATGACTCATTATGGATGCCAGTTTAGTGGTTTTATCTGTCATCTCATCCGTGTTCTCGTGTATAGACCATTCCTGATTTAAACTATCAATAGTCTTCGATGCTGTCTCCTTTGCTAAAGTATCAATTCTAGTTACTTCATCAATACTATCTAAATATGTTCGGTAGATGTATATTTTATAACCTATAAAAACAATCAATATCGTAAAAAAAAGAATGAGGAGATTTCTCTTATTCATAGAAAGTGAAATTAAGCAGATTCAATAATCAAATCAAAAAAAACGATTTTACGATGCAAATGTAATAATTTCTATCGAAGGTAACAATACGACAGGGATTACTCCTTTTCCGTCTATTACTTTGTATTCCATAAGTTGTCAGATTATTGTTCGTCCATAAAAATGAAAGAATTGTGCTTAACAATTTTCAATGTAAGCACAATTCTGTTCAACAGCAAATAAACTATGATAATTTGAAATAAAAGGCTGCAATTCCAACCGTGTAACTACCTCAGCGTCCAACTGCCGTCAGGAGCCACGTTCAGGTAATGCTTGCTAACGCCTTTCACGTACACTTCCGCATCCCAGTCGTAGGTGTCGTATGACTCCTGGACATAGAGTATGGCCGCGACGGTGTATCCGTCAGTCCAGAAGTCGAAGAACCGGTCTTCCGTCGTGTTGTATACTGTCGGACGGTCGTCCAGCACCGCCTCGAGAACTACTTCCTCGTTAGCTACGGTGACAGGCAGAAGGCACTCCCGGAATCCGGTGTAGAAGTTGAACTCCAGTCTGGAGGCATCTATCGGGTCGTAGAAGAAGTCGTGCCAGATCACGTTGCACGTATATTCGTCCGTATTGAATACGCTTTCCTTGAGGACGTTGCCGTTCATGTCCACGGCATATACTTTCGTCGTCTTTCCATATTTGCCGCTTGCGACGGTGGCGCACATCTCCTCGTTGTCCATAAAGGAGTTCTTTCGCTGGGGCTCGTCGGTGTTCTCAAACTCCACGAGGCTCCTGTCCGAGAGCATCCATACCCTCCAGTTTGCTTTGCTGCACCTTGGAATGTATGTGTGCGGGAGACTGGCATTCGGATACGTTACCTTCGCCTCGTTGTAGTTCACCGGCTCGGAGCCTCCGTTGGCGACGACATAGTTCCTCTCCAGTGGGTCCAGCTTCGCTCCGGTAGGTATGATCTTTATGAACCAGTGTGTCCTGTTGGAATCCTGGAACTGGCAGCTGATGTTCACGGTGTTGCCGGAGAACTCGGCCGGGGCATAGTTGGCGGTGTCATCGCCGTCCCTGCCGTCATCGGTCAGGAGCTCGAACGATTCCAAGACATAGTCGCGTCCGGGCGTGAGTATGTCATAGACGAGCTGGCCTGCGCTGTTCACCCTGTAGTTGGCCGCTATCTGGAACGACATTTTGACGATGCCTGCCCCCGACAGCTCCAGCACGTAGTTCGGACAATGGTCGATGTCCTCTATGCGGTTGGGGCAGTCATCAATGTCGATGTAGTCGTCATTCCAGGGTAACGTGTGGTTGCGTGTGCATCTAGAATCATGCGCGCCGTGGTCACATGTACAGGCCGGGTCATGCACCTTGGTGAACGACTGGTGGTCCCAGGATGTCCTGACGTTCACCATGCCTATCGGGCTGACGTCAATGGGCTCCTTGTAGGCCAGGGCCGTGACCGTGCATCTGTCGGCGACGCGCCCGTCCCAGTAATAGGCGGTGAGGCTGCCGCTCCTCTGGGCAGTGACCTTGCCCTGCGAGAGTCTCATCGACGATTTGTCGAAAGACACCTGAGACAGTGACGCGTCAAGGCTGTAGGTTATGCCGTGGTACGGCGAGCTTCCGACAACCCCCACAACGGTGCTGGAGTTGCCTTCAACGGTGTACTCCCTCCTGTCGAACCTGAAGGTCCTCGCGTCGGTGACGTCCGGCTCAAGCTTCCAGTAGTCGTCGACAAATCCTCCCTCGTCCGTGAGATTGAGTGTCAGCGTGTATCTCGTGCCTCTCAGGACGTCGAAGCTGTCGTAGTTGTTTTCACCAAGATACATCCTGTAGGTGTTCTCGCTGACAAGGCCGCCGGAGAGGTCGGTGTAGGTGCCGGTCATCTCAATATATGTCGGCAGGTATCCTCCCACTGACGTGCCGCTCTGCGGCACCTTCAGCTTCGGATCTGCCGCCGGATTATCGAGGGCCCTGCCGCATGCGTTCTCGAGCGTGTAGAAACGCACGGACGCGCCTGCCTCGAGCGCGGTGAGGTCCGTATCAGTCGCGCGGTCGCCGTCCGCCATCTTCGATGCTTCAGAGACGGAGAATGCCCTTTTTGAAGCAAATGGTGACGTCTCTGTCGGAGATTGTCTTAGGCGAAGGCTCTTTATTCGGAACGTGCCGTGCGAGAAGTTCTTGGCCACCCTGAAGTCGTAACGGGCGGGAAGCCTGGTGAAACGCAGCGCGAGGGTTGTTCCCAGAGCAGCGTCCACCGGACCGCAGGCCATGGGCATACCCTTCGCAAGGGAGAACTCCGACGGCGGACAGGACAGGGCAAGCCCCGTGAGCTTACTTTCCCCGTCACCCCTGGAGAGGTGTGACGACAGGTCTCCGCAGTTGAGAACGGCGTAGAACCTGTAGCTCCTTCCGGATACCCCGCTCACCTTAGGCGCGGTGCCTCCCGTCAGGTTGAAATGATACGTCCTCTCCAGCACGTATCCTCCGCCTGAACTCTTTCCGAACTGAAAGACGGTCATGTCCTTGGCCGCGCTCTCGTATCCGTCAAGCGAGGATTCGGGTCCTACTGCGGAACGGGTATCGCGGAAGTCCCCGTCAACGAGGATTTCAATCCCTGCGGTGACGCCCGAGCCTTCCGGCAGATGCTCCCGGACGCATGAGGTGGAAAGCAGTGCCGCCGGCACCGCTGCCGCCATAAACAATTGTCTGAAGAATTTTCCTTTCATATCCTGTCCTGTTTTTGTCAGATGTTCTCTTCGTATTTCTGTCCCTCCTTCCACGGGTCTATCCTGATGCCGACGACGCCGAGGTTGAAGTCCAGGCCTATCGTCACGTCATCGAGGTCTTCCCTGTCCCACCTGTATCCCGCATCCTCAAGAAGACGCTGAAGGTCAATCTCGTCCTTCTCCTTCCCGGCACTGGTGACGGACAGTACCAGACGTCCCTCCTGCCGCAGTCTCGGCACGAAGAACCCTGCCGTCCCCTCGTCCGTGAGTTCCAGCGCCATGCCCCAGTCTCCCGGCAGCGGAGACAGCGTCAGCAGGTCAAGACCGCCGCAGTCCGTCGACACCGACAGCGCGTCGATTCCCTGCTCCGATTCCCTGTCCAGGAACCGGAGCGTCACGTGCGCGAACTGACGGTGCATCCGCACTATGTCGACGGCGGTCTCCCCGGTGCAGTCCACCTCAGCGGTGTGCGCCCATACGGTATCTACCTTGTTGCCTTTGTTGAAAAACGCCTTGGATGACGACACACGGGCGGCTCCGGAGCAGACGCTCGTGCGGACGATGCCCTTCAACACCGTCCTTTCGAACTGGCCGTTCTCGATGTCCTTCCCGGAGACCATATCAGAGTATATTATCTCGCCGTCCTCCAGAAGTTCAATGCTCGCTTTGTCTGAGACTCTCTTTACGTCGGAGAGTTCCATGGTAAGCCAGCACGGGCAGTCAATCCTCTTCTCCTTGAAGGAGCAGGAAACGGCCAGGAGCAGCGTCAGCGCCATGCCGGCAATGTTGCAGCGGTTCATTCTCATGACTTTCTTTGTCTTTGGTTGTTGGTGGGGCGGGCGGAGTCGGACCGCCTTCGGGAAGGACTGTTTCCGGGACAGACTTTCCGTGCCGCCGGGCACGCCCCTGAGACTTATTATCCTCTATGATGTCAGATTGTCTCGTCGTAGGTGGCGCCGGACTTCCATCCGTCCACGCTCACTGTCACGCTTGCTGAACCCTTTTCAATAGGTTTGTTCGGCTCGTCAGAACCGATGCTGCTGATGGTAAGGGCCACCGTATAGGTGGTGTTGCGCTCGATGGTTGACTTGCTCAGGGTGACAGGATAGTAGCAGAGCTTTCCGTCCACGGTCGCAGCCACTACAAGCACAGTCCTCTGGGCAGAGAAGGACGCTGTGAATCCTGCTGGAGTTGCAGTAGAGGAATTGGCGTAGCCGTACATGATGTAAGGAGTCGAAGGCTCGTGGGATGAGTTGTTGGCAACTGATGCTCCGATGGTCTTGAAAGTCAGCTCTGGACATGATGCCGTGTAGGTCGAGCCGTCTATGATATGGCTCTGTACCAGAGGAGTCTCGTCCTTTCTTCCTTCTTTGTTGTACCATGTGTTGACTGGCGCCGTTCCTGAGATGTTCTGGTTGCCGGCCACATTGGCGAGGAACACCCTCTCCACCTTCAGGGCGCCGTATGCCGCCGGGAGGTTATTGGTGACGGACTTCAGCACGACTCTTGCCGCAAGACGGCTCACGGCCACAGAACAACTGACGGTTCCGGAAGATACCGTGCATGATGCCTTGCCTGCCATCAGGAATCCCTTGGATGCGGTGACGCTGTTCGCCGAGAGGTCGACGGCCTTAGATTCAAGCTCAGACAGGCTGCCGATGGCAGAGAGGTCAGGTCCGTTCACGACCGCATATACGGTCTTTGCTCCGGAAGTGGCGAATACCGATCCGGTAAGGTCCTTGCCGAAGTCACGGTAGCAGTTGATCTTGCCGTCGGTGCCGAACACGAACACCTGGACGCGGTTGACCTGCGATTCGTAGTTCTGGGCGGTCGTGTAGGCGTTGACGGCCCTGGTCACCGGCCCGTCCTGGGGTGCCACGCTTAGCATGATGGTTCCCTCTTCAGGAACGCCGTTCTCTACGGAAGGCTGTGCTTCCTTGTTGCATGCCGCCAGCGACACTGCCGCTGCAGCTAAAATGAGTGAAATGGTCTTTCTCATTACTTTTTGTTTTTAGTTGGTTGAACAATTGTTTTTGTATGTTTGATTTTAGATATCCCTTGACAGTCTCTTCAATGTATTCCGGTTGATTATGCCTACGTAGATTCCGCACAGAAGGAGGATGACAAGAAGTGCTGCAAAGCCCCATAGGATGTAGGCTATGAATCCTGATACCCACCAACCCATGCAGAGAGACAGCCACAGCAGCATTCCTCCAGCCCCGGTGCAGACCAAAGCCGCTCCGACGACATTCATGCAGAACCGTAAAAGCCCGTTGCCGGTCTTGACCTGTCTTTCATTCTTGTCCGTCACCATGATTCCTCCTCCTTGTTTAAATCGTATGCCCTTATAAGTGCGGAAATCTCCGGGTCAAGATTTCCCCTGTGCCGGTATGAAGGCTCTTTGCGGCAGGCGTCGAGATAGTGCCGAACGGCAGGCCCGTCCTCTCCCTTCCTTGAGTAGAGAATGGCAAGCAGGTAATCCACCCTTGCCGTCCTCTCCATCGGGGCGAGTATGTCCATCGCGCTGGCGTTGTAGTCCAGTAGGCTGTACGCCACAGCCGTGTTGTAGTCCCTGTACGGTCGCAGTATCTCCAGCGCCTTCCTGTAGTCCCTGTCGCGTATCAACTGCACTCCCTTCATGTAGAGGGTATCAAGCTCGGTGGTGTGAACGGTATCCTTCACCATGCCCTTGCGGTGCAGGTGGAAGTCGAACCGTACCGTCCTGAGATACGGATAGAGGGATTCACGCATCCTCCTGTAGAACGGCTCGCGGGAAAGTTCCCTTTCCCTGGCATCCGGGTCACGGACCTTCCTGATGCGGAAATATGTCTCCTTCTCGGCTCCGGTCATGAGCGAGTCCGACCTTACCAATGCGTCAAGGCCTTCCCAGTTCTCGGGCATGTTCCTGGGGATGAACCTTATGTCTCCGGCGTTTCTGTCCTCCGGCCTGACCTCTTCCTCACCGAGGCTCAGGCTGACGCCCCTCTCGTTGCGGAGAGAGTCCGCGTATGTGCTCATCCATCCGCGGAAATAGTCCGTCACGCCTTCGGAACGCCTTCGTGAGAGACGGTCATTGAAACTCACCGCTCCCTCTGGGGAACACGTTGCAGTCACTACGATGGAGTCAAGGTCATATACCTCGTCCTGAAGGAGTGCACCGAGGTTCTCCCTGATGCGCCCCGTCTCCGTGCGGTTGTGACCGAGGCTCAGGTCCACGTCGCTGCGGCCCTGCGCGAACTCGACGTAGCACGCCGTGCTGGCGTCTGCCCTGCGCTCGATGACCTTCTGAAGATAGCGTTCCGTGGGATCGACAAGGGTCGATATGGAACTGATATAGAACGTCAGCGGATCTCCGGCCGGAATATCATAGACCTTGCGGTCGGACTCCCAGATGCCTCCGGAAAGGACAATGTCCACCTTCCGTAGCTGTGACCGAGTCGCTACTGTCTGGATATAATTGTATATAAAATCTCCGTTCACGGCTCTCATTACAGTATCAAGCCTCAGTCCCTCGGTCACTATCGGTGACTTCACATAACGTCGGTACATCTTCTCTCTTCGGGCCTTTCTCCGCTCGTTGAGCATGACGGCCACACGGTTGGTGTAATGTTCGACGGCCTCCTGCTCGGTCGTGCCGTAGACCGAGGCGAACTGATCGTCGGAGACCTCCGTGGAGTCGGTCCGCATGGTATAGAGAGCGGGTATGTTGCGACGGAGGAAGAGCTCCAGCTGTCGCAGGTCGATAAACCTGTCGGGGTCGTCCACTATCGTCGACAGGAACCGCTCGTACTGCTGATATCCCTTGAGCTGCGCCCTCCGGTAGTCCCTTCCCGTCACGACGATGCCGTCCAGCCTCAGGCTGTCGCCGAGGATGAACATGTCAGGCCAGAGGCGTATCTGCCAGCGGCTCTCCTGGAGCGCCTGTGGGACGACGACCTGGAACTCAAGGTCCACCTTCCCGTGACGCTCGGCCACGTTCCTGAAGGTGGCGGTGACGAAAGCGGCGTCAAGCACGTCGCTGGCGACCATCTCCCCGTCGACGTCGCGTACGGCCTTCATGAGGAAGAACTGTCCACCCTCTCCGTCGTCCACCCTAAGCGTATCACGGTGCGGACGGGTGATGTCGTACTCGCGCAGGGACGACTCTCTTTTCGGAAGCCTCAGTCCCGCTGACACCTCGCTCTCGCGTAGCTCCCGTATCTTCCCGGCAGTCCCGCAGCCGGAAATGAGCGCGGCTGTCAGTGACAGAGCCGCGGCCGCTTTCCCTATGGCCTTCAGAACACCCATACCAGCGAAGCCATTACGCTCGAAGGCAGTATGAACCATTTCGTGCCGGAGCCGGTAATGCGGCCGCACCTAGGGCAGGCGTAGGTCGTGTAGTCCGTCCTGCCTGTCCAGAATGCCGCGCCGAACTCAAGGTTGAGATTCCTGTGCAGCATCAGCGAATAGCCGCCGGCCAGGACAGCGCCGTAGGCGTCGCCCTCCTCGGTCGATCGTGATACGATGCCGCCGCGGCTGTACTCCTCGTACTGCGCAGATAGTCCGGCCCACCAGCCGGAATAGACGTACCACGGCCACCAGCGGAATCCCGCCGAATATGTCTGGCGGCGGTCCTGCATCTGCTTCGACGGGTCGTCACTATTGAAGGTCCACGGGTTCAAGCGGGCTTCGGCGTTTACCGAAAAATGTCTGTCGACAGCGACGCTGCCGCTAGCGTTCATTGTTCCGAGCCAGAGCCAGTCGACGGCATTGGTCCCCAGGGACCATTTCTGCGCCCGGCACATGCACGGGAACAGCATCAGCAAGGTGATGAGGGTAAGTATTCTGGTGTTCATGTCGTTCATAGGGTGTGTATCTGTGACGCGGCCTTTCCGTTGACCGTGTATGTCGGTATGATTGTGGCCGCCTGGTTGGCCGAATGCCACCAGGTGGTGCCCTTGTAGAGATAGCGTATCGGGAACGCGTCGGGACCGGATGGGCTTACCGTCACCGAGGTCTTTCCTGCGGTCGCTCCGCCGGACACTATCGTGAACTTCAGTTCAACGCCCGTGATGTCCGTATGCAGGGTGCGCTTGTTGCCGTTGCCGATGGCGTTGGAAGCGTCCGTGCGCGTGTTCGAGTATACCTTGTCCATGAGGGCGCGGAGCGTTCCGTTGTCGACGGAGGAAGCCGTCATGCCGGGAGTCAGCCTGGCCGTGGCCTGTGCCGATTCCGTGAACCTCTCCGTCTGCGGGCTTGCCGAGCCGATGAACTGCTTGTGCCGGTACGTTATGCTGCCCCTGACGGTGATGTCGACTGTGATGTCGAACGCCGTCTGCAGCGGGTTGTGTGCCGACAGCATGGTGATCATGCCTGTGACGTCGTTGTATGCGAGGACGAGCTGGGTAGGCTTCCTCTCCGGCTCCCTGAAAGTCACTACCGACGACTCCGAGCCGAGGGCGGACCTGACGTCCACCTTCAGGTAATGCTCGCCGGTCACCATGTAGGGCAGCTCGAAGGTGTAGGACTCGCTCCTGGCGAAGTCCAGCTCCATGGTGCCTCCGAACTCGCTGCCAAGGTACTTCATGCCCGACAGCTTCTCGCCGTCAAGGTAGAACGTCACCTCGTAGCTGGTCTGCGACGCGCCCATGCGGTTGCCAAGTATCACCCTCGAGAAGTCAAGGTCGGAAGACGTGTCCATGCGGACCGTCACCGCGTTCTCCGTCCGGAAGACGACGGCCTTCTTCCTGGACACGCCCTCGCGGACGAACTCCATGACGAGAGTCCCGGTCCCGCCGGCGGTCTTGGGAAGGAGCAGCACCTGCGGGTTGCTAAGGCTCAGGTCTATCTTGTTACCCGACTCCAGCGAACCGCCGCGGAGCGAGCTCAGTTCCAGGGTGTGGTCGTCGTCAATGACGTAGTTCAGGGTGTATTCGCCCTCAGTGCCGCTCTCCAGCGTGAGGGACAGCGTGTTGCAGAGGTAGTCGGAGCTGAATGCCGTTTCCGCCGTGACCTCGAACCCGAGGTCGCGGACGCTCTCGGCCCTGTTGAGCTTGCCGCATGCGGCCGCCAGGAGCACCGCCATTGCCGCTCCTGCAAGAGTCTTTATCGTGTTCATCGCTTGGGAAGATTAATGCGGACTCCTATTGAGCCCGTGAGATTCCACTTGTCAGACTTGAGAGAAGAGCCTAGAGTCACGGGAAGCTGCACCCCTAATGTAAGGGCCACACAGCTGCCCACGAAGAATTCGGCCTCCAGTTCCGGAAGCACTCCGTATATGAACTGGCTCTTCGGCAGCCCTGTCTTCAGCTCGGACGGGAGCCTGCGGAAGGCCTCGTATTGGTTGATGCCGAGGAACACGTCGCCTCCTCCGTAGACGCTGAGGATTCTGTTGTAGGTCCCGAACAGGCGGTATCTCCAGCCTCCGTAGAGCGATCATGCGATATGGTCGAACAGGTCGTCGTGTCCGACGCCCGTGTCGGATGCTATCCTGTGGTTCCAGTCAATGGCCCTCACCCCGGCCTTCCACAGTGACGAGCGCAGGTATCCGCCCGCACAGATGTCCAGTCCGCCGGAAGGGACCGAATAGGCGGACACCGTCGGGGACACGCCCAAGAAGGTGCTTCCCTCTGCCGTCCGCTGCGCAGCGGCGTCGCTTTGCCAGAACAGCTGCAGAGCCAATGCCAGCCCTGCGCTGATCATACTCTTTCTCAATGTCATCTTTGTCTACTTGCTTTTGATTTTCGGCAAAGATAATTATTTTAATACATAAAAAAGATTAAATAAATACTTTTTATGAATAAAAGATTATTTTATCGATACGTAACGAATATAGAAATAACGCAAAACTAGTTTCATTACGACAATCTAACAGTCACCATATGAATGAATGGATGAACTGAATTTGTGTACACAAATAACGGCTAACGTGGTAACTTTCACCATCAAATTTAGATGAGACTTGATAGATAATTCTTATATTTGTACAAAGAGGCAAGAAATCGATGCATTAGTCCTATAATATCTGCTAATATCTGTCCATTGGCAGTTTTAACATTGATTTTGCAACAGATTGCGTTTATTGAAATAGTATTAATAATTGGCCATGAATATTAACAAACAAGAACTAGTCAATAAGATACATACAATTGATAGTTTGAGTGCTGATGAAAAGTCAGCGCTTGTGGAACTACTTAACACCCGCAAGAAATATGGACTAGTTTGGGAGGATAAACCAGAAGTAGTAGAGGAGCGAATGGCCTTGCTCGGTATTTCTGGCAAAAACTACAAGAAGATAAAAGTTACGCATTTGATATAGCTTTTGAGGGCGCAAATATGGACATTTCTGTATTATCGGCAATATTTACGGTAATAGGAGCTATTTCATCAGTTTTGGCTGTAATCATTACCATAAGAATATCAAGACGTATTCCAGAGGAAGACATATTGTCCCATCGGCAAAGGATAAGATCTTTGATGAGAGATCTTCGCGCAGAAATGGAGTCTGGTAAAAGAAATTATATGTTGCGCATTATTGATGTTGATCGTTTTGATAAGTACTATCCTGAAGTATTTGAGAGGGAACCTGTTCAATCATATTTGAAAGGAGAGTTAGATAGAGTCGACATAAAAGGTGTTTGGATTACTAATGGAATTATTGGGGTAAAACATATGTCTGGTCGAAAACATTATCTCATTTCAAATGACGATGATTGTATTAGAGCCAAGAGAAATGGACTTATTCCGTATAGTTGGATTATTGATGTTGACTTCGAGGGAGATGAGTGTGAATCATCCGCAATTATATATTGCAGGTTTAAGAAGAGATATCCTCCTTCATTTAAAAGATACTATCTAAGTAATGTGCGGTATTTCCATAGTCGTATAGGTTTTGTCAATAGGCGGTCTCCGTTTCAGAAATATGAGTATTATTTAATGAATAGAGAACTGTCTTTTCCTCATGCCGCAGCCAACATTACCGTGCGTGGTGATAATCCTGTTTATCCTTGAATTTATTACGAACATCTCATATGGCCAAATATGATGAAATAATTGACTTAATTAGACGAGAAGAGGTTGTTCTTTTTGTTGGAGCTGGATGTTCGTTAGCAGCTGGCGCCCCTTCTGCTTCTGATTTGAATACTCGGCTCAAGAAATTACTCGATAAGTCGTTTATTCCGCAAACCGATACACTTCAAGAGGTTTCAGAGGCATTGGTACTCCAAGACGGCAACAGAGACAGATTGAACAAAGTCTTGATTGATTCATTCTCATCACTGAAGCCGACATGTTTTCACAAATTATTGTCAACAATTCCTTATATTAAGGATATTGTCACAACAAATTACGACAACCTAATAGAGTCTTCATATAATTACAACAGCATACAGGTCTTTGCTGAAGATCAGGATTGTGGCTGTTATTCAGAGGACAAATATCACATATATAAAATACATGGAGATTATAATCATCTTGACAGGGTTATTGTCACGAGTTCAGATTACCGCCACACAATAAAATCGCATAAGGATTCGCTCCTATGGAGCAAGATTAAATCTTTATTTGCGACAAAGCACGTTGTGTTTATTGGATATTCATTAGCTGATGGTAATTTCCAGAATCTAATAGAGGAAGTCGAAATAAACGAAAAGTCAAAGTCCAAACAAATATATCTGATTTCACCGGGAATTGATAATCTTACAAAAGCGAAACTCGATAAACTAATTGTTGTTGGTGTCGAGGGTGATGCGGATTCATTTATTACAGCTTGTATCTCTTCGTTAAAAGAATCATTTGGAGAGGACATCTCATCACACGATAGAAATAAATCAGCAGCACAATTCGGTAGAAATAACGGCGTTCTGCTTGAAACTAGAGATAATGGAAAGTCTATTTACATTACCTCTATGAAAGGTTCAGAATCTAATAATTTTACATTTGATTTCTCAACAGAAAGAAAGGACTTACTGCTTGGAAATAATATGTATTCAGACAAAGTACCATGTGGCGAAATCAGTATTCCGGCCCTCTCATTAACTCCAAAAGAGATGCAGACTCTTAAGTTTGTTTTTAATGGGCTCAATGTGACGAAAGGAATTAATGTAAGCAAAATATTAATTGGACCTGCTATCAAGAAAATTCAATTAAGGATTCATGCTAAAAAAGAAAATGTAACTAAACGCGTTACGGCTTACATATATTGCTCAGCTGATAATGAGATTCATATAAAGATGAATGTTGCTATAGGAGAGGCTGACATTGTTGTTCGTGTGCCAGATGCTGAGAAAAATAACCTTCATTTTACATTAAAGATAGAGTATTATAAGACATTTAAGGATTTGTCGAATGCGATAGATTGGTTGTCGATTATCTGTGGCTTTAAAACCGGTAATATGGTGGTCACGTCAGAAAATAAACAGTATGCAAATTTTGAAAACATACAACTTGAACAGCTTGCTCCATATGAGAAATACCTTGAGTATTGTAAAAACATACAGGATATTGAGAACAACTCAAATGTGATATTTGACAATTACGAATGCTTTTCTGATGCGAGATTATATGCTTCCCAAGCAATTAGATCATATGTAATGAAGGAACCTATAGTAGTCGTTCTAGATTCTAAGAATAAAAGATTTAGCATTTATCTGAAGGAAAGAGAACATAGTCTTGAGAAGTTTGGGTATTATGCTCAAACAACTGTTAAATCAATAGAAGAACCGTTTTATTTGTGTGGCAAGGAATATGTCATTCCACAAGAACTAATATTCCGAAGTAAAACACATCTGTTAAGTATTGTTGAGTGTGACGATGGAACTTTTAAGTGTGATTTTGAAGATGAATCAGACAATCTTCAGATTCTTTTCTCAGATAAAAGACTTTGATTTACAGAATATTAGTTAACGATATAAAACTGACGCCAAATATGAAAACTAATAGGAATACGTTTCTAAATGAGCAGAAGTTTTTCATCAATAAAGACAGCATATTGCCCACTATAGTCATAGATGATATAGATTGCTAGAAAGGGATAATTTATATGCAGATAGCCTTCATCATATTAACGCTTGCCATAACGATTCTTGTTCCGGTCATTGTCGTGATCGGGAACAAGAAGCGTGACGCGAGGCGAGATGAATTGGTACAGGAGATTGAACCTGAAATTGCTCCTGCGCTTGAGAAGATGTCCGCTTACTACAACTACTCGCATTATATCACGGAGTCGGAAAGGACTGCTTTGAGCAATAGATATGAAGTCCTGGGAAAGAAGCTCAAGAAAGTCTCTGGGACACGACAGTTAAGGCGGTCTCCGGAATGGGAGGCTGCGGATAGGCTGTGCAAGGCATTGTCCAATACAGAAGAGTTCAAAATGGAGAACAATCGTCAGTTCATCCGTCGAGAACTGGAACGCAACAGGGAATTCTTTGATACGGTGCTCAAGTATCCTCTGGATGCGCAGCAGCGTGAAGCGATTGTCTCACTGGAGGATAATGTTCTCGTCATCAGTAGCGCTGGAAGCGGAAAAACCATGACCACAGTCGGCAAGGTCCGTTATCTTGTGGACAAACAGGGCGTAGATCCGTCCAAGATCCTTATGATTACCTTCACCCGCAAGGCCGCCGAATCTCTTTCAGAGAGACTCGGGGAGAAGTCGCTCAGATGCGTCACATTTCACAGATTAGCGCTTGATATAATCGCTGAGGTCACTGGACGTAAGCCTACAATAGCGGATGCTGGATTGCCGGCTTTGGTATATCATGACCTTATGGACAACAATGCAGCATTCAAGTCGGCGATTTCCGACTATATCCTTAACAGTCGTTACCGTATGCCTGACCAGTTCGAGTATTCTTCAAGAGAGGAATATATCGCTGCCCGCCAGAAATACGGGGTGAACTCATATTACAAGGATATGGACGGAAGACCTGTGTTCTGCAAGAGCGACGAAGAAAGCCGTCTGTGTGACTACTTCGGGAAGTGCGGAATTCCTTTCCGCTATGAGGAAAGGTACGAATATGACACGGCGGACAAAGATTACCGTCAGTATTGCCCGGATTTTTCCATTTATTTTATGGGCGAAGACGGAAGGCGACATCGAGTATATCTTGAACATTTCGCTGTGGATGAACAAGGGCATTGTCCGCGTTGGTTCTCATGCGAGGAGGAACAGAAATACATTGAGGGCATAGACTGGAAAAGAAATGTCCACAAGACACACCGTACTATCCTGTTAGAAACCAGAAGCGCAGATTTCCATAACGGGAATGTGTTCCTGAAACTTGAGCGGCAGTTGCATTCACTAGGAATTCGGACGGACAACGGAAGAAGCAATGACCTTTCAAGGGAAATCGCCAGGCAGGAGCAGTCAATACTCGATATGTTAACTTCGTTCAACTTTCTTCTGCGGTCAAAGGGTGAATCAATTGAGCAGTTGCGCAGCGAAGTGAGCCGCCGCGACCGTGAGACCATAGTCGGCATTGTCATCCCTTTTGTTGATCGCTATAAGGATATGTGCCGGGAGAAGGATTCCATAGATTTCACTGATGCTATCATTGAGGCTACCGCTCTCTGCAATGACGGTCATCGCCCGGATTATGATTACATTCTTGTTGATGAGTTCCAGGACATATCCCTTGACAGGTACCGATTCCTGCAATCTCTCCGTCGGGCAAGACCTTTGACAAAACTCTTTTGTGTGGGCGACGACTGGCAGTCGATTTACCGGTTCGCAGGAAGCGACATTTCGCTTTTCAAGCAGTTCTCCAAGTATTTTGGATACTGCAAGGAATGCCGTATGGAGACGACCTACCGCTTCGGGAATCCGTGCGTCGAGCGTTCATCGCGATTCATTCTCACAAACCGCGAGCAGAAGGAGAAGACCGTTCGTCCTTTCAGCCCTGACGTCAGGACGGATCTTCAGTTTTTTGCGACATCGGGTTCCGGAGGAATGGCCATGAAGGTTAAGGAAATCCTATCGGCATTGCCGCTGGACTGTAGCGTGTATCTTCTCGGACGCTATGGAAGTGATGTCAATTCCCTTGATGGGAACTTCGCTGTCAATTATGGTAAAGACGGAAAAGTGACGGTGTCGTGCGGGGGCAGGAAAATGGCGTTCATGACCGTGCATCAATCCAAGGGACTTGAAAGTGACTATGTGATACTTCTGAACTGCAACGGCGGAACCAGAGGCTTTCCATCGGAGATTGCCGACAGTCCGGTCTTGAACTATGTGCTCAGTGAGCCTGATTCGTTTGAGTTCAGCGAGGAACGGAGGGTATTCTATGTGGCGATAACTCGTGCGAAGAGATGCACTTATGTCCTATATAACGCCGAAAATCCGTCGCCGTTCATATCGGAGTTTGTTTCCGTGGTCGGAAAGAAAGTCAAGGCGAAACAGGATATTAAGGAGAACGAAAGATGTCCTCTCTGCCATTGTGGAAAACGGATTCTGGTGAAGAGAGGCAAGGCGGTCAACGGGAATCCCTATTATATCTATGCCTGCTCCAACGAAGCGTATGGCTGTGACTACAGGGAGACTAAGTTCGTGAACCTGAACAGAACGAGGTGATAATGGTGATAATGATAAGGTGAAGGTGGTAATTATATTTGATTTTAGTATATTTGGTAAAATATGAGACTACAAAACAATATACAGGAACTTCAATCTGTATTTGATGGAATACGTCACCAGAGTGCTGACGGAAGTGAATACTGGAACTCTAGAGAGCTTTCTGATGCACTTGGGTATTCCGGGTACTGGAAATTCAGGACGGTGATCGATAAGGCCATAGCTGTGGCCAATGATAAGGGAATGAAAATCGACGACCATTTCAACCAGTCGGTTGATATGGTCAGGTTGGGCAGCGGCTCTTTCAGAAAGGTGGATGCTTTCCATCTTTCACGGTTGGCATGCCTGATAATCGCCGAGAATGCGGATGGGAAAAAGCCTATGGTGCTGCAGGCAAGGCAGTTCTTCTCAAGTACTGTTACAATGGGAGACCTGATTCGAAATTCGGTCGATTCCAATGTTTTGTTTTATAAAACCGCGCAAGGTGAAGCCCGCATTGAGGTTATTTTCAATGGGGATACGTTTTGGATGTCCCAGAAACGAATGGCGGAACTTTTTGGAGTGGATGTCAGAACCGTCAACTATCATCTAAAACAGATATTCGAAAGCGGCGAACTGTCAGAGGGGGCAACTATCCGAAAAATTGGGATAGTTCAAACTGAAGGAGAACGCAATGTGGAACGCTCACCTTTGTTCTACAATCTTGATGCAATAATAGCAGTGGGTTACCGGGTCAACAGCTATCAGGCCACGCAGTTCAGGATATGGGCGACATCTGTCTTGAAAGAGTTTCTCGTCAAAGGCTACGTTTTGGATGATGAACGTTTGAAGCAGGGACGTCATTTCGGCAAGGACTACTTTGATGACTTGCTTGAACGCATCAGAGAAATCAGAACTTCAGAAAGACGGTATTATCAAAAGATTACTGACATCTATGCTGAATGCAGTTCTGATTATGATGCAAAATCGGATAGCACAAAGCTGTTTTTCAAAATGGTGCAGAATATGATGCATATTGCTGTCACGCACCATACGGCCGCTGAAATCGTATATCAGAGGGCTGATGCTGAGAGACCAAATATGGGGCTTACAACATGGAAGAATGCGCCGGACGGTCGGGTTCAACGGTCGGATTCCATTGTGGCTAAGAATTATCTGTCTGAGAAAGAATTATCTGAACTTAACTCGATAACGACATCTTTTCTTGATTTTGCGGAATCCCGTGCGCGTCGGCATGTCATCACGACAATGGAAGACTGGAAACATCGTCTGGAACAGTTCCTGACAATGAATGACTACAAAACCACGGAGTCTGCCGGGACGGTATCGCAGGAAGAAGCCAGAGAAAAGGCTTACGGCGAATATGACAAGTTCAAGGTCATACAGGATCGTACTTTCGTTTCCGACTTTGACAAGTTCAATGGAGAATCCGTCAGTGGCTCTGATACTCCACTACTCCCGTTTGACATAAACCCTAAAGATGATTGACAATCCCGAATTAATCGGCACAGCGATATGAGCCTAATCAATGGCTGTGTTATGAGCCTTAAAGGGTGTTTCCGCAAGGCCTTCGAAGTGGAGGAGGATGCGAGATAGTATTAATTTGTACAAAAGAGATGTATATTAGAGTCATGCGAGAAGAATGAAATCAAGGATCCTACAATTCTTGAGAAAACAATCAGTGCCTTTCTCTTTTGGAGGCATTGGCAAAATCAGTACTTTAAAACGGAATTATTATATTTGCCAAAAATAAATTCTAAAAAACAAGTAGATATGAAAGAGACAATCGCAAAGATTAACGAGGTCATGGCCGTTCTTCAGGCTGAACTCGCAAAGGCAGCAGAAGGAAACAAGGCAGCTGCAGCACGCGCACGCAAAGCAACTCTCGAACTCGAGAAACTCGGAAAAGAGTTCCGCAAGCAGTCTATCGCTGAGCTAAAGTAGTCCGGCAAGACACAAATACGACAGTTCCCGCAAGACCATTGTCCTGCGGGAACTTGTTATTCGATACACCCAATATTAGCTAAAAAGTGAATAACAATTATTATTTCCAATCACTTTCATATATAATGTCATGATACGTAGATGGCAACATGGCCTTAATTCTAACACTTTGTCCGATTTGAACATGTATCTTTTTGACATTTCTGTCAAAAGCAAAAGGATCAATAAATTCAACTGATTTAGGTATGTGAATTTCAGATATACCATATTATCTAAATAAATTTTTGCCTATATACTTAGTTGTATTGGGTATGATGATGGAATCAAAATGTTTACACGCTGCAAAAGCATTATCCTCTATACGAAGTAATCCTTGAGGTAAGCACAGATGTTTTTTTTAACTCCAACAAGATATTAAGGCCTTCGTGCTAATTTGATACAAACAATCATCTATAACCTTAAAATCTCTATTTGCAATCCGAAGATCAATATTAAAACAGCCTGAGTATTTACAACCGATTATTACTCAATATTTTATAGATAATAAGTCAGAAATATGGTTGTTATTTTTAATTGCACATTCTAAAAGGTGAAGATTTAACGCTTTTATTGATTATTAACTCAAAAAGGACATCAACTTGGGTCGTTTCTTCTCTTTTCCTTGCTATTCGTTTCCGATATTCCACTTTTGTTTTGGTCTATCTCATATGTACTGCAAAGGTATTGATTTTTGTTTGATATTGCTCCTTGCTTGCTCCTTGTCGTAGATTAATTTTCACACAGGAATTTTTGTTCTCTTTCTATAGGGGCTTGAAACAATCCATTTATTGGAAACAATTAAAGACGGAGCTGGTTTGCCCCAGTGCTTTTTAAGAAACAGGGCAATTATTTTATCTCCACAAAGGCTCTTGTTCCCAATTATGAGGAAAGCCTAATAAACGAGTTCTTACTGATGGGTATTTCGATAAAAGCTGCTTGAAATCTGCAACAAAAGTGTTGCCCATAGAAATGGAGTTAAGCCAATACACCACATAGCAGAGTTGCGGATAAAGTGTTTGTTCACGGAACGAGAAATCCGTAATCCATGTGTTTGGCATACGCATAGGCATCATTGGCTTGACAGGAAAGACCCGATTTGACAGTCTTGAATGATGGGCGCAGCAATTACGAAGTACGGGTCTGGGTACGGATTAAAAGGCTAAGTGATTATTTTCAGTCATTTAGCCTTTTTAATTATCTAATTTTTCCCCACATTTTCCCCACAGCTGTCTATTTATATACAGGGCAACCGCATCAAAATAACGTTAGCTTAGGAAACAAACGTAGTTTTCAACCTCCTCCTCTCCCTTATTGTCCATTTTCCTAAAAAAACCATTGGTCCAAATCGAAACTACTACCCCATAAAAATTGATTTTTTGCCCCATATAATTCAAATTTCCCTTGCGGGTAATATTTTTTAAGAAACATGATTTTTGACAACAGGCTATTATTCAGACAAATACAAAATTATGCATTTTTAAGGGGGGATATTGTAAATTGTTGAAACTTCTCATCCTTGTATCCACCCCACTTATCCCTATTAATACAAAATCGACAAGTATTGATTATCAGGTTATTGACATTTTGATGCGGTTGCCCTGATTTATATATTTTAGAAACATATTTTTCCGTAAAGTTATGTACTAAAGTTTCCCACCCCTTAAAACACTAACTTTTCTCATTTTCCTTTGTCTGTCTTCCCCCATATCCATTGACTGTTAACACATGCCTAACAGAAGTTATGCAGACTATCCACATACTTCGTCCCATTTTTCCAACGCTTCAGCCATTACAAGGATTTTGCTCATCTCTTTGTCGTTTCCGCTGATTGTAGCCATAAGGTATTGGGGCGTCATTCCAAGTATTTCTCCTAAAATGCGAAGAATGCGTTCGATGCAGGTAAGAACTCGCTTCCATAACGTGAGTGCCATGAGATCACCCTCCATATCCGAAAAGAGTTCGCCCATGGTTTGATATTCTGTGAATCTCTTTTCCAAAGCCATGACGGTATATGTAAGGTAACACAGCGTTGCGTCGGCTATCTGACCATTAAAGTCACAACCTTGATAACCTCCTAATCCGAGATATTGCTTAGTCTCCTTGTTCATCACCTCTATGTTCCATCTAATCTGATACACTTCAAAGGCTTTTACGAAAGACATCGTTGTATCCGTGGTGAGCAGAACGTTCCATGCGGAGTTTCTACCATACTTGATGAGGAAGATTCTGATAGGTATATCTCCTAAGTTGCCGTTGAGCTGAATATATCGACATTTGTATTTACGACAGTTCTTTCCTCGTTCACGTTCATAGGTGGCAATGAGTTCTGCAGCATTTTTCTTTTTGCCCGATATAGTGTATTTTGTCTTTCCCATTTTTGCAAGTCCAACAAAGTGCATTGCCCCTTTACCTATGCTTCTAACACATGTCATAAGTTGCTCGCAGGTGAACCAACTATCGGTAATCACATACTTCGCATGTAACCCCATCTTCCATCCACGGCGAAGCATATCCATGGCAACTTCCAGCTTAGACATCTTACACTCTTGAAAGCGCTTATAATCAGGATTGCCGGTGTTCCTCTTGGTGTGATATGCCTTTTTGAGTTGCTGTCTTGTCAGCCCGTAGTTGCCTTGCTTCCCCTTTTCTTGATGTAGTGAAAAATCAAAGGGTATAGTTGTCTTGCCGTCAAAGAAGGCACAAAGTAACAGCTTGTAGCCCAATACGCATCTGCCTTTCATATGGTCGAAAACACGACTGATACCCTCCATCCTCACACCACTCTTCTCAAGTACGGTGTCATCTATAATGAAACATGTAGTGGTATCTGATTGAGGAACTTCGCCATACTTACGCAATAGGCACATATAACGCAGTGCAAAGTGGTTCATCAATCGTCTCCAATCCATCTGTGGGCGAATCATCATGCGATAGAAACAGTTCTTACCATGATTTGAAAGCTCATATATCTTATGTTTGCATATACTATGGATGCTCTCGCCCACAATGCGGAAGAGGCAAAGAGAGAGGAGCAACTCCGAAGCCGAAACTCCGTCCTGTTTCTCCAATGAAAGGCGAGATAATAGGTGACCGATGCCAAACTTGCCAAAAAGATGAAATAAATCATCACTCATTCGGGTTTTAACACTCAAAAGTTTGGATAACTCACTTATTTTCTCTATTTTTGCTTCCATAACAGTTTTGTTGTCTTGTCTTTAAAATCAGTTCTTTAGCGATTACTAATTTACAAAGAAAATTCGACAAACTGTTATTTTTCTATCTATTTATTTGGGTGGGAAACTTTAGTTATGTACCTTTGTCGGCAAATAAAGATATTCTCGTCAAACAAATATAAATAATATAAACATGGAAAAAAACAGAAAAAAACAAATCGTAGTTTTGAGTATAGCTTTAGTTTGCATTTTCATCTTGGTATTTTCATTGTTCCATAAATCAGCGACAAAAGATAGCGCAAATCCTCCTTTAACAAATGTTTTGACTGATAGCATTTCTCAAATTGTCTCAGCTTGTCCTGGCGAAATTGGTGTGGCGGTTATTGTTAATAACAGAGATACGGTTAAGGTCAATAATAAGAGTGTTTATCCTATGATGAGTGTGTTTAAGGTTCATCAGGCATTAGCTCTTTGTAATGACTTTGACAATAAAGGAATTTCACTTGATACCTTAGTAAATATAAATAGGGATAAACTTGACCCAAAGACTTGGAGTCCTATGCTGAAAGATTATTCAGGGCCAGTCATATCATTGACAGTGAGAGATTTGCTGCGTTATACTCTTACTCAGAGTGACAACAATGCAAGCAACCTTATGTTTAAGGATATGGTTAATGTCGCTCAAACAGATAGTTTTATAGCCACACTCATTCCTCGTTCAAGTTTTCAGATAGCTTATACGGAAGAGGAAATGTCGGCTGACCATAACAAGGCTTACTCTAACTATACATCTCCTCTTGGTGCTGCAATGTTGATGAATCGTTTGTTTACTGAAGGTCTTATCGATGATGAGAAACAAAGTTTCATTAAGAATACGTTAAAAGAATGCAAAACAGGTGTAGATAGGATAGCAGCTCCACTTCTTGATAAAGAAGGGGTTGTTATAGCGCATAAGACAGGTTCAGGTTATGTTAATGAAAATGGTGTTCTTGCAGCTCACAATGATGTTGCCTATATATGTCTGCCTAATAATATCAGTTATACCTTAGCGGTATTTGTTAAGGATTTCAAGGGAAATGAATCACAAGCGTCACAATATGTTGCGCATATATCAGCTGTAGTATATTCTTTATTAATGCAAACTTCAGTAAAATCTTAAACTGCACTTGCTTTGATAATTAATGATAAACAATCTAAAAGCACTCTAATCGTTATCGGAGTGCTTTTAGATTACTAATCAAATTGCTTCTATTATAATTTGAATCCTCTACTTTTTCTTTCTTCCTGTTGCGGCACTCTTGCTCCATATCTAAGCCTGTGCCATTGCTCCCTGAACCAGTCGGCAATCGGCTTCCTGTTTATTGTCAGGTTCAGCCTGCTTTCATCGTCAGGGTCATTTTCCACCCTTAAAATATCATCCTTTATATCAAAGTTCCGCCTGTGTTGCTCGGAATAGATTTTACCGCTACATTTCAGGGCTTCTTTTTTGACTATAAGACTTTCAGTCATTTCTTTAGAGAATCCCAGCATGGCACAAAACTTTTCCATGCGCAGCATTTCCCTGAACATCGGAAACCACCTGAAAGCCTTGTCTATGATTCTGGCGAGCCGTGACAGTTCTTTTTCTTTCATGTCAAGTTCCTGCCTGTGCATTTCTCTGAGATTGTGGATTTGCGTATCATGCTGTTTCTGCATCTGCTGTACTTGGCTCTGCAATTTTTCAATATTGGTGTTCCGTTTTGAAACCTCGTCTTGCAGTTTTTCGTTGGCACGTTCCAGTTCTTTCAGTTTTCCACTCCCGAAAAGAGAAGCAACTCCACTAGTTATGGCTGTCGCTGCCGTGGTGGCTGTCTTCTTTAACTTGTCAGTGCGTATTTCTGATTTCACCTGTTTCAGTTCCTGCTCGGCAAGATTTATCTGTTCTTCTTTGTGCCGTTTGGCTGCATCCATGCGTTGCAGTTCAGCTTTCTGCTTCTCAATGATAAAGTCGTTCCGTTCCAGATGCTCCTTACCAGTGACAGCCTTTGACTGCCCGCGTTCCATCAGCAGGATGTCGGATGCAAGGGTCTGCATCTGCATCATGTCATCGTCATTGAGCTTTCGGCTCTTTCCTGTTTCGTGGTTCATCCAGTCGAAAACGATATGGGCATGATAGTTCGGCTTGAACCATCTGTCCCCGACTTTGAAGCTTTCCCTGTCTTCCGCTTCCGGCTGACCGTTCAGCCAATGCCCTTCATCCTTGTGCAGGAAGATTTGCAGCGGTGTGATTCCCCAGCGTCTTTGACACTCCTCACCGAATTTACGCACGTCTGCCAGTGTGGTGTCCGACCTGACAAGCAGCACTCCTTCACGTATGGGGGAGCATCCCGCAATCTTGACTATTTTACCGTTCTTGCCTTTGCGTTCACGCTCCTTTTCCTGCATGGCACGTCCGGTCTTTTCCTTTACCATCTGTCTGATATTGTCATAATGCATCCGCAAATCCGGACTGCCGAAGTCGGGATTTATCCACTGTTCGTTATCGGTGGATAGTTCAGGAACGACATAGATTCTGGACTCTCCGATGTGGCGCATGTATTCGGCAGTCCTCCTGTTGTGAGCCTCGCTCGATGCGATGTTGCAGGGCTTGATATGTATGCTTGATTTTGTTGCCATAGATACTTGTTTTTTGGTTTGTACTTTATTGTTTGCTTTTCCGCTGTCCGTAAACGCATGGGGTTCTTAGGGGTGCAACCCATAAGCGGAGATTGCAAAGAGAGGGTCACTCTTTGCTCTGGGTTCTCAGGGGAGAAACGCCCTGAGTGGGTCATTAGGGTAAAACCCTAATCCCCTCGGGAGAGCCCACAACTACGTAAGCGGAGCGTGTAGTTATAGTGGGCTATATCAATGGCAAGCCATTGTCTGCAAACTCCAGCCTACGGCTTCCGCTCTCCTCCGTCAGGGAGGTTTTTCATCATCGTTGCCGATTGGAGATGCACCGACCAGCACAAGGTCTAAATCGTCTATCAGTTTTTGCAGGACGGGATTCTTCTCTATCATCCGCTGGAGGATTCTCTCAGCCTCGACCAAGTGGTTGGCTGTACTCATCACCTTGCCCTCCCGTATCTGAAAGATAATCCAATCGGCTATGTCGATATGGGCTTCTTTTTGTTTCGGGGTGGCATTCCTTTCGATGATGTCCGAAACCACCACCTTACAAAAGTACATGCTCTCGGCTCGCTGTTTCCACTCGGCATAAGCATCGGCATCGGGAAAGAGAAGCACGGTTCGCCCTGACAGTACACGGAGTTTCTCTTCTCTCATCTGACTCTTACCACCCGTAGCCATCCATACATAATCGGGGAAGATAGCAGAACCGATAACGGCACTCTTCTCGGATTCCACCAAGACCACCACCTTGTCGGGATGCGTTTTCAACAAGTGTTCCCCGAAAAGGCATTGGGATAGTTGCCAATCCTCTGCCAACACACGCTGCTTTTTCAATATGCTGTGTATCCAGTTCACTGCCGATGTCTGTCCTCCCTTGATACGGTGTCCGTCTTCGGGATTGTACTGCATCACCTTTCCCGTGCGTACCTTGCCCGTCCTGTCTATCTGCCAAAAGATAACAGAGCCGTCACGGGTAGCCCCCAAACGGTATTCCTCCAACAACCGCTTCAACACCTCTTTCGCCTTGTCGCCATAGTAGGAAGTAAGGAGTGTGAAGAGGAAACGGAAGAAATTGCTACGCTCGCTTTGCGACTTCTCCACATAGTGAGGGGGAATATAGCCGATGGCTGTCGGCTTACTTTGCTGCTTCACTTTCTTCTGCTCTGCTCTTTGCCTGTCAAAAGAGAAATCATTGGTAGTTCTGTGTTCAGGATGCTCTTGAAAATACTCTTTCGGAGTGTAGTGATACCCACAACCGCTTTCGTGGTTACATCTGCCGACCGATGGATGCAACGGCACATTATTTTCGTCCACGTAATAGACGAAAGAATGCCTGTCTCCGCATTTGGGGCAGGTATGCCGTGTTGCCGTTCCTTTATACTTCTGTAATGAATAATTGCCCATAGCTTAGTCCGTTTTTGATGGTTGATTGTCGGCTGTCCCATCCTGTCCCATTGTCCCACACTCTAAGGGTTGGGACAGTGGGACACTTGGGACACCTGCGTTTTTACTCTCTTTGCTGCGCTGGATGATACGGTTTACGGTGGACTTGCCACAATTCACCTGTGAGGCTATCTCCCTGACGGACTTGCCCGATTGGGAGAGTTGCAGAATTTGGCAATCCCTTTGGCTTGATTCATTGTCGCCCAATTTTTTCAAGTGTTCCTTTTCCGTGGAATAGCCCCTGAACACGAACTGCAAGAAAGCATCCACCTTGTCAATCTCGTAAACGATTACATTATCCGCATCATGAGAGAACGTGCCATAGCGCACTTTAAGCTGCTTCACATAGCGAAGCCCTCCGTCTTGGGCACTTTTTCCAATGGTGAACACGCTGTCAAAGAAATTGTAGAGCCGTTTGCTTCCGGCAAGGTCGTTGGATGTGATGGGACAATCCAAAGAGCGTTTGGGCGTATGTGCTAGGACAAGGATAGAGAGCGCATATCTCTTTTTGAGATTGTTCAGCTGAATCATCAGCCGTCCTGCGGCATCGCCTTTCTCCATGGCGCAACACAGGTAGGTAAGATTGTCAATGATGAAAATCTTGCAGTCGGTCTGCACAGCCATCTGTTCAATGCCGCCTATGATAGCTTCCTCAAAGTTGGCATCCAAAAGCTGGTTGCAGTCAATAGACACCCGATAGAGTTTGTCGGGAAAGGTGTAGAGCTCTCCATGCTCGTTGGTATAGCGGAGCTGGAACTGCTTTTCGGACAGTTCAAAGTCCAGATACAGCACATTGTCGGTTCGGGCGATGCGGTCGGCTATCTGCACGGCAAGGATGGACTTGCCCACGTTGGAATCGGCAAACAAGCAGGAGAGTTCCCCCTCGTACCAAAAGCTGTCCCACAGCGCACGGGGCGTAGGCAATAACGATGCTTCAAGAATGGTTTGGTTTGCCGTCTTGATATTCATCATGCCTACACTGTCGGGCATACCGTTATGCGCTTGGGATGCTTTTGTGAGGTCGCCACGTATCAGGTTGATATAGTTCTTATCCTCTTCCATATCATTCACCAGTTACGTGGGTTGGGCTTGCGACGGTGGGAAGAGGATAAGGACTTGTTCAGTTCCTCGTCTGACAACGGTATGGGATTCTTTCGGGCGGTTTCCAGCCACTTGTCCAGTTCGTCACGGTAAAGGCAATAGCGTTTGCCGGGCTTGGTGGCAGGGATTGTCCCTTCTGACAGTTTCATGTAGAGCGTACCCTTAGGGATACCTAAATACTCTGCTGCCTCGTCCACAGACATGGGCACGTGGGTGTCCACCGTTTTGGCATTGTTCACACTGCGCTGCTCGGCGAGCAGGCTTTTCAGGCTCATCACTTCGTCTCGAAGCTGAGCGACAACCTCGGGGAGTTCGTTGAAGGTAAGAATTGATTTTTCCATTCGCGTACTCGTCTCTTTTGTAAGACTTGGCGCAAAGGACTGAAATGATATATCCGTGAATATCTCCACGACACGTCATTGCAAAATAATTCCCGAATAATTAAGCCCAGCCATAAATGACGGGTAAAATTACTCGGGAAACGATGTAAAACAGGCGGTTATGAGTTACCGGATGGTTGTCGTTGGTGTCGTGATTATCCTAATTTCGCACATAATCCTCGGGATAGTGGAAATCAAGTTTGCCGTTTTCGGGTTCATCAATGGGAATTTCCGTCTTTAACGGCTCTACCTTGAAATTCTTGATGGTTGATAAGTCTGTATCAGCAAACGATTTCGGGAAAAGGGCTTTGATGAACTTGGCACGGTTATCCCCATTGTAGTATCTCTTGTACAGGAAACGCTCAGAGATATTCCATACGAAGTGACGGAGTGGAATGTTGTTGATGTCTTTGGTAAACGGTCTTTGTATGGGCTTCGGGGTATAAGTGTTAAGATTCATCCATTTGTCCACCTCAGTACAGATGTGGTTCACGGTTTCTTGGTCGGCAATGCGAGGCAGGTAATAATGGCAATACTCCATGACCATGCGGATGCGCTCTTCCTTTTCCCGTTGCTCTCTGCTTGCGTAATTGGCACGGTTCTTTTCGTGAAGATCCGGGGCGATAGTAAGCTCTATCGGTTGTGTTTGGATAAGTGTCTCTTCTTTTGTCGGGGATGATTCGGGTACAGGCTCAGGGACTGATGTAGGTCCAGGCACAGATGTGGCTTCTTCAAGTGTATTTTGTGACAGTTCTTCCTGCACCTCTATGGCTTCGGCAATCGTTTCTTTCTTGCCGAACTTGATTTTGTAGATTTCGTATGTATCAAAGATAAGTGTCTGAAAGGAGAGATAGAGCAACCATCCCAACAGGTTACAGCATACGAATACTATCCACCTGACAAAGTTGTCTTGGTTGAAGCTGTCCGCTATTACCAGCGTGGCAATGGAAGATATTAGGACGATGGCGAAGCCGACAAAGCCCAAGATGATGTATTTGTCCTTGATTGATGATTCCATATTTCGTTGAGAGATTGAATGTTCCTGTATTATTTTGTGCAAAGTTAATGCTATTTTTCCCAATTACTGCCCGTTATTTGCGGTTAGAACGGTCTTTTTCAATGTATTTCACGAAATGTCATCATATCATACTCTGTTTCATACTCTGAGGGGCTTATAAATGGTGGCATCAAGCCAAAAACATAGAGGGGCGATTATAGCCTTGTAGCCATAACCGCCCCTCTGAATACCTGTCAATGTGAGACATTTATGCCTCCTTGCGCTTCAAGGTTATCTTGTCCACCACCTGACACATCTGCTGCGCTGCTATCTTGGAATAGATTTGTGTGGTGGTAATGTTCTTATGTCCGAGATAGGCTTGGATGACAGCCATGTCCGTTCCCATTTCCACGTGCAGGCTTCCGAAGCTGTGGCGGGTACAGTGAAAGGTGATTTTCTTGGTTATCCCTGCTGCCGTGAGCCACCGTTGGAGTGGTCCTTGCAGCATCTTGTCCTTGAAATCCTCAAAGATAAGTCCCTCGCCCCGTTCTCCCAGCAGTCCATAGGCTTCATCACTGATGGGGTTATGCACTATTTCTTTGGTTTTCTGCATACGGGTGGTAACGAACATCCTGCCGTTGGTGTATGGTTGTATCTGCTGCCACGTGAGCTGTCTGATGTCGCTCTTTCTCAGTCCCGTAAGACAGGCGAAAAGAAAAGCTTTTTTCAAGACCTCCTCCTCACAGGGTGTTTCGGCAAGCCGTATCAGTTCCTCTTGGCTCAAATGCTCCCTGATGGTGGGAATGCACTCGATGCGGTCTAAGAAGCCGTTTGGGTTCTCCTTTATCTTCCTGTCACGGTAGGCGGTGTGCAGCACGGCACGGAAAGTTGACCAATAGCCTGCTGCGGAGTTGATGTGCAGCTTTTGGTTGGTGTGGATGGATTGGGGTGCATCAAGCAGGTATTCCATGAACTTGCGGCACAAATCCACATCCACCTCCTCAAAGGTGCATTTGCCGTTCACGAACCGCTGGAAATGCTTGTATACGTGCTGCCACTTGATATTCTTGCGGTCAGCCAGTCCTTTGAAATAGGCAAGGAAATCGCCCTTCATCTTGGTCTTGTCAAAAAAGCCGTTGTTTTCATTGAAAATGGCTTCGTAGCGCTGGTTGCGCAGGATGACCGCTTTCTTCATCATGCGTGCGTTGAAGTCCCGTTCCTGCTGGTTTGCAGGTTTGGCGAAGATGTAAATTCCTAAGGCTTCACGTGTAATCACTCTCATGGTGACATTGTCACGGTAGCCGGGATAGTAGTCAAGGCATAGTGAATACTGTGTCCCGTTCTTAATCTTGCGCTTACGCAAGGTAACTGTTTTGCATTTACTCATAATAATTATGTTTTAATTGGTTGTATACATTTTGGAGTTGTATCCATGTTTCCGATGGCAAAGGAACAACGTGAAATATCCGTGAATACCTCCACGATACATCATTTTGAAATAATTTTCGATAATCCCGATTTTTCACGGTTATTTGTTCCTTTCAGCCATGACACGCTCCACATCTGAGCGCAAAAGCAGGTTTTTCACACCCACCTTTATCTTTTCGATGTGCTTCACCTTGACGATATGGCAGATGTTGGCTGACGAAAGACCATAGATTTGCTGCACCTGCTCAACGGTATAGTAGCGTTCATCGTTCACAAGGTCAGTTCTGCGGAGTTCGTTCAAATGTGATTTGGAGTAATAGGTACGCCCGTACTCTCTTTTAGTGGGTATCTTATGGCGATAGGTGTAGGCACGGAGTGCGGTCGGCTTCATGCCGAACAGTTCCTCCACCTCCTCGGTCAGTAGCCAGTCGGTAATTTCGCTAATATCAACTGCCACACCGAAAAACTCGTCAATATGCTTCTTGCTGTAATAGTTCTTTCCTGCGATACGGCAGATGGGGATATGGTTACGCTTGGCGGAAGTGTAAAGCCATGACTGCTTTACCTTAAAAAGGGACATCACCTCCTCGCCCGAATAGAAGTCCAACACTTCTTCGCTTTCCTTTTCCCTTTTTTCTCTTTTGGCAGGTAAGGAAGATGAAGATGATTTCCTTGGTGTGGAGGTGTTGCCGGGCAGGATGCGGTGATAGGGATTGCCCTCCAACATCTGCTCGATGTCGGCTCTGCGGATGAATGCCATGCGGTTGCTGATGCGTGAGGCTTTCAGCTTGCCGATGGCTACAAGTTTGTAAATGTACTGTCGGGAACAGCCCATGAGGATGGCTGCTTTGGAAAAGGTGAGATACTCCTGATGCTGTATCTCCATCAAGGGTTGGGCGACTTTGAAGAGGTTGTTCTTCTGCATCACTCTGGCTCGTTTGGCTTCTGCCTGACAAGCCTCACTGCAATATCTTTGCATACCGCTTCGGGTTACAAAGGACTTGCCGCAAAAACTGCATTTTCTGGTTGCTTTCATACCGTTTTATCGTTTAATGGTTCATTTCTTCAATCCTATATCTCTGAAATGGTAAACGGATGTGAACGGAAGTCAACCATTGTCGCTTTTCTACACAGTGTGACTGTTTCCGCATATCGGGGCGGTTATTGTCGCTTGTCGTAAACGGTTGTAAACCCTTGTCAACTGTCTGCACGGTGTGACAAAAAACAAGCCCCGCAAATTCTCCACGTCAGAAATACGTCTCAAAAATATGTGGAAATTTGGGAAGCGACAAATGGCAACCGAAAAGTGTTAAATTTTAGAATATGCTGGTAATTAAAGATTTACACTCGGATATTTCTGATTAGTTTTGGTTGTTCTATGGTTATAAATACATCCTTGAAAACAACCTCCTTCAATAGATAATACGGATTCTGGGATATATAGACTTTTTAAGCATTTGCATTTTTGAAATGTACTTTTTTGAAGTTCTGACAACTGTGAAGGTAAAGAAACATATTGTAGATTCTCACACCAACGAAAAGCATCGTGACCAATTATTTGTACACTATCAGGAATTTCAATAAACTCTAAAGAAGAGGCATGAAATGCATGATGGCCAATTGCCTTTATAGAATTTGGCAGCAGAATTTTATTGAGTTCACAACCGCTGAATGCGTAATTTGCAATATATCTGGTATTCGGGTGAATCTGTACAAATCCCTTAATATTTGGGCATTTAATTAATTTCTGATAACGAAAAGTGTACAGCGCACCTTGTTCGTCAAAAACTGCAGTAGATAAATCTTTCTCACTTACTGCCGTACACTCTTGAATATTCATCGTATCCATTATTTTGTGTTGCAATTTATTGTTTCATATTTTATGGAACTAGAAAAGTGTCATAAAAACTATATCTATCCCATATGTTTTTCAAACTGTTTGCAGCCAAATTTACGAAATGTCTCATAATATGGAGCAATGTTTTTAGTCGATTTATTTTCATCGATTGAACGCTGAATATGGCCCGTTTTGGTGGTTAATCTTCGAGTCTCTTGATGACGACACACGGATTGCCTACAGCGACGCAATAGGAAGGAATATCTTTCACGATCACGCTTCCGGCTCCGATGGTGCTGCCTTCACCGATTGTCACTCCTGGAAGAATTGTCACATTGCCGCCTATCCAGCAGTTCTTGCCTATTGTCACAGGTTTTGCCCATTCCTGCCTCGTGTTGCGTTCTTTCGGGTCCGTGCTGTGGCAGGCCGTATAGATGCCGACATTCGGCCCGATGAAGACATCGTCGCCGATTGTAACTGGAGCCTCGTCAAGGACGACGAAATTGAAGTTGGCAAAGAACCTCCTGCCGACCTTGATATGCTTCCCGTAGTCACAATGGAATGGCGGGTTTATGAATGTGTCGTCATCGGCCTCACCAAGGATCTGCTTCAGTTTCTCATTCCTTGCCTTGAAATCTGTAGGCCTTATCTGATTGTATTCCCAGCATAGTCCCGAACAAGCATACAAATCCTTCAGAAGAGAAGGATCCACTGCGTTATAAATCTCACCACTGAGCCTCTTTTCGTATTCTGTCATTATTTTGATTCGTTTGGATGCTAAGATAATGATTTTTGACATTACCTGCATCCTTCCCACGTCGCCGCCGTCAACGGTGCTGCGCATCCCATAGAAAAATCTCCAGACCTCCGGCTCGTATTTTTCTACGGGCAAACCGTTGCCGTTGCTTTGCCCCGGCTAAATCAGGCAACCGGAAATTCTTCCCCTTCAGGGGCGATTCTCAGCCCCAGGCGAGAATTCCGGCTGCGAAGTTAAGCCGGTCCACCGCTTTTGAAGGAACTTGCTTTTGAGAAAGGAAAGTTTGGCTTTCCATTGTTTCGAGTCCCCGCCGGCCGCGATGGTCCGCTGGGGACTTTTCTTTTTGCGCGCAACTTTTTTCTTTTCGGGAAGGGTTACTTTCCGGGTTACGGGAAAAGGGACGGACAGTCCTTTTTCCCCTTCTTCCTTGTGTCCTTTCAGTACTCAAAATTACAAACAATAGTATATACTTATTAATTAGTAGGCTTATTAATATACTATACCTTGTTTTTCATGTTGTTGCAAGTGATTGACACATCGAGGTTTACAAGGATGCTTTCAAGAAAAAATATGACAAATTACACGAGGTTGTATGACAAATTACACGAGGTTCATGTCCGAAAATATGACAAATTACACGAGGTCGCCCCTTTGGAGTATGACAAATTACACGAGGTTTTTCGGGGTTGAAAAATGCTTGCGAAAAGCAGTTTTCTCATGTAGATTGGTAGGAAATTGGTAATGATTGATGTGATATGCCACAAGATTCCGCACTACGACGTCAGCGGCCATACAAATCCGTATGAGCCCATAGGAAATTATGACAAATTACACGAGGTTCCGAACAAGTCCGCACAGGTGCGTCAGAGTCCGTAGTCGTCCATAAGGCCACGGATCGAGGCGATGAGATGTGCGATGCGCTCCTTGCGGACTTTCTCTCTGGCGATCCGGTCAGGCCCGTCATCCGGGATGCGCTCGCATGTCTTCTCCCACTTGTGAGGCAGTTCCGCCATCACCGCCGGCACCCGTGAGGCCCTGTAGAGCAGATCGAGGTGCGGCTTCATCTCGCTTTTTCTCATGTGCGCCTCGTCCGTAAGGAACGACTTCATCCGGGCCTCCGGCCAGAGGACATACTTTCTCGTAAGCTCCCGGGCCGAAGATATTGCGCCGTTCCGCAGGACCTTGAAGACGAGTATCCTCTGTTTCGGATCCGAGGCCCCCTTCTCCACGGCGCTGTCGATGACGAGGTCGGTCTTGTCGTTTATCTCCTTTACGAGCGGCTTCACTATCCTTCTGGAGAGGTCCGCAATCAGAGGGTATTTGTCAGTTATGCAGAACATCTCCTTGAAGTGTACTATCTCCATGCGGTAGACAGTACCGGCGTCCTGATTGCAGAGGATCTCATAGACGCGCTTGGCATAGATCGACGTCAGGGCCATGCAGTCGGCCTCGATGAACTTGTGGAATCCATACGAGGCGTCGAATATCGTCTCAAGCATCGAACGCGTCATCGAGAAGGTGACGATGGAGTTGCGGCCGTCGGCGCCCTCCAATGGCGAGAGCGTCTCCGGATCGTTGATGACACCGGTATTGGTGGTGTGGCGCATCCCGTCGCTGGAGTCCACGAACGTGAACCGGCACTCCGCCAGAGCGTGGAGCGCCGCCTCTATCTCACGATAGAACCTGCCGTCCGTCCTGCGCCCCTTGATGAAGAACTGCATAGGTATCGTGAAGATGTATTTGCTCTGGAGAAGCCGGTTCACCGGATGGCTTATTTTCGAGACAGACACGTCGCCGTAGTCCGTGTGAATGACAGCACGGTCGTCTATGGCATCGACGCTGACCGGCCCGCTGAGCTTCTGCCCCTCGGTCACGAACTGGAAGAGCGCCACGATGGCGTTCTTGATGTCCTCTCCCAATGGCGGAAGTTTGTAGTGGGCGCGTATGAAACTGCCTCCGGCAACCATCATCTTTCCGTCCTGTCCTGTCCGTTTTCTCTTGGCCGTCCCTTTATCTTCTTCCTTCTTCATGATAACGAAATGTATTCAGTTAATTTACCATATCAATACAAATAAAGCATAAATATAATACATTACGAAATTTATTTGTACATTTGCTTCCGAAGGAGAGTGAGAGACTGACACTAAGCGAATGTGCAAGGAGTGTCGATGTGTACCACCCGTGTGTACACAAACGACCCGGTCCTCGGGGGCTCGGACCTCCTTGCCGCCACGGATGGCGGGAATGCAGGAGCGTCTCCGAAGTCGCGCTCCGAATGAACGGAAAATGAAAACAACGATTGAGATATGGGAACAGTGAAAGACGAGAGCCGCCGCAAGAGCTGCGACCTCCATGTGCGGCTTACCGATGCCGACATGCAGACCGTAAGGAGCAACTGCCGCATAGCCGGATACCGCTCGATGAGCCGTTTCGTGAGAATGCGGCTTACCTCTTCGTGTATGCCGAGGAGGACAGCCGTACAGGAAAACGCTGCTGGCAACGTGCCCGACTGGATGCAGGAACAGATTGAGAAACTGGCTCTGCAGGTCTGTGGCGTGGCGAAGAACTACAACCAGTCGGTGACCGTGATGAACACCCTAGTCAGGCACGTCGCCGACAGGGACTCCCAGAGGATGATCATCCGCAGGGCCGCGAGGCTGGATGCCCTGACGCACGAACTTGTCGGCATCCTACAGGACATACGCGGCACCGTGGGCGAACTGAAGGAGAGCCTCAGTCAGCAGGAAGGGCTCAAAGAACTTGATGAACTTAATCAAGTAAATTAACTCATACACCATAATTATCTTATGCAGGTCATATCAGTCATCGGTCATGTCGCAGGGAAACTGGAGGAGGTCGAGTCCGCAGGCCGCCGCTTTCTGAGGTTCAGGGTCAAGGCGGACGGCAACGCGGACGGTTCGGAGTTCGTCTACACGGTAGTCACTTCCAGGATCGCCCTTCAGGAGAAACTCTATCCGAAGGCGGACGTCTATGTCTCCGGCCACCTTAACATCTCCTCAGGACAGAACAATGCGGCTACGATCCAGGCGCTGGTGATACAGGTGATGGAGCCTGCCAAGAAGACGGCGGAGGAATTGAACATGGAGCATTTCGTCAACAGGATACAGCTGCAGGACATATGATAGTCGAGATACACAAGTCATCGTCCTCGATGTCGGGGACCCTTCAGTACAATGAGAACAAGGTGAGGGCCGGCGTGGCGTCAATCCTCTGCTGTCATGGCGTAGGCTCGACGGAGATCCCCGTCATCAACCGCCTGTTCGAGGACAGGGAGAGGCTGTCACTGCGCGAGGCTCAGCACCTGTCGTTCCAGATGTCGGTCAATCCCGGACCCGAAGACGACATAAGTGAGGAGAGGATACCGGAGTTCGTCAAGGACCTGATGGAAGGGCTGGGCTACGGGGAGCAGCCGTGGGTGATCTTCCGCCACGAGGACACGGGGCGCGTCCACTACCACGTCGTGTCCACCAGGATCGATTCCGAAGGCAGGAAGATACGCGACTACTACGAGAAGAGGGCCTGCGACAGGTTGGTGAAGGGACTTCAGGACAAGTACGGCTACGTCAAGGGCAGAGGTGTCAAAAAGACCGATGGCGCGAATGTGACGATTCCTGTCTTCCGCTACGGAGAAGGTGATGTGGTCAGGATGATGGAGGACTGCCTGCGCCACTCCCTGACCTACAGGTTCACCACAGAAAGGCAGTTCGCCGAAGTCCTGCGCTGCCACGGAGTCCTCATCCGCGAGGGGCTCGGAAAGGATGACCTCAAAGTGCACCTTTCGTTTCAGGGGCTCGGCGATGACGGCAGGCCGTGCACGGCATCCGTGAGCGACGTGAAGATGAGCCTTGACGTGATGAAGGCTGTGGACGAGAGGATTGAAGAGTGTGACGGTCTGGATGTCAGGCGGGAGAAGGCCGGCCTTCTGAAGAAGGTGTCCTCCGCGCTTGAGAAGTGCGGCGACATTCCGTCACTTGTCAGGACATTGAAACCGCAGGGCGTGGATCTGGTCATATACCGCGACAAGGACGGCATCCCGCGGGGCTCCACCCTGATCGACCACACATCGGCCTGCGTTTTCAAGGGTTCCGAGCTGTCGAGGTCCGTCGGAACCGCCATCCTGGAACTTCCGGAGAGCAGCCCGACACATGATAGAGAAACTAATGACAGGAGTAAATCGCCAGGGGCTAGCGAGGCGGAATCCTTCAACAGCGGCGTGAGTGAGGCGCTGTCGGTGCTGTTTGACGCTGTCCTCAGCGGAGAATGCGGCAGCATGGGAAGAGACCCTGATGAGTCTGACAACAAGAGGAAGAAAAGAAACAAAAGGAGAATGATATGAAGATTGACATGGAAAAGACCAAAGCCCTCATGGAGCAGGTCGAACTCTGGCTGAAGAGCAGCGAGAGTGAAATTCGGATGGACCTGACCTTGTGCAAGACCGGAACGCCGGACACCTTCAAGGTCAGGTATGACGCGGACAGGATCGGTCTGCTCGTCCTCATGCTCGAGACGGATGCCGACCTCTGCGACGTCGCATACTCGGCCATGCTGAAGTATTTCGCCGACATGGGCGATCAGGAAAGGGAGGCATCGCTCTGGGAGTTCGCCACGCTCTGCCGGGAGATCCACAGGCACATGGAGGCGGAACTGTGCAAGGGCGGGAGAAGTGAAATCGACAGGAACAAACTCTACAATTGAGCCATGGCCATAAGACCCGAATACGAGAAGGCGTATTCCACATTCATCGTGATGGGCATTTTCGTCCTGGCGGTGAATATATACTACTATGCGTATCCGCTATGGGACTCAATGGGCATGACGCATCCCATAGCCGTGAAGATGTTCCTGAAGATGCGCAGGGCAGGATACTTTGCCTCGCCACTGTACACGAAGGGACTGGCGCTGATGCTCAGCCTGCTTACCGTGATGACGCGTCACGGCAGGAGAAACAGCCTTCCGTGGTGGCGGATCTCGATTGTCGCCGTTTCGGGAGTCTTCCTGTATTTCTTTCCGTTCGGCAATCCGGCCGTCTATACGGCGGCCTCGGCAGTAGGGTACTTGACGGTCATTCTCGGCGCATCCCTCTCCCTGTACAAGCTGACCGGATTCATCAAGAAGCGCAACGACTTCAAGGAGACGTTCCTGCAGTGCGAAAAGAAGATCGACACGGAATTCTCCGTCAACCTCCAGACGCGCTACCAGTACAAGGGCAGGCAGCATACGGGATGGATCAATGTCGTCAATCCCTTCCGCGGCACGATGGTCCTCGGGACTCCAGGCTCAGGAAAGTCCTTCTCGGTGTATCTGCCTTTCATGGAGCAGATGATACGCAAGGGATATACCATGTTCGTGTATGACTACAAGTACCCTTCGCTCACGTTTGACGTATACAACATGCTTCTGCAGAACATCGGCTGCTATGACAGGATGAACCTGAAGCGTCCGATGTTCTGTGTGGTCAATTTCAAGGACCCCAGGTACTCGCTGCGATGTAATCCTCTGAATCCCCAGTACATAACGAGCCTCACGGACTGCACGGAGATTGCCGACGTGATAATGAAGAACCTTGTGGAGACTGACAAGAAGGACTTCTTCACGCAGTCCGCTCAGCTCTACATCGATTGCTGCACATCGTTCCTCTGGGTATACGAGAAGGGCAGGTACTGCTCCTTCCCGCATCTTGTCGAGCTGATGTGCCATCCTGCGGAGCATGTCATCGGACTCATATCGCAGTATCCCGAGCTTCAGACGAAAGTGGCGTCCTTCAAGGAGGCGCTTCAAAAGAAGGCCAACGAGCAGCTCGCCGGACAGACCAGTTCCGCCACGGTTCCCGTCGCGGGAATGTCCACGCCTTCCCTCTACTGGGTTCTCTCCGGGGATGACTTCAAGCTGGATATCAACAACCCCGACGAGCCCAAGATAGTGTGCGTCGGCAACGATCCCGACAACCAGGCGACCTACGGGGCGGCCCTGGCCCTCTTCTTCTCAAGGCTCTTCAAGCTGGTCAACCATCCTGGCAAGCTGAAGAGCGCCATCCTTCTGGACGAGGCACCGACGGTGCTCATCAAAGGCATCGAAGGCGTCATAACGACCGCGCGAAGCAATCTGGTGGCCGTGGTCCTAGGAGGACAGGACAAGACCCAGTTCGTGAGGGACTACGGGGAGAAATACGCCAACGTCATCTTCAATGCAGTCGGCAACATCATCTCCGGCCAGGTCAACGGAAGTACTGCCAACGAGATGTCCAAGATGTTCGGACGTGAATTCCGCGAGCGCCAGAGCCAGACCCTGTCGGATGATAACGAGAGTATCCAGCTCTCCTTTTCGGAGGAGGAACTTATGCCTGTGAACAAGATAGAGACATTGTCCCAGGGAACATTCTTCGGAAAGGTGGCGGATGACTTCACAGCGAAGATAGAACTGAAGCTGTTCTGCGGGGAAATCGTGGTTGACATGGATGCTATGAAAGCAAGAAAGGCAGCCAGCAGGCCGCTGCCACGCATGACCTCGTTCGGAGAAGAGGAACTCACACGTGCCATCATGGAAGGAGACATGAGAGATGCGGCCCTCCGCCAGCTTGCCGTCGGCAGGCTAAAGGGCAGAGGAATCAATGACGCCATCGATGAAAGCGACATAGAGCAGGAACTGGAAGTGGTCCCGGACGAAGACAAGACGACATTCCTCTCACAATACGCGGAAACATATGTCCGAATGCATATCGATTCCGTCATCGAGGACAACTACCACAGGATAAAGGACGACATATCAATGATACTCCAGTCGCACGGAATCGGCGTGGAGAACGTGGCGGAAGAAGTCTTGACGGATGCAGGTCAACCGCAGGTTCATGAAGGAGATGAGGAACAATGCACTGGGCCTGCTGACGGGATCGTCGAGGAGGCCGCACCGGAGACTATTCTGCCGATGGATGACGAATTTGATGCGTAATTCCACGTCGTCCTATGACAAATAGATCTTCTTATTAGCCGCAAGCTGTCGGTTTAAGTTGGCCTGAGCTACTAGAAAGTTTATAATTCCAATGAATTGTCCTTCAGCAGAAAATCATAAATGCTTATGGTTGCGATGCCGGATTCATCCCTTATAACCGGACTTTCTTCTCCGATAACGATGATCTTCTTGAATGAATCGAATTTTATGTCATTTAATGACGGAATTTTCGATTATAAAAGTAACTGTTCTTTACGCATCCAAAAACTAATCGAATAAAGTGTCATTTAATGACAAGGTTATCTATTATCTTAATTATTCATTGACCTGAGCAATCGGAAGAATCTCATGCCTGAATATCAAGTCGAATTGAGATGGTAGACTCTTCCGATCTTGTGATTCGCGGAGGTTGTCTCAGCTGTTGCACATGGAGCTGTTTGAGGTAACTACATCATCTTCTTTTTATACTAAAGCGTTTCTTCTGCTTGGTTGAAAGTGTTTCTGTTGTTTCGAGAATATCAAAGAGGTTTATCTTGTCATCATCTGTAAGTTTGCCATAGTACTCACCGTTGAGTAACTTCTCTATAGGTATTGCGAAAAGCACACCACAATCGGCATAACTATCATAACGCAGGAACTCAGGATAGTTTTCTTGTGGCAGCATGTATTGAGCAGTAAGGTATTCTTCAGAATAGTTTGCGCGAGGATTCATGTCTGTATTAACAAGAACCGAACCATAGCAAACTTCGTTGTCTTTGTCAACACCAATAATGATCAAACGCTTTGGCTTCTCTGTGCGACCATCCTTGAAAACGAGTCCATCCTCACCAGAGAGAACTGTTAGGATAAGAGCACCAACTTCAAGACGTTCTACCGTGACTTTGCGTTGTTCAGCCTTAAAGGCTTCTTGCATTTCCCTTAAATCCATTGCAATTCACGGCTGTTGATTTGACGTTCGCGAATTACTCCGAGCATTGCATCATTTGCTCCACCTGCCTTTGCCATGTCGTAAAGGGTAATCTTGGTGTCCTCACCAGTCAACTCTGTCTTTGACTTCGCTGTTTGCCAGGCATCATCATGGGACAAGTCACTTAGATCAAATGATTCAATATCCTTGCACTTGTCAATCCATTTGTCGAGCACCTTCATGTTTGACACAGACAATTCATCAACATCACAGGTCGCACCATTGGCAATAGTTACAATCTGATGACCGTCAACTATCTTAACCTTAACTGACTGCATGAAGTTGCGAAGACACTCATCCGTTACATCAACCTTGCCTTCAACACCTCTTAGCACCTTGTATGTCAAGGCAGCTACTGGTCCATGCTTGCGAGCCATGAACGAATCGTCCATGATAGGCATACCATAGCGAACAAGATGTTCCTGCTGTGCGAAGTAGAGCGTCTTGAAAAGATGTATGTAATCAACGCCTTCTGGCATTTTCTCCAAAATGTAGAGGACGGTTGATTTTATTTTGAGTATCTGATCTATTGTCTTCATTGTTATTGTGTCCGATTCTTCGCTTTACCAGAGGTTGTAGGCGACCTTTGGTCGCAAAGGTAATACTTTTTTCTCTATTTCAATCAATTATCATACCAGAAAATGCAATTTATCTCACAATCTTGTTTGATGTGTGATTCGCTCCACCCTTTTCGCGTGCATGCCAATCACCTGACGACAAAACCAAGACAGACAGATACGGATTGATGGTTCCGTATACATTTTTCTCATTTCCCCGTCAGGTCCAGTGCCTGCCGGGGATTTTTGTGTTCCGGCCGTCCCTTTCCCGGTTTCGCGTTGGCGAATTTACGGCGTTCCCCTCACTTGAAAGACCTTGCCGGGGGCAAGCCCTATCCGGGTGCGGCCTCGGCAACTCCTCCGTCGTTCCCGAACCGTTCTTTCCGTCAGGAACGCCCGAATGCCTTGCCAAGCGAATCCGGAAGTTCCGGAGGGCACAACAATCTCAAAAGTATTTTCAAGATGGAAAGAAAAATCTATGACTTCCGTGGCGTCAAGGTCAGCCTCAGGAAGGAATCCTACAGGACAAACGGGACACTTGCCGTCATCATGGACGAGGTCGAGTCCGGTGACGAGTATGCGGTGATGACCGTCAATCTCTGCTCTCCCATGCAGGACGGCAGCCGCCTGGCTTTTGTTGACACCAACAACATCGAAGGCATTGACAAGTGGCTTGTCGGACAAGGCCTGGCGACACATGCCGGCGTGCTTGCCTCAAGCGGATTCTGCACATATCCCCTCATGTCATTCAATACTGAAAACTTCTGATGCCATGAAGAAAGAAAGCCTCAAAGTCCTTGGAATTGAAGTTTCCATGGACTTCTCCGTCATGGAACTGCTCAAGTTGTCGAGCGAGGAGCTGATGGAGCCTCAAGTATCCTACAAGGTCTCCGCCCTGAGGGAGTTCTGTCAGGAGTTCTGCGAATCGTCATTGGATAATCCGACCACGGTACAGTCTTCCAAGGATGCCGTAGGTGTTCTTGCGCCCCATCTGAAGTTCCTCGACCATGAAGAGTGCTGGGTGCTGCTGCTCAACAGCGCAAACAATGTACTTTCAAGCATCCGCATTTCCACCGGGACAGTCAGGACCTGCCCGATAGACGCCGCAAGGATCTCGAAGGCGGCGATTATCGCCGGGGCAACCGGAGTGATACTGGCGCATAACCATCCGAGCGGAAGTTCTAGCCCGAGTGCGGCAGACATCAAGGAGACCACCAAGCTGAAGTCCGCGCTCGACACGTTCAGCATCAGTCTGGTCGACCATATCATTTTCGCAGAAAGCCGGTATTACTCCTTCGCGGATGAGAAGGAGTCGGCTCTTGGCTGAGGTAACTTGAACTGATTATTGCGCATAGTTAAGTTAATTAAGATAATTATTATAATACGTTAGGATAATTATTTATATATTTGCGCCTGTAAAGGGATTTGAACGATGAATAACAAAACTAACTTGATTCCGGCAAGTAGTGGAAGTAATCCGATTATCTCCGAAAGCAGTTCCTTGTCATATCTGGAGGACGATACTCTGGAAGCTGTAATCACACTGTTCCTGCAGGAGCAGCAGGTGATGCCGTCGAGCAGAAGGACATACGGATGGACCCTGCGCCGTTTCTTCAAATGGTGCAGGGAATCCAACCTGAGGACGTCGCAGCTTCAGCGCTCTCACGTGGTAGCCTATATTGACGCCCTGTCCAGAAAGGGATTCTCCGCAAAGAGCATCGCTTCCTACACGGTGTCACTGAGACGTTTCTTCGGATGGCTCGACTCCAAGGGACAGTATCCGAACATCGCCTCGGGCGTCAAGGGACCTAGAAAGATGAAGGATGGTTTCGTGAAGATGCACCTTGACATCGATGAGAGGCGCAGGCTCCTGGACGCGGCGAAAGAACGTGGGGAAAGGGACTACGCGATAGTCAACCTGATGCTGCGCAACGGGCTCAGAACGATAGAGGTCTCGAGAATAGACGTGAGCGACATCACCACACGCAAGGGAGTCCGCGTCCTGAATGTCTGGAGAAAAGGCTCTCTTGGAAAGGACTCTTACGTGGTCCTGACGGAGGAGTCATACGGACCGATAGCAGACTACCTGGACACCCGTGAGGCAGTGCTTTCCGGTTCGCCGCTCTTCGTCACCGACGGAGACGGACACCGCGACGGAAGGATGACGCCGAGGCGTATCCAGCAGATAGTCAAGGAATGCCTCAGGCGGATCGGACTCACCATGAGGGAGTATTCTCCGCACAGCCTGCGCCACACGACAGCTGTGGCCATACTTGAGGCAGGCGGAAGCATCTTCGACGTGCAGACAGTTCTGGGACACTCCTCTCCTGAGACCTCACAGATATATACAAGGAGCGCGGAAGAGGACAGACGGCTTCGGAATCCTCCGGAGGACATAATAAAGGATGCCTTCGGGCAATGACTGAAAATGAAATACTGACAACAACTATATGGACAAGACAAGAATAATAGCCGTGGCCAACCACAAGGGAGGGGTCGGAAAGACCACCACCGTGGCCACTCTGGGAAGCATCTTCGCGAAGGTCGGAGTGAGGGTGCTGATGGTTGACCTGGACGCCCAGTGCAACCTTACCGACACATTCCTGAGCGAAGTCGAAGGACCGACCGTCTATGAAGTATTCAAGGACCGCAGGGACTACCGGCCGACACGGATCAAGGATGGACTGGACATCCTTCCGGCAAGCCTTGACATGTCGGCTCTTGATCTCATCATCGGCGGACAGTTCGAGAAGGAACGTATCCTCTCTGATGTCCTGGAGAAGATGAACATATCAGAAAGGTACGATCTCGTCCTTCTGGACTGCCCTCCGTCGCTAGGGCTCGTGACCGTGAACGCGCTTGTGGCTGCGGACGAGGTATATGTGCCCATCGCCCCGGAGGTCTATCCCCTGAAGGGACTAGTGAAACTTGAGGAGATCTGTTCCATGGTGTCCGCGCGGCTCAACCCGGGAATCGGCATTACGGGAGTCATCGTGACGATGTTCAATCCGACGAAGAACCTTTTCGTCACCGTCGATGAGAAACTCCGTGGAATATACGGCGACAAGGTCTTCAGGACCAGAATAAGAGAGAATGTCAAGCTGGCGGAGTGTCCGATGCACCGCACGGAGATTACCTCATACGCTCCGGAAAGCAACGGGGCAACCGATTACGTGAACCTGGCGAAGGAGATTCTTGCACGTCTTGATGGACAGCAGTAACATAATCAACTCGATTTAAGAGATACGATGTACTTGAGTTAGTGCAGTTATTCAGTCAAGAAACAAGACGACTTATGACACTATGCCAATAGATAAAGAACTTAATCATCTTACATCTGACAATTAAGATACTTTGGACAATTAGAATAAATCAGTTAATCAAGTTATTCAAGATGGGACAACCGAAAGACAACATCAGCGCAGGCTTGGATGCCTTGCTTGGAGGAAGCAGGCCTTCCGAGTCTCAGACCGCACCAGAACCCAGACGTAGGGGCTTCAACCTCGGACACGGCGGACAGTCCGCCATAAAGGACCGGATGGCGACATCACTTGTCGTTAACCGCAGCAAGTATGCGAAAGTACGGCAGATTGCCATAGACAACTCGCTGAATATCAATGAAGTGATAGATGTGGCTCTCGATATGGTGATTGAAGCATACGAGAAGAAATATGGTCCGATATCCACCTCAGAATCGCGTATTTCCGCATCGGACATCATCAGGTCGAGGAAAAAGTGATTCTCGACGGGCAAAATAGCCCCAGGAAAAAGGCAAGTAAAGAATGTATGGCCCCCGGGGCATAAGCAAGATGCCTGCAGAACGCAGGACGAATGCAAAAATAATAAAAAAGTTCAGAACGGCGGAAAGTTAGATACACTTCCGCCGTTCTGTTTATGCAAGGCATTTCGCTAAATTGGCATTTGACGAAATGGAAGACACAAACGGCTCAAAATAACTTCATCAAGTCCGTCGACATGAATTCTTCGGCCTTGATGCCGCCGTCACCGACAATGAATGACGATGTCGGCTTGAAAAGCTCGCGGAACTTATCCAAACCTTCAGTACGTTTCTCTGCATTGCCCTTGACCTCAATTGCCACCAATGAATTCTTCTTGCGAAGTATGAAATCCACCTCGTCATTGCGCTCGCGCCAATAGAACACGTCGAATCGGTGGACAAATGCCTGACTGACAAGATAGGCTCCAACCCCAGACTCAAATATGCGTCCCCACGACTTTCTGTCGAGGACAGCCTGATTGAATGGCATCGGGCTGTACACCGTCTTCAATGCATTGTTATACACCTGAAGTTTCGGAATGCTGGCTCTCCGTCTCGCCATGTCGATGCTGTATTTCTGAAGACCGCACAGAAGACCGCTTTCAGCCAGAAGATTCAGATATCCGGAAAGAGTCGATGTGTTTCCGGCATCCTGGAGTGAGCCGAGCATCTTGTTCAAAGACAGAAGTCCTCCGGAATAGGCCGCCCCAAGTTCAAATGTCTGACGGAGAAGAGCAGGTTTTCCGATGGGCGTGTCCATAAGGATGTCCTTGTTTATCGTTGCGTCAATTATGGCCGATTGAATATACTGCTGGAAACGGTCTTCATCACCAACCAGAGGTGCTGCACCAGGGTACCCTCCATAAAACATGAACTGGTCAAGGGACCAGCCGAAGCAGTCCCGCATTTCAGCATAACTCCAATGGCTCATCCTTATCTCCTCAAAGCGTCCTGCCAATGATTCGGAAAGACCTTTCTCAAGTCGTACACGGCTGCTTCCAAGAAGCAATACCTTAATGTTCCTATCATTGAACGAGTCGTCATCCCATTCCTTCTTTACCACCTCGCTCCAGTTCGAAACTTTCTGAATCTCGTCGATTACAAGGATTGCGCTTTCCCAGTTGTTGCTCCGTTTAAGGCTTCGGACAGCTTCCCAGCAGTCTGAAACCCAAGCAGTGTTTGATGCCGGAACATTGTCTGCCGAATAAAACAGATATGGCAAGTCCAGATCTTTCAGGACCTGCTTCACGACGGTTGATTTTCCTATCTGACGGGCGCCCATCACGACTTGAATGAATTTTCTTGGTTCTTCAAGACGATTCTTAATTATCTGGTATTCAGCTCTTTTATACATTGTTTTACATTTTACGCAGTGTGTTGCGAATATTTACGCAATGCAAATATAAATATTTTATCGGTCTATGGCAATCGCTTATTAAAGAAGTATAAGTCTTATCTGTCCAGCCACATTTGTAGTTCCGTTGATTTTTCCTTGCTCAGTGTCAATGGCTGGTCACATCCCCTAAGGCGAATCAGGAGACGGGAGTTGAAGAACATGCTTATTCTTGCTATTGAACAGATGTTCGCAATGTATTGCCTGTTGAGCCGGAAAAACATCTTCGGATCGAGTTCGCTCTCCAACTCGTGCATCGTGAATTGGACGGAATGGATGTCACCGTCCGTAGACTTGGCATACACGTGCCGCTGGTCGAAATAAAAATACAGGATGTCATTCACATTGACAGGAATCAGATCTTCGCCTTTCCAGATCAATATGCGCTCCCTGTAGGACCGGAGTTCGCCGATGGCAGCATCAATATTGCTCTTGCTTGGAACATTCTTTCCTGCAATGCTCTCCGCTTTCTTAATCGCAGCAGAAAGGCTTTCATTATCAATAGGCTTGAGAAGGTAATCAACACCATTGCTCTTGAACGCCTTGAGCGCATATTCGTCATAGGCAGTAGTGAATATGACCATGCATTCAGGCATCACTGTTTGAAAGGCGCTGAACACCTCTTGGCCTCGCAGTCTTATGTCTGAGAATATCAGGTCATATCCTGAATGTTCCGAAAGTCTCGATATGACTTCCGAAGTGGTCGTCAAAGGCCCGTCTATCTCCATTTCGGGCCGGAGTTTATGAATCATACGTCTTAACCTTCGGAAGCTTATTTCCTCGTCTTCAATTATCAGTGCTTTCATAATGATTTGATTATAGGAAGGCCAACCTCGAAAAAACGCTTGTCGCCCTCTCCGGTTATGCTTATCTCTGGATTCTTGCCGCATTCCATTGAATATCTCTGTCGCAGGTTCTTAAGCCCTATACCATCGCGTGACGTGCTGGGCACTGGGCCTTGGCTGTTATTGAACAGGCTATTGCTTACCACAAGTCTGTCTCCACGCTTGAAGACCAAAATCCGCAGCGGGTGCTCCGGTGACGGGCTGTTATGCTTGACGGCATTCTCTATCAGCAGCTGCATGCTCATCGTCAGAATTTTCTCATCGCTGCGGCATTCAAGACCGCTGTCACAGAAGTCTATGCTTGACGGGTAGCGGGTCTGCATGATTGACACGTATTCTTTAGCGAAGGTCATCGCCTCCGAAATCGGGACGATGTCTTTATCAAGGCTGTTGATGATATATCTGTATATCCTTGACAGAGAAATGATGAACCGTTCCGCCCTTTCAGAATCTTCTTCTATCAACCCTGAAAGGATATTAAGGCAGTTAAAGACAAAGTGAGGATCCAGTTGTGATTTGAGAAGTCTTTTGGTCAAAAGAAGATTCTCCTCTTTTTGCTTGATGACGATATCTGTGTATTCTCGTAACACATGGAATTCGGCTACAAAACTGGCAACGATGCAAAAAATATATAAACTTCCCCAAAAGTCATCTGTTTCAGGTTTATATATAAATTCAGCGATAAACGTCTCATATAAAACAGCAATTAGAAGATTTAGGCAGATTGTTAAAAAACCGTTGATAATTAGTCTATTTGGCGTTATTCGTTGTGGCTCTTTCTTGGTTTGCAAAAAATATTCAAGAAGTAGACTGGTAAGAGTGAACATGGCGCAATACCCGAAGTCTACGAAAAATCCGTTTATATCTATAGACCAAACGTTGTGACCGACATAAATGGCGCTCCATAGCAACGCATAAATGACGTATGCCGCTACGGAGAGGTACAACCATTTTTTTAAGAATGTTAATCTCATTTAGAAGATGTTTTGAAATGAATCAATCCTTTTGTTACATGCTTATAAATAATTGATTATTACTATTTAATTGGATACATTTTTTGTGGCTTTAAATTATAAGACAATCAAGTTATAAAGATGTATTCAACCAACATCACTGATAATCAGTGGCAAGTTATAGAAAAAAACATAAACGTGCAAGAAAGGAAGAAGAGACATTATCTTCGAGGGTGTGGTCGAGGATATAATAGAAACTCTGCACGCCATTTCCTGTAAGGCCGCGGGCCGTGAGGATGGCTACAGCCTGTGGATAATCGATTCCCGCAGCGTCAGGACCTCGCATCACGCCGACCCGTCCTGCAAAGGGACAGGTGGGAACAAGAAAATCAAAGGGTGCGCCGAAGGCTATCCAAAAGCAGGGACACAAGTTCCCGCGCCTGAAGAAGAATCTTGCCGACGGCGGATACCGGGGCTCGCTTGGTGACTGGGTGATGGAAAAATGCGGATGGGTCGTGGAGTTCGTGCTCTGGCCAGACGAATGCCCGACCAAATTTCAGACGCTTCAGAAACAATGGATTGTCGTGCTCTCTTTCTCCTGGCTCGAGAACTTCCGCAGACTCACCATCGACTACGAATATCTGGCCAATACCGCCGAGACGATGGTGCAACTCGCCTTCTCGGTAATCAGTTTTTCACAAATTTATACAAACAATCGGTTCTTGCATCCAAATGCAACCTGAAACAGAATTTTATTGTCACATTCTGGATAAATCATGTATTCAGTCATCAAATCTTCCTGTTCGATACACGAATCTTCCTATTCATACATTTCTCCAGCACTTATAATATGGCGGAATATATATTTGCTGCATGAAATTTTACTAAATTATGCTTAATATGATTAGATTGTTGAAAACATTAATGGTTATTTCTGTCGTATCGACAATGTTGTTGTCGTGCGAAAAAGACTTCCGATGTGTGATGAATTCGGATGATGATGGTGTTACAGATGTACAAAAATGGTCATCTCCGTTGAAATTTAATTCTGAAGACGATTTGATTCTAGCCATTGAATCAAATATAGGTCACATTCAAACAAAATCTTCAAATGATGGGTTCGTATCATATTACGAAACTGTAATGCAAGAAGATGGGTATGAAGATCGTCCAAATGCAATTTTTAGTGATGCTTTTGGATCTGTTTTAAATCAAGATGGTGAAGTGATTTTTGGAAATACTTTAATCAAGGTAGGAAAAACTGCAGTCTTTTATGGACCGGTTTCGGAAACATTTCAAATACGGCAATTAGCCGAACTGGAAACACCGATGACTGGTTTGTTTGAAAGAGAACAATACCCGTCTCAGTTTGAAGATGTTTTAGCATATTTGTTTACTGAAGATAAGCGAATTTATATGTGTGATACATTTGGATTATACGGCAATGATTATACAGATAATTCGCCTGAAGGCTCTGTCTCGACAAAAGCCGAAGCGATTAATTGGTCGCAACAAGGAAAAAAAGAAGGGCCTGAAATGGATCGAGAATATGTATGGCCAAGAGGCGGAGATCAAAAAAACAAATTTTCATCTAACAGTAAAGTCGCTAATGATACTAAGATTTATAAACAGACCTTCGGCTCCTATAAAGAAGCAGGGGTTAAGACAAAGACAATGAAAAAACATGGCGCTTTTTGGAAAAAGTTTTCTGCCGATGTTACGTCAGCTGTTACGAATGTGATGATATGTGAGGGTGGATTGGCTGCTGCGACGAAGGCGCCTTTGGGTTGGCTTGATATTAATAAAACCAAATATAAAGGTCGTTCATTTATGATTGCCACTAAAGTTGTAAAATCTTATGGAGACATAAATGCTGGAGGAAAGGCAACAGAAGCAGAATGTAATGCGGCACTGAAATGGGCAAAAGACCAGGGTGCCTCAGTGTCGACTGTAGAAGGAGTTCGATATGTTATAAAAGATGACCCTAAAAACTGTGTCGTCCATTTACGTGACATAATAGTGCATAAAAAAGATAGCAAAAATACGCTTATCTTTAATCTGAAAACAGGACAAAATTATTTTGATACAGACAAAGGAATTTTCAATAAACTGGATATAATCAAGTCTAGTTATCGTGTTGATATTATGTTCCTTTATGGATATTCCAAATATAATGGAGAGATTAAAGGCTCTATTCTCCGTTGTGGAAGATATGGCGTGCCTAACGTGAAAAAAAATTAATTGATAGATGTTATGAAACGATTTTTAGTGTCCTGCGTTATCTATGCATTATTTGCATGTAACATTTTTGCTCAAACTCAGATGAATAGAAGTTATCTCTACAACCGGGGATATAAAGCAAATATTCAGGCATCTGTGTTGTTTGCAAACAACAGCGAACTTAGTTCAATATCCTCGTCACATGGATATTCCTTTGGAAACGGATTGTATCTCGGTGGTGGTACAGGCATAGTCTATAGCCCTATACACAAACTCAATGTGAAGAATCAGATAATCATTCCTTTCTTTGGTGAGATCAAGTATTCGTTCCTCAAGAATTCAATTGTCAGCCCTTTCGTAGATGTGGTTGCAGGCGGAGCCTATAACTATTCTTCGTATGGTACAGGGTATCTGCTGAAACCTTCAGTAGGATTGGATGTATGGAGATTTTCCGCATCTGTTGGCATTGGTCGTTATGCCATTAATTATGCGACGGTAGATGGCAGGCAAAATGGTGAACCGGCAATTATCGGAGATAAGCAAACGAGCACAGGACTTTTTATCTCTATTGCTTACAATTTCAGATAATAATTTGCGGAATATCTAAAATATCCTTTGTATTGAGTTTTAGTATAACCAAATGCAATGGGGATTAGTATATACGTCATGAATAGTTAATACATACCATCAATGAACAATTAGTCAAATTGTGAGAATCACCAATGTTTTTTCAATTTGACTAATTTATTGTTAGCACATGTCATCTCGAACTATGTATTAGTAGTTGACATCCTTTTCCTCCGTAGGTATCCGCGAAGTAAGGCGAAAAGACAAACGGCAAGGCAAATTCGCAGCCCATTCAGGGTGCGTTTTGTCTTGCCTTTGTTGTCTTGTATTGTCGCCTAACCAATGCGTCACCTTCCGGAGGAAAGGAAGGCCACCCGTTTACCGGGAGGTAAGTGAATGTTCAACATTAAGCAAATCAATCATGCTACATCCAATCAGCGAGGCAGGAAAATCCAAGAAGATCTTTCTGCGTATCTCAAAAGGTGCAATCATTTCCAAGAGAAACGGCGAAGTGACTTCATTTGAAGCAATCTCCGGTGCCCTCAAAGGCATCGAACTCAGGGAACACGAATTCGAGAACAAGAAGTTCCGCAACTGGCACATCCTACTGTCAGACACCGAGAGTGGTGAGGACTACGACATCTCCGTCAGCCGTGATTCAGGTGTATTCAAATCTATCGTGAGAAGCCTTGTGACAGAACAGGGGTTGGAGAATCTCAATGACGTCAAGATTGAGGTCTATACATCCAAGACCGGCTTTACCAATGCAGTCGTAAGCGCCGGAGGCCAGAAACTCCATTGGACTGACGAGCCGATGCCGGCTGTCCGCTATGTCACTGTCGGCGAGAACGAAGTTGCGGACAATATCGCCCAAATGAACTGGATTCAGACTCTCGTGGACCGCATCAATGCGAAACTGACCGAACCGGTATCTGTTACTGAAGCCTCAGATGAGGACGACCTTCCGGAAGAGTTCTATAACTGATTAACGCGGGAGTCCTCTTCGGAGGGCTTCCTATAATTTATGAAGACGTATGAAAAGAATGCAAACTGATGACAACTCCGAGCAGTTGGATCTTCTAATGAGTTCCCTGAATGCGATAAAGAAAGAACTTAGGGCCATCAAGACGAACATGACCTTCGAGAGCAAACTAGCCTACACAAACCAGGATCTCATGGCAATGTTCGACGTCGGAACCAAGACCATCAAGAAATGGAGGGACTGCGGAGAACTTGGATTCACCATTAAGGGAAGCATCTATCTGTATTCCAAAAAGGATATAACAGATTTTCTTGAGATTCATCACTATAAGCTCTATGATGATCCGAAGGTGTTTTCTAAAATGTTGACGGAAATGATGTAAGTGACAATGAATATGAGAAGGAATACAAATACCGACATCGGTAAAACAGAGGTGGAGGAAACTGGACTCATTGACGTCGTAAAATGTCTGATGAATCTCCGTAAGGAGGTGAAGGCGATTAAACACTCAATCGTGTCAGAGGTTAAGCCCGCATATACAAATCAGGAAGTGATGGATATATTCCAGATTGCATCCGCCACGTTGAAGAAATGGAGAGACACTGGAATTATCGGATATACGCTCGTAGGAAACGTATATCTTTATTCAAAAGAGGATATAAACAAATTCTTAAGCGATCATCATTTCAGCGCGTTTTCCTCAAAGTCCGGATTCATTAAGTCAGTCAAGAATCTTTAGGGAAAGGCAGTCATGTCATAAACTCATGGCTGCCTTTTATAATTCTGTCATCGCCCTCTGTGCCTTTGCCTTATATCCTGCTGCGTTTCTTTTCGGATCACCAGTGCCGCCGCCTTTGCGTTGGATGAAATAATGCCGCCATATTGCTTCAGGACGGTCCTGTATGCTTCCGGATCCATTGATCTGGATTCTTCCCATTTCCGGCGAGGACGTGTAGACACCCCGGAAATGTTTCCGAGGTAGCAGATGCGTTTTGTGTTACCCAAAACGTTTCTTGTGCACGAAATTGATACACGCGTCCGTCAGACGGTGATTAGTGGCACCGGCATTTGGAGGTTCCCTCTTATTGTCACGTGGATATGTGGGCATCCACTATATTTTAGAAATTGACTATATGAGAAAAGCCCCAGAATCTCTTCAGGGGCCGATTTTCTATTTTAGAGTGCTACATGCAGCGATAGTAGACAACATGCGCAGTATGATTATAAAGGACCTATACGTCCTCTTCGTCTCTGTTGAAGTTGTTGAAGAAATCTTCTCTTCCTTGAGATAGTTCAGATATTTCCTGGTACATAAAACGGCAGGTCCAGTCATAAAGTGGAATAACTGCGCCGTGTTCTCCGACATCGGTAAAATGTAATGTCCTATAATATCTTATTAGGCTTTCATCATCGGAAGTGTCAGCTGCAAATAAGAACAAATATTGACAGCCAATATGTTTCCGGACTTCTAAAACTATTGGAACGAGGAAGTTCCAGAATACAAGTGCTCCGAAATGCGGGAAAAAGCCCAAAGAATCGAAGAACTTACGGAAATTCTCATTGGCACAGAACTGAACAATCTCTATTCCTGCGAATGTTTGTCCTACCCTTTGAAGATTCTCCGTGAACAGATTCTCTATGTCTGTGACGGCCTTGTTGTCTTTTTTCTGAATCTTTTCAAGTTTTTCTTTGGAGATCCCCTTGCTGGCTCGTACACTTTCACGAATTTCCATAATCAGTTTGCGGTCCTCATCGCTAGTACTCTTCTCTTTCTCTATCTCATCGAAATACTTGAAAAGATTCTTTATCAGACGGAGTTGTTCTTTTTCTATCAACTTATCATACAGCTGACCGCACTTTAAAGAGAAATAGAAGAGGATGTTCCCCTCAGGATCTTTAATAACGTAATATGCGACAGAGCCATTTTCATCTTCTTCGTATGCGTCAGACTGAATTTTGTTTGTAAGACTATCGCTCTTGGGATTGGAAAAACTCCCGACTAAGCGTAGATTAATATCCGAAGCGGAGAGTCTTTCTATAGAAAAACTCTCTAATACCTTTTTCTGTTGCTCTGTGATTCTAGACATGAGCTGAGTTTTAACGAGTAGGCTGAAGGTGACTTAAAAAATACCGGCGAAGTTTTATATGGTGTGCGTCTTTCCTGATATCATCCAAAGCTATCAAGGTATCACTATTTTCACCAGCAGGAATACCCACTCTTGATTTTTGCCAAGAAATTTCGCCATGGGTTATGGAGCTAAGACTCCAAGCATCTTTTGGTGCATATTGCTCAAAAACCTTGTCAAATACAGTTTGGTAAGTCGCTATCTCTTTGGTTGTCAATCGCTCAGTAAGTTTGCCTTGTTTGTATAAACTTCTTATCTGAACGAGAACCGGGCCATATTTCCAAGCTTGAAAGGAGTCAGCAAATAGAGGCTGATCCAACTGAATAAGGGATTCACGCTGAGCGAAATATAAAAGTTTATGCAACTTCATCTCGTCGATTTGGGAACCATATTCCCGTTCATATCGGCGAGAGATGTAAGAAGCAACTTTTACGACGTCAAGCATAATTTCCATTTTCCCAAAGGTGGCAATTTTTTTTGTAATTACAAAATTCTGCTGCACCTTGCCAGGTCACGAAGGTAATTGTCCATGTCGTTCTGCATTGTGACTATCTTCTTCTTGATCTTGAAATGTCCTGCTCCTGCCTGTCTGCATTTTTATTGGTCCGGACTTGCACAGGCCTGTCATACCGGCGTTTGGGGTTGTCCCTTTCATACTGCTTCCTGGCAGCGTCCGCAGCAATCTGACTTGCAACATTGTTGTTCCGTGTGCGTTCGGTATTGTCATGCCTGACAATCCTGTCGCTTATCCAGACCCTTCCTATGCCGACCACGGGGAGCAACAGCCCCCAGAGGAATCCCCGGAACGCGCCGATCTCACGGCGGCTTCCCATGACGGCCCCGGTAATGGCAGAGCCGACAGTCGTTCCGCCCATCACCGACAATGCGGCTACCGCTATCTCCAATATTCCCATATCATCTCCTCCTGCCCTGATTTTGATGACTCGTGGACAGCCTTATCGCCTTGTCCTCTGGTCTCGGATGCTGGATGCGTTCTCCTATCCTCTTCATCACCGCCGGCAGCTCGGATTCCGTGTATTCCACGCGAAAGTCCCTGCAGAACTTGCGCTCAAGCGCCTCCTGGGATATGGTCGATCCGTCGCGTTTGATATGCTGCACGTCGACCGGATTGAACCGCCTCCCGACAAGTGACGGGTGATATAGGGCGTACCCGACGCACGCGAACCTGTGGCAGTCTGACGGAGAGGTCTCGGCGCACATGACGGCCTGCCTTTCTCCCTTCCGCGATTCCGCGACCATCTCGTCATATACCTTCCTGAACCCTTCAGTCCGCGCCGTCTCCTCATAGGACAGGTCTCTCGGCGGCATTGTGACGAACCGCTCCTTGAAGGCGTATTCGCTGAACACGTCCTTCCCGTCCTCCGTACGCATCAGCCATCCCTTCGGGGCATGCACCTCGGCAGGAATGCCGAGTGTCTTGGCCGCCATGATGCCGGCCTCATCGGCTCCGCTTTGGCCGCCACTCCGGATAGAACGGATGTCAATGCCTCCAGTTTCCACCAGTTCCTTCATCACCGACACGATGACCGACGTCACCTGTTCCCTTGAGAATCCTCTTGCCGAGAACGTGTCCATGCCGTTCCCGGCGATGTTGATTTCAAGCGGGGCGGAGCGTTCCCTCTCTGTCATGCAGGAAAGTATGTCGGAAGTCATGACCTTCGGATCACAAGCCCCCTTCTCCATGGGTATCTGTATAATCTTCCCTTTTGCGGCCTTCTCCGTCAGTCTCTCTCCCGCCGTGGTGAAGTCTGCCGCGAATGCGACCGTAAGGTCCGCTTTCTCGGCATTCTCACGCGTCCGCTGCGCGTATCCGCCCTCGGACATGGTGAAGTGCACTCCGTCTCCCTCGTCCGGAAGGGCGGTCCGCCTTATATGCCCTCCCATCACGTCGCCGTTGAAGACATACCTTATCCCTGCTTTCTCCAGGGAATCCTTCAAAGCCTCTCTGCAAAAATGCGGAAAGGCCTTTGACTGCGGCCAGCTGCGGATGTCCCTGACGACGGTGATTCCGTTGCGCTTAAGATTTGCGATGAATTCCTCTATCGGAAGGTTGGAATGGCCTATGGTGAAGACCGCGCCCTTATGCATCGAACCGTACAGCGCCTCGTCGAAGGTCCTTACCTCTGAAGAGGCCGCATAGTCACGCCTAACTTTGGTTGCCGCCGTCCTCACTGACATCTCCTCATCCGACACTGGCCTCGCACTGGGAATTTCTCCGTCAATCCTGGAGAGATCTTCCATCATTGTCTCGTAGTTGGACTTTAACGACCGTTCCTCATCCGGGACTAACCCGTCGTCAAGACATTTCTCGCCGAGCTTCGCAAGGATCTCCGCCGGGCCGTCGTTCTTGTGGAAGACCCTCTGGTTGTCCATTGCGGCCTGGAGGTATTCTCCGCCGAAACGGCCTCCGACCACGTTATGGTTTACTCTCATACGTCCCTTGTCATCCAAACCGAACTCCCCGTAGGCCATGTCTCCCTTGAAGAGCCGCACCCTGTCGCGCTCGATGTCAAGATACCAAGCCGATTCGAACCGGAGATGCCCGGCAGCTGGGTCGTGGCCGACCTTGCGCTCCTGTTCGTCGCGGACGGCAGACGCCGACTCCACGAAACGGGCAAACTCGGTCCTCGTTTTCATCCTGGTGTCGAGCGGAGCGAATCCCTTGCCTTCCGGCAGGGTTGACGGCGAGTAGAGCTTCCCATCCTTGAGGCGGAAATACATCAGTCTCAACTCCGGCCGGGGAGAGTCGACAAAAGTACCCCCGAGGGCCTTCCCGTCGGCGTCCTGCCTCGTGCTGACCCTCTCGACAATCCTGTCCATCCCGTCCCTGCTCACGAACACGCTGTCCGGATTCACCTTCCTGATGGATTTCTCGATGTCAGGCCGTCCCTCTGGTATGGCGTACACCTTCGTTCGCCCCGGAAGCGAGAACACGGATATGCGGGTTTCGGATTCCGTCACCTTCGGGGCGTCCGCTCCCGCATTGACCCTAGACTCGCTGACGTTGTTCTCTCCGCGCTGAAGGAGCGCCAACTGCTCGCGGCTCAGATACTCCTTCGCCCGGAACTCCATATCCTCCGGCATGCCGAAGGCTATCTCGGCGAGTCCTCCGGCGAGGGCCGCGACAAGGGGGCTGTTGCCTCCCAGTGCGGTAGCCCTCCTGACTGCCTCCTCCCAGGACCGGGACTGTCCAACGGCACATATCGCCCCCTGAAGGGCAATGCCGTCGTCCGCCTTGCCGTCGCCCTTGGTGTATGTCCCGTCATGGTCCGGCATGAGCTGTCCCTTGAGCATAGCGGACACAACCTCCGGCCTGGGAGGGTTCATCTGTCCCATCTGCCCGAAGAGGGTGTCGCCCAGTTCCCTCTCAAGCCGGTAAGCCGCGTCCGCGGCATCGGCAATGTCATTGTGCATCGACTCGGGAAAGAATCGTAGAAATGATGCCACGGACTCTTCATGCTTCTCAAACGGCATTTTGAATCTCGCATCAGTCCTCCCTATAACTATTGCCTGGCACATCGCTTCGCCCTTGTCCTGCTTAGAAACGGTAAAAGACTCGACATTATCGCTAAGCTTCAGTACGGCATCAGTTATCCTGCCAGGAGCCGCCTTATAGTTACGCTCTCGGTATGTCTTTGGATCAATCACCCTATTGTCCTCAAAGAGAGGAAAGAATATCCTGTTTATGTCGGGGATATTCTCCTTCCCGTATGGAGAGCCTATTATCTCTCCGGCGATTATTCCTATCATATCCTTCTTCCTCCATTGCTTCGGCCACTTATCTTTACGGTGCCCTCCGAAAGGGACCTTGCTATTCTTGACTCCTGCCTCCGTCTGGACTTCTCGGCCTTCTCCGCATCTTGACGAGCCATGATTTGAGTGATGTCAACACCCTTGACCATGTCAAGTCCTAGGACTTTTCCGAGACAGTCTGTCGCCCTTGCTGACTCTCTGACTGCGTCATAAATAATTTGAGGAGAAGAGTTGATGGATTCCACCCATGACTTCAGGAAACACTCCGAGCCTGCGTCCATCGTCACTCCCAATCCGAGCAGGGCGCCCATCGAGGCCGCAGACAACTCGCTGACCAATGCTTCCATCGCAATGTCGCCCTTTAAATCCGACCAGATTCCTCTGTCAAGACGCATCTCGCTTCCCGTTGAGCGTGCCATCTCCCTGAGCAGAGAGCCGTAGAACGCCCTGTCGTCGTTGAACCTGAACTTTGGCGGCATGGTTATGACGTCATTGTCGCGGTCGTAGGTTGCGGCAGTGTAGTTGTTGTCAATACGGATCGGACACAGCCAGTCGTTACCTGCAATCATACTGTCTAGAGGCCCGGAACTGATGCTCCGTCCGTCGTCTGCACCGAAATAGCGCTCAATCTCGGCCATCGATTCCGGATAGGTCTCCTGAAATGTCGTTTGGCAGATATTGAAGACCTTGTACCATTTAGTACGGAAGATTTTCTGTAGCTTCTTCTCATTCCTCTCTTCTGCACTCATTTTATCATACTGCTCCACAGAGACACGGCTTCTCGTCCCGTCGGCCTTGTCCCTTATGTAGATGTCCGTGAAGGACACGGGCACTCCGGACGTCCCCTTCTTCGGCCAGACGGACATGTCGTGCATCTGTGCCACTGTCATCCACAGCGGCAGCCGGTATCCGCGGAAGGTGGAGATGACAGGCAGGAAGCTGCGGTTGCAGCCCCTGTACGCGTTGCCGGATATGTTCTGGTGAGGGTGGCGGCACGGATTCACGAGAGGCTCCGTCCAATGTCCCTCGATTGATGCGAACCTGTCGATGAACTGGTCGGCATACATCCTCGCGAGTGTCTCTATTGCTGTCATGGTCTGAATATTACAAGGGAGCGCCTGTCTGACGCTCCCGGTGAATGAATCCCTATACTCTCCGTGCCCGTTTCGGAGCCGTCTCTTGCGCTTCCTCCTTCTTTGCGGGGGCCTTCTTCTGCTCGGCCTCCTGTCTCTTCTCCGGAGCCGCGGTCCTCGAAGCTTCGTTGCGTTTGCGCACGGTCTCCCTCCAGAACGGAGTATCTACCTTGACGACCTGCCTCAGCACGGCGTTGTACTGCACGACCGCGTCGAAGGTCTTCCCGTCCTTCGTCTTGAAGTCCTCGATGTAGAGGTCCTTCCCCTCGGAAAGAGCCTCGCGCTGTTCCGGCGTAAACTCGTGGCCGTACATCGTCGGGGCTACCTTCTCGAGATAGGTCTGCACCTCGGCGCACGGCGTGAGGAAAAGCTTCTGCGTGCCGCGGATGATCTCTCCGTCCCTGTTCCGCACGAACCCGTCGAACGACACGAGGCATCTGGTCTTCGACTCGCTTCCGTCGGGGTTCTGACGCGTGATGGTGATCGGGCTGCCGCCGTTGGCGAACGAGTGCCTGGTCTCCTTGCGGACCGCCTTCCCCTCGTCGTCCTTGACGGTGTACTCGTACGTGTCCATGAGCCTCTCCGCGACCTTGTCGCTGCGGAGGGCGTCGCCGTAGACGCTGAGGTCGGGGTTTGGGTTGACCGTGAAGTGCTTCACTTCGACCCTGTCGTTCCTGAAGTTGGCCTGCAGCGCCATCGGCCCGATGACCGTGAGGTTGCCGACCTTGGCGTAGCATCTGACATAGTCCGTCACCTGGCCGGATGCCAGCTGCCTGGCCACCTGCTCGTTGCCGAGGACGTAGTCCTTCCTGATGCCGTAGGATGCCTCAAGCTCTTCCCACGGAATGCGGTCGAGCCTCTCCTGAATGAACTTCGGGTAGGAAATCTCTTTCTTTCCCGCGTTCTTGTTCTCTTGTGTCTGTTCCATATCTGTAAAAATTAAAGATGAAGTTCATTCCATGGGTTCCTTCATGTGGAACTCGTTGAAGTCGCCGTAGCCGGCATACTCTCCGCTGTGGTCCATGACGTCTATGCCCGGCGCAGCCTTGATGATCGCCTCGGAGGTGTCCCTTCCCGCCTTGTCGTTGTCCAGGAACAGGTCGATCCTCCTGTGCCTCAGGATGAAGTCCAGGGACCTCTTCAGGTTGGCCACGCTGTTCATGACGCAGATGTCGCAGCCGGGCAGGATTCCGTGCGCGGTGCGTCTCCTCTCGATGAAGGAGAGGAAGTCGAAAAACCCTTCGAACACGGCGACGGCCCAATCGGCCGGGCCAGCCGTGATCATGCCGTCGGGAGCAAGATAAGTCGGCGCTGAATTGGTGCACCGCTTTCCTCCGGGTCCGGATACCGCACTTCTAAGTACATGTCCGTCCCCGTTGTTAGGAAATCCTATGTAAGACCGCACTGAGCCTGAACGGCCAGTCCGCACTGCTACCTCGCGGCAATACATGCGCAGCACGTCCTCTGATATCCCGCGTCCGGAGGCATACCTGAGGAGGGTGCAGTCTGACACGTATGAGGATGACACCACTTTCAATGCAGGTGTCCGGAGACAGGCAAGCCGCGAGGCCTGCTGTCCTGACGGCACGAAGAGACGTCCTCCGTTCCTCATCTCGGCAAGGCGTCTGACGGCAAAGGTCCTGTCGCAGTGCTCCAGCCTCATGACGAGGTCTATCACGCCTCCCTTTGTCCCGTCCCCGAAATCCACCCAGCCGTATCCTCCGGCAAGTATATGGAAGGACGGGGTCCTCTCGTCCCTGAACGGGGACTTGATGAGACCGTTGCGCGTGAAACTGACGTCCTTGCCGTAGTTGACAAGGACGTCAGCAACCTTCAGACGGGTCTGAACACCGTCGTATGTTCCTCTGTCGTTCATATCTTTCCGTTTTGTGCCTTGCCGGCGTTGTCTTGCTGCCGCCGGACTCCATAGGGTCCGGCACTGTGTTGTTGCGTGAGCTGCGTCACATAGGTAGGATGTATTTAAATAATGCCCTCGGGAATTTTAATTTGTAACCGCGTGTATTGTGATTTTATTTTACTACATTTGGTACTTATAGGGTTAATGTTTTCTCAAAAGCATTATTTTAATACACAAAGATAAGGAAAATAATACATTGTGCAAGTTTTCCTTGAAAAAAAATTATATTATATGGACAAGAAGCAACTCTCGGAAGGGTGTGGCGTATTTGTGAACGGCCAGTGGCAGGTCAAGAACCTCAAGTTCCTGGCGGAGTTCATGAACCAGACGGGCCTTACGACCGGGGACATCGCAAAGGGCGTGGGTCTCCTTAGGAATTCAGTCACACGCTGGTTTATGGTGGACGACACCACCCTCAGCAGGATCATCACCGCTGCGGACTACTACGGCTATGACTTCATAATTTCCTACACCGTTCCAATGAGGGAGATAGAAGGCACCAGGCTGGTCATTGAAAAGCCATCACGCCCCATCAAGGCTCCCGGCAAGAGGCTGGATTTCATACGTGAAGCCATGAAGTCGGCAGCCATCACCAACGAGGCGCTGGCGCAGAAGCTGAACGTCATCCGCAACACCGTACAGCTCTGGTTCAAGAAGGACGACATCACTATCAGCAACATCTATAAGATCGCCGAGAACTATGGATGGGAAGTCAACATCACGTTCAAGTTGAAAAAGGATGAATAACAAGGACACTTAAATGCAAGCTGCTATGAAACTTTACGGATAATTCGGAATAGCCTGCTTATCCGCTGCTTTGACACTATCATCTTGTGTAAAACCTGAACAGAGAACATCAAAATGGGATGCCAAATTTGAGAAATAGCCGTTTAGCAACTGCTCGACCAGTACACGATAAGTCCGGGACATCGGAACATGGCGAAATCGGTTATGAACTGGTTTTCGGCGGATATCTGCAGATTGTAGCCGGGCTTGGTCTGGCCGTTGTTCTTCGCGTCCTCTTTCATGCGCATGAACGTCGCGTCTGGGTCGGACTTTGACATGGAATTGCGCTCACCGATCTGCTCCAGACGGTCGTCATACTCGCCGAGTTTGTCGCGGTGCTTCTCCAGTTCCTTTATCTGCTTCTTTTTTTCTCGCTGCTTCTTCTGCCTCTCCTTGTCTGCAGAATCAGGTTCTACTGAAAGGGAGTCCTACAGTTCGGTAATGAGGGAAGTCAGCGTCTCGGGAGTAAAGTCAACTTTATCAGTCTCGGTCGCTTTGTCCTGAGCGATGGTATCGTCTATCTAACCCAGCATAACACGTATCTTTTCCTGAAGCTTAGCCCGGTTCTTCTCCATGGTCCTGCGCCATACAAAGGTGTACTTGTTGGCTTTGGACTCTATTTTTGTGCCGTCGATGTACTCCACGTCAAGAGTAATGAAGCCTTTGTCGGCCAGCACAAGCACCACTTGTGTGGAGATGTTGTTTATCTCTTTCTTCACGCGATTGCGGAAACGGTTGATTGTCACGAAGACGGGCCGCTCCTGTGCGGCAAGCCAGATATAATGAATATCGCGCTGAACCGCTCTTTCCATCTTTCGGCACGAATAGATGTTGTTCATGTATGCGTAGAGGATGATTTTGATCATCATCTTCGGATGGTAAGGACAACGGCCTTTCCCTCGGTAAAGTTTCTTGAACTCTCTCAAGTCAAGGCCCACGGCTATCGCATCGACTACGCGCACAGGATCGTTTTCAGCGATATCCTCGTTGGGATTCACTGTCAGAAACAATCTGTTGTTATTGTAAGATTTTGTATGTAGCTTAGTAAACATTTTAAATTATTATGTGTCACTAAGTTACAAAAGCTTTCTGACATGACAAAGCCCCAGCTTGTGAAAGTCAGGGCTTTGTTTTTTTGATTTACAGCAGATCTCAAAAAGAGGCTGCGCCTATTTTGACACAGCCTCAACCTGTATGTCAAACCTGCTCAGTTAACCATCGGTGCAGACAGCCAGGCTGTTGAAGAATCACTTACGCTGATACTTGAACATCCCTGTAAATTCGGAACTTTCAGAAGTCATCTCTTTCAGAATCTTCTGTTGGCTATGTAGAACATCCTCAAGATCAATGTCTTCAGGAATACCTCTCTTCAACAATGCTTCGAGAACAGCTATGGTTTCCCTTGCCGTCTGATATTCAATCCAGCGCTTTCGTCTGGCCTCCACCAAATCGGCGCGCTCGTTCAGTTTGAGAATACGTATCGTCGTCTTTCCCTTGATGTCCCCACCTCCATCAGACAATCGCGCCTTCACAATATGTTCTTCAAAGAATATGAACTCACCGGGATCTTCCGCGGCAGGATTTATCAACAAAGCCTCTTCCTGCTCCACGCTTCTGTTCCTGATGCCTCTTTTACTTTCATCCGCTATCGGGAAAAGATTCCCCTTGAACTTGCGGTTGCATTCCGCGCAGCTGAAAAGCAGATTGCGCCAGTCATAGGCCATCCAATAATAGGCGGGGCTGTTCAGGGAAGTGTGAAAGTCCTGCCGATATGCCTTCTTGGGCCTGAAGTGCTCCACATCGCCGAAATCCCCACTTTTATCCCGTTCGCAATATGCACATTTGCAATGCTGGTCTGACTTCAGTTTTTCTTTGACGGAAGAATCCGCATACACCTCATTGCAAAATTTGAAATCGGTCTTGCCAGCATCCGCTTCGGCTATCAGTCCCTGTTTCAAAAGCGATCCTCTTGTCTGGAGTATATCCGGGACGGTGTCACTTTTCACAATCTTGTTCATACATCTATTCTATATTGAGATGCTTCGCTATCTTATAAAGCAGTTCCCGGGACTTGACTTGTTCCATGGAATCGCCAAAGGACAATCTGGATATCAAATTGTCAATCTCACTGAGCCTAGAGTCTTCCTCCTCTGTGCGGTTGTCCTTCTCAAGCAGTTTTTTTTGCTCTTCTAAGATACCGTCCCATTGAGGAGAACGGGAACTTTGCATACCAAACAGCTCGCTTAGAAGGATCTGACTGATATCATAGTTCTCGTATTCTTTTGCGTCAGCGTCAATAATGCCGTTCTCTCCAAGTACAATTATCTGTGATGCTGTCAAAGCCCCGGAAAGTATTATTGGACTATGTGTAGACACAATGAACTGAATGTTCGGGAAAGTTTGCGTCAGGCTACTTATAATCGTCCTCTGCCACTTAGGATGCAGATGCAGGTCAATCTCGTCAATCAGTACAATGCCGTTGGACAAGAGCGGATCTGCCATGTCCGGATTTGCCTCGGCCATGCGGGAGGCGATATCCGCGACCATCGCAGTCACGATTTTGTAGCCGTCGCTCATCTGCTCAATGCGCAGCTGCCGTGTCTTTCCGGCTCCGATGTTCTCGTCCATCACGAAACGGAGCGGATGAATCATCATCCTTGGATTCGAGAACTTATCGCCGACGAAAGTGGATAGAGCCCTTCTGACAGACTCAAGCGGTCTGCTTTTGAAATCCCAGTCACGGCGGCTTTCCTTTTCCCTTCTCTCCTCATCCTCCATCAGGTCGAACCATTCGATAAACTGTCTGAAATTCGCACTTGCCTCAAGCGCACCAGTATAGGCATCCCAACGAGTGAAAGCTTTCTTGAAGTCACGTTTTCTCTCAGGAGCCTTTATCTGCCCACGTCCGGTACCATAATACGCCACAACAGGAAGATTGCACGGCTCTCCGTTCTTGATTTTCGACATCAAAAGGTCCGCATAGGAATTGACATTCTTGAGAATTCCGTCTGGAGCCTTGGCGTTACCCTGCCTGTATCTCAGGATGTCTATCTCCCCGTTATATGATGTCTCGAATACGGATTCGACCTGCATGTAGTCCCCAGTCTCTTCATCTTCCGTGACGTGTACATCCGAATCCACATATTGCTTGATGGACTGTCCCGGGAAGTTGGATGTGAAAGTGCTGACTGAAATCGCTATCGCATCAAGAACGGAGGATTTTCCACTACTGTTATTTCCGACAAGGACGGTCACCTTCTTGCCGGGATTGAAATTCAATATTTGGGAGTCCTCACCAAACAGTCTAAAATTTCTCAAAGACAGTTGTCTTATTCTTTTCATCGAAACAAATAATTTATGTCACAAAAGTAGTAAATTATTCGTAAATGCCAATCAAATGTGATATTCCGCTCACACAGTCATGGTATTGACCAAACATTCCACATACATGAAGACACAGAAGCCGTTCCTTGTAAAGAAGCATCCCATAACATTCATGCAGTACGTATCTGGCGTCACGGAATGAAAAGTAAGGCAAGAAAAGCAGACACAAAAAGAAACGTGAACACAAAAACTCCGGAATTTAGTCACTTGTAACGAATTAAATAGTATCTTAGTATATGACAAAAAATAATTGTTGTAATCTATTGATTATTAGGTAATTACTATTGCGAAAGACCTTAAAAATTCGGTAAGCGTCTCCGCGGTTACGTATTGACGCGTTTTTAGCGGTTCTGTACTTTTGCCCATGGAAATGTCAAGAACAGATTAACATGGAAACAAAAGAAACAGCAATTCCGGCACTTGCAGCAAGATTGTACGAGCGGACATGGGTGCGATACAACCAGATGACAAATTCGGTTCCGGCACTGGCGATGCAGTCGTTCTGCAAGGACTCACGCGTCAATTATCGTGGAATGCGGAAATGGATGGCCCAGCAGGGACATGTAAAACCGGAGCCGGATCCGCTCCAGACACCGACGGATGGGAATCCGACGTTCATACAGCCGAATCCTGTTCCATTGACGAAAGCCATGGCTCGAGACGTCCTGCGCCAGGCCAGGTAAGCATAACATTCCAAGAAGGGACTGTACTCACGCTGCAGGAATGTTCGCCGGAGGGCATAGTGTCTTTGTTGGAAACATATGCGCTCCGCCGGTCGGCATTGGCGTGGACATGTCCACGCTAGATTCCATCACAGGTACTTCGTGTGTCGGCAGCCCGTCAATATGCGGAAGGGCATCGACGCGCTGTTAAATCTGATCCAGAGCGAATCCCCCCTGTCCCCGATGACAGGGGACGTCTTCGTGTTCTTCTCCAGGAACAGGCAGAGCGTGAATCTTCTGTGTTGGGACACGGACGGCTTCCTCCTTTATTAGAAGCGTCTGGAGAAAGGCTCGTTTGAACAGCCCAGACTCAATCCGTCGACAGGCAACCATGAACTCTCCCGGGAGACGTTCTCGCTCATCATGTCAGGCGTGAGCCTTGAAAGCGTACGTTTCAGGAAACGCTACCGCACGCGTTTCGCCGGAATGTAGAAGAAATCCAAAAAACCTTCACGCGTCGGCACGGCCGCTTTCAGGCCCGGCGTGACACGAAAAAACTTTCAGCGTCATCCCCCGAAAGAGATACCGCGCACTTGCCGAGAGGGTTAAAAACAGCCTTTAACGCATTGGTGCTCAATGTATTGAATTTGTATATCCGAACAAAAATGCCGATATTTGTATATGAGGTTGAACGCTTCGTTTTGAATATGGGAAAGGATATGATCATAAAGATGCTTCAGGATCAGTTGGAGGCCGCCAATGCGGTCAACCTCCAGCTGAACATGAGCGTATCCAATCTGAATGCGACCATTTCGGAACTGCGCGCAACCGTAAAGGGGTTGGAACAGACCATATCCAATCTGGGAGGCCCTGCTGAAAGACCGCGACGACAGCCTTTCGAAAGCGGAGAATCGGATGCGCGGCCTTTCCAAGATGGTGGAAAACAAATCAGAAAATCATAAAACCGCTCAGGCGAAACCGAAAACCGAAGAAGGACAAAAAGCTGAAGGCGAACACAAGGCGGCAGAGAGAAAGGCCCGCGGCAACAATGGCGCCAAGCGTGACATGCACTTTGAGATGAAGATGGTTGAGAAGGACATCTATCCGGACGGTGCGACTGACGAGCAGAAGGCAGCCTTCGACAAAGTACGTGATGTGACCCGTTACATCATGATACCGCCGCAGTTCATCAAAGAAGTTATATCCACACCATAAAGTCTGAAGGCAGCCTGATCAGCGCGAAGGCCCTGCCCACTCCGCTGCAGAACTCCAGTTTCGACGGCTCGTTCATCGCGGGCATCGCCCAGCTGCGCTATCTCTACTCCATGCCTGTCGAACGCATCGTCAACTACTTTTCCGAAAACGGTTCAATCTTGACAAGCAGACGGCGCACGGTCTCCTCAAGAAAACGGCAAGCCTGTTCGAGAACCAGCACAAGGCCATGCGGAATGCAGTGAAGGAGGACGGCTACATCTGGGTGATTCTGGCCGCGCACCTCGGGCTGACCTTTTTTTTCTACGACAACGGTTCGCGCAGCGAGGAGGTGATCCTCAGGCAATTGGAGAACTACTATACAGATTTATTCAACAGCCCAAGCGGCATTGAAAAAACATGAAACAAGGAAAAAACATCAGAATGCACGCTATAAAATAACAACTTCTTTGAGAGTCCGCGTCAGTTTTAAATGAAAGAGCCGTGTCGAAAGTATTGTTTATTTAAAATATGTTTTTAAATTTGCAGTCAGGCACCGCATAGCATTGAATGTTACGAACACATCATAATATTCAACAAATAGTTCTCAAAAAGGGACTATGGTGTCTTTTTGGCCAAATTAAAGGCCTTCTATTTTTGCAGCACGGATGTCGTGTCGCAGGAATTTATCTTGGGATTCTTTAACTATCACTAGACACCTCCCTTTGTAACATTTTAGGAAACCAGTAACCAGTTAAATTATGCCATATGAGGCAGATTTAATCAGACGGATACGTTTAAAACAACAAAGTAGAAAATGTTAAACTATGGGGATATTCTGTCATTTATAGTAATTCTATCACATCGCTATTGATGTCGGTCACAATATACCATCCCACAAGACAGGACTACGAAATTACACTATTGTGCCACATCACAGCAAGAGGAGGTTCTCGGATTCTAATGCCTGCAGATATTCTTTGAGCGGCAAGACGGTATGATGGAAATCGGAATAGATAGAGAGAGTCGGGAAATCAAATAACAACGCAAGCACCAATGAATATTATGAACGATAGAAGAATAACAGCGAGAGAAATAGAACGAAACATAGTCAATCTGCGTCAATTAACATTCGAAGTTACAGACTGTTGCAATCTTCAATGCCAATACTGTGGATATGGTGAACTGTATTCTGGATACGACGAGCGTAAAGCCCGTTACATGAACTTCGAGCAGATTCGTCCCATCATTGACTACCTTGTATCACTCTGGCAGTCACATCATTCAGATTCCGGAAGACCTTTGACATATTTCAGTTTCTATGGAGGTGAACCCCTGTTGAATATGAAGTTCATCAAGCAGGTGATTAATTATGTTGATAGCCTTGTTATTGAAAGGCGTATCGCTTATTCCATGACGACCAATGCTATGCTTCTTGATAAGCAAATGGACTATCTCGCAAAACATAACTTTCATCTGCTTATTAGTCTGGATGGTGATAGTGAGGGACAAAGTTATCGTGTGGACCACGCTGGACGAAACTCTTTTGGCAGGGTATTTCGGAACATAAAAATGCTTCAGGAAAAATATCCTGACTATTTTCTACACAATGTTAACTTTAATTCCGTGTTGCACAACAGAAACAGTGTCAGCAGAACTCACGAATTCATCATGAATGAGTTCGGCAAGAAACCTCACATATCGGAGTTGAATAACTCTGGCATACGTCCCGAGAAAAGGGTGGAGTTCGAGCAGACCTACCGTAATAAATTAGAGAGCCTACACCAATCTGAAAATTACGAGAAGCTGTCTGAAGAGATGTTCATGGACGAACCATCCACAAATGATCTCTTGATATTTCTCCACCAGTATAGCGGAAATGTATTTCGCAGTTACAACGACTTATTCATTGACCCCTGTTCGGCTTCTTGCACTCCGACAGGGACATGCACACCTTTTTCGAAGAAGATGTTCATTACCGTAAACGGCAAGATTATTCAGTGTGAGCGCATTGATCACTGTTTCTCAATGGGGAAGGTATCGGAGAACGGAATGGAAATGGATCTTCCAGCTATCGCCGACAAATTTAACAGCTGGCTAGACAAGTTGCAGAAACAGTGCTCCGGCTGCTATCGTAAGCGCAGTTGTGTCCAGTGCCTATATTACATAGACACAATAAATACTCCGTCCCCCATATGCCAAGGCTTCATGGATAAAGATGCGTTTTCAAAATATTCATCATACTGCCTCAATCATCTTCGCACGCACCCACATCTTTATAGCAGGCTTATGGAAGAGGTAACAGTTGAATAAACATAGAGGATAATAATATGAAACGATACCTTACTATAAATCCTGACACGTTTTTATGGATTGAAGGCCAATACGGCCTGCTGTACGATTCCTGCCGCTTTTCTTCATATAAATTCCGGCTCACTTCGCAGATTTCCCAACTGTGCAACAAGCTTCAAGACCCGGACAACTTGTATTCAGTAGAGATATACTTGGACAATATTGATGACGATCTTAAAGCATTCATCGAACATGTGACAGAGAAAGGTATGGGACGGATACACGACAATCTGTGGAAAAGACATCTTATATCCTTTCCACCGCTCCTCAATATTCAGCATTCGTGGGAACGTATCAAGGCGAGAGGGAATGAGGCGCACATTGAGACTCTTCCGTATCTGACATCTCTTACATTCTATACAGGTGGGTCATGCCCTAATACAGACTATTATAAGCAAACTACATATCCTGTATGTGCGAACGAGATTATGCCACCTGACAAGATTCTTAGATTCCTCTCCGACACTGTCTCACCATATATCACAGACATCCGCATAGTATTCTCGTCTCTAAAAGACTATCAGAACATTACTACTTTACTCGCAGGACTACAGGAATATGGAGATGCGGTTACACTGTATGTCAGAGCAGAAGATATGGAAGATGCGGAAACTGACGCCATACTAGCAGATACGGGGATAAATGTGGCGATGTTGCACACGCCTTCTTTAGCTACAGACATAAATCCGAGGACTGTAGTAAAACATATTTTTTTGATTACCTCTGAGAAAGAATACACTGAAGCCAATGACTGGAGTAGTCGCAACGGAATAGCAACACCAGATATTGTACCCGTCTTCAACGGAAGTAATGCCGCTTTCTTTTATGACAATGTCTTTCTGTCCGAAAGAGAAATACTAGGCAGCCATCTTAAACGCAGATCCGTGTTTGCCCATATGGCCGTCAATACAGGTCATTTTGGAAAACTTTCATTTATGCCTGACGGCCAGGCATATGCAGACACCGCCTCAGGAATTTCAGTCGGATGTATAAATGATTCAGTATACGCTCTCATCACTGCCGAGTTAGAGCAGAATACCGCATGGCGTAGAACAAGAGACTTACTTGATCGGTGTAAAAAATGCATGTACCGTTATCTATGTCCGTCTCCATCAGCATATGAGAATGTAATGAAGCTTAGTTGTATATGTATTGATAAAGAAAAAGGAGGTGAAAAGCTGGTTGATTGATGAACATTTAACCTCTCGGCAAGAATGCGAGGCCTTTCCTACCGAGCAGCAGCACAACTCCGGCTGACGAAACATAAATACTTGGAGGTGAATATTTATAAATCTCAAAGAACGTAATGGAATATGAAATCTTTGAAATTGAATGCTGTTGAAAACAAGGTCCTAACCACTAAGGAAATGAGCAGCGTTAAAGGAGGAGGATGGACTTGCTCATGCTCTTGCTATTACGCAGGAAGCGGTGGGGCTTCAATAGAAGACAATGGTAATGCCAATTTAAGCTCGCCTGGTGGGAAAGTATCAGAAAAGGGTGACTGCAAATGGTCCGGGGTAGTCGTTACCCCATAGACTAATTATCTAGCACTTCTCTACGTGCCAGTCTATAAGCTTTAGACTGATTCTCTAAATAAGGGGGCGCCTTTTCCCCAGCCCCCTTATAAATAGTAGCAAAATGATAACATTCATTAGAATTATGAAATATTCCTTATCATACGCTTGCCTGGCTATCCTGATGTCGGTCCTTTCATTTTCAGCGGAAGCCCAGATTTCCGTTGACGCTGATTTTCGCGATCCGAGGCAGAAGGCCGTCATTGACGAGGTCAATTACAGATTCACGTACAGAACAAAGTTTTCCGAGGACACTGTAGGCCACGAAAAGTATTACGACAACCAAGTCTTGGAAATAGGCGTCAAGTATGTACGTTACTATAGCCGGTTCGCCGAAGTGATGGACTCCACCTGGTATAAGCATTCGGTTACTGGAGAAAGGAAGTCAGCCGGAGGCTCATACAAGCGAACCGAGGATCTGCAACCGGGTGAGACAGGACAGTACGAGGACTTGTTTTTCAACTACCCGGAAACGGGAACACTTACCGTCATCAATGCCATCAGAAAAAAGACCTACTCTTACTCTGAGCCGATACCGACTTTTGACTGGAAGATAACGGGCAAGACCGCTCAGGTTCTCGGTTATGAGTGTAGCGAGGCCGTAGCCGACTTCCGCGGCAGGAGATGGCACGCCTGGTTCACATACGACATTCCTCTGCGCTACGGCCCGTGGAAGTTATGCGGTCTGCCGGGGCTGATTCTAAAAGCCGAAGATGCTGACAAACTTTACACATACGAGCTGATAGAGATTCAGAAACCACGTTCGGAAGCAATGTACAAGTACAAGACACCGCAAGTCATCAAATGCGCAAGGGAAGATATCCTTCGCATCAACGATATGCGGTGGCAAGACCCTTACAGGCACGCCACCTCCAACGGTGTCGGTATAATGAAATTCAAGATGAGAGACCCGAACACCGGAAAACTGCGTGATATGACCTCGCAGGAATATGCCGCTTACATCGGCTATATCCCTCAACGGGAACTGAAATAAGGACACATCTATCTCGATGAATATAAAGGCCACGATAATGCTGTTCACCGCAGGATTGCTGCTCGCTCAAACTGTTGTCCAGCCTGCTATGGCGCAGATGACAATAAGCGGGACGGTACGTTATGCGAAGAGCGGCGAGACCGTGGCAGGCGCAAATGTCATATTCCAGACACCCGACGCAAAGAAAGTATATGGGTTCTACATCACCGGTGCGGACGGGACATTCCTTTTCGAATATAACAGTTCAGCCGATTCGGTAAGGATAATGGTAACCGGATTCAATCTGAAGAACACTTTCCGGATAGTCCGGCTGCCGGCGAAGCCATTGGCTTTCCAAGTGGAGTTCGAGGAAACCACGATCAAAGAGGTTGTGGTAAGGGCTGAACCTGTCAAACGACGAGGGGACACCCTAAGCTATATTGTGAGCGCATACGCTGATAGCCTTGTGGACCGGTCTATTGGGGACGTACTGAAGAAGATGCCCGGCATCGATGTCAGCGACGCTGGACAGATAAGATACAACAACCGGCCGATAAACAAGTTCTACATCGAGGGCTTGGATCTGATGGGAGGACGTTACGGAGTTGCCGTGAACAACGTCCGAGCCAAGGACATCGCAAGAGTGGAGGTATTGGAGAATCACCAACCAATAAGGGCAATGGAGGGGTTGGAATACTCCCCTGATGCCGCCATCAACCTGCGGCTTAAGAACAACGCTAAGGGCAGTCTCATTTCCACCATACAGTTAGGCGCAGGCTATAAGCCTTGGCTTTGGAACGGAGAACTTGCCGCGATGTATTTCACAGGGAAATGGCAGACGATGACGACATACAAAACGAACAATGCCGGGCAGGACGTGACATCCGAACTGGAATCGTTCTACGACCGGCTGGACAAAGAATATTCACCGTTGTCCGTTCACAAGCCTGCGACTCCCGACACCGACCGCGAAAGGTATATGGACAATGAGACTCACACGGTCTCCATAAGCAACATCTTCAAGTTGAGTGAGATCTCAGACCACACGCTCAACCTGAACGCAATGTACTTGCGAGACCGTCAGAGGTTCAACTCCAATTCCCTAACCACATATTATATTCCCGGAGAGACACCGCTTGAGGTGGAAGAGACGACATCCGCCACCGAAACCACCGACGAGACGGAGCTCAAGGCCAAATACAACCGGAACGACAAGAGTATCTATCTTAGCGAGCAGCTGGCGTTCGGGGCAAAATGGGATAACAATTTAGGCAAAGTGCTGAACGGCACGGAAACGGTGGCTCAGCGGTTCAGGATGAGACAGTCGCGTCTGCAAAACGACATCCGCTTCATCAAAGTGTTGAACGGTGACATACGTTTGAACTTCACCTCACGAGTCAATGCGGCGGAAATGCCTTCAAACCTAAGGGTGACACCTGTACTGTACCCCGAGATCTTCGGCTATGACGCACAGGAAGCACTGCAAGAGATGTCCAACCGCAAGTTCCGCACAGACAACAACGTATTAATCATCAAGACATTTCCAAAGGTAGGCATAGACCTGCACGCCTCGATGGGATTCTCCGCGGATCTTCAGGAAATGACGAGCGTCTTGTATGATCCTGTGACGGCATCCTCTGACGGCAAATCAATCCCGGACAGTCTGCGCAATGACACGGACTACCACCGTTTCGACGTTCGCGCTAACCTCGGTATGACTTATCGTCATCGGGATTTCAGCATCGCCACAGGCATAAGCCCGGTCTATTCATACGTGTTTTCCAGCGACCACATTTCAGGAGAAGACAAGAGCAAGGACAAGGTGTATTTCAATCCCCACATCGGATTGGACTGGAAAATAACGCCCAATCTCAGTTTCCTGGCCTCAGGCAGCCTTATCGGCAACCTCGGAGCAGCCTCGGGCATATACAGCGGTTACATTATGACCGACTACCGATTGATAGGCAGCAGGGATGGCCGAATCGCCGAAGGATTACACCAAAATTACAGTGCGGAATTGCGCTATGCTGATGCCCTGCTGTCCGTGTTCGGATCTGTCAAAGCCGATTACCGGCGGAACGATTCCAATCTGATGTACGGCACGGAATATTTCAGCTCACTGAGCAGAGTACAGACTTACGACATTCAAAACACGTCTCAAGGTTGGGGAATAGAGGGAAAGATTGAAAAGCGGTTTAATGCCATCTCCACAACAGTGGGCATTCCGGTGGGCTACCGCAGGAACTTAATGGACATTCTCCGACAAGGAACAATTACGAACATCGCCATCTGGAGTCTGCCTGTCGGGCTGGAAGTCTCTTCGCGTCTTGCCGTCAACGCGTTTCTGGAATATTATGCGAGATATATGTGGAGCGGCAGCGAGATTTTAGGCGAAAATAATGAACAAACAGATGCACTCAAAGCCATCAACGCCCTGCACCAGAGGCTACGCTTAGATTTCGTATTTTTCAAACGGGTCACGCTCAAGATAAGCGGAGAGCATTATCTCAACGACGCCATCTCCTCCGGAAGCCGGAACATCTTCTTCTTGGACGCATCCCTGAAACTCAAGGCAAAGAAGATAGAGTACATCCTCGAAGGACGCAACTTGCTGGACAACAGCTTCTACAACCAACGTTTGTGGTCAGACATCACCAATTACCAATACAATTACCTCTTGCGCCCAGTCACAGTCATGTTCAAGATAAGATTCAACCTTGGGGTGTAATGCAATATAGAAATAAGCTACTTGACAACAGGGATGTTCAGTTTATGGCCGTTCCGGACAATTGAAAAGTACAGGGTGTCACCTTTTTCCGCCATTTTAAATATTTTCGAGGTGTTACCTTCCATCGACCTGCTAGTTACCCCGGTAATCTCATCAAATCTACGTATACCGGCTTTATATAATACGGAATTATGATTGATGCTCGTTACAATATTTGTGTGCGCAGCAGTTGCATACGTATCCATATTAGATCCACAAATCGACAGAACTGTCTCATTTAAATCTTTTAAGCAGTTCCTTTTCTTTAACAGCAGTATTTTAGAGTGCAAGTCGATAATAAAATTGTACCGGTACATAAAACCAACACCCAAAATATTCATGGAAAAGCCAGATTGTGACTTATTTTGGTTTATTATCTGCACAGTATCACAGGCCATTCCGCTTTCGGAGATATAGTACATTTTATTATGGAGCACCTCACTTCCTGTGCGCATTAGATATTCAAAATTGAGTGAATTGTCAGCGAGGTAGGCAATCAGCTGTTCATAGTTCCCTTTGTGTCCGCCTTTTCCCATCAATACAATCTCGTATGGACTTCCAGTGTCAATCATATAGTCATCGATGTAATGATATGTATTTCCAGAATGTCCGGAGTCAAACGCCAACGGAATATCTTTCACGAAATAATTTCCTCTATGCTCATACAAATCGAAAGTGCCATCTTCATATTCTGCTGTCTGTGACGCTGATAACGAATCAGAAAGTTCCAATCTCATCCTGTCGAAATCTAAATGCCATATGTGACGATCTCCTTTAGGAATTGATATTATACCGTCAGCATTCAAGGCAGCTGTCGAATTGTCAATGATGATTTCTTCATAGCTTAAGAGCATACCTCCAATGGTCACATCAAGAGGTGATTTTGTCACCTCTTTTACTTTCAATGGGGGTGTCGGAGAAAATCCGTATCCCATTTTTGAATTGACACTCAATGAATCTGTTATCCCCAATAATGATGCAACAGTATCCGAGACAATCAATTTGCCACTGCCCCCGGTATCAAACAAAAAATTAAAATTTAAAGAATCTATCAGGACAGATATGGCAATATGCGAATTATCAGTAATAAATACATTTGCCGGAAGTGTAGAAGATACCTCCGGCTGATTGTTCACACAAGATACACTATGTATAAGGATTATGAACAGCAATATGTTACTAACGATCTTGCCCATCTTGAGTTATCCATACATAGTCCACCGTTAATTGTAGAGATTGAAGACCGCCACCAAGTCGATTAGGATCCATATTGTCATCAATGCTGGAGCCTCCAACATTTCTATAGTAGCAAGCACAGCCACAACATTTTTCACCGCCACTAATGACATTCATTTCTTTCGAATTGAGAATGCGATTTTCTTTTGTATTGAGTTTAATACTTCTCATAAATCGTGCGTTTGCTTTGAATTTAACAAATAATATATTGAAAGCAAATACTCAATATCAAATACAACACGTTCTGTCGTTGTGACAATTCACCATATTAAATAATATACACTGATATGCAGTTATCAGTTTCTGTCGCAAATATATAAAACGTTATTTTAAAACACAATACTTTGAGAAATGATTCCACATCTTATATACGGCTCGGATTTTAAAGTGCCAAACTTCCGGAGTCAAACTTCCGGATATGTAACATAAACCTGTAAATTCATGAAAAACAAAAATTATTTGTTTTTCTGAAAATAATATCTATATTTACCGCGAAAATTGGGTAGTAAATGATAGAAACGCAACATAGTAATCAAAAAATAGTTCTTAAAAAGGTACTATGGTGCTTTTATGTTCAAATTAAAGGCCTTTAAATATTGCGGCAATATCATTTGCTGCATAGTCTTTTGGGGGATAGTAGCAGTTTTAGTTTCTATCAGATAATTGTTATACCCCCCCCCAGGCCGTCCGAAAAGCCCACGCGAGACTGAAATACTCCGTACCCCTATACAAGGCCAGAAGCGGATTTTCGATTCTCACTGAGGAATATTTGACTTTTCAGACAGTCTCCCCCACAAAAAAACAAAACCAATAAAGGATTAACGAACTGTTTTGGCGATTATTGTCCTAAAATATAAGTCGTTTTCATTTATTCAAAAATATATAGTTGAATTTCACATAGATGACACCACCTTTTTAATTTGTCCGTCAAAGTATCAAATTCGGATGCTGGCGGATAATACAAATGGACTAAAAGTAAAAAAGAGTAAGTAACATTTAATTTTAAATAATTATGCAAGGAATTAAACTTAACAGAATAGAAGTAGACATTCTTAGTGCAAAAGAAATGAACGTTGTAAAGGGAGGCGCTTCATGTGCATGCTCGTGCTATTATGCAGAAAGCGGTGGTTCAAGTATTGATGCCAATGGAGATGCCAATGCTGCACTTGGAGGTGGGACTTCAACAGAAGGAAGGTATAGAGTCGTTATTAGAGAAGACGGACATAGGACATACTTCCCATAAAGTAATGCTGTAGTATGAGGGTAAATCTAATGTGCCTTTTATTTTATAAAGCATAATTATATGTGAACATCTAAAGCGACATATTAGATTTACCCTCATGAATAATAATTTTATGAAAATTATTGGAGCAATATTATCAATAGCGTTAATATGCTCATGTAATTCTAGACCGGATATAAAAACTGGAACGGAATTGCATGCTAATTTTTCTTATCGATACGACAAAAATAGTGGAGTGACACATATTCAGTTGAATGCTGAGATTGACAGTATTTTCTTAAATGCTTTGCTTGACACAGGTTGTCCCGGATTGGTGGTTGATAAAAGAATAGCGTCAAAGTTCCCGAAACTTGACTCAATACGTCTTTCTGGTGGCATGACAGTAGAAGATGTGTTTTATTCATACTCAAAAAGAAAAGTCAGATGGAAACTGTTTCACGATAGTATTGATGTTTGTTTCGCTGGAGATACCATTAGATATGATAAGTTTTTTGTGGCAGATTTGCAAAAAGAATATGGTGTTGACGTAATTATTAATATTCCGGATTCTGACACTCATATATGGTATTTCGATTTTGAGAATTGCCGTCTTGACCTAAAAGACGGATATAAAGAACTTATATGCGCTGAAAACTTTGACCTGACAGCAGATGTCTATTATAATGACGGCTATTTATGTCTTAAAGGTTTCCCTTTTGTTTTTTGCGGAAATAATGATGTCACTTTGTCAGAATGTTTTGATGTACTAATAGATACGGGAACATATGGTATTTCTATGGCAATGATAGGTGATCCAGAAAACCACAAGGAAGAAAAATCATTTTTTGAAGATAATTCGATTCTTCATTATGAAGAAATCACTTCCACTAAAACATATCATATTACAGATTCTGGAATAGTCAAAGACACACTTATAATCTCTTTTATAACATCAGATTATGGGTTTGATGAAGTTGTTGCCGGTCTAGGATTATTATCTAAATTCAACATCATCTTTGATTTAAATGAACGTAAGGCTTATTTGAAAAAAAACACTGTAGAGGAGGATTTTTATGAATACGTTCAGAACCATGGTGCATCTTATTCCGGCATAATCATGATACCTTTCAAAAACGACTCGGCAGCAGTTGCCATTGATGTCGGTCGCGATATGCCAACCTACAAAGCGGGTCTGCGCAATTATGATATTGTGACGCATTTAGATAAAAATCAGTTCACTGATTTATATGCCGGTAGATATTTCTATGAACATAAAGACAGTTTGATGCGACTTGGAATAGAGCGATTCGGAGAAAAAATGAATATCGAGTTTTTTTGGAAATTTGAATAATGTCTTCATTAATTTCGAATGAATTTTATGAATAACACGGGAAGAATAACAACGGATACAATTAGATATAATCTTACGAACTATTAAATTAATATGCATACTGCTTATAAAATTCCAAAATTTTAACTTTGAATATATATTCATACTTTGAAGCCAAATACTGATACTGAGCTTTCGTTATGGTAGAAACCGCTGTTGTATACTCTGTCATGTTCGCTGACCCGTTCTCATATTTGGCACTTATTTGCCTGTAAGCCTCTTTCGCAGATTCGAGATAACTGACAGAGCCCGTATATCGTTTCCAAGCTGTTTCCGCATCCAGAATAGCCTGCAAGACCTCTTTTCGTAATTGCTTGCGGGTGGTTTCTAAGGCATATTCAGATCGTTGCAGTTCCAATTTTGCCCGTTTTACCCTATTTCTGGTGGACAGATTGTTCAGAATAGGTATCGAAAGACCTAAAGAAATATATCCGTTGGCATTGTCCCGATACTGTTCAAGGAAAGGATAAGTTCCGTATGTATAACTATCTTCAAATTTACCTATGATCTTCCGTCTTGCACTGGAATAGCTCGCACCATATCCTGCACTAAGCGAAATGGACGGATAATACGATGATCTGGCAATCTGGATATTCTTGCGTGCCATCTCCACATTATTCTCAGATATCCGTACTTGAGGTAGATTACAGCATCTATCCAAGATTGACGGATAAATGTCGGTTACGTATGAAATGTTTTCATGTTCGTTCGCATATGGGATGAATGATGTGTAATCATCAATTTCAAGAAGCTGACAAAGATCAAGACGCGAAACATCATAGGAATGAATCGCGGAAAGCAAGGCGTTTTCCGCTTCTGCCAGACGGGATCTCACTTGCAGTAAGTCTGCTAAGGTAACTTTTCCCAAATCTACCTTCTTGCTTGTGTGTTGTTCCTGCTGACGCAAGGATTCTACGAGTGATTCACAATTGGTTATGTTTTCTTTGGCGCAAAGGACTTCGAGAAAATATGCGGTTATGTTCAGTTTAAGGTCATTACAAGCCTTTTCTACTTGCAGTGAGGCCGTTTGTTTTCCAATTTTAGCGACCTGTAATTGTCTGAGATTATTTAATCCACTGAAAATGGGCACACTTGCAGAGATTGAAGATGATGAACTTCCCATAGTTTCATTGCTGATGAAGTCATAGGTCGTTTCGTCAAGAACACGACCTATTGAGAGGTTATACCCTGTTGTAGCTGAGATCCGTGGGACAAAAGCCCATCTGCTTTCTGACAGGGATATATCCTGTTCTTTTATGGCAAGTTTTTCAACTTTCAACTCAATATTGTTTTCCAATGCGTATTCTATACACTTGTCCAATGTCCACAAAGTGCTGTCCGTAGGGTGGGCTTCCATTATCATTGAAATTGACAACAACAATATCGGAATAGTTCTTTTGTTGAATATTGATTTCATTATCATATTCCATTTTTGAATAATGCTACCACAGGATCCAGAAATCTCATTATGAGGCTTCTTTCCTCAGTAATGATTTCTGCTGAACCGCTCATTTTCTGTATCATACGTAATTCACTTCCGTATGTGGTTTTCATACCGTTTTCGAATAGAATTTCTGCCGTATATTGTGGTGCACTTTGGCTGTTCGACAACACTTCCGGAACGGATGACAAGTGCCCGATTGTTCCCACCAGCATACCATATTCCATATACGGGTATCCTTCCAATTTTACATTCACTTTTTGACCGGTGTCCACTTTTCCAAAACTTGCCTGTGGAATGTGGACTATCCCAATGACAGACTGATGCTCGTCAGGAACAATTGTCAGATAATGCTCACTGGCATTTACAAATTGCCCCACATCCCATTTGTGTACGAATGACACTTTGCCGTTTATTGGTGCTGTCATAAGATAGGTTAACTTCCAGTTCTGAATTTCCGCAGACAAACGCTCAAGGTTGGTTCGTATTTCCTGTTCAAATGCCAGTGCTTCGCCTTCTTCCTGAATGGAAAGTTCTACAAGCTGCTGCTCCAGTTGGATTATTGACAATTCCGTTGATGTCATCTGATTTTTAAAAGATATAACGGAGTTGCGTGCCTGTAAAAGCCGACGTGCCGATTCATCAAATTCCTGTTCGGAAACGACGTTCATCACGAATAGTGATGAGTCCCGCACAAAATTCTTTTCTTCATACTGCAGGTCTTCTTGTCCTGTCGAGAATTGCATTTGCATCTGGCTGTAATATTCCTTCTGCTTGTCAATTTGCTCGCGTACCAGTTCACTTTTCTTCCTTATTACAGCTCTTGTAATATAGTCCCTATATCTTTGACAGGATAAAGTAAAATTTGTCCAGCCACCCTGCAAATCTCCCATCTGATAGTTGCCATAGATAGAGTCGTTATATACAGCATCAGCAAGTTGGTGTCCGGCAAAGCCGAGCAGGCATGAATCCGCTGACAATATGTCCTTAAAGTCGGCTCCGGTATTGATGACTCCAAGAATATCATTCTTTTTTACGACATCACCGTTTGAGACCGATATTATCTCCAAATTGCCGCCACTTCTGAAGACAACATCAACAGGAGCATTGAGTGTTCTGATTACAACGGTACCGTTGACTCGTTCAGGATATTTGATAACGCAGCAACCAAGTATGATGATGGCGAATATGGAGAAAATTACCGTGATGCCCCAACGTATAGTCCACGGCGGAATATGACCCAGAATTTCCTGCGCCTCTTCACTATGATAGTTATTCTCTCTGTCCTGTGGCATAATATATGTCTTTTAGTTACCTAATTCCAACTGGTTTTTCACAAGATTGTAGTAATGGCCTCGTTTCTGTGTGAGTTCATTGTGAGTTCCCTGTTCAACGACCTTCCCTTTATCAAGAACGATTATGTTATCTGCATTTTTCACCGTACTTAGACGGTGGGCAACTATTACGACAGTTCTGTTCTTGAAAAATGAAGAGAAGTTTTCCATGATGATTTTTTCATTTTCCGCATCAAGGGAGTTGGTCGCTTCATCGAGGAACAAATATCGTGCGTCCTTGTAAGCTGCACGTGCAATCAACAGACGCTGCTTCTGCCCGCTACTAATGCCGTTTCCTTCAGCTCCAATCTTCGTGTTATATCTCAGCGGTAGACCGTTGATGAAGTCATCTATGTTAGCCGTTTTGACAGCCTTCTTTACACGTTCCAAGTCAGGAACTTCATCAGATACGCCGATATTATTCTCAATTGTGTCTGAAAATATGAATCCTTCCTGCATTACTGTTCCGCACAAGGACCTCCATACTGACGGACTGTAGTCACCTATACGGTTGCCCCCGAGAAGAACTTCACCCAAAGCAGGTTCATAGAAACCCAGCATCATTTTAATCATAGTTGTCTTTCCGCTGCCGGATGCTCCTACTATTGCTGTCACCTTGTTGTGCGGTATGGTTATGTTCACTTCGTCAAGAACCTTGTCTGAATGTGGTCCATTGTATTGAAAGCCAACGTTACGAAATTCGATATCGGCATTGTCAGGAATCTCTCTTATGTATTCATGTCCAGGTCTTTCTTCGTCATCTTTTTCCTGAATTTCGTTCAGACGCTCAAGGGAGATGCTTGCATCTTGTGCTTCCTGAGCAAATTTGATAAACTGAGAAATAGGCGCATTCAGCTGTCCGAGTATATACTGCATCGCAGTCATCATACCCAGGGTCATGTCACCATTGATTACGGCACTGGCCGCAAGGAACGAAATGAACACATTCTTGGTCTGGTCGATGAATGTGCCTCCGACTTGTTGTGTCTGACCAAGTACAAGTCCCTTTATGCTTACTTTAAAAAGACGTGCCTGGATACGCTCCCAATCCCAACGTTTCTGTTTCTCGCAACCATTCAGTTTGATGTCTTGCATACCTCCAATCAGTTGGACGATACTGCTCTGATTGGCAGATGATTCCTGAAACCTCATATAATCCAGTTTACGTCTCTTTTTCATGAACAGCAGTATCCAGCATATATACAATAAACTTCCTAATAAGAAGACACCCATAATTTTCAGATTGTATCCTCCCATCACAACAGAATACACCAGAAATGTTACTGCTGCCATAACTATGCTCAGAAGGGAACTGGTCAAAAAAGTCTGTATACGGCTGTGATCTCCTATGCGTTGCATAATGTCTCCAACCATCTTCGAATCGAAAAATGATATCGGAAGTCGCATAAGCTTTGCCAAGAAGTCCGAGATTAGAGATATACTGACACGCGTGTTCATGTGAAGCATCAACCAGCTTCGAATCAGTTCATTAGCCATCTGCCCGAGTGTGAGCACTACCTGTGCAATCAGAATAACCACGACAAAATCAAGATTCCCCGTACCGATACCGACATCTATGACGGATTGTGTGAGAAAAGGCAGTATAAGGCTGATAATGCTGCCCGTAAGCATAGCCAAAAACAATTGTACAATGAACTGTTTGTATGGTCTGAGATATTTCAGAAGTCCGGTAATTCCTCTGTGATGTTCTTCATCCCCTTTTTCTTCGAAGAACTTTGGGGTGGGCTCCATTAGCAAAACGACACCGAGTCCTTCATTCGTATTATTGTCGGTGTCATCTGGATGTATAGACAACCAAGATTTCAAAAAATCTTCTTTGTAGTAACGAAGTAAGCCGGAAGCCGGGTCTGACACATGGATCCATGTCTGTCCTCGATGATGTTCTATCTTGTATACGACTATGAAGTGCTTTTGATTCCAGTGGACAACACATGGCAGAATCGCTTCTTCACATAATTGTGCAAACGAAATTTTCGCACCTATTGTTCGAAAGCCAATGGATTCCGCAGCATCGCTGATTCCGAGAAGTGACACGCCTTCTCGTGAGATATGGCATCTCTCCCGAAGTGTCTGTAAAGGCCAAATGCGTCCATAATGAGCTGCGATTATACGCAAACAAGTTGGACCACAATCCATGGAATCAAGTTGATGATATGAGGGGAATTTGAACATACACAAGAATAATTTATGCCTGATAAAGGTTAAAGATACTAATTATTCTTATATTTTATCATTTATTCCATTATTTCTCAGTAATTTTTGTGTGACGTGCAGAAAGTACTATTGCAAAGAAGCGGAAGTTTGAGAGATTTTTCAAGGATTATCGGCAAAGATATTTTTTTTAAAAATTATTTTTACTAACAATAGTTCGTTAATTTTTTCAGGTCCTAAGCGGCCCTGTCAGTAAATAAAACCAGTTCTTTGAAAAGTTTGTCAATAACTTGTGGGTCCGGTTGCAGACCAATAGTTCGTTAAAAATTAGCCAAGCCTAAGCGGCTCTGGCAAGATTGATTGCCGTAAGCGACGCGTTGAAGTGTAAGGCCAGTTTTCTAAAGTCAGTAGACTGACAGTTCGTAATTCCCGCGAACTGTTTGCTGTCCCTGTACAGATTATGTGCAACTTCTCATGGCTCTACTTGCACTTGACTGTTGACTGATTATTCTGCATAGTTGTATAAACAAATGTCACCATTCACCTGAATACCCGAAGTTTGCGTAGTGCTTAACTTCTGCTCTAATTAGACTGTTAATGTCTTTTTCTTCGATGGCCAAATTATTTTCAATGAACTTCAACAACTCATCATCTGTATGCACGGTTCCAAGTGCTTCCAATAGTTTGTGATGACCGCATCTTTTCTGTATGAGATTAACTATTACCAAACCAATTAGATAATTTTTCTGCGTCATGTTCCCGGAATCAAACCTATCCAATATTCTAAGGTCTATTTCAGGATGAGCATCCAAATAATAGTCTAGGTCTCGAAAATGGGTCTGTATCGGAATTCCGATTATCTTCGGATTCTCGGAATAATATTCAGATAAACCATCTGTGAGCAAGTGATGTGCGCCCCTGTATTTTACTAACACGAACCGCATCATCTCATGCGGATAGAATTCTCCCTGCGTGGCATTTGAGTAAATAATGTAATTGTCAATATCTGTCGTACCTCCCAAATCATTTGTGTCAAATACTGCAGTCTCACCAAAATCATAACCAAAGCCTTTCAACCTCTGCGACTCTCGGAACCCATCTGAAATATACACATCCAGATGAGGCAGCTTAATGCCAAAATTATCGAGTAAAAAAGAGCGAAATTTAAGGGCTTTATTTATCTTGCCTCTGTTTGGCTTATATGTCTGGTAATGAAAAGTGATGTCACCTTTTGTTACACTTTTCCAGTTCTTTGAATAATAATCTAGCCAGTTGCCAAGAACGAAATTGTTATTCTCGTCCTTAAAGGAAAGTACATGTGTAGTGCACAGCACATAAGGATACTCCGAGAAATGCCCCCAATAATACATTGAATGTATATCATAATAATCGTCATTCAAAGGCTTGATAGATAACACCAGGTTCTTTAGTTCACCATATTTCGCCAATCCATATAATTCCAGATACCCTTCAGAACGGAGCAAATCATAACTTTTATACTTCTCTTTATCTCTACAATTCCAATATGGATTATTATATAAACTGTCCGGAGAACTCATAAGATAATCGGTCCATAGTTGATTGATTTTGACAATATCTGGATTCTTCTGATTCTCCGTCTCTACCAATGAATTAGAAATAATCTGTTGCGCATGTAGATCCACGCACAACACTAAAAAAGGTATAATACAATGATATATATATTTCATAACAATAAACGTTTTAGACAATTAGAGCCTATAGTCTGAAAATAAAATACTTGGCACATTTTCCCAATTAGAAAAACGAAGCATTTGATATGCTGTTCATTGCTTTTTCTCTGTCTGATGTTCAACATTGTCCATTAGTTCGGAAAATATGTGGCGCATATCATCCTCTCTCATTAATACAGAATTTCGATGATGGTCTAATAGATAGGTGTTAAAAGAAGACAAATGTCTTTCGTTCTTTATGTTATACTCATCTAAAAGAGATATGAAATCAATTTGTCCATCGCTAATCTTCTTGGACATAAAAAGAATATCATCTGAATCTATAATAAATGGGTTTGAAATATATGACGGAATCGAATACTTATTGATAATGGTAGATGCCGCTTCGATAATAAGGTGTTGGACACCCATTGAGTTGAATGATCTGTCTGTTGTGACTACAATAGGATATATCCGTTTAACATTTAATGAGTCAGGGTCAATGTTTTGCATTGATTTATTTGTCATAATCTCATTTGCTGTAAACAATAATTGCCCAACTCCTTTTCTTGTAGTACCGTCATCCTTACATAATCTACCTAATATAGCATTCTTAACCATTTCATAATCATACGACTGTTTTACATCATCAGACAAAGTGACATCCTTATACTCAAATAGTAGAAGTGAATCGCCAATTCTAACATAGTAATCAGGTTCAGCGATTACGCCCTCTTCCTTAAGCTTAATACCACTGTACATTTTGGTAGCTATTCCAGAGAATGCCTTTTCTATTACGGAGTAAAAGATGTTATGTTCTGAGAAATCATTACCCAACATACTGAAAAATGTTGTCCTTTGCTTTATTGGCTTACCATTTTTATTTAAAGCATTATTTGTAATCATAGCCTCAAAAATATCAAACTTGAGTGATTGATATATTCGGTCGATTATCAAATTAGGGTTAATTACTAGGTAGAAGCTGTCTTTTGCTTTCAATAATGGGTGTTCTCTAAGGTACATTATGTTTTTATTTGTCCATAAAGAGCGACCTTCATTACAGGTGAGGTCAATACACAAACTGTCAAAGAAAGGCCTTACAAGAGAGTTTTGTTCATCAACTTGAACGATGCATTTGTCAATTGTTGAAGTATAGAATGATAATAATAATTCTATATAGTTCTTCCAATCAGCAATGTTTTGTTCCTTATAAAACATATTTAGGTAAGTTTTATAAGGCTCATTAGACTCCATAAACATAAACAGTTGACCGCCTTTGAATAATTGAGATTTGAAGTCTTTATGAAACTTGAACTCAATAATTGGGATGTCAGCCATTAGATACATTCCTGGTAAATTCTTTTGAGGAATTAATGGCTCAATCCCTTTCTCTTGCTTGCCAGACCAATAATCGTTGCAATACAGATAGGTCTGATAAATTCTTTCTATTTCAGCATCTGTCAAGGAACGGCTGCTATTATCACAATACTCAGTTGCCAGCATAATGAATAGCAAAGTCGCCATATTGTCAAATAAAAAGAATTTGGAATACTTTTTCCTCGCTAACTTAAGGTTATATTTAGGAGTAAATCGAAGGAGACTATGGAACTCATCAATCAGCTTATCCTGGTCATCTTTGCTCCCAAGGGTATACTGAACTGCATTTTGGCGTTCAATAACATAATGAATTACATCATATAAAGGAAGTCCATATAAAGAGGCTTCTGGATTAAATGGTAAATTTCCATAGACTAATTTATACCCAATACAAATAAAACCGTCAGGTATATTCATCTGTTTGTAGCACATTCTTCGAGGGTGTGTTTGAGAGTTGATATTCGTGTTCATCGTGGTTCCGGCTTTGGTTATTTGTACAAATATAACATTTTGTCGTGGATGTTGTGAATAATGTTAGGTGAATGCTAGAGAATGCTTCTGGTAGCAGTTACAGTGTTGAGAAAGTCTTGCTTCGAGACCTTCCGAGCCTTTATGGAATTTCTGATATTCAGGAACTTAACAAACTATTTCTCCATATTGCTTTCCGCAGTGGCAATGAGTTTTCATATGAGACCTTATCAAGCGAGGCAGGTATAAAAAAAGATACAATCAGGAAATATCTGGAATATCTGGAAGCTGCATTCCTGATAAAAGTTGTGAATCGTATTGATCAGAATGCCAAGAAAATGCAGCGTGTCACATCGATGAAAATATACCTCACCAATCCTACACTGCGTTGCGCCCTATATACGCCAATCAGCGAAAACGACGATGCGTGCGGAGAAATGGTGGAAACGGCTATCTATGACCAGTGGATACTTGGAGAGAAGACTAGCTTCTATTATGCCAATTGGAACAAGGGTAGAGATAAAGGAGAGGTTGATATCGTTTGGGTTGACGCTGCTACTCAGAAGGCATTCTCTCTTGCCGAAATCAAATGGTCGGACAAGTTCTTCGAGGACCCTTGTCAACTCAAATCGCTGAGGAAGTTCTTGGCGGCAAATGATGGAATACGTAAAATAATTGTAACCACAAAATCAAAGCGCGGTAAAGCAATTGTTGATGACAACACGTTTCTCTTTATTCCATCCGCTTTGTATGCTTATTGGGTGTCTCGATATCTTTTCGAAGAGAAAGCAAACCAGATTCTTCTTCCTGAGCGAGATGCACAATAAGCATAAAAAAATCTCTTATTCTAACATTTGCTTGTAAGTTATTAAATATCAGTAAGATGAAAGTGTAAAATAAGAGGTGAAAAGAAATAGGATTCGATAAGTTGAGTCTTAAAGTGCGTTTCAGGCAGATTTTTTGTCTTCGTTTTCCAAATCGACAATTTGAGTACGAAACGATGTCTCTGGCTGGAATATGTTGGAATATAATGGCATTTTCAATTTCCCCCAAAAGGAGCGTTTTTAGAAAAATTATAATTACCGAAAAAAAATCTGCCTAGCGTATCAAATGCCACCAAAAGTATTGGTTTTTCCATATGTTTTTGTATTTTTGCGACAAAGAAGCGAAGACATTTACAGCGGATTTTAGGAAGAAACCACGACTGGTATCTGACGGCATATAAGAACATTGAAATCTGCCTTAAAATCTTTCGGAATCCTCAAAAACGGCCTCTGAATGGTCTGTGGAGGGTTTTGTCCTTTACTTTAACGAGGAGGAGTATTAGTAGTTAAGTAGCTAGGCAGTAATAATTTAGGCGGCTCATCTAAGGTAAGTCTTTAGATGAGCCACTTTGCGTTGAATCGCACTAGACCGCATTCAATCGCATCCTATGCAAATCAAAGTTACCTTACCAGTTACCTTAAGAGTTACCTTAAGAAAAAAAGGACGGTTTTTGAGAATATTCCTTGCAACACAGAGTGATATTTAGTCGTTATTTAAGAAATATGATTAATTTTGTAATAGACTAAAAATGTTTAGGATATGACGAAAGATGAATTGCTAAGTCGGCTTCAAGATATTGAGTGGGAAGACTTTGAGGTAAAGAGTGCAAGTAGAGAACTTCCTAAAAATATTTGGGAGAGTGTAAGTGCGTTTTCGAATGGATCTGGAGGGTGGATTGTATTCGGTGTTGTTCAGAATGGGAAGAAATTCGAGGTGGAAGGCGTAAATAACGGAGAAAAAATTGAATCCGACTTTCTTAATACTCTTAGGTCTGGAAACAAAATGAATCATACGATTCTTCCTATATCCAAGAAATATTCCATTGAAGGCAAGACTGTTTTAGCTTTTTATATTCCATCTTCACCTTTCAAACCAGTCTGGTATACGAGTATAACAAATACCTTCATTCGCTCTGGTTCAGGAGACAGACGCGCAACAGAAATGGAGGTCAATGCAATGTTGCGCGATCAGGCCTTTGGTAGTAGGTCAGATGAATCAGCTGACGGTACGTCTTTCGAAGATATTGATCCGGGTTCTTTCGATACGTTCAGACGCCATATCAAACTTTTCAATGAAAGTTATCCTTATGCAGATGCCGATGACAATACTTTTTGTAGCAAAACAGGAATTTATGCCAGAGGAGGATCTGAATTGAGTGTCGGTGGTTTGCTGATGCTCGGAAAGCTCGACAGTATCCATAGATTACTCCCTAGTTTCTGGGTTGATTATATAGAGATTCCAGGGACTTCTTACAACGATGCGTCACAGCGTTATACTTTTAGGATGCAGGAGCAAGAGAATCTGTGGGAGTATTACAAAGTTATCATTCAGAGATTTAGGCTTTATACGGATAATCCTTTCACTACGACACCTGAAGGTGTGTCACCTGAAGATGAATCACAACTATATGCTTTGAAGGAAGGTCTGGTAAACTTCTTGGCGCATTCGGATTATTTCAGTCCAATGCATCCGACTATAAGGGTCTATACAGACAGAATTGAATTGCAAAATCCGGGCAGTTTCCATATCCCTATTGATCGTTTGCTCTCTGAAACTATTTCTCAGCCGCGAAATCCTGCAATCATCAAATTGTTTAGAGCAGCAAAACTTGGTGAAAACGCTGGCTATGGAATCGATAAGATTCGCAAATGGAAAAGTTTGACTGGTATGGATGTGACATTCAGTAGCGAAATTGCCTACTCTACTGTCACTTACTACCGGAACAATCCTGCGACTACCGATAAAACTACCGATAAAACTACCGATAAAACTACCGATAAAACATATCAGGGCGTTAAAGAGGTGATTCTTCGTGCAATGCAGCACTCACCGTCAATAACCATAGAAGAGTTGTCCGCAATTTGCCATTTATCGCAGGATGGTGTGAGATATCATATAAAATATTTGAAATCAGAAGGAAAAATTCGTCGAGTCGGGAAAAAGGGGGGATATTGGGAGATTTTAAAATAGCGAATGATTCATTCTCCATCAATCAAATATCCCAGCATCTCAGAAGCCACTTCTGGCATAAAGGCGCGCATGACGCTGTCCTCTTTCTGGTGTAGATTGCCGGCAAGTTCTATGCTACCAAACCATAGAATCGATCTGTCTACAATTGCGGCGCGGATGTGTCTGGTGGAGCGCAGTACTACTTTTATCCCCGACTGTATAAAATCATTGTCCCGTACGGAATTTTTATGAATGGTGATTATGCAGTCAATGCCACGAGAGCCAAGACTTTGCAGCGCCTTAGCCAATGGCGTTTTCATATACTGCAGAGTGTTGCATGAAAGTACTACCGAAGATTTCGCATTCTCTATATCCGACACCAAGTCAGGTAAGTAATCAGAAGGGCCGAATACAACATCATGCGGATTGGATGTTAGAGCATCATCAACTTGCTGAGCATATCCTATCGGAGCATAACACTTCAATCGCCTGCCGTACATATTCGCTAAAGTAGGCACGTGAATATCTATATAATCATACACGCGCACTTCCGTCTTGCCCTGATAATCACGATGCAATCTACCGGTATATTGCTGAACAATATTTGGGTATGACACCGGCAGGGCGATAAACAATGTATCCAATCGAGGACAGTTGAAACCCTCACCTACGAATTTTCCTGTCGCTACTATAACCATAGGTTCATCTGGATGAATGCTTTCCAATCGTTCCATTGCCAGGCGTCTCTCTTTGACAGGTACTGTTCCCATCAATACGATGATATTCTTACAGTGAGGTTTTAGCATATCAGCCAATAGAAGAATATGTTCCTTCAGTTTTGTTAGGACAATTGGTGTGCGGCCATGCTTCAACTCATTGACAATATCATGGACAATCATTTCATTACGCGCCCGATCTTTAGCCAAATCGCCAAGGTGCTGTAATACGGGCTTTTCCTCCAGTGCCCGATAAGCAGTGAATCTTGGAATCAGCACTCGCGTGAAAGATTGTCTGGCCATCTGAGTCTTAGCATTGAACTGATATCTTATTGGGCCACATTGCATAAACACAATCGGAGTCATTCCGTCCTGTCGTGTTGGAGAGGCTGAGAGACCATACACATACTTTGCATTGACAAACTTCAGTACGCGCTCATAGCCTAGTGCCGCCGTATGGTGACACTCATCGGCAATGACCATTCCGTAATCTCGTACAAACGGCTTTACACCAGTATCTGTCAGAGCAGAATTGAAGACAGCAATGTCAATGATTCCGTGCAGATTATTCTGACTTCCATCCAAAATACCAATAGGGGAATTAGACTTATTTCGTCTATGTGTTTCACTCATTTCAGGCTCAGGTTCATTTATGGCAAGAAAATGCTCGCATGCATTCTTCCATTGCTCCAGCAACGCTCTGGAATGAACCAATATCAATGTATTCACTTTCCTTCGTGCAATCATGCCGATGGCGGCTACGGTTTTGCCGAACGCAGTGCTCGCAGCAAGGACGCCGTTATTTTCAGCTAGCATCTTTTGAACGGCGTCTTTCTGCTCCGGTCTCAATTGACCAACGAATTCCACGTCTATTTTGCGACCTGGATTTGTCTTATCCTCTTCATCCCATGCAGAAAAATTGCCTTGAATCAGATCTATCTCGGAATCCTCACAACCGCGAGGCAAGCATAAATAATCGCCGATCATCTCATAACAAGAGATTAACGAAGGTGTTTTATATAATGGCTTTCTTGCCTTCATTAAATCGTAGTATTTACGGTTTTTGAAAGAGGACAACCCTTTGAGATAGCGTATGGCTTTAGCTGACACCGACTTCAAAGGCACATATATTCCGTTAGCTCGGACCAACTTGATTGGGCCATTGAAATCTTCGAACGATATTTTATCAGGTTGCGGTGTCTCCCATGGCTTGGCGTCCGACGAGGACGAAAGCTCCAATCGGCTATTGTGCTGAGCGAGTAATGCCGACACCTCATGTCCGGATAACTTTCTGACAGAAGACAGGAAAGCCCATTGACTCTTGTAAACTTCAAAATTCTCGTCCGTAAATAAACTGTTGCCTTTGTGCTTGGCATCGCCTTGAAGCGGTAGTGCTACAAGATTGCCAAAACCGCCATTTGGAACAAAGTCCTGGTTCGGAAAGAAACGGTCGTAGGACTTCATGTCCAACTGGACGTTTCTCTCCATCGCTGATCCAAGAATTGCGAATCCAAGTTTACGGGCCAATGCTGCAGAAACAGGCTCGCTGAAGAATATCCATAAGTGAGCACCATTTCCGGAACGCGAACATTCTATATAAACCGGAATCTTCCAGTCGTTACATACGCCGACATAAGACAACACATCATCTTTATATCCATGCCGGCAGTTCTTGTCATCGAAATCTGCGCAAAGAAAGAAGCAGGTGTTGTCCTCCATTATCGGGAATAGACCTATAATGTCAGTTTCTTTTGCTCCTTTATGCAGATGGCGTCTGATAATAGCATCATCCAATGGCACCAAATCTCTGTGGGCACATCCTTCACATTTGTATTTATGAGCTTTGCACTCAATCGACCAGCGGTTGCGACAAACTGGCTGATAACCTCTTTTTCCGTCTTTTGTCACAAATCTTTGGGCATATACATCTTCTCGCCCTCGAAACAATGACCGAAAAAGATTTACCCTCCGACGCAGTTCAATTTCTTTCTCTTCTTCTGTCAATGACTTATGACTTTCAAGCGTCGGAGACTTCGATTCGGGCAGCAATGGCTCATCCAGACCTTTAAGTCTGGCATTCTCTTGTTCCAATTCTATGATTCGTTTCCGCAAGCGCTGATTGTCAGCCAATAATTCCGCGCAGGTCATTGTACTAATGCTTTATTTTGTGATCAAGTTTAAATATTAAACGACAATCCCACTCTTAAATCACAATTTCGGGAGCTCGATTTCCGGTATGACCATGTCGGCGGAATCTGAGGAATCACCTGTCAAGAACATCACATAATAAATTGGGAGATATGTGATGCCGCTCTCCTGATAGACTTTCTGCCCGCTGTGGAGCACGACGGCATTCTTAACATTGTAGTCGGGAGTTTTCATGAAATTATCGAGAGCACTGTGAACCTTATAATCCTTTCCCGACTTGACCTCAATCGGAAGAACGGACAGACTATCGTAGTCGTCAATGAGGAAATCCACCTCCCCGCGCTGCTTGTTGTCATAATAGTGAAGCTCGCATCCATGCGCATGGAGTTCTTGCGCCACGACAGATTCATAGACTGAACCTAGGTTAATGCTGCGCTCATCACCGAGCACGGCATTGATGTTATTCTTGTAAAGAAGTCCTGTAAGCAGCCCGACATCGCTGAGGTATAGTTTCAACAGATTTTTGCTCTCAGATTCTTTCAACGGAAATTTCGGATTACTGATAGCTTTAACGGCAAGCGCGACACCAGAGTTGGTCAGATACTCAAATTCATCTGCATAATCACTGAACTGCTTATGCCCGGCTGTGTTTTCAATTTTCTTTACGACAACGCGCTTCCTCTTATTTTCCATATTCGACGGAATGAGGTCATAAATATTCCGAATCACTAGTTTCTTTTCAGAATCATATTGGGAAGCGTCTAACTTGTACAGTTCATGGATGTCGTTCTGTATCTTGCGAACAAGGGCAATGTTTCGTGTTTCCAGAAACTTGTTGACAGCATCCGGCATTCCTCCGGTAAGCAGATATATTTTGAACTGACGCAACATATAAGCATGCAGAGAATCATTTAGAGTCTCTTTTTTGAGAAAACAGTCTCTAATGCTATCAATAGTCTCTTTACCACATCCGTTGGCAAGCAAAAATTCTTCAAAGTCAAGCGGAAACATTTGCTCGATGGCAATACTGCCTATCGGTATTGACGGAGTCTGCGCCAATGCTATGCTCAACTCCGAACCGCTGGCAATATACCGGTATCGTCCCTCCTCATTCAGAAATTTCAGCATAGTCATCAGATGTGGATAACTTTGAATTTCATCAAGGAATACAATCGTGTCAGATGCGTCACCAAGTCGTTCCCCTGCTATCGCACCGAGTTGTATGTAAAAGTCATCAGTGTTGCGGACATCAGCCAGTAAACCAATACCCTCCTTATCTTCCTTGAGGTTGAGTTCAATATAGTTGCGAAACATCCCTTCGCAGATATGACGTATCAGATAGGACTTGCCAATCTGCCGAGCTCCATTTATCAAAAGTATTTTGTGTGGTTCATTCCGCAAAAAAGCCTCTATGTGCGATGCAAATTTCCTGAAAAGCATAGTATTCTTACATTTTATGCAAATGTAATAAAAATCAAGCACATACAAAATTTTTAGGAAAAATTACGTGTTTTCACAGCACGAAATCGGGAATTATTCCAAGTTTCTGAAGGGTAAAATCAGGAATTTTGCAGTAACTCCTGTCGCAAACGTAAATACGGAATCCACCTCACGATCTGGAGGCGCAACCAAGAAAACAGGATTATGATACACCAGTTCACCTATTTTCATTGACTTGGCCGTAGCAAGTTTTACAAAACCTATTTTCTCTTACCTCGTCACTACTTCAAGATTTATTTTAAGAATATTATTCCGCTGAGTTGTACATTCATATCATTTTTGCCTTCGCTGTCGATGGAAATATTGTTGGTAAAGAACACTCCGCCATCTCCGTAGAAGTATAGAGGCTTGCATCCGTTCTCTTTCTGCGCCGTGTCAATCTCGCTCACAGGAATCGTCAGCGTGACAGAATCTGATGAGACGGTTACGAAGGCCGTGTCGGCCAATGGTACAGAGCAATTGAAGTTGATGTTTTCGAAGCGTGTGAATCCCTTAGGAATTATGGATGCCCCTTTGGTGTTGATTTCAATCCAGTGGAAACCGGATTCGTCTACCTCTACGGTGTCCATCTGCATAAGTCCAAAGTTCCAGAATCCCACAGTTGTGTCAACAATCTCACGCACGACTCTTTCCGGGTACATATTGTAGAGGTATTCCATCTTCTCGTCTGTCTCAATCATAGTTGCGATATCCCCGGATTTCATTATCTCTGAATATCTTGCCGAGTCCAAAGGAAAATTGATACCGGGACAGTTAGAGGATAGTGCTTTCTTTACTTCGCTGACTAGGACTCTTCGGGACATGGCTGAGAAATTCTGCGGGCCAACAGACGAAAGTGCTGCAAGCGCTAGAAAGGACAGCGGAATCCATCGGAATCTTTTGCATTTGCTGACCGTCAAACCTATGCAGACAGCATAGCCCCAAACGTTGAAGAGGACTACGTATAGGCGTGGCGCGGTGATTCCGTAGTCCGTTATCCTTTTGGCGATTCCTACCGTCATCAATATAAGAAGCGGAAGGAAAATGGCAGGCAAGCGTTTGAGCGCCTTGCGGTCGAATCTCCACTTGTTGTCTTCTTTTCGAAATTGTATCGGATAAAGCAGAAACATCATCAGTATCAGGCATATCATTGATGCCATTACAAGTGTTGATACCCATCCGCAGGGAAGTTTCCATTCAAAAAGGATCTTTACGGCATATACATAGAGCGTTACCACATAAGTGCCGAAAAGAGGAAATATCAAATAGTTAATCAGTCCGAGTCCAGTTGTTCCGGGACGTTCAGTGTCATGTCTCTCTTTTTCTGGAATCAATTGCATGAACACCATCGGCGCGACGAATATCATGCACACCAGGAACACGTCAGCGAACACCTTCCATCCGATTTCAACTCCGAAGAGTACATTGAATGCAAGAACGAGCAACTCCAGTCCTCCAGAGAGGAGCACCCCGACAGCAAAAGCAGTCGCGAATGCTGATGTGCAGTCGATGATATAGTTCCATAGCCTCATGTCATTGTTGGATTCTTGAAAGACAGGAGCAATGAATATTCCTGAAACTATTATCCCCACGAGTATGACAGCTGCATTGGTCCAACTCAAATCCAGCGGCCATGCCTGGCGGAACGCGAGGCAGACCCCTAGCCATAAGGCATTGACGGCTATAATCCAAAGTGGTTTTACGGTGTGTCTCTCATCTTTTCTCCAATCCGTGAGCACGAGCTTTACCACCAGATTCAGCAGACCGGCGGTTATCGTCCAGAACATCAGGAAAAAAGAGTCTTTTCTATCTATTTTGTCTCCAAGATGAATCAACACGACCGACATGATGGCTGCCGCTATCATAAAGCAAGCCGAAGTCGTAAATTTCTTGAAGGTTCCTGCCATTTTCTGGCATAAGTCCTTGATTGTGGTTTTGTCTATCATATCGCAAAATAATCCATTCTTAAATTTAACAATATTTTCTGAACCATCAAATTCCAAATCACCCATCCGGCTCTGAAGCAGCTTATCAAGGAGAATTATCCAACTGCAAAAGTTATCATGTATGATGAATTGCCGATAGCCGGACCGTATTCTGCGACACCGGTGAGATTTGCCCAATTCGTGTGATTTATCTAAATTTGACGTGTCGGAATTTGAGACAGTCACGTTACGGATTCCGGAACATTGGATTTGAACTGGATTGGAAATGGAAAACACTTACGACATTGAAACTTACATCGACAAACTCGAGGGAGAACTTGTGCGGATCTGTCGCGAATGCGGCTTTCCTGTGACGTCGGCGCCCAAGGAGGAAGTTGCGTTCCAAACAGCACCATCAATGCTTTTGTCAAGTCCCGACATTGACGGGCATTGGCAAAAATTGGGCGGAGACTATGTCGCAGATGCAATGCCGCAAATTGCTGATTATACTACAGTTGCCGTCGCGTGGGCCGCTTATCTGGGTATGGCGGTGGCCTGCGGTTGGGATTCGGACTGGGCAATGTGTGCGAACATGCCTTATTCTGTCTATTATGGCCGTCAAGGTTTCGATGACATGGATGACCACATCATCAGTGACATTATCGGCATTGACCTGAATTCTCCGGAAGCCGAGTCGCTTCGGGAACTATTCCGCAAATGTGCAGATGCCACAGTTTCGCTGATACGTCACGAACACATTGAGCCACAGAGCATTGCCGCATATCAGGTCTTCGTGGCATCCTGTCAGGAGATGTACCGTATCGGCGCTGCAGTCGAACTGGCGCGTCTCGGCTACAAGTTCGAAAAACTATAACAAACCCTTTAAAGAATGAAATTATGTATCCCGTTTTGGCAACACTTCTGATACCGTTCCTTGGTACGACTTTAGGAGCTGCTTTCGTGTTCCTTATGAAACGCGATATGCCGGCATTTATGCAAAAGATTCTGCTGGGGTTCGCTTCCGGCGTGATGGTAGCGGCATCGGTCTGGTCATTGATAATTCCGGCCATCGACATGGGAGAGGGGTCGTATGCCGTAGTGCCTCCTACCATCGGTCTGCTGGCCGGCTTCGCATTTCTGTTGCTTATCGACCACATCACACCGCACATTCATATCAGCGGAGAAGCGGAAGGTCCCCGTAGCCGCCTGTCACGGACCGCCAAACTGGCATTGGCAGTAACAATTCATAATTTTCCGGAGGGTATGGCGGTTGGCGTCGCGCTCGCCGGTTCACTCTCTGCGGATTTCAATCTGGCCGGTGCGCTGGCTCTCGCCCTGGGAATAGCAATCCAGAACATCCCGGAAGGAGCTATTGTGTCAATGCCTTTGCGCGCTGCCGGTAACTCCCGTTGGAAATCATTCTGCCTAGGAACATTGAGCGGAGTCGTGGAACCGATTGGCGGTGGGCTTGTATTGTTTCTGGCGACATCCATTCTGGGCATCATGCCTTACATGTTGGCGTTCGCAGCTGGAGCCATGCTATATGTAGTGGTCGAGGAACTGGTTCCTGAATATTCTAAGGGAGAGCACTCCAATATCGGCACAATAGGTTTTGCGCTCGGGTTTGCTCTGATGATGGTGTTGGACGTGGTGTTGGGGTAGATTCTTTATTAAGACAATGAAAATGGTTTATCAAGATAAGATATTGGTGCGTGGCGCCAGGGTGTCCGGTTCGGGGAAATCCTTGCTGGCGCTTGGCGTGCTGTATTCCGAAATCGCTTCATTCCCGAGTTTCTCAGAATGCAAGGACGGGACGAATAATGCAATATTGCCTGTCCTTATATAGATATGAGCACTCTACGAGATTACTGAGAGTGTTGCGAAAATACCAGCCCCACGCCTTACTTTCCGAGTATTCCGAAGACGACCAATACCAGCCGCTCTCGCCGAAGACGTCCTTGTCTCCATCGGGGATAGCCTCCATCCATTTATTCAAGGCGGCTGGAATATCTCCCTGCTTATGCCAGACGAAAAGAAAGCTGGACGTGTATGAATCTGTTTTTGACGAAGTCTGCTCATTTTTATCAGCCAACTCCGGACAACCTCCCAGATTTTGCAGAATGTCCCACCATTGACCGGAGGAAGGAAGATACCATCCTGTAGTAGATGCTGGAACCGGACAAGCCGTGTTGTGTCCGTCGGCTGCCTTGAATGCGGGATGATTGTCGAAGTTGCCGTATTTGCTTCGGATATGCTCACAATTGCCGTAACCGTTGATGTCTTCGTAGTTATCAGCTTGCGTCTTGCATCTCTTCAGCCCATCGTTTTCATATATTGCACTCCACCTTTCATTTGCCTGAGTCCTCTTTACAGACATGACAAGACCGTGGGCATTGCCTTCACCTCCCAGCCTCTCTTTTTCCTTTGCGCCGATACGGTTCCTGTCCGTCTGGAATACAATGCCGACGACATTGGCTACCCGCACTATTGAGGTATCGGTGTCTTTCGGCAGCACTCGGCCGTCTGCAAGGAAGAAGTCGCCCACCTGCAGCTGATGCTCAATTTGAGTTACTTTTGCTCCGTCCACCTTGTAAGTCTTATAACTATTTGCAATGATACCGGTAGGGATAATTCTGAACTATTTCTTGTGGACGCCATCAGCATAACTGCCGATAATGGTCGGGACAATCTGTGCAGATGGTAGAACGATGTAGCGGTAAGAGCCGCTCGTGGTCTTGTATGGCTTGTTTTCGCCGAAATCTGCCGATGTCACGTAGTCGGGTATGCCTCCGTTTTCGGAGTTGGTGAACCGATATATTGTCCTGGGTACTTCAATTACAGCCATCGACATGCGGTGCGTCATGGAGAACGGAAGGTTGATGCGGCCGTCTTCGTTCTTGACGGGTGACAATGGGGCAGCACCTGTCATGAGGTCGGAAGAGGTGTAGCCGTCCTTGTAATTGCTTTGGTCTGCTTTCGGCGCCCATTTCGAGATTACGTCAGCGAAGAAGGCGGCATCGTCGTCGGCGTTCGGATCGACTGTGCCCTGTAATGTTTCCTGATAGGGATAGTAGAGGAAATATCGGTCGGAGGAGTTGAAATGGAGAGTTGTACCCTGCGGCAGAGTCCATTCAGTTTTGCCATCGGCCTGTGTGAGGGTGAGTTTGATGTTTTCAGACGTCACCTTGCCGTTTTGCGTCACGTACAGGCCGCAGGCATCGCCTGCAGTGAACTCGGTGACGAATCCGTTCTCCACGGTACGTGTGACGGCGTCATTGTCATAGCCCCCGTCGGTGACGGTGATTGCAACGGGTACGCCGGACTCTGTCTTGCCGGTCAACATTGGCATGTCCTTTCTGCATGAGACTATCGCAAGGGCTGACAAGCATAATGTAGTGTATATATTCTTCAGGTTCATATCTTCTGTAAATTAGAAAGCAAGGACGGGACGCACATCAAAATTGCTGGTTCTTTGGCCGATATAGCAATTGACAATATTATCATACACGTACCAGTATCGTGCATAAAAGACGTATTCGCACTCCGATGAAGACCAATATAAGCCTTGTTTACCACTGAATACGTCCTTGTCCTCAATGGCAATCTTCTCCATCCATTTATCCAAAGCGCCAAGAACATCTCCTTGGCCATTCCATGTGAAATTATCGGAATCCGACGAGGTCTGCTCTTTTTCGTCTGCCAATGCCGCACAAGCGCCCAGATTCAGTATGATGTCCCACCACTGGCCGGAGGAAGGAAGGTACCATCCGGTAGTGGTCTGTGGAACCGGACAAGTCGTGTTATAGTCGTAGGCAGCCTTGATTGCGGGACATTTGGAGAAGTAGAAGCCGCTGCGGATATGTTCACAATTGCCGTAACCGCTGATGTCATTGTAGTTCTGCGCTTTTGTCTGACACTGCGTCATCCACATATTCATAGCCATTCCCCAGGTGATGCCCGTAGCAGCATTTTTGATAGCCATCACAAGGCCGTGGACATAGCCTTCACCTCCCAGCTTCTCTTTTTCCTTTGCGCCGATGCGGTTCCAGTCCGTCTGGAACACGATGCCGACGACTTTCCTTGCAGCACCGATATTCGGGTTGGTCAGCACAGGAGCGGGCTTGGGACTTGCAATCTTCATACTGCCGTCAGCGGACTTGCGCAGGCCTCCGTCGCTCCAAGTCCCGTCGGAGTAGAAGTAGTCTCCGATTTTAGGATCGGCATTCGCAATGATGTCCTCGGTGGAACCGCTGTCGGTCCATGCATTACTGCTTATGGTCACGAGCTCCACTTCCAGCCCTTCTACCTTGACCGTAACATCATAGGTGCTAACCTTGCCGGGTGCGAGAGGCTGGGCATCTGCAGGGGCATTGTAATGGAGAGTGGTGCCCAAGTCAGTTTCCACGGTCAGCAAGCACTGGCCGGCGGTTTCTTGCGGAATCACTAGCGCCTCGTAAGTGGCGACATATCGTTCCGGATCAGTCGGGGCTGACAGTTGACGAGACACGATAGTTCCCCGTGTGCCGCCCGAGCCCCAGTCGCCCATCATTGCTTCTCCAGCATCCGGCGCAACATAACTCGCTTCGAGCAGCAGGTCGCCACCGATACGCACCGAACTGATCCGTTCGGCGGAAGTGGCATATTCTGATTTCACGATGTTTACCACCACCTTGGAGGTCTGGTGATAGAACTTCATCGGCACAGGATTGGTAACATAGTCCGAATAACTAGCCTCTGTCGCGGCGAAGAGCAGATCGCTCTGTGCATAGCCTTCACCACGCTGGTCGGCCTTGACAGCCCACTTGTCAGGTGCTGCCGTGGCATTTGCGCCACCTGCCGCGGACGACCCGTCAGCGCAGTACCATGCGCGAAATCGCTTCCTCTCGTCGTCGCGTGTCCACCCAAATGGAATGTCTGTTGTCAATGTCCCGTCGGCCGCTGCGGTATAGATCTTCACTTCGGACTGAATGCCCTCGGTGGATGAGGTAGCCTCGACAGCTACCTGCTCGCCACCCGTCCAGGCATTGTTGTCCGCCGTGGCTCGCGTCATTGCCTCGATGCCGGCAGTCAAGCGCAGCTCCGGCATGTCCAGACCGCGCACCTTCTCTTTCGAGCAGGCGCCCAGCACGAGGATTGCCAGCGAGCATAATGTTGTGATTCTGTTCATTGTCGTAAATGTTCTATGTGTTGTCTCTCGTTCGAAGGCTGTAGGCACATCCGGAACTTGATTCGCAATTCACCACAAGATAAGCGAAAAAATTTAAATCAACCCGTTTTTTGCAGATATGTATCGGCTTGATTTTCAGAATCACACATCTTTGCGGTTTAGAACATTTTGTTTTTGTGGCTCAGACTATTTTTTGTCGTTTGTGCTATTTTCGCTAAATTTAAGGCTGAAATTATTTGAGTCAATGAAAAATCCGGATAAGATATTGGTGCGTGGCGCCAGGGTGCACAACCTGAAGGATATAAATGTAGACATTCCGCTTGGAAAAATAGTAGGAATTGCCGGGGTGTCGGGTTCGGGGAAATCCTCGCTGGCGCTTGGCGTGCTTTATTCCGAGGGTTCAAGGCGCTATCTTGAGTCACTTTCGACATATACGAGAAGAAGAATGACACAGGCAGCGAGAGCCGATGTGGATGAGGTGCTTTATGTTCCGGCGGCTCTTGCAATGCATCAGAGACCGGCAATTCCTGGCATACGCAGCACTTTCGGTACGGGAACGGAACTGCTCAACAGCCTCAGGCTTATGTTCTCCAGGCTGGCGAGCCACAGATGCCCCAACGGACACTATGTGGAACCATCCTTGCGGGTAGCCGCAGGAAAAGATCTTGTCTGTCCCGTGTGCGGAGCGCATTTCTATCCTCCTGGAGCCGAAGACTTGGCGTTCAATAGCCAGGGGGCCTGCCGGACTTGCGACGGAACTGGAACAGTCCGAACAGTGGACGAATCCACGCTCATCCCTGACGAGAACCTTACGATAGACGAAGGGGCGGTCGCACCATGGAATACGCTGATGTGGTCGCTCATGAAGGATGTCTGCAGAGCAATGGGTGTGCGCACCGACATTCCTTTCAAAGACTTGACAGACAAGGAGAAAGACATTGTCCTTCATGGTCCTGCCGAGAAGAAGCACATTCTCTACAAGGCCAAGAATTCCAATGACGCGGCCGAGCTGGATTTCACTTTTTACAATGCCACCTACACTGTTGAGAACGCATTGGCGAAAGTCAAGGACGAAAAAGGCATGAAAAGAGTTGAGAAGTTTCTCAAACTCAATGTCTGCCCTGACTGCGGAGGCACAAGGCTTTCCGACGCGGCCAGGGCGCCAAGGCTCAGGGGAATATCCTTGGCTGATGCCTGCAAGATGACTCTCACAGAGAGCGTAGAATGGGTAAAAGGCGTACCGGCTTCACTTCCTGAAGAAATGAGACCTATGGCAAAAAGCATATGCGATTCTTTTCTCGATGCAGCCAAACGCCTGATGGACTTGGGAATAGGCTATCTGTCCCTGGACCGTTCGGCCGCAACTCTTTCGACTGGAGAACGCCAGAGAATGCAGCTTGCCAGAGCCGTCCGAAACCGCACTACCGGAGTCTTGTACGTCTTGGATGAGCCGTCAATCGGTCTGCATCCGTCGAATATCATTGGCCTTTGCGGCGTGATGGAAGACCTTATAGCTGACGGGAATTCAGTGGTGCTGGTGGACCACGACACTCAGATTCTGGCCAAATCCGACTGGATGATCGAAATGGGACCCGGAGCCGGCTCGAACGGCGGAGAAGTGGTGGCGCAGGGCACTGTCAATGACATTGAGACCAATGCACAATCGAAGATCGGACCATTCCTTTCGGGCAAAGCTTCTATTAAAGTAAGACAACAGGTAGAGGCAGCCAATATATTCAATGATGGGAAGATTGCGATGACTACTGGTGCTATCCACACAGTCCGGCCGCTCAGCGTGGAAATTCCAAAGGGACGGCTTACTGTGGTCACTGGAGTCTCCGGTTCCGGCAAGACCACCATGGTGCTGGAAAGCCTCATCCCCGCTCTTCAGGCGAAAATCTCAGGCCACGAGCTTCCGGCGCATGTGAAGTCAATCGAGGCTGACGGAATCCGTCAGGTAAAGCTCATCGACGCTTCTCCTATCGGTATCAATGTCCGTTCCACCGTAGCTACTTATGCCAATGTCCATGATGAACTCAGGAAAGTCTTCGCCAAAACTCCGGACGCTAAGAAGCACGGCTACAAGGATGGTGACTTCTCCTATAACACAGGCAAACTGAGGTGTCCTACCTGTGACGGTACCGGAGTGATAAGCCTTGACGTGCAGTTTCTTCCTGATGTGGATATCCCCTGCCCTGATTGCCGCGGCTCCAGATATTCGAAAGTCGCTGGAAGCATAAGGCGGGAAAACGCTGCCGGAGAATTCCATTCGCTTCCGGAACTTATGGACATGGACATCAATTCCGCCCTGGACGCTTGTGCGGACCTCAAGCTTATCAGCCAGCGGCTCAAGGTGTTACGTGATCTCGGTCTCGGTTATCTGACATTGGGAGAGGAAACCCCGAGTCTGTCAGGCGGTGAAGCCCAGAGGCTTAAACTTGCCAGCGAAATGGGCAGAGGACAGAGCGACTCCGTTTTCGTGTTCGACGAACCGACCATTGGCCTTCATCCGTCAGACGTGATGACGCTCCTGAATGTATTCCAGAGCCTTATCGACCACGGCGCCACCGTCATTGTCATTGAACATGACCTGGATGTCATCCGCAACGCTGACTATATCATTGACATGGGTCCCGGCGGAGGCTCGGAAGGCGGGAGAATCGTGGCGACCGGCACGCCGGCCCAGATCCGGGCGGCGAAAGACAGCGCGACCGGACGGTTCATATAAACGCACCAGCCTAAAGAATATGCGCAAATTCTATGAGGCATGGAGTGAACTGGAAGATAAATCGGCAAGCACACTTGCCGAATTCTGTAGGAATTCAATAATTTCCTCTCACATTCCCGGATACCAGAACGACTGCCAGTATTTTTCAGCGAATCTTCATACATTTGCATTGACAAAGATATGTAGAGTATGACAGATTTTGCAGCAATTGATTTCGAGACAGCCAATGAGTGCCCGTCCAGCGTGTGCAGCGTCGGAGTGGTGATCGTCCGTGGCGGTCAGATCGTGGACTCTTTCTATAGCTTGATACATCCGGAGCCGGAATACTATAAGTGGTTCTGCCAGCAAGTCCACGGGCTGACCGAAGAAGACACTGAAGATGCTCCGGTTTTTCCGCATGTATGGGAGAAGATAGCCCCGAAGATTGAGGGACTTCCGCTTGTGGCGCATAGCAGCCAGTTCGATGAAGGATGCCTGAAAGCGGCATTCAGGGTGTATCGGATGGATTATCCTGAATATGAGTTCCATGATACCCTTTGTGCCTCACGCAAACATTTCGGCTGCGGTTTGCCGAACCATCAGCTGCAGACGGTTGCCGCAGCCTGCGGTTATGACCTGACTCGTCACCATCATGCCCTGGCCGATGCCGAAGCATGTGCCTATATTGCAATCAAAATACTGTGACACTCAAGTTCAGGATTTTGGATAGTCAGTCATCTTTCTTATTTCGAGAAAAAAGTCTATCTTGCAGCAAAAATTAAAGTATGAAGAAATTATTGCTGTTCATTTTGATACTGGTTGCAGTCGCTGGCGTATGCGTGGTCACCTGTCCTGACAAGGAGGCTCATAGCGAAGCATTGAAGGACCTCGTAAACACGGTATTGACAGAAGAACTGGCCGAAGGCGAAAGCGAAACCGACGCCGGATTTGTGGCATTCGGGTCAATGTTGGGAACCGGCATCGCTGGAATTGTACTTGACAACACGCTGAAAGTAGAAAATCACTTTGTCTGCAGCGTGGGGATCATCACGTACGCCGGAAAGACCAAAATCGTTTCTATCGGCATCTTGAATCACGTATTCACTGCAGACAAAGAAGACTTCAAGCAAGCACTTGAAAGCCTCTGACGGCGGCCCATTTGTCTTCTTCGGAACGGGCCGTCTTGAGTATGGTTCCGCCTCTCTATATGGTGTTGCTGACGGACTGCGATGTAAATTCCGTTATCTCGTTGTTAATCAAGCCCTCGTAACCACGGCATATTCCCATAACCTTCCAACCGTTGAAGATGGAAGCCCTTGTGACGGCCCTGATAGCCGCATTCATTCCGGGAGCGTCTCCGCCGGAGATGAGCACTCCCACAGTAGAAATCTATGCAATAATCAATTAAAGTGAGCCCACGCAAGCAACAAAATTCGAGCAAAACTCAACTTCTGGGACAGGTAAAGAAAAGAGCATCACAGGAACGTCAGTCAAGATAGAACCAATTAAAATCGACTCGCCCGTCCTTATGTGTGAGACGAATCGTGTGTTTACCCTTCTCGAGGTACAAGCCATCTATCCACTTGCATTTCCACTCGGAAGTCTTGTCGAAAGTGACAAATTGTTCTTTTCCTCCATCTACAGAAACAGCCATCACTCCCCCAAGGAGAGTTGATATGTAGCGAGCTCCGAGCGAGTAGGTCCCGGTTTTTTCAACCTCAATCTGATACTCAACCCACGCATCCTGCTGATAGCAAAGAATCATAAGTTCACCGGCAGAATCGGTACACGGACGCACTTTGAACACATCCTTCCATCCGGTCTGCACTCCACACATATTGTGGGCGACATAATGCTCTGCCGGAATGACTTCGTGCCTCCCATACCAACAGTTTTTATCGAATGAAGAAAAGTTCACATACACCCTTCCCAACTCAGTAAGTTCGGGAGAGGAAACATCACTATTCAACAATGATATGGCTCCCCACTTACCCGTTGCACGATGCATGAACCAAGAGTATCCGCATACATTGCTGTCAGCCTCAAGCATATTGAGGGCATCAGACATGAACGAAATCTGCTCGGTGACACTGTTTGTGATGCTACCGTTCGCATGACAAAACTCTGTCATAAATACAGGTTTGCCGTATTTGTCGAATTTTCGTATCATTGAACGCATTCCTGCCGCATTCGGCATATAGCAATGTAGCGCAATCGCATCGAAGGCATCGTTGCCGATTCCGTCGCAGGCAACAAACTCGTCAAGCCACACCTCGGGGTCGTGATAGCCGGAGAGGGTGCCGTAATTCAATGCCGGAGACACCAGTTTCATTCCGATTTCCTTGGAAAACGCCCTCAACTCCGGCCAAGTCTTGGCAGCCACAGACGGCACCATATTGGCCTGGTCAACAAGGTTCGGCTCGTTGTAACCCAGAATATATCCCGTGGAAGGATAATCATTCTTGAGGCGACTGATATTTTCCTTGTTCAGTCCGGCATTCCAAACCATCGGATAAAACTCCATCCCCGCCCCGTAAATGGCTGAAGCATCCGCAGGATAGTTGTGGGACCAATTATAGTCCCAACTGACTCCCGGAGCGAGCAAGCGGGCATCTGAAGGAATCTGAAAATTGCCGCAGACTCCCCTCTTGGCACTGCGCGCCTGCTTTGTCCTGACTCGGAAGACATTAAAGTCTTCCTCGTGCGCCATTGAAGGCTCACTCTGACAAGACACTACAACAGGCGCGGCAGTGATAAGGGATAGCAACAGAATGATTATTCTGCTCATTCTTTTTCAACTATTTTTTGTACCAGAAAATGGCGTCAACATCCAGAGTGGTAGGGTAACCATTGGTTCCCTGAGTCCACTGGAGCACGTTTACAGCAGTTGATGCATTATATTTTTCTCCCGCCATAAATGCTGAAACAGGAATTTCGATTTCGTGCCATTCGCCATCTCTTTTGAAACCGTAAGCAGCTTTCTCGTCCCCAATGGTAATAGTAGCTCCGTCAAGCATTCCGAGGCTGTACTCGCCTGCAGCAGTTCCTTTCATTGCAATATGGAGAGTGTAGTCGGCTGTAATTCCCTTAAGAACTTCACGGCGCTTTGCGGACTCAGCCTTCTCCTCATCGGTAAGACCTTCTGCAAGACGGAACGCATAACCGAACCAGTCACTGGCAGTCTTAATTGAGAACCAGTCAGCAACAACTCCGAAGAAGTTAGGACCAGAAGCGGTACCAACCGCTCCGCCATTCCACCAGTCAAAGAAGAGAGTTCCGGTATCCGGTTCTCCATACACACCGTCAGCAGGCATAAAGTACTTGATCTTCTTCTCGATTTTCTTTATGGTAGTCTCATCCATAGAAATGATGATGTAGTCCGAGCCTTGGAGACAAGGATAAACCTTGCTCGGTTTTGAAGTTACAAAACCTTTTTTCGAGAATCCGAAAGAAGGCTCATATACTACAGCCAGATATTCGGTGTCGGCATTGAGCCCCTCGAAAACCTCAGCAGCATTGCCCTTGAGCTTCTTTGCTGTTTCAGGAACGGCTTCTTTGTAGGCAGACTCCTCAACGACCCAAAGGCTGTACTCTGCAGCAGCATCGTTTACCTCAACGCTAACCTTTACTGAATTTTCCGTAACCTCGGAAGTCTTTACGATGCAGTCGAAAGCATCACCCTTGACTTCTGACTTCTTGCATGACGCAAGAGAGAGAACTGTTGCCGCACAAAGCAGCAAGCTTGAAATCTTTTTCATAAAACGTGCATTTAAGTGGTTTATAATTAATTTATTGTCATCCGTATTCTAATACCCGGGATTCTGCTCCAGACCCGCAATGCGGACTTCCTCTTGAGGAATAGGCATAAGATAGTGGCAATCCTTGAATTCGTTCATATCATCTCCGTCAAGGAGTTCGAACCTGCTTGCATCGATTCCGCTGATGAAAGGATATTTCGCTTTAAGTGAACTCCAATTCGCAATTTTAAACTTCTCGCGATAGGCATTCATTGTCTCTTTGGCAATCCCCCAGCGGCAGAGGTCAAACCAACGGTGGCCCTCCATTGCCAACTCTACCCTGCGCTCGTGCCTTAGAGACTCACGTGTCGCCTCTACTTCAGGGAGTGAAGCACTTGCGCGATGGCGCACTTTATTGATATATGTTTTTGCCAAATCAAGTTCTTTCCCACTTTCTATCGCAGCTTCGGCATACATAAGAAGCACATCTGCATAGCGGATTTCTTTCCAATTCAATCCGGCACGAGATGGATGTCCGAGCTCCGGGAAGTCGAAACGCAAGCCCTTCGCAACAGCCTCTGCCGATGCAGGATACTTCTCCTGCTGATATTTTCTGTTGTAAAAATAGTTTGCATATTGAACCTCGGCCGTTTCGTTCTCAACCTCGGAAGGAAGTTGCTGGAGAATGGTCCAATCACGACGCGGGTCACCGGTCTCATATTCTGCATACAAATCCCACGTCGGGCGATCGTATCCCCAACCGGAAACACCTCCGACCTTAGCGGAACGCGGGCGCATCATTATGGTAGAGAATGTCCCTCTTGTAAAACCGAATCCCCCGTAATCGGAGTACATATCCTCAACATAGTTGATTTCAAAAACCGACTCTATGTTCCATTCATTTTCCGGAAGGAATTGGGAGAAATAATCTGGCGCAAGATCATATTTTCCGGAACCGATGATTGATTTTCCCCATTTGAGTACCTCGTCGTAGTTCTTTCTGTAGAGATTCACTTTCATCAGAAGAGCATCGGCTGCGCCCTTTGTCGCGCGGCCAAGTTCTGTCGCGGCATATTCGTCACATTTCGGAAGCACAGCTTCAGCGGCCTCAAGGTCAGAAATTATGAGTTCATAAATTTTCTCCGCACTCTCGCGCTGTTTTTTCCAGTCACGAGAATCCAAAATCGGCTCAGTAGTGTAAGGGACTCCGCCGAAAAGACGCACAAGGCGGAAATAATAAAATGCACGCATAAATTCGGCTTCGGCAATGAAGCGGCTACGGTCAGTTTCCGTCATATCTTCCGGAAGCGTCATTTCACGAATGGAGGCTATCGCCTGATTGCAGCGGCCTATGCCGATGAACTGCGCATTGTAAAAAGCCTCAAGAAGTCCATTGCTCGGAACCACCTGGAATTTGCAGATGTCGAATGCAGCCGGCATATCCTTGAGATACTCTCCTCCCTTGATTGCGTCGTCTGAAGCGATGTCCCCGATGAGCCATTCGTTGCAGTAGGTTCCTCCGAGATTCCAAGTCATTGGGACGTAACATCCGTTCACGGCCTGCTCCGCAGCACTTCTGGTGACGAAGAAGTCGCCGAGCTTGGATTCGTTAGGCTGTTCTTCCCGTAGCCATTTGTTGCAGGAAGTCAGGCAGAGACCGAAAGTCAAAGCATATATCAAATATCTGAGTTTCATTGTTATAGTGGTTTAGAAGTTCAGTGATGTTCCGAAAAGAATTGTACGTGACTGTGGGTAGTTTCCCCAATCTACACCTCCGCTGACCTCAGGGTCATATCCGCTGTACTTAGTGAAAGTCAGCAGGTTATTCGCGGAGACATAGAAACGCCATGAAGACACGTGGAACTTCTGCGTGAGGCGTGTCGGAATCGTGTAGCCGAGCTGAATGTTCTTCAGACGGAGATATGAACCGTCCTCGACGAAACGGGAGTTCGCGTCATAGTTTCTGGAAGAGCCTGAAGGATTCGGAATTATGCCTTCGGTGGATGTCGGAGTCCAGACATTACGCATAGCTGTACTCAGCGTAGATTGCCTTCCATCTCCCTCAGTCTGACGACGAAGTGCGTTGTAAATCTTATTGCCATAAACTCCCTGAAGGAACATCGAAAAGTCGAATCCTTTCCAATTCATCGTAAGATTGAGACCATAGGAGAGCCACGGGAATGGATTTCCGATGTTCACCATGTCATTGGTATCAATGATTCCGTCACCATTTTGGTCCTTGTAGCGAGCGTCACCGGCGTGTTCTGTGATGTTGGAAGTACCGAACTGATGCTCTTCCACCTCTTGGTCAGACTTGTATATTCCTTCATATTCCCAGCCCCATAGACAGAAGAGAGGAAGTCCCTCATCGCACATTGTAAAGCCTCCCTGGATTCTCTCGCCACCATTCAGATGGGTGAGACGGTTCTTAACGAGAGAGAGGTTGCCATTTATGTCGTAGCGAAAATCTCCAACGGCATTGGCGTGACCAAGAGTAAGTTCTATACCTTTGTTGCTTACAGTGCCGACATTCATAGTGCTTGAGTAAAGGTTTCCGACCGTAGCAGGCGCCTTTACGTTAAGGAGCATATCGTAGGTGTTTCGGATGTATGCGTCGATATTTCCGTAGAGTTTGCTGTTCCAAAAACCAAAATCGACTCCAAGGTTAATCTGTTCGGTATATTCCCATTTACCTCCTGTATTTACATAGGTTGTCACTGCCGCTCCGGGAACATATGCCGTGGACCAATTCGCGGTGGTGTTGCCAAAAGGATAGCTGACAAAGGTCAATCCCTGCATAATGGACTGCGTGAATGCCCCGTCACTGATTTTGTCGTTTCCAATCTGTCCCCAGCTGAGACGCAGTTTGAGATTGTCCAGAACATCCTTACTATTCTCCATAAAATGCTCCTGAGAAACTCTCCACGCTAAAGCAACAGATGGGAAATATCCCCAAGTATTGTTCGGGAACTTTGAAGAACCGTCCGCACGGAAATTTGCAGTGACGAGATAACGATTGTCGTAGCTGTAGAAGAAACGGCCCAAGAAAGACAGTCTCCTTGTCCTCGCAACTGCATCGCTGGAGTTTTTGTCCTCCGTTGTATTGGAGACATACCATCTGTTCGGGTCGGTCACAAGAAGAGTGGAGCCGTTGCCTGAGAGTGAATAGTAGTTGTACTCCTCTGTAGTCTGACCGACCATAAACGAGACGTCGTGCTTGCCGGCGAACTTCTTGGCAAAAGTGAGAGTGTTTTCATAAAACATCTCGGTGCTACGTCCCATTGCCGCAGAAACTGAATTCTTGACATTGGTGTCATAGTCGGAGAAATGGTACTTCTCACGATAGCTGCGGTTTTGCCAACTATAGCGATTCATACTTATGCTTGACTTGAAAGTTAGCCACTCCCAAGGTTTGATTTCGAGATAGCCATTGGCAAGAAGGCGTTCGTCAGTATTGTTCGGGTGCGAAGTCTCAAGCTGAGTGAACGGATTGTACACGTTGGTGTAGTTTGTTGATGCTGCAATCTTTCCGCTGATATCCTCTCCCGATTTGGAAAGCGTTCCCGCAGGATAGTGAGTAGGGTCCCACGGAGCCATTGAAATCGCTTGGAAAAGCACACCGTTGTATTGGGCGTTATTGCCAAGTGAACGGGATTTCGAAGTAATGTAGGAAAGATTGGTTCCGAGCTTTAGCCACTTTGTGATTTCGTAAGAAGCGTTGGTTCTGAGAGTGAGACGGTTATAGAACGATTCCTTTATTGTTCCGTCTTGAGCAAAATAGCCTGCCGAGAGGGAATATTTGATTTTGTCTGTCCCTCCGTCAACGGATATGTGATAGTTCTGTATAGCCGCATTCTTGTGTTGAACCTCAGCCTGCCAATCAGTTTCCTGCGTCTCATAGCTGAAGGTTTCCGGAGTGGCGTAATAATCACGTCCCAAACGGTAGGTGCCGAGCCAATTGGTGAAACCTCTTTTGAGTTCCTTTCGTTCCGCATCGGAATTACCGATTTTCACCATAGTTTCGACATATTCGTCCCTCTTCATCAAATCAAGAGTGCGCCATATATTTTGGACACCGCCGTAACAATCGAAGGAAACTTTGACCTTGCCTTCCGCACCGCTCTTGGTGGTGATGATTATGACTCCGTTCGCTCCACGGGAACCATAAATAGCCGAAGAAGACGCATCTTTAAGTATTTCCATTGAGGCGACATCGGCCGAATTGAGGAATGAGATATCCTCAGTAATGACTCCATCCACCACATAGATTGGAGATGAGTTGTTCACTGTACCGACTCCACGGATTCGTACCTGCGCCGCCTGTCCCGGCTGTCCGGACTGGGCATTGACCGTCACTCCCGCAACACGTCCCTGCATCGCTTGGTCAACAGTCGCAACCGGAGCCACCTTGAGTTCATCAGCAGTGACAGAAGAAACGGCTCCAGTCACATCGCTTCGTTTGGTGGTTCCGTAACCGATTGCAACGACAGCATCAAGAGAGATTGCATCTGTCTCAAGCGAAACATTTTGAACACCGTCTTCCGTGACCTTGATTGTCTTTGAGATGTAGCCGAGACAAGAGTATTCGAGAGTCGTTCCCGGAGCAACGTTTATCTCGTAAGCCCCTTCCGCATCTGTCATCTCAGCGAGGTTAGCCCCCCTCGCCACAACTGCCGCATAATCAATCGGCAACTTTGTAGTGGCGTCAGTGACCTTGCCTTTTATTGTAATGTTCTGGGCTAAAGCATCATTAAACTGCCCCCCCCAAGTGAAAATCAGCAGAATTATGCTGAATGCAAGTAAAGACTTTTTCATTTCTTGCGTTTTAGCGTTCTATACAATGTGATACGTCGTACTTTCTACCGATGCTTCATCGATTGCGAAACGACGATATGCAAAAGTAATGTTTTCATAATCACAAACATCCTATTTTCAGGAAAAAGCAAACTCACAAAAACTCACACCATTGAGTATTAAGTAATTACGAAAAAGAAACCAACAAATCCGAGGGTACAAATAACCCTCCCGCGATGTTTCGCAGGAGGGAGAGATGCTATGCTCAGGCGCTAAAAGCGTTGAAGAAACTCGATAAGATTCTGTTCCCGAGAAAGATTGAGTTTCTTGCGGAGACGATAGCGCGTCATCTCAACACTGCGGTATGTCAAATTCATCAAAGGAGCTATTTCCTTTGACGACAAATCCATCTTCAAATATGCGCAAAGTTTTTTGTCGCTTACTGTCAGTTCCGGAAAAGTATTGCCCAAACGGGTGAGGTACTCATCGTAAACGATATCAAAATTCTTTTCAAACTTTTTCCAATCGTCATCGTGGCGGATATTGCTGTCAATATTTTCCCTCATAGTGACGATGTGCCCGATTACATACTCCGGTTTTTCGCCGTTCCTCAACATCCTTTCGGTTTTGTTCAAGCCTTCCTGAATGTCCATAAGTTCCTCATTTTTCCTCAGGAGATTCATTGTTGAGGTTGCAAGGTCATTGGCTTTATGCAGCAGATCGTTTTTCATCTGCTCCACTTCCATTTCTTTCTCTTTACGGCGCGACACTTCCGCAATCCGCCTCCGGTATGCTGCCCGAGCGATATAATACAAGGCAACCAACAGGCATATAGACAGGAAGGCATATAAAAAGTACGCCCAATTTGTCAGATACCAAGGGTGTTTGATAATAACATCCAATGCCGTCTCATCACTCTGTCCTGTGACGGCATTATAGGCACGGACACGGAAAATGTGATGTCCATAGGGCAGTTTCGTATAGTCTTTTGAGCAGGAAACTCCCGGTAGAGACCAGTCGGAGTCGTAACCCTCCATCAAACAGCTGTAGATTATCGCCTGCTCTTGTCTATACTCTACCATTCTGAATGTGAACCTGAGAGTATTTTCGTCCGGATTGAGTGTCCTTAATTCTGTTTCTTTGGAGAATGTATTCTCCAGCACCGTCGTCTCCTTGCCTCCCTTTATCACTCTCACCCTCCTGATTATCAGTGGAGTAACCTCAGGCTTGCGATTCTTGAGCATAGCGGTGTTTATAACCGAAAAACCGTCTTCTGTATTAATGAGGACCTTCCCCTCTTCCAGATAAAGCAGATTCTCGAATCCCAATGGACGACGCGAAGCCATATAACGAATCGAAAGGGAATCGAGACGATAATCTCCCGCATTGTCCCTATATCCCAAAGCCTGTACCGTGCCGGAAGAATAGAAATCATCCCCGTCCGGTAAAGGGAAAAGCCTCATCGCGACCGGAGTGAAATTGAACCGCCTGTTAAGACTGTCAACAGGAACGGCAAGATTGCGGCTGTTGTCGAATTCGTAAAAGCCTCCCTCGGTGGAAAACAGCACTTTCCCGTCCACAACATTCGGATAATTGTTGAATGATGTAGGAAATCCGTTCCGTTCGCCAAAATACTCGCAGGAAACAGCTTCGGTAAATTCTTCGTTGAAAGTCAGACGAAAAAGGCCCTTAACCCAATGCGCCAGCCACATCTTTCCATCGTCGAAACAAAACGACTTGCTCGCATCATCGGCCCCTTTTATGAAACCGGCGAATTTCCATTTTCCTCCAGGCGTTTTTGTAAGTCTGAAGAAATGGTCGTATGTACTCCCGACAAGCAAATCATCCTCGCCCGTCGGAGCATCGAGTTTCCACGTGCCGTTTAGAGGAATTGTAGATTCACTGCCATCGGGATACATTATATATATACCGGAATCGTGACAACAGAATAATTCTCCGTTACGGACAGACAAATCCCAAACCTGACTAATACCATTATTGCAACGTGAATATATATTTTTCGCAGTCAAAGATTTATCAGTCACAAAAAGTCCCTGATTTGTCCCAAGATAGAGCTTCCCCTTCCACACGCACGAAGCATATCCCGTCCCGAAGACATCGTTGCCCGCGAACAATTCGCGTTCCGCCGCAGACAGGTTTATATGTGCAACACCGTTGTCAAGCCCGGCCCATATATTCTTCTGTTCATCAAAGCGCAAACTAAGTACAGTATTGTTCCCCAAACCGGAATCTGTATTCAAATTATACCACTCACCACTCCTGTTGTTGTAGATAAAGACGCCGTTAGTGACTGTTCCGAAAGCAATGTTCTCCCCGTCAGTGGCGGCCGTATAGATTTTGTCGTTCCCAAGCTCGGAAGAAAAGGGATACTCTTTCTTTACCAGCTTACCGCTATCAAGAATAAAAACACCGTCAAGCCTCGTCACGAAACCAAGATTGTCGCCAATTTTCATAATCGCGCACACCCTCTTCTTTCTCAAAGACTCCGTTCCTTCGATGGCTTCAAACCTTCCTGAATTGAAATACAAACAACCCTCACCACTGACATAGATGTAGAGTTTGTCATCAATTACAGACGCGCAATAGATTCTTTTGTCAAAACCATAGACTCTGACAGCATTGCCATCAAGCAGGTATATGTGCCTGTCGTCCTGAAACCAAACTTTTCCCCCGATTTTGCCAATACTCCAAATTTCAGTGGCTGTCACATCGAGCGTATCAAGCATCGAACGATAGACCGGAGCCTCACGACAATCCAATCCAAATTCAATCTTGCCGAGTTCATTCGTAGAACCGACATAAAGAACGGCATTATCACGATCGTAGTAGAGCGAACGGACATTTGTTCTGTTGCGGTTGCGAAAAAGTGTCCACTCCCCCGAGTCGAACATAAGTACGCCGTCATTATTTGCAAAGAATGTAAACCTGTCCGGAGTGCAGGCCACGTCCCAATTCTGGGTAGCCGCGTGATAAACATCTTTCCTGAAATATCTGACTGAAGGGTTATGTGCCGCGATTGTTCCCTCAACAAATAGGGCGACGGTGAGTATAATCACCAGCATTGTTCTGTTGTGCTTCATCTTTCCGTCTATGATTATGTGTTATAGTGTCAACATTCTGTAATTCTGTACTCAAATTCATTCACCATCCAAGATGTGAGTTTATGAAAATGAGCTGTTGAGTTTTTGTGAGTACAAATATATTCAATCTTAAGAATTTTACAAATACTTTTGTATCGGTCAAACAGAACATAAAACTGATAATCATTATGCACTCTAAACAAAAAGGGACATTCCCTACAACTCCCCGCATACTCGCGGCTTTTTTGATGGCATTTTTCCTTATGGTCAGCTGTGGATGCTCGACCAAGATTGGACAACCGGTCTTGCCTGACTCGGAAGGCAACGGCTCTGAAACCGAGACGCCTGACGATAACAAACCCGACGAAAACAAACCGGGCGAAAACGAACAGACTCCCGATTCGGAAGGCTATGTTTTGATGTGGTCCGACGAGTTCGACTCAAACTCTCTTGACACCGGGAAATGGCGCATTGAAGTCAATGGAAACGGAGGAGGTAACGCCGAACTGCAATATTATGACGAGAGCGGAATTTCATTGGGAAAAGATTCCGAATACGGCAATTCAGCCCTCAAAATTACTGCAAAGCGTGAACAACGAAACGGCAAAGCTTTCGTGTCCGGACGCCTGAACACATCCGGACATTTCCAATTCTGCTATGGCAAAGTGGAGGGAAGGATACGTCTTCCACGTACAGCCAATGGTCTTTGGCCGGCATTCTGGCTTCTTGGAGCGGACTTTCAGACCAACTCGTGGCCACGTTGCGGTGAAATCGACATTATGGAAATGGGCAATGCGGAAGGCATCAAGAAAGGTACACAAGACCGTTTCTTCAACGGAGCTTGCCATTGGGGATACTACAAAGGAAGCGCTTATCCCAATTATGCGCGCTCCACTACGAATTCCTATAGCATTCAGGACGGAAATTACCACACATACACACTGATTTGGACTCCACAGTCCGTGAAAATGTATCTCGACAGGGACCTTCATCCGAATGCTTCCCCTTATTATGAAATGGACATCGTAAACAAAGACGATGACTGGGGTGTGGGATACTATTTCCACCACAATTTCTTAATAATCCTGAACCTTGCTGTCGGCGGCTATTTCACCGGCATCCTTCAGCCCGAAGGCATAACTGCCCTTCCGAACAACGGTGACAGCGCTACAATGTTTGTCGATTGGGTGCGCGTATATCAGAAAAAACAATAACCATATAAAATATAACTCGAAAATGAGAAAGAATCACTTATTGGGTGGGAAAACCTACATTTCTCCGGAGATCCTGGTTCAGAGCCTGGATGTCGAACTCGGCTTTGCTCAATCTATGACCGGAAAATGGAACGACAGTTCCAATTCAAGTGCTGACTTTTCAGGCTTGTCCAATGTTTATGATGATGAATTTGAATAGGAGGATTGGCTTATGAAAAAGAACACATCAATTATTTTGTCAGCACTTCTGTCAACAACTGTTTTTGTTGCCTGCACAGAAAGGATTGAGGACACTATTGTCCCCGGTAAGACAAGGACTATTGAAGTTCGGGTAGAAACCGAAATCAACGACGAAAATACAAATGGAGCAGTCTCCAAGGCTACATGGCAAGATGGCAAAGGACTGCACTGGGCCACTGGTGAAGCTGCTGTTTTCGGACTCGCCGACAACAAAGGCAGCAACAATAATGCAGAATCGTTCACCCTCGGAACAGACGGAACGGCCAGTTTTACAGGCAGCGTAGCCGAGACTGCAAGCAAATTCCTGCCTTACTATCCCAAAGTCGGAGCAGCCGGCGGAAATGATGGTGACCTTACAATAAATTTCCCGATTGCTTCCATACAAACTCAGACAGAAGCCGGGAAAGTGGACGTTTCGGCCGACAAGATTGCCCTTACAGGAGTATCCCCCATTGAGCTTGGGGCTCAAACAAGTTATTCTGCTGCAATGACTATGCAATCTTCAATGGTAAGATTTATCATCTACTCTTCCAAGGGCTCTACCGATGCTGTAAAATCAGTATCTCTCACAACCTCTGAGAATGCCAAGATCAGTGGATTGTGGGTTGTCGTACAGCCTTGGAACGGAGAATCCCGCGCATTCATTGCCGGTGACCAGAAATCATCAGTCACGGTAAATCTGGGCACTGCCTACAATTTGGAGGGCGTAACGGGCAAAGATGATGCTTCCGGCATATATATGGGAGTTTGCCCTGCGAAAACAACGGGTTGCACTTATGTGGTGACCACCGACAAGGGAACATACAGTTTCGAGTCTTCAAAAGAGAAGGAATTCAAGGCCGGCACAATACACAATATCGCGCTCAACCTCGACAAGGGAGTATTCCAATCAACAGCAGAGGATGTCGTTTTCTATCCCAATGGCAGCGCCTCGCCTGCGCCTCAGAATGTGGACATGAATCAGCATATTCAATATCTCGGTGCTACCACCGCCACTTATGGAGGAGAGCCTGTCACAATGACTCCGGAAGACTGCGTCCTTGTGAGCGTCAATCCTGACGGCAGCGATGCTTCCGGTTGGGCTGTAGCCGCTTGGGAAAACACCAATAATTACAACCTTCAGATAACGATTGCCAAAAACAAATCCACTTCGGATCGTTCTTGCAAAGTTTATATGGAATACAAGGGTATCCGTTCAAGAAATTTCATCAGTGTCCACCAGGACCCCGGCAAAGGACTCCCTGTGATTACGCCGACGCTCACGCCAAAATTTGAAGGAGAAATATCCTATAAAGGAGAAACGGTTGAAGCCGCCACCCTTGAACTGAAGGTTGACGGGACAGTGGTATCCGGAGCAGCTGTCGATTCTTACGTTGCTGACAGCAAATATGGTATATCCATTTCTTGCGGAGGGGCAGCGGCCGTATGCAAGGAAGGCATTGTCAGCATTACTGTTCCGGAGAACAGTTCGTCCAGAACCAAATCGTTCAAGCTTATTGTAAAAACAGAGGACGGCTCAGCAGAGTCTTCTTTCACCCAGGCAGCAAACCCTGCGGGAGAAACAGAGACGCACACTTTTGAATATGTGGTCAGAGCAGATTATTCGGAAGCTGACAAACCGGGATTTAAAAATACCGCAGAATCATGGCCATTGTATCATTTCTCAAACATCAAAATCGATGGCACTGCATACGCGGCAAGAACAATGAAGAACATTCCTGAAGACCTGCAGAATGCACTGATTGAACACGCATTGAAACTTACTGACTTGGAGAACGAAGATATTGGCGGACAGGTCGGACCTCAATACACTGCGGAAGAAATGAAGACATTCGTATCATTCACCCCTGTTGTTGACGATGGCGCCGAAATGCACGTTAACGTCAATTTGACTGCAAACACTACGGGACAGTTCCGTAATTTCAAGATAATATCATATAATTCGGACGGCAGCATATACAGAACAAACAAATATTTCCAGGTTCAATAACGCAGATTCGCGTCAAAAACATAGTCTGGACATATACATAGTATTCAATCCCCCGCAGATGAGCGATGTCTGTGGGGGATTGCACTTTTAACATTCTTTCACGAAACGCTCACGAAATGACGATGAAAAATTACTAACTTTGCGAGTTTGAAAAATCATCAGAAGATGAAAATATGATGTACACTGAATTCATCTCTTCGGACGGGCTTGTCAGGGATGCGCGGAAGTCGCTTGAGAAACTCAAGACCTACGATTTTGAGGCTCCTACTTCACAAACACCATTTCGTTCAGCAGGTGGCTTGCGCCGGCGAGTTTGTCAATGGTAAACAGGACATAACGGATGTCGAGCGAGATGTTGCGGCAATAGTCAGGGTCGAAGACGATGTCGCTCATCGTGCCTTCCCATACGCGGTCGAAATTCAGACCGATCAGGTTGCCGTCCTTGTTGATTACAGGGCTTCCAGAATTGCCTCCTGAGGTGTGGTTGGTGGCAATGAAGCAGACCGGTACGGTCTTCTTGCCATTGGCAGTGGTTATCGCCCATTGACCATAGTCCTTTGCGACATAGATATCGCGCAGCCGCTGTGGAATGTTATAGTCGAAAATCTCAGGATTATCCTTTTCCATTATTCCTTCGAGCGTGGAAACAGGCTCATAATAGACTCCGTCTGCAGGAGAGTATCCGGCAATGCTTCCGTAAGCCACTCTGAGAGTGAGATTTGCATCCGGGAAGAAGGACTTTGCCGGCTCAAACGCCATCTGCCCCCTCATGTAATCCCTGTAAAGCAGCGTAATCTCCTGATTCAGACGCCTCTCATAAGGATATACGTCACTCCCGTACCATTTTCTGAATTCATTGGCGAACCTTACCGCCGGATCAGAATGCATCACCAGCGAATCTGCCGCCTCAAGTTTTGCGACCTTCTCAGCGTCTGCAAAAACAGACTCGCCGAACAATGCATCTGCCCATTTGGCGACACTTCCGTAACGGGCCAACTCCCCTTCCATATATTCCGGATGGAACTCAGCGGGAACATCTTTGACGAAAGCGCTCATTGTCGCCACGAAAGACTCTTTGTCAATGGGAAGACAGTAGTCCTTGAAGAAAGCCTCTGACATGGACGCTGCACTTTCATTGTCCCCTCGGGCAATCTCCTGGGCCACAGAAGCCGCAAAACGGCAAAGTTCCACACTCGCAGCCGTCTCGCTATAATACTCTTTGGCGAAGGTATAAGGCTCCAATGCCCGGTACAATGAATCCAGACGCGGAAGTATGGTGCTGTACTCAGTCCCTGCCGCCCACTCGGCAAACCTCTTTTCATATTCGCGTTTTGCCTCTACAGTACCAAGACGGTTGATTCCCTTCATCTCGCCCTGCCATTTTTTCCAAGCATTGGCCACACCGGCGTTCTTCGAAGAGTACTGGATTCTGACCTTCTGGCTCTGGGACATATATTTTCTCTGGATGTCGAGCCGCATTGTCCTCAATGCAATTTTTGCAGGGTCAGACACCTCCGACACATACCTCACTCCTTCAGACATGATATATTCCTGAGTCCTTCCCGGGAAGCCGTACACGAAAGTAAAATCGCCTTCCTGAACACCTCCGAGCGAAATCTTGAAAAACTTCTTAGGTGTGTACGGGACATTGTCTTCAGAATACTCAGCCGGATTATTGTCCTTGTCGGCATAGATGCGGAAAATGGAGAAATCGCCCGTATGGCGCGGCCACATCCAGTTGTCAGTATCTCCGCCGAACTTTCCGATAGAAGATGGCGGCGCACCTACCAGACGCACATCACTGTATTCGCGGTAGAGGAACAGGAAATACTGGTTCCCGTAGTAAAGCGACTCGACCGTAGCGCGCAGTCCCCTGCCCTCTGATGTCGCCTCCTTAACAAGTCGCACAGTATTGGCCTTGACAATGGAATCCCTTTTGGTTTCTGTCAATGCAGGGGTCACCCCTTCCAAAACTCGCGAAGTAACATCTTCCATTCTTTCCAAGAAGCTGACAGTCAGCCCTTTGTTCGGAAGTTCCTCTTTTCGGGTCAATGCCCAGAATCCGTCCCTCAGATAATCATGTTCCACGCTGCTGTGCTTCTGAATCTGGCTGTATCCGCAATGATGATTGGTCAGAAGCAGCCCCTCCGCAGAGACGACTTCACCTGTACATCCGCGTCCGAAAAGCACGACCGCATCCTTCAGCGATGCCTGGTTCACGCTGTAAATGTCTTCAGCAGAGAGTCGGAATCCCTTGCTCTGCATATCCCCTATCCGCTCAGAAATCAGCGACGGCAGCCACATCCCTTCATCCGCAGAGGCTGTTGTTTCCGCAAAGATTCCCAATGTCAATGTAACTGTCAATGCTCCGAGAGCGTTCCTGAAAAATCCTTTGTGTGTCATCCGGTTATGGTTTGATGTATGTTTTATTTGATTATGATGTCCTGCATGACGTTATGACGAACATCACGCAAAGATAATCAAATGCCGCAAAAGTGACCTCATGCAATAATGAGGATTTTATTAATTCTGCATGGATTTGAACATTTTGTAGAAAGATTTAGACATTTTGTAAGACAGATTTGAACATTTTGTAAGACGGAAATGACTTAAAAAAAGTCGACCGCATGGCGATCGACTTTCTTAAGTTATCAGTCTTCCGGATATGGAGCGAAATCGGATTTAGATGCGCCGCATACCGGGCATTTCCACGAATTCGGGATATCTTTGAAAGGTGTACCAGGTTTTATCCCGCTATCGGGATCACCCTCAGCCGGATCATAAATCCATCCGCATCTGAGGCATTCATACTTCATCAGATCTTTTGGCATAATATAATTGATTATTAGTTAATATTCTCAAAGTTAACCAATTATATATTAATTTCAAAATACGGAGTACATTAAATGTAGGCATTGACAGTATCGACAATAGATTTTTTAACATTTTCCCAATCGAGATTCTCCGTCATCCTCGGCATTGGGTCTGCTTCTGCATCTTGAAAATATGTGAGACTTTTGATCGCAGTAAATAGTTGTGCATCCGAAAATTTCCGAACATATAAATCAAGCAGCTCTTTAAGAGAATATGTCTTCAGGAGGTAGTAATAATCAATAAAATCCTTTTTGGTTCCACGATTGGTAATTGCAGATAATTTCATTGCTGCAATATCTTGTATACCGGCCAAGGTCACACCATTTTCTACAACAGGTGAATCTATCCATGGATACGGATAGTTTACGATATCTACTTTAATGCCATCCACAATCAAGAATCGCATCATTTTAGATGCAGATATTGGTGATACCGAAGCAAAGGAAGATAATTCGAATACAATATCTTCTAGAGGAGCATCGATTTTTCCGAAGAAATCCAAATCTACGGAGACTCTATGTCCCAGATGTAAAGCGAGAGCAGTCCCTCCGACAAGTCTCGACTCCTTAAACATATCCAAAGATTGAATCCTTTTTAGAAGTTCCAATGTGTTTGGGTAGATGGTTTCGTAGTGTAACATCTGAATGATTCTTTAGGGATGGAAGTCAGCGCACAAATGAATGAAAGAGCTTTTGGGTCTAAAGTCCGCAAATTTTGGGCGATTTCAGCTATGCGTGGAATTCCATATTTGCCGACCAAAAGCCTCCAGTCATTGAATTTTCCTAATTCCAGGACACGGCTTACCACAAAAGGAGCATTGGACTCCAAATCTATGGAATCCTTTTCCACATCCCAGAAAAGAAAATCCGAGAAAGAATTTATGTATTCTCTATCGCTCATAAAAGACAAATATATGAATTGATACCAGAAAATCCAAGTCCGACCTTTCAACTGACGTTTTCCACGTCATCGCACCAATTATCTGATTTTTGCCGAAGATGCCTTCGTGGCGATCTGTCGGAATGGAATTGAAACAGACGTTGAAAGACACGAAGATAGATGCATTGTTATTTTAAATGATATTTTATACTTTTACGCAAATACTTAAAATGACATTTTAATAATCGTGGTTAATAAAGCATTACCAAGTTGATTTTTTAAGGATTACTAAACATTAGGCATTATGGATGATCTTGACATGCAGCTTTATGAAGCCGCAAAAAAATTCAAAAGGCAAGATTTTGTCGCGAGCATATGTAACAACTGCGTTATAGGACACATTGAAGGTTTTTGTGAGTCCTATCAGAAGGCATTACGAATCTACGGCTATGATGAAGATGAGATTCGTAAAAAAACAATCATTTCACTCTTCGAAAACGGATTCGAACAGGAGTACGTGAGCGACGTGATTAATGTAGACGAACATGAATGGGCAGAGTTAACTAAAGGCCATACTGCAGACATAAAAAAACGCAAAGCCTTCTATGCCGAGGTGTACCGCAAAGGAATAGAATGCATGAAAGAATTTGAACGCACACATCCCGGATATTTCGATGAAACAAGTTTATTGATCTGTACAACAAAAACAAAAGACAAATCCGAATAGAATTCCGGAACAGATGGACAATCTCGACGAAGGTTTCGGCAACCCGCCCTAAGCATTATCGCTATCTTCTTCTTTCGGAAGGACGATAGAGCGGAATCTTTTTTGGCGACGCTCCCAGCGCTCGCGGGCAAACTGCTGCATGTCAGTTGCCTGGTCATTCTCATCTATGATTTCCAGACCGAGGATGGTCTCAATGATATCCTCAAGGGTGATAATGCCCTGGAAACAGCCGTATTCGTCAATGATGAGAGCCATCTGCTCGTGCTTCTTGAGCAGTTCCTCCCAGATATGGCCGCAGGAATCCTCCTCTTTGAAGAATGAAATCGGACGTTTCAGCTCCACCAGCCTCTTGTCGAACTCATCGTCAGCAAGTCCCTCGAGAGCATCGCTCAAGAGAATGTAGCCAGTAATGTATTCCGGTGAGTCAGCATAAACCGGGATCCTGGAGAAATGCAGATATGTCTCGTTCTTGTAGAAATTCTTCAATGTCATGTTCTCCTGCGCTGTCATCGCCACGATTCTCGGAGTCATCACATCGCAGGCCTGGACATTGTCCAGTTTCATGATATTCTGTATGACTTTGTTCTCGTCAGAATCTATTACTCCTTCCTCCGCACCTATGTTGGCCATGGCAGTCACCTCATCCCTGCTGACTGTCGCCTCGTCATCATTCTTACTCAACATCTTGGTAATCAACTGGACCATAATCACAAGCGGCCACATCAGCACCATCAGAAAAGAAATGACCGATGTCACGAAGCCCATCAGATTCTTCCAATATGTCGTTCCGATTGTCTTCGGCACAATCTCAGAAAACACCAGCACGAGCAATGTGGTCAATGCTGAGATAATTCCGAACCAGGTGCTTCCGAAGAGAATCGTCGCCTGGCGGCCCACTGCCGCAGCGCCTAATGTGTTTGCTATCGTGTTCAATGACAAGATTGCAGCCAATGGCCTGTCCGGGTCCGATTTGAATTTGAAAAACTTCTCAGCCGGTTTGTAGCCTTGCTCCTTTTTCATTGTTATGAACGATAGCGGAGTTGACATCAACACCGATTCCAGAAGTGAGCAAAGGAACGAAATTCCGAGTGTTCCGAGCAGGTAAGCTATAAGCAGAGCCATAGATTTTATCAATAATATTTTGCAAACTTACATAAAATCCGCCAATAATTCGATGCCGGACTCAAATTTCATAAGAATTGATTTATCTTTGCAGCCGATTACGACACAAATAGTGATGAGAAAAGCGATATTGATTGCATTGACAGCAGTTATTATGGGCAGCGCGCCTTCGGATATTTATGCCGGCAACGTCAATAGAACAGAGAAAAGCCAGAAAGCAGGAAAAAGTCCTTCAGAGAAGAAAACGGGATGGGGATTCGGCATCCTTCCATGTCTCACGTTTTCTTCCGACATGGGCTTCCAATACGGCGTTTTCGGTGACCTCTATAATTATGGAGACGGTTCCACATACCCTAACTACAGGGATAAAATAAGTTACGAGGCATCTCATTTCACGAAAGGCAGAACCAGACTGTTCCTTTCGTACGACAGCAGAGTTCTGATTCCCAAAGTCAGGTCATCAGTGAGTTTCACCTATATAGATGACCCGCTATACAGTTTCTGGGGATTCAACGGCGCTGCAACGCCGGTTTTCAATTCATTGATCTCAAACAAGTCATACGCGTCACAGATTTCTGACGGAACGATTCCGGCAGCAGATGCGGCATTTTTCGGAAGTATGGGCGTGGATCCGCTCAAGAAAGTCTCCTACTACTACACCGACCGTGACATCATACGCGTTCTTGCTGATTTTCAGGGCAATATAACAGCACATCTTCAGTGGGCAGGAGGTCTGAGCTACTGGAATTTCCGGATGAAAGACATCAACGAGAAGAAATACGGTTACGATGCTTCATCCACGCTCTACCATCACTACAAGCAGTTCGGCGTAATCAAGGAGTCCGAGGCAAAAGGTGGCAGCAGACTGGAAATCAAGGCCGGACTGGTTTATGACAGCAGGGATTTCGAGACAGCACCGAACAAGGGCTTATGGGCTGAATTTTATGTCAATGGCTCCCCGGACGTATTCGGAGACGGATTCAATTATCTGAAATTGAACGCACATTTCCGCCATTATGTAAGCATTCCGTTCGGATTCAAAGTCGGAGATCCCGTCTTTGCCTACCACCTGGCATATCAGGGCAACCTGGCCGGAGAAACGCCTTTCTACATGCAGCAGAACATTTCAGCTCTGGTTCTCAAGCAGATGATGTCAGAAGGACTCGGCAGTTCAAACACGATCCGAGGCACGCATGCCAACCGTCTGATCGGCGACGGCTACCTCTGGGGCAATTTCGAACTCCGTATCAAGTTTGTGGATTTCAGACTTCTGAAACAGAATTTCTACATAGCCGCCAATCCGTTCTTCGACTGCGGAATGATCGTCCAACCTTACCGTGTCCGTGAGATGAGCGCTCTGCCGGATATCCAGGCATTGGCTGTAGCAGCAGGTCACAAACCGGAAAACGCACAGAAATATATCCGCAATATGGCCAGCCAGTTTATCAGCACCGGCGGATTCGGTTTGAAACTTGCCTGGAATCAGAACTTCATCGCCTCCGCCGAGATTGCCCACAACTTCAACAAAGGCATCGGCGACCCGTTCTGGATATCACTCGGCACCAACTACTGTTTCTGAACTCTCCCCCGCTCCTCTATTCTTCAGGAATTGAGGATTCCGGGAGCGGAATGAGATTGACATGAGGCAATGCATTCTTGCCGGTCGGGGCTGCGATGCCGTGGCTGACAGCACGTTCCGCCGCTTTCACAATGCTCTGGTTACCGTCCACAAGACGCTTGGTATTCTTCTCAAATCCTTTGAGCACGCCTTTAAGTTTACCTTCAAGTTCAGCATTGCACCTGCAGAAAATGCCCACCCGCTCTACCATGTCCTGAGCAGCCTTTACGATTTCCTCGATATTATCCATCTGTGCTTTCTGCAGCCATGCCCCATGGATAAGGCGCAGGAACGGGACAAGCGTTTCTTCGGTGGTAATCAGCACATTGTGTTCCAACGCCCAGTTGAAGATGGCGGGTTCCTTCATCCTTGCCAGCTGCCATGCCCCGTAATTCGGAATGAACATAATCACGAAGTCCAATGTCTTTCGGCCGACCACATATTTCTGATACTCTTTGCTGATAAGTTCCTTGACATGATTCTTCACTGACTCGAGATTCCTGACTGCAGCGTCCTCTCGTGCCTCGTCCGTTTCGGCTTTGTGATAGTCAGTAAGCGCCTGCAGAGACATTTTCGAATCCAGAAGAATATCAGTCTCATCCGGGAGGTGCAGCACGAAATCCGGACGCATACGCTTGCCTGTCTCATCGTTACGGATAAGCCCACCGTTCTTGTCTCGCAGCCAAATCTCTGATTCATAATCAGTTCCCTCACGGAAGCCCTGTTCCTTGAGAATATTCTCGAGAATTGTCTCTCCGAAATTACCCTGGAGTTTGTTCTGCCCCTTAAGCGCCTTAGCCAGGTCCTCGGCCTGGTTGCCGATCGCCTCAGTCTGCTCCTTTAGATGCTTTACAGTCTCATTGAACTGGGTCTTGATGGCGGAACTCTCCTCCGTATGCGTCTTTCTCTGTGCCTCAAACGCCTCGGTCATTCCTTTTATAGTCTGGTCCAGTCCTCCGGTAATATTCTTCATAGTCTCGGCCGCCTCTTTCTTGAGAGTCTCTTCCCTGGCCTTGAGAATCTTTTCATTTTCGAGGGCCAATGCAGTTTTGGCTGCCTCTATAGCCTTTTCCTGCCCGGCCTTCAGTTCGGCCAATGACTTCGCGTGACTACTTTTCACCTCCAGCAAAGCCAGTTCGTGCTGCTTCCTCTCACTCTCTCTAAGCGCCTCAGCAGTACGCACTTCCGACTCCTTGCGTATAAGGTCGGCGTCACGCTCCGCAAGTTTTCCGGTCAGTTCCCGGATTTCGTTTTCCTTCTTCGTCAGTTCGCCCTTGACCACGGCATTGGCCTTATTCAAGACGATTACAACAACAGCCACCACAAGCACTGCAACGACAGCAATAATTAAAGTAGTATTCATGATTATATTTGTTTTTCTTTTACTAATATACGCCCCAATCGTGAAAATCTTTCATTAGAATCCAGTTTTTTATTCCACACTTGTAAAAATACGCCGAAATTTCACATATACGTACGCATCATAAAACGGCTGCCAAATGGCGAAAATACGTAGAATTACGTATTTGTTTCGCGCCACTTCGTGTGTATCTTTGGCAAAATCTAAACTTAGACCAAATAAATATCAAATAACAATTTAAAACAAGGACACTATGAAACGAGTTTTATCCACCATGCTTATCATAGCATTGACAATCCCCCTGCTGGTAAACTGCAAGAAAGAAAAAGCAGAGGAGGTTGCTATAATAAGCATCACCATCGAGCCTACTTCTTTTGTGATCAATGCAGGAGAGACTAAACAACTGAGCGTCACTGCGCTTCCTGAAAATGCTACCAAGAAGGAAAAAATCCTGTCCACGCTAGTGTGGCATTCTGACAATGAAGAAATTGCAAGCGTAGATGAAAACGGCGTGGTAACGGCCAAGAAATACGGAAGTGCGAGGATTTCAGCCTCTATTCCAGACGGATTTGTGACAGGAAGCTGCGATGTAACAGTGAATCAAGACATTACCGATAAATTTGACTATGTTTTTGCAGCTGCATTGGAGTATGAGAATTTGATTGAGGATTCGGACAAGATCATGTATGCGGAAGTAACGAAGATAACATCATTTTCGATGCCTGACACCTACAAAAAGAATCTTGAGTCATGTAAAGGACTGGAATTCCTGAACAATCTTGAATACCTGGGCCTTTCCGGCTGCCAGAACCTGAAGACATTGGACGTCAGCAAGCTCACGAAACTTCAAAATCTCATAGCCGATGGATGTCAACTAGCAAACATAACTTTTGGAAAGCATGACAACATGGTGTACATCTCATTGATAGAAAACAAATTGAAGAAATTCGACGGCAGCATTTTCCCGAATCTCACCTATTTGTATCTCTCGGACAATGAACTCACAGAAATCAATCTGAAAGGATGCAGCAAACTTAAAGCATTGCAGCTCAATGGCAATAAACTCAAGAGCGTTGACATCACTGATGCAGTCGATATGAATGCCAACCAGTTCTCTTACTGGAACAATCCTGGCGAGAATCGCGTCTTAAAAATTTTCAACAGTAATATAACCGCTAAAAGTTTCAGTTGGCTAATGACTCCGGGCAACGAAAGTAGCCGCGTCCAGGGAATGTACTATTGTGAAAAGGCCCCGAAAATCAAGACTCAGCCAAAGAATGTTTCCGCGAAAGATGGTGTTCCATTCAGTTTGTCAGTAGAACTGGATCCTGTTTTGGAAAATGCGACATATACCTGGTGCGTAGCACAGATAGTTACAATTCCGGAAAACGGAACACAAGGTGTCTCGTACTTCGGATTAGAAGATGTAGACGAGAGTGATGAAAAAGGCAAATGGATCATAAGCGGCACATCGTCTCCTACTCTGACGATGACAGTATCTGGCCAGTACTATAAGAAAATGGACAAAGAAGCAACATTTCTCGTATATATAACTGACCCTGACACAAAAACAATTACTATAAGCTCCCATGCGACAGTGACATTCGCCGGCAACTGATAAAAAAACATCCCCTGCGCCACAACCGGTGCAGGGGATTTTTTTAGAAGCCGTTTTGAAATTATCAGTCAATGTATTTCTGCTCTCTAAGTTTGGATATCAGTTTCGCGGGATAGTTCGTAAAAATCGCCTTGAGCTTAGGATAATACTGTATTACATCAGCTATGGTCTTGTCGTCATCTGCTCCGTAGATACTAAGAGGAAGACCTGCATTGAAATAATCCAACGGACGATATTTACTCTCAGGATTGTCACCGAGAATCTTGCGGTAAGCCAGCTGAGCCCATACCTTGCCATAATCTTTCGGATCCGCATATTTTGCTGGATTCGTACATGTCATCCAGGCTATATTGATTTTGTAATCATTGATTACCCTGTCGCGTACCGCCATAAATATATCCTCGCCGGTAGGTATCAGAAACTCGCAATAGTTCTGGGCATTGGCTCCTGAAATGATCACAGAAGCTCTCAGACAGGCATTGATGGAACGATCAGCATCCGCTAAGCGCTTCACATCCAGCCAGAGTTTCATGCCGTTCTGGTTCATCTCCTTGTCCATCACGATTTTGAGGAAATCCGTCAATATCGGTATGGGCTCACCGTTAGACAAATTTCCAGCCGCTCTGATTTCAGCCACCGTATGCGTAGCGGGATCGAGACCGTTCACCAGTCCGTTTCCGTCAGGATGACAGATCAAGATATCCTTGTCTCCGGTAAGAACAATATCCGTCTCGGAAGCATAGCAGTTCTGACTGATGGCATATTTCAGTGAAGCTACAGAACTGTCGGGGAGTTTGCACTCAGCCGAGCCTCCCCTGTGCGCAACGATCTTATAGACAGCTGTCTGCTCCGTCTCAGGCTTCTCTGTCCAGTTTTCAGGTGTCTCTATTTCAAGACACCCGGACAGCATAGCCAAACCGGCCGCAAATAATATAATTGAAGTCATTTTTTTCATAATCATTCTCCTTTCACCATATTGATTTCCAGTCCTTTCAAATCACACCAAGTATTCTTGCCGATTGTGTATGTCTTTTCACTGGCAGCCGCACGTACATTCATTGACACTCTGAGCCTGAAATACATATTGCCGCTCTTTATCGGCTCAATGCCTTCGAGAGGGAAGGTATATTTCCTGTAACTCTGGTCAGTAGCCTTGTCATAGGTCTTGCGGGTAGCTGAAGTATTGTCACGGGATACGTAATAATGATATTTTCCAGTTTCCTTGAAAATAGTCGTATCACGTGCACCAGGAGCCGCTTTCCATAGAGTACCATTTTCTGAATACTCCAACGAGAATACACCAGCGGCAGAACCGGCCGCACCGAATGAAGCCTCCACTGAAACTTTGACGTCAGGTGTGATGTTCATGACAGGAACTACAGCCATAAAATAGTCATTGAGCACCAAGCCTTTGATCTGAACGGAAGGATTGAATGTAAAATCTGTAGGCGCCTTGCACTCAGCAATGAGGTATGCCTTCTTGTTTCCGATATTCGGATACACTTTGTGATCCGAGGACGGAACAGGCTGTCCTGGCCAATGTGCAGCATCGGCTGTCCAGCTGTAATCGTAATCTGAGCCCCTCAATTCGGCAGCAGGAATATTCAAGAGATAGAAATTCCAGCCGACATCGAGTCCTGAAGGCTTACCTCCTGCCGCATCGAACACCGTCAACTCACACTCCCCTACGGACTTTCCGTTTGCGAGAACCTCGAACTTCACATTTCCTTCTGCATCGGGGGTTCCCATAACCGGTATATCCAGCACTCCGGCTCCTTTGTTGAATGAACTGTAGGTCTTGGTTTCCACGTACAAACCCTTCACATTGTCAGAAACGATATTACATGAAATTTCGTAAGATTCTGTCCCATTGGCCTTTACATAAGGCAAATGAAGTACTGCCTCAGATGCTTTTCCGTCAAACAGCGCACCCGAGACGGTAGAAGCCTCGAAAGCGAAGTCGCACTCGCCCTGTTTTACTGTCACAGGATATTTCTTGCCGCCATAAATCAAATATACTGTAGCCTCTCGCGCTACACCGGCATTGTAGCCGATGTGCAGATCATAGGTACTGTAATACTTTCCGTCACCTTCACCGCTTTCCGGAGAAATCTTCACCCATTCAGTTCCAGAGCAGTCTGAAGTCCATTTGCCGTCACATTTGATCGACTGGCTGATAATCTGTTCGGAGCAGTCACAAGTAACGACATCGTTCTCTCTCTGGAAAAGAGAAGACTCGCTGGAACAGCTCATTGTCAAGAGCGCTGCCGCCACTGACAACATTCCATATATTGTTCTATTCATATCGCTTTAGTTTTTCTTATCCACTTTATCCCAACCAGGATTCTGGCTCAATGCCGGATTCTCCTGGATTGCCGTCTTAGGAATCGGCTTCACATATTTGTAGTCGTGCCAATTGCGCTGAAGTGCTGTCGCAGGAAGGATATTTCCATGAGTTCCCTCAGACAGTTTGTGCCCGGCCTCGGATGCCGCGTCTATCATCAGCATATTCAATGTAGAGGTCTTCTTGACATCTGCCGTCACGAGTGTTTCCGGTGTACCGTCGCCATTCAGGTCAAGCGGCGTATCAACGGCTGAAATCCACAGTCCCATCCACGGACGGGCGAAAAGTTCTCCCTGATGCCATCTGACAATGTCATAGAAACGGGAATTTTCCATAGTCAGTTCGATTCCTCTTTCCCTTCTCACTTCCAGAATGAACGGATCCGTCACCTGATTCTGGAAATATTCAGCCATATAAGGGTCAGCCGCTGTCGGATAAATGCTTTTGACACCGGAGCGTTCCCTGAGCGGTTTAATGGTCTTGTTCCAGACATCTTCCGTCATCTGGCCCAACTCCGCCTTGGCCTCAGCATAGTTCAGGAGGACTTCAGCATAACGCATCAGCGGAACATCCGTAGCGATGGCAGCAGTATTGTTGTCCTTCGAAGAGTCATCGGTAAGCCATTTTACCGGCTGATAACCAGTCTTGGAGAATTTCACGTCAGGAGCCCATGAAGTCTTGCCGCCGTCTCTTGTAAAGCCCGGTGTCCTGATGGTCTGGGCTAGACGGTAATCCCTGTCCTTGCACTCGTTAATGAAGTCAACACTGTTATAATCAGCATATTTGGTCGTGAACGGCGTACCGTCAGTCATCAGATATGTATTGATGAACTGTCTGGTAAAAGCATAGTTCGCGTGCTGAGGATTTACCATATAGTCATTTATGGCATAGGTGACCTGCAAATCCAAGTCGTAGTCACGGGCCCAAATGAATTCATTGGCATAAACCCCGCAGGCATCTGCATTGGTAAACATATCCCTGTACTGGGTCTTGCGCGAAGCGGCATTGTCAGTAAGCGAATAGATGCCGGAATTCATTATTTCCTCAGACGCCTTGATACATTGTTCCAGGTACATTGAACTTTCATCCTTGGTCCAAGGCTTGCCGGTGGAAGGGTCGTCGGAATGATATTTCCGCATTGTCCCTTCATACAGGCAGAATCTGGATTTCAGCGCGAGAGCGACGTATTTGTGGATATACGAGGCGCGGATTCTGTATTTGGAGTCGTCAGAACAATGTTCGCAGGCATAGTTCAGGTCCTCAAGTATCTTGGAGGCGATGAATTCGCGGCTGTCGCGTCCTTTGTACAATGCGTCCTTGTCCGTCGGGTCAATGGTAGTGTCATACCATGGCACTGCACCGAAAGTCTTCATCTTGGAGAAATAGAACATTGCCCTGAAGAAACGTCCGACTCCCTCATAATGGTCGAGTACAGCGTCAGAGGCGGAAGCCTTGCGCATATTGTCGAGGTAATAGTTGATGGAGCGGAGCTGCGCCCAGTTCGACGTGGACCAGTTCGTTGCGTCCTCTGCCGTATAGTTGTCCATAAAATATGCGGCCTGGCCATCCCAGGAGTGGGTATCAGCGTTCTTGTCCCCGTCAATGAAGCTCTTGATGGATGTGGCAAAACTTCTGATGAAGCCGTTGGTGTATATCTCCAGAGAGGATTCGTCCTTGAAATAGAATCCGCTCTCTATCTTGTTGGGGTTCTCCTGCGTGAGAAATGATTCGCAGGAAGGCAGGGTCAATGCTGCCGCAACCGCCAAAGGTATCAATATCTTTTTCATAATCTCTTAGAAGGTTATGTTAAGTCCTAATGTAAAACTCTTGAGTACCGGATAGGTATAGCCGTCAGCTGCCGCAGAGAAATCTGAGTCGTAGGACAATCCCTCAGGGTCATAATTCGGCGCATACTTGTGCAACGGGGTGAATGTGAACAGGTTCTCTCCGGTAAGATAAACTTTCAGACCTGCAAGTCTCATCTTCTTGCAGAGTTTCTCATTGAAAGTATAGTCCAGCTGCACGTTCTTTACGCGGAGGTATCCGGCATTCTGAATATATCTCGTGTTAGGGATCTCCAGAACCTTGGTCCAGCTGTACGATGCATTGGACTGATAGGTTGTCTTTCTCGGCCAATATGCTGTGTTCCAGTTGTTTGCCTCTTCGCTATACACAGTCTTGCTGTCTGTGTGGATGGAAGGGATGAACGAGAAGAACGGACGGCCGTATTTTCCCCAGAAATATCCGGAATCGGAACCAGGATACCAGTCCTTGTGGATGACTCCCTGAAGGAAGACTGACACGCCTATACCATTCCAGTTCGCCGCGAGATTGATACCGTAATTGTATCTCGGAGACCTGTTTCCGATAATCCTGAGGTCACCATGGTCGTGCACCTTGAAGTTGCCCGGGCTGATGACGCCATCGCCGTCGAGGTCCTTGACTTTAACCTGTCCCGGCCTGGTGACTTTGTCCGAAGCCTGCTGGAAATTATGGATCGGGGAGTTGTCGATGTCATTCTGGTCACGGAACAGTCCGTCCACCGTATAGCCCCAGATTTCGCCCAGTGTCATTCCCACATAATATGAGGAAGGAGAGCCTCCGTTCTGGATATAGCCTTTAAGAGTACCGAGAGAGCCGGTATCATTGGCATATTTGGTAATCACGGACTTGCTGTCCCAGAGCATACCTTTCACGCTGTAGCTGAACGGTTTGCCGAAGAGCTTGAATTCATCTCTCCAGGACAATGTCAGTTCGAATCCGTCAGTTTTCATCTCCGCATTGTTTCCCTTTGGAGGAGCAGTACCGAAGACCGAAGGAAGAGATTCGCTGACGGTGTACATGTTGGAAGTGTACCTTCTGTATATATCATCGCTGAATGACAGCCTGTTACGGAAGAAATCCAAATCCAGGCCGACGTCATAGGTAGTTGCCTTTTCCCAAGTCAATGATACAGGAACAATGCTGCCGACAGTAGTGTATGACGGCAGACTTCCGCCCAGGACGATGTCACTTGCAGTGCCGATGCTCATATCGGATGTGTATGAATATGGAGCCACGTTTCCGTTGCCCATAGAGCCGGCAGAGATGCGGACCTTGGCATTGTCCAATGATTCTGCCCATTTCATCCACGGCTCATCTGATATGCGCCACGCGACGGAACCGGACGGGAACATTCCCCATTTGGAGTTTGACGGGAATTTTGACGAGCCGTCATAACGTCCGCTCAATTCGGCAAGATAGCGTCCCTTGTAACTGTAATTCAGTCTGTAGAATGCTCCGACATAAGACCAGGCATTTCCGCCTGCAACAGGATCCGCGGTCGTGCCGTTCATCAATGAGAATGACGGTTTGGACGGTGTAATGATACCGGACCTTGAAATGTTGAGCGTTTCATATTTCTGCTCTTCAATATTCCATCCTGCAAGCAATGTAAGGCTGTTGTTCTTGCCGAGATTAGGGCTGAAAGTCAGATAGGCATTGGCTGCCTGATATCTCGTAAAATAGGTCACCTGCTGACGGGAAGAGCCAGCCGAGGCCGATTCAAGCAGCACCTCACCCGGCTTCTTTGAATATTTTACCGGATTCTGAACATCTACTCTCTTGCGGCTTGTGTAGTTGTAGGAATAATCCACAGAGGCCTTGAGCACATCTTTGATCATGATGACATCTGCAGAAATCTTTTCACGAAGATACATGTAATCATTTGTGCGCCAAGAAGATCCTTCTGAAAAAGCGGCATAGCCGGAAATAGCTGCCGCCGTAGTCCATGAGCCGTCAGGATTCTTTACAGGTGAGAGCGGCATGGCAGCGTGATTGATGGCTTTCTGCACATTGAAATTGTTTCTCGAATGTTTCGGTTCATAATGATTCACGACCGACATAGAGATATTGTTGGTGATATGCAGCCACGGGCGCACTTTCAGCGTTCCTTTTGCGCGCAGGTCATATTTCTTGTAATCCTCGTTTCCTACTTTATAGATACCGTCCATGTCATAGAAACGGCCTGAGATATAGTAGTCTGCCATATCGCCTCCTCCGGAAACTGACAGATTATGTTCCGTGGACCAGTTGTAATCCTTGTAAAACAGGTCATACCAGTCAGTTGACTCCATGTATGCCCAGCCGAACATGCTGTTTCCTTCCAGTGTTGTCGTCTTGGAGAGAGACGGATCGTTCTTCCTGCGAACGAGCTCGCTGTAGATGGCCTCGCTATAAGGGACAGTACTGTCAATGTGACTGAGCAATGACTTGGAGCCGTTGTAATATCCATTGTAGCAGTCTTTCCACCAGTCGAGCCAATCCCGACCGTCTGTGATGACATCAGGAACCACGGTTCTTCTGTTTACGGTAACTGAACCATTGTAGTTTATGACAGGGCGGCCTTTCTGAGGATTCTTGGTAGTCACAAGAATAACTCCGAATGCTCCTCTTGCACCATAGACTGCCGTAGATGAGGCATCCTTGAGCACACTGACGCTTTCCACATCCTGTGGGTTAATGGAATTCAGACTTCCCTCCACACCGTCGATAAGCACAAGTGAAGAACCTCCAGCGCCAACGGATGTCGTTCCCCTGACATTAAAAGAAGCGGAACGGGACGGTTTGCTGTCAGTAAACGATATGTTAAGACCGGCAATCTCACCCTGAAGTGATCTGGCAAGGTTTCCGTTGGACCTGTTCTCGATGACATCACTTTTCACCTGGTCCACAGCACCTACGAGGTCGCGCTTTTTCATTGACGCATAACCTACTACGACTGACTCATCGAGAAGTCTGTTGTCTTCCTCGACAAGAAATCTGAGGTTGTCGGTCTGAGGGCCTGCGGTAGCAGTGAATTCCTTATAGCCGAGCATGGAAACCTTGAGCACTGAGCCCTGAGGTGCATTTATGGCGAACTTTCCATCCACACCCGTAACTGTCACTTGGTCAGTCCCTTCCACCATCACAGCAGCACCGGCTACAGGACCGGCCTTGTCCACGACGGTTCCGGAATAAGTGGAAGTTTTTACCTGCTTTTCCTTGTACACAAGAATCATCTTGCCATGGAAGTAAAAAGAGTTGCCTGTATTTTTCAATACTGAGGCCAAAAGGTCAGAGACATTGGTCTCCGATGGTACTGACACGACTCCGGAAAGGTCCAGAGCGCTTTCATTGTAGGCCACTGTCAGGCCCGTCTGCTGCTCGATGGCAGAAAACACTTCTGATATCTTCATCCGTTCCCGACTGAATCTGACATTCTGGGTCTGGGCAAAAATCCCTGACGAAACAGATGAAGACAAGAGAATGCAAGCGAGCATTGCAATCAATTGTTTCATAAAAATTATTGATTATGTGATTATAATTTGTCCGGATTATCTGATATAGATATTGGCATTGACTTTCCGATAGGACATTCCCGGAATGAGTTTGCACAAGGCGAACATCAGATCGTCCAAAGTAGATCCTTGGATAAATTTGGCTGTTATAAGGTCGTTGTCGTATTTTCCTGTCGTGACATAAATCCTCACGGCATATCTGCGTTCGATGATTTTCACGATTTCATGTATGGATTTCGAACGGAAGCAGAGCTGGCCGCTCTCCCAGGCCACGTCTTCATCTGCATTGACATTCTCCACGAAACTGTTGCCGCTGCTTCTTTCGACGACAAACCGCTGTCCCGGGGTAAGAACGACAGGTTCCTCCGCATTTTTCGTCAATGCGGAAATGCTTCCCCTGCACAATGTGGCAGTCACGTTTTCGTCGTCGCTGTAGGAAGACACGTTGAATTTCGTTCCGAGGACTGTAATGTCCATAACGGAAGTGCTGACGACAAACGGCTTTTTCTCATTCCTCGTCACATCGAAAGTGGCTTCACCATTGAGATAGACTCCCCTTTTCCCGCCAATGAATTCCGCAGGGCAAATCAGCACTGTACCGGCATTGAGGGTAACTGATGTAGAGTCAGGAAGAAGCACATGACGCATTTCCCCGGCATTGGCCGAATACTCGAGCATCTGCAGAGCCTCGTCATTGACCTGAGCCGAAAGGCCTTTCTCGTAGGAATGTCTTGAGACATTGACAATGACGACAGGCAGAATCAGGCATGCGGCAGCGACGGCGGCAGACAGTATCCTGATGATCCTTTTCTGGCGGCGGACACGCAACTCCTCTGACAATTTGATGGCCAATGAAGCGGACTCAGCCCTGCGTATCTTGCCTTTTACGGAAGAATACGCGCTGTCGAGCTGCTCGTCCGTCAGCCCGACCGGTTCCTGAGAGGTCCATTTGCCGTATAACTCTTTGTTTGTCATAATCGGTTTTTGACTTTGCTTTGCATATAATACAATGCAAACCGTGCGTATCCCCTAAAAGGTTTTTGATATTTTTATGAAAACACCATAGATATGAAGAACACTATGATATATTTTATCTTCCGCAGTTCACGGAGAGCAAAATTTATGTGATTCTCGACCGTTTTGGCTGAAACATTCAGTTTCTCCGCGATTTCCTTATGGCTCATCCCGTGCAATCTGCTGAGGATGAACACTTCACGTCGTTTTTCCGGCATTTCGGATACGGCTTTGAATATGATGTCGAGTCGTTTGCGTGAATCGAATTCCTGTCCCGGATCCAGTTCGTCAGGAAGGTCAATGTCTTCCAGGCCCACGTGCCGTTTCCGGACTTTCGAGAAATTGATGGCGGAATTCACCGTCATCCTGAAAAGATAGATGTCCAGATACTCCCGGTCGAGCAGCACTTCTCTTTTCATCCACAGTTTTACGAATACATTCTGCGCCACATCTTCTGCATCGTCGTCCGACTGCAGAAATGAACGCAGAAATGCAAGCATCCGTGGATAATACCGGTCAAATACCTTTCTGAACGCGGCTTCATCCACATTGACTGCCACAAAACTATTGTCAGACTCTGTCATTTGTCAGAAATTGTAATACTCCAACTGCTGCAGATTGCCCGGGACGGTGTCGCCAGGCTCCGGCCGCAGAATCAGGACCGTGTCGGAACTGGTCTTTCCGTCTGCGCTCACGGATGATGAGCGGTACGCATTGAACGCATCTATCTGAGCCTGTGCAAGTGCCACGCAGTCTGAAATGTCATCGTTGCATTGGGCCAACGCCTTGGATCCTTCCTTGACCTTCTTGCCGAAATATACCATGTCCTCGATGCTGGTAACCGAGGTCACACCGAGACTCGCCGATGCCACGCCCATTTTTGCCAATGATATGGACAGCTGGATATCCTTGCCCTGGGATATCCGGTCCTGAAGGGTCTGAATCATGGAGGATATGGACAGGCGGTTGCCGTTGGATCCGATGAATGACAGACATTTATATACTGTGCCGTCCTTGCTCTGAACCCATGTCTGGGAAGCGGACGGGAAGTCATAGTTGCCTTTCATGTATTGTGCGGTCTTTTCCCACATGGCATTGACATCCCTCAAGAATTCATTGACAGCAGAACTGCTGGATTGATAAGCTCTTACCTCCCAATCGATCCGCGGCTTTGCCTTCTTGTCTTTCTTGTCCTTTTTGGCGGGTTTGCGCTCCTGGACTACTGTGACTCTTTCAGGCGCCGGCTCCTGTGCTACAGTCTGTTTCGCGGACTGCGCTTCCGACTTTTTGGCAGCCTGAGATGAAGTATATTCTTTAGGAATCGGGATATTGCAAGGAGTCTTGCTGAGTTTGAGGTCATAGAACACATATTGACCTGAACGCTTGTCGCCGCACTCCAGCCAGAACATCAGCTGATGGCATTTGAAAATCGGAACCGTGACTGTGAGCGGCTGCATCTTGTTGTCCAGCCAGTACTCCCCTACGAGAACCTGATCGGCAAACACATTGAGTTTCACAGGATTGAGCAAAGCCTCAGGACTTTTGTTCTGGAACACATCATCGAACGCATCCACATATTCCATTCTGTTGGTGACCGTGAATGTGCAGCTCTCGTACTGTCCGTAAGGATTGAATGCCGCCGCGGATGCCTGTTTGCTGTTCTTGTCCTCAAGCAGGAGGAAGATGCTGGCAGTCGGTGTGCCGGATACGCCTGCGCTGATGCCGGTGGCTGCGGAGACGTTTGAGCTGCTTATCGTCGAGCCTACTCCTGTCAATGCCATGAATACCGCATCCATAACTGTCACATTCTCCAGACCGAGAGGGATATTGGTCTCCAACATGAATCCTTTGTTGATCTGTCTGCCGTCCTTCATCTGGAAGTATTTGGTGATGGTGCTGCCGTCGTGGAAGCAGTCAGCCATGTTAAAATTGGTCAGGTCGCTGACATATCTTCCGACATAGTGGAAATACGGTTTTCCGCAGACGTCTATCAGATCGGCATCATGAGGACAATCAGGTACGTCGTGTTCAAATAACGTATTCGGCACAGGCCGGCCACGATAGAGGATGATATCGCCGACTCCGATGATGGTCTGCTTGTTCTTGCCATTGCCCAATTTCTCAAATCTGAGCGTTCGGCATTTGTTTACAGGCAGTTCGTAGTGCTGATTCGGCCATGTACAATATATGGTATGGTCGAAAATCAGCTTGTCATCAGCATATACGCGGAGATTGTCATCATCCAGCACGTGATTCATGCTAAGGCAACCTGCATCGAAACTGATCCAGTCATATTCGCCAGCAAGGTCGAATTCCGCATAAGAAGCCACTCTGTCACTCATGAGCTTGTTTCCGGTGGTCAGCAGCAGTCCTTCCCAATACTTTTCTCCACCCATCGAGAAGGTGTAGTGCCGCGATTCGCCAGTGAACAATGTCTTGTCTGCGGAACTAATTCCTCGCACGGAATATGGCTTGATGGAGGACATAAGCGGACATACATCAGGAAGTTTGGCGATTCTGTCCCGGTTAGGATTGACAATGCCTGCTGCCGGAACACTCGCACCCTCCGGATAGGCCTTGATATCTACTACTCCGTATGTGATGCCGCCCAGGAAGTCGCTGTTTCTGTATTCGCATATAAGCCCGAGCCGAACAGCACCTTTAACATCAACAACTATCTGTTTAGCAAGGTCTTTCTGTGTCACCATTCCTTCATAAACGGTTTTCTTGTCCGCTTTCACTACAAGCCATGCGCTCGAATTGGAGCTCTGGTTGTCTCTCGGTCCGACGATGAATGAAACCTTGTCATAACGCTTGTCCAGCCAGAAATAAGCAAATCCCTGTTCTGTTCCGGCAAGTGCCTGTGATACGGAGAAGCTAAGACCGGAATTGTATTCCTTCCGGTTTATGCTGATGCCTTTTTCCTGACCGGTTCCTTTGGCCTTGTCACCGAGTACAGGCTTTACGAACCCGGACTCCCTATATTTATATAACTGGTTGGTCTGCATAAGATCGACAGTTCCGCCCGGCACTCGGGAAAGGAGTGTGTTCGGGTTTGAGACTGCTGCTCCTGCCTTCCAGAGCTTTACGTTTCCGAATGCGATTTGCGTATCGCCCCGTGGAATCGTGAATACTATTTCATTGACCCCGGCGACATCGAATGTCAGGAAGCGTGGGGCGTCGTATGCGAAAACGACCTCGTCCAGCAGACGTTTCCCGTCCGCAGAGACTGTCACGATGGAATTGCCTTTGTCGGGATTGAGGTTCGAATACGGGCCCATCACAAATGTCAGCTTGCTGTATGCGCCTTTGAGAGCGAACACCGCCTTACCCGGGACATTGTCAGAAATCAGCCCGCCTGAAGGTGCACCGATCACGAAACCGCCCGTGATGTCATAGCAGCAGATTTTCATGGCACTGCCACCGGTTTTATATATGGAACATTTCTTGGACTCCGTAGGGACAAGTGCATTGACCATATATGTCTGTGCATCGAGGTGTGAAACGCAGGCAGCAAGCAGCGTAATGACAGTTAAAATCTTTTTCATAAAGTTCCGGGCTCAATTTTCAAATTTCGTGGCACATTTTCCGGCAATTTAGTGATTTGTCCGAACATCTGCAAAAAGAGATGGGAAGGCAAGCCATATATTTAAGAGTTTTGCGTAACTTTGTTAGAAACAAAAGGAGAATTTGCTATGCTTGAGATTGGAAATCGAATGCCTGATTTTTCAGCGGCTAACCAGAATGGCAACATTGTCAAGTCTGCTGACCTTATTGGAAAAAAGACGGTGGTGTACTTCTACCCGAAGGCCAACACGCCTGGCTGCACTGCTGAAGCTTGCAGTCTGAGAGACAATTATGAACGGTTCTTGGCATTGGGCTACAATGTCATAGGCATAAGTAAGGACAGCGTGAAGGCTCAGAAGAATTTCAGCGACAAATATGCATTGCCATTTCCTCTGCTCGCCGATACTGACGCATTGATCATCAAGGCTTTCGGCGCATGGGGCGAGAAGAAGCTCTATGGAAAGACTTACGAAGGAATTCTGCGTAAGACATTCATTTTCAATGAGAATGGCATACTTGAGGAAATCATTGACAAGGTCAATACGAAGAACCACGCGGAACAGATTCTGGGATAGAGAGTTATGACGAATTATCAGTTTACCGGCGGGACCATTTGCGCGCCGGCTACGATTCCGGGCACAGGTGCGATATCGATAATAAGAGTCAGCGGAAAAGAGGCATTGGCGATAGCTGACAAGGTCATTGACACTAAGGGTGTTCCTATTGCTGAGACCGAAGGCTACAGGCTGCGCTACGGTACGGTTTTCGAGGCGGACGGAAGTGTTTTGGACAATGTGATAGTCAGCGTTTTCCGTGCTCCTCATTCGTACACGGGCGAGAATTCAGTGGAGATTTCCTGCCATGCTTCGCGATTCATTGTCAATAAGATTCTAGAGCTTCTGGTCAATGCCGGGGCCCGTATTGCGGCGCCAGGAGAGTTCACGCGCCGTACTTTTGTCAATGGCAAGATGGACCTCGCCCAGGCTGAAGCTGTCGCAGATGTAATTGCTTCGCAAAGTGCTGCTTCTCATAGAGTTGCAATGAATCAGTTGAAGGGCGGTTTTTCTTCAGAGTTGAAAGTGCTGAGGGAAAAGCTTCTGACAATGACTTCCCTACTGGAGCTCGAACTGGACTTCAGCGAAGAAGATGTGGAGTTTGCAAGCCGCAAGGAACTGGGGCAGTTGGTGGACGATTCATTGGCACATATCAGGCGTCTGACCGCATCATTCAGCCGTGGCAACGCTATCAAGAACGGTGTCCCTGTGGCGATTGTCGGGGCTACAAATACGGGGAAAAGTACGCTTCTCAATGCCCTGCTCGGGGAGGAGCGCGCGATTGTTTCGGATATTGCCGGCACGACTCGTGACACTATCGAGGAAACGCTGAATATCGACGGAATCCTGTTCAGATTCATTGACACTGCCGGAATCAGGGAAACTGACGAAACGATAGAGAAAATCGGCATTGACCGGACTTTCAAGAAACTTGGCGAGGCTGCTGTCGTGCTGGGGATGACGGATTTGTCGCGAGGCGAGGCGTCTGTGCTTGAGGATGCGGATTTCATTCTGTCCAAGGTCAATGAAATTGGCGGTGTGAAAAATGTCGGTACTGAGAACGACGGGTCTGAAACTGGCGGGGCACCTCTGGCTGGAACTGACGGAGCTTCTCTGGCTGAAACGGGCGGAACTTCTCTGGCTGAAACGGGCGGAACTTCTCTGGCTGAAACTGGCGGGGCATCTCTGGCTGAAACGGACGGAACTTCCCAACATGGTCATGGTGCCGGGCAGGAAAGGAAAGTGGTTATTCTGGTGAACAAATGCGATGTTGCAGGTGATTTCTACAGGGATGATAACGGTACTGGCTATTGTTCAGGCAATGAGTTGGGTAAGAATCTGGCCGAGATTGGTGGTAACAAAAATGTTACCCACAATAACAACATTGTTTCACTCATTGAAAATAAATACGATAACTGCAAAGTCATTGCAATCTCCGCGAAGACCGGAAAAGGGTTATCAACATTGACAAAAACACTCGGCGAAATAGGTTCCGAAATCACCGGCAGCACCGACGAGACCCTCGTGACCAACGTCCGCCACTACGAAGCCCTGGTCCGCGCCGCATCCGCTCTTGAGCGTGTCCGCGCCGGCCTCCATATCGCAACCCTCCCTCCGGACCTGATAGCCCAGGACCTCCGCGAAGCCCTCTATCATCTCGGCGAAATCGTCGGCGAAATCAGCACCGACGAAACCCTCGGGAATATATTTCGGAATTTTTGCATCGGCAAGTGACCTAAAGAAAAGAAAAGCATAAAAAGAGAAAATATAAATCCGTAAAGTGCAAAAAATCAATGATTTTATGAGAATTTGTATTTTCTCTTTTTCTTCATACTTTCTGCCTGTTTTCATATTTTTTTCGTAATTTTGTCCCCAGATTGTCCCCCGAAAGGGATGCAAGGGACAAAAATCTGTCCCCCCCCGAAGACAATGAATCACATCTCTCATTAAAATAGGAACAGGCTATGACTAAGAAAACAACAATCCAGAAAGAACCTGTAAAATTACGGGAAAAGAAGTTGGCAAACGGTAACGTGAGCTTGTATCTCGACATCTACAGAAATGGGAAACGTCAGAAAGAGTATTTGAAACTTTATCTGATCGATGCCACTACTCCGTTGGAGCGTGAGCAGAACAGACAGACATTGGCAACCGCTCAGGCTATAAAATCCAAACGCCTCATTGAAATGCAGAACGGAGAGTATTCTTTCACTCGCCAATTCAAAGAAGATACTCCCTTTTTGGAATACTATCGGAAGATGGTTGAAGAAAGACACAAGAATCCAGAATCTGAGGGAAACTGGGGTAACTGGAGGAGCTGCTTGCGTTATCTCGAAATCTATTGTGATGAGAAAACCACATTCAAAGATATTACTCCGGAGTTTATAAACGGCTTCAAGGATTTTTTGAACAATGTGGAAAAAGACACTCACAAGCGTACCGGTCCACGTAGGGAAAGGGATGTGTTTCAAGGCTTGTCCCAAAACTCAAAAGTCTCTTATTTCAATAAGCTCCGCGCCTGTATCAACCAGGCTTACGATGAAAGAATCATACCTGTAAATCCTTTGCGTGGAATCGAGGGATTCAAAGCCGCAGAAGTAAAGCGTGACTATCTGACCTTGGAAGAGGTAAAACAGTTGGCTGCTACCCCTTGCCGCTATCCTATTCTAAAAAGAGCTTTCCTCTTTTCATGCCTGACCGGACTTCGTAAAAGCGATATTCAGAAACTCACATGGAGCGAAGTTCAAAAATTTGGAGATTACACGAGAATCGTCTTCAAACAAAAGAAGACTGGCGGACAAGAGTATCTTGACATTTCCTCACAGGCAGAAAAATACCTCGGTGAAAGAGGCAACCCGGAAGATCCCGTCTTTACAGGATTTACATACGGAGCTTGGACTTCATTGGAATTACAGCGTTGGAGCATGGCTGCCAATATCAATAAAAATTTGACCTTCCACTGCGGCCGCCATACCTTCGCTGTGCTTATGCTTGATTTGGGAGCGGACATCTACACTGTATCAAAACTATTAGGGCATAAAGAACTGGCGACCACGCAAATTTATGCAAAGGTGCTTGACAAAAACAAGCAGAATGCCGTATCATTGATTCCAGATATTGATTAAATCCCGTGTTTATGACAAGGCAAGAAGCCGTTATAAAGATAACGAAGATTACCCGAATCGTCGGTGAAATGAAAAGTCAATTGGATTTGGATGATGAAATCGAATTTGAAGCACTTGACTCTTCGTGGATGAATATCGGGAAATGGGCGAATGAGATTTATCAATATATGGAACAAGCCCCCTCTCCTCTTTTGGCAAACCTTATAACAAATAACGAATTTACCGTCCCGGTCGTAAACTATGTACAAAGTCACAGACAGGAAATTGATTCTGCATACGTCAAGGTTATTGACTGTTATGCGAACAATATGCAAGCGTTGCTGTCACTTTGTAAAAGGCAAGAAGAGGAGGTGAAAGGCGAATATAAAGATTTGATTGAGCCTTTAGCCAATGAACAGGTGGCTACATTATTACAAAGAGCCATACACACAGGTCTCTTGGATGAACACTATCAGCCGATGCCGCAAACGAAGCCGCTGCAACTGAAAGTGATAGCCTATGCTGTATCTACCATCTGCAAACTTCCCAGCACCTACATCCTTTTTGAAAAGCAATGGAAAAGGGAAAATGGAAAGCGATTCAGCACTTGGCGTGTTCCGAGACACAATACGGGACTTTACGAAACGACCAAAGCCCTCTACCAGGAAGTTGACTTTACTGAATTTGAGCCAACGCATCAGACAGAGACATTCTACACACCACAAAGTGAAGAAGATATAGCAGTGCTGTATCAAGATTTAGTGAAATACGGATACATCGCACCTGACACTGGCTTGAAAACATTTGTCGGAATTTTCAATAAAAAGACATTCAGCAAGCCGGTAGAATGGATTAAAACGCAACGGCAGTTGTCCTTTTTCGTATATCAGGCATTTTACAAATTCAACAAGAAGGATTTGTGGGTAAAAGGAGAATGTTGTTTCAGCATAAACGGACACACTCCGCACAAAGCTTGTTTTGTATCAGGTTACAGTTGGATTAAGCGAACCGGATGGTTGGATAGGTATGATGTTAAATTAAAGACTATCTGTGATAAGTTCAACCACATTGAAAATACGTTCAATGAAAAAACTTCTGATGAACGGCTCATTCATACGAGCAAAGTTGTATTTTACAGTCCGAATAGCGAAGATGAGATACATTTAATGTTCTCCGCCCTACTTGGCGGTGGATATATCTCCTCCGACACCACATTTGCCGCATTCAAAGGTATTTTCGATGAAACGGTATTTGAACATCCTATAGTATGGATGAAAACACAGACTTCACTTATGTACTTTGTACATTTGGCCTTTAAGCAACACAATCCCTATGATGTATGGGTAAAGTGCGTAAACTGCTTCCGCTTGCAAAATGATAAAGTGCCTAACAGAGAAAGTATGGATAGTAATTTTCGTTTTATAGTCAAAAAAGGATTGATGGACACATACGATATTCAACTAAAAACCATTGCTGATAACTATCTTAGCACTCAAAACAAAAACGCCATCAACGCAAAGGTGGCAAACAACAATACTTAAAATAATGTTTTATGTCAAAGAAATTATCTTTGCACCTCTCTCTTTTTGAAAAGAGCGATGCGAGGTTTCCAATGGACTCCTGCGCAGACCGGTAAAGAAGGGCTATTCCGGTTGGTTGAGCAAGCCCAAAAGTCTTACAAAGACGAAGTCACCACACGGCAAAAAAGTTACAGGCGATACGTGCTTGACTTTACCCATTCACATCGGTTTCACGATGCGATTGATGCCTGGAGCAAAAATGAACATCTAAAGAATTATCACACGGTAATAGAGCTTCTGAGAAAGCATGAAATTTTGATTCGCAAACATTTCGACCATGACCTATTGGACGAAAATGGGATCATAAAACTTCTGAACGAATTTTACGCCATTGACCTGTCGGAATCCACTACCGAGTCCGACAACAGCAGTCCGGGGAATCATATTCAGACCATTCAGAATACCAACATCAAACCTTTACTTGACAGATATACTCTGGACCTCATTGTGCAACTTGCCAATGAGGTCTGTTTGTTTAAGGAAGTTTTGGATGTAGACAATGTTGCCATTTGTTATGCAGCAGACAGATTGCAGACTGTGACTTCAAGAAACAACAGCAAATTGGTTTTATTGTTGGATAAACTGGCTTCACACGATGTGATAACCTATAACTGGCAATCGGTAATTGCCCAAAAACATCTTGTCATCAGTTCTTCAGGGAAGAAATTACTGACCCAACACGATATGTCATCAACCCTCAATCGGATAAAAGACACCACTCCCAACGCCATAGATAAGCAGTTTTTGGCAATCATAGACAAGTATATCACTCTAATCAAAAACAAAGAAGTATAACAAAGGAATAACAAATTGTTGAGAGTTGTATTGAGAATTGTGTTGATACTCAATAATCTCAACATAATCAAGCGAATATACTCATCTACCTTTGCCCTCCGTAATCGATTACTCACGGAGGGCATACCTCCCATTGTCAAATTTAACAGCATCAATCAATGAGACATCGAAGAACAACAAATGAAAATAAGATGCTCTCCAAAATGGAGAACATGATTTCGATGATGACAACGGAGAAACCTTTTGAACGGCTCCAATCGTTAGAACAAAAGATCAACGAAGTGGATAAAATCCAGACCATCGAGAATTACATTGCACAGCTGAAAGAGCGTATTTGGGCAGTCAAGGAAGTGCTGACTACCGCTGAAGCTTCTGCTTATCTCGGTTTGTCCGAGAGTTATATCTACAAACTCACTTCTCTCAAGCAAATACCACACTACAAGCCAAACGGCAAATTGGTGTATTTCAACAGAAAGGAACTTTGCAGATGGGCAATGAGAAATCAAGTACAAACAATAGGGCAACCTGCTGCTATAACAAAAGAAGAATTATGAATAGAAAAGAAATAGACTTACTACTCTCCCGTATCGAAGGATTGAAATCATTCCTCGAAAACAACTCCTTGGAAAATTTTCAGCAGGAAATTCTGAATGTTGAAAATTACCTGAAACGATTCGGTTCTTTGGCCGAACTGCTATCCCATCTTGAAAATGTAGAAAAGATAGCTTATGCCGCAAAAGAGTTTCTCAATATAGACGAGGTAGCCGCCTATCTACAAGTGTCCAAAGGCTATGTCTATAAGTTAACCATGCAGAAAGAACTTACCGTGTATAAGCCGAATGGGAAAAACATATTCATTCTCAGGGATGACCTGAACCGATGGATAAAGCGCAACCCCTGTTTCTCCAATGCAGAAATAGAAAGGCAAGCCAATGTCATCGCTTACACATTGGGACAAAAAAGTAAGAACAAACCAACAAAAGGAGGGAAAAAATAATGCAACCTGATATGATACAACCCAACAATTATCGGATAGACGAAGCCAAATATAAGTCTTTATTGAAATATATACGGCTGAGTGTTACCGAAAAATATGAGTTTCCACAGGAAATCGTACAAATAGACGGCGTTACCATTGCTACAATTGGGAATTTCAGTGCTTCCACCGGCAAACCCAAAAGCAAAAAGACATTCAATGTCAGTGCCATTGTCGCATCTGCCCTTTCCGGAAAGGAAGTCCTAAAATATAAGGCAGAACTGCCGTCTTGCAAGAATCGAATTCTATATATCGACACAGAACAAAGCAAGTGCCATTGCCACAAAGTGCTTCATCGAATCCTCAAACTGGCAGGATTGCCTACTGACCAGGAAAATGACAACATCCAATTCTTGGTTCTGCGTGAATACACTCCTGACCAAAGGAGAGATATTATACGATGGGCACTCCACGAAGAGCAAAACATCGGGCTCGTAATCATTGACGGCATCCGTGATTTAATCCATGACATAAATAGTCCCAGTGAATCTCTTGACATAATCAATGAACTGATGAGATGGTCAAGCTATTACGAGCTACATATCCACACCGTCTTACATTTAAACAAAGGCGATGACAATACCAGAGGTCATATAGGAACAGAACTGAACAATAAGGCTGAAACTATCCTGCAAATATCAAAAAACAATGAAAATGGAAAAATCAGCGAAGTAAGAGCCATGCACATAAGGGACAGGGAATTTACACCTTTCGCATTTGAAATCGGAGAAGACTCTCTCCCTCACTTGGTAAAAGAACATCAATTCAAAAAGAACAAAATGGACAGACTGGCTTCCTATATAGATATGACCGAGCAGCAACACCGAACCGCCTTGGAAGTAGCCTTTGAAGAATGCGCGGAATATGGCTATCAATCTTTGCTTGAAGCTCTTAAAAAGGGATATGAGAACATTGGGTATTCAAGAGGAAGAAACACATTGGTAAACTTGTGTAAGTTCCTGTTGGAAAATCATGCCATTACAAAAAACGGTCGCACCTACTCCTATAATAGTTCATTCCATCTCTAAGCAGTATGGTTTAGTTTGTGGGTATATATAAGTAAACCATACTAAAATGAATATAAAAGAAGCGAAACAGATACGACTCGTGGAATATCTGCGGATAATAGGACATTCCCCGGTCAATGCGCGCGGCTGCCAGTATTGGTACCTTTCCCCATTGCGAGAGGAACGTACCCCCTCGTTCAAGGTCAACGATAATTTGAACGAATGGTACGACTTTGGGCTTTCTGCCGGAGGTGACATCATAGAACTGGGAAAACACCTTTATCGTACTGGCAATGTAAGTATGATATTGCTCCGCATCAGCGAGAATGCTATTGGCGTACCTTTTCAACAGTTACAAAGCCGGAGTGTCCGTCCTTGTCCTATCGAGGAAGAAATGGAAAACGTGGAAGTAAGAGAACTGAGCCACTATGCCCTGTTGTCTTACCTCCGTTCCAGGTATATCAGCGAGAATATCGGCAGGCTGTATTGCAAGGAGATTCATTATGAGCTACGCAAAAGACACTATTTCGCCATAGCCTTTGAAAACAAGACCGGCGGTTACGAGGTGCGCAATCCTTACTATAAGGGATGTATAAAGGGGAAAGACATATCCGTCATCAGGTATAACAAGGATATAATCCAAAATCATGTCTGCGTGTTCGAGGGCTTTATGGACTTCTTGTCTTACCAAGAACTTCATAGAAAAGGAGACTTTCATGTCTGTATCGACAGTCCTACCGATTTTCTTGTGATGAACTCAGTCAGTAATCTGAAAAAGTGTCTTGTGGAACTGGAACGGTACACCGTCATCCATTGCTATCTGGATAATGACCTTGCCGGGCGAAAAACAGTCGAAACCATTGCCGGACTTTGCGGCAACCGGGTAACTGACCATTCGGAATGTTATTATAACTACAAAGACCTCAATGACTATCTGAGAGGCAAAAGGCGTTAGTCTTTGTCTTCCCTTTGATAGGAATATAGTATCCACGAAAGGCTCTCCGCACAGGAGGGATTTTCGTGGATATGTGTGTAAGTAAACCTGGTTATGGATTTTTCCTACTATCTATTTGGCTATAATCTCCCAATAGCCGGTCTTAGTAGAACCTACCCTCTTAATAACATTCAATTCCTGAAGCTGCTTCATTGTTTGGGCGACCCACCTTCTTGAATAACCTGTCAGATTAGCAAGGTCTGTCATGGTTACTTTGGGATTGATTTGTATTTGTTCCAAAATTTGTAGTGCAGTTTCTGGTGCAGTTTGTAGTGCAGTTTGTAGTGCAGTTTTGAGTGCACCTCGCCTTGATGCCTTCACGGAAGCATCTTTGTTGGCTATGTCGGCTATTATATTGCCGGCTGCTTCATGGCAAGGAATCGTGATGCGAAAGAATGTGCGGTCTTCATCCGTGACAACAGTTGCACGAGGAGAACCGTTATTCTCCAATACATTTTGTATGGTCGGAATACCTGTAGAACGCCCTTCGGTCATATCCAGTTCTTTAAGATATTCTCCCAAGCGACGGTTGCGATAACGTTTTGAAACAAGAATCTCACAACGGGAAATGTCAGCGGCAGATATACTTCGATCCGGACCACCCACATTTTGAATGGTAATACTATCCGGCTCTACTGTTATTACGACAGGTTCCCATTCCCGATAGTCACGATGATAAAGCGAGTTCGTGACACTTTCTTCCAATGCCTGATAAGGATAAGTATAGAATTTCCTGCTGCGATAGTCATTCTCCGGTTTGATGATACTCTGCATCACGAGCATACGCTTCAAGTATTCCAAGGTGCGGTCTATAATCTGCGGAACAGAACCTGTGATGACTGCTCCTTCGTAAAGGTTACTCGGATTATTCAGCCTTCCTTCAGGGAAATAGACAATCTCCACCTGTGTCCGCTTGAAAAATTTGCTTGGATTCTCACAGAACATCATGGCTGCCACGTTTCTCAGCATACGGTTTTCCTTCGGGCCGACAAACAAGTCCATCTGCTCCAGAATCTCTTGCAGTGGTCTGATGTTAATCTCGCTTGCCAGTTTGCTTCCGACTTTCACCAGGTATTCACGCAAAAGCAAAGCGGATATGTCTTCCAAACGAATGTCAGGGTTGCCCCTTTCATCAAATGGCACACGACTGGCAAGTTCGCGAAGTTCATCCAACACCTCACCTTTGGCGATAATGCTGCTTGTTCCACTGCGGATATAGAAGTATTCCTTGGAACCGTTCTTTGCCGTTACATTCTCCGGAACAGAATACGGACGGTTAATCCCGGCAGGGCACCATATTACGAGTACAGTCTTACCGTCCACTTCCTCCGTGCTTGTCCGAGGCATATAGTACGGGGCTATCTTGTTATTATAGCCGACCATATCCTGAAGGATGTTATCAATCTCTTCAATGGGTATTCCTTCAACAGGCCGAATGGCAACTCCGGTTTTGTCGTCAGTGTCAACGCCTACCACGATATAGCCGCCACCTAAATCGTCAAAATCATTTGCGAAAGCGCATACGCTGTGGTATATGCTCACCGGATTCCAACCTTTCTTAAATTCAATCCGATTGGACTCTATCCTCTGTTTGTTCAGCAGGTCGTCTATGTTGATAGCAAGTGCCATAATTATTTATCCGCTTAATGGTAATTGTCCTCTGTTCGTCTTTCAAAATATATATGGCAGTTTTGCGTTTTGTCTTTTATTACCACAAACACCTTGAAAATCTGTTGCAAAGTTAATGATTTTGCACGAGTTGAGCAAAGAAACGGGTGATTGGTTTAATAGTCATTGATGAATAAGAGACTTTCATCCTATCTTCTTATGGAAATCAAAAAAGACATAAAGCCAAGCAAAGCGGTCATCTTTCATCCTCGTCTTAATCCGGCTCGTATTTCGGTTCAAAATTGCGGTAGTTTGACACTTTAAAATCCAAAAAAAGTCAAAAATATTTGATAGAGTTCGTCCAGAACTCTTTTTTTTGTCAAATTTATTTTCT
>ERZ857965.39-NODE-39-length-203149-cov-10.561188_pt1 | contig 203149 bp, 181 predicted proteins | sample MGYA00519758_ERZ857965 | MGnify/ENA primary metagenome ERZ857965 (study PRJEB31778, sample SAMEA3449381) | human gut metagenome | biome: human gut; feature: human-associated habitat; material: faeces | place: United Kingdom | collected 2010/2012 ...
CACGTTTAGTCTTCGAAGCAATGAACGTCCAAGACTAAACGTGTCTCAGAATCCCAGCAATGTTAAGCCGCAGTTACCGCCGAACCAGACATTGTCACCGATAGTGATGGGCTGGCCGCTTACATAATTTGCTATCCTGGTTTTGGAATCCATTGGATGACTGACGGTGTAGAGACAGGTCTGTGGTCCCATCAGACAGTTATCACCGATGGTGATCGGTGCTGCATCCAGCATGACACACTGGAAATTGGCGAAGAAATTTTTGCCGACATGGATATGAAAACCATAATCGCAGTGAAATGGTGGTTTGATAAAAATATCATCGTCGCAGTCGCCGAATAATTCTTTTAAAAGCGAGAGACGAAGCTGATCTTCATCTTCGGTAGTTGCATTAAATCGGTCGGCAAGTCTGCGGGCGTGCTTTTTTAGTTCGCCGATTTTTGCGTCACTGTTCCAGAACATTTCACCGGCTTCCATTTTTTCAAATTCAGTACGGGTATCTTTTTCCAGCTCCATGATGCAGTCACTTAAATTCTGTAAATGTTCACTTGTCTCATCAATAAAAATCTCAAGGTATTGGCTTACATCCATATCACTTTACCCCCACATTCTTTATTATTGCCTGTGCAATTTCAGTCAAAGGAACAATCTCATCTGCTGCACCTGCCTCAGCAATGGCTTTTGGCATTCCATATACCACACAGCTTTTTGCATCCTGTGCGATCGTATGCACCTTTTTATGCTTCTGTAATTCTATAATTCCCTGTGTGCCATCCGCTCCCATTCCTGTAAGAATGACACAGACAATCTCATCATAAGCACAGTCATTTAAGGATTCATACGTCACGTTCGCACATGGCTTCAAGCCTCCGATCGGAGCTGCATCACTCAATGTGATCTTGTGTCCGCCACCCGGCATCTTCTTTACCAGCATATGTTTGCCACCCGGTGCGATATATACCGTACCTTTTTGCAGGACATCTCCTTCCTGTGCTTCCTTTACGGAAACCTTGCTGACTTCATTTAAGCGGTCCGCCATGGTCTTGGTAAATCCTGCCGGCATATGCTGCACTAAGACCATTGGTGCATTCATTTCTTTTGGAAGAAATGGAATGACACTCTGTAATGATTTCGGTCCGCCGGTGGAACATGCAAGTGCGATCAGTCTGTCTCCGGATACATTGTGTGACACTCTTGCCGGTGTTCTGACCGGTTGTGTTCCGGTAACCGGCTTTATGTCCGGCATCCTATGCACATTTTGCTGTGTCTCAAATACGGCTCTTAAGACTCCTAAAAGCTGCTCTTTGAACGGATTGCCTTTTGCCTCAATGATATTGGATGGTTTTGGAACAAAATCAACTGCTCCGCGTTCCATTGCTAAGATCGTTGTCTGGGCATCTCGTGTTGTCAGTGTGCTGACCATGATGACCGTTGCTTTGATCTTATCTTTCTGCAGTTTTTCTAAAAGCTGCAGTCCATCCATCTTCGGCATATTAACATCTAAGATCACTGCATCATAACTGGTGGTCTTTAATCTTTCGTAGGCTTCTAACCCATCTCTGCAGACATCATTTGCCTGAAATTGTTTGTCCGTGTTAATTATATCACAGATGACCCTTCTCATGAGTGCAGAGTCATCAACAACCAGAATATTTCTCATACAATTATCCTTTTTCGTTTCTGCGTTTTTTGCGTTCTTCTTCAAAAATATATCGGATAATATCTTCCCTTACTTTATTATCCTCCATGATAAATTCTATCCTTGTCTCATATCTTGGTTCGCGATACTCTAATTTCTTCCATCCTACGATCCTGCCCTTGATATGGTACTGCTTATCCATATTATCCGAGATCAGTTCTAACTCCATCAAAACGAACTGGTTCGCTTCAAATTTTTCTTCGGAAACAAATCTTGCTCCGCCTCCGCTGATATCTAAGATGGTTGCCCGCTTCTCTTCTTCGTCCGGTACCCCCTGTATGTGTTCTAGCAGTTTTTCGGTGTCTCTTTCCTTGGATTCGTTTTCGGCGATCCGGTAATATTTCATATCCATGACACATGGAAAACGATAATATTCCCTTCGCTGAAACTTGGCAAGCTGTGTCTTTAATTCTACTTTTAACATGTAGATATTGTTAGACTTAAACCGCTCTTTTACCTGTCCAATGGCACGGTACAGATTCTTCTCTGCATAAAATACGAACTCAAATCTGACTCCTAAATGTAACAGCACATACTTACCTTCCTCGATCGGCATGGAAATGTCAATATCCCCATTTTCATGGATTTCCTGTATCCTGCTTGTATAGACATGCGCTACTTCCCCCGTGCTGCCCTGTCTTTCTATCTTTTGTACTGCCTTGATCTCTACTTTGTTTCCCGGACGTAAAATATCTGAAACCATCTCTTCACCTCATATATCAGTCTATTTTCTGGTTAAAATATTAGAAAAGAACTGCGAAAATCCCCTTCTCATTATAAATTGCTCCTGCTCCTCATTGACCAGATTATTTGCCAATACTCTGAATGCGTTAGATATATTGGACTCCGGTGCCATAAGGGATACGGTCTTTTGCTGCCGTACTGCTTTTTCTATCACTGCATCCTGCGGTATCATGCCAAAATAATGCAGTGTTCCATGCAAAAACTGTGATACAACAGACTCTAACTTATCGTATACCAGCTTTCCTTCCTGTACGCTGTTCACTTTATTGGCTACCACATGTATCTGTATCCCGTTCTTGATAAATCCCGGATTCCGGTACAATGCTTTTAGCAGTGAATAGGAGTCTGTCAAAGAGCTTGGCTCCGGTGTTGTGACCAGGATCACTTCAGGACTTGCGATCACAAATTCCAACACACTGTCCGATACTCCTGCTCCTGTATCGATCAGTATCACATCTGCAAGCTCATCTAATTTTGACAGGCTGTGTACCAGATAGGAAATCTGGTCCTTGGTCAGATTGTTCATCGTCACAATTCCGGACCCCCCCGAAATAAATCCGATATCCATCGGACCCGGTGTGATGATCTCGCGTATATCCCTGCCCTGATAGATCAGGTCGCTCAAATTATATTTTGGTATTGCTCCAAACATTACTTCCACGTTTGCAAGACCTAAATCTGCATCAAAAATGATAACTCTCTTCCCCAACTTCCGTAACTGAACTGCCAGATTCACAGCAACACTTGATTTTCCGACACCGCCTTTTCCACTGGTTATGGTAATCACTCTTGCTTTCGGCGTCATTTGCTGATTCTGCAGTTTAATCACATTTCTGATTCCCTCTGCCTGATCCATGCGTTACTTTCCTCCTAACAGATTCTTTACGATTTTCTGAGTGTCAAAAATCTCAATATCATCGGGTACATTTTGTCCGTTGGTAATATAGGACAGCTCCGCATCGGAATATAATTTTACATTCAGCAGATTTCCATAAGTGGATGTCTCATCTAACTTCGTGAAAATGATCTTGAACTCTGATATTTCTTTGTAAATATCAATAATATCAAGTAAGTCTCTGTATTTCGTTGTCGCACTTAATACCAGATATACGGATTTATCGTATGCCTCATCCACGCTGTCGATCAGCTCTTTGATATCCTTTCTCTGGCTTTCACTTTTGTGTGAGAATCCTGCTGTATCTACCAATACCAAGTCATAGTCCTCGACATTGGCAATTGCCTGGTTCATCTCTTCTGCAGAGTAAATGATCGTAAACGGCTCATTTAAAATGTTTGCATAAGTCCGCAGCTGTTCTGCTGCTGCGATACGGTAAGTATCTGCTGTTAAAAATGCAACCTTTTTTCCCTGCTCTACCTTATATTTTGACGCAATCTTAGCGATCGTGGTAGTCTTACCCACTCCGGTTGGTCCGATGACAAAGACGACTTTTGGCTTAGAGCCGCTTAGATCGATCGGTTTGGGCTGACCAAATTTTAAGATCAGCTTCTGATATACATTAGATAGAATATAATCCACACTGTTTCCGGCTTTCATAATATTCTCTAATTCATCGATCACCTGATTTGCATATTTTTCACTGACATCATTATCTAACAGTGTCTTATAGAGCATTTTGATAAAATGAAAATTCTCTGCTCCTGCCTTGCTCTGTTCCTTTTTTGTTATCAGCGGTTCCTCATTTTCTTCCGGGTGATGTTCCTCTTCTGAAAACCGGTGTTCGATCATGTTCTGTAAACTGTTCAGACGTTCCTCAATCCCATTGGTGTCTGCCTTATTTTCTTTCAGTACGGATTCAAACATATCCACTGCCTTTGCAGGCTCCGGCTCTTTATGCTCTACCGGCGGCACCTGGATTGGTTCATCCGCAGTCAGATTGATCTGCTCATGCATTTTAAACGGAGAATGAAAGGCTGCCATCGGTGTTCCCTGCTCGGTCTCTTCTTTGGCTGCCGTTACCTCATAGGTTGTCTGCTTGAACAGTCCTAAAAAGCCTTTGCTTTTGATCGTGCGCACATTCATGATCACAACGTCCGCACCCATTTCCTGTCTTGCTTTTTCTTTTGCTTCTTCCTCAGTCTTTCCCTGAAACTTATTAATTGTCATTAGTCTGTCACCATCCCAACTGACTGCAGTTCTACATTAGAATCCACCTCATTGTAAGATACTACAATCAAATCTTTAAAATATTCCTCTGTCAGTTTCTTAAAATACATTCTCACGATCGGAGATGTAATGATAATCGGACTCTTTCCAAGATTCTCTAACTTTGCGATCTCTGTCTCAACAGAATCCATAATTGCTTTTGTTTTTTCCGGATCCATCGTCAGATATGCTCCCTGCTCGGTCTGCTTTACAGAAGACATGATCTCCTGTTCTACTTTCGGATCCAGCGTTACGACACTTGTAACCTCGTTTGCCGGAAAATATTTATTTGAAATTGCCCGCTTGAGGCTCTGTCGTACATATTCAGTCAATACATCGGTATCTCTTGAAGTCGATGCATGGTCTGCTAATGTCTCAAAAATGGTCAGCAGATCTCTGATGGAAATTCCTTCGCTAAGCAGATTCTGCAATACCTTCTGAATCTCTCCAAGTCCTAAAAGTTTTGGTATCAGCTCCTCGACTAATGCCGGATTGCTCTCTTTGATATTGTCTACTAAATTCTGTACATCCTGTCTTGTTAACAGTTCTGCAATATGGCTTCTGATGACTTCCGTCAGATGTGTTGCAATAATAGACGGTGGGTCAACAACGGTATAACCCAGACTCTCCGCCTTTTCTCTCTGTCCCTCTGTGATCCAGATCGCAGGAAGGTGGAAGGACGGCTCAAAGGTCGGGATACCGGAAATCTCTTCTGTAACATATCCGGGATTCATTGCCATATAGTGGTCAAACAGGATCTCTCCCTCTGTAACCTGTATGCCTTTGATCTTAATAATATATTGATTCGGATTTAACTGAATATTATCTCTTAATCGGATAATTGGCACAACAGTACCAAGTTCTAACGCAATCTGCCGCCGAATCATAACCACACGGTCTAACAGGTCTCCACCCTGGTTGACATCGGCTAACGGAATGATTCCATATCCAAACTCTAACTCGATCGGGTCTACTTGTAACAGGGAAACCACATTCTCCGGTCTTCGTATCTCGTCGGCTTCCGTCTCTTCTTCCGAGACTTCTTCCTCTATGCTTTCAATGCCCGCAGTCTGCTGCATTTTTCTTCCTACCACAATATACATTGCACCAAACGGAACAAACAGGATTGGATTTAAAGGTGTTACAATTCCTAAAAAGATCAGGGTTGCTCCTACGATGTATAATACCTTTGGAATTCCAAAGAGCTGCTTGATCAGCACCTCTCCAAAGTCTGCCTCTTTCGATGCCTTGGTAACTAAAATACCGGTGGAAAGAGAAATGACCAGAGAAGGAATCTGGCTTACTAAACCATCACCAATGGTCAGAAGTCCATACTGCTGGATCGCATCTGCAAATGGCAGTCCCTGACGCATCATACCCATGGCTGTTCCACCAATTAAGTTGATGAATGTAATGATCAGTCCGGCAACTGCATCTCCCTTTACATACTTCGTAGCACCATCCATGGCTCCGAAGAAGCTGGATTCTGCCTGAATCTTCTCTCTTCGTTCTCTTGCCTGTTTTTCATTGATCGTACCGGTATTCAGGTCGGCATCGATCGCCATCTGTTTACCCGGCATTGCGTCCAATGTAAAACGTGCCGTTACCTCAGATACACGCTCGGAACCTTTATTGATAACGATAAACTGGATCAGTACCAGTACAATAAAGATAATGCCTCCGATGATCATATCACCGCCACCAACGAAACTTCCGAAAGTCTCTACGACATTACCCGGATCTCCGGTTGTCAGGATCAGACGTGTGGAAGATACGTTCAGAGAAATTCTGAACAGTGTGGTAAACAGCAATAACGTTGGGAAAAATGACATCTCTAAGATTTCCTGTACAAACAGTGCATTGAACAGGATGATCAATGCGATGGAAATGTTGACCATCAGCATAACGTCTAATAAGATGCTCGGAATTGGTATAATAAAGAAAATAACCGCACAGAGCAGATATGCTGCGATTCCTAAATCCGCTTTTTTCATGGTTATTTTCCTCCTTCCGTCTTAATTAATTCTGGTTTTTCATATGATATACCATTGCTAACACTTCTGCAACTGCCTGATAGAGTTCCGGCGGAATCTCCTGTCCGACATCTACCGTCGCATAGAGTGTTCTTGCAAGTGGTTTGTTTTCTACAATTTCAATTTGATTCTCTTTTGCGATCTCTCTGATCTTCATTGCGAGATAATCTTCACCTTTTGCTAGTACAACCGGTGCTTTGGCAGTCTCGCTGTCATAGGAAATTGCAACGGACAGATGCGTCGGGTTGGTAATAACGACATCTGCTTTTGGGACATCCTGCATCATACGGCGCTGGGACGCTTCGCGCATCCTGGACCTCTGCCTGCTTTTGATCTCCGGATTTCCCTCCGTATTCTTGAACTCCTCGCGTACCTCCTGCTTCGTCATCTTCATCTCTTCATTAAAACGATGCTTCTGGTATGCCCAGTCCAAAATACCTACGATCAGATACACCAGACTGATCCGCAGTCCCGTATCTATAATGATCGTTCCGCAGAGCACAATTGCCTGTGATAACGGAATCTCATACAGGATAAACAGATTATCCTTCTGCTTATTTACACAACTATATGCAACATAAGCGATCAGTGCGATTTTTAAAATCGACTTAAACAGTTCAAAAACGGATTCTTTAGAAAACATCCGCTTAAATCCGCTGATCGGATTAAACTTGTCTAACTTTGGCTGCATCGGCTTGGTACTGACTTTCCAGCCCACCTGTACAATACTGACAACAAATGCAACGATCACTCCGACCGCTAAAAACGGTGCCATGATCTTAATGGACTCAATGATACTCATCCTAAAAAGCTGGTCAGCGGCATGGATGGACATTCCCTGTCCATTGCCCTTTACAATTTCCGGCATTTTATTATAAACTGCTGAAAATTCTTCTAAAAAGCCCTTGCCTACATACGATATAAATACTTTTAATACCAAAAACAGGGCAATCAGATCCATGGCGAAATTCAATTCCCTGCTCTTTGCAACTTTTCCTTCTTCTCTGGCATCCCGCAGCTTTTTTGCTGTGGCAGGCTCGGTCTTTTCACCGCCCGGACCATCTTTTGCAAACCATTGAAGATCATACTCTAAGTACCGTTTCATCTCTTCCAAATCAGTACATTCCTTCTATAAATGATACGATCAGCTTTTTCATTTCTTTAAACACAAAGTTTGAAATGCTTGGTAAAAGCCGAATGGTCAAAAACATAATTAAAAATCCTATCAGGATCTTCATCTGCATACCGATGGCAAACATGTTCATCTGCGGTGCAACTTTTGCCATAATTCCCAAAATGCAGTTCAGTATCATCATAACTGCAAAAATTGGTAAAATGATCCGGAATGCGATCACAAACAGATCTGTCATATAAGTTAAAAACGACTGGAACAGATGATCCCATTGAAACACCTGTCCATTGACCGGAATCAGTTTGTAGGAATCCACCACCGCATGCAGAATATAATGATGCATATCTGTTGCGATCAGCAACAGCAATAACAGATAATTATACAACTGACCGGTAATATTGACCTGTGTATTATTCATCGGGTCATACTCGGTTGCCATCGACAATCCGATTTCCATATCGATCATATTTCCCGCTAATAAAATAATGGAATTACAAACACTTGCCGCAAATCCTATGAGCAATCCTGTAATTCCCTCCCTGATAATGATAACGGCAAATCCAAATACACCTTCGTAATCAAGTGCAGGTCTCTCTAAAATCTGAAACAGCAGTATAGCAACCATTACGGAAAAACCAATTTTTACACGTCTTGGTGTATTATTGGTTCCATAAAATGGTGCTACTGCCACAAAACTCGCAACTCTGACCACTATCATCAAAAAGTATTCAAATGTAACTAAAGAAAAACTCAAATTTACCATAACCGCTTAGCTTAAGAATACGCCGAAATTCGACCACAAATCTGTAATATACTCTGTTAGCTGTGTCAGTATCCATGAACCAAAAATCATCATTCCTACAAATACGGCAAGAATCTTCGGCACAAACGTAAGGGTCTGTTCCTGTATGGATGTCACCGTCTGAAAGATACTGATGATCAGACCTATGATCAATGACACCAATAAGAGCGGAGCCGATACCACGATGATCGTATAAATTGCCTGACTCGCAATATCTAAAACTTCTCCCTGTGTAATCATTCTCCTCACTCCTTTTATCTATCTGTCACATAAACGTTTTTACCAGATTTCCGATTACCAGATCCCATCCATCCGCTAAAATGAATAAGAGAATCTTAAATGGTAAAGAAATGGTTGTCGGTGGAAGCATCATCATACCCATGGACATCAATACGGATGATACCACCATATCAATGACAATAAACGGAATATAAATGATAAATCCTATAATAAACGCCTGACGGAGTTCACTGATAATAAACGCCGGTATTAAGACGGTGTTTGTAATTTCTTCCTTGTCTTCATAGGTTACGTTTGCAATTTCACAAAACAGGTTAATATCTTTTACCTGTGTCTGACCAAACATAAACTCCCGAAGCGGTTCCATTCCTATCTCTAATGCTTCTTCCTGCGTAATCTCCCCGGCATCTAATGGTTTGATCGCTTTTTCATTGATCTGCGTAAACACCGGTGACATGATAAACAATGTCAAAAACAGTGCAAGTCCTATCAGAACCTGGTTCGGTGGAGATGTCTGCGTACCAATCGCACTCCTTAAAAAATGAAGCACTACGATGATCCTCGTAAACGAGGTCAGCATGATCAGAATCGATGGTGCTAATGTGATCACTGTTAAGAATAGCAGGATCTTAATCGGAGCTGAAAGGCTTCCACCATCATTGTTGTATGCAATGGAAAAACCATTGTTTACATCTTCTGCGGCATCAGGTACCGACTTTTTTTCACTCGTTGTCTTCGTACTGCTTCCCGCTGAAGTTGCATATGCCGTCTGTGTTGTACACATAGAAAGTGTCAACACCAGTACAACGGTCGCAAACACAACGGAAGCGATACAATACCACTTCTTAAATTTCTTCATCTTTTCTGCCTATTTCTTTGGCAGGCGTTCTTTGATTTTTTTCAGAATCTCCTGAAAGTTTTCTCCTGCCTCTGTCTGTTTTATCACTTCATAAGTATCCAGATCATGAAGCTGCTCTTTTGTCAGCGTTGTCAGCATGGTAATCTCATCTTTTCCAACACCAATGACCAAATAAACCTCACCGGCTTCAATAATCTGAATATATTTGTTCTGTGTCAGACGCAAAGTCTCAACGATCCGCAGATTCTTATTAAAAGATCTGCTCTTCTGATACCCTGCAATCCATTTCGTTGTAAAATATGTAATTGCCAGAACAAAAATGAAAATCAGCAGGACTCCCAACAACTGTATAAAACTGTCAAAACCGGAAGTCTTCATCTGTAATAAAATCATCCTTTAACCAACTACTTTTTTAACAGCCTCTAATACACGTTCTGCCTGGAACGGTTTTACAATAAAGTCTTTTGCTCCTGACTGGATCGCTTCAATAACCATTGCCTGCTGGCCCATTGCTGAACACATGATAACGGCAGCGTTTGCATCAGCCTCTTTAATCTTCTTTAATGCCTGGATTCCATCCATTTCCGGCATTGTGATATCCATAAGAACTAAATCCGGTTTTGTCTCATTATACTTTTCAACCGCTTTTGCTCCATTTTCTGCTTCTCCTGCAATTGCATACCCGTTTTTTGTGAGAATGTCCTTGATCATCATTCGCATAAATGCTGCATCGTCACAAATTAAAATACTCTTTGCCATAGTTTAATCTCCTTATTTTTCATTCTATTTGATAATTTCTGTAATTCTTACTCCAAAACTTTCTTCAATTACAACAACTTCGCCTTTAGCTACATATTTGCCATTGACTAATACATCAATCGGCTCACCGGCAATCTTATTTAACTCGATAATAGTTCCCGGTGCAAAATCTAAAATTTCCTGAATGGACTTGCTGGTCCTTCCTAACTCTACCGTAACCTCCAGTGGAACATCCATGATCAGATCAATGTTCTCTTTCTGGAATGCAGCGGACAAATCCCCCATAAATGGCTGGAACTGTGCCGGCTGTACATTGACCGGCTGACCCATCATTGGCTGGCTCATCATTTGTTGACCCATCATCGGCTGTCCCTGCATCGGTTGACCCATCATTGGCTGACCTTGCATTGCCTGACCCATCATCCCCTGATCCATCATCGGCTGACTCTGCATTGTCTGCTGTGGAGCAGGCTGCGGTGTCGGCTGTGGTTCCGGTTTTGCCTCCGGCTGTGGTGTTACAGATGCATTTGCTGCTGCATCCTGTTCCATGTTCTGTGTAATACTTGCACACATCTCTTTTGCAAAAGAGATTGGATACAACTGCATGATCGTACTGTTTACCAGATCGCCGATCTCCATTTTAAAAGAAATCTTAACAAATGGATTCTTTAGGAACTCATCAATAGTTCCTTCATCCACATTTTCCTGTAAATCTATTAAATCCGCATGTGGCGGGCTGATATCAATCTTCTTGTTCAGCATGGAAGATAGTGAAGTGGCTGCCGAACCCATCATCTGGTTCATTGCCTCACAAATTGCACTCAGGTGCAATTCTCCTAATTCTCCATCTGTATTTGTTCCATCACCGCCCATCATCAGGTCGGTAATAATCTTAACATCATTTTCTTTTAAAATCAAAAGATTGTTGCCATCGAGACCTACCGTATATGCAATTCTGATAAATACACACGGTCTCTCATAAGCCTCTACGATATCATCCCATGTTGCCAAACTTACAACCGGGGTTGAAATCTCTACTTTACGGTTTACCAGCGAAAATAATGTAGTTGCCGCGGTTCCCATGCTGATATTGGCTATTTCCCCAATCGCATCTTTTTCATTGTCTGTCAATGAAGTATTCTGTGTTGCATTTTCAGAACCCGTATCATTCAGTAATGCGCTGATTTCTTCCTGTGACAATATTCCATCCATTACTTCACTGCTCCTCTCTTATTACTGATGTAATTCTTACCGCATATTTATCTCCCGAGGAACCCGGTAGTGCAGTAAATTTTTTGATATTTCCAACAAAGACATCCAGTTCCTGATTTACTTTTGTATCAAGCCTGATAATATCTCCAACCTGCAGACCGGAAAAATCACTGACCGAGATCGTGCTGTTTCCAAGAACTGCTTTCATTGGTATCGGCGCTTTCGAGATCAATGTCTCGATCGCATCTACATATTGCTGTTCATCTTTATCCTGCATTGTGGAATACCAATACTTCGTATTCAGCTTATCCATAATGTCTTCTAATGTAAGATATGGCAGACAGACATTCATTAGTCCTTCCACATCTCCGATTTTTATATTGATCGTCACAATTGCTATCATTTCACTCGGTGAAATAATCTGAGCAAACTGTGAATTTGTCTCAATCCTCTCTAACCTCGGATGAATATCTACAACATTCTCCCATGGTTCATGAAGCAGATTAACACAGACGGTCAGAATCCTCTCTATGACCAGAAGCTCAATTTCCGAGAATTCCCTGGTCTTTTCTAACGGTTCCCCTTCGCCGCCTAACATTCGATCAACCATAGCATAACCCAAATTAGAGGCAATTTCCAATATGATATTTCCTTTTAAAGGTGCAAAATTAATGATTCCCAATAAAACCGGATTTGATAGTGCATTGGAGAACTCTGAATACGATACTGCCTCTGAGTTCATTACTTCTACCTGTATTGCCTTTCGCAGATAAACCGGAAGGTTTGTTGACAAAAGCCGTCCATAATGCTCAAAAATAATTTCCAACGTCCTCAGATGTTCTTTGGAGAATTTTGCCGGTCGTGCAAAATCATAATTTTTAATCTGTTTTTCGTCACTGTCTTTTATTTCTTCTGCATCCAGTTCTCCACTGCTTAATGCCTGCAGAAGATTATCAATCTCATTTTGCGATAAGACGTCGCCCATGTAAATCTCACCACCTGTCCGTCTTTTGTTTCCTATTCTTTACTGGCATGTCACGCTGGAGAATCCGACACTGACAATAAAGTCGGAATCAAACATCGTTCTGAGATTCTTTAAAATCTCATCCTGAACTGCCTGCTGGTCATCTCTGAACTCTTCATATGTATAGCTGGACACGACACTGTTGATCTCATTCTGGATCACACTTGCTTTTGTGGAAATTTCTTTTCCATAGCTCTTGTATCCTTTGTTCTTCGTATCCATGGAAATAGATGCTTTTAATACCACATAATGGTCTTTTCCATCTTCACCTTTTTTAAAGTTGATGGTCATCTCATTCTCTAAATCATAAGTCTCGATCTGCGCCATCGGCACGCTTGCAGCACTCTCGCCATTTGCACCATTTAACTCAAGATTGATTGCAGAGGCAACTGTCTCCACAAGCTGATTGGATTTCTTTACGGATGGTATAATCCCAATTGCTAAAATTGCTGTCAATATTGTATTTACCAACACCAGCGCCAGTATCAGGACTGACATTAAATTTTTCTTCATTGTTCTTCCTTTCTACTCTCCCTGTGCCGGAGAGTTATAAGAATTGTAAATCTTAACCTCCACACGTCTGTTGATCGCTCTTCCTTCCGGCGTGGAGTTATCTGCAACCGGAACATAATCTCCTCTTCCTGAGGATTTTATCAATCCCGGATCCAAATCCGTCTTTTCACGAATATAATCTGCCACTGTCAACGCACGATACATTGACAACACATCATTGTCTTCATATTTTTGATTATGGATTGGCACATTGTCTGTGTGTCCTTCTATATCAATCATATTTTTATCATACCGGCTTAAGATATTGCTGATCTTATCCACCAGTGGATATGCATCTTCGCGAATGTCTGCCGAACCGGAATCAAATAGCAGCGCTCCATTCAGAGTGATCAGAACATATTGGGCATTAAAGTCTACCTCTACCTGATTCTGTATTCCTTCTTCCTGTGCCTGTTGTTCCACCTGTTCTGCCATCTTTTCAGACTCATCTAACGCTTCCTGTTCGTAAGCCTCTTTGATATCCTCTTCACTTTCTTCCGTGTCCGTGGAATTTGCCTGCTTTTTATAATACTCATCTAAAAGTTCTAACTGACTGACACCGGCTGATATCATCTGTCCGTCACCGATAGATGCTCCTCCCGATGGTAATATACTAAAGCTGCTTTGCAGTGAAGCGATTACCATTTCGAATTTTTCTGCATCCACTGTAGACATTGAAAACAGCAATACGAAAAAGCAAAGCAGAAGATTCATCAGATCAGCAAACGTATTCATCCATGGTGCTGAACCCTTCGGTGGATCTTCTTTTTTCTGTCTTGCCACTATTCTTCACCTCCGGCTTCCCTTCCATCAGTTGAGAAGCTCTCTCTGACTCCAGGAGATAAGAACGATTTCAGTTTTTCTTCTATTACACGAGGGTTTTCACCTGCCTGTATGGAAAGCAGTCCCTCGACTGTAACCTCTTTCAGTCTGATCTCTGTTGCATTCATCTGTGCCAACTTTGTTGCAGTAGGTGTACAAAGCCAGTTTGCAATCATAGAACCATAGAATGTTGTAACAAGTGCAACTGCCATCTGCGGTCCGATTGTGGACGGGTCATCCATTTTCTGTAACATGTTGATCAGACCAACCAAGGTACCGATCATACCCCAGGCAGGACCTAACTCTGCCCATTTTTCCCAGACACTGATAACTCCTTTGTGCCGGTCCTCGATACAGTTTAAATCTGTCTCTAAAATTCCTCTTACCAGTTCCGGATCCGTACCGTCTACAACTAACATAATTCCTTTTTTCAGGAAATCATCTTCTATATCGGATGCTGCTTCCTCTAATGCAAGCAGTCCTTCCTTACGGGCTATATTTGACAGATTGATGATATTTCGGATTACTTCTCCGGTATCTGCTGTCTCATTCTTAAAAATCAGTTTAAAACCCTTCAATCCATTGATGAAGTCCGGCATCTGATTTGACATCATAACACCTGCTAACGATCCTCCAATGGTAATAAAAAGAGACGGGACATCCCAGAAGTTTCCAAACATTTGCACGCCACCGCTGGTTAACACGCCGACGATAAACATTCCAAAACCTAAAATCAGTCCTGCCAATGATGAAATATTCAATCTGTCCACCTACCTATTCCCATAATTTATGGCATATTTTACAGGATATATTTTCCTCAAAATTGCCATGAAAACCTTTATAAACATATTACTAGATTTTTTGTTTCTTGTCTACGATATTTAAAAGAATTTTTTGCTATTTATAAAATATTTTGTTAAAATACCGCAGACTTTGTCAAAATTTAGCAATATCTTTATTCCACTGATCTTATACAAGATATAGGGGAACGGTTCATTTCCGTTCCCCTATATCTGTTTTTTACTATCTGAGCATCTCACTCAGGGATTCTCAGTTATCGTTTCAGATTGATCAATTCCTCTAACAGTGTGTCGGATACTGTAATAATCCTGGAGTTTGCCTGGAATCCTCTCTGTGTTGTGATCATCTCCGTAAACTCTGAAGACAGATCTACGTTGGACATTTCTAACATACCGGTAGACATAGTTCCACCGCCTGCTGTAATATCTACACCGATACCATCGAACTCACCGGAGTTCAATGTTGTAGTATAACAGTTGTCTCCGACCTTCTCAAGACCCATTGCATTTGCAAACTGGGCTACGGCAATCTGTCCTAAGAGAATGGTATTACCATTGTCATAAGAACCATAGATCTTACCGTTAGTATCTACAAAGACTCCGATCATATCTCCTAATTTCTTACCCGTTCCGGTCTTTCCATCCACATCACCTTTATCCATTCCAATGGTAGAGCTTCCACCATTATCGAACCATTTAGTTCCGGTGAAATCAATGTCAATGTTCTCAAAATTACCACCTAAGGTGTCTTTTAAATTCAAAAATACATTGTCCTGACCGGTTGCACCGATATAATCAAAAACACCGTCATCCGGATTGAACTTCAGTGTATAGTTTGCACCGGATACATTGGCAGTTACCACACCGTTTGTCATAGTAATACCTGTTGCATAAGGTGATACACCAAACGCCTCTGCTAATGTCTTGGTTGTTCCACCCGGTACCTGAACATAGTTACCGCCGCCGTTATCGGCCACTTCTACTAAATTGCCTGCAGCTGCATCATAACGGTAATAAGTTGCATTGTATTCAAAAATGTTATTTGCTGCATCTACTGTTGTCCAGCCTGCACGCGGTGTGTAAGTCTTAGTCTGTGATTTTACGGCACCAAAAATATCTCCTAAGTAATCCGGATCATAAGTGCCTGTAACACTGTCATATTTTGTCTGGTCTAAGATAGACTTGTTTGTGGAATCTAAGATGTCTGTCAGCTCTACTGTATATTCTCCGGTGTCTCTGTTCGTTTCTTTGATCGCAAATTTTGCAACATAAGAATATCCAAGAGCATCGTAGAAGCTTAAGTTCATCGCCTGTCCTGCTTCACTGGTAACATCGGTACTGTTTTTATCTAAGACACCTTCACATCTGCCGTTCACCGTTGCTTCCGGTGCGGATGTCATATTCTTTTCACTCATAACGCGAAGTGCAGATACCGTATCTTTTCGGATATCTCCGGTGGTCGGATCTACCTGCCATCCCATAACGTTATATCCGGTAGATGTCATACAGAGGTTTCCTGCTCCATCTACATAAAAGGAACCAGCTCTTGTAAACTGCGTGCCGGAACCGTTACTTACAATAAAGAAACTGGTTGCGGAATTGGTATCATTGAGCTTGATATCAAAAGCTCTACCGGTTGTCTGGGATGCTCCTGCACCGGTAATATTAACAGATGTAGAACCGGTAGTAACACCAAGACCAATCTGCTTTGCGTTCACACCACCGGTACCGGTCAGTGCATTTGGTCCGGATGCTCCTGATAAATTCTGATACATAATCTCACTGAATGTTACGGAAGATGATTTAAATCCTACGGTATTTACGTTTGCAATATTGTTACCGATAACGTCCATCTTCGTCTGGTGTGTTTTTAATCCTGATACACCAGAATACATTGATCTCATCATAATGAATGACCTCCTATACTTTTTGCCGTAAACTGTCTTATCTGTCAGTCAAAGACATTAGCTTCCGTTAAGGTCCGGCTAAATAATTACGGCACCGTCGATATTTGTAAATATGTTGTCTGCTGCTTCTTTTTGATCCATCGCTGTTACCACGGTCTTATTTGGTACATTTACGATAAATGCTAAAGAATCCACGATGACTAATGACTCATTGATCCCCTTTTCACTCGCTTTTTGAACTCCCGATCTGAGCCGGTTATTCTGTTCGTCTGTCAGATTGATATTTCGGTTTTCCAAACGCATTGCTGCATGTTTTGAAAACTTCAATCCCTGTTTTTCTTTTAATATCTCTGCAAACGAAATCTCTGAACTCTTTTCCAGATTCTTTTGGTTTTTCGTTGTCAGAAACTGGTCTGTAACCTGCTCAATGGAAGAAAACGTATGATTGACACGGTTCATAAAACCATCTCCTTACTTTTCTCCTACTCACCCTTAGACGAATCCTCTGTATTGCCCTTCAAGGTTTTTAATTTTGCCTCTAACTGCTCTAGTGTCTTCACTGTGTCCGGTGAAATAAAAGATTTCTGATAGTCTGTCAGGCTGTCATATACAGTTCTTGCAGATTTAATCTTCTCTTCATCATAGATCGTCAGATTCTTTTCGGAAGGTAATGCCTGCACCATATTGGTAAAGGATTTTGCAACGGTTGTTGCTGTGTAGTAATCCGGGTCTGATACGGTATCTAAATCGTCAATATTATAAAGACTGTCATTAACAGAAATATATACTTTTCCGTTCTCTCTCATCACATACTCTACCATACCGTGATCGTAGGATGTCTCTCCTGTCTGGTTATTGGTTACTTTTACAAATACATATTTTCCAACTAAGTTGTATGCACTTCCCTCGGTCAGACTCTGATTCAGGTTCTGCATCTCTTCTAACTGTGAAAATGTAGCAAGCTGTGATATGTACTCTGTGTTATCGGTAGGCTCTAATGGATCCTGATACTGCATCTGCGCTACTAAAAGCTGTAAAAACGCATCCTTGTCTAAAGCTCCGCCTGCGGCATCACTCTTATTCTCTGTTGACAATGATGTATTCGATGCAGAAGAATCTACAAGCTTTCCGTTTTCAATCTGTTGGATAATTGCCATTTACATTCTCCTTTCTAAATTCTAGGCTGTGAAGTCCACGCTGTTTCCGTTGTCCCTCATGATCTTTGCAACTAACATTTCCTCTTCACTCATCAGTCCGGACATCTCATCTAGCTGATTCATGGAAATATTTCTTCTTGGACTCTTAGATGCCTGTTCTCTTTGCTCATCCTGTGCACTTCCCTGCTGGTTCTGCTCAAGGTTTCTTTCAAATTCATGACTGGCGATCGTAACTTCTACCGCCTCAACCTTGATCCCCTGCTGGTTCATGTTTTCTCGTAGCTGGATGGTCTGATTTTCTAAGGCTTCTTTTACAATCTCATTCTGTACGGCAAGATGTGCTGTAACCACACCTTCTTTAGCTGTAACCTGTACATAGATCTTACCTAAGTTCTCCGGATTGAGCTGCATCTCCATGGAAGTAGTATCTCCCTGATACATCACTCTGGTAAATTCACTGACCTGTCGGATGACATCTAACGTATTAAACACAACATTCTGTGGTACTGCCGTTGTCGGTGCTGCCGTAATATTGTCAGTTCTGATCGTCTGAACGGTCTGCTGGAACGTATGCTCCGTAAAAATGCTCTTCTCTGTTGTATCGTTCTGCTGTAACAAGGAAGCGTCATCCTCTGTCGTCATACTGTTTTCCGGTGCTTCTTCCTGCTGACCTTCCTGCTGTGAAGCTGTCTGATCATTTTCCACACGCACTTCCTGCGAAACCGGTTCTTCCACATTCTGTACATTGCCATCACTTTCTACGGCTTCTGCTGTTGCTGCATTGGTATCTGTCATTCCTGTTACCTGCGACTTCTGCTCCGTAGCCTGAACGTCATCTGTCTGCTGCACCTGCAGTACCTCTGCCTGAGTATCTGTAACCTCCTGCACCTGCTGTGGTACTTCTTCTGTGATCTGCGCTACATTCTGCTCAAGCTGTGTGAATACCTCCGCTGCTTCCTGTGGTGTCATTCCCAGTTCCTGTAATAAGTTCTTGCTTAAAACTTCCACATTCTGCATCAGTTCCTGAAAATCTGCATTCATCAGAAGTCCTAACTGATCTTCCTCTCCGGTCAGATTCATCACAAGATTTGCTAAGTTTACAGGGTCCATTAAATCCTGATATGTCAGTCCTAACTCTTTCATTGCTGCTTCTAGCTGTGCATCATCCACACCTAAGAGTTCCTTTACTTCCTGTTGGACTTCCTTCGCAAATTCTTCGACCGCCTGATCGACTTTTTGCATATCCGCATCGCCTGTCTTACCGGTTACTTTGGGAATCCTGTCATCTTTTGTAGAAAGCTTCTCGTATTCCGCCGTTTTATTCGATGTGCTGTCAGGAACCTGAAATGTTACCGGATTGTTCTGCTGTGAATGATTCACTGCAAAATTCCCTAACATTGACATAAAATCAACGGCTTCCTGCTCATCTTTTCCCGATTTTTTTGATGCAGATGTCTGAACCGTCATTCCTGCGGTCACTTTTGAAACATTTGCACTGGTCATCTGTCCCTCCTCCTTTCTTTGATTTTCAATGTGCTTTTATATATTCTAAGGCTCCATGAGTTTGGTTACTTTTGCTGCAGTATCCGTATTCATGTTACCGAGAATATCACCTCTGGCATCTGCCTTCATGGCACTTAAAATTTTTGCAACAAGTTCTAAGTTGTCTGTCATGGTATCAAAAATTGCTGCTGCCTGTTTCGGTTTCATCTGCGAATATGCCTTTACATAATCTGACATATCATCGTCTTTTTCCTGCTGTTCTACTACCTGTTTATACAGATTCTCTGCATTCTGCGGATCTATACTCTCGTAATATTTCTTATATTCATTTATATCGGGTGCCTGGTCAGAAAAAACAACCTCCTTATAGAATTTTGCCTTTTCTTCCTCAAACTTTTGCTCGTTATCTTTATATTCTTTCCACTGAGCCGCCTGTGCCTCTAAATCTGCCACATATGCATCATTCTCGGAATTACTCTCTTTTGCATCTGCTAATTCTTTTTCGAGTTCTTTTATGTATGCAACTGCTTCATCTACGGTCTTATATGGATATTTACTGTCCTCTTTGGTTTTTGTCTCTTCTTCCTCTGTCTTTGGAAGGATCTTATTGACATACGGAACATCCTTTAAGATCGGCTGCATAACGGTTGAGCCAAATCCTCCGACATCAAAATGTATCAGAACTGCTAAAATAGCAATCCAGATGACAATAATCATCAGTGTAACAAAAACGACTGCCGCCTTGCCGCCACCGGATTCTTCTTCGAACTCATCTGCCGTACCGTTTTTCTTAGCTTCTTTTTTCGCAAGTTTTCGATTCCGTTTTTCTTCTTTTCTTCTGGCTTTCTCTGCCTTCTTTGCGGCTTTTTTATCCATGCCTGCCGCCGGGCCTAAATTCTCTTCTGCCATATTTCCACCTCATATCAGGATTCTTTGTGGTAATTATAGCTTACAAGCTCATCCACCATCCTGTTTTCCTCATAAGCCACTTCCTGCTTAAACTCCTCAAATGCCTTTTCTCTCAGCTTTTCATAAGTCTTTCTCTCGATCATTACCTGATTGAGCTTGCTTCTTGCAAGTTCCACATTCTTTTCCGCCACATGAACTTCTATCATCTGTGTACGGATCGCAGATTTCATTGCATCGATCGCATGCTTACAGGTATGAATCTTATGTACATCAATGGTTCCCTGTACCAGTTCCCTTGCCTGCTTCTCATATCCTGCTTTTCTGATGATCAGTTCCCTTAGTTTATCCTCTTCTTTACGCAGTCTTGCATTTGCCAAGCCGTACTCCGCTTTTCTCTGCTCTTCCATCTTTATTTTTAAATCCAGGATATTCTGCATCCGGTATACGAACTTTGCCATACATGCCACTACCCTTCAAAAAGCTGTTCTAAAAGCTGTACTTCTTCGTCAAACATAAATTTTTCATCGGTTCTCTGTCTTAAAAATTCGTTGACTGCTTCTATTTTTGAAATTGCATAATCTATATTTTTATTAGATCCCTGCTTATAGGCTCCGATGTTGATCAGATCTTCTGCCTCTGCATAGGTTGCTAACACATTCTTTAATTTTCCGGAAGCTGCCTTGTGTTCATCATCCACGATCGCACTCATAACACGGGAAATACTCTGCATAACATCAATTGCCGGATAATGGTTCTTATGTGCAAGTTTACGGTTCAGCATGATATGTCCGTCTAAAATGCTTCGTGCCGTATCAGTGATCGGCTCGTTGAAATCATCTCCGTCTACTAATACCGTATAAAGTCCGGTGATTGAACCTTTATCCGAATTCCCCGCACGCTCTAAGATTTTTGGCATTTCCGAATAAACACTTGGCGGATAACCACGCGTTACCGGCGGCTCTCCTGATGCTAATCCGATCTCACGCTGTGCCATGGAAAAACGTGTCAGGGAATCCATCATCAACAGTACATCTTTACCCTGATCCCTGAAATATTCTGCTATGGCTGTTGCTGTCTTTGCTGCCTTATTACGGATCAATGCCGGTTTGTCGGAAGTCGCAACAACTACCACAGAGCGTTTCATTCCCTCTTCACCAAGATCCCGCTCCACGAATTCGCGCACCTCTCTGCCTCGCTCTCCGATCAGTGCTATGACATTGATATCTGCTTTGGTGTTTCTTGCAAACATTCCCATCAGTGTACTTTTTCCTACACCGGAACCCGCAAAAATTCCAATACGCTGACCTTTTCCTACCGTGATCAGACCGTCCACCGCTTTTACACCCAATGGTAAGACCGTGTTAATGATCTCTCTTGTCATTGGATCGGGCGGCAACGCCTCTACCGGATACTCTTTATTAAAGGTCAGTTCATCTGTATCTGTCGGTCTTCCGATCCCATCTACCATATGTCCAAGAAGTTCATCTCCAACCGGAACGGTCAGGGGATGTCCGGTATTTTCCACGATACATCCGACTCCAAGTCCCTCAATCCCTTCAAATGGCATTAACAGCAGGCGTTTATCACGGAATCCGACAACTTCTGCCATCGTATAGATTCCTTTCGACTGGTCGATCACGATGCGGCACAGATCATTGATCTTCGCATCCGGACCAACAGATTCGATCGTAAGTCCTACAATCTTAACAACTTTTCCTAATTGTTTAAAATATGTCTTTTCTGTTAGCTGTAAATATTTCTCTGCATTAAAAGCCACTGAACTCACCTAATTTATACTCAAACTCTTTAAATCTTTGATCAGATTTTCTAACTGGACACCCAGACTGCAATTAAAGATTCCGGAATCCGTCTCGATCATGCACTGGTTTTCTTCTAACATCGGGTCTGCGATCATTTCTAATGAAATATCCTCTCCGACACGTTCTTCAAGCTCGTGACGATGGTTCTCCATAAACTCAAAATTCACTTCTGCCACACGGATACGGAAATCCTTACTTCCTTCAATCCCCATGATCGCATCGGATACTAAAGAAAGCAAAATCTCGGTCTTATCGTCAAACTGAATATGGAATACTTTTTCAAACACATGTACTACAACTTCAACGACCTGTTGTTCCATATGCTGCAGTTTATTCCGGTAATCTGTATTCAAAGATTCTTCTAACTGTTGCAGGTGTCTTTGCATCTCCTGCTCTTCGGCATCTGCTTTTGCTTTACCTTCGTCATAGCCGCGCGTTCTGCCTTCTTCTTTTGCCTGTTCTAAAAGTTCTGCTTTCTGCGTCTGTGCATCATTTAAAATTGCATCTGCTTTTGCTTTTGCTTCACTTAAGATACGCTCTGCCTCTTCTTTTGCTTCCTCGATCGGATCTACTTGTGGTTCCTCAAGAATGGCTTCGACGTTCTCTGCACCAAGTCCCTGACTGAATCCATCGGTAAAATCCACTTCTGTTCCAGCCTGCTCGCGCATCTTTTTTGCCATTTCTTCTATTTTCTGTGCAACAATGGCATTGGAATTGATGATGCGAGCACCTTCCTGTTTAGGCGCTACGCCCCACTGTTTATAAAGATTAGACAATAATCTCGTCACCTCCGCCTCTGGAAATTACAATCTCTGCCGAATCTTCTAACTTACGGATAATACCAACAATCTTCTGCTGTGCTTCTTCTACATCTTTCATACGAACCGGACCCATGAATTCCATGTCTTCCTTGATCATAGCAGACAGACGCTTGGACAGGTTCTTAAAGATAACATTCTGTACTTCTTCATTGGCACCCTTAAGTGCGATACCAAGGTCATTGTTATCAACGTCACGCAACACACGCTGGATCGCACGGTCGTCGAGAAGAAGGATATCTTCGAATACGAACATTTTCTTACGGATCTCATCAGCAAGTTCAGGCTGCTCGATTTCGAGAGATTCCATGATATGCTTTTCTGTTCCGCGGTCTACCGTATTCAAAATATCTACGATCGCATCGACGCCACCGACGATTGTGTAATCCTGATTTAATAAGGATGCCAGCTTTCGTTCTAACACACGCTCCACCTCTTTGATAACATCCGGAGATGTACGATCCATCATTGCGATTCTCTTTGCAACATCCGCCTGTTTTTCCGGTGTCAATGCACCTAAGATCATTGCAGACTGTGCCGGCGACAGATAAGACAAGATCATCGCAATAGTCTGTGGATGCTCGTCCTGGATAAAGTTCAGCACCTGACTCGGATCTGTCTTTCGGATAAATTCGAACGGACGCACCTGAAGGGAGGCCGTCAGTTTTGTGATAACATCCTGTGCCTTCTGTTCGCCGAGTGCTTTTTCCAAAAGTTCTTTTGCATATCCGATACCACCCTCTGCAATATACTGCTGTGCAAGACATACCTGATAGAACTCATTTAAAACATCTTCTTTTTCCTGTGGAGATATGCTTCTTGTGTTCGCAATCTCTAAGGTCAACTCTTCAATTTCTTCTTCTTTGAGGTGTTTAAAAATTGATGCGGATTTTTCAGGTCCTAAGGTAATCAAAAGGACTGCCGCTTTCTGAACACCGGTTAACTCTGCATTTGCCATTTTTTAATCCCAATCATCATTCAACCAGTTGCGTAACAATGCTGCTACCGCCTCCGGATTTTCGTCTACAAATTTCTCTATTAAGATTCTTGTCTCTGATTTCTCATTCAGACCAATATCTTCTAACTCCGCTTCCTTCGTTGTCTCTAACAGAGTCTCAACGGAAAGTTCCGGCTCGATCTCCTGTGTCGGATCTTTTCTGGTACTGCGGAATACCACAAATCCCAGTAATGCAAAGATCAGAACTGCAAGCGCGATCTGTAAGTAGTCGCTAAAGGTTCTGCCGGAATCATCCGAATGTTCAAAGAACGGTACTTCATATGCCACAATCGAGATATTCTCCTGTGGAATACCTGTTGCATTTGCCACCATTGGATATAAATCTTCATCGACATCTATTTTTTTACGTTCGCTGTTCTGTGCCGCAAACTCATCAAATGTCATATCATCCAATTTACCCTGTGCCTTAAGAGTATCCTCGTTATAAATCTTATTAACACTACATACTACTGTCACAGAAGATTCATCGTATTTTACATCTCCGACTGCACCTTCGGTCTCCGTTATTTTTTCATTCGGGTTATAGTCTCTGGTAATATCTGAAATGGTAGATGATGTAGTTTCACCATCCCGCATCATATAAGTGGTATCATCATTAGAATCCGTTCCCGGAACTGCCGCTGCTCCTCCGGTGGATTCTGACTCATAGATACTCTCTTTATCCAGATATCCCTGTTCCTGTCCATCTTCTACATAGTACTGATGGTCTGTCACTTTCTCTTTATCAAAATCCAGTGCCAGGTTCATACCAACTTCTACGTTATCATAGACATTCGTTCCCATAACAACATCTTTGACATTGCTCTTGAACTGATTTTCCACTTTCGTTCTGTACGAAAGATTACTGCTCGCCTTGCCAGCGTTTGAACTGCTGTCTCCGCCGGAAAAAAGCATATTCGTATCAGAATCTAAAATCGTAATACGGTCTGTTGTATCATTACCAACCTCCGTTGCTATGTACTGCGCAATTCCTGCCGCCTGGTCTTCGTCCATCTCTCCGTCCAGTGTCAAGATCACACTTGCATAAGTTTCTTCATCCTTAGAAATGATCGTACCATCATCCGCCGGCATCGAAAGTGATACCGTTGCACTCTCGACATTTGACAAATTTGAAAGATGATCTGCAAACCGTTCTTCTAAGTATAGCTGATATTTCTTCGTCTTATCTGCTTCTGTAGAAGAAAAGCCGCCATCAAATACGTTATCGATCGAGTAACCCTCTGTCGGAATATCGTTAGATCCCAAAAGAATGGATGCTGTCGCCTCATCTTTTTCGTTTACCGAAAAAGTCAGTCCATCCTTCGAAACCTCATATGCAATACTTTCACCCTCTAACAGATCTTTTACGGTTCCCGCTTCTTTGGTAGATTCGCAATTGATCAAAGTTACCATCTTCGGTCTCGTCATGATGAATGCAAGAACCACGATCGCCATAACCACAACTGTCACAACACTGATCAACAGTGCTTTCTGCTTTGTGGTAAATTTACTCCACCATTCCTTTATTCTATTTAAAATTCCCTGTAGTCTTTCCTGCATTGTCTGTCACTCCACGATTCTCATTAAATCTGCATATTCATAATTTCCCGATATGCTTCTAATACCTTATCTCTTACAGCTACTGTGTACTGTAATGCTACATTTGCCTTTTCCTGGGCAATCTGCAAATCGTGAGTATTCGTTGACTCTCCTAAAGAAAACTGGATTTCTGCCGATTCTGCGCTGTTTTGCAGTTCATTTGTCTCATCCACCATGCCCAGTGCTGACTGGAACACGCTTCCGAAATCCCGATTCTCTGTTTTTGAAGCCTTTGAAGACTCCTCTAATGCATTCTTTATGTAATCTGACGTTACATGTGTAATTGTTGAAATATCCATTATCTGTCAGCCTCCCGTATCATTCCTACTTGCCAATCTGTAATCCTGCCTGTGCAATCGCCTTGCTTGCATCAAATGCAGTTGCATTTGCTTCATACGCACGGCTTGCATCGATCAGGTTTGTCATTTCCGTTACGATATTGACATTTGGATATGATACATAACCATTCGCATCCGCATCCGGATGGGATGGGTCATACTTCATAATATAATCTGTCTCATTGTCTTCTGTGACAGATACCACTTTTACACCATTCCCTGCATACTGCTGTCTGGTTCCCTGCAGTACATTGGTAAAAGGTGTTACATCCTTTTCCTGAAATGTTACAACTTTTCTACGGTACGGTGTTCCATCCACCGTTCTCGTTGTATTGACATTTGCCACGTTCTCCGAAATAATATCCGTTCTAAAACGCTGTGCAGTCATTCCGCTTGCGCTGATGTCAAAAGCCTGAAATAACCCCATGTTCAGTCCCTCCTTATCCTAATACACTCTTAAACCTGGAAATCTCGTGGGTAATGCTGTCTGTTAACGCCGTGTAACGAAGCTGCTCTGATGCCAGTTCCACCTGTTCTGTATCCACATCTACATTATTACCATCAAGACGGTAAGAAAAATTCGATGAATCCGTATAGGCTGTTGCATTCAAATGGTTCATATGCAGATCCTTTACTTTCTGATCCAGTGTTACATACTTGCTTCTTCCAAGTTCCGTTTTTAAAACGCCTTCAAAATCCACGTCTTTTCTCTTGAAGCCCGGAGTATCTACGTTTGCCAGATTGTTCGTAATCGTTGCCTCCCGTAACCAGCTCGCATCCGCTGCTTTATCCAGCACATTGATATAACTAAATGCTCCTGATGTAATCATATTCCCGCTCCTTTCTCTTGCTGTCCCTCTTTCTATTTGTCATATGTTTTCACATTCTTCTTTATGTTCAAAATTTGGACATAGTACTAGATTTTTCCTAATCATATTCTATTATAAATTATCCTGTAAAAAAGACAAGTATTTTTTTGTTCTTTTTTATTCGTTTTTGCTGATTCCTGTCAAAGAAAATCCCTTGTTTTGTGATATTATCGACAATTTTTTTATTAAAATTTTTCAAAAAAATAAAAAGGACCTATAGTATTCTATAAATCCTTTTATCTCTCTTCTTAAAATCCGTTTAAGCTTTTTCTCTTTGTTTTTTTAATTTATCCAGTTCATCAAAGACTACATCGTTAATAACCTTGATGTATGTTCCCTTCATACCGGAAGATCTCGATTCAATGACTCCTGCACTCTCAAACTTACGAAGTGCATTGACAATGACCGATCTTGTGATCCCTACCCGGTCTGCGATCCGGCTCGCTACTAATATTCCTTCACTGCCGTCTAACTCATCAAAGATATGTGTGATCGCTTCTAACTCCGAGAACGAAAGAGTGCTGATCGCCGATTTGACAATCTGTACTTTTCTCTCTTCTTCTGCATTTTCCTCATGTACGGAACGCATCATCTCAAGTCCGACTACCGTGGTTCCATATTCACTCAAAATAATATCATCTATATCATACGCTCCGTTATCCCGATAGATAAACAGCGTTCCGAGACGTTCTCCGGCAATATCGATCGGTGTAATGATCGCCGTGTATTTCTTGATATCGGAAACAAAGCCAAGTGTCTCAAGATTTACATTCTCTTTTGTAGACAAGATCCCAAGCAGACGCTCGTTTAATTCCGGATCAATAAATCCTCCCACTTCGTCCACGATCAGTTCGTCAATCTCGTCCATTCCTTTCATTTCACTGGTTCCAAGCACTTTTCCCTTTCTGCTGATCACCAGTACATTAGATTTTAAAATCTCTGTTAAAACATCACAGATATCATTAAAGACTACTTTAGAGGAATTATTGTTGTGTAAAAGTTTATTTATTTTTCTGGTTTTGTCCAGTAATTGAACACTCATCCTGCTACCTCCCACTTCGCTCTATATAGTTTTCAGTACATTTATATAATATCATGTTTTGTCAGACAATTCAATCTTTTTTTGAACTTCATTCGCTGAATTCATTATTTTTTCTCTTTTTCGATCACATGACCGCACTGTGTGTTAGAGCATACGATCTTATTGCCCTTGTCCACCATGAAACTTCCGCATTTCTCGCAGTTGATCCCTGCCGGTTTCTGCCAGGACATAAATTCACATTCCGGATTGTTTTCACAACCGTAATATTTTCTGCCTTTTTTCGTCTTTTTGATCACTACTTCTTTTCCACAGAGCGGACAGGCAATTCCTGTTTTTTCCAGATACGGCTTCGTGTTACGGCAATCCGGGAATCCCGGGCAGGCAAGGAATTTTCCGTGCGGACCGTATTTCACTACCATATTTCTTCCACACTGTTCACAGACCACATCCGTAACCTCATCCTGAATCTGCACTTTTTCTAATTCTTTTTCTGCCTGATTAACGGCTTCGTCTAAATCCGGATAGAAATTGGCCACTACAGTCTTCCAGTTTACCTGACCGTCCTCGATGCTGTCGAGCAGGGACTCCATGTTTGCCGTAAAATGGTCATCGACAATACTTGGAAATGCTTCTTTCATCATATCGTTGACTACTTCGCCTAACTCTGTCACATAGAGATTTTTATTCTCTTTTACCACATATCTTCTCGCTAAAATGGTAGTAATGGTCGGTGCATAGGTACTTGGTCTTCCGATGCCGAGTTCCTCTAAGGTTTTTACTAAGGATGCCTCCGTGTAATGTGCCGGTGGCTGTGTAAAATGCTGTTTTTCATCAAATGATTCCCATACAAGGGTCGTATCTTTGTCAATGGATCTTAAGAGTACGTTTTCTTTTCCCTTTTCATCGTCATCACTCATGTATACCGTCATAAATCCGTCAAAGACCACTTTAGAAGCAGATACGTTAAAACGATAAGTACCTGCTCCGATCTTAACGGATGTGGTTTCGTATTTTGCACTGTTCATTCTGCTCGCGGTAAAGCGGTTCCAGATGAGCTGATACAGACGGAACTGATCACGGCTTAAGGAATCTTTGACCTTCGCCGGTGTTCTTGTGATATCAGAGGGACGGATCGCCTCATGCGCATCCTGGATCTTATTGCTGTTTGTTTTTTTTGCCTCACTGACGGCTTTGTATTCTTCTCCGAAGGTCGCACTGATATATTCGGCTGCCGCACTCTGTGCCTCTTCGGAAATTCTCGTGGAATCCGTTCTTAAGTAGGTGATCAGACCTACGGTTCCGCTGCCCTTGACATCCACTCCTTCATAGAGCTGCTGTGCTAACCGCATCGTCTTTTGTGTGGAAAAATTCAATACTTTGGATGCTTCCTGCTGTAAGGTACTTGTCGTAAAAGGAAGTGGTGCTTTTTTGGTACGCTCTCCTTTTTTTACCTCTAATACCTGATAATCGGCATCTTTCAATTCTGCTAAGATACCATCCATTTCTTCTTTGGATCGGATGGTACGTTTTCCGTTTTCATCACCATAAAATTTTGCAACTAACGGCTTTTTCTCTCCAGGGATCTGTAAATCTACATCCAGTGTCCAGTATTCTTCCGGAATGAATGCATTGATCTCTTCTTCTCTGTCACAGATAATACGCAGTGCCACTGACTGCACTCTTCCGGCACTTAAGCCACGCTTTACTTTTGCCCATAAAAGCGGACTGATCCGGTAGCCTACCATGCGGTCTAACATTCGTCTTGCCTGCTGTGCGTTCACCAGATTCATGTCTATTTCACGCGCCTGTTTTAACGATGCCTTAACGGCACTCTTTGTAATCTCATTAAAACTGATACGGTAGACTTTTTTATTCTCTAATTTCAATGCCTGGGACAGATGCCAGGAAATTGCTTCTCCTTCGCGGTCGGGGTCAGTTGCGAGATAGACTTTGTCTGCTTTTTTTACTTCTTTACGCAGTTTTGCTAAAATATCTCCCTTTCCACGGATTGTAATATATTTCGGTTCGTAATTGTTTTCCACATCAAATCCGAGCTGACTCTTTGGCATATCACGGACATGCCCGTTTGAAGCTACCACCTCATAATTCTTTCCTAAGAACTTTTTAATTGTCTTTACCTTTGCCGGTGACTCCACGATCACTAAATATTTTGCCATCAGAAAACTCCTTGTTTTTCATTCCTCATTCTTCTATATAATAGTTCCGGAAGGATTCAAATACCAGCCCTTTTGCCAGTAATCCGAGCAGGATTCCTGCTGTTGCAGAAATTCCAAGCCCTGTTTCTTCCGCTATTTTTTCTATATTTTTAGGTTCCATGCTCAAACAACTATACACCAAGGATTCTTCTTTTGCAAGACACTGTTTTTTATTTTTTCCCATTTGCAGGCTTTGTGTGGCATTGTAAGGAAGCTGCTTTAAGAACTCTTCTACGGACAAAATAATGCCCGCACCCTGCTGAATTAAAGCATTACAGCCGTAACTCAATGCATCGGTTGTCCTTCCCGGAAAGACATAAATATCTTTTCCCTGTTCTAAGGCGTGCTCTGCCGTGATGAGTGAGCCGCTTTTTTTCTTTGCCTCTGCGATCACTACCACTTCTGCAAGTCCGCTGATGATCCGGTTTCTTGCCGGAAAATAATATGGTTTTGGCGTTGTCTTTGGCGGCAGTTCGGAAAGTATCCCTCCCTGCTGTCGGATTGTTTCATACAGTGCTGCATTTTGTTTCGGATAACAGATATCTACACCGCACCCTAATACCGCATAGGTCTCTCCACCGCCTTTGATCGCTCCTGCCTGCCCTGCCGCGTCTATCCCCTCCGCCAGTCCGCTGATGACCGGAATCCGGTTGCGTCCAAGTGCCTCTCCTAATTTTCTTGCCATATAATGCCCGTATTCACTGCATCTTCTGGCTCCTACAATGGCAACGGAAAGTCTCTCTCCCGGAAGTTTTCCACTGTAGTACAGTGCAAATGGAGGCTGGTAAATATTTTTTAACTTTTTCGGATAATTTTTGTCACATGCAAACGTAACGCTTACGCCACCTTCTGCCAGTTTCTGATATTCTTCGTTAATATCCCACTTCCTTTTTGCCTTTGTGATACGCTGTATCTCTTCTTCTTTTAACTGTGGTATTTTTTGATAGGTTTCCTCCGTTCCACGGTACACTTCTTCCGCCGTCTGAAAGTATTCTAACAGGAGGTTCTTTTTTCCATTGGATAATCCGGTGTTATCCAGCCAGTATTTATATTTCATCGTCGTCTCTCCCAAAAATTGCTGTCTATGGAGCGGTAACAGATTGCTTCGTGCAGATGTTCCATTCTGATCTCTTCGCTTCCTTCGATATCTGCAATGGTACGCGCTGTTTTTAATATCTTATGATAGGAACGCACGCTTAAGTTCAATGTCTCATAAATCTGCTGCATATGGCGTTTCTCATCTTTTTTTAATGCACAAAATGTCGCGATCTTTTTTGCCGGAATCTGGCTGTTATAAAAAAATCCCTCCTTTTCATAGCGTTCTCTCTGTCTTTTGTGCGCCATGACTACCCTCTCCCGGATGCTTTCCGAGCTTTCCTCCTGTGTTGTCTGCTCTAATTCCTGATAGTGTACTTTTTCTACTTTAACACACAGATCCATGCGGTCTAGTAACGGCTGGCTGATGCGGTTTCGGTATCGCCGGATCTCATAGTCTGTACAGGTGCATTTTTGCATATCGGGATAATATCCGCACTTGCACGGGTTCATGGCTGCGACTAGCATAAAATCCGCCGGAAATGTATATTTTCCATGCGCACGGATGAGCTGGATCTGCCGCTCCTCCATCGGCTGTCGCAGTATTTCTAAAGTTCCCGGTTTAAACTCTGTCAGCTCATCTAAAAACAGTACCCCCGCATGTGCTAATGAGATCTCTCCCGGCTTTGGATTTGCCCCGCCTCCGGCAAGTCCCTGTGCGGAAACCGTATGATGCGGACTTCGGAATGGACGCACCCCGATCAGTCCCTGCGATTCATCGAACATACCGCAGATACTGTAAATCTTTGAGACTTCGATCCGCTCTCTTTCGGTCATTGGCGGCAGAATGGACGGAATCCGCTTTGCTGCCATGGTTTTTCCTGCTCCGGGAGGGCCTGCAAACAACAGATTGTGTCTGCCTGCCACCGCAATCTCACATGCCCGCTTTAGCATTTTTTGTCCCGTGATCTCTGAAAAATCTGCCTGCGTGGGAGGTTTTATTTTCGTTCCTGTTCCTTCTATTTTTATATCTGCCTGTGGCTTTTGATATTCCCCTTTTCGTAAATATTCGACGACCTGGTTTAAATGGCTCATCCCAAGGCTTTTCATGTGTGGGACTAACGAAGCCTCCTTTTGATTTTCAAACGGAACGATCCCTGTCTGATGCCCTGCTTCTGCCGCCACTGCAGCCATTGGTAATATACCGGGAATCGGAACTAATTTCCCACTCAGGTTCAGTTCTCCTAAAAAGATCGTATTTTCCACACGTTTTTTCGGTACCGCTTCTAAGGCTGCTAAAATCGCAACTGCTACGGCTAAGTCAAATCCCGAACCGGATTTTCGGATGCCTGCCGGGGAAAAGCTGATCGTGATCCGTTTTGCCGGAAGCTGATAGCCGCAGTTTCTTAAGGCTGTCCGTACCCGTTCCTTTGCTTCTTTTACTTCAGAACTTAAAAAGCCTACCATTTCAAAGGTCGGCAGTCCCGGACTGACATCTGCTTCTACCTGTACTAAAATCGCCTCCATACCGTGCAGTACCGAGGTTGTTACCATACTATACAATTTTCCTCCTTTTTCCCGTGGGAATCTGGCGAATTGCCTGGAAATAAAAAAGATATTGTTATTATATCACACTTTTTCTTTTTGAAAAGATTTATTTTTACCCTGCTCCAGTCTGTTGGAGCAGAGCACAAGTTTTTTATCGATCGTCTTCTTCAAACTGTCTGCGCAGCTTTGCCAATGCCTTTTTTTCGATCCGGCTGACATAGGAGCGGGAGATTCCTAACGTCGCTGCCACTTCCCGCTGTGTATGCGGTTCTTCCCCTAAGACTCCATACCGCATGGTTATGACATGTTCTTCCCTGTCCGTTAGTATCTGCGGCAGATATCCATAGAGTTTTCTGATATTTTCGCACTCCTCCATTTTTTCTACCACATCTACTTCTTCATCTGCGGCAATATCTAGCAGATTGATCTGGTTTCCCTCTTTGTCCGTACCGATAGGTTCATATAAAGAGACTTCCCTTGAGGTTTTTTTCTTCCCTCTGAAATACATCAGAAGTTCATTGTCAATGCACCTTGCTGCATAGGTTGCAAGTTTTATCTGCTTATCGGTCTTAAATGTTCCGACTGCCTTGATCAGCCCTATGGTCCCAATGGAAATCAGATCCTCCATATCTTCATCGGATGCCTGATATTTCTTTGCAACATGGGCTACCAGTCTCAGATTGTGCTCGATGAGCTGGTGTTTTGCTTTAAGGTCCCCTTCCTTCATTCTCTCTATGCATTCCTTTTCTTCTTCTGGGGTGAGAGGAGATAAAAAAGTCTTCACATTTCCACCTTAAAGCCGCTTTTCTAACATTGTATGAAAGGACACTGCCCTAAGTGCCTTTCCCCTTTTTCTTTTTTCGCTGATTTTATTTTTAGACAATTTTATTTTCGCTCTGAAATATGTTAAAATTGTAATCTGAAGTATGTTAAACTTATAATTAAGAAATGTTTACAATTTTGTGACTCGTATGGATTAGGATGTTAAAAGGCGGCTCACAACTTAGTGACTGGCAGATTGCACAAAAGTGTGCTTCGCCCGAAGGGCCTTTTGATACCCAAATCTTATATTAGAAAGAAACGGAAACTATTATGAAACGTACCCTGACTTATACAATAGAAAACGAAATTACAGTCTTAGATTTTTTAAAACGGCATGGTTATTCCCACAGTGTCATTACTCATTTAAAACGGACACCCTACAGCATCCTTGGCAATGGGAAATGGCTCTACGTCAATGACCGTTTAATGCCGGGAGATACCCTGACCATTCATCTGATCGAAGAGGAAAGTTCTGCTAAGATCCTCCCGGTTCCAATGGATTTGGATATTGTATACGAGGACGAAGATATCCTGGTTTTGAACAAGCCTGCCGATATGCCGATCCATCCTTCCCTTAACAACTATGAAAATACCCTTGCAAACGGTGTGGCCGACTATTATCAGCAAAAAGGGGAGGCTTATGTTTTTCGCTGTATGAACCGCTTAGACCGTGACACTACCGGTCTTACGATCCTCGCAAAACATATGTTAAGTGCTGCCATTTTATCACAGGATGTTGCGAATCGTGCCGTCCATCGTACCTATCTTGCCATTGTAGAAGGAACTTTGACCGGGAGCGGTACGATCGATGCCCCGATCGGAAGGGAAAGTGACTCTCTCATTACCCGCTGCATTGATTATGAACATGGAGAACGTGCCGTGACGCATTACCGCAGTCTTGCCTGTCATAACGATCTGACGCTTGTTTCACTCCGGTTAGAAACCGGGCGTACACACCAGATACGCGTTCATATGAAACACTTGGGTTATCCTTTGATCGGAGATTATCTTTATCATCCTGATATGACAAAAATAGATAGACAGGCTCTGCATTCGAGCCTTTTAGAGTTCACGCATCCGATTACAAAAAAGGCAATGAAGCTGTCTGCTCCACTGCCTACTGATATGCGAAAATTATTTCCGGATTTTTAGGAATTTATCTCTATACAGATCCGGATGTCAAAAAACGGTTTCATGTTTTTGATTGGCAACTTGCACAAAGCCGAGGCTATTTTGTTCCGTTGTACGAAAATAAGAAAATCTAAGTCTGCCTGAGTCAGACTTGATGAAGTGACGTGTACGTCTCGATTTAGAGTTTCTCATTCCGGACATCGGAACAACGCAACTGTGGCCGGAAAAACAGATAAAAGATCATACACAGATTTACTTTATCACATCCGCAAACGTAAACCGCACCACCTTCGCCAAATCCTCCGGTGCAACCTCCACCTGATACCCGATTTTTCCTGCACTGAAAATGATATGCTCCTGTTCTTTCGCTGTGCTATGTAAAAATGTTGTAAATACTTTCTTCATTCCGATCGGAGAACATCCCCCATGGACATAGCCGGTCAATGGTAAGAGTTCTTTGGATTTCAGCATTTCAATGGATTTTTCATTGGCGGCTTTGGCTGCCTTTTTTAAATCCAGTTCTTCTTCTACCGGAATGACAAATACATAATTCTTCTTGCTCTTTGCCACTGTTACTAATGTTTTATAGACCACTTTCGGGTCTTGCCCTAACATATCGGCAACCTCGGTTCCGCTATATGCCTGTGAATTGTCATATTCATAGTGATGATATGGTATTTTCTTCTGGTCTAAAATTCTCATCACGTTTGTCTTTTCCATATCTGCCACATTCTCCTTTTTTCAAAACTTTTCATTTACCGGATAAATTATAGCACACAACCCTGTTTACTTCACGGTTTTATATTGTCTTTTTTTTGTTTCTTTTTTATAATGAAAGCAACTAGAAAACTTTTACATTAGAGGAGGTCATTATGAACACGAAAGCAGTACGCATTTATGGTGTGAAAGATTTACGTTTAGAGGAATTTGAACTCCCGACAATGAAGGATGATGAGATAGAAGCCCGCATTGTCACAGACAGCCTTTGCATGTCTACATATAAGGTATCGAATCAGGGAGAAAAGCATAAAAAACTTCCAAATGATCTGAAAAACCATCCGGTTATCATGGGACACGAATTTTGCGGAGTGATCACAAAAGTCGGCGAAAAATGGAAACATCTCTACAAACCGGGAGATCGTTTTGTTGCACAGCCAAACTTAGGACGTGCCGATACTTTTTCTCTTGGCTACTCTTTCCCATATGTCGGCGGCGAAGCTACCAACGTGGTGATCATGAATGAAGCTATTGAAAAAGGCTGCCTGCTCCCATATAAAGGAGAAGGATTTTTTGAAGGCGCACTCGTAGAACCGCTCTCCTGTATCGTTGCGGGATTTAAAGCCAACTTTCATTTAAGAGACCGCAATGATTATGACCATACCATGGGGATCAAAGAAAACGGTGCTTTAGCTATTTTAGGCGGAACCGGACCAATGGGATTTTTAGCGATCGACTATGCGATCCACAATGACAGACGTCCAAAACATTTAGTTGTAACCGGACGTACACAGAGTAAGCTGGATATGGCAAAACGCCTCTATCCTGTCGAAGAGGCTGCAAAATACGGCGTGACCCTGACTTATGTTCTGACGGCTGATGAAGATGATATTGTGGAAGAGTTAAAAGCACTGACACCGGATGCTAAAGGCTTTGACGATATCTTTTTAATGGCAGCAAAAGAAAGACTGGTAACCCAGGCAGAGCAGCTTTTAGCCTATGATGGCTGCCTGAACTTTTTTGCCGGTCCTGCAGATTCTAAATTTGCTTCGACGATTAATTTTTACAATATCCACTACAATGCGACACATTTTGTCGGCACCAGCGGAAGCAACACGCAGGATATGAAGGATGCCATTGCCCTGATTGAAAATAAGACCGTTAATGTGGCAAAAATCGCAACGCATATTATGGGATTAAACCATGTTTGTGAATCGATTTTAAATCTTCCAAAGATGCCAGGCGGCAAAAAGATCGTCTATTCCGGCAAGGAATTCCCTGTGACAGATGTATCTGCCTTTGGTGAAAACAATGAATTAGAGAAGCATTTAAAGGAATTGGTAGATGCGCATGACGGCTTGTGGAACGCTGAGGCCGAACAATACTTTTTAGAGCATGCGAAGGATATCTGATATAGAAATATCAAATGCACCATCAATATCAGTTCATTTTTCTGATACGGATGGTGCATTTATTAAATCTTCATTTTATTTATTGCAAATCTTTTTCTATAACAATGCGTCTGCAAGTTCTTCCATAACGCCAACGGTTTCCTGTTTCATTGTGGAACGGATCGTTACCACCGGTTCTACGATTGTCAGGTCTTTTTGTTTTTCTAACATTCCCTTCATCAGCTTGGCTGCTGCCGGTGCCCAGGAACCATTTTCCATAAATGCCACGGTACGTTTCTGATAGTTCTTTGCCTTTAAATGATTTAAGAAATCTTCCATACATGGGAAAATTCCTCCATCGTAGGTTGCACATGCAAGTACCATTTTTGAATAACGGAATGCATTTTCTACGGCTCTTGCCATGTCATCTCTGGACAGATCCATAATGACGACATTTTTGGCACCTTTTTCGATCAGGATATCTCTCATTTTTTCAGCCGCCTGCTTAGTATTGCCATGAATTGACGCATAGGCAATGAGGATGCCTTCTTCTTCCGGCTCATAACTGCTCCAAATCTGATATTTTTCAATATAATAACCAAGGTTTTCTTTTAAGGCCGGTCCGTGCAATGGGCAGATCATCTGAATGTCTAAACCGGATGCTTTTTTCAAAAGTGCCTGTACCGGGTTTCCATATTTTCCTACGATATTGATATAGTATTTTCTTGCCTCTGCGATCCACTCTTCATTTGCATCGAGACTTCCAAAAGTTCCAAATCCATCGGCACTGAACAGGATCTTTTCGGACTGCTCATAAGTTACCATAACCTCCGGCCAATGTACCATTGGTGCCATAAAGAACTGTAACGTGTGTTTGCCAAGGCTTAAGGTATCGCCCTCTGCCACAACCACTTTTCTGTCGGAAACATCCAGGTTAAAGAACTGCTCCATCATCGGGAAGGTCTTAGCATTTGCCACAATCTGCATCTTTGGATATCTGCGGGCTAACATCTCAATATTTGCCGCATGATCCGGCTCCATATGGGACACGATCAGATAATCCGGCTCTTTTCCCTGAAGCTCTCTGTCCATATTTCGCAACCATTCGCCGGTTGCACGCATATCTACCGTATCCATGACTGCTACTTTTTCATCTAAGATCAAATAGGAATTGTAAGATACTCCATTCGGTATCAGATACTGGCTCTCAAATAAATCTAAGGTTTTATCATCTGCTCCGATATACTTGATCTGTTCTGTGATCTCTACATGACTCATATTATGTCCTCCTTATCTGCCTATGTTTTATATCTTGATCATCTTAACGGACCCTTTCGGTTAATCCGACTTTTTTCTGCACTTTGCGCAGAGTCTTATTCGCATAATATGCTGCTTTTTCATCATTCTGCTTAATCATGCTCTCAATATATGCTTTATCTTTCATCAACTGCTCATAGCGTTCCTGTAACGGTTTTAAATGATCTGCTACCGTCTCGCCGACTGCTAATTTGAAATCACCATAACCTTTTCCTGCAAACTCTTTTTCAATCTCCTCATAGGTCTTTCCGGTTACGGCACTGTAAATATCCATTAAATTGCTGATTCCCGGTTTTTCTTCCGCGTAACGCACTTCACTCTCGGAATCGGTAACTGCACGTTTGAATTTTCGGATGATCGTATCGGTATCATCTAAGAGCAGGATCGTTGCATTGGCATTTGTATCTGATTTTGACATCTTCTTGCCCGGCTCCTGAAGGCTCATGATCTTCGCGCCTTTTTTACCGATATATGCCTCCGGTATGGTAAATACATCTCCGTAGATGTTGTTAAAACGCTCTGCAATATCTCTTGTAATCTCTAAATGCTGCTTCTGGTCTACACCTACCGGAACCACATCTGCCTGATAGAGTAAAATATCCGCTGCCATTAATACCGGATATGTATACAGACCGGCATTAATATTATCTGCATGTTTTGCCGCTTTATCCTTAAACTGTGTCATTCGGTTCAGCTCTCCCATATAGGTAAAGCAGTCTAAGATCCATCCTAACTCTGCATGGCCTGATACATGGGATTGATAATAGATACAGTTCTTTTCCGGGTCTAATCCGGCTGCAACATAGAGTGCATAGAGTGCTCTCGCATTTTTACGAAACTCTGCCGGAACCTGACGTACGGTCAGGGAATGGAGATCCATAACGCCGTAAATACATTCATATTCATCGGTCAGCTCCACCCAGTTTTTCAACGCTCCTAAATAATTGCCCAGTGTCAATGTGCCGGTTGCCTGCATTCCACTGTAAAGTACTTTTTTTCCATCTAACATGTCTTTTCTCTCCTTACTTTTTATTCTTTAAAACTTCTCTTCTGATATATTTATACGTCGCTTCCTCGCCTTCTTCTGCGAGCATCGTCAGCAGACGTTCTAAAAGCTCTCTCGTATTCGGATGCAGAATATGTATGCTTTTGCCATTCTCATAATATTCTAACGGACTTCTGTCTGTATAAGCACCCTTCTGATAGTTCTTCGCCGCGCTCACCCGGTCGATATACATTTCCACCACATACTTTACCGGCATCTCCATTCCGCAGATACCTTTTTCTTTGTCTACACTGTAGTCGATCCAGTACTCCATGTGATGCTTATTTCTTCCTTTATGATGCAGCCATGAGGAAGAATAACCCCGGGCTGCCCGTTCCGCATTATTCGGACTCATATTGCCCTGATAATATTTGCATCCGACTAAAAATTCAGTCGGACTGTATTTACTCCAGTCGTGCATGATACCCTGTCGGTATAATCCCACTTTAAAGCAGCCTGCACGCACCAGTCTTTTATGATGTAAAATCGTCTTTAAATGATGCCATGCTTTCATCTTATTTTCTTTACCTGCCCACTAAAATTGAAATTGTCTGTCCAAATGCCTCATAGGAATTATTTTTCAAAAGACGCGGTTCTTCAAAAAAAGGACACGTCTGCGAAGTATCCATAATCTGATACCAGTGCTTTCCCTTTGGCAGCTTTGGAAGCGCAAAGACCTGTAATCCCATATAAAAATTATATCCTATATAAAGAAATGTTTCCTCTGCATCCTCTTTCCCGGCATAACTCTCACTATACATCATGCCCACTGCTCTTGCATTTCCTTTTACATCGCCAATCCATGCTTCGGAACTGTGATAGGATAGATCCGGATACCCGGTCCGTCTGTAATCACTCATCTGAAACGGTTTTTCCGAAAAAAGGATCGGATGCTCTTTTCGAAACTGCAACAGTTCACGGACAAATTCGGTATATTCCTCATACCGACCTTCATTTTTCCAGTTCACCCAGCCGATCCGGTTATCCTGACAATAGGCATTGTTATTGCCGTTTTGGGAATTTCCGATCTCATCCCCGCTCCAGATCAGCGGTATTCCCCGTGCCAAACACAGCATCGCCATTGCGTTGCGCATCTGCTTTTCCCTGATCTTTTTTACAAACTGCCTGCGGGTGGCTCCCTCAACGCCATAGTTCGTACTGTAATTCCAGTTGTTTCCATCCAGATTTTCCTCGCCGTTATCACCATTATGCTTCTCGTTATAAGAAAATACATCCGCTAAGGTAAATGTATTGCTGTTGGCAATATAGTTAACAGAATGTCCGCCGTCCTGCTGTCTTTTCATCACTTCCGTATATTCTACCATATTACCGCCTAAGTGATTCAGCATTTTTCTCGCCGGATATAAGAAATCATCATTATACACATAGATATTTCCATAATTTTCCTCTTTCAGATCATATGGAAATTTCTCATAAAATATTTTGGTTCCTGTCAGATATGGGTCTTTTGCAATCTCTGCGATCGGAAGCCCTGCACCTAAAAGTTTAAATCCATCCACATGATATTCCATGACCCAGTAGCGTAAGATCTCTATGATGGCACCTGCTGTCTGTTCCGGCACAAAATGCATCTCCATGATCAGCTCCATCTGCTGTTTGTGTGTCTCTAAGATCAGACTCTTAAATTCCCAGTCTGCGTCTTTTTGGGATGCATAGGAAGATTTAACCGCAAAATAGTCACTCGGCGCATATCCCCAGTAATTCAGCCTGCCATTTTCCATTAATTCTTCAAATTCGTAGACCGGCATACATTCTAAGGTTGTGATCCCAAGTTCTTTCAGATAGGAGAGCCTGTCCATCACTGCCGCAAAGGTTCCCTTATTTCTGCCCCTGCCGTCCATGGAAAATCCACGCACATGGAGTTTGTACATGACCATCTCATTTGCCGGAATCTCTACACTGACATCTTCACTCCAGTCAAAACCTTCTTTTTTGAATCCACTTAACAGTGCATCGTCTAAGGTTCTTTCGGTATCGCCCCACTTTTCCCTGCCGATCACACGCTCTCCGTAAGGATCACTCACTCTTTTTCCTTCAATCTCATAACAATAATAATATTTTTCTGCTTTTAAGGGATAAATGGTGACAGAACGCACCGAACCCACACGATACTGTGGTAGTACATCGATCTTTGCTGCCTGCTTTCCTGTCTTTTTTTCAAACAGCACTACTGCACAGGCAAGCTCTTTGGGACACTGAAAGGTAAATGTGACACCATCTGCACATTGCTCTGTTCCCATCTTTCTGTAATCTCCTGCCCGTGTCTGAAATATCATCTTTTTGTCCACCTTTGTTTTTTATCTGTATTATTATATCTTTTTTCGTGGAATTTGTACACACCCTTGTACTTGAGTTTCCATAATTTTTTGACTTTTTCAATACAGACATATGATATAAGGAACTATTTTATTTTTTATATCACTATTAATGCGATTCTGCCCGAAGGGCTTTTGCTTTATAGGAATTTCCTATAAAGCAAAAAGACCATATGACATATTCCATCATGCCATATGGTCTTTGAACATTTCTACAAATTCTTTCTTTTAAGAACAGCTTTTACTGAACCTTTTGGATCTTTTATCAATAAAACGATCAACCATACAATTAATCCGAGTGCCACTACAGACAAACCTAAAAATGCATCATTAAGCATATCTGCCGGTGCCGGTGTAAAATATGCTTCTTTTAACTCAGCATATTCAAAAATAGCATCTCCAAGCCACATCAGGGATGCACCCCAATACATAAAGCAAAGAGTTCCCAGACACATATTTTTTTCTACATTATTATACCATTTTACAGTACAGACAATTGCTGCAAAAACCGTAATTAACAATGTCATAACAAAATCCTCCTATTCTACATGGATGTTACTTTATTTGCAGCATTTATTCTCTTAACAGCTGCATCTACAACCGCTACCATAATGCCCCATGCCATTGTTACCAAAACAGCCATCGTCACACCTATCGTTGCCATTTCATGTAACATTTCCATCGTATCTTTCGGATCCGACATTGCTGTCAGGAACGGAAACCACGGCACAACCTCTCCATGCCATACATGTTCAAAAGCTAATAAGAAAGCTCCGCCCCATAAAAAATATGTAAGCCATTTCAACTTACGACTCCATGGAATCACTACTTCTGAAGATTCTGTTTCTGCTTTTTCAATTTCTTTGTTTTCTGAATGTTCTACACTTTTTTCTACAGCTGTCACTACGACTGCTTCTGCTGCTGATACTATAAAACATGCCATACCATATTCCTCCTTATGTAACAGAATTAAGAAAATTACTTTTTTCTACTCCACTATTATAAAAGTTCAATTTTTCATTTCAAGCCCCCCTAGGGGATATTTGCGTATTTTTTCCTTGACTTTTCTACTTCTTGTTTTAAAATATCTCTATAGGAAAAATATGTATAAAATGAATGATATTTTGTAAAGGAGCACTATGCGTACCGTAAAAACACAAGATTTAACCCCCGGAATGATCACAGCCGAACCGGTCTTATCTAAACATGGACAGCTTATCGTAGCTGCTGACACGGAACTTACGAATCAGATGATCGCTCATCTGAGCTATTATAATATTCCATCTGCTTCCATTCTAGATGGTACGATCCCGCCTGCCGCTATCGCATCTATGCAAAAGACGGAACAGGTAACCCTGTCTTATTCACAAAAGATCCGCTCTTCCCGTTCTTTCCAGCGGTTTAAAAGCGATTATGTGAAGAAAATCCGTTTTCTTAAATCGTCCTTAAATGATTTGATCGACCGTACGGACCCAATCGACCAGGCCGAACTGCTTTCCGAATCCGTTGGCCTGTTTGGCAAACAGTCAACTACGATCTCTATTTTTGACAATTTACATAATATGCGTCAGATTGATGACTCTACCTATGCCCACTGTCTGAATGTCAGCATCATTTCGAGGATGTTCGGTATGTGGTTAAAGTATTCCGACGAGGACTTAGATGTTTTAACGCTTGCCGGACTGCTTCACGATATTGGCAAATGCAAGATTCCGAATGCCATTATCTCAAAAAAAGGCAAATTAACCGATGCAGAATACGAAGTGATCAAAGCGCATGCCCAGCTTGGCTATGACATCTTAAAGGATCAGCCATTGGATGAACGAATAAAAAATGCTGCTTTGATGCACCATGAACGATATGACGGAAGCGGCTATCCAAATCATCTTGTCGGTAAGGAAATTGACGATATGGCTGCGATTGTTGCGATTGCCGATGTCTATGATGCCATGACTTCTGACAGATGTTACCGCCGTGCTCTCTGTCCATTTGAGGTGATTGCCTCTTTTGAATTAGAAGGATTAAACCGCTATAATCCGCAGTTTATCCTCTGCTTCTTAGAGCATATTGCAAATACCTATGTCAATAACAACGTACTTTTAAGCAATGGACAAACCGGTAAAATCATTCTGATCACGCAGAGACTGACACGACCGGTCATCCAGCTAGAAGACCAGACCTTTCTTGATTTAAATGACAGACCTGATCTCTATATTCAGGCTATCATATAAATACTAAATACATTTTTATTAAAAGGAGATTTAATTATGGAAAACAATGCACAGAATCCGGTGGATGATGAATCTGATATGCAGGTCACACTGTCTCTTGATGACGGCAGTGAAGTAGAATGTGCCATCCTTACCATCTTTGAATTAGAGGAACAGAACTATATTGCTCTGCTTCCGTTAGATGAGGACGGCAATGAAAATGAAGAAGGCGAAGTATTCATCTATCGCTATTTTGAAGACGAAGAGGGCAATCCTTCTTTAGAAAACATTGAGGACGATGAAGAATACGAAGCTGTTGCAGACCGCTTTGATGAGTTACTCGATGAAGCAGCATATGAGGATATGGATTAAATAAAATTTTGATTTAATTTTGATCAAGGAAACATTCATCAAAAACGGGATTCCGGATGATCCGGAATCCCGTTTATTTTATATTCTCTTTTATATTGCCCTATATATTCTTTCGTCTTTCTTTTTCTATTGTCTTTTATGTTGCTTTTTTATTTATCCTCTGTTCTCCTGTCTCTGCTCTCCCCGCTTCTGCGACAAAACGGGAAATCTCTGATTTTTTCCCATTATACTCCTGTACTGAACTGATCGACAGCCGGTGTCTTGCCCGCGTCATTCCCACATAAAACATTCTGCGCTCTTCTTCAATATCCTGCTCTAATACCGCTTTTTTATAAGGCATGATCCCTTCGTTGACATCGACAAGATAGACGATATCATATTCTAACCCCTTCGCGCTGTGTAAGGTTGCTAATGTAACTCCGTCCGGCTGCTGCTTCTGCTCTTTTGCCTGACGTTCTAACTCCTCTTTATATTCCTCCATATGTAAGAACCAGGCTTCATAGGACTGGTACTCTTTTGCACTTTCCTGCAGCTCATCTAACACTTCTAAGAGTTCTTCCTCTCGAATGTGGCGGTACTTCGCATATTCCCTGCAATAATCATCATATCCGATACCGCCCCGGATATAATTGACTGCCGCATAAGGCTTCATCATCGATAACATACGGATGTCATATTCTAACCGATCGATCCGCTCTGCGATCCACGGCTGCTCCTTGTAATAGTCCATCCAGACATCAAAGGCAACACTCAGCTCCTCTAAGCTTTCTCTTCCGATATAACGTTTCGGACGGTTGATGATCTTTAAAAAATCTTTTCTCTCCCGGCTACCCTGTGCAATGCGGATATAGGTAAAGATATCTCTTGCGATCCAGTGCTCATACAGATTCGGGATCTTATCTTTTGCGATAAACGGGATATTGTGGTTCATCAGCTGCCGCATCAGCATCCGCGGCTGGATATTCGTCCTAAATAGAATCGCGATCTCCTGATAGGGAACGCCCCTTTGTACCTGTCTTTTGATATCTGCAATGACGGCCTCATTTTCCGCCCACTGATTCTTGTAGATCGCAAATTCCACCTCGCCCGGCTGTGCACTCTGTGCCATGATCTTTTTTGAAAAACGTTCACTGTTGTGAGCGATCAGTTTTCCGGCTGCCTTTATGATCTCACGATCCGAGCGGTAATTGGTATCTAACAGAATCTTTTTCGTATCAGGATAGGATTTGGTAAATCCCAGCATCAGCTCCGGCTTAGAACCACGGAAACGGTAAATGGACTGGTCATCGTCCCCAACCACAAAGAGATTATTATGCGGTAATGCCATCATTTTTACAATCTCAAACTGCAGTTTATTAATATCCTGAAACTCATCGATCAAAATATAGGGATACTGTTTCTGCCAAAGGGCTAAAATATCCTTTCTTTCACGGAACAGTTCATAAGTATAGACAAGCATATCATCGAAATCGATGAGTCCTGCTCTCTGTTTGCCTGCCTCATACTGCTGATAAATCTTTCGGAAAATATCTGCCGCACAGTTTTTTGCATAGTAATGTGAGAGATCGATCCCTTCATTTTTTACCAGACTGATCTCTGACAACACTCCGCTCATAAATTCCTGCTCATCCTCGTACTCTAACTCCATACGATGGATAATATCATACAAAATCTGATACTTTTTCTCTTCTCTGATGATATTCTGTGCTGTATAGTGATAGGCATTTTTGAGTACAGAAAAAAAGACGGCATGAAACGTTCCAAAAGTGACCGGATAGCGTCCCTCTCCCATCAAGATCGTAAACCTTTCCTTCATCTGTGTCGCTGCCGCTTTTGTAAACGTAATGACTAAGATATTCGATGGTCTGATATGTTGTTTCTCGATTAAATTTTTCACCCGTTGGGTAATTACAAGAGTCTTCCCACTTCCGGGACCGGCTAATATCAATGCCGGTCCTTTCCCATGGGTAATTGCCTCAGATTGAGGTTTGTTAAAAGATGATTTCATTTTTATGGTTCTTTTATAATTCTTTTTCTAATTTTTCAATGGCTGCTTTGATCCTGGAAATGGATTCTTCTTTTCCTAAGACTTCCATTAACTCTGTTGCGCCACCCGGTGTCATCTGTTTTCCTGACACTGCGGTACGGATCGGCCACATCACATAACCGTTTTTGTATTCTTTTTCTTTTACATACTCACAAAGCATTGCATAAAGAGCATCGTTAGAATAATCTTCCTGCGCCTCTAAGCGTGGAAGGATGTCCTTTAAGACTTCTAAGGAAGATTCCGGTGAAGTCTTCATTTTTTTATGTGCATACATGCTGATATCATATTCCGGTACCGCTTCAAAGAAATCCACATGCTCTGCAATATCCGGGAATATCTCGATTCTGGTCTTGACCATCTCTGCGATCCGGCGAAGATCTAAATTCTTCGTAATGGTCTTCTTTAAATACGGCTCTGCTGCCTCATAAAATGCATCAAAGTCCATTGCCTTTAAGTATTCCCCATTCATCCATTTCAGTTTGACAATATCGAATACTGCCGGGGATTTGCTGATCCTGTGATAATCAAAGTCACGGATCAGTTCGTCTAAGGTAAAGATTTCCCTGTTATCTTCCGGGCTCCATCCTAATAATGCGATGTAGTTTACGATCGCCTCCGGTAAAAATCCCTGCTCTAATAAATCCTCAAAGGATGCATGACCGCTTCGCTTGGATAATTTCTTATGGTTTTCATCGGTAATTAACGGCAAATGGATATAAACCGGTGATTCCCAACCAAACGCATCATACAGACGCTGGTATTTTGGTGCGGAAGACAGATATTCATTACCACGGACAACATGTGTGATATTCATGGTATGGTCATCTACCACGTTTGCAAAATTGTAGGTCGGATATCCATCGGATTTGATCAGGATCATATCGTCTAACTCTGCATTTTCCACGGTAATATCTCCATATAATTCGTCATGGAAGGTCGTTGTACCCTCATTTGGGATATTCTGACGGATGACATATGGTTTTCCTGCAGACAGATTTGCCTCTATCTCCTCTTTTGATAGAGAAAGACAGTGTTTGTCATACATCGTGATCTCTTTTCCTTCTACGACCTCTGTCTTGATGGACTCTAAGCGCTCTTTATCACAAAAACAATAATATGCCTCGCCTTTTTCAATTAACTCTTTTGCATATTTCAGATAAATGCCGGTCTTCATACGCTCACTCTGTACATAAGGGCCATAACCGCCATCTTTGTCCGGTCCCTCGTCATGTTTTAACCCTGCGGTCTCTAAGGTACGGTAGATGATCTCCGTTGCTCCCTCCACATAACGTTCCTGGTCTGTATCTTCAATGCGGAGCATAAATTCTCCTCCGGCATGCTTTGCTATTAAAAATTCATACAATGCGGAACGCAAATTTCCCACATGCATTTTTCCGGTCGGACTTGGTGCGTATCTTGTCCTTACTTTTGTCATGGTGTTTCCCTCCTGTTTACGGTTGTGATATGGTATTCTCATCTGTCTATTCTGTATTGTAAAACAGCTATTTTCTATAAAACGATAAAAACGCCATGAAATATTATATAACATTCATGGCGTTTCATCAACTGTCGGAACGGATTTTCCTAGACTGTCAGTCCGTTCATATTTGTAATAGAAAATTTGATGTCATCACGGTCTGATATCCCGTTGAGATTTGTGATATCAAACCGTAAATGATCCTGATCAGTAATTCCATTCATATTTGTGATGTCAAACTGCAAGTCATCACGATACGTCATTCCGTTCATATCTGTGATATTGAATTTCCACCCTTTGTTGGAAATTTCATTTTCCCTGTTCGGATAATAAAACCACTTGACCATTCCAACACCTCCTCGGGGATTTTATTTTTCAATCCCTGTTCGGTATTTTCTACAGTTTTTGTGACTTTATACGAATAAAATGCTTAGTCTAATTCAATCTCACTTAATTCTTTCGGTGGAAGCTGACGGGAAGATGCTTTCTTCATTTTTTCAACTTCAACTTTTGCTTTTGCAATTGGAAGAATTGTTCCGGCTCCTGCTATACAGCCTCCCGGACAGCCCATTCCTTCGATCATGCAGCCGTTTTTCTTTCCTGCTTTTGCAAGCATTAATACTTTCTTACACTCTGCTAAACCTTCTGCATGTTCAATCTTAACATCAATATCCGGATAGAATTCATGGATACAGTTTGTAACTGCCTCTGCAACACCTCCGGCAACCGCATATCCACGTCCTGCTGCTGTCGCATCGTGCATAGAACCTTCTCCTTTTTCAGCATTCGGATTGATCCCTTTTGCTTCAAACATTCCGCTTAACTCTTCAAAAGTAATAACAAAGTCTACATCACTTCGTACTTCACGGCGGCTTGCCTCTAATTTCTTTGCGGCACAAGGTCCGATAAAGACAACCTTTGCATCCGGATGTTCTTTTTTGATACTTCTTGCTGTGGCTACCATCGGTGTCAGCTCTGAAGATACACTCTCGATCAGATCCGGGAACTGTGTCTTAGCAAGCATTGCCCAGGAAGGACAACAGGATGTCAATAAGAATGGAAGTTCTCCGGTTGCTACATGGTTTGCATAGTGATGTGCTTCTGCAACGGCTCCGATGTCTGCACCTAATGCAGTCTCTACAACATCGCTGAATCCAAGCTCTAACAATGCAGCTTTTACTCTGCTCGGTGTTGCATCCGGTCCAAACTGACCTACAAACGCCGGTGCAACCTCTGCAATAACATTTCCTCCCTGTTTCATGCAACGAATCAACTGGAAAATCTGTGACTTATCTGCAATCGCTCCAAACGGACAGCTTACCATACACTGACCGCAGGAAACACATTTCTCTGCATCAATCTTTGCACGACCATACTGGTCTGTACCAATGGCTCCTACACCACATGCCATAGAACACGGTCTTTCTTTTTTTGCAATGGCATCATATGGACAGACGGATTTACACTTACCACATTTGATACATTTTTCCTGATCAATCACGGCTTTTCCCTTTACACGGGAAATCGCATCCTTTGGACAGACCTCCATACATGGATGTGCGATACAGCCCTGACACATATTAGAAACTTCATATTTTTTGTCCTCACAGAAATTGCAGGCAGATGGAATGACCTGCATAAGAGGCGGCTCATAATATTTTTCCGCAATATTACTCTCTTCTAATCCGCTTGTTACATGCACTACATGATCTGCCGGTCTGAGTGACATACCCATGGCAAGACGAACCCGCTCAGATGCGATGGCTCTCTCATGAAAAATGCTCTCACGGTAGCTTGCAATATCTCCCGGACAAACTTTAAATGGAATTGCCTCAATCGAATCATTGATATTATCTGATTCGTATGCTACCCTTGCAATCTCCGTAAAAATTTTGTGTCTGATCTCTGACACCGGTGTCTGAATTCCTCTCATACTTTCCTCCTATTCGCTACATATGATTTTCTATGTAAAATATTGTTAATTATTTAACACATTCATCTTAATACTAATCTAACATAGGATTTCTCTTATGACAAGGGAATTTGTGCATGTACTAAATTTAATACTATTTTTTCGTATTTTTTTGTCGCATGCAGGAGGCACAACTGCCGCTGCAACCGATACAATCCCCATTTTTACGCTTCTTACAAATGCATCGGACAGCCACAAATACTGCCACTCCGATGCCTCCTAATAAAATCCAGTCCAAAACATTCATGTTATCTCTTTTTCCTGCCTCCTATAGCAGACTTCCGATCCGGTATACGCCAAATGCAACCAGCCATGCGATGCCGCATTGCATGATTACAATTCCGACTGCCTGTAACGCAGAATCCATCTCCCGTCTAATTGCTGCAATTGCTGCTACACATGGAGTATAAAGCAGTGTAAACACTAAAAAGCTGACTGCGGAAAGCGGTGTGAAAAAGCTTCCCAACGTCTGCGGCAGATTGGACATACTTGTGCCACACAACACACTCATCGTACTTACAACGGCTTCCTTTGCCGTAAATCCTGTGATCAGCGAAGTAGAAATCCTCCAATCTCCAAAACCGAGCGGAGTAAAAATCGGGGCTACCCATCTTCCAAGCACTGCTAACAGACTGTTTGCACTGTCCGTTACCACATTGAGCCTTGTATCAAAGGTCTGTAAAAACCATATGATGATCGTTGCCACAAATATGATCGTAAATGCTCTCTGTAAAAAATCTTTTGCCTTATCCCACATAAGCTGCAATACACTCTTTACCGATGGCAGACGATAGTTTGGAAGTTCCATGACAAAAGGCACCGGCTTTCCGCTAAAAACAGTTCCCTTTAGGATCAGTGCCACCAAAATAGAGACTACGATCCCGGTTACATAAAGTGCCATCATCACCAGTGCCGCATGGTCTTTAAAAAATGCCATGGCAAACACAGAATATACCGGTATCTTTGCCGAACAACTGATAAACGGGGTCAACATGATCGTCATTTTCCGGTCGCGGTCAGAAGAAAGTGTCCTCGTTGCCATAACTGCCGGCACGGTACATCCGAATCCGATCAGCATCGGCACAAAACTCCTCCCGGAAAGTCCGATCTTTCGTAACAGCTTGTCCATTACAAATGCAATCCTTGCCATATAACCGGAATCTTCTAAAATGGATAAAAAGAAAAATAACACCACAATAACCGGCAAAAAGCTCAATACACTTCCGACTCCTGCAAATACGCCATCTATGATCAGGCTATGTACCACCGGATTGATCCCATAAGCAGTCAGCCCCTTATCACAGATATCCGTGATCTGCTCAATCCCAAGGCTCAACAGATCACTCAGCCATGCTCCTATCAGTCCAAAAGTTAAATAAAAAATTAACATCATGATCGCTAAGAACATCGGGATTGCCAGATATTTATTCGTTAAGACTTTGTCAATCTTCTCACTTCGTTTATGCTCCTTACTCTCCTTAGGATGCTTGACCGTATCCTTACATACTTTTTCAATAAAGGTATATCGCATATCCGCTAATGCCGCGTTGCGATCCATCTTATGGTCTGCTTCCATCTCTTCAATGGAGTGCTGCATCATTTCAAACTCATTCCGGCTGAAATTTAATTTTTTAATGATCTCCACATCGTTTTCAACGACTTTAGTGGCTGCAAATCTCGGAGAAATTCCAAGATTTTGTGCATGGTCTTCTACCTGATGCGAAAGTGCATGGATACAGCGGTGTACCGCTCCTTTTTCACAAAAATCCGTGATCTTCGGATATTTTTTTTTCTCGGCAGTCCGTATTACCTTTTCCACTAATTCTGAAATTCCTTCTGCCTTTACTGCAGAAATCGGCACAACCGGAATGCCTAATTTTTCTGACATTCCCATAACATCTATGGAACCGCCGTTATTTCGCACCTCATCCATCATATTCAAGGCTAATACCATTGGGATCTGCATCTCTAAGAGCTGCAGAGTCAGATACAGATTTCGCTCTATATTGGTTGCATCTACAATATTGATAATGGCATCCGGCTTTTCATTGATCAAAAAGTCTCTCGTTACGATCTCCTCGCTCGTATAAGGACGCAACGAATAGATTCCCGGCAGATCGACCACGGAACAATTCTTATGCTCTTTGATCTCTCCTACCTTCTGGTCTACCGTGACTCCCGGAAAATTGCCCACATGCTGGTTTGCGCCCGTAAGCTGGTTAAATAAGGTTGTCTTTCCACAGTTCTGATTTCCTATTAATGCAAAAATCATGGCATGTCCTCCGTTACCTCAATTTTTGCTGCATCCTCTTTCCGGATCGTCAGGGTATAACCTCTTATTTCTAATTCTATCGGATCTCCCATCGGAGCAACTTTTCTGATTTCTACTACAGTCTTAGGGATCAATCCCATATCCAAAAGGCGGCAGCGCAATTCTCCCTCGCCACCCACTTTAGTAATGACTGCTTTTGTTTTGATTGGTAATAAATCCAGTGTCACTTCTTGCGTTCCTCTTTTCTAAATTTCTTTTGTTCGGCTTCATTATATTTTATTGAGAAAATGTTGTCAATAATATTGATATTGACTCTCATTTATATTAAGGCAGGATAGTGGATTTCCACTACCCTGCTGTGTTTTAATCAAATGCCGGATTGAATGCATAGAAATTCTTTGAATCCAGTTCATCCTGTACTTTTCTAAGTCCTTCACCAAATCTCTGGAAGTGAACGATCTCACGCTCTCTTAAGAAACGGATCGGATCTACGACATCCGGGTCTTTGACCAGGCGAAGAATGTTGTCATAGGTGGTGCGGGCTTTCTGCTCTGCTGCGGATTTGCAGGAACAACCTTTCAAAAATTCCAATGTATCTCCACTGGTATTTCTCCCGTCTCTTTCGATTTTTTTCCAACGACAATATGATCGATCAGGTCCTCAACAATTTCTTTTGTTAAAAATTCCGGATTTATGTATTTTAAAATACGCTTGCCGCGTTCATCCCCTTTTTCTAATCGTTCCGTAAGTTCCGTTAACCTCTTTTTTTCAGATTCCATCAGCTTTTCTGACTGTTGTTTTCCCTGTCGGAATTCTTCTGTCAATTCTAGATACTCTTTTTCTGTTAAGATCCCGCTGACTCTATCCAGATAAGCCTGACTGATCCCTTTTTGATAGGTCTGTTGCTTCTTTTTATAGGTCTCTATCTTTTTTTCACACTGCTCCTGCTGCCTTCTGATATCTGTATCCAGCTTCAGATTTTTCTCTAATGTTTCTATATCCAGATATTCCTTAGACATCCGGTGAATCTCCGATAAGACGGCATCCTCTAATGCTTTTACAGAAATAAACGCTCCCTCACAGGCATTTTTTGCAATATGATGTGTAGCACACTTTAGATAATAGCGGTCTTTTGTCTTTGTGGAACGCATGTGATAACCACAATCGGCACACTTTACTTTTCCTGCAAAAATCCCTGTTTTTCCTGTAGCAAACGGCTTTGCTTTCTCCTCTAACATCCTCTGGACCGTGTTCCATAGTTCCTGATCTATAATTGCCTCATGGGTATTCTCTTTCCGATACCACGTTTCTTTCGGACGTGGGCGGTTCTGCTTCGTCTTATAGGAAACACTTCCATATTTGCCCTGCACCATCGTTCCGATATACATTTCATTGCGGAGCATGGCACTGATCGTATAATATCGCCAGAGTGTACTGTTTTGGCTTTCCGGCTGCTGATAACGAAGTCCTTTTTGTCTTTTGTATTCGGTTGGGTTTGGCACCCCCTGCTCATTTAAGATTTTTGCAATCGCAGTCTTACCATACCCCTGTGAAAACAGGGTAAACACTTCTCTCACAACCTCAGCCGCTTCCTCGTCTATGAGCAGATGTCCTTTTTGCTGTGGGTCTTTCTGATAGCCATAGAGTGCAAATGCCCCGATGTGATAACCTTTTTTCCGCTTATCGGTTAATACGCTTTTGATATTCTCTGACATATCTTCTAAATACCATTCATTGACCAGTCCGTTGATCTGTCTTGACTTTTTATTTCCTTTATTTTCCGTATCCGCGTTGTCTACGATGCTGACAAAACGGATGCCCCAGATTGGAAAATATCCGTGGATATATTTTTCTACCAATTCTAACTCCCTTGTAAAACGCGATTGTGTTTTACAGAGCACAATGTCAAATTTTTTATGTTTGGCGTCTTCTAACAGACGGTTAAACTCCGGTCTGCTCCGATCTGCTCCGGTATAATCATCGTCACTGTATATCCCATAGATTTCCCATCCCTGTTCTGTGGCATACTGGATCAGCATGGATTTCTGGTTCTGAATGCTTTCGCTGTCATCGGTGACATGGCGCTTGTCTTTGTCCTCTTCGGAAAGACGGCAGTAGATTGCTACTTTCATCTTTGCACCCTACTGCCGTTTTGTTCTGATCTTTGAATGAGTGTTACCCATTTTTTTGTATACTGTTCTTTTTCCGGTACTTTCGCTCCATTTTTAAAAACATGTTTGCATTTGATCGGTACTCTGTTCCGTCCCATTCTATCACCTGATTACATACCTGTTCTTATATCTTTTATGCAAAAAGTCTTGTACTTTATGACGGTGATTACGTTAGATACAAAAGGACTGTTAAACCAAAAGCCACATAACCTGTTAATCTCTAACAAGTCATGTGGCTTTCTTTTCTGATTTTAATTGTGCTTATGTCTATTCTTCGAAAGACTCTGCTTTCTTTGAAGTTTCCTCTGCAATCGGCATAGCACCATTATCCTCATGTTCGATTTCTTCTAAGGCATGGTTTTCTGCCTTTTCGTCGACATTGTCATCACGGTCCTCTTCATAAACAACGATCTCCTTGATCGTATGTTCATTTCCCTGCACCAGATAGGTGTGCTCGCTTCCGCAGTATGGGCAGGTCTTTCCATGTTCTACCGTACCATAGGTCTTTTCACAGTCTTCGCAGAATGTAACTGCCGGGATCATCTCTATTTCCAATGCACAATCTTTTAAGATCTCGCTCTTGGTACACTTCCATTTCCAACAGTCCTCTAAGTATGATGGAACTACCGTAGAAACTTCGCCAATCTCTAAGACCACCTTGGCAACATGATTGACATGGTTTTCAACCGCAATGGATTCCACTTTTTTTGCAATATGAAACACAATTCCTAATTCATGCATTTTTTTAACCTCTTTAAAACAGATAAGGATTTATTTATCCTGCATTGCTTCTTTGTGTGCTTTGATCGCAGCCTTTTCCTCTGCTGTCTTTGGTGCAAATACGATCTTGACTGCACGCTTCAACTCATAAGGAACGATCGCCTTGAACTTATCTTCTGCCGGTATCATCGTGGAGCACTCCGGATGATCTCTGTGAAGTGTGATAGCATCAAATGCACACTTGGTTGTACAAACACCACAACCGATACACTTGTTAGCATCGACAATTGTAGCACCACAGCCTAAGCAGCGGGAGGTTTCAATCTTAACCTGTTCCTCTGTAAGTGCAATATGTGCATCCTCAAAGGACTTGTTGCCTAATGTCTCGTTAAATCCTTCGGACTGACGGGAAGAATTGTCATAACTCTCTACTAAGATATCATCCTTGTTGAGTTCGATGAATTCCCATTTATTACGTCCGATCGTCATATGACCGTTCTGTACATATCTATGTAAGGATTCAGATGCCCAGTGTCCTGCAGCGATCGCATCAATGGCGAACTTCGGTCCTGTCATGACATCACCACCGATAAAGAGATCCGGTGCACCCTGTACCTGATAGGTCAGTCCGTCTGCCACGAGTGCCGGTCCATGGAACTCTACTTCTTCGCTCTTTAACAGATCACCCCATACAGACTGCTGTCCTACGGCGAAGATCACTCGGTCACATTCGATTGTGATCGTTTCATTTTCATCATATTTTGGAGCAAATTTCTTGCGTCCGTCTACTTCTTCAAATACAGATAAGCACTTCTTAAATACGATACCTGTTACCTTACCATCGCTGACAAGGACTTCCTTTGGTCCCCATCCGCATTTAATGGTAACACCATCTTCTCCTGCTTCTCTTACTTCTTCATCCGATGCCGGCATTTCTTTCTCTGACTCTAAACAAAGCTGTGTCACTTCAGAAGCACCGTTTCTTGCACTGACGCGGGAAGCATCGATAGCAACATTACCACCACCGACAACAACCACTCTGCCGGTATATTCAGCACCGCCGCAGTTTGCATCCTTTAAGTAATCGATTGCTGTAAAGGTTCCTTCTGCATCATCTCCCGGAACACCCGGACGACGGCCTGCAGAACATCCGATCGCAAGATAGAATGCCTTGTAGCCCTGTGCACGAAGTTCGTCTAAGGAAATATCCTTTCCGACTTCTACACCGGTCTTGATCTCAACGCCCATCTCGCGCATCACATCGATTTCAGCCTCGATCACATCTTTTTCTAATTTGTAAGATGGAATACCATAGCGGAGCATACCACCGGCATTCTCATTCTTTTCAAATACAGTTGGCTTGTAGCCTCTCTCTGCTAAATAGAATGCACAGGAAAGTCCTGCCGGACCACCACCAATGATCGCGATCTTTTCTTCCCATCCGTTTTTGTGGATGCTGGCAGGAACAACGATCGGCGGAACATATCTGGTATCTGCATGCAGATCACGTTCTGCGATAAAACGTTTTACTGCATCGATAGCGATCGGTTCGTCAATGGTTCCTCTGGTACATGCGTCCTCACAGCGTCTGTTACAGATACGTCCACAGACAGCCGGGAACGGGTTCTGCTTCTTGATCAGTGCCAATGCTTCTGTATATTCGCCCTGTGCTGCTTTTTTCAGGTATCCCTGTACTGCGATATGTGCAGGACAGGCAGTCTTACATGGAGCGGTACCGGTCTTATGAGAATTGATACGGTTATTATCTCGATAGTCCGGATCATAGTATTCCTTGCCCCATTTTACCTTATCCGGAAGCAGCTGTTTTGGATAGGTCACTTCTGTGCCATCTGCCTTACAGAGTTTCTGTCCTAATCTGGTTGCACCTGCAGGACAGTACTCTACACAGCGTCCGCAAGCCACACATTTTTCCTTATCTACATGTGCAACATAAGCAGAACGTGACATATTCGGTGTATTGAATAACTGTGATGTACGAAGCGCATTACAGATATTTACGTTACAGTTACAGATACCAAAGATCTTGTTCTCTCCATCGATATTTGTGATCTGATGTACGAAACCGTTGTCCTCAGCACGCTGTAAGATCTCAAGAGCCTCTTCTTTTGTAATGTCATGACCTTTTCCTGTCTCACGGCAATAGTCTGCAAAATCGCCGACACCGATACACCAGCCATAATCATCATCCGCAACACCTTCACCGATCGCTTTACGGGAAGCACGGCAGGAACAACGTCCTACACCGATCTTTCCTTCATATTTTGACAGCCAGTAAGATAATTTTTCAATGTCGATGGCTTCGTTTTCCATAGAGATTGCTTTTTCTACCGGGATAACATGCATGCCGACACCGGCACCACCCGGAGGTACCATCTGTGTAATACCCTCTAATGGGATATAGGTCATACGCTCAAAGAAAGAAGCTACATCCGGATGCTGTTCTAATCTTGGATTTCCCTTGACATCCCCAGGAATCTCTTCCATGTTGAAAAGTTCGGCTGATCCCGGTACGAACATCGGAAGTGTATAGCGTCTTTCTGACTGTGGTGCGGTACGGCCATTGTGGTCATAATGATAACCATAATCGTACTCTAACAGTCCGATGTAACTCATTTCGTCAAGTAACTTCTGGAAACCTTCTTTTCCTTTTTCTGCTACCTTGTCTTTGTTCATTTCACAGAGCTGGTCAAATGTATAATGTGCACGTCTTTTCATGGTAAGACCTACCTCTGCCATTTCCTCTGTAATGATCTCTGCAAGTCCCCAGTATTCCGGATCCTCTGCGGTAACGCCACCGATCATATGACCGGCTACGTCTGTGATCCGCTTTCCTAAAGCGATGATCTTTGGACTTGGATTTTTGTCGCCTTTGTGATTCGCAGGCCACTCGTTGTACTTATTCATGTCCATGTCTATGCTCTCCTTTTCTCATTTCTTATTGTTTGTTTCTATTGTCTGCACCTGTGTGATGCTAAACATTCTCTTATGACTACTTATGTATGTTCTTCGCTCATGCCAAAATGCATCTCGCGCAAGCCTTCGATTTCATCACAGATTTCCTGCAATCCACAGGAACCGCAGTCCATATTGACATCTTTTAACATATGGTCAATCGTTGCCGTGATCTGCTTGTTTTTTTTGAGTCCATCCTGCAATCTGCCGTAATCAACTTTCGGATCTGTAACAAAGATGATCCTGACTGCCTCTACTTCCTTATGTAAATGCAACGCCCGAAGCATGGCATTGCCGATCGCCGTAAAATTTAACCCTTCATTCAGTGCCTCTGCCTCCACGCGTACACTCTCCCTGTCATTAGAAGACGATACGCGCAGCATAAACCCTTTGGGATAGATATGGTAACGAAAATATCCGATATTCCGGATCGTATTGTATAACCGATCTCCCGTTCCGATACTGTCCTCTGCAACACGCACCAGTGCGATCCTCGCATATGGAGTATCCTCTGTGATCTCCGGCAGATCTTTTCCTATAAGGATGATCTCATCTTCTGGAACGAAATCCTTCCCCGTCGTTACTAAGGTATTTCCTACGGCTGGAAGATTATGCCCTCCTAATTCATATGCCATATCCGACTGTAAGATCATCATTGCTTTTCCGGCATCCTGCCAGTCTCTGCTGACAGGATCTGCCGCAGCACCAACCGGAAGGATATGCTTATCCTGCTTTTCAAGAGAAGTCAGGATATCATGGATAATCTCATCGTAAAGTCTCATAGATGTGTATCTCTTTCTATCTTATCGTAATGCTTTTGCATCAGCGGTTCGATCGCTGCTGTAAGTTTCATATCGAGATTAAAAAAGTAAACGATAAAACTCAAGACAAACAGACACACTAATACGATCGCAATGATCAAAATTACATGTAAAAATGTTGCCATATTAAACCGCTCCTTCCTTCGCCATTCCTTTTTGACGTGCAAACTCTGCTGCACCAAGTGCTCCCATCAGCTGTGGGTCAATCGGGAGATCAATCACCTTCAGATTCAATACCTTCTCGATAGCTTCTTTTAAGCCGTCATTTTTTGCACAACCGCCTGTCAATGTGATGGAATCCACGGCTCCTGCCTTCTTTGACATCACAAAACATCTTTTTGCAACGGATAACTCAATACCTGCGGCGATCTCATCCATCGGCTTGCCCTCGCCTACTAAGGAGATGACCTCTGACTCCGCAAATACGGTACACTGTGCCGTGATTGGGATTACATTCTTTGCTTTCAAAGACAACTTCGAAAATTCTGAAAGATCCATCTCAAATGCCTTTGCCATTGCCTCAAAGAAACGTCCGGTTCCTGCCGCACACTTATCGTTCATAGCAAAGTTTAAAACGGTTCCGTCAGCATCAATAGCAATTCCTTTTACGTCCTGTCCGCCGATATCGATAATTGCCTTAACATTCGGGTCTGCCACATGTACGCCCATCGCATGACAGGAAATCTCTGAGATATTCTCATCTGCTGACGGTACCTTGTTACGTCCGTATCCGGTACCTACCAGATAAGCCAGATCCTCTGCTGAATTTAAATCCGGCACCTGTGCTACTGCCTTTTCAATGGATTCCTCACAGGAAAGGACCGCATTGATACGGCTGCGAAGTGTTACATCTGCTACCATCTTTCCTGTCTCATCGATGATGACACATTTTGTATAAGTTGATCCGGAATCACATCCGCCATAATATTTCATCTTGCTCCTCCTTTTTACCATGAATGCTCGTCGTGTAAAATCTCCAGTGACGGATCCAGTGGTTCTTCCTTAAATACAGTTCTCATATAACGATTGACCTGATCACGAACACCCTGACGGGATACGATCCTAGGATCAAACAGATCGTGCGTTACCCAGATCAGATGAATGCCTTTTTCTCTTGCCTTTTCCTCGAACTGACCATGCATGCCATTGAGTGCCTTACATGCCATATGTTCCCAGAGAATGACCATATCGGCATTGAACTCCTCACAGTACTCCCAGAGTTCATCGAGAAGTACCTTGTAACCACCATGAGTACGGTTTCTCATGATCATGTTTTCTGTCAGCCATGCCATATCGTAATATGCTTTTTCACGGTTCTGTGGTGTATCTTCCTCTGCGATCATCTCGGTATTTACCATAGAAAGCATATCGGTCAGTGGAACAATACCCCAGCAGTTTAATATCCAAAGCAAAAAGTCCATGTAAAAATGCGACTGTACGCCCCATACGATCGCACGGTGACGATATTCTTTTGCCATCATCATCTTGTCTTTGTATGCCTGATTTGCAAGTGCGGTAAGTTTTCGGTCTACATCGACAAATTCCGGCACCTTACCACAGATTGCCATGTAGTTTGTCTCGGTATAAAGTGCAAGATTTGAACCAAAGATCTGCGGATAATCGGTCTTATTCATATCGAGCCATTCCATACGGTGTCTGGTGGACTCGTTGACACGTTTTGCACACTCAAAGTAATATTTCCAATCCCATTTCTCGCCTGTCTTTTCTTCGATAAATGCGATACAGTTCCTGATCTCCTGTGCTGCGTAATCCTGTACGTCATCTTCTCTGTGGCGCAGCGGTGCTGCTAACTGGAAGATTGGTATACCATCTTCTAATTCCAGACGTTTTGCAATACCGCCATTACTCATAAGGGAACCGTCACAGGTTGTATTACACTGTACGGCACAGGCACCAAGGATCGGTGCATCATCATCAATGGAAACGCCAAGTTCTGCCTCCGGCATCGGACAGACATCACCGGCAAGTCCAAACTCCTGTGCCACATCGATATAATGCAGTGCCGCGTTCTGGTTCAAAAGAACCGATACATAGGTAGACGGTGTCTCACGGGAAAGTCCCTTTAAGGTAGGAAATCCCATCATAACGGCTGTCATTTCGTTTTCGTCTACAAGCACGACTTTCTTAGAGAACTCTTTATCATTGCCGATACGACGATCTCCGCGGAATAAGTTATCAAGAAGTTTTGCCACATCATAGACAACGAGATCCTGCTCTAAATGACACATACGAAGGTATGGTCCGCGAAGTCCCTGTGTATGTTTATCGACCATCATCGGTACTGCTAAATAGTTTGCCATCCAGCGATAGCGGAACATCGCTTTGATATTTCTAGGCTTGATGATAAAGCCCGCTAACTGCTTCATAATATAGAGCCAGCGTGTGTAATCATAAAAAGTATCCTTAAATCCACGCCACTCACGTCTGCTTCGTACTTTTCCATCGGTAAAAAATCTACCCAGCGCTTCTGCGCCTACTTCTTTTGCCATTATTTCTTACCTCCTTGAATCTTCTTGATCTCAATGCTCTCTACGAATGCCTGCACGCGTGTGCGCATCTGACCGGAAGAGCCAATGGAATATGGACGATCCACGGCAAGTACCGGATAGCCATGCTCATCACGGAGAACGATCGTACCGATCATCCGCTCATATGCCCATGGATCACAGAACTTCATCTGTTCGTAAATAATACCGTCTGCGCCGTATTCTTTTGCAAGATCTGCAACGTAATCGCGTCTGCCTGTCATCTTTGCCATATCCCAGTAACGTGGACACTGTGCTCTGCCCTGCACCTGACGACAGACCTGTTTTACAACATCTTCATCGTCATTTAAGAGGATCTCATCACGTCCCGGTAATGATCCATAGCAGAAACGGTCTGCACAGACATAGGCACCGGATTCCTCTACTAACCTGATCACATCCACATCGTCCACCTCGGAGCCGACAAAAACGACACGGGCACGATACTTGTCTGCCGCATCCGGCTCTCTCGTTTTGATCTCCTCTAATGTCTCACGGAGTTTGTCCACGATCAGATGCTTTGGTGCCACATAACTTACCAGGGTAAGGATATGGAACTCATAGCCCGTTACGCGTGGATTCGCTTCTTTACGAAAATCACCGATCGCACGGATCAGGCGGCACACTTCGTTGTGCTGTTCTACGGCTGCACGGATAGCCTCATCCGATGTGTCGATCCCATATTTTTCTGCTAAAGGCTTTAAGATGTGGTTGCGGCACTGCAAGGTATACATCTCTAATGCATTGTCATCATTCTTCTGTGGAATCTCCATATATTCCCAGAAAAATCCATCTTTTCCCTCTCCCATGGTTTTAAGCAGTTCCATATTCTCCACACAGCGGTTCATCATCGTACATCCGTCCGGTGTTACGATACCGTCCACAAAATTATAACCGCCTTCAATGGCTCTTTCTAAAAGTGCTCTACTGTACTCACACAAAAAACTTGTCATGTAATAGGTAGCCATCTCCATAGAGCCTGTACGCGGTGCACGCAGTCTGACGGAAAATATTCCCGGAAGATTTAAAAGTGGTTCCGGTACATTTTCGCAAGTCGTTGCGATACACTTAAGCCCCTCACTTTGTGCCTGACGCACAAGTTCGTTATTCGCATCTTCTAACAACTTTTCAAAATAATATAAGTGCTTTAAGTCTTTCACGCTTTCCCTCCTTTACGCTTCTAAAATTCCTATACCGATCAGGGCTTCTTTCGCTCCTCTGACGATCGCCGCATCATCATCTAAATAAAATACACTCTCTCCCTTGAGGTCGAACTCTGCTAACGAGGCATCCGATAATATGTAGGAAAGTACCGGAATATCACCCACATCCATGTACTGTTTGACATCTAAATTGGGAAGTCGGTTTGCGATCACACCGACCTTATCGTACATCACAAGTTCATCTGCTACCTGTTTGATCGTCTGAACGACCTGCGTTCCTTTCTTAGAAGAGTCCGTGATCAGCATGAGGTGTGTCACTTTTTCCATCACACGTCGGTTGATCTGCTCAATTCCAGCCTCTCCGTCAATTACGATATAATCATAATTCTCTGCCAAAAGACCGATCACTTCTTTCAGATAACTGTTGATCTTGCAATAACAGCCTGCTGCCTCCGGTCTTCCTATAGCAATAAAAGAAAAGCCATCCATCTCGACGAGAGCGTCGAAAATACGATATCTGGCTTCTCCTAATAATTCAATTGCCGCCTTAGCGTTGCCTTCCTCTGCATTTGCTACAACCTCTTTACGAATATCGTCTACCGTGAGTTTCACGTCCACACCGAGTGCAGTAGACAATCCCACAGCCGGGTCTGCATCAATCGCAAGTATCCGTTTATCCGGGTACGCTGCCACTAAAAGTTTGACCATAACTGCTGCAAGCGAGGTCTTACCAACGCCACCCTTGCCTGCGACTGCAAGGATCCTGGCATCACTCTTATCTGTATTCATTTGCTGTCTCCCTTACTTATAAACATCTTTTTACATTCGTTTATAAAATGTTTATATAAATTTTATCACATGTACATACTTTTTTCGACACAAAATGCCACGATCATATAAAAATGTCATGTTATACAAATATGGCATACAAACTTCATACACTATTACTACTTGACCCTTATCTTTCGTGCAGTGGTTCTAAAATAAACAGCAGTGGTATTTTATTACTCCTACTCTTTTCCGTTTGCAATGACCGGTGTCGGTCTTCTTGTATCAAATACCTCTGCCGGCCGGATCATCTGGTCTAAGACCGTTGTCCGTCCCTGCGTTGCGGTATAGAGCAGATAGCCGTCCATATCAATCCGTCCCTGACGCGCATTGTCTGCATTGATCTGTACCCAGTGTGGTTTCGAGCGGTCTACATTACAGAAAAAGTTATAACCGGCACTCTTATAATAGGCATACAGCGGATTGTCATTCGTATAAGGCTGCGGCCCTCCGATGTCATTTCCATGTGCAAAGATCAACGTGTCCACCGCTCCTACAATATTCTGTACATTCGCAACCCACTTCTCATTATCTGTCTTTAAACGTTCCACGGTCTTTCCCGTAACACTCAGATGTCCCCAGGTGTGGCTTGCAAACTCCCAGCCTTCCGCTTTTAGTGCATCAGCAATTTTTTTTGCTTTTTCAATCTCTTTTTCCCGGTTGTAATCAGGGTGTTCGTTCAGCCATGCAAGCTGATCCGGTTTTAAATGTTCTCTGACCTCATAATCCGAATCCGTACGATAGCCAAACACGCCATTATATCCGGTCATGGCGATCATACCTCTTGCTCCTTTGTAGGCACCGTCCGGGTGCTTCTTTAAAAATGTATTCAGTCTTGGAACCACATCGTAATCCCCGATATGTTTCTTGCCATCTGAAGTCTTATAAAGACACTTTACATCACCGTTATCATCTAATACCAGTCTTTCCGGAAATCCGGCAGGCTTATAGGAATGGTAATAACTCAGATCATCCACGGACAGAACGACCGCTTTTTTATCCGGCGGCAGCATCAGGTTCGTGTTTGGTGCAAAAGTTACGTTGCCATTTTCATCCTTTGTCTCAACTACTAAATCACGCAGTCTTACAAATACATATCCATTGTCATACATCTGCTGGGTAATGCGGTCAAATTCTTCCACGGTTGTCATCCACGCGTTCATGCCGTCCACTGCATTTTTTCCTAACACGGATACGTTAAATGCACGATCCGTATCATTGATCAGGGAATGATAGAAAATGTGTGGCACTGCATTGACATCCACCGGAACACATGCTGCCTTTTGTTCTTCAAACTTTTTGATCAGTTTTGTGATCTTCGTATTTTCTTTATAATTTTTTACGGACTTTAAGAGATTGATCGCTCCGTCGTAATCATATCCCATCGCCAGCAGTTTTGCCTGCTCTATGTTCTTGTCCTTTTTCTTCGTTTTTTTCTCTGATGCTTCCTGTGACTGTTCTGTCTTTGTATTTTCTTGAGAATTTCTAATGCTCTGTGGTATCACTTTTACAATGATCACGATCAGAACCAGTATTGAAATTCCAAGTACCATGGAAAGCATCGCCTTTTTTCTTCCCATATCTTCCTCCGTTAGCATATATTTTTGTTGTTCTTATCAAGCCGCACCCTCTGCTGCCATATCTTCCATCAAATCTGTGATCGGATCACCCTTTGACTGGAATTCACAGGCATTAAATGGAATGCCCCCGGCTGCCTGCGGCCAGATTCCCAACGTATGATCTACATAATATTTGTCAAAACCGGATGCTTTAAGCTCCTCCGGTGATAAATCTCTTGTCAACTGATGCACGATCGTAGAAACCATCTCTAAATGTGCCAGCTCCTCAGTACCGATATCATTCAAAATTCCTGCAACCTCACGATAAGGCATCGTATAACGCTGTGAAATGTATCGCATGGAAGCTCCAAGCTCTCCATCCGGTCCACCGTACTGCGACATGATGACCTGTGCGATCTTCGGATTGGTCTGTTTGATATTTACCGGATATTGTAATCTCTTTTCATAATTCCACATAACTTAACACATGCCTCCTTCCCACGGCCAAGGCTGGGTTGCCCAGTCCCAGTGATCTCCTACTTTTGCACTGTCGATCGTAAGAGGACCATACTGGTCTGCATAGGCACGAAGTCCCTGTTTGCGTAGTTCTTTGTAGTGTTTTAAATAATTTAATGCTTCTTCGTCGTCAGGATGCGTATCCAGATAAAGGGTAATGTCATTGACGGCAAAGCTTACCATATTGATCCACTGTAACAACTGTTTCTGGCTCATCTGCTGATTCATCATCCCCGCATCCCCTTTCTTCCGTAAAACGGTTTATTTAATTCCGGAAAAATGGTTCCGACCTGAAGAGCACGGTCCGGCTCATAGACATGCTCAAAATGCTGCCATGGTACATATGCCATTGCTAATGCAAAATCCTGACATGAGGACATATCGTAACGCTCACCGCATTCCCGTTGTCCCATATTGCTTCTATTGCAATTTCCCATAATGTTATTTCTCCTTATCTCTTTACTTACAAAATATGCATATTTTATTTTTTCGTGCATAAGAGAAATAACCTGTTTTGCAAACACACTTTAAGACTGGCTGCTTAAACTGTCAATGGAATCAATGATCTCTTTTAACTCCGGGACCATCTGCTTCTGACTTGCCGCGATCTCTTCTACCTCTTTTCGCATATTCAGGATATTTTTCGTATTATACTCTATGCGTTCTCGAAGTTTCTGTCTCCTTGCGATCAGATTATGCTGCACCTCAACCATTTCCTTGTCATTATAAATCGCTTCCGGATTGCCGGTCCACACTTTTGCATCATAGAGCTGATAATCTTTCAGTCTGCGTACCAAGCGGGAGTTATAGTAATCTAGCTCTTCGTTTGTCTGAAGATATTTTTCCTTTTCCCGCACTGCATCCTGATACTGCTCCCAGATATAGGTCAGTTCCTTCGAATTGTGTACATGGTATTTTTCACAGGCATAATCGACTGCGTTCTTCGTATTGACATATTTAAACTTGATCTTATTCAAAAGGATGATCGCTCCGTTAATGTTTGCCTCGCAGCGTTTTAACTGATCGATATCCCGCTGCTGACGGAAATAGAGGAAAAATCCACCGATGGCTGCCGCGGATACCAGCAGCGTAAACATCAGCTTTGTGTCCACGTTTTTCACTCCCTGCAGGACTAAGATCACCGCCATCAGGACAATAAATACGCCAAACAATACATAGGAAAAAATCCTAAGATGATGCATCTCTTCCTTTACTTCTTCCATGCAGTACACCCACGCCTGTTTTTCTCCCTCTAAATAATTCATATCCCGGCGGATGGCTGCCTCATAGGCTTCATTTGCCTCTAATCTGCGGATGGCATCCGGTATCTCATCCTCTTCCTGCTGCATCTGAACGAACTGTGCGTCGGAAATCTTCTGGGCCGTATTTAAATACTGATCCCTTGCCTTATTGAGCTTGGCAACATTTCCTGCAACCTCATGCAGATCCTCCTGTGTTTCCTTTGGGATATTGCGGATTTTTTGGATATCATTCAGATAGTCCGTGACAATGCGGTACTCAGACTTCGCCTCTTCTAACTCCCGGATCGCCTCAATGATCTCCTCACAGTGTCCGAGCATCTCATGCTCTGCCTGCCTCTTATATTCCGCACTGTCCGTATATGCACCCCGCGTATTCAAATGCTCTAACACATCTTCAATATTCTGTTTTGCTTCCGGCTGTTCTTTTGCTTTCTTTCTTCTTTTCCAAAATCTCATTGTTTCTTACCTGCCATACTTCTCATATTCCTGACGCCATTTATGGACGATCCCGTAAATTTCTGATTTTGTCTCTGCTTTTATTTCTTCCTTTGTTCCTTTTTCATAAGCCTCATATAGGTTCCGGATCTTTTTTACATTTTCATCCGAAGGAAGCTGCTCTTTTACCGCTTCTAATTCTCTTTCATACTCTTTGAGCTGTTCTGTGCCAATCCCGTATTCTTTCGCCCGTTCGCTTTGTTTTTCTTTCTTATCTGCTAAGAACAGACAAAATAATTCTGACTTTTGGGAACTTGGGTTTGTATTCTTCTCATAAGCTGTTTTGTAACAATCTGCCGCCTGGGAAAACAGAAACAGATTTGCATAGGCGGTTCCTAAATTGTGGCTCACATCTCCTAAGAACGCCTCCTGTGTCTCTTCTGTCTGATTCTGTAAGATCCAACGATATTCCTCCATGGCGCAATGATATTTTCCACGCCGCAACAGACGGTCTGCACGCAGCTTATGCCTTGAAAGCTCGTCCTTTTCCTCTAACTGTCTGAAGATCTCCATGGCAGCCTGCTGTTCCGCCTCGGTCGCATAGCCGGTCTCCTCTAAAAGAATCCTTGCAAATTCATAAGAAGGCACCCCCTGTTCTAATGCCTCTTCTAATTTGCAAGCAAGTCCTTCCTCTTTGATCTCCGTTCTTACCCAGTCGCAGAATGTCCTTCCGACAAAGTCCATCTCCACAAATTCTGCATTGTGGATCAGATAATAGCTCATCTCCTCTAAGGAATATATATTTAAGGAAGCACTCTCTATATCATATGGTTTTTTGGCTAAAGCATGACTACAAAATAGTAATTGTCCCATCGGCTTCCTCCTCTAAAATTCCATCGTATACTTCCACACCTTTTCACTGGATGGAAATAACTCTCCAAATCCAAGGTCCTCTATCTCAATCTCCGCTTTTGTATCTCCTAACAGATGTACCGTGATCCTGATCCTTGTGGTCCGTGCCGGTCTTTTAGGCAGATCCGCAAGCTCTAAACTCTCTATTTTTGCCTCCCTGCCATATGGATGCTGTAACCACAGTTCCACGGTATCCGTACCGTCTAAGATCACCTCACAGCTATGCTCCTTTAAATACCAGTTCTCTCCGGCAGTTACAAGCGAATAGAATTCCAACTCCTGCTTCTTTCTTACCTTCAGACTGATGTTCATCTTGAACTCACTGTCTCCTAAATACACATATTCCCGCTCTGTCTCTTTTTTTTGAAATGCCACAAAACAGGCACCTAAAGAATAGAGATTTTTTCCTAAAAATGCTCTTCTTCCACGGCAGATATATTTTAATGACTCCTGCATCCATCCGCCGTCAAACATACTTCCGACAAAATAGACCGTAGACACAAGCTGCTTGTCGAATGCCTGCTGTGCCATTGCTAAAAACCCTGCATCTTTGTCATCTGTCAGTATGCCCAGTTTCTGTTCTTCTATCGTAACCACACATGGTTTCGTCCGTTTTTCTTTTTCTAAACCATAATATACCATTCCGTCACTGCTGCCATCAAATAATCCTGCCTGATGGTTCTGCAGTTTTTCCTCCTGATTGCAGTGGTAAAAACAAAAACATTCTTTATAGTCTACCACTTCAAACTGCTCCTCTGACAGCTCTAATTCCCGTCGAACCCGGTCTAACAGACGAACCGTGTCCTCCGTAACGGTCTGCACGGCGAAAACTAAACGTTCCAGCTTTCTTTCCCTGTCCAGTTTATTTGGAATCGATAAAATCTTTTTTAAAAATAAAAGAAACAAGTCCTCTGCCGGATACTCCCTGCCCTCAATAGGGATAACCTTTTTGCACAACGCCTGACGGAACAAATCCTCTGCTTTCGTTCCCTGTCCTGCCTCTGCTAAACGCTCTGCATCTTTACCGTAAACCCATTGTCCGATACCATGGCGTTTTGCAACCACCAGTGGCAGACTGTATTCAGAGCTTCCTGCTACAAAACTGACCGTTGCAGGACGTTCCATACCCGGATGAAAGTAACTGAGCATTGCCGACTCTTCTTTCAAATCAATACCAATATATAATTTGTCCAAAAGTCTCTCACTCATAACTTTCTCCTTTATAGAACCTCAAAGAGTCTCTTACAGAGCTGTTGCTGCTCTTCGTATTCTATCATCATTTCTTTTGTCTTTTTGATATCCTCTTCGAGAATGGTCTGTGTGATCAGCTGATTTAAAAGCGTATACCGACTTTTGTCCTGTTCTTCACATACCATGCTTCCCGTAATCTGATTGCTTTCTAATATCTGTTCTTTTTCTTCCCGCATCTGACTGACGTAATATTGGATATTTTCACCAAAAAACAGTAAGAAATCACTGATAAAAATCCCACCATAGGCTTCTTTCATTTCCATGGTACGGTATTCATCATGTTCCCCGCTCCGATAGTGCAAAAAGACACGGTTTCCTCTCCGATTCTGATACTCTATAAATACCTTATCATAAAAACCATATTTTTGCTGTAAAAAGACAGGAAATCTTCGATAAAACGAAAAATAAATCTTTTCTGCCGTAAAATCTGCCAGATAGGTATCTGACAGTTTCATGTATTCTTCCTGCTTATCTTTATGGGTTGCAAGATATTTTAAAATTGCCAAACGGCACACCGGTATCTGTTTTTCTTCCGGTCGTTCCACCAGATGCCTGAAGAATCGTTCACTGATCACCATATGTTCTACAAAGTATGCCTGTGAAAAATAGTTCAGATAGGCATCTTTTATGATCTCTTTTCCACCATTTCTACAATAGCTTTCAAAAATTTCTTCCGTATATTCCATATACTCCGTAGAATACAGCAGCTGGATCAGGATATGTTCTTCTAACCCGTAAGTCTCAATCCCAAACTGTTTTGCTGCCTGCCAGATCTCTCCTAGCCGTTTTGTCGAACCATCATAGTTCTCACACAGATATTTCAGGATAGCTTCGTCATATTTTCCACCAAAAAAGGCTTCTGCACAAAGATATAACAGGAATTCTTCGTCTGCATATTCCTCTTTTCCTGCCATGCTTCCGGCAACTGCGGCTAACCGCACGGCATCGATTTCTTCAATGCCATATCGCTGCAGCCATGCATATGCCTCCCGATAAGCATGTCTGTCAACTAAAAGCTCTACCATATATTTTCTCGCACTCTGATTCAGCATTGACGGATTGATCCGTTTTAAATACTCTCTGATATCTAAATTTACCTGATTGACCTGATGCAGCCTTATGATCTCCGGGAACAGATAGGTTCTGTATTCCTCACTGACCGAATCCATGCGTAAGAATCTGCGCAGAAGTTCTAACTCCTTTTCATCTAATTCCTCATGGAATGGTTTTTTGTCTAACTGATAAATAAAAAACGATTCACACTCCGGTGCCTGCTCCATGCATTTTTTTATAAATCTGCCGGGACGCATCAATTTTTCTAACTGATACTCCATACCGGAGGCATAACGGTTTCCTTTCCGGTCCTCTAAAAGAATGACATAATCGGAAGAATAGATGGGAAAATATGCAGTTCCGTTCTGGATCGATACCGAAAAGCCATCTTTTAACTGTCTGTGCACTACATAAAGACGAACGGCGTCTTTATCAAAGCAAGTCAGCTTATGATAAAACAACAACTGCCCTAATGCCTTTGCCGTCTCGTTTTGTATCATATTTTCCGTTAAAAATGTATCATAGATAACCGCAAGATTATCATCCATATGCCGCTCTAAGATCTGTTCTAAGGCAAAACGCTCCATGGCTCTTTCATAACTTGCGTAGACAGACGGCTGACTTTCTTTATTTGCAATAATATTGACATAGAGTGCCGCTTTTTGTGCATACGGAAGACTGCTGTGATAACGGAAATACATCTGTACCATCTTAGGTACCTGACGCACTTCCCTTGCATCCATCGAATAGACAAAGGCTTCATATAAACCTGCTAAACGCAGATCTGCGGTAATTCCCTCTTCATACCAGTGATGATATAGCGTATCGTATTTCTGTCCCTTGATCAGATAGGCACAGATCACGGTCAGCAGTTCCTCTTGCAGATAGATCTCATAGCAGCCGCAAAGAATCTTATAGACCCGCTCCTCATAGGTACGCAGATCTCCTGCTAAATGGGTCACCTGTATGGCAAGCTCTTTTGTGATTGCATGCTTCCTGCATGCCCAGAGCAGCAGACGGCATTCAAACTCGCCCATCTCCGTCATAATATACGGTTCTTTTTCAAGCAGCAGATATGCCTCTAAATAAAAATACGGACTGGTGCATCCGCCCATGACCTGTTCTCTTATGGCATAGTATTTTAATGCTGCATTCTTTGCATAATCTCCCCGTAAAAATAATAAGATCCACACCAGACGCATATCTTTGTTATGCACCCTGCAGATGTCTTCCACGTTCTTTAACACCTTATCTGCATAACTGTCCTCGCGGATCAAAAGGGTGGTCAGATAGAGGTAATATGCCCACGCTACGCTCTTTGTGTCCGTGATCGTTTTCTTCTTTTCATCTAATATCCACTCGGCTTCCTGTCTCTGCCGGTTGATAAGTAGCACCTGTGCCTTCATCAGGCCATACCAATGTTCACTCGGAAAAGCAGCAATGAAATGGTCGAGGATTTCATTCGATCCAATTACCCACTCTCCTAATGTCATCTGTTTTAACCGGAAACGGATATAGCTTTCCGTCAGTCTGCACTTCATTTTGGAAAGTTCCGTATGTTCTTCCCGCTTTTCCGGCACAGCTTCCCTCTGTTCTTTCTGATATACACAGACTGTATGCTCCAGTGTCTGATAAGGGCTTTTTAACGTCAGCTTTCCATAGTTTTTTCCTGCATGAAGCTTTTCTTTTTCAATCAGATACTCCACCTGAAGCATACTCCCGATAAAGTCAGCGGTTGTCATCTGCTTTTTCACAGGATGTAAAAAGGAGGCATCACTTGTAATCTCAAGTTCTAAATATCCCCACTCTCTTTTTCTTAAAACAAGTGTCTCTTTTCTGCTCTGTGTTATATCACAATACTCTTTGCTCTTTTCATCCATGGTCAGTAAGACCGTTTCCTTCTGTTTGCATGCGATCAGAAACTCCTCCATATCCTGCATGCCTGCTCCCGGACGGCAAAGTCCCTCGTAGAGCATTCTTTCACGAACTTCCTCTTCTTTTATCAGATTTACAAACATTGGGGATGTAAAGATCTCATAGGCTTCATTTTTGTCTTTTGCCGCTAATTTTGCAAATTCATAAATAGAACGGATCGTTCCGATGGAAGTCTTTGGATATAATTTGGAAATATTTACAACAAAAGAAAGGTTATATTCATTCTGGTTACAGATTATGTAAAACTCACCCTTTTGAATATTCCCTTCCATCAGACCTTCACTATGAAATTCAAATTGAATATGAACCTCTTCTCCCTCAAACTGCGGATTCATACACTCCATCCGTACATCGGAGGTATAGATCACACCACGCAGAGGAAGCCCGTTACCGCTTCTTATCGTAAAGCTTCCTTTATAGTTCTGCCCCTCTACTACTTTTAATTCCAGCCGGTCTGTTGAGAGCAGCAATTCCGGTTTCTCATATTCAAATTTACCATTTGCCAGATTATAAATCCGTCTACGCAAAATGTCACCTGCTTATCTGGTTTTTATTGCTTTTTCGCACAAGTCGATTATAATAGATTATAAACTATTTCACAGGTTCGTGCAACTGCTCTTTCTGCACCCTGTCAGCATTTGGAGGTATATCATATGTTACAGCATCAGGATCATTTTCATGGAAGTGATTTAGAAAAAATAGAAAAAATTTACGGCATCAGAAAAGAAGAGATCATCAGCTTCAGTGCCAACGTCAATCCGCTTGGGATCTCCCCCCTTTTACGCAGGACTCTGACCGAACATATCGATGCCATTACCGCCTATCCGGACAGAGAATACACTTCTTTAAGACAGTGTATCGCCGGCTATTGCGGCTGTGAGGCAGAACATGTCATTGTCGGTAACGGTTCTACAGAGCTGATCTCTCTTTTTATCCAGATCGAACATCCGAAAAAAGCGATGATCATCGGTCCTACTTATTCCGAATATGAGCGTGAGATTTCTTTAGGCGGTGGTACCACCCTGTACTATCCGCTGCGTGAAGACAATGACTTTCATTTAAACGTTGCGGACTTTACCGCACACCTCAATGAAAATATTGATCTTTTGGTACTCTGCAATCCGAATAACCCGACTTCTACTGCGATCACCAGAAAAGACATGCGTCTGATCTTAGATGTCTGCAAACAGCATGATATTTTTGTGATGGTAGATGAAACCTATGTGGAATTTGCCGAAAATATGGACGAGATCACTGCTGTTCCACTGACAAACTTTTACAACAATATCATTATATTAAGAGGAACTTCTAAATTCTTTGCAGCTCCGGGACTCCGTCTGGGCTATGCCATTACCGGAAATCCGGATCTGATCAAAGCTATTAATACACGAAAAAATCCGTGGACGATCAATTCCCTTGCCGTAATTGCCGGAGAATTGATGTTTACCGACACCGATTATATTGAAAAAACGAAATCCCTGATCTCAAAAGAGCGTTCAAGGATCTATGAAGCATTTGCTTCCCACCCGGATTTCAAAGCCTATGTACCAAAGGCAAACTTTATGTTACTCCGCCTGCTTCGGGAGGATATGAATGCTGATGAAATGTTCGACCGCACGATCCGGGAACGTATGATGATCCGCAACTGCTCTACGTTTCCATTCTTAGACAATAAATATATCCGTTTCTGTTTTATGGAACCGGAGGACAATACCCGTCTGATGGAATGTCTGATGAGAAAATAATAAAAACTTTGCTTTTTGAATATTTCTTGACAAATATTCCCATTTGCATTATTGTATTATTTGACTAATACATATATCAGAAACGAGGTGGGTGTATGCCATGGAATCTCAGTTCCGACCGTCCGATTTTTTTACAGATCGTAGAACGCATTGAAATGGATATCATTTCGGGTGTTTATCAGCCCGGACAACGGCTCCCTGCTGTCAGAGAGCTTGCCTCCTGTGCAGCCGTCAATCCGAACACTATGCAAAGAGCCCTTTCCGAACTCGAAAGAACCGGCTTAGTCTACAGTCAGCGGACGAGCGGACGTTTTATCACGGAGGATACTGCTATGATCGAAGGATTAAAACAACAGATTGCCAAAGAAAAGATCCATGAATTTTTTGAAGCTATGAAGCATCTTGGAATTTCCAAAGAGGAAACACTCCAACTGATCCAACAACACACTACTATTTAAGGGAGAAGGAAAAAATGAGTTTAGTTACATGTAAAGACCTGAGTAAAACTTATGGTTCTACAACTGCTCTTTCCCATATCAATTTGGATATTGAGGAAGGACACATTATCGGACTGTTAGGCCCGAACGGAAGTGGCAAGACCACTCTGATCAAAATTTTAAACGGTTTACTGACTCCGTCAGCCGGTGAAGTCTATATCAAGGATGCCCCGGTGGGTACGGAATCGAAAAAAGTGATCTCCTATCTGCCTGACCACACCTATCTTGGCGGCGGTATGCGGGTAAATGAGATCATCGACTTTTTTAAAGATTTTTATGAGGACTTTGAGCCGGAACGTGCCTATGATATGTTAGAAAAGCTGCAGATCGATCCACAGCAGAAATTAAAGACGATGTCCAAAGGTACCAAGGAAAAGGTTCAGCTCATTTTAGTAATGTCACGCCGTGCAGACCTCTACATCTTAGATGAACCGATTGCCGGCGTAGATCCTGCGGCAAGGGATTATATTTTAAACACCATCATCACGAACTATGATGAGCATGCAAGTATTCTGATCTCCACACACCTGATCGCCGATATTGAAAATATTTTAGATCAGGTTATCTTTATTAAAAACGGACAAATTGTAAAGGACGCTTCCGTTGAATCCATTCGCGAAGAGGAAGGCATGTCCATTGACGCACTGTTCAGGGAGGTATTCAGATGTTAGGAAAATTAATGAAACATGAATTTAAAACAACTTCAAAGGTCATCCTGCCACTCTATCTGATTCTTGTGGTTTTGACCATTTTTGCAAGAATATTTGCACAGTCACTTTTTACGGCAGAGAATTCTAATATCGACTCCATCGGCTTTGGACTCTTTGGCGGACTGAGTGTAATCCTCTACATCTTAGGATTGTTTGCTGTCAGCATTGCATCCTTTATCTATCTGTTGGTACGTTTTTATAAGAACCTGTTTGGTGATGAAGGCTATCTGATGCATACACTTCCGGTAACTTCCTGGGAGCTGTTAAGCAGTAAGCTGCTCGTCGCATTTATCTGGAACCTTGTGGAATCGCTGTTGATTGCTTTCAGTATCTTTTGTATTTTTGCAAATCACTATGTCTTTGATGCAATAAGCAATTACTTTGCATCTTTTGGCGGTTTTGATGGAATGGTCTATTACTATACCGGCATGCATACAGGTACTTTCTGGCTTTCCCTGATCGCCTTTATACTGGTTTCCTCGTTTTACGGTCTCCTGCTTCCATATGCAAGTATCTGTATCGGACAGCTTTGGCAGAAACATCGGTTAGCCGGCTCTTTTTTAACTTATTTTCTGATCAATATCCTAACCCAGATCATCCGCACTATTTATGTCGGACTGACCGGAAATGAAGATGCGATCACACATGCACAGAATTATATTCCGACTGCAACCTATGGTTTTATTATGGTGTTAAATCTGGTGCTTAGTATTGTCTTTTTCTTCTTGTGTGGGTATATTATGAAGAAGAAGGTGAATCTGGAGTAAGGGCAGACCTTCAAGACATTTAAGCTATTCAGATATTTTGAAATAGTATTTAGAAAGTCCGTTGTATCTATAATCTATATATGGATATGGCGGATTTTTTTGAATACTTTAGATTTACTCTTAGATTGTTAATAAAATAACACTTGAATTTTGACTTACTGATATTGTCTTGATTTTTAGATAATACTGACATTTTGAACAAAAAACTTTTTTACATTTTTCCAAGGAATTCCTCTATGGAATCTGCTTTTGCTGCTGCCTTATGCCATCTGCTTAAAATCTCAGAATTCCTTTCGCTTAAGATTTTTTCTTTGATCTCATCCGGAACTGTACCTATTATATCCTGTCACTGTGAAAATGACAAGAAAAAGAAGCCGATATCTTATTGTTTTCTAATAAAAATATCGGCTTCCTTGTAAATATCACTATATCGATATGAACTCTCTTAATGTTCACTTCGTTGTACTTCTGACAGTCTTATTTCCGGCTCAGGTACTCGTCAATACCCTTTGCAGCAGCTTTTCCTGCTCCCATAGCAAGGATTACGGTTGCGGCTCCGGTTACAGCATCTCCACCGGCATATACACCCTCTTTGGTGGTCTTACCGTTGTTTTCATCTGCAACGATACACTGCCATTTGTTTACATCTAATCCTTCTGTTGTAGAAGAGATCAATGGATTTGGTGAAGTACCAAGTGACATGATCACTGTATCTAACTCTAAATCAAATTCAGAGCCTTTGATCTCTACCGGTCTTCTTCTTCCGGAAGCATCCGGTTCTCCTAATTCCATCTTCACACAGGTCATACCTTTTACCCAGCCGTTTTCATCCACTAAGATTTCCTTTGGATTTGTCAGCAGATCAAAAATGATGCCCTCTTCTTTTGCATGATGTACTTCTTCGACTCTGGCAGGAAGTTCTTCTTCACTTCTGCGGTATACGATATGTACCTCTGCACCAAGTCTTAATGCAGTTCTTGCAGCATCCATCGCAACATTACCGCCACCGACTACGGCAACCTTTTTGCCTTTCATGATCGGCGTATCATACTCGTCTTTGAAAGCCTTCATCAGGTTATTTCTCGTTAAAAATTCATTTGCGGAAAAGACACCGTTTGCCTGCTCGCCAGGAATGCCCATGAATTTCGGAAGTCCTGCACCGGAACCGATAAATACAGCTTCAAAACCTTCTTCGTCCATCAGTTCATCGATCGTTGTAGACTTACCGATCACGACATTGGTCTCAATCTTAACGCCAAGTGATTTGACGTTTTCAATCTCTTTTGCCACAACTGCACTCTTTGGCAGACGGAATTCAGGGATACCATAGATCAGAACACCACCTGCTTCGTGAAGTGCTTCAAAGATCGTTACATCATATCCCATCTTTGCAAGGTCACCGGCACAGGTCAGTCCGGCAGGACCGGAACCGATCACTGCTACCTTGTGGTTTTTCTTTTCTTTTGCCGGCTCAGGTTTTACATTATTTTCTCTTGCCCAGTCAGCTACAAAACGCTCTAATTTTCCAATGGAGATCGGCTCACCCTTGATGCCACGGATACATCTTCCCTCACACTGGCTCTCCTGCGGACATACACGGCCGCAGACTGCCGGAAGTGCGGAGGATTCACTGATCACTTTGTAAGCCTCTTCAAATTTTCCTTCTTTTACTTCTGCAATAAATCCCGGAATATTAATGGATACCGGACAGCCTTCGATACATTTTGCATTCTTACAGCCGATGCAGCGGGAAGCCTCTTCTACAGCCTCGTCCTTGTTATATCCTAAACATACTTCGTCAAAGTTGGTTGCTCTTACCTTTGGTTCCTGCTCTCTGACAGGTACTTTATTTAATACATCCATTATTTGTCACCTCCACAATGTCCGCATCCGCCATGATGTGTATCGCCTTCCTGTAATTTCAGCATGGCTCTTCCTTCTTCCGTCTTATACATCTGCTGTCTCTTCATTGCCTGGTCAAAATCTACCAGATGTCCGTCGAACTCCGGTCCGTCTACACATGCAAACTTCACTTCATCGCCAACAGTCAGACGGCAGGCACCACACATACCGGTTCCGTCCACCATGATAGGGTTCATGGAAACAATGGTTGGAATCTCTAATTTTTTTGTTAAAAGACAGACAAACTTCATCATGATCATCGGTCCGATTGCAACACAGACATCATAAGTATTGCCGTCTTTTACTAAATCTTCAATTACGGTCGTAACCATTCCGGAACGTCCGTAACTTCCATCATCCGTTGTTACATAGAGATTTCCGGCAACTGCCTCCATCTCTTTTTCTAAAATCAACATATCTTTGGTCTTAGAACCAACGATCACGTCTACATCTATTCCATTTTCGTGCATCCACTTCACCTGTGGATAAACCGGTGCTGCTCCTACGCCACCAGCCACGAATAAAATCTTTTTCTTCTTTAAATCTTCGATCTCTTCTGAACAGAACTCAGAAGCACATCCGAGCGGTCCTACGAAATCGCGGAAAGAATCTCCAACCTCTAATCCGGTCATACGCTGTGTAGAAGCTCCAACCACCTGGAATACAATGGTAATTGTGCCTGCTTCCCTGTCATAATCGCAGATTGTCAGCGGGATACGCTCGCCTTCTTCGTCTATTTTTACAATTATAAACTGTCCCGGCATACAGGTCTTTGCCACTCTTTCGGCTTTGACATCCATAAGAAAAATCTTATCTGCCAGTTGTTCCTTTTTTACTATTGGATACATCGTTATCCTCCCATCTCATTGTTTTTGCTGCTCGCTAAGCATACCTACTTATTAATGATACTAAATTTTCAATTATTTCGCAATATCTCTGCAAAAAAAGTCTAAAAACATCCTATGTGCTCTGATTTTTTAGTCAAAAACACCCTTCGCTTTTAACTCTGCATAATCCATCCCCAGTTGTTCTATCACTTCTTTGGTATGATAGCCGGTCGGATAACCGGCAAACTTATATTCACATGGACATTCACTAAGTTTGACTGCCGTTGCAAGCTGTTTGACACTTACGTCTTCATGAAGCGGCAGTTTTACATCCACTACCATTTCACGTTCTTTTACCTGCTCATCCTCTAAAAGTGCTTCTTTTAAATTCAAAACCGGCTGTACGCAGGCATCATAATGAGAGAATACTTCTACCCATTCATCTCTTGTCTTTGTCTTTAAAATGCCACGGATCTCTGCTTTTACTTCATCGATATTTGGCGGATATACCGTTCCTTCTATTAAGTCCTCACGTCCGATCGCTGTGCAGAATCTGCTCCAGAACTGCGGTTCTAAAGAACCGACGCTTAGATATTCACCGTCTTTTGTCTCATAAAAATCATAGATGCAGCCACCATTGAGACGTTCTCCCTCACGCTTTGGTTCTTTCCCGGAAACTAAAAATCCGGCACCGTCTAAGCTGTTAAACGGCACACAGCCGTCCATCATTGCCACATCTATGTATTGTCCTTTTCCTGTATTTTTCCGATAATTGACCGCTGCTAAAATACCGATCACGGAATTCATAGAACCGACTGCAATATCTGCAATCTGAAAATTCATCAGGGAAGGTCCTGATTCCCTGCGCCCTGCCTGTGAAATAATGCCGCTTCTTGACATATAGTTGATATCATGTCCTGCCGCATCCCGCAGTGGTCCTGTCTGTCCGTATCCGGTCAGTGAGCAGTAGATCAGTTTCGGATTGACTGCTTTTAAATCCTCGTAGCCGAGTCCTAATTTTTCCATAACACCGGGGCGAAACTGCTCTAGCACAATGTCATATTCTTTGACAAGTTCTTTTACAACCGCCTTTCCCTCCCCGGTTTTTAAGTTCAAAAACATGGTCTTTTTATTTCTTCCAAGCCATGCCTGTGATGCAGACACTCCGGTATCCCCGATAAACGGCGGATAGTCCAATACGATATCCGGTCTGCTCGCAGAGCTGATCTTCAACACCTCTGCCCCCATATCCGCTAACATCAATGTTGCGTATGGTCCCGGTAATAAGGTAGAAAAATCCAAAATTTTCAAATCATCCAGTGAACCCATTGTTTATTCCCTCTCGTTCTCTTTTCTAATTACCACATTCAATACTGATCCGGTTAAATGTTTCTAAGATGTCATCGACTTTCATCTTTGCTTTTTCTTCGCCTGCCTTATCGATAATGGCATTTCCCTGATGCATCATGATCAGACGGTCTCCATATTCTACGGCATAACGCAGATTGTGTGTGACCATGATCGTTGTTACTTTTTTCTCTTTTACAATCTTATCGGTCAACTCCATGATGATCTCTGCGGTCTTTGGATCAAGTGCCGCTGTATGCTCATCTAAGATCAGAAATTCAATCGGGTTCATGGTTGCCATCAAAAGGGCAAGGGTCTGACGCTGACCTCCGGAAAGCGAACCGACTTTTGTCTCCATCTGATTTTCCAATCCAAGATTTAAATCTCTTAACATTTCACGGTAATGCTCTGCTCTTGCTTTGTTCACGCCTCTTCCTAATCCATAACCTTTTCCCTTGTTATCGGCTATGGACATATTCTCAAGAATGGTCATGCTTGGACAGGTTCCTTTGGATGGATCCTGATACACTCTTCCGATCCTTCTGTGACGGATATAGTCTTTCTGATTGACGATGTCTGTTCCACTGACTAAAATCGAACCGGAATCCACCGGGATCGTTCCGCAAATGATATTGAGCATAGATGTCTTACCGGAGCCGTTACTGCCGACTACCGATACAAATTCGCCATCCTGTATGGTCAGATTGAAATTTTCAAACAGGCAGAGTTCGTTGACAGTGCCCGGATTATAGTTTTTATTGATATTTTTTAACTCAAGCATTGTTCTTTACCTTCTTCTTTCTGTCCATGCTGACTACTAAAATAATTAAAAACAGGACTGCTGTAACCAGTTTTAAGTCTGTGGACTGTAAACCAAAGCTGATCGCCAATGCCACACATGCCTTATAGATAATGGAACCGATCACAACACTAGTGGTCACCCGGAAAAATGTCACTTTTTTAAAGAGACTTGTTCCGATGATCACGCTTGCCAAACCAATGACAACGGTTCCTGTTCCCATGGAAACATCGAAATATCTCTGCTGCTGGGTATAAATACATCCGCTTAAGGTTACCAATCCGTTAGAAATTGCAAGTCCTGCAATTTTTATCAAGCCCTTATCGACTCCCATGGATGTTACAATGGTGTCATTATCTCCTACTGCCCTTAGTAAAAATCCAGCTTTTGTACTCATATACCAGTCCAGTAAATATTTCATCACTAAGGTAATGATAAGAATAATGACAACGGTTGAAAACTGTGCTGCGTTTCCTTTAAAAATGCTGTTGACCAGATCGTTATCAAATATTGTTTTTTCTGTATAGATCGGCAGGTTTGCACGTCCTGCTATCCTTAAATTGACGGTATACAATGCGGTCATCATAATGATTCCCGACAATAAATCCCGCACCTTTAATTTGACATGGATGACTCCGGTCAGAACTCCTACGACTGCTCCTGCTGCAAAGGACACCACCAATGTGATCAGTGGATGAACTCCTTTGGTGATCATAACAGCCGTAATGGCAGCTCCCAGTGGGAAGCTGCCGTCTACGGTCAAGTCCGGAAAATCCAGAATTTTATATGTGATATATACTCCTAATGCCATGATCGCATAGATCATGCCCTGTTCTAATACACTCAATACCAGTGCCACGTTGTTACCTCCAAGTTTTCCGTCTGTATTTTTTATTCTACGGTAATCTCCGTAAATGTTTCTGCTGCATCGGCAATGTAGTCTTTGTCTAACTCCATGCCAATCTTGTCTGCTGCTTCTGTATTGACATAGAGTGCGGAATCCGCTGTCTTAATGTACTCTGTGTCTTTTGCAGTTGCTTCGCCTTTTAAGATCTTTGCTGCCATAGCACCTGTATTTTTTCCAAGTTCAAAATAGTCAATTCCCATTGCTGCCACACATCCGGCTTTTACCTGCTCGATCTCACTTCCGAATACCGGGATTTTCTTGCTGTTGGCTTTTTCAATTACGGTCTGAAGTGCCTGTACTACGGTGTTGTCTGTCAGGTTGCAGATACAGTCTACTTTTCCTACTAAATCTGCTGCTGCCATGTCTACATCTGCAAGGGTGTTGATTCCTGTGTCTACGATTTCAAATCCATATTTATCTGATACTTTTTTGTACTCTTTGATGGTGCTGACGGAGTTTGCTTCGCTGGTAGTGTAAAGGATTCCGATCTTCTTTGCATCCGGGAGCATCTTACGGATCATTTTTAACTGCTCATCTACCGGAAGAAGGTCACAGGAACCTGTGATGTTGCCTGCGTTGCTGCCATCCTCTTTTGCAAGTCCTGCTCCGACCGGATCGGATACTGCGGTATATACGACCGGAATGTCTGCACTCATTGCCGCATTATAAGCACTCATGGCACTTGGTGTTGCGATCGCGCAGATCAGATCTACTTTCTTTGACACATAGCTGTCTGCAATGGTTCCGGCTGTTCCTGTATCTGCCTGTGCATTGTCGTAATTTACTTTTAAGTTCTTTCCTTCTTCGATGCCTGCTTCTTTTAAGCCCTCTAAGAATCCTTCACGGCAGTTATCTAAGGAGCCATGCTCTGCAAACTGGGAAATTCCGATGGTATAGGAATCTTTGCTTTCTGTTTCTGTACTCTTTGTGTCTTTTGTGGATGTCTCTTTTGTGCTGCTTCCGCATCCTGCTAACATTCCTGTTACAAATACCATACTCATTACGACTGCTAATAATTTTTTCTTCATTTTTCTTACCTCTTTCTTTCTGCCTTCTGGCTGTTGTTAGATCCAGAACAAACGCAGATACAAGTTCGCCGATTTTTATGGGTTTTGATTTTACGGATTCCTCTTTCACAGGGGGGATGTTATCCTGTCATTACAAAAATCCGATGTGCTTACGCACTTCCTTTCAGAAGCAAAAGGATGCTGCAGATAAATCTGCCCATCTTTCCGCTTCTGAAAGAACCTTCGGTATCGGATTTTTGCAATTTCTAAGATACAAAAAAACCGCCTCAAGCATTTGCTTGAGACGGTAATATTATCATATTATCGCGGTACCACTCAAATTGACGAATTGTCCTCTCTTTCACATACTATCATACATGCCTCATTGATAACGGGTTTGGTTCCCGGCTCACCCTACTATGTATTACGCTTCAGGCTGCCCTCAAAAGTCCATTCAACGAATACCGCCATACTGCAATCCCACCACCTGCAGCTCTCTGTGACTTTGGTCTAACGTCTACTACTCTTTTTCAACGGTTTGTTCTATCTGATGTCTAGATTAATACTTTATGAGGCATTTGTCAACCGCTTTTTTGATTTTTTACTTCTTACTTTTTACACTTGAAAATGCTTCATGCTTCCCTCTAACTCATCCGCAATATTTTTTAAGCCTTCCATACTGCCGGATACTATATCAAAATTCTCTGTTACGGTATTGGCTGCCGTACATACTTCCTGCGTAGTGGCTGCATTCTGTTTTGCAATTTCTGAAAGTTCTGACACGGTCTCTACGATTTCTTTTCTTGCCCCATCTAAATACTCTACGCTGTCTGCGATTACCTGCATTCCTTCTATGGATTCTAAAATTCTCTTCATAACCGCTTCTGTCATTGTCTCGGTCTCTTTGATATGTTCGGTCTGTGCCTCTATCGTCGTTGTAACTTTTCCCATGGTCTCTACTGCACGATCAGAGTTCTCCGTAAGCTGCTGTAAAATATCAGAGATATTCTGACTCGACTCATTGGACTTGCTTGCTAACTGCTGGATTTCTGTAGCAACGACCGCAAAGCCCTTTCCACTTTCTCCTGCCCTTGCCGCTTCAATGCTCGCATTGAGACTTAACAGGTTTGTCTGTGAAGCAATGGATGCAATGATTTCCGTTGCTTCTTTGATCTGTACTACCGATTCATTTGTCTTTGCTGTCTGTGCTTCGATCTCCTGTATCAGTTCCTGCACTTCTTTATTGCTTTCAAGCAGTTCCCGGATGGTTTCCACATTCTGTTTCTCTGCACAGGACATGGCATCTGCATTCTGCTGCATCTGCTCCATCTCTTCTGTAGTCCGCTCAATCTTTTCACCCATACTATGTACATTCTTTGCCGCTTTGTCGGAAATCTCTGCCTGTGTTGCCGCACTTTGCATGATGCTGTCAATCGCTCCCTCTACCTGCCGCATAGAAGTTGTGGTCTCTCTTGCCGTCTCGCCCAGTTCGCCGGATGCCATCAGCACCGCCTCTGCATTTCCTGCAATATTCGCAATACTTTTGATCATTTCCTCCTGCAGGCTGCTGATCGCCTTTGATAAGTCTCCGAGTTCATCCTGCCTTTTTATCAACTTTGTATCCATTTCATTTTTCAGATTACCGGAGGACACGGACTGTACCATATTGATCCCTTTTTTCAATGCTCTTGAAAAATTAAAAGCAAACACTGCTGCCACTGCGATACAGAGCAACATTACAATTAGTACCACTAAGATCACGGTATTGATGATCTTATTGATCGCAGAATCCTTCTGCGCCTTATTTGCTCCCACAAAGATCATGCCGACCGGTTTTTTGCTGTCTCCCTGATAGACCGGAACATAGTAACCATAGTGAAGTGTGCCGTCTATGGACACGGAGTCACTGAAGTATTCTTTTCCCTTTTCTAAGACTTCTTTTTGGATGGTCTCTCCCGCCGGAGAACCTAAGATACGGTCTCCGTTTTTATCCTTTGCAGAAGTCATGATCCTGTCTTTTCCATAGAAAAAAGTCACTTCTAATCCTGTCTTTTCTTTGATACTGTCCACAAGACTTTCCGATTTGGAAATATTGTAGCTTCCTTTCCATATTTCTCCATTTTCCGTCTTAATATAATCCCCTGAATTCTGGTCATACGCTGCAAACGTAGATGTTGCCGCACTCTGCAATGCATCTTTAATCTCTTTTAGCAAAGAATCCCTGACAATGGTCTGTGCTATAAAGATAACCATCAGTCCCAATACTAAGACCGGAAGAACCCCAAGCATTAAAATCTTCTTTTTTAAGTCAAATCTTATCTGTCTTTTATTTGTCTCTTCCATCCGTATCTCTCCTACTCTACAATCTTCACGTTTTTATAGTACCAATTGATACCTCCCGTGATGGTATCATCGTCTAGTGTCTTACCTTTCTTTCCAATTGTATCCCCTGTATTGGTTTCAATCTTTCCATCAAAGACATTGCATTTTCCGGATAAAATCTCTGCCCTTGCCTCATCTACTTTTTCCTGTGTTCCATCGGCGCAAAAATCTGCCAAGTCCGTAATGTCCACCAATCCTTCTGCCATACCACCATAATAATTCTTTCCATCATAGGTACCATCTATGATACTCTGTACCTCGGAAGTATAATATGCACTCCAATTCCATATTACACTGCACAGGCAGGCATCCGGTGTCTCTTTTCGCATATCAGAGTTGTATCCGATTCCATAGACTCCTGCATCCTGTGCCGTTGTCTGTGGATACGGTGTATCGCAATGCTGTGCCATAACATCACAGCCCATATCTAAAAGCTGCAGGGATGCCGCTTTTTCTGCCTCCGGTGCATACCAGCTATGTGTGATCTTTACATATACTTCTGCATCCGGGTTTACCGATGCGATTCCCATTGCAAAGGCATCAATCCCTCCTGTCACTTCTGAATTCGAGGAATCCTGTGCCGCCACATAACCGATCTTATTGGTCTCTGTATTCATTCCGGCGACAATCCCGCTTAAGTATCTTGCCTGATAGATGCGTCCGAAATAGTTCGTAAAATTTTTTCCGTTGCTCTTATAACCGGTTCCATGGCAAAAATAAATGTCCGGATACTCTTCTGCCATCTGTTCCATCACATCCATGTAGCCCCAGCTTGTACCGAAGATAATATTGCAGCCTTCGTCTATGCACTCCTGTATTGCCTTTTGTGTTGCCAGCGCATCAGTATCATCTACATTGTTCTTTCTTACGATCTGTTCATCTGATAATCCGAGATTCTTCTGCATTCCCTGGATTCCCAGTTCATGTGTATAAGTGTAACCGCTGCCCTCTGCCGGGTCGGACAAATGGACTACACCTACTTTAATCTTGTCCTTTGCTATCCCTTCTGATGTCTTTTTCGCACTGTCTGTCTTTTCACTCTTCACATTATTGGTTGCATAATCATCCGGTTCTTTTTTCGACTGTCCGCATCCGGCTAACATAGCCACCATACATACGAACAGAATCATGATAAATTTACTTTTTCTTCTCATCAGTACCTCCTTTTTCTAATCCTATAAATCCAATCTCATAGCCACGTTCTACCGCCTGCTGCCGGTTTTGTACCTTGAGCTTTTTAAAAATGTTTGCCGTATGAAATTTTACGGTTCCCACTTTCTTGTCTAATTCCTCTGCGATCATATCATTGCTCATGCCTCTTGCCATCAGGCGTAAGACCTCTGCTTCTCTCTCCGTTAAAGCACCGTAATGCTCTCCCGGTGACTTTAAGTAATCCGGAAAATGACTTGCTACACTGCCTGCAAGGTCGAGCACGTTTTCCGTAAAGCTGTCTGCCCCTGCCTCTTTATGATAAATTTTTAACATTTCTACCATACAGGCTCCCTCGTCTGCTAACAGGCGGTAATATCCATACTGTTTTGCAAGGTCTAATGCCTTTTGCAGCTCCTCGCACAGACGCTTGTTATCTTTTGCCTTATAACATGCCATGGCTGATAACATATAGCACTCACACAGATCCATATACCTGTTGACCGGCTCGATCAAATTGATCAGACGTTTTGCTAATACGATTGCCATCATATGCTTTCCATTTAAGAGATAACAGCGGATCTTGATCAGATAAGCATACATATCCATCATATAAAGTTCTTTATTTTCATCCGGTGCCTGATATTCTAACCACGCCTCGATACGCTCCATATTTCCGCCATATAAGGCTGCTCGGCATTCTAATGCATCCAGACTTGACTCTAACTCATCCCGTCCGCCTCTTTGGATGCGTTCCCGGATTTTTTTGATGTACGGCTCTGCCATCTTGGTCTGTCCGTTGACAAGAAGTATCCGAAACTGCAACGCCATCGCCACAAACAGGCACTGTACATCCTGCTCGGACTCTAACAACGGAATTGTTCCGGTGACTAAAACTAATGCATCAAAACATTTGTTGTTCTGGTAATTCCATTCCGCTAAAGCCACTTCATAGACCCCTTTTCCACTATTGCCATATAATGTCTGCACGGATTTCGTAATCTCATCTTTATAGCTGACTAAATATTTTCCATAGGGTGTGAAATCCCTAAATCCATCCAGAATGCTTGGTCTGCATGCAGAAAGTATCAGACTTTGAATCGGCTTCGTATGAATCCGTTCCAGAAAACATACAATCTGAAAAAAACGTTTGTCCGTGGTATCGGGAAGCACCATTTCTAAAATCAGACGAAAAAATTTCTCACGCGTCAGTTCCTCTTCATCCGGCACTGGTGCTTCACACAACATATCCGCATAACAGCGTGCCTCTTTTAACTTTCCTTCCATTGTTGCCAGTAACGCTCTGATGGAAAGCAGGACTGTGTCACCCTCATAACCGTTCTCATCTTCCATATGAAAATAACTTCTGCACTCCCAGATGCCGGTCATAGACACCGGCTTTTTAAATTCCTCTTCCATGACTGCCCGAAGCTGTCCCTGCTCTTTCGCCTCTTCCATAATCTGACACAGCTCTTTGACATGTCTTGGGTAATGCACCTCTTCTTTACTCTTTCTTACCGTTCTCACTGTTCTTGCCACCACTTCCTCATTTATATAAACTTCTCCGTTCTTTTCCTTTTTTTACCTCATTTATTATAGCGTATACGGTCATTCCATGTAAACCAAACCAAAACCAAACTTTTTGCCAAACTTTCTTGATATAAGAAGAGGACCGGTAACAGGATTTCCCTGCCCCGGCCCTCTGTGTATGATACTCCGGACACCGTTTCCGGTTCTTTCTATTTTTTACGCTTTTCGTTTTACGCTTTTTTGATCTTCATCTTAGAAGTAAATCCGGTCTTTTTGTTGAATAATTTCTTATATTCCTTTACTTTGTCCTTCGGTACTTTGATCGTTGCTTTTTTATGGATGTTCTTAATGGCATCCTTACCTACGCTCTTTAAGTTTTTCGATTCAATGGTAATGGTCTTTAACTTCTTATAACCTTTGAATGCATTATCTCCGATTGCTGTAACCTTGAAGGTCTTACCGCCGATCTTTACGGTATCCGTTATTTTACAGGAAGTAAACTTTGAATCTGATTTTGACTTTGTGGTTGCTGCAAGGGTAACGGTTCCTTTTCCGTTTGTGGATGCATTTGTCATCTTGTATTTATAGTTTCCTGCCGTATAAGTTTTTCCTTTTGCTACGGTAATCTGAAAGGTCTTTTTGATGCTTCCTTCGTATTTACCTTTCCCTTTGATGGTCACGGTCGCTTTTCCGATATTCTTATTATTTTTATAGGATACGGTATAATCGGTTCCCTGTTTTAATGTCTTTTTGCCTAATTTGACTTTGATCGACTGCTTCTGGGATTTTCCATTGTAGTTCTTATTGGAGATACCGCTTACCGATGCCTTTTTGATGCTGGTCTTTGCCTGGATATTTTCCTGTGGTTTTACCTGCTTTTCAATGGTTTCCGTCTGTGTCTGTGTACTAAATGCCTCATTTTTAAAGGCTGCCGTATAAGTACGGACTCCTGTCTTTTCATACGTCGGCTGCGTGGTCACTGCAGAGGTTACGGTTGCTTTTTCTGTCTCTACATGTGTCTTATCGTTCTGACATACCCTGCTTGCCGTACAGGTACTCTTATCCGCACTCCAGCTATAGGTCGGGGCTGCATATTTATGTCCTTTTTTTGCTACTGCTTCTGTCTGGGTCTGTGTGGTAAATGCCTCATTTTTAAATTCTGATTTGTAAGTACGCTCTCCGGCTGTTGTACAGGTTGGCTGTTTTGTAATAACAGAAGTTGCAGTCGCTGTCTCTGTCTCTATATGTGTCTTATCTTTCTGACAGATCCGGCTTGCCGTACAGGTATTCTTATCTGCACTCCAGCTATAATCTGCTGCTCCATAATCATGGTTTGTATTTGTTATGATATAGCCTGTTCCTGTCTCATTTTCCTTTACATCCGTGCAGCTTCCATACTCAATTGAAGCGTTTCTATCCGAATTGCAGACTGTCTTTGTCAAAGACGCATTGTTGATCAACAGATTTGTCTGATATAGATAATCATTACTATTTTGTTTTGCTTCATATATCTCCACTATGCCATAATTTCCACCATTTATGATAAAATTCTGCACACTTGTAGTAAACTTTTCTTCGCTCTCATCGTCTCCCATTGTACTCAGGGATATACTAGTTGTATTTAGATTGACCCCATGAGAAATCTCTTTGCTATCAAAAGTTCCTTCCTCTATGATAACGGTTCCGCTTCCATCAAACATTCCCTGTGTCAGACTCAGCTGACTTTCCCATTTTGTCCTGTCAAAGACATCATTTTCTAAGGTAACCACCGCTCCTTCTTTGACCTCTTTGATATGCAGTTTTCCACTGACAGCAAACAGTCCACGAACATATTGTTTACCAGAATAATCAGTCTGTGTCGACTGACCACTGATCGCCACATTGCCGTCAATATAGAGATTGGCTGTTCCGTTGATCACAAATGGATTGACTCCTAATGTAGACCTGGCGTAACCACAACCCCAAACATAGTTTGCATCATCGTTGTTGATTGAGAATCCATCTGCTAAGATGATATTGACTTCTACGCCTTCCGGAACTGTGATCTGCGTATCGATATAGGACTCATTGATATAATTGCTGCCCTCTAAAAGATAAGTTCCCGGTGTATCTAATACAATGTTGATCTGCATACTACCCCAAACCTCTTCCGGTGTCTGTTCGCTGATATTGATCTTCGTCACATTCTCTTTGCTGATGCTGAGTGTCTCTGCCGCCTGTACCACGGATACATTTCCTGTTCCGGTTAAATAAGACGCTAATCCGGCAACTGCCGGACATGGATTTACTGCCATCCCTGCTGTTAAGGTAGTTGCTAACAGAAGTCCTGCCTTTGCCTTTCTGCGCTGATTTTTCATTCTTTTTTCGTAACTGTGTCTGGTTGGTTTATACATATGTTCCTCCTTGTGATTTCATTTCGTCACTTTTGTCTGAAACCATTTATGCCTTTATGTGTGTTTGTATTTTTGTGTGTTCATACTGCATCGACTCTCGCACCTATGACTGTGAAAGGAACCTAGTTGTTCTAAATGCTCTGTCAGTGATCAGGAATTTTCGGGCAGGACGCCCGAAAAAAATGCAGTTGAGCCATGGATGGCGAATCTGCATCGGTTCCGTCCACAGAAAAGAACATACCAGAGCATATAGAACAACTTCGTTCCTTTCAGGGAATGGGTGAGGGAGTCGATGCAGTATGATCTACGCTAAACACAAATTTCTGCACAAAGGCATGAAATGGTTTCAAGACAAAATCATACCTATATTATATGAATTATAATACATTCGTCTTATTATCAAAAATATCCGGCAATACGTCAATGCTATCTGCCTGATTGTCAAAAAAAATGCCTAATTGTCATTCGTGGCTATCCATTTTTTTGTGATTATGCTATAATTTATAAAAATTTTTTGATTTATTTTTATATTTTATTGATATGAACTGTGATAGAAAAGGGGGTTTCCTGTTATGCTGATCTACATTTGTGATGATTCGAAAAGTGATTGTCTACGCCTGATGCACCATCTTTCTGCTTATGAAAATGAGATTGGTGCAGATTTTTCTACGGTTGCTTTTTCAAGCGGTGATGAGATGTTTTCGTATCTGAAGAAACACCGGGAAATCCCGGATCTGTTTTTCTTAGATATTTATATGGAGGGAAAAGACGGCATGGAAGTCGCCAGGGAGCTTCGCAGGCAGCAGGTGACAAGCGGCATTATCTTTACTACCTCTTCTACCGAGCATGCCATGGACAGCTATGAGGTACATGCGCTTTATTATCTGCAAAAACCTTTTACCCATGAACATTTTCTGATGGCGATGCAACGATGTGAGGCTTTGATCCAAAAAGCTCAAAAAAAGCTCTCTGTCTCCGTGAAGGGCAAAGAGCTTTTAATCGCATTTTCTGATATTTTATACTTAGAGACCGGACGGCATACTGTGATCTTCCATACACGCAAAGAGACCTTTTCCGTACCCGGAAGCTTAAGCCGTTTTGCAGACGCTTTCGCAGATACGAAAAACTTTCTTTCCTGCGGTCGCAGTTATTTAGTCAATCTGGATTTCGTGGACGGATTCTTAAATCAGGATTTAATTATGTCGGACAATTCCCTGATCCCTGTTCCGATCCGTAAACAATCCGAAACTGCCCGTATTATTGAGGAATACAAAAATTCTTTGGCGAAACCTACGGTTACTTTCTGACCGTGCCTTTTGAGAATGGCGTTTTGCTCATCTCTTTCCGGTTTAGGACAGTACTGTCTGTATGAGACGAACAATACGCTCCCATTCCTGCATGGCTTCTGGTAAAAGTTCTTCAACCTGTCTGCTGTTTCCCTGCTTTGCAGTCTCTTCTAATTCTTCAAACAGATTTCCAAGCCGTTCCGCTCCGATGCCGCGGGCTTCTCCCTTGATCCCATGTACCTGTGCTATAAAATATTCATCAATATCAGTGGTATGTATTTTTTCTCTTTTTTCTTCGTATTCTTTGATGAACATTTCTAACAGATTCCGGTAAAATTCCACATCTCCATCCGCAAACTGCAGACCGTTCGTTACATTGATCTCACCCTGTTCTAAGACATGGAAAATCCCTTTAGGAAGTGTCTTTGCTTCCTGCTCATCAGACTCCCAGCCTAAATATCTGCCTAACAGTCGTTCTAATTCTTTGGGCTTTATGGGCTTTGTGATATAATCGGCAAATCCTTCTTTTAAATACATCTGCTCTGCTCCCGGCAGTGCGTTTGCCGTCAGTACGATCACGGTCGTATAGCGGTTCCTACCCGCTGTATCCTCCTGTATCTGATGCAGTGTCGCTATGCCGTCCGGCTGTGGCATTAAGTGATCTAAGAAAATTAAATCATAATTTCTTTTTCTGCATGCTTCTATAGCGGCTTCTCCACCGATAACGGTTTCTAAATGTACATTTGTCTTTTTTAAAAGATGTTTTAATACCTTTAGATTGGTTGCGTTATCGTCTGCGGCAAGTATCCACTTATCGGTTAAGTCGCTTATTTGTTTTGTTCTGTCTGTATCGGCTGTCACATCGGCTCTTCTGCCATTTGGGTTATCCGAGTGTGCAGAAATTTCTTCGCCTGTCGCTTTTTCTGCTTCATAGATTGCCTTTTCGATCAGTGCAAGCATCTGTTCCCCCGCTTTTTCTGTCTCTTTGGCATACTCTAACACCTGTTCCTCTTTGCTCTCCCGCAATATCATTTCGTTCATTCCAAGCATTGCGTTCATCGGTGTACGGAGCTTGTGGCTGATCTGTATCAGGATATTCTGTTTGATCTCGTTGGCTGTCCGCAGTTCTTCCATCTGCTTTAACTGCTGTGTCTGATTGATGAACCAGAGCATCATGCCGCTTTTTTCTTCGTGCTCTATGATACTTTCGGTTCTAAGCTCATAGATTTCTTCGCCCCACTCTAACATATGGTCTTCTTTTTTCAACACTTCTATGATGTCCGGGTATTTGGAGATTCGCTCCCCTTCCCGGATGCCCGGATACATCGCATTCATCCTCGCGTTGACAAAGATAATGGTATTTTCGTTACTCAGTACGAGCAGTCCTTCATCGCCATGATTAAACGCGTTATCTACCGCAGCATGCAAAGAACCGAAGTAGCCGTATTTTACCATTGCCATCATCATACAGAACATCGTAATGGTCATGGCACACACTACCGGATTATAGCTGCCAAAGACTCCTAAACCTTTTAATATCAGTTCTAAGGCAAAGATTCCGTTTCCTGCTGCTATATAAAGGATTCTTTTTTTCTGCGTTGCCGTACTCTGTCTGTAACGCACACCACAACAGATCTGGATCGTCAAAAGGACCGCCGCCATATGGACATAGTGTATCTCCCAGATGATCCCGCCACTGACATTGATCCTTTGATACATGCCGTCATTTAAGATTTTCATGGAGCTGTAAAAATAAGGATGGTGTTCTGCCGTAAACACACCGACTAATACCACCGTATTGATCGCTGCCTGTATGATATAGATCCAGCCGGGTATTTTTAAATAGGCAAATTCGGAAGCGAACCACAATAATGCCATTAAAAATCCTGCCTGTCCGACATATTGGACACAGAGACCGCTCAACGCTTCTCCTACCGTATCTGCATGCATCAGTTCTAACTGGACCCCTATTACAAAGATCACGGTAAATACGTCATATAGCACAAATGCCATCTGTGCTCTGGATGGCTGTTGTCTGATCACAACCACGAGCATAGACAGCATTAATAAGATTGCTGCTATATTGACTGCTTCAAGTACATAAAACATGTCTGTTTTCTCCTATATTAACTGAAATATACCAGCTCATCTTCCGGCTTTTTCGCCGGTTTTATTTCTACCGGATAAAGGACCGGTCCTTTTCCACGATACTCTTTTGCAAATTCCACTTTGACTTTTGCCGTAATCTCGATCCAGGATTTATGAGGTATCTTATCGGAATCCGGATATTTGCACTTAAATCCGATAAAGGTGATATCCTCCACGCAGCAGGTCATTGCAAAACGTCCCGGTACAAAGACTCCTTTTTTCATTTTGTCCGGGTTATAGACTAAGGCTAAGAACTTGATCGTCTTTCCGTCATATTTTTTGGGATTGTCCATGGCATCGAGGTACCACAGTCCGTAATCTGCATCGGATAATTCGATAAAATCCGCACTGGTGTCAAATGGAACGTCCTCCATCTCACGCTCATCGAGTGTTCCATCTTTTCTCTCATATACAATCTGTGCTTTCCGATTCAGTGCCTTGACACTCCGGCGGAATTTTTCCCTTGGTGTATCATCATCACAGCGGTTAAAAATAACTACATCCGCATCGAACAACTGCTCCATAATCATCGTCCGCATATTGGTCAGATACATCTCAAAAGTGGTCGCATCGGCTGTCGCTAAAGATTGTACGATCACCCAGCCCTTTGGCAGTTCCGTCTCTTTTAAGGTATCCATGCCCCAGGTTCCGTTGTATTCGATAAAGATGACCTGCGGTTGATATGTCTCATTGAGGGTTTGCAAGGTCTTTGCATTAAAATCCTCTTCTTCATCGATTGTCGCAAGTTTTACATTGATGCCGGCTAACTTCTCCTCGTCATACTCCACATCTCCGTCCTCGCAGGCAATAATCAGTCCACGGTCTTCTTCCGTAAAATCGTTCTCAAATAATGTCTCTAAGATTAAAGATGTCTTACCGCTGTCCATAAATCCCGTAAAGAGATATACCGGTATTTCCTCCATGCTGCTGCCTCCCTTGCTCTATCTTTTTTATACCAGTTCAAACAGATGCTCTAACTGATGCTCCTCAATATCGGTTCCGATAACACAGAGTCTTCCTGTATAATCAGGCTCACCCTCACGAATCTCATATTCACCCGGAACCATATCAAAGTAAATCCATGTGCCGTCCTCTGCCGGAACCATGCCTTTTGCTCTTAAAATCGTACCATATTCTTCGGTATCGCAGAATTTCTTTAAAATGTCCTCAATACCCTCTTTCGTGTATTTGTGAGGTGTCTCCCTGCCCCAGCTTGTAAATACATCATCGGCATGATGATGTCCATGCTCGTGGTCATGGTCATGACAGCCGCAGGTGCAGTTCTCGCCATGCTCATGTTCATGCTCATGGTCATGATGATGCTCATGCTCATGGTCGTGATGATGCTCGTGCTCATGCTCATGATGATGTTCGTGGTCATGATGATGCTCATGCTCTTCTTCCTCACGATGATGTGCCTCCGCTAAAAGCTCTGCCTCCATGGTATCCTGACCCTCGATGACTTTTAATATCTGCTCACCTTTGATTTCATCCCAAGGTGTTGTGATAATTGCTGCTTTTGCATTCAATTCCTGTATCTGTTTTACGCAGAGTTCTAACTGTGCCTCGGATGCTTTCTGGGTTCTGCTCAATACAACGGTTGTCGCATACTCAATCTGATTGTTAAAAAATTCACCAAATGCTTTCATCTGCTTGCTGGCTTTGAGTGCGTTGACGACTGTAACCAGTCCGTTTAATTTGACATCCTGCTCTTTTTCAATATCCATTACGGATTTCATGACATCTGAAAGTTTTCCAACACCGGATGGCTCGATCAGAATACGGTCCGGATGGAATTTCTCGATCACTTCGTTCAGATTCTTACCAAAGTCTCCGACTAAGGAGCAGCAGATACATCCGCTGTTCATCTCGGTAATCTCAATTCCGGCATCCTTTAAGAATCCACCGTCAATGCCGACTTCACCAAATTCGTTTTCGATCAGCACGATCTTTTCTCCCTTGAATACCTCGTCTATCATTTTTTTAATAAATGTTGTTTTTCCTGCTCCTAAGAAACCGGAAATAATATCAATTTTTGTCATACTATCGTCTCCTTCTTTCTATATACTATTGTAGCACAGCCTGTCAAACTTCTTCCTCGGCGAACTGCATCCGATACAACCCGGCATAAATTCCATCTTTTTTCATCAGTTCCGTATGGGTTCCCTCTTCTTCGATGCCATTCTCGGTCAGCACCAGTATCTTTTTCGCATTGCGGATAGTCGAAAGTCTGTGTGCAATGACAAAGGTTGTACGGTTCTTTGCTAATTTTTCTAACGATTCCTGTACCACCCGTTCGCTCTCATTATCGAGTGCGGAGGTTGCCTCATCAAAGATCAGGATCGGCGGATTCTTTAAAAATACCCTGGCAATGGAAAGACGCTGTTTCTGTCCCCCGGAAAGTTTTACGCCGCGCTGTCCGATGTCGGTGTCATAGCCATCCGGCAATGCCATAATAAACTCATGGGCATTGGCGTTTTTTGCTGCCTCTATGACTTCCTCTCTTGTCGCGTCCGGTCTGCCGTAAGCAATATTGTCATAGACCGTTCCGACAAAAAGATAGACATCCTGCTGTACAATGCCGATATGGTCTCTTAGGCTCTTTAAGGTCAGATCCCGGACATCTTTGCCATCCACTTTGATACTGCCACCCGTCACGTCATAAAAACGCGGGATCAGGTTGCAGAGTGTGGTTTTTCCTGCTCCGGAAGAGCCTACCAGTGCCAGATACTCTCCTGCATCCACATGTAGATCTATGTGGCTTAGTACCTTTTCTGTATTTTCCTCATACTGAAAAGACACATTTTCAAAATCAATCGTTCCTTTGACATCGGTCAGCTCTTCGCTGCCCTGACTGTCCTGTATATCCGGCTCAATTGCCAGTATCTCTTGAAAACGCTCATAGCCGGAATATCCGTTCTGGAACATCTCCGCAAAGTCGATCATCGTGCGGACCGGATCGGTCATAATACTGATATAGAGTAAAAATGTGACTAAATCTGTTACGCTGACCTGTGCTTTTGTAATCAGGATTCCGCCTGTTACCAGCACAATCACGGTAATCATATTGATAAATGCCGTCAGTCCTGAATGATAACCTCCCATATAGAGGTAACTGTCTTTTTTTGCAGCTAAAAATCCATCGTTGCCGACTTTGAATTTTTCTTCTTCCACACTCTCGTTTGCAAAAGATTTTACCACACGGATGCCCGATAAATTATCCTCAATCTGAGCATTGATATCGGCAATCTTCACGCGGTTTCTCGCAAAGGCTTTTTTCATTTTACGGTTAAAAAACCACGCATACAAAAACATGAACGGTATCAGTGCAAATGCAGCAAATGTCAGTTTCGGACTGATTGTGAATAATATCACAAAGGCTCCGATAAATTTCATTGCAGAAATGACCACATTTTCCGGCCCATGATGCAAAAGCTCCGTAATATCGAACAAATCCGAAGTAATGCGTGACAGCAGTTGTCCAACCTTCTGATTGTCATAAAAGGAAAACGGCAGCTTCTGATAATGCGCAAAAATCTCTGCTCTCATATCATACTCAATCTTTGCTCCCATCACATGTCCGTAATTTGCTATAAAATAATTGCAATAGCACTGAAATAAAATCAAAACGGTCATCATCAGACCCAGTTTTAAAATTACCCGGAATGCCTCATCCGTCTCATAATATATCACAGTCGAGGTGATATAACGTACCACCAGCGGAATCACCAGTGTAATGATGGATGCCATAATCGCAAAAAACATATCTGCAAAAAAGATTTTTTTATAGGGTTTATAATAAGAAAAGATACTCTTTTTCTTCTCCACGTTATCACTTCCTTTACGTTTTTATTCCGTCAACGTTTCTTATCATACCTTCTTTTGCCATGAAATGCAAGCTATGCTATAATGCTGTCAGACAATTTTTCAAAAAAAGGAGGCTTCCCTATGAATCCAAAACAGACCTTTTATGAACATCAGGCAAACACCATCATCGCAAACCTGAAAAAACGGCAGATGGACGGCTTCTACTGTCCTACCTGCGAGGATGCTGTCAAAAAAGCAATGGAACTTGTAGCATCCGGTGACAGTGTAAGTTTTGGCGGTTCCATGACACTTTTTGAATCCGGTATCATGGACGCTTTGACCGCCCGCGAGGACATCACACTGTATGACCGCTCTAAGGCTTCTACTCCGGAGGAAGTCGGCGATATTTACCGCAAAGCATTTTCCTGCGACACCTATTTCATGAGCACGAATGCCATCACCCTAGACGGTGAGCTTGTCAACATTGATGGCAACGGCAACCGCGTAGCCGCCCTGATTTTCGGCCCGTCACAGGTCATCATTATCTGTGGAATGAACAAAGTGGCAACCGATACCGATGCTGCCATCGCAAGGGTTCGCAACATTGCTTCCCCGCCAAACTGCAACCGCTTGAATAAAAAGACTCCATGTGCCACAACTGGCACCTGTGCAGACTGTCTTTCTCCTGAGTGCATCTGTAACCATACCGTAATTACCAGACGCTGTGGTACGCCGCACCGGATTAAAGTGCTGTTAGTCGGGGAGGAACTTGGATATTAGAAAAATACCGGTAACATGATAAAAGGGAGAGGATGCTATGATACGCATACCTCTCCTGCTTTGCTCTTCACACTTAATACTTCCGAATACTATCCTCCGCTTCATCATCAGACTTCTCAATGGCACGGATCTCTAAATAATAACCGGCATTCTCATTGACCTTTACATAGACACGGTCACCAACTTTGGCTCCGCGGATGGCTTTGCCGATCGGAGATTCAATGCTGATATAATTTTTCAGGGAATTGCCGCGTACACTGGTCACTAATTTGTAGACCTCTTCCTCGTCATCATCCTCAAAATAAACGGTTACCTTGTTGTTCAGTCCGACCTCGTCCATCTTCGACTCGTCCGAAATGACGCTTGCCGTCTTTAACATTCTCTCTAAATACCGGATACGGCTCTCATTTTTATTCTTTTCCTTTTTCGCTGCATGGTACTCAAAATTTTCACTCAGATCGCCCTGCGCTCTGGCTTCCTTTACGGATTCGATCAATTCCTTGCGAAGTACCAGCCTGCGGTATTCAATCTCTTCTTCAATTTTTTTCACATCGCTCTTTGTAAGCTGTTCTCTCAAAATTCTCCCTCTTTTCCTGTTCCCATTCTAATACTTACATCTTCTCCGGTGCTTCAAAGCCAAGCAGATCAATGCAGATTTCTAATGCAGATTTTGTCAGTTCTAACAGACGGATATATCCTGCCTGTACCACTGCATCTTCCTCCGCCATGATCTTTGTCTCATGGTAAAAATGGTTAAATGCGTTAGACAGATCATAAATATATGCACAAATCTTATGCGGTGCTTTCTCCTCATATGCATTTTCCATTACAGCATTAAACTTTGATAATTCTAACATCAATGCTTTTTCACTGTCGGAATGTGCCGGCTGGATGACAGCAGCACTTGCACTCTTTCCTGCCTCGGCATATTTTGCTAAGATCGACTTGATACGCACAATGGTATATAAAATATATGGTCCTGTATTTCCTTCAAAAGAAGTGAAACGATCAATATCAAAAATGTAATCTTTAGATGCCTGATTGCTTAAATCTCCATATTTGATTGCAGAAAGTGCTACGATCTTTGCTGTTTTTTCTGCTTCGTTCGGGTCTACCGTATGGTTCTCCGTAATCTTTTCGTACATCTTCTCGTTGATATTTTTCATCAGCATTTCTAAACGCATAACGCCGCCTTCACGGGTCTTAAACGGTTTTCCGTCCTTGCCGTTCATCGTACCAAAACCTAAGAACTCTAATTTGGTATCCTCCGGTACAATTCCGGTCTTTTTCGCACAACGGAATACCTGTACAAAATGCAGTTCCTGACGCTTGTCTACCACATAGATAACCTCATCCGGGTGGTAGTCCTGCTCACGCATGATCAAAGTTGCTAAGTCTGTTGTTGTATACAAAGATGCGCCATCGGATTTTAGGATAATACACGGCGGGATTTCTTTTGTATCCTCTTCTTTTGCAACATCTACTACCAGTGCGCCGTCACTCATGTAGGCAAATCCGTCTTTTTTCATCTGTTCTACCATATCCGGAATGTATGGCTGGGCATCGGATTCGCCCTTCCACAGTTCAAAAGATACATTCAGATTTTCGTAATTTTTCTTTAAGTCTGTTACGGAAACATTTAAAATGTGGGAAAGCAGTGCCTGATATCCTCTCCGTCCTGCCTGCAATTCAGAGGTTGCTTTCATGGCTGCTTCTTTGTATGCCTCATCCTCTTTGGATTTTGCACTTGCAGTCGGATAGATCTCCTCTAACTCTGAAATGGTAAACGGTGCTTCTTTCGGATATTCTCCGGTATAGTTCTCATCATAATATACAAGCTCCGGTTTACGCTCTCTAAGCTCGGTAATGATCAGACCCATCTGGAGTCCCCAGTCACCTAAATGCACATCACCGATTACCTCATGTCCCATAAATTTTCCAATACGTTTGATACTCTCACCGATAATTGCAGAACGTAAGTGTCCGACATGCAGCGGTTTTGCAACATTCGGTCCGCCGTAATCAATGATGATCGTCTTTGGGTTCTTTGCTTTTTCACATCCAAGTCTTTCTTCATCTTTCTGCATAGACTGCATATAGGATGCAAGATATTCCTTTGATAAGATCAGATTTAAAAATCCCGGTTTCACGGAATCTACCGACTCAAACATCTCGCTCTGCTTTAATTCCTCTGCTACCTTATCTGAGATCATAAACGGTGCACAGTGGTATTCCTTTGCGGCAGCCAATGCACCGTTGCACTGGTACTCGCACAGATCCGGGCGGTTTGAAAGTGTCACTCTTGCATATTTTTCATCGTAACCGCAGGCTATAAATGCCTTAGTCACTTCCCCTGTAATTAAATCCAGCATTTTTTCCATAAAAGTATCTCCTTATATCACCACATCAAAGAGGGTAAGATGACTTACCCTCTGCATAATCTATTATAGTATAATACTTTTTGAAATCCCGTGCAAGTTCTGGCAGAAACTTAAGAGAAAAAGTTCTCAGCAATCGTATAGCTCTCTGTTTCCTTGATACCGCCGGTTAAAAAATGTGCCATATCTTTATTGAAAAAGTGCATTTCGACACCACCCTGCTCATCTGCAAGTACGAACTCATCGTCTTTGATGTAACCGTCATCTAATAAGTATTTTGCAAATACGCAGATGCCGCCTTCATACTGCTCTGCTTCTCTTCCGCTCTTGTCATACATCCGCACTACGATCTTGCCGTCATCTAAGATCGGTCCATACAGTAAACCGACTGCATTGCTTCCAAAATTTCTCTTACAGAGCATTTCGATATTACGCTCCTGTAAGTGGATGTCATTTTTATTCGGATCTAAGATCAGGTAGTTGTTACCTCTTCCTCTATATTTCTTTAATGTGATCGTTTCCATAAACCTGCACTCCTTTCGCTCTGCCTTTGTTTTATCTTTTATCTATACTTTATTATATTTTATTTTTTTGCATTTTCCAGTGTATTTTGTGCTTGAAAATATGCAAAAAGTGCTGTAGGATAGTGTTAGAGCATTTGTGTGTAATTAAAATAATTTTTTTATTTTGGGATATGTGCGTGTTTGTTGACGATTCTGCTATTTTCCGGTGTAGCGGTCAAATATGCTGAATCGCCAACGAACACTGCACAGCTAAGCAAAAGAATATTTTATTCATTATACTCACACAAATTCTTTTTTTATCGTACTCATATCATAAAACACAGGATAAAACAGACTATTATAATAACCAGATATCACCATGCAGGGAGGAATTTTTCAGATGTATCCACCGGAAGAGAATTTAAGAAGTGGTTATTTACAACAGAATTTCAGGTTATTTCATTTAAAGGACAAAAAGGAGCAGCAGTTTGACTTTCACTACCACGATTTTGACAAGATTGTGATTTTTTTATCAGGCAAGGTTACTTATATTGTGGAAGGGAAGTCTTACCACTTAAAGCCTTGGGATATTCTTTTAGTGCCGCACCACGACATCCACAAACCGGTCATTGACGGCAGCAGTGTCTATGAGCGTATTGTCATCTGGGTGAAAAATGAATTTATGGAAAAACAGCACCGCAAGAACTGTGACCTCTCCTCCTGTTTTCAGGAAAGTCTTGACCGCAGCTTTAACCTGATCCGCGTCCGCTCTTCCCTGCAATCGGAGATCCAGACGATCATCGCCAATTTAGAGGACAGTCTGCGCAGTGCGGAATTTGGCAGTGAGTTATTAAGTGACACTTATTTTTTGCAACTCTTAGTCTACATTAACCGCGTGTTTTTAGATGCTTCTTTTACAAACGATGAGACGGATCTGACCTATGACAAGCAGATCACGGAATTACTCAAATATATCAACTCTCATTTAGGGGAAGATTTATCGAATGAAACGCTTGCGAACCGGCTGTATTTAAGCAAATATTACCTGATGCACCGCTTTAAGGAAGAAACTGGTTACACCTTACACAGCTATATTGAACAAAAAAGGCTGTTACACGCCTCCGAACTGATCAAGGAAGGTGTCCCAGCCATGAAAGCCGCCCAGGAGTGCGGCTTCAAAGAATATTCTACTTTTTTAAGGGCGTTCAAACGCAACTTTCATATTTCTCCAAAGGAATTACTGACGGATGTAAATGCCCTGTGATTCTATAAAATCCTGCAACTCGTCCTGTGCATCCTGTGACCATTCCGGATTTAACTCCTTTTTTGTCTTTTCCTGCTCTTTTTGTTCCTCGCTCCGTTCCTGTCTCTTTGCAACATCACTCATTGCACATCACTCCTCTGTCTGACTGTCATGAATCACCTTGTCCAATTTCTGTCGCTTCTCCGCTAAGATCGCATTGATCTGCTCTTTGGTTACCGGATTGTCCGTCTCGTTCGTGCCGTATCTGCTAGAAGGCGGCATTTTTGCCTGTTCTAAAAGCTCCCGCTGTTCCATCTCACGACGGCGTTCTAACTCTAATGCGACTTTTTTTGCGGCTTCTTCTAAGCGTAACCGTTCCGCAGCTTCCTGCTGCCTTTTTCGCTCTTCTTCCTCTTTTTGACGCGCAAGCTCTTCCTGTGTGACATAATGAACATTGTATCCTTTTATAATGCTGTTTTTCAGCTTCTCACGTCTGTTACGTTCATCGATTAAGTCTCTCATTGACATCCCTTTTCCCATCCACTTTATGGTCTTATTTTAGCATATCATTTTTTAAAAATAAAGATATTTTGAATAACTTTCCAAGAGAAAGCACATCCTAGTATCGTCCTCATTTTCCCCTACATATTTTTCATTCAGGAGGAACTGTCATGGCAGCATACAAGGTTGAAATCTGCGGTGTAAACACTGCAAAACTCCCTATTTTAAAGGAAAGTGAAAAGGAAGAACTCTTTGCTAAGATCAAACAGGGAGACATGGCTGCCAGGGAAACTTACATTAAGGGAAATCTGCGGCTCGTTTTAAGTGTCATCAAACGTTTTTCGAATCACAATGAAAATGTAGATGACCTGTTTCAGATCGGATGTATCGGTCTGATCAAATCCATTGATAACTTTAACCCGGATATGGGGGTAAAATTTTCCACATATGCCGTGCCGATGATCATCGGGGAGATCCGAAGATACCTGCGCGACAACAACTCGATCCGTGTAAGCCGCTCTTTGCGTGACACTGCCTATAAAGCGATCCATGCGAAAGAAATCTTAACGAGGACTGCTTCTACGGAACCGACATTAGAAGATATTGCAAAAGAAACCGGTATCCCAAAAGAGGATATCGTCTTTGCACTCGATGCCATTCAGAGTCCTTTAAGTCTCTATGATCCGGTCTATACTGATGGTGGTGATGCGCTCTATGTCATGGATCAGATTAGTGATAAGAAAAATAAAGAAGAAAAATGGATTGAAGAGCTCTCTTTAGGCGATGCCATGGATCGTTTAAATGAGCGTGAAAACTATATTATCCGGCTTCGTTTTTTTGAGGGCAAGACCCAGATGGAAGTTGCCGAGGAAATCCATATTTCCCAGGCACAGGTCTCCCGTCTGGAAAAATCCGCCCTAAAGAGTATGAAAAATTATCTTTCTGTGTAGATTTCGGTATAGATCAGCAATCCCATTAACGATCCCATTTTTCACACAGTGCATTGATCTGGTCTGCAAATTTTGCCATATCTTTATTTGCAGTTCCTTCATTTTTCTGGATGACCGCTAAGAGTCTCTCACCGGCTGCTAACAGTCTTGCAAAGACGTTCGAAGAAGCCTTGCTGCTCTTTGTCTTTTTCTTCACAAGATCTCTTGAACCCTGTGCAGTCTGCTGGTTCAGCACCAGATCAAACGTATCCCCACTGTATGGTGCTACGGCATCGAGTCCTAATTCTTCTCGCAGATATGCAGCAAAGCCATCGCAGACCTCATCATCACCATGCACGATAAAGACCCGTTTTAACGGTGTCTTATAGGCTTTGATCCATTCTGTCAACATTCTCTTATCCGCATGACCGCTCAATCCCGGAAGGTTCATGATCTTCGCGTGAACTTCAATCTGCTCGCCAAACAATTTTACTTCTTTGACACCGTTAAGCAGTGAATGTCCTAACGTTCCCGGCACCTGGAATCCGACAAAGACGATCGTGGAATCCGCTCTCCACAAATTATGTTTTAAATGATGGCGGATACGGCCTGCCTCACACATACCGGAAGCAGATATGATTACCTTGGATTTTTCGTTAAAGTTGATCATCTTCGATTCATCACTTGTAATCGCCATCTTCAAACCGTCAAAACGAATCGGATTGATGCCTTTTCCGACTAATTCTAATGCCTCTTCGTCGAAACATTCTGCTACATTTTTATGAAAAATTCCGGTTGCCTCCACAGCAAGCGGACTGTCAATATAGACTTCAAAATCCTGATACTCTTTCATCAGATTTTCGGTCTTGATCCTTCTTAAAAAATAGAGTAATTCCTGTGTCCTTCCTACAGAAAATGCCGGGATCACGACATTTCCGCCCCGGTGAAAGGTTTCGGTGATCACTTCTGCCAGTTCTTTTGCATAGTCGACAGACACCTCATGCAGACGGTCTCCATAGGTGGATTCCATGACTACATAATCGGCATCCTCGATAAAATGCGGATCTTTGATCAATGGTTTGTTGCCATTGCCAATGTCACCGGAAAAGACAATTTTTGTCTTTCCGTCTTCGTCCTCTGCCCATACCTCGATGGATGCAGAGCCTAACAGGTGTCCTGCGTCCACAAAACGGATGGTAAGTCCCGGTTCGATCTCAATTTTTTGTGCATATGGACATGGTACAAAATGCTCCATAACTCCCATTGCATCATTGATATCATAAAGCGGTACCACTTCCGGTCTTCCGGCACGTCTTGCTTTCCGGTTCTTCCATTCTGCTTCAAACTGCTGGATATGCGCACTGTCTTTTAACATGATCTCGCAGAGTTCCGTTGTCGCATTTGTCGCATAGATCTTTCCGCGAAATCCATGGTTATAAAGTAGCGGCAGCAAGCCGGAATGATCGATGTGTGCATGTGTTACTAACACATAATCGACCTCTGAAGCATTGACGGGTATCTCCTGATTGACATATAGATCTGCTCCCTGCTCCATTCCACAGTCGATCAGGACATGCGTCTGCCCCACTTTCAGATAATGACAGCTTCCTGTTACCTCATGATCTGCCCCCAAAAATTCCAGTTTCATATACACTTCTCCTTTTACGTTTCCTCTGTATGCAGATTATTATATGATTGATAGGATCATACTTATCGCAGTACCTCTCAAAAATCTGAGATTTTTATTATTATACCATATTTGTTTCGGAATTGTATATGCAATTACTCGAATTTTACAATTTCTTTTTTTAATCTTTTCATAATCTTCTTTTCTAACCGTGAGATATAGGATTGAGAAATCCCAAGCAGATCCGCCACTTCTTTCTGGGTCATTTCCTCTCCGTTTTTTGTTCCAAGTCCAAAGCGCAGTTCTACGATCGTCCGCTCCCTGCCTGAGAGTTTTTTAATCGCTTCCCGTAAAAGCTGCTCCTCTACTTCGCTTTCGATCCCACGATAGATAATGTCCTCTTCGGTGCCTAATACATCGGATAGCAGCAGTTCATTGCCATCGTAGTCTACATTTAAAGGTTCGTCTATGCTGACCTCTAACTTTGTCTTATTATTTCGCCGCAGATACATCAGAATCTCATTTTCGATGCAGCGGGAAGCATAGGTTGCCAGCTTGATATTTTTTTCCGGATTAAAGGTATTGATCGATTTGATCAGACCGATCGTTCCGATCGAGATCAGATCCTCTACTCCGACACCGGTATTGTCGAATTTTTTTGCGATATAAACGACCAGCCTTAAATTGTGTTCTATTAACATGGAACGCGCCTCTTTTAAGCTCTCCTCTTCTCCATTCACCAGTCCCTGTATGTAATGTGCCTCATCGATCGCATCTAATGGAGGTGGCAGAACTTCACTTCCTCCGATGTAGTGCACTTCATTTTTCTTTTTTAAAAACATAGAATAGAAAGACGGTATGATCCGAATTCCCATTTTTCCCGGCAGATTCATTTTTATGTACATTTTCTGCTGCTCCTTTCCTTTACCATAATCGCCCATTTAAAATTATCCGGTATGTACTGTCTTTTAAAAATTTTTCTTCCACAATGGCAAAAACTGCCGGTTGTATCGCAATTTCTTTTTTTTCTTTTTTAATATAAAGGGAATCCAGTATCACCGCCTGCACCATGCCGTGCTCTTCTCCAAGTGATACAAATGGTATATAGCGGTACAACACCGGCTCCTCCCCTGTAAGCATCTCTAACGTGTTCTTTTCTATAAGGCTGACCGGAAGATTACTGTACGGGTCCATAAGCAAATTTCCCGTATCGAAAAAACCTTTTGTGGAAACTTCTTTCCCTTTATGGCATACTCTGATATCATAGATTTTTTCTTCCTCCTTCCGGTCCTGAAACAGGAGTAAAAATATAGTCACCACTCCTGCTATGCCTCCCATAACCCATCCAAAGAGATTCCTTTGTCCTAAGAGCCGGCAAAGCCACTCTACCGAACCGCCAAGCAGCAGCATGATCAGATATCCCGCTGCATAGTCTGTCAAAAATTCACGAATACTTTTCTGCTGAAAGCAAAAATAGAACATCAGCGGATTGATAAGAAGGTGTACAAGTATTTTATAAATCCCTGCATTTTTCAATAAAAGCATACTGGCAGCCGCACTCAATACGCCCAACAATGCCATCACTGCCATTCGTCCTGTTTTTGTCTGTTTTCTTCTGACTTCCCGAATAAGGAAGAGGGTCAGGTAGTCGAAGAAAAAGTTGGTCACGATGTATACATCTATGTAAAACTCATAATGCACCTGCTACCTCCATTGCTGCTTTTGAAATCTCTTTGATCGGTACGAACCTATTATATGAAATATCAGATGCTTTTTTTGTCAAAATCAAAGTGGCGAAATACAGGAATCATCCTGTCCTTTCGACAGACCTTCCCATAATATCCGAAAATCCCGGATCGTTACAGAACGGTAATTGCGTGAGAAATTTCTTATAAGGATCAGGGTGTCAAAAAACTTCAAACCGCCTTTTGACACCCTGATCCTATAAAACAAAAAAGAAAGCAGATCTCTCTGCTTTCTTTTACGTTATCTATCGTAATATACTTCCCTGTTACTATTTGCGGATCTTGAAGCTCTTGATCAACTGCTCTAACGTTCCTGCCTGATCGCTCATTTCCTGACTTGCTGCCGCACACTGCTGTGAAGTTGCGGAATTTGTCTGAACAACACTGTTGATCTGCTCAACTCCCTGATTGATCTGTGTCATCGTTGCTGCATCTGCCTCTAATGCTACCGCGATCTTGTATACTTCTGCAGTCGCTGCTTTAGAGCTTTCTACAACCTGCTCTAACTGTTTTGCAGTCTCATCTGCAATGACTTTACCTCTCTCAACCGCGGATACGGAGGTCTCGATCAGATCACGGGACTCTTTGGCTGCTTCCGCACTCTGTGCTGCAAGAAGGGATACCTGATCTGCTACCACGGCAAATCCTTTTCCTGCTTCTCCTGCTCTTGCTGCCTCGATGGAAGCATTCAGTGCTAACAGATTGGTCTGTGAAGCAATGTCATTGATCGCTGCAATAATGTTGCCGATCTCCTGAGAGGTATTACTGATCTCATCCATGGCTTCGACCATTTCCTGCATCTTCTGGTTACTGATCATAACAGCTTCTTCGGAAGATTCTACTTCCTTGCTGATATCTTTTGCATTCTTTGCATTACCGGATACGCGCTCGCTGACTTCGTCAATCGTTGCCGTAAGCTCTTCTGTAACACCTGCCTGCTCAGTTGCACCTTCTGCTAAATCCATGGAACCTGCTGCTACCTGTTCTGCTCCGTTGGTTACCTGATCTGCAACGCTTTGAACGTTTGTGATCATATCTGCCATACTGTGCTCAAATGCTTTAAAGGATGTTAAGATTCCTTTGAAATCTCCCTTCCATTCTACGGATGGATTGACAACAAAGTTCCCTTTTTCAAATTCCTGCATTGAAGCACCGATATCGTCTACATAAGAAGATAAGGTTGCTATAGAAGATCTTAAGCTGTCTGCTAATGAACCCAGCTCATCATCTGCCTGATAATCCAAAGTGCTGTGAAGATTTCCTTGGGACAATTCTTTCGTTGTCTCCTCCAATGCAGCTAATGGTATCAAAATAGATGCAATAATACGTTTTCCAACTACTACTGCGGATGCGATGCCGATTAAATTGAATATGATAATACCAATAATATTGAAAACTGCATCACGCTTACTTGCAAACATCAGTTTGTCCACTTGTTCATCTGTGATCTTTTGTATTTCTTTTGCGGTATCTACTGCTTCGGATAATGCCGGTGCACATTTTGTCAGTATCTTTTCCGTTGCATCTTTCTGATTTCCTGCTTCAATCTCATCGATAATATCCATACCGATGGTCCCCCACTCATTCATCTGGGTCACATACTGATTATAGAGCTTGTCCTCAATGACCCCTGTTTTTTTCATTGCATCTAACTCTTGATCAATATTCTTTAAAGCATCGTCTACATTTTTCTTATATGTATCATAACTTGACTTATCGTCATTTAACGCCATCTCACGGATATTTCTGGCTGCAATATTTACATTCAGTCTGCACATCTGAACGGCTGTGTCAGCCCGCTGTACTTTGTTAGAATAATTACTGAGATTTCTAAGCAGTATCGTCTCTCCTACGATTGCTAAGATTCCTGAAAATACCATCAGTACAATCACGATCAGATAGCCGGTTATCATTTTTTTTCTGACAAGCATTCCATCTAATTTTTTAAACATATGCTTCTCTCCCTTTTTGTGTATTTTTGTATTCTCTCATATACGATTATTATAATCAGATTGGTAGGCTTTTGCAATATTTTTTTCGTCATATTTTGTCAAAAAATGCAATTTTTTACACTGCTTTTTATAAATATCCAAAGTCCGTCAGAACTACCGTTCCATGCAGTCTGTGCTGCTGTCTATAATCTTTCTACACTGTTTTTTTAACTCCTCTGCTGTCTGACTGCATACCAGCTCTTCTAATACTTCGTAGGGTTCTTCCTCCTGTGATGCACTGCCTCCATCAAGTGTCTTGCTCTCTCATACGAGACGGAGCTGCTCTCTGCTGAGGTGAATTTTTCTGTCAGCTCTGCTACTACGGGGATCAGTTCTTCCATTCCATAATCGATCTGCTGATCTGTTTTCTGCTCTGTATTCATGCCTCATCCTCCCGATATTTTCCGATATATTTTTTCGTACCGGTCCGCACCTCTCTTGCGAATGTATCAAGTACCGTTCCCTCTAAATAATCAAGATCTCCGGCACAGATTCCATCAAATTTCTCTTTCATGTACTCTAACAGCTCATCATCGGTCAGTTCATCTAAGGATTCATTTTTATACAGATAAAAAATATCCTGTAACCGCATCAATGTATCCGCATAGTTTTCCTGCATGATAAACGGGGAGTCGCAAAAATGAAAAACCAGCTTTTTTAGGATTCCCTCCCCAAATTCTACTCTCTGCTACTCCCTTAAGCTGTTTTTCCGCTCCTGTACCAGCAGTTCTGCGTCCTCCCTGCTCATGCAGGTAACGTGCTCCGTGCGTATATCATCCATCAATTTCCAATGGATATCACGGTTGGTATGATGATAGATAAATCCGCATTTTTCCTGTACCCGTTTTGATTTCTCATTTCCATCAAAATAGCCACACCAGATCCTGTCTAACTTCAAATCTTCAAAACCGTGCCTTAACAGTTCCTCCACAGCTTCCGGTATCAGTCCCTGTCCCCAGAACGGCACTCCGATCCAATATCCGATCTCTCCTTCGGTGTCAGGAATATCTAAATTACTTGCAGACCCGATCATCAGTCCTACACTGCCTACTGCCTGATCCTGATCTTTTGGTATTACTGCATAGGTCTCATCCGCAGATAATACATTCTTTATGATCTCTCTGCTGTCTTCTACACTTGTATGTATCGGCCAGCCGGCAATGGGGCCAACCCTTGGATCTTTTGCGTATTCATACAGGCTTTTAGCATCTGATGCCTGCCATTTACGCAGTATCAGTCTTTTGGTTGTTAATTCCATGAAAATTCTCCCGTTCTTGTATTGCTATGTTTTTTATTTTACCTTAATCGATACTTTAATCGTACGGCTGGCATAGGTTCCTTTTCCCTTTGCCTTTACGTTGATCGTATATTTTCCTCTCGGTGTTCCCTTTTTGATGCTTACCTTTCCTTTATTGTTTACCGTAATATATTTCTTACAATTCTTGGACTTACTGTAGGTTACCGTTCCCTTTGCCTTTGTGACACCGATCTTAAAGGAATAGTTCTTTGCAAGTTTACCGGTAGATGCCTTGGCTTTGTAAGTCTTTGACTTGACTTTTACAGTCATTGGATTCTTTTTTTGGATCACCAGTTTTGCAATATTAGACTGTGCACTCTTATGCGTGCTGGTTGCTGCAACTTTTGCTCTTACATAATAAGTTCCGACTTTTTTCGGATAGTTTTTCAGCTTCTTTTTGCACTTCGCATCCGTATAATAGGTGTAGGTTACTTTTCCTTTGCTTCCGGTTGCCTTCGCCTTACCGATCTTGATCGCTTTGCCTGTGTAAATGGCATACTTGTCCTTTAAGACTACTTTTGAGGATTTTTTCGTACTTGTTTTTCCATTGTCTTTGACTTTTATTTTCACAGAGGTCTGATAGTATTTCGTTTTACCTGTGATCGTTACATTTCCCGAGCCGACAAAGGATACCTTTCCTTTGGCATCTGTTTTCGCGATCTTCGTATTGCCGGATACCCAGGTGATATTCTTACTGCTAAATGCCACCTTTTGTCCAAATTCCGGATTGATCAGCCACAATTTTGCCTGTGTCTTTTTTCCAACCTGACATTTTGCACTATCAATCCCAATACTAAACTGATATGTATACTCTTTCGGCGTATTCCATATGATTCCCCTGCTTGTGATCGCTTCCGAAAAAGTGCCGTTTGGAATATACATCGACTGACTTACTGTCTGATTCGCCGGTTTTGCTGCTGTCTGCGGATTCTCGGCATTCCCAAAGCACTGCGCCCATGTATGGACTCCATCCATATAAAAACATCCGATTCCTATCGTTGTGGCATCTTTCGAAAGAATATTCTCTCTATGACCTTCTGAATTCATCCAACTGTTCATCACTTCTGAAGCTGAACGCTGATTGATCGCCACATTTTCTGCGATCATCGCTGCATTTGCGGAAAAACAGCCTGCACCATCCGGTCTTGTATGGGAAAACAGCACTTCCTGTTCGCCAGCCCTGATCATAGCTGTTTCTAACAGACTGCTATCCATCGTCAGTGCCGACAAACCGTTTTCTGCTCTTTTTTTATTTACAATGGAAAGAACCTCAAAGGCTTTTTTATAATCTCTGGTACCGGAAATGGTGATCTTCTCTGCATAGTGAAGTCCATTTTTACCAAACTTCACAAGTTCTTTATTCCGGCAGTTTACCTGTACTCCCGCCTCAAAGGCGTTCTCATCTACATACTGTGTAGATGCCGGAAGCGTAATACTTGTTAAAGAAGGGCAATTTGCAAATGCCTGTCGATAGATTGTTTTCACCTTTGACAAATTTACCGTTTCTAACGCATAGCACTGTGCAAAATCGGCATAACCGATCGTTTCTAAGCCTTTTGCCGTAAACGTTTTCAGGCTGCTACAACTGTTAAAAACGGAACCACCCCATTTTTTCATTCGATCCGGAAGTGTGACGTTCACTAAACTGCTACAATCGCAGAAAGTACGCATGCCCAAGGTCTGAAGTCCGCCAAAATCAATCGTTTTAATGCTGCTGCACGCCTCAAACATCCTGTAAGGGGACTCTTTCAGTCCTTTTCCGAATTTGACGGATGTAATCTCTGTACAACTATCGAATGCAAAACTGCCAGCCGTTGTTATCTTATCGGTAAGTACCAATGCTCCTGATAATGAGGAATCGTAAAATGCTCCCTCCCCAAGTGTTGTTACATTGGAAAAACGAACGCTTTTCAGATTACGGGTCTTGGAAAAAGCATAATCTCCGATCTGCTTTACACCAGTCGGCACGGTAAATTGTGTAACCGCTTTATTCACTGGAAATAGCACTAACGTGGACTTATCTTTTGTATATAAAACACCATCTTCTGCTATAAAAGCAGTGTTGCCGGATGCAACTTTCAACTCGGAAAGGCTCGTATTGCCAAATAATATCTGTGGCGAAAATTTTGTCATTTTTTTAGGAATTTCAAAAGTAGTAATCACGGTCTCCTGCAATGCATAATCCCCCATTGTGGTTACTCCGCTTGCGGAAAATGCTGCTAATGAAGTACATCCTGCAAATGCTCCGCTCTCTATGGTTTTGACATTCTTAGCAAGTTTTACTTCTGTAAGTGATGAACACTCATAAAATGCGGCCTCTTTGATGGTCTGTAAGGATTGTGGAAAGCTAACCGATGTAATGGAACTCATTCTGCAAAAGTTCTGCTGTCCGATCACGGTAATCCCCTCACTGATCACTACACTCTTTACATTGAGTTCGCTCCACGGTGCAGGTTCTGACAGACTTGCATCCGGCATTGCACCGGAACCTGTGATCGTCAGTGTCGTACCTGATAATTTCCATTTTACATTGCCATATGTACCGCTCTGCGCAGAAGCTCCTGTCGCATTCTGAGTCAGATCATTCGTTCCGGTACTTTTTTGTTCTTCCTGATCCTTTACTTCTATGTTCTCTGCTTCTGTACTCTTTGTATCCTGACTCTTTACTTCTGTATTTTTTGCATCTTCGTTCTCTTTTGGTTTGTATTTTCCCGCCGGTGAGATGTCCTGAGCTTTCCCTCCGACTAACTGCCCGTCCTCTTTTTGGAGAGATGCTGCTGCCTGTACGGATTTTGTGGAAAATCCAGACATTGCGTATAAAAGACAGCATCCCATGAACAGTCCTAACACTAATTTTCCTTTTTGTTTCTTTTTCATAGCTTTAGACCTCCTTTTTTAGTTGATTTTCCAGTAATAATATATTATTTCCCTACTTTTTTCAGTGATCCTATCAATCACCCTTTCAGTCACCTTTTCAGTCACTTTCCTATTTCAAAATCTTGTATTGTTATTGCTTTATTTTACCACATTTATCTGCTTACCGGAATATATTTGGAATAATCAAAAGAATCAAAAAAGACATTCGGACTCCTTTCAGAATCCGAATGCCTAAAATATTATACGCTATTTCCGTAATTGTGTTTGCATTGGTACAAATTCAATTTTTAATTGCATCCCCATACCATGAGCTAACCGCTTCAAAAGTTTTAAAGATGGATTTCTGGTTCCATTTTCAAGTTTACTTATATCTGCCTGATCTATTCCCGTACGCTTTGCAAGCTCTTTTTGTGTTAAATTCTGTTCAATGCGTGCATCAATCATGGCACGAATAACATCCATTTCCGGCTGCATGTCATCCCATTCCTTTTTAAATTCAGGGTCTTTTAATTCTTCTTGTAATAAATTTTGAAATTCACTCATTATTCACCACTCCTTTCTAAAAAAGCTTTTCTGCATTTCTTTGCATATTCAATTTCACTTGGCGGTGTCTTTTTCGTCTTCTTAACAAAACCATGTGTTAATACTATTCTCCCTTCATAATAAAAGAAATATAATACTCTTGAAATATCTGTCCCTACTTTTGCTCGCAATTCAAATATTCCGTCACCTAAAGGTTTACTGTATGGTTCTCTTAACTGATTCCCATACTGCTCTAAAATACTAACTAAGCCAAATAATTTTGCCTTCATTTTAGGATTTTGTGAAAGCATAAAATCTTTCGCGGGTTTCTTTCCCTCCTCTGTTTCGTAGAATTCTGCTTTAAATTCACTCATAACTTTCCTCCGATGTGATTTCTATATAAATATAATATGGTGTTTTTACCATATTGTCAAGCAACAGGGCACGCCTTGATTAAAAACAAACCGTAATGTAAATTATGATAAAATGAAACCAAGTCCTCTCCCCATGGAATCCCCCACGAGTAAAGGACTTGCTCTCTTATTTTCTTCTCTTCACATTTCTTAGCAATCAGAAAATGCAATCTCTCCATTACTCTTACAGGCTCTAAAAGCTCTGTTCCGTAATCTAACATCATAAATTCATCACCGCCATAACGTGCGACAAAGATGTGATACTCTCCTGCAAGCTGCATCATACACTCTGCAATGGAAACCAATGCATTGTCACCCTCTGCATGAGCATACTTGTCATTGATCTGTTTAAAACGGTTTGCATCTAAAATATAGAGAAGCATTGGATGCTCTTTATCCACCTGCGGGATTTTTGCCTCCAGCATAAAAAACAGACGTTTCCGGTTATTCAGTCCGGTCAGTGCGTCATTATAGATCTGTGTCCTTTGTACATAGACAAAAATGATAAACAACGAAGTGATGATCGCCGGTGCTATGATCGGTGTGTTTCCAACTGTCATCTGTACCATACCTGCTGCCAATGGAAATATCAAAAATATTCCAAACAGCCAGCACAATGTCCGTCTTTCCTTATTCGTTTCCCGGATGCCATACTTTACGGCATAGATACAGACTACAAGACTATACAGATATTGCAGGGATGACACAAAAACGAACAATACGCCTCTTTGGTATGTACCATCTGCCGCAATCTGAAATACCCAGCCGGTCCACGGTGTCGTCAGACATAATACCATTGCAAGCCCGATCGGTATCTGACAGATCAGATAGACCAGTCTGCCCGGACGTTTATCCGTTCTTCTGATGCGTGCCATCGCAAAAAAAATCTACCCCTATATAGGTTACTACCATTTGCAAATTCACAGACTCTCCCACCTCTTTCTGTTACTTTTCCTCTACCTTCTTTCTCCAGTAAAATTTATTCCTAATCCTTAGACTCAATTACAATTAATCTGCCTGTTCGAAATTCAATCTCTGCCTGTTCTCCTGTGATCTCATTACTGATCCCAATTGAATGGCAGTGATCTAATATATAATCCTCTAATGGATATTTCATTCCCTTTAATGTGATGCCTTCCACAGCTCCCATAAACGGAAGCAGTGAGACATATTTTCCATACTGTGTTTCTCTTTTGATCACGGTTCTTTGATCTATGACCTGTACCCGGTTATGTGCATCTACAAGATAAGCCGAAATTCCCTCTTCCCGCAGCAATCCCAGCAGATAGACATTTGCAAGCATATGGTCTAACCTGCTTCCGGTTCCTCCTACAATATGAATCTCTTCTGCCCCAAGCTCTGCCGCAGTCTGCACTGCTGACTCGGTATCCGTATCGTCTTTTTCCGGACGTAATACTTTCCACTCAATGCCGTCCATTTTTCGATACGCCTCTAATACAGCCGGGTCTACGGAATCAAAATCGCCCACGATCATGTCCGGTTTTTTTCCGTACTTATATAAAAACTCCATGCCGGAGTCCGCAGCAATGATATAACGAAATTGTTGTTCTTCTATATATTTTAACATAAAAGATGCCTCTATGGCACCGCCTGATATTACCAATATCTTTTTTGTTTTCTGTATCATTTTACTAATCCGCTCTTATTTCATCCGATTTAAAAATTCCTGCACATTCTGCTCTACATCACCTTTGAACACTGCACTTCCTGCCACGATGATATTTGCTCCTGCATCCATGACCATTTCCACATTGTCCAGATTGATCCCGCCGTCCACCTGGATGTCGGTTTTGAGTCCCTGACGCTCGATCATCTCCTTTAACTTACGGATTTTTTCCGTACAATAGGAAATGTAGGACTGTCCGCCAAAGCCCGGATTGACTGTCATCAACAATACCATGTCCACTTTTGGCAGGATATACTCTACCGCTTCTAATGGGGTTGCAGGATTCAATGCCACTCCTGCTAAGACATCATGCTCTTTGATCACTTCAATGGTGCGGTCTAAATGTTTACACGCTTCTGCATGAACGGTAATGATATCCGCTCCTGCTGCCGCAAATTCGTCAATATAACGAATCGGCTCCTCGATCATCAGATGCACATCAAAAATTCTCTCCGTCAGCGGACGGATCGCTTTGAGCACCGGAAATGCAAAGGAGATGTTTGGGACAAAACAGCCATCCATAACATCAATATGCACATAATCCGCTCCCGCTTCATCAATCACTCGGATCTGCTCGCCTAAATTGGCAAAATCAGCAGATAATATAGACGGTGACAGACATTTCATAATTAAGTTCCTCCTAATACTTTTTCGTATCTTTTATTTCTTCATATAGGGTACAGTAGTTCTCATACCGCTCTGTACTGATCTTTCCTTCTGACAGTGCTTCCTTTACGGCACAGTCCGGCTCATGGATGTGACTGCATCCCGTAAAACGGCATTGTTCTTCTAATGCCACAAATTCAGGATAGCAATCTTTTAAATCCTCTTTTTCAAATCCCGGCATATACATGGAGCTGAATCCCGGCGTGTCCATCAGATAGGTGTTTTTCGAAAGCGGTATGACCTGTGAATGTCTCGTTGTATGCTTTCCTCTTTCGATCTTCATACTGATCTCTCCGGTCTCCATTCGGATCTCTGACTGCAGCACATTCGTAAGCGAAGATTTTCCGACACCGGACGGACCGGCTAAGGCGAAGGTCTTGCCCTCTATCTGCTCTTTGACGGTTTCTATGCCGATCTGCTCTTTCGCACTGACAAAACAGATTGGATATCCGGCTGCGGCATAGATGTCCTGCAGTCTCTTTCGTTCTTCTTCATCCACTAGATCTGTCTTATTAAAACAAAGCACTGCCGGAATATGCTGATATTCCATCATCACTAGAAAACGGTCTAACAGATGGAAGTTTGGCTTTGGCTTTGCCGCCGCAAAGACCACCAATGCCCCGTCTATATTGGCAACTGCCGGCCGGATCAGTTCGTTTTTCCTCGGCAGAATTTTTTCGATATTTCCTTTTTTCTCATTTTCATCTAAAATAGCAATTTCCACGTTATCTCCGACTAACGGTTTGATCTTCTGATTGCGAAAACTACCTTTTGCTTTACATTCATAAATTCCGGCTCCTACTACATGAATGTAGTAGAACCCGGAAATTCCTTTTACTATCTTGCCCTGCATATCTTTCCTTACTGCTTGTTAAATGTAACGTCCTGTACCTGTTTCTGCTCTGTTCCGTCAGAAAGTGACCAGGTAATCTCAAGTTTTCCGGAAGACATTTCTGCGATATCTGTTTTCTGGATCGAGTATGGGAAGGATTCGATCGCAATACTGTTCCACTGCTCTAACACTGCTCCATTAGAGTCCCTTAATACAATACTTGCACCTACCACACTGTCATTATCTGCCGGTGCCGTAATCTTGGCACTGAACTTATAATAAGTGATCTTTGGTCCGTCACTGATGACCAGACTGATATTGCTTCCCGCATCGACATATTTTCCATCTGCGATACTCTGACTGATGACATTTCCTGCCGCAACGGTATCACTGTTCTCTTTGGTAACACTTGTTACCGTCAGTCCTGCTCCTGACAGTTCGTTTCTGGCATCTGTCTCCGATTTTCCAACCACATTTGGAACTACGACCGGTGCTTTTCCCTGAGATACAACAATACTGATGCTGTCACCCTTCTTTGCCTTGGCACCTGCATCCGGTGTCTGGGAGATGACCTGACCGCTTGCTACCGTATCACTGTTTGCGTAATCCCTTGAATACTTAAATCCGTTATCCTGCAGTTTATTAATGGCGGATGTCTCATCGAGTCCCTTGACATCCGGAACGGAAACTTCACCCACGCCACTGCTCATCACAACGACAATGGTTGTATTTTTCTTGATCATATCTCCTTTGTCTTCACTCTGGGAGATGATCTCTCCTGCATCATATTTTTCGGAAGCCTGTGTGCCGCCGTCTTTGATGCCTAGATCAATTTTATTTAATGCTTTTTTTGCTTCCTCATAGGTCATTCCGGTGACATCGATCATCTCGACCTGTTCGCTGTCTTTCTCGGTTTTTGTCGCCTCTTTTGTATCATCCTTTTTACCGGAGGAACCAAATTTTACGATTCCACTGACACTTAAGATCAGCCAGATGACAATTCCGACAATGATCACACCTGCAACGATCCCTGCAATGGACATAGCCTTTTCCATCTTCGGATTGAGTTCGCCTTCGGATTCTTCCTCCTCCTCTTCGTCGTCCTCATCCTCTTCCGCTTCTTCCTGCGGATCATAATAAACGCTTTCTGCTTCTTTTTTGATGCGCTCTAAATCTTCATCGTTATATTTTCTTGTCTCGCCGCCGACATTCGGATCTACTAATGTCACAAAATCTTCATCCGGGTTGATCAGCGATTTCTTTAAATCCAATAGCAGATCGCCCATGGTCTGATATCTTCTGTCAGCATTCTTCTGTGTACATTTTAAGATGATCTTTTCTAAGCTGACCGGAAGATTTGGTGCATAAGCACTCGGTGCTACCATTTCTTCCTGCAAATGCTGGATCGCCACGGCTACGGTGGTATCTCCGTCAAACGGTACACGTCCTGTCACCATTTCGTACATCACGATTCCTAAGGAATAGATGTCACTTCTGCCATCCACAAAACCGTTTCTTGCCTGCTCCGGGGAAGAATAATGGACAGAACCCATCACATCCGAATTAATGGTATTTGATGTTGCCGCTCTTGCAATACCAAAGTCCATGACTTTGACTTTTCCCTCTGTGGAGATCATGATATTCTGCGGCTTGATATCCCTGTGTATGATATTTTTCTTATGGGCAGCCTCAATTCCTCTGCCTACCTGAATGGCGATACTGATCGCCTCTTTAAAAGTAAGCTGTCCTTTTTTCTCAATATAAGTCTTTAAGGTAATGCCTTCTACATATTCCATAATAATGTAGTACATTCCCTCCTGACTTCCTACGTCATAAATATTGACGATATTCGGATGCTCTAAGCCCGCTGCGGACTGCGCCTCGGTACGGAACTTTGTTACAAAATTAACATCCTCCGAAAATTCCTGTTTTAATACTTTAATCGCAACGAAACGTCCTAATGTATGGTCTTTTGCCTTATAGACATCCGACATTCCGCCCGCACCTATTTTTCCTACGATCTCATAACGATCATCTATAAACATTCCTTCTGTTAGCATTCTTTCCACCTCGTCTAAAACGGTTCTATAACAACCACCGTGATATTATCCTTTCCCCCATTGTCATTTGCTGTCCGGACTAATCTCTCCGCGCACTCCGCAACGTCTCTCTGACTGTTGATGATGCTTCGGATGTCCTGATCCTCTACCATGTTTGTCAATCCGTCCGTACAGATCAATATGTAATCCTGCGGTTCTAAATTGACCTGAAAAAAATCCGCAACTACTTTGTCTGCTGCTCCTACAGCTCTTGTAATGATATTCTTGTCGGGATGATCTTTTGCTGCATCTTTTGCAATCTCGCCCATGCGTACCATTTCCTCTACTAAGGAATGGTCTCTGGTCACCTGTTTGATCTCTTTGCCGACAACATACATTCTGCTGTCACCAACATTGGCAACCCATGCCTTTTTCCCGATTACTGTCACTACAACAACCGTAGTCCCCATGCCGGACATTGCCTCATCACCGGCTGCTTTTTTTATCAGTTCCTCATTTGCTTTACAGATGGCATGCTCGATGACCTCCACCGGTTCGGTTCTCTCATCCTTCTCAATACTCTCTACGATAGTCTCTACCGTATATCTGGATGCATACTCACCTGCTTTGTGTCCGCCCATCCCATCTGCTACAATAAAAAGGTTCGGCAAATTTCCAACGGCATTCTCCGATGTATACATATAATCCTGATTCATTTCTCTTCTCTTTCCGATGTCTGATATCGAAAATGTCTTCATTCCCTGTTTCGCCTACCCTTCTGTATATCTCTTTCTCAATTGTCCACAGGCACCATCTATGTCTCTGCCCATTTCCCTTCTAATAGTAACATTTATTGCATTTTTTTCAAGTTCTATTTTGAATTTCTCTGTTGCCGTATGATCCGGCTGCTTATAATTCCGCTCTTTGATCGGGTTGACCGGTATCAGATTCACATGACAGTTCATTCCATGGATCAGTCTGCTGAGTTCCTCTGCATCCTCTTTTGTATCATTGACTCCTGCCACTAAGCTGTACTCAAAGGTCACTCTCCTGCCTGTCTTTGAAAAATAATATTTGCAGGCATCGATCACTTCTTCGATGTCATACTTATTTGCGATCGGCATCAGTTCCTGCCTCTTTTTCTGGTTTGAAGCATGCAGGGAAAGTGCTAATGTCATCTGTAATTTTTCTTCGGCAAGTTCCTTAATCTTCGGTACAATGCCACAGGTGGATACCGTCAGATTTCTCTGGCTGATGTTTAAGCCGTTTTCATCGGTCAGCATGGTAATAAAACGCAGCAGGTTTTCGTAGTTGTCTAACGGTTCTCCCGTTCCCATCACAACCACATTGGAGATCCGCTCTCCGATGTCTTCTCCTACGCGGTAAATCTGCTCTAACATCTCTGCCGGAGTCAGTCCTCTGACTAATCCGTCTAAGGTAGACGCACAGAAACGGCAGCCCATACGGCAGCCTGCCTGTGAGGAGATGCAAACGGAATTGCCGTGTTTATAGCGCATCAGCACGCTCTCTATCATATTTCCATCCGGCAGACGAAACAGATATTTTTTGGTTCCATCCAGTTTCGATGTCTGAATGGTCACCGGCTCTAAGACCGTCAATTCTGCCTGCTCTTTTAACTTTTCCCGAAGTGCCTTGGATAAATTCGTCATCTCATCCCAGCTGCTCACATGGCGGACATGCATCCACTGATAGATCTGGGATGCCCGGAACGGCTTTTCTCCAATGGATGTCATAAACGCTTTCAATTCTGCTAAATCCATGGATTTGATGTCTGTTTTTCTATGATTTTCACTCTGTATCTCACTCATGTTTCTTTCCTTTTTTCATCCTTGCAACAAAGAATCCGTCATTTCCTTCTTCTCCCGGAAAAATCTGCTTTTGCAGTTCTACTTCCAGTTCCGGGTACTGCTCTGACAGCCACCTGACATTTTCCTCATTTTCCGCTTTATGGATCGTACAGGTACTGTAAAGAAGTGTTCCGCCCGGTTTGACATAACGCACTGCATTTTTTAGGATTTCCCTTTGCAGTGCCACAAGCTCTGCCTCTTTTTCTACGGTCATCTTATATTTGATATCTTTTTTTCTGCCTATCACACCAAGTCCCGAACACGGCAGATCTGCGATCACGACATCTGCTTTTTTCTCCCATGCCGCATCAAAAATCCTTGCATCCGCGCACTCTGCCTGCATATTAGATACCTGACATCTTCTGATATTTTCTTCGATCAAAAAGACTTTCTGTGGTGTCAAATCCCTTGCGATGACACGTCCCTTTCCATGCATCTGTTGTGCTACATAAATGCTTTTACCACCCGGCGCGGCGCAGAGGTCTAAGACCACATCCTGCTCTTTTACCTTTGCTTCTTTGGCTGCTGTCATAGAGCTGATGTCCTGTACATAAAAAAGTCCTTCCTGAAAGCTCTTTAGCTTATTCAGATAATCATACCCGGACAGGAACAAGGCATCCTCCATCTGCACAGACTCCGATACCTCTACTCCCTCGCTTTGCAGCCGCTCCATCAGTTCTTTTTTGGTGATGCGTGCGGTATTGATCCGCACCGTGGTCGGCTGCTCTTTCAAAAATGCCGCCGCCATCTGCTCGGTACGCTCCATTCCATATTCATCCTTCCACTGACGGACTAACCACTCCGGAAGGGAGTAGATAACGGAAAGATACGCGACCGGTTCTTTTTCTTTCTCCGGATAGGTGATGTTCTCTTTGTTTCTTGCGATATTTCTAAGCACTCCGTTGACAAAACCTTTTAATGTATGGAACCCACGTTTTTTTGCCAACTTCACTGCCTCATTGCAGGCAGCAGAATCCGGCACTCCATCTAAAAAGCAGATCTGATAGACCGCACTCCTTAGGATGCAGCGGATGACCGGTTTCATTTTATGTACTTTTGTATTGGAAAATGTATTGATGATATAATCTATCCGAATCTGGTATTCTAACGTTCCCTCTACTACTTTTGTAAGAAAGGCACGTTCTCTTTTTTCTAAATACTGGTATTTGTCCAATGTGTTTTTTAACGCAATATGACTGTACTCGCCATCCCTTGTTACTGCTAAAAGAATGTCGAGTACAATCTCTCTCGTGTCTGTCTTATCAGTCACGGTCATTTCCTCCAAATAAGATGATCAGACGAAGTAGCTGCAGGATCGCTGCTGCCGCACTCGCCACATAGGTCAGTGCCGCTGCTCTTAATACCCGTCTTGTATACTTCAATTCATCATCCTGAAGCATATTTGTGGTTCCTAAGATATGCAATGCACGGTTAGACGCATTGAACTCTACCGGAAGTGTCACTAACTGAAACAGTACTGCTAAAGAGAAGAAAATGATTCCAAGCTGGATCAGAAAACTTCCGGTACTGCTGTTAAAGAACAGTCCGATAATAATCAACGGCCATGCCATAGTGGAGCCAAAGTTTGCCACCGGTACTAAATTTCCACGCAATGTCAGTGGAAAATATCCGGTCTGATGCTGGATCGCATGACCACATTCATGTGCTGCCACACCGATCGCTGCTACAGAAGTGCTCCCATAGACACTGTCGGAAAGGTTTAACACCTTGGTCTTTGGATTGTAATGGTCTGTCAGGTTTCCTGAAATATGTCCGACCTGCACATCATAGATGCCGGCATCGTGTAAGATCCGCTCCGCCGCCTGTGCTCCGGTCAGTCCTGACATACTGCGGTATTTTGAATATTTTGCATAAGTGGTTTTGACTCTTGCAGATGCGATCAGACAAATAATCGCTCCGATCACTACAAGAATGTAAGTTGGGTCCCACCAGTAGTACATATGAATTCCTCCTGTTTTTAATATTTTCTAAGCATTTGTGCCAAGCACAGTTCCTTCTTCGAGCGAAACACCACATAAGAATGCCTCCGCCGTCATCCGTTTTTTTCCTTCTAACTGTATCTCGGTCGGAACTAAAATACCGTCTTTCGTCTGGATGCCAAAGCTGTGCTTTGTAACGTTTACGATCGTGCCTGCCTTTGACGGATCACCGCCTTCTTTTACTGTCGCACCCCAGATCTTTAAGGTTTTTCCCTGATATTCGGTATAAGTTCCCGGCCACGGATTCAGTCCACGGATCAGACGTTCTAATTCCACGGCACTCTTTGTAAAATCCATCTCACCGAAAGATTTTTTGATCATGCCTACCTGTGTTGCTTTTTCGTGATCCTGCGGTGTAAATTCTGCCGTTCCATCTTCAAGTGCCTGTAAAGTCTGAACTGCTAACTTTGCTCCAACCTCGGCTAAACGGTCGAACAGGCTTCCTCCGGTTTCGTCTGGTGCAAGTGTCACCTCTTCTTTTAAGATCATATCTCCTGTATCGAGTCCCTCATCCATACGCATCGTGGTCACGCCGCTGACTTTTTCTCCATTGATGACTGCCCACTGGATCGGTGCTGCTCCACGGTATTTTGGAAGCAGGGATGCATGAACATTCACACAGCAGTATTTTGGCATTTCTAAAATCTCTTTTGGCAGGATCTGTCCAAATGCCACAACGACGATACAGTCCGGCTGATATTTTTTCAAATATTCAATGCTTTCTGCTTCTCTCAAACGTTTGGGCTGGAATACCTCTATATTATGTGCAAGAGCGGCCTCTTTTACCGGCGGATATTGCAGTTTTTTACTTCTTCCACGCGGTTTATCCGGCTGTGTGACCACCAGAGCTACCTCATGTCCTGCCTCGATCAGCGCTTCTAATGTCCCCACCGCAAAATCCGGTGTTCCCATAAAAATCAATCTCATGTCTATTCCTCTTCTTCCTCATAACGTACATCAAACAGATCACCTTCTACCAACTCTGTATACAGATGTCCGTCTAAGTGGTCTATCTCATGGCAGAATGCTCTTGCAAGAAGCTCTGTACCTTCTAATTCACGCTCTACCATATTTTCATCCAATGCCCGCACTTTGACATAATTTGGTCTGGTAACTACTCCTGCTTTTCCAGGAAGGCTTAAGCATCCCTCATCTCCGGTCTGGCTGCCCTCTGTCTCTAAGATCTCAGGATTGATCAATACGATCGGTCCGTCTCCTACATCAATGACTACGATACGCTTTAAGATGCCGACCTGGCATGCCGCAAGTCCTACGCCGTTTGCATGATCCATCGTTTCTATCATATCCTCGATCAGCGTTGCTATTCTCGGAGTCATCTCCGTTACCTCTCTGCATCGTTTATTTAATACTTCATCTCCCTGAATGCGAATGGTTCTAAGTGCCATAATGTCCCTCTCTTTCTCCTGTCTAAAACCCGTGTACCGGATTGAAATCAAACTGTATGCCAATCCCGTTCCCAAACGGTTCTTTTTCTAAATATTGTTCTAAGCTGTCCTTTATCTCCACTAATGTATCATAATTTCCACATTTTAGATAGAGGACCTTGCGATAAATATCATTGATCTTTGCAACTGCCGGCTCTGTCGGTCCAATGACTGCCACGGTCTTTAGTTGCATCTGTGCGATCTTTTTTTCTATCTGCTCTGCCGCTTTGGTACCGTTTTCTTCCTCTCTCGAAGAAATCAGTATGACTAAAAGATTCCAGACCGGCGGATAATTCAAAAGGTCACGATAACGGATCTCCTGTTCATAGAACATCCGGTAATCCTGTTCTTTTGCCGCCTCGATACTGTAGTGTTCCGGTGTATAGGTCTGGATGACCACCTCGCCCGGCTCACTTCCCCTGCCTGCTCTTCCTGCTGCCTGCGTTAAAAGCTGGAACGTACGCTCTGCGGAATGATAGTCATGGATATAGAGTGACATATCTGCCGCTAGGACTCCTACTAAGGTCACATTTGGAAAATCATGTCCTTTTACGATCATCTGGGTCCCGATCAGGATATCTGCCTCCCTATTTGAAAATGCAGATAAGATCTTCTCATATCCGTCTTTTGTCCGTGTCGTATCCATATCCATGCGGATCGTTCTCGCCTCGGGAAAACGTTTTTTTACAATCTCTTCGATCTTTTGTGTCCCCGCTTTAAAACCACCGATATATTTAGAACCACATGCCGGACAGACCTTTGGCTGTTCTGTTTCATAGCCGCAGTAATGGCAGATGAGTCTGCCGCCCTGATGCTGGCTTAAAGAAACATCACAATGCGGGCATTTGATGACATTTCCACAGGCACGACAGGACACAAATCCCGCTAAGCCTCTGCGGTTTAAAAAAAGCATCATCTGTTCGCCTTTATGCAGCCTTTCTTCCATCAATTCCTGCAGTTTTACACTTAGGATCGAACGGTTACCCTGCTTTAATTCATCCCTTAAGTCGATGACATGACATACGGGAAGTGGGCGGTTCTGTACCCGCTCGGTCAGTTCTAACAGTGTGTACTCGCCTTTTTTTGCCTTATAATAACTCTCTAAGGATGGCGTTGCGGAACCTAATACTAACGTTGCACCGCACAACTCTGCCCGCTTTGCCGCTACTTCTCTGGCATGATACCTTGGAACGGTCTCACTTTTATAAGAAGTCTCATGTTCCTCATCTATTATCATAATGCCTAAATTTGAAAACGGTGTGAACAATGCCGAACGCGGACCGATCATGACATCAATTTCTCCATTTTTTGCCCGCTGATACTGGTCAAAACGCTCCCCTAAAGAAAGTCTTGAATTCAGGATCGAGACCCGCTCGCCAAAACGGTTATAAAACCGCATGACTGTCTGATAAGTTAAGGCGATCTCCGGGATCAGAACGATGGCCTGTTTTCCCTGCGCCACCGTTCTTGCGATCAGTTCCATATAGACTTCTGTCTTACCGCTTCCCGTAACACCATGCAAAAGGTAGGTCTTTGGCTGTTGGTTTTTCATCTGTTCCCAGACAGTGTCCACTACGTTTTGCTGGGCAGCATTTAAGACTGTAACATTTCCGCTCTTTTTGAGATGCGCCACCGGATTCCGGTAATCCCTCTTAGAAATGGTCTTTACGATCCCCTGTTCTTCTAAGGCATGGATGACTGCGGTAGAGACTCCGAGCTTTTTCGTAATGATCTCTTTTGGCAGCTCTCCCTGTTCGATCAGGGCTTCTAATAACCGTTCCCTTGCCACACTGTTCTTACGGTTTTTTTCTAAAAAAAGAGTTCTCGCCGCCTGCGGCTCTAATGCTAAGGCGATCGTCTGCTTTTGTTTTTCATTCTCTTTCCGCTTGATCGGAAGCACGGTCTTAAGTGCCTGGTTCATGGTCCCGCCATAGTTTTTGCGCATCCATGCCGCTAAAGAGATCAGCTCCGCCTCGATCGGTATCCCATCCGTCTTAATATTAAATATAGGTTTAATTTTCGCAGGATCAAAGGAAGGTTCGGTGGTCAGATTCACCACATAACCCGTGATCCTTCTGCTTCCTTTTCCAAACGGCACTTCGATGGGCATTCCGATCCCAATGTCCTGTTCTAATTCTTCCGGCACCAGATACTGAAACGTTCTATCTAATTTTTCTAATGAGATATCAATGATAATATCTGCATATAATGCCATCTTTTATTCTCCATGTAATTCTTTTAAGACTTCTGCGATCAGAACTCTTTCGTCCATCGGATGTTTCACGCCTTTGATCTCCTGATAGTCCTCATGTCCTTTTCCTGCAAGGACTATGACATCTCCCGGTTTTCCATGCTCAATGGCATAGCGGATGGCTTCTTTTCTGTCGATGATCTCAATGTATTTTCCATCTGTTTTCTCAATTCCTGTTTTAATATCATCGATGATCGCCTGTGGTTCCTCAAATCGTGGGTTATCTGATGTGATAATCGTAAAGTCTGCAAGTCTTCCCGATACCTCACCCATCTCGTAGCGACGCAGTTTGGAACGGTTGCCGCCGCATCCAAAGACACAGACTAAACGCTCCGGTCCGTATTCTTTTAAGGTACTTAACAGGCTCTCAAGGCTCATTGCATTATGTGCATAGTCGATCATCAATGTAAATTCATCGGAAACTTTTACCATTTCGATCCTGCCACGCGTCTTTGCCTCTTTGAGTGCTTTTTTCATATCCTCCACGGAAACATTGAAGTGATGGCAGATCGCAATGGCTGTCAGGGAATTGTATACACTGAATTTTCCCGGAACATCTATCTCTACATCAAAGTTCAAAAGTCCCTCTACGGTATAGGCAACCCCTAAATATCCCGGACGTTTTACTAATTTTGTATTGACCGCATGGATATCCGCATCTTTGGAAAATCCAAAGGTTTCCACTTCGCAGGTGTGTCCTTTTAAGATCTCCTCCACATGGGCATCATCTTTATTGACGATTCCTAAACGACACTGGCGGAACAGCATGGACTTGCAGGCAAGATACTCTTCAAAGGATGCATGCTCGTTTGGTCCGATATGATCCGGTTCAATATTCGTGAATATTCCGATTTCAAACACAAATCCTGCCGTACGATGCATCATCAGTCCCTGAGATGATACTTCCATGACACAGCAGTCACAGCCTGTTTCCACCATTTTATGGAAATACTCCTGTATAATATAGGACTCCGGTGTCGTATTGCTTGCCGGAATGACTTCATCCCCGATGATCGCCTCGATCGTACCGATCAGACCGACTTTATATCCTGCACTCTCTAAAATGGATTTTACCATATAGGTTGTGGTCGTCTTTCCTTTGGTTCCGGTCACTCCGATAACACGCATTTTCTCTGCCGGATGGTCAAAATATGCTGCTGATAAAAGTGCTAAGGCATAGCGGGTATCTTCGACTTTGATAACCGTTACCCCTTCTGGTGCTTCTACATCCTCCTGCACCACGATCGCAGCGGCTCCTTTTTGTGCCACTTCCCCAACAAACTTGTGTCCGTCCACTGCCGTACCTTTGATGCAGACAAACAGATCGTCTTTCCCTGCTTTTCTCGAATCATAAATCAAATGTGAAATCTCAATGTCAGAGTTCCCCTGCACACATTGATAATCTAATCTTTCTAATAATTTTTTCAGAGCTGGCATAAGCATTCCTCTTTTCCTTTTTTATCTTTTCTAATAATAACGGACTTTGCATCTCAAGTCAATTTCACGCATAAACTTTCCACAATGGAACATACTGTTTTTATGAAGAAAAATTTTTTGATCTGTGGGCTGACGGGATGGTGTATGGAGATCATCTTCACCTCGTTTCACGCCTTTTTTAATAAGGATTTCCGCCTCAAAGGGCAGACCTCTATCTGGATGTTTCCGATTTACGGACTCGCTGCACTGATCCATCCGATGCATCATCAGATGGAGGACAAGCCTGTCCTCTACCGCGGCAGCGTCTATACCCTTGGTATTTTCACCTGCGAATATATCAGTGGTTCCCTTTTAAAAAAACATCATATGTGTCCCTGGGACTACAGCAATGCCAAAGCAAATGTCGATAGTGTCATCCGCTTAGACTACGCACCGTTTTGGTTAGCGGCAGGATTGATCTTTGAAAAAATCTTAAGTATTTCGGATTCTGAATCTTGAAAATTTCGGACAACTATTATATGATAGTAAAAATCACTTAAGGAGGAACACTATGCGACATTTAATGAGTCCGTTGGATTTTTCCGTTGAAGAGTTGGATGAGCTTTTAAATCTTGCCAATGACATCGAAAAAGATCCCAAAAAATATGCACATGCATGCGATGGAAAAAAGCTTGCCACCTGTTTTTATGAACCGAGCACCAGAACCCGTCTTTCTTTTGAAGCTGCCATGTTAAATCTTGGAGGCAGTGTTCTTGGTTTTTCCAGTGCCGATTCGAGTTCAGCAGCAAAAGGCGAAAGCGTTTCCGATACGATCCGTATTATTTCCTGTTACGCAGACATCTGTGCGATGCGTCATCCAAAAGAAGGAGCCCCTCTTGTTGCTTCTATTCATTCCAATATTCCAGTTATCAATGCCGGAGACGGCGGTCATCAACATCCTACACAAACTCTTACCGATTTATTAACCATTCACAGTTTAAAAGGCAGATTAGACAATCTGACGATCGGTTTGTGCGGCGATTTAAAGTTCGGACGTACCGTTCACTCTCTGATCAATGCCCTGATCCGTTATCCGGGCATCCGTTTTGTATTGATCTCACCGGAGGAATTAAAAGTACCAAGTTATATCCGCGAAGAGGTCTTAAACCGCAATCATATCCCATATGAAGAGGTCATCCGCTTAGAAGATGCCATGGACAAACTGGACATTCTCTATATGACACGCGTACAAAAGGAGCGCTTCTTCAATGAAGAGGACTATGTGCGCATGAAGGATTTTTACATTTTAGATAAGAAAAAAATGGAGTTGGCTCCAAAGGATATGTTAGTACTCCATCCGCTTCCTCGTGTCAATGAAATTTCCGTTGAGGTAGATGATGATCCGCGTGCTGTTTACTTCAAACAGGCACAGTATGGTGTCTATGTACGAATGGCACTGATCCTGACTCTGCTTGGAATTCAGGTATAAATGACAGTTGAAAACACGACAAACAGGAGGACAACTATATGTTAAATATCAGTGGAATCAGCGAAGGTTTTGTGCTTGATCATATTCAGGCAGGCATGAGTCTGAAAATCTATCACGACCTTGGATTGGATAAATTAGACTGCACCGTTGCGATCATCAAGAACGCCAGAAGCAGCAAAATGGGTAAAAAAGACATTATCAAGGTGGAATGCAGCATTGATGCTCTCGACCTTGACATCTTAGGATTTATTGACCACAACATTACCGTCAACATCATCAAAGGTGATACGATCGTTGAAAAACGAAAACTCCACCTTCCAAAACAGGTTAAGAATGTCATCCGCTGCAAGAATCCAAGATGCATTACTTCGATCGAACAGGAACTTGACCAGATTTTTATTTTAACGGACAAAGAACATGCCGTTTACCGTTGCAAATATTGTGAGGAAAAATTCCGCTCATTAAAATAATTTTCGATTTATTTCTATACAGGTTCAAACAGCCCGCAGATTCATGATGATGTCATACTTTGTCATGATCCTGCGGGCTGTTTTTCACTCTATAGGAAATATCGTGTTACGTTAAATTTATTGGTTCTTTTTATACTTTTTCATACTGACCCAGACTGCTGCTGCTAACTCAAGCAGACAGGAAATCACCATAGCAGAAGTTCCCCTGTGCAATCCAAACATCATAAAGATGTCATTTTTATAACCCAGTCCCAACAAAAGCTGAAGGATCACCAAAAAGGTTGTTACGATCCACATGCCGCCTATGATGAAATGATAATATGGTGTGCCGTCCGTAACATAGTTCACGAAATATTGCACCCCTTTTTTTATTGTTTCATTTTTCTGTGCAAATCGGAATATTCCTCCAATTACGACAGTCATCACTCCGATTCCGATCAGATATGCCGCATGTAATAAAAACGAAAGCCATCCAAAATATTCATTCATCATGCCGAACACTCCTGCTGCCAATATCAGCACAACCGGAATCCCGCCAATCCCAATCCGGATATTTTCCAATCTGTTTACCGGATTTTCTTCTTTTAAAACAAGTGTCTTTAATGGTTTAATATCTTTTGGTTTTTCTAAGAAATATTTTTTTCGCAAAAATATCATAACCAGTGCCACAATATGTAACAGGATAGAAACCATCAAAAGTGCCACACCATATGCTGCCCGGTTCTCTTTGCTGCCGATCAGAAACGGAGTCAGGGTTGTTGGTCCGCCAAGCATGGTGCCGGAAGCCACTGTCTCTACAATGACACTGATCACAGTCATCAACACAAAGAACAGGACTGCTAATCCACACCAAAAGTTCAAACAGCCTTTTCCTGCTTTTTTCAAAACTTCATAATACTTCGCATCTGTCTTTTCTACATATCCGGATGCAAAATCTGCAGCCTTCTCTGCATTTTCATCAAAAAACCAATATACAACGATTTCACCGATATAGAGTATTCCCACCAATCCAATATACGGATTTATAAGTGTGCATAAAAATGCAAGTAATAACGGTATGATCCAATACATATTCATCTCTCCTCTTTTCTCTCTACATGATGTCCGATTTTATCACAAAAAAAGAACCAAAACAATAAGTTCTGATTCTTTTTTTTGCATATTATATATGTATATCTTCTATATATTCCTTATAGCAGTCTCCTCTACTCCCTATGCATCTGCCTTATGCCCCGGATAGTGAACATGAAGCAGTTCATGCTCTCTGTTCTTTAATAAGTCATCGTAAAGATTTTTCACGATCGGGTTGTTCTCGCTTCGTTTGATCTGAAGTGCCTTATCGTTTTTGTAAAGGCCTTCGGCACGCAGACGTTTTTCTGTAGAACGGGCAAACGGCTGACCTGCTCCGGCAACACATCCTCCCGGACATGCCATCACTTCTACGAAATCAAAATGCTCTTCACCGCTTTCGATCTTCTTGATCAGCTCCTCTGCATTGCCAAGTCCGCTGACGATACCGATACGGACGGTACGCTCTCCTAAATCCAGTTCACATATCTTAGTGCCTGCCATTCCTCGTGTTCCGATGAACTCAATGTCTTTTAATGCTTTCGGACTCTTGTCTGCTACGACACGTCTGACTGCTGCTTCGGTCACACCACCGGTTGCTCCAAAGATCACGCCGGCTCCGGAATAGATTGAGAATGGCATATCATATGCTTCCGGCTCTAAACGGTCAAAGCGGATACCAATCTCTTTAAACATTCCGATCACTTCTTCGGAAGTCAGAACATAGTCCACATCCGGTCTGTTGTTGCGTACAAACTCTTCTCTGGACGCCTCATATTTCTTTGCCGTACATGGCATGATCGCAACAGATACGGTCTCTTTTCCTTCTTCTTTATCTAACTTCTTATAATATTCTTTGATAACTGCTCCAAACATCTCCATCGGGGATTTCGAAGTAGATACATATTTCATCAGGTGCGGATATTTTGTCTCCACAAAACGGATCCAGCCCGGACAACAGGAAGTAAAGAGCGGATATTTCCGTCCTTCTTCGGAAAGTGTCTCTACTAACTCCGCAGATTCTTCCATGATCGTAAGGTCTGCTCCCACGGATGTATCAAAGATTGCATCTACACCTAATTTTCTTAAGGATGCAATTAATTTTCCAATCGTATTCTCACCCGGTTCATAACCGAATGCCTCACCGATCGCAACACGGACTGCCGGTGCGATCTGCATTACCACACGTTTTTTCGGGTCATGGATCGCTTCCCATACATCATGGGTATCGTTCTTGATCGTAATTGCTCCGGTCGGACAGACTGCTGCACACTGTCCACAGTTGACACAGTTTGTATCCGCAAGATCACGTCCGAATGCTGTGGAAATGATCATTTTTGAACCACGGTTTGCAAAATCAATTGCTCCGACATGCTGGATCTCGTTGCAGACACGGACACAGTCACCACAGAGGATACATTTATTCGGGTCTTTTACGATCGCTTTTGAGGAACGGTCGATCGGACGGATCGGATTGGTGTTCTCAAAGCGTACTCCCGGAATTCCAAAACGTTTTGCTAATTCCTGCAGTTTACATTTTCCATTCTTCTCACAGGTCGTACAATCTCTGCAATGTGCTGCTAATAACAGCTCTAAGATACGTTTTCTGTGATAATAAAGCTGTGGTGTATTCGTATAAATCTCCATCTCATGCTTTGGCGGTGTAGAACAGGATGCCACAATGCCACCCCACTTGTCTTCTACGACACACATACGGCATGCACCATAGATGGATAAATCTGAGTAATAACAAAATGTCGGTAAAATAATTCCGGCTTTGCGGATTACCGCAAGTATATTTTTTTCATCGGTGAACGACACACGTTCTCCGTCTATGATCATATATTTTTCCATGCCAGTCCCTCCTATACTTCTTTTACTGCATGGAAAGGACAACCTTCCTTGCAGGCTCCACACTTGATACATTTCGTTGTATCAATCTTAAACGGTTTCTTGATCTCGCCGGAAATTGCTCCAACCGGACAGACTCTTGAACATTTTGAGCATCCTTTACAAAGTTCCGGATCGATCTGAAGGGTTACTAAGGCTTTACACTGTCCTGCCGGACACTTCTTATCTACCACATGGGCAATATATTCATCACGGAAATATTTCATTGTGCTGACAACCGGAGATGCTGCTGTCTTTCCAAGTCCACAGAGTGCTGTTGCGGAAATGGTCTCGGACAGTTCTTCTAATAATGTAATATGCTGCATCGTTCCGCGTCCTTCGCAGATATCGGTTAACAGCTCTAACATACGCTTGGTTCCCTCGCGGCACGGAATACATTTTCCACAGGATTCATTCTGTGTAAAGTTCATGAAGAATCTTGCCACTTCTACCATACAGCTCTTGTCGTTCATAACAACCAGTCCACCACTTCCGATCATGGCTCCTACTTTTTTCAGGGAGTCAAAATCCAACTGTAAATTCAGGTGGTCTTCGGTCGGATTGATACAGAGACATCCACCGGATGGTCCTCCGATCTGGACTGCCTTAAACTCTCCTCCTTTGACACCGCCTCCGATATCAAAAATAACTTTGCGAAGAGGTGTTCCCATCGGAACCTCGATCAGTCCTGTATTCATAACGTTTCCTGTTAAGGCAAACGCTTTTGTTCCATGGTTCTTATCCGGTCCGATCGTCTTATACCAGGCTGCTCCTTTATTGATGATCGGCGGAACGTTACAGTAAGTCTCTACGTTATTTAAAACGGTTGGTTTTTCAAACAATCCTTTTTCTACGGTACGAGGTGGTTTTACACGCGGCATACCACGATTTCCCTCAATGGAAGCGGTCAGTGCGGAACCCTCACCACAAACGAATGCTCCGGCACCCTGGCTGATCTTTAAGTCAAAGTCAAAGCCTGAATTTAAGATATTTTTTCCTAACAGACCTTTTTCTTCTGCCTTCTGGATCGCTGTCTGAAGACGTTCTACGGCAAGCGGATACTCTGCACGCACATAGATATATCCGTAATGTGCTCCGGTTGCGATACCTGCGATCAACATTCCCTCGATGACACGATGCGGATCTCCCTCCATCATGCTTCGATCCATGAATGCTCCCGGATCTCCCTCATCACCGTTACATACCACATATTTGATTTCGGAATCCTGTGCTAATACCTGCGCCCATTTTCTTCCGGTCGGGAAACCACCGCCTCCACGTCCTCGTAAGGATGCTTCGGAAATCTCATCGACGATCTGCTGTGGTGTCATATCAAACAGTGCTTTTGCTACGGCACTGTAACCGCCAACTGCTATGTATTCTTTGATGGACTCTGCATTGATACGTCCGCAATCCTCTAATGCCACACGGGTCTGCTGCTTATAGAACGGGATCTCTTCCTGCTTTTCATAAGCCTTGCCCTCCTGGTCATGGTATACCAGACGCTCGATCACACGGTCATTGATGATACTCTCTTCGATAATTTCTTCACAATCTTCTACTTTTACTTTGATATAAAGAAGTCCTGCCGGCTCAATCCTTAACAATGGTCCCATTTCACAGAAACCATGGCATCCACTCTTTTTCAGTCCCACACTCTCTTCATGCGGCTCTTTTTCTAATACCAGAGAACATTTGATGCCGCGTTCTTTTAAAATCTCCTGCAGTCTTGCATAAATGTTCAAAGAACCTCCGGCCACACATCCGGTTCCCGCACAGATTAAGATCTGCTTTTTCTGCGTCTTTAAAGAAGCTGCGTACTCCGCTCTTTTTGCTTCTAATTCCTGTCTTGTCTTAATTTTCATTTGCAGCTTCCTCCTTTAATTCTTCTATTAAAGTTCTTGCCTTTTCAGGGGTCATTGCCGGATGTACTTTGTCATTGACTGTACAGACCGGTGCTAATCCACAGGCTCCCAGACAGGAAACCGTCTCAACTGTAAACATCATATCGTCTGTGGTCGGATGCTCCTGGGATACACCTAACACAGAACGGATCTCATTTAAGATAGCGGTTGAATTCCGCACATGACAGGCGGTACCGTCACAGATCTTGATCACATATTTTCCCTTTGGCTCTAAAGAAAAATTCTCATAAAAGGTTGCTACACCATAGACTTTTGCTTCACTCAATCCCAATTCACCTGCGATGTAAGTGAGTACCTCCTGTGGAAGGTAATGATAGATTTTCTGGATATCCTGCATGATCGCAATGACAGATGTCTTGTTGTAATCATGAGCCTTCAGGATGTCATCCAATTGTTTTTTCTCTTCTTTTTTCAATATATATCCTCCTTATTTCTTGCCCGCGCAGCGTGGCATGCAGATGCCCTGTGGGTGCTCCTTATTTCCTGCCCGCGCAGCGTGGCATATAGACATGTTTACTCATTTTGTTTCATTATAGCATTGTTAAATTATTAACGCAATGAAAATGAACAGTTTTTCTCAATAATCTTTACGTTTTCTATGCATTTTTTCTAAAATGCACAAATCCAAGTACAATTCATTGTGCATTTTTTATTTGTATTTCTCTGTTTTTTCGTCTTTTTTCGTCATTTTCTTTATTTGTGGTTTTTTCATTTCTCTGATTGTTTATATTTTTTTAATAAATTCTCATTAAGTCCCTGTTTTCAATGGTTTTGGCGCATCTGTTAGCACTCATTTTTAACGAGTGCTAATTTTCTATTGACATTGTCATTTTCTGATACTAAAATATGTACTAGCATCAAAATATTTGAAAATAAAACACAAGAAGGAGTGTATGACTATGAGTAACAGACATGGAAGCCTTTCCATTAACAGTGACAATATTTTTCCTATTATAAAGAAATGGTTATATTCTGACCATGACATTTTCTACCGTGAATTGATCTCGAACGGTTGTGATGCCATTACCAAATTGAAAAAACTGGATATGATGGGTGAATACAGCCTCCCGGATGACTACGAAGCAAAAATCCGTGTGGTTTTGAACCCGGAAGAAAAAACTTTGAAATTTATCGACAACGGTCTTGGTATGACTGCTGACGAAGTTGAGGAATACATTAATCAGATTGCTTTTTCCGGTGCAACCGACTTTTTAGAAAAATACAAAGACAAAGCAAACGAAGACCAGATCATCGGACATTTCGGTCTCGGCTTCTACTCTGCTTTTATGGTAGCAGATGAAGTGCATATTGATACCCTTTCCTATAAGGACGGCGCTACTGCTGTTCACTGGGAATGTGACGGCGGCACAGAATTTGATATGACTGACGGAACAAAAGATGGAGTTGGTACAGAGATTACTCTTTTCTTAAATGAGGATTGTCTTGAGTTTGCGAACGAGTACCGTGCAAGAGAAGTCATTGAAAAATACTGCTCTTTCATGCCTACCCCGATTTTCTTAGAAAAAGAAAATGCAGAAACCGAATACGAAACCATTCCGGCAGATGAAGTAACCGAAAAGGACACTGTCGTTGAAAATATCGTGGAAGAAGCAAAATATGAGGAAAAAGAAAACGAAGACGGTACGAAGGAACAGGTAGAAGTCTCCCCTCGTATGGAAAAAGCAAAGATTGTAAAACGTCCGGTTGCTTTGAATGACACGAACCCGCTTTGGGCAAAACATCCAAACGAATGTACCGACGAAGAATATATTGCTTTTTACCGCAAGGTATTTCAGGATTACAAGGAGCCGTTATTCTGGATCCATCTGAATATGGATTACCCGTTTAATTTAAAAGGTATCCTCTACTTCCCGAAGATCAACATGGAATACGAATCCATTGAGGGCGTGATCAAACTTTACAACAATCAGGTATTTATTGCCGACAACATCAAAGAGGTTATCCCTGAATTCCTGATGCTCTTAAAAGGTGTCATCGACTGCCCTGACCTGCCTTTAAATGTTTCCAGAAGCGCTTTACAGAATGACGGTTTTGTCAAGAAAATTTCTGACTATATTACAAAAAAGGTTGCAGATAAACTTGCCGGTCTTTGCAAAACAGACAAAGAGTCCTATGAAAAATACTGGGATGACATCAGCCCATTCATTAAGTTCGGCTGCTTAAAAGATGAAAAATTCTGCGACAAGATGAACGATTATATCCTGTTCAAAAACTTAGATGACAAGTATCTGACCTTACCTGAAATCCTGAAAAAGGACGAAGCTGATACTGATACCGAGGAAAATCAAGATACCGATACTGCTGCTGATACTGAAAAAGATACCCGCAAGGTTGTCTACTATGTTACCGACAAGGTTCAGCAGAGCCAGTATATCCGTATGTTCAAGGAACAGGGCATGGATGCTGTCATTTTAGACCACAACATTGATACTTCTTTCATTTCACAATTAGAAGCCCGCAACGAGCAGTATCGTTTTGCCCGCATTGATGCAGATGTAACCGATTCCTTAAAAGAAGAGGTTTCGGAAGAAGAATTAAAAGAAACCACAGATACTCTGACTGAGGTATTCAAAAATGCTCTTGGAAAAGACAACTTAGATGTCAAAGTAGAAAAATTAAAGGATGAAAATATTTCTTCTATGATCACCCTTTCCGAGGACACACGCCGTATGCAGGATATAATGAAAATGTACAGCATGCACGGTATGGGCATGGATCCTTCGATGTTTGGCGGTTCCGAGACTCTGGTACTGAATGCAAATAATGCTTTGGTTCAATATATCTTTGAACACAAGGATTCCGAGCATGTACCGACCTTCTGTAAACAGCTCTATGACCTTGCTATGATCGCAAACCAGCCGCTTCCTGCTGATGAAATGGCTGCATTTATTGCAAGAAGCAATGAAATTATGATGCTGCTTGCGAAGTAATCATTAATGGGATAAATAAAATTTTAATGCGTAACAGGTATTGAATCTGTTACGCATTTTTATGTGATCAAAAAACGAATACATCTTATCTTAAATTTTCATTATAGCGTTATTCTTCTAAGACAACCTCTCTTAACAGAGCTATCACCTGCTCATAAGATATATCGTTAGCATATAATTCTGTAACACTACCTGTGCTGCTATTTTGTTGCTTTTAGCGTAATTCTTAATCTTCTCTTTGAGGCTCATTGCTTTTGCACTCATAGCAAAACCTCCATATATCTCTTTAAGTTTTTCTCAACGCCAAGCTTTGAAGCATATGCGGCTAACCGATCAAGATCTTTTTCTGATGAAGCAGCATAATTCTTTATGCCACTGATAACCGTTTCTTCGTCAAGTCTATTTCGTGAACGTAATAAATCACAAATCGTACGCTCCGCATTATAACATCGCACTTCATTTCCCAACGTGGTTTTCCGGGTAATGACACCTAACTGATGCAACTCCGGTTTTATATAGTAACACACACATTCCTCCTGCAGAGGATTCGAAAGTTTCGTATTACTCGGAATTGTTACAGAATGCATAAATGGTGTTCTCTCTGATAACCCATTTAAAAATAATGCTGTATCATGCGAACATATCATTTTATCTGACCGCAGCATCAATGTATACATGTCATCGCAAACAGAATCAGGCAGAATATAAACCCCTCTGCAACCACGTTCTAATAAACCTTCTTTTACATACCAGGAAAGAAGAGAACGTGTAAATCCCAACTCAACCGCCTGAGCCGTAGTTATCATATTATTATTACTTTTTATTACTTTTAATATCGTCTCGTTAATTTTCATTGAATCCCCCCTGTTTTACATTTGTATCGATATTGTAATTTATTTCGTAATAATTGTCAAATATTTATTATATAAAATACCACAAAATACTGTCTACGACAAAAGACCATCGGAAGTCCAATGCAATAACTCCACCCATACCGTTTTCTCCAGTTGCCATAGAACAAGTTTAAATTGTTTGTCATGTTGCTTTGCCATATGAGATCCTCCTTCAGCATGTTTCTATTGTACCATGCTTATGTGTATTTGGAATTTCTCATTTTGGCTTGTACTATTTATATTCTAGCACCACAATATGCACATTTCATTAGTATCCCCTTTAATGCAAAATATCGTTTACCAATACCTTAATATAACCAGCTTCAATTATTTTTTTACACAACAAATATTTCCAATCATTTTTACCGATATATTTTAATCGCTTATTTCGTTCCCCTATAACAGCTCTTTCTGCGGCATCTATAATTTCGTTCTCATTATTATCATCCTGATTAGAATATGTAGATTCTAAATCTGAAATTTCTTCATTTGCTGCTTCCTCATATCTTTTTATCAAATTTAACTCTTTATAATGATGCTTAACAATTCTTTGCAAATATGCATCTGCTATTTTCGAAAAATCTGCTACATACTTAATTCTCGTGGATTTTTTTACGTCCGTAGAATTAAATGTAATATCTACACTTAAAAAATCCACACTCTCCATGTCATCTGTGTAAAAATTAATAAACATTCTTCCATTATTTCCATCTACAAATTTATCTGATTTTCTCTTATTACATTTGTTGCAAATAGGAATTAGATTTAATGGAAATAATGTAAATTCCGGGTAATGTTCTTTGGGAATGTAATGGTCTACTTCTTCCAATTTTCCAGCACCACAAAAAGGGCAAATCCCTCTACATTCTTCATACACTTGTTTTAATGCATTATTCTTAATATTTTTTTGAAATGATAATGTAAAGGAAGTATGGATTGCTTTTTTATCATCATCATCGATAATTATACTTACACCCATATTTTCTAATTTATTTTTATTGGTTTTGAAATCAGAATATCTGTTCTTCACATATGCTTTATATGCCTGCAATCTTGCTCTATAATTTTCATTTTTCTTCCTGTCTATAGCATTATCAAGTAATCCTGTAGCTCCTGTTATATCTGGCTCTGGTAGTTTTTTCATCATTTACTCTTCTCCCTTATATAATAAATTCAAGTATAATTCTGCATTCATACTTAAATTATCATCAAACAATTCTTCCACTGCTTCTTTTGTGAACCCCTCTTCCTTTTTATCTAAAAAGAATGATTTATAATTACTTTCATCTGGTCTCACATTAAATACATTGGCAATAATTTTTGATATGTTTTCACCAAAGCATTCATCCCAAAGTTCTGTATCGTAGAATTCGTTATTATCAAATACCCTTACATATCTTGATGGAATTTCCTGTAAAACAATAGGCGAATGGGTTGAAATAATCGCAAATGAATTAAATTTCTCCAGCAGTTTATTTAGCATCCGCATAAAATTCGATATTGCATTAGGATGCAAATGAATTTCTGGTTCATCAATTAGCAACAAGGAGTCTTCTGTTATACTCATAATAACTTGTGTAAATATGTGTAACATTATTTTCTGTCCGGAACTCAATAAATAAAAATTTTCGTCTACTAGTTCATCTGCAACAATCTTATTATTTTCAAATATACGTTTTAAATCAGAATTTCCATCAAAAATTTTTGTCATAATAGATTTCCATTCTTTGACACGTCCCATTCTTGTTATCTCAGATAAATTTTTCTTAAATGCCTGAAACATTTCTTCTTCAGCAATAATTCTATTTTCACGTACCAATCCACAATATACATAACTCCCTATCTGATTATCTGATATAGCATTTTCCTCATATTCATTTCCTTGTAAAAGTTCTCCGAAATATTTACTAAATCCTTCTGCATATTCAAACTTTTCTATTTCATCAACAATATGTTCAAAATATTTATATAAAATATTAAAATCTTTGTCCTTTTCTGCCTTTCTTTTACTCTTATCTCTTTGTTTCTTTAATTGTTCAATAATATACATTTTCTCTTGTACGATTGCTTTTTTGCTATATTTCTTTTTAAAAGTTTTTTCAAAATTATCAAATGCACTATATGAAACGGCAATATATCTACTAAATTCAGGTCTTTCATCAACATAATGCATTTTTCCCTCTTCACTATAGCCACTTAATATACTTGCAAGTGATGATAAAATTTTTGTTTTTCCAGTTCCGTTTTTGCCTACAATTACATTTATTCTATTAGGTAAGTCATTTTTATCATTAAACTCAAAATACACCTTTTTATCAAATTCTTTATCGTATGTATAAGTAAATGCTACTTTTCCTTCTATATGAGAGGATATTCCAAAGAATATGTTATGTCCCATTTTATAGGCATGAAATGCCTCACTTTCTCTCATCAGTGAATTTCTAATACCATCCTGATCCTTAAATCTTTCTTTTATATCTTTATTGATTGCAATATCATTCAGTGCAACTAATATATCCTGACCAAATTCAGATTCTGAAGTATTCAATCCTTTCATCGTTCGATAATATTCTGTGCTTTGTCCTAATGAACAAAACTCTTTTCCTAGGGATGTAAAATTGTAATCTATAGCTTCTCTAACGACACATTTTGTTTTATGGAGGATTTTAACTTTTCCAATAAATTGATAAGAACCTTTTTGCTTTTTCTTATAATACATTCTAAATAATGTTTGATTACCAAAATCGTCAAAATCATCTGTTACTAATTTTACATGTGGATAAATGTCCATCTCCTGTTCTGGAATTCCATGACAATCATAATATCCCTCTACATAAAATTGCATCTGCCTCTCCTTTTATTAACACTAAAATATTTACTAAAAACCATCTTATTTCTCATTATCTATTTTACCAGTAATCTAACACAAAACAATCCTTTTATCAAAATATTATTTATATTGACAAACTATAAAAATCAAGATTCCCTACTTCCAATGATTTTCTTAAAATAACAGATAATGACTACATACATTTTTAGATTCCTTCTCAACTTATCTGCAATCGAATGCTCTTAAAATTTATACAAATTTTATAAAATTCCATCCTAAAACCCATTGATTTCTTACTGTAAATTGCATATAATAAACATACAGATAACATATGTTTCGTGGTTAGATTGTCCAGTTAAAATGCTCGTTTAAAAGCGGTTAGATTGTCCAATTAAAACAATCGATTAACAGTCGTGGGTGGATTCTCCACCCACTTTTTTACTTTCAGTACGAGGAGATTTTATGGATTGCTAACCCACTTCTTCTGATACTTAAAAACAACCCCTCCGTCCCCGGAGAGGTTGTCTGTTACTTTTCTTCCATATGTCGGTCTATGACTTCAAAAAAGGAATCGGTCTTAACATCCTTTGGCAGATTTACCTGAAGTTTATCCCACATTTTTGTATTCAAAACCGTAGAGCTGTTTTCAACATATTTGTCATATACGGTATGGAATGCTTTTTCCTTGCGTTCCTCTAAAATGACTTTTTTATTCTTGTCTGTCAGCTCTTTGTTGTATTTGTTGATGCACTTGATGAAATAATATCCCTCTTTTGTTTTGATCTTTCCTGAGATTTCTTCGTTTTCTAACTCAAATGCTTCTTTCACAACTTCCTTTGGCATATCCTCCCTGCCAAATTTAATATCTGTTCTGGTTTCCTCATTGCAGCTTGCTGCCACCGAAGCAAAATCTTCGCCTCTTTTCAGGCGTTTTTTTACCTCATCCGCTTTTCCGGAATCCCTGACAAAAATCTGCATCCCTTCGATAATGCGTGCTTCGTCATCACTGACTTCCTCATCCACACTTCCGATCAACGACTGATATACCTTCGATGCTAACAAATACTCGCTATACATTTTCGTGATCAGCGACTGACTGGCACCCATATATTTTCGCTCTTCTTTGGAAAGGGATTCATAGTACTCTTTTGCCGCAGCCTCTGCAATCTGCTCTTCTTCCTTTGTCAGCTCGATCTTCTGCTCTTTTGCAATACCATTCATACATTTGATCTTAGAAAGCTGTGATATTGTCAAATCTTTCACATACTGCTCTAAATCTTCCTGTACGGATTTCTGCTTTCTCAGGCTGACCCCATAGGCATTGCCATAGATATTCATATAATTGGTCAGATAGACCTTTGCCTCTTTTTTCCTGCAAACCTCTTTGTCGATCTTAAACACCTGATGATAGCCGACAGGCTTTAAGAATACCACTTTTGTATTTCCGATCTGACAGCCGCTCAGCAGCAACGCCACAAGCAGCAGACATGCCATACTCCTGATTCTTCTGTGTGATCTCATCTCCTACTCCATTGTCTTTAAGATACTTCTCGCTACAGACAATCCGTTTGCAGATGCCTGCTGAAGTCCTCTTGTCACAGATGCTCCGTCTCCGATCGCACGAAGTCCCGGAATACTGGTTTCAAAATCCTTATTGACTACAACTTTGTTAGAATAGAATTTTACCTCTACACCATAGAGAAGTGTTTCATCACTTGCAATACCCGGTGTTACTTTATCGAGTGCCTCGATCATTTCCTCAATATCCACCATGATACGATGTGGGAATACCAAAGACAGATCTCCCGGAACCGCATCCTTCAAAGTCGGGATCAGGTTGTTACGGCACAGACGCTCCTCGGTTGTTCTTCTTCCACGTTTAAAATCTCCAAAAGTCTGTACTAAGATTTTTCCGGCACAGAGCATATTGGAAAGCTGTGCAATCTGTTTTCCATATTCGATCGGTGTCTTGAACGGTTTTGTAAAGTTCTTAGATACCAACAGTGCAAAGTTCGTATTGTTTGTCTTTAAATCTTTTGACTTATAAGCGTGTCCATTGACTACGGCAAGACCGTCATCATAGTACTCGGTTGCCACCTCTCCGGAAGGATTGGTACAGAAGGTACGCACCTTATCATCAAAGGTCGGTGTATGATAAACAAGTTTTGCCTCATAGAGATTGCGGTTCAGTACGTCCATAACTTCATCACGCACTTCCACACGCACACCAACATCTACCGTTCCTACCTCTGTCTCAACTTCGTGCTCTTTACAGATATGTGCAAACCAGTCTGCTCCTTCACGTCCGACTGCTGAGACGATCTCTTTTGCACGGAATTCTTCGCCTTTTTCGGTCAGGACTCCAACGGCTCTTCCGCCTTCAATGATGAGGTCTTTGACCATAGTATCAAAACGGATTTCCACGCCTGCTTCTAAAAGATGTTCCTGAAGTCTGGAGTAAATCTTATATCCCTCTTCAGTTCCTAAATGACGGATCGGACATTCGATCAGCTTTAAGTTGGCATTGATCGCTTTTCTTCTGATCTCACGGATCTCTTTTTCTTTGTCCACGCCGTAAATACTCGTATCTGCACCGAATTTCAGATAGATTTCATCGGATTCATGGATCAGTTCTTTGGCTGCCTCATAGCCTAAAATCTCCGGAAGATTTCCACCGACATCCGGGGATAAGGAGAGTTTTCCATCAGAAAATGCTCCTGCTCCTGCAAATCCGGTCGTAATGGAACATGGCTGACATCCTACGCAGACCTTTGTCTTACGTTTCGGACACTGGCGGTTCTCGATCCTTCTTCCTTTTTCAATCATCAGTACCTTTAAATCTTTTTTATGCTCTAATAACTCATATGCACAAAAGATTCCGGAAGGTCCTGCTCCTATAATAATAATATCATAATTTAACATTTAAAAACTTCCTTTCTTTTATCCTTCTACAATTAAGTATCTTCCACTCGGAAGTGCAAATACTTCTTCTAATTCCTCTAAGTTATCCAAAGACAGTCCGGAAATATCCACACCTTCCTCATCAAAGTAATCTTTCACATCTTTTAAATCTTTACAGATCACTGCCATGCAGTCTGATAAAAATTCCTCTGCCTCCTCCGGTGTCGTTGCTACCTCTTCCTGAAATAACTGAAGCTGTTTCTCTAAAAAAACCTGCAGACACTCTTCATCATATTCATTCATACCAGATATTCCTCCTAAATAACTCTCTCCCAATACGTTTTTTTCACACCCATAGTATCGTATCAAAAACGCGTCGGGATTTCAATGGATTTTCGCTTTATTTCCTGATAAATTCTGCCGATAGGAAGTCCTACAACATTGTTGTAGTCCCCCTCGATCTTCTGAATGAATTTTGCTCCGAGCCCTTGAATGGCATAGGCACCCGCTTTATCCATCGGTTCGCCACCGGCAATATAATCTCTGATCTCTTCTTCTGAAACCGGATACATCGTCACTTTTGTTCTTTCAAAAAAATTCTCCATGCTTTGATCCCGGTTATCTATCAATGCCACTCCGGTGTAAACCTCATGTTCTTTTCCCGAAAGCATGGTAAGCATTCTTAAAGCATCCGCTTCATCCTTTGGTTTTCCTAATATTTTTCCTTCATATGCAACCACGGTATCCGCTCCTAATACCAAAGCATCTGCTCCTGCTGTCTTTGCAACCTCTTCTGCTTTCTGTTTTGCCAATTCCATCACCTCTTCGCCCGGAAGCTCTTTTGTGATCACCTCTTCGCCGGTTGCCGGCAGGATATCGAATTTTACTCCGATCTGTTCTAACAATTCTTTTCTTCGCGGCGATGCCGATGCTAAAATGAATCTCATATCTTCCTCCTAAAGTTTTACGATTTTTTCTAATGCAAAGGAATAGATCAGTTTCTCGCCGACTTCTACCTCTAATGCCTTTGCCAATGCCTCCGCATAAAGTTCAATCTGGGTTTTATATCTTCCGATCAACTGCTCGCCTTTGTTTACCCGGTCAGTCTTATAATCTAACACATGTACTTTACCGTCCTCAATAAAAAAGACATCCACGATTCCCTGGATCAATACCCGCTCCGTACTCTCCATTTCCGGATAGATCTCACCCGCTTCTTTTCCTAATACAAACGGTTTTTCTAAAAATAATCTGCCTGCCCGCTGTGCATTACTCATGCGGATTGCTGTTTCATCCATAAAAAATCCGGCAATCTTATCCGGCAGGATCAGTTCATACATCTGCTCATCTATTTTATGCTCTTCTAAAAGCTCTGACAATCGTTTTTTTACAATGCCTGCAATGCCTGCCCGGTCTGTCTGTACGCCTGCACTTTGGATCTGCTCCTCCATCCGTGAAAAATCAATGCACTCCATGGCACGGTGTACTGCTGTACCTCTTTTTGCTCCCTGATTTTCCTCACGCGCTTTTACAAATTCCGGCACATACGGCAGCGGTACTTCTTCTTCAAACCAGCGTACCGTCTGCTCCTCCTCCGGTTCAAATACCATATCCCTGTGTTTTAATTCTGAAACGGATATCTTTGTCTTTAAGGAAACCTCTTCCATTTTCGGATAACAATAGGAAAGCCGCTCTGTTAACTCCTTTGTATCTGCTTCGCGGATATGCTCTAAAAGCTGTTCTTTCTCCCAGCCCTTTTGAAATTCCTCTGCGAATTCACTCTGCTCTTTGCTATCACTATCCACATACACCGGATATCTTTCACCATAGGAATAGATTGCCGGCAAAATCCAGTCAAAATAGCTTCCCGCATTACTCCTGCATCCATAGGAAAGCATCCCGGTACCGGCACTGCTTTGATAGCTTTCTAATTTTTCTCCCGGTTTTTTTAGGGTTCCGACTAAAATCAGTTTTTCTTTTGCTCTCGTCAGTGCCACATAGAGAACACGAAGCTCCTCGCCTAAGTTTTCCAAACGGATCTGCTCTGCTAAAATCTGCTTCACAAAGGACTGCGACTTGATCCGCCTTTTCGTATCATACTCTTCCACACCGATCCCAAACTGCGGATGTACGACGATTTTTCCATAACTGTCCGACATATTAAAACGTTTTCCCAATCCTGCCACAAAGCAGATTGGAAATTCGAGACCCTTGCTCTTATGGATACTCATAATACGCACCGCTTCATCATTTTCACTGACAATCTCTGCTTCGCCAAAATCCACGTCATATTTCTGTAATTTTTCAATATATCGGATAAAATGGAACAGGCCACGGTAACTGCTGTTTTCAAATGCAATTGCCTTTTCTATCAGCATTTCCACATTTGCCCTGCGCTGTCCGCCTGCCGGCAGTGCCGTAACATAATCTAAATATCCGGTCATTGCAAAAATCTCATAGAGCAGTTCATGGATTGGCAGATAACGGCTCTTTTTTCGTAGCTTCTGATATGTCTGATGAAAACGTGCTAATTTTTCCTGTATCTCCTCTGGCAGTTTCTGACGCAATTCCTCGCTGATGCTTTCCGATATCTCTTCGGATTCCGGCATCCATGCCAGCACATTTTCATAAAATGGTTTTTCTTTATCCACTGCCCGAAGATAGCCTAACTCCTCTTCGCCAAGTCCGCCAAACCACGAAGTCAGAACGGATGCTAATGGAATATCCTGTCTTGGATTATCCAAAATTGCCAGATAATTCAAAAGCACCTGGATTTCCTGTGTGGAAAAATATCCGGTTCTCGAGATCGCATGTGCCGGAATCCCCATTTTCCCAAGTTCAGCTGCCATCACATCGGCATCTCCTCCGGGACTTCGCAAAAGGATGACCATATCCGAATATCCCGGTCTTCGTAACTCTCCGCTTTTTTTATCCGTGATCCATCCGTTTTCCTTTAACTGCCGGATCTTTCTTCCGATCGTCCCTGCTTCTAAAATGCTCCGCTCTGTGCTGCTGTCCTGTTCCACCACAATGACTTCAGAAGATTCCTGTTCTCCTTTCAATACCGGATAATCTGCTCCCGGATAAAGGGCTGCATCCTCATCATAATGAACCCTGCCTAAATCTTTTCCCATGATCTTATAAAAGATGTCATTGACCGCCGCTAAGACTCCTTCCCTGCTTCGGAAATTCTTATGCAGTTCGATCTTCTGATACGGACTGTCCTCTTTCGTATAAGTCTCATATTTTTCCATAAAAAGTTCCGGTCTTGCCAAACGGAAACGATAGATACTCTGCTTCACATCCCCAACCATAAACATATTTGGCTCTCCTGACTGTATCTTCGATACGGCACTTAAGATTGCCTCCTGCAAATAGTTGCTGTCCTGATACTCATCAATCATGACTTCTTCAAAAAAATTCCGGAACTCCTCTGCAACAGGTGTCGGCTCCTTCGTCTTAGCATTCACTAAAATATCCAATGCAAAATGCTCGATATCTGAAAAATCCACCAGACTCTTTTTCCGTTTTGCCTTGTCATAAGCCTCTGTAAACGCGCGGACTAATTCGAGTAAGACATGTACCATCGGCTGCTGTCTGCAAAGAGAAGCCTTCAGATCAGACTGGCTTTGAAAGAATATTTTTTCACGCAGCTTCTGGATCGTATCTTTCATCTGTTCTCTTGCCGCTTTGACCTGTGCCTGTTTTTGCAGACTTCCATCATAGCCCCGTGCCGCCGCAAGTCGTGCATAGGCAGGAATCTCTGTCAATGCCTGTACAATATCTACATAGGTATCCTTTGTACACAAAGTTTCCACCAGTTCTAAGTCGCTTTTAATAGTGCCTGCATACATCTGCGGTCCGTCAAACTCCTGTGTCAGATTCCATGCCTTTTGCAATTCTCGCAAAACATCTTCCATACTGTTCCGGTAATCAGAAAATGCAAGCTGCATCCAGACGGAGTCATCCGGGGATTCACATGCTTTTTTGTAATCTTCATCTAACTTATCAAGCCACTCGGACTGCCATGGATTCGACTGTGCCGTAGTAAAGAGTTCTAATATCATACCACGGACATTCCGGTCGCTTTTTGCCGTTGCAAAAGCCTCCATAAAGGACGTAAAATCTTCATTTGATTTTTCATAAAAACTCTCTAAAACTTCATCTAATACCTGCTCTTTTAACAGTGCTAATTCTCCCTCATCTGCAATCCGAAACCCCGGTTCTAAATCAATCGTATGGAAATAATTTCGCACGATATAGAGACAAAAACTGTCAATCGTCGTGATCTGGGCATTATGGATCAACGACTGTTGTCTTTGCAGATGATGATTTTCCGGTTCCCTTTCTAATGCCGCTTCAATGGCATCACCAATTCTTTCGCGCATCTCTGAAGCTGCCGCATTGGTAAAGGTTACCACTAAGAGCCGGTCCACATCCACCGGATGCTGTTCATCGGTAATCCTTTTTATGATCCTCTCTACTAAGACGGCGGTCTTTCCAGAACCGGCTGCCGCGGATACTAAGATATTGCGATCCCGTAATTCAATTACCTGTCTCTGTTCTTTTGTCCATTCCACAGCCATTACTCGCCGCCCCCTTTATTTGTTAAGTCTTCACTTATTTTTTTAAGAATATCATTGTCCTTTAAATTTTTTTCTAACTCATGATAATGATATCCCGGAATCTTTGCATCAAATCCACAGATACTCCGATACGCACAATAGTCACAGCCGCTTTTCGAGTCTAACAGATATGGCTCTGCTGCAATATTTCCTCCTAACATTCCATTGCCAAGCTCCTTAATCTTTTCTGTTGCAAATGCTCCGACATTAGAAAAAGCTGTTTCTGAGAGTGTCTTAGATGTTGCAGAAATCGTTCCGTCTTTTTTTAATTTTACCGGGATGACATGCGACTCGCTCTCCATCTCTGTATCCATTGCCCGCCAGACATCTTCCTCACTGTTGACAATACCATCTAACTTCAGACGCTGTAGGATTTCCTCTCCAATTTCTTCCTCGCTCATTTCGGCTCTGCCCTCTGCATAAGGGTCATCTACATGATAATAGAAGATTCCCGCAGGCACTGTCGTTTTCTGTGGATATTTCTTCGCCGTTACCTCCAATGCCGCGTTCAGATATACCACAAGCTGTAACTGTAAACCATGATAGAGATTTAAAAGCTGAAAACTCGTATTTCCGGTCTTGTAATCGATGATCTTTACATAGACCTTTTCATTGGTCGTATAAGTGTCCATCCGGTCAATCCTTCCACGCAGATGCATCCGTTCTTCTTCGTTTAAGACGAACTGTGCCGCGTCTAAATGATTTGCTGCTGAAAAGACCAGCTCATAGCCTTCCGGGCGGAATTTTCCACGCTTTACCTGTTCCCGCAGTGTCTCAATGGTGCGATGGTAGACACGCTTCATCTGTCCGATCATAAACTGACTTTTTTTTGTATCATATTCTTCTAAGAGCCTGTTTCTTTCTAAAGATTCCTCAAAAGAATGTTCTTCTAACCTTCTGCTGTCCTCTTCCTCTAAATCTTTCCAGGTCAGCCCTTCTTTTCGCAGGCTTTTTGAAAAAGATTCAATTGCAAAGTGGAATACATTACCGAAATCTGCCGGTGTAAAATCCTGCATCTGGCGTTCGCTGAGCCCTAAGCCATATTGCAGATAATGCGCGCAGGCACAGGCGGCATAACGCTCTAACCTTGTGACACTGCTCTCAAGCACTTTTCCATAAATCTCATGTATCAGATCTCCCGGCAACTTTTTCGCATGGTACTGCATATAAGAAGCATCGATCAGATGATAAATCGGTTCTGCCCAATCTTTGTTTTCTAAATACCAGTGCGCTAAAGCCTCCCAGTCCTTTCCTGCCGTCTCTTCCATGTGAAGTCCATGCTGTTCCCTTTGTGCTAAGAGTCCCTGTAAAAAATAGGACATACTGCTCTTTGGCGTTGCAATGGTCATACTGCGGTCAAATGCTTCCTGTACTTTGATCTGTGGATACATTTTTTTGATCTGTCCGATCAGATAAGATGGACGTATCGCTTTTCCTTCCGAATCCACGCGGGAATAACTTAGAATTAAATGTTCTTTTGGCTTTGTCATATTTAAATACAGATAGAACTTTTGGATAAACGCCCGCTCTCTTGGTGTCGGTGCAAGCTGGATATCCTTTTCTAAAAGATGTTCCCTGTCAAAACCTGACAGGATACCGCCCGCCGCTGCCGCTTTCGGGATAATCCCATCATTCACTCCGGCAAAAAAGAGCACACGGATATCATCTAATCTTGTTCTTTCGATATCACCTAATACCACGCAGTCATATCCCGGCGGGATCACACCTACCTTTGCCGCTTCAAATCCGGCATCTAAGACATCTGCATATTCCGTAATATCAAACTGCTCGTCTCCAAGCAGATCTACGATCTTATCTAACAGATCCATCACGATCCCATAAATCTGCTCATATTCCTTTGCTGCCGCAAAATCCCTTTCTTCTTCAAATTCCAACTGCATCTTTCGCAGTTTTTCTTCCACTTCATGAGCAGTGAGAAACTGATACAGTGCGGTTGTCTTTTCCTTTACCGTGGTCTTTTTCTTTGCAAGCACTTCCCGGAAAACCCCTGCACATTCCATAAAATTACTGCGGATCTGATTTAATTCTTCTAATGTCTCCTCGCAATATCCTGCCGGACATTTTTCAAATACATGATTCCACTTCCGATACCCCCAGATGCCCGTTGCAAGTATGTAGTTCTCTAACCGATCTATTTCCTCAGTGCTCTGCCTGCTGAGTCCGCTGCGGAAATACCGCATCACGCTCTCATACGAGAAATCCTCTTCTACCATTTCTAACGATGCCCGTAAAAATTCAATAAACGGATGAAACAGGATGGTCTTTTTCTCATCAATAAAATAAGGGATCCCATAGGCTTCAAAGATTTCTTTGACATAATTGGCATAATCCGCCGCTGCTCCCGATACAATGGCAAAATCGCGGTAACGGTAATCTTCTTCCCTTACCATCCGGCTGATCGTCGCTGCCGCAAATTCTAACTCTTCCTTCCGGTTCTGACAGCTTTGGATCTGTATCTCATCCTGTTCTTTCGGATAGGCTTTTAAACTGCTGCGGAACAGATTTTCCTCTAAATGCAGCAATGCTTTTGCGTTCCCATAACGGTATTGTCTGCCGTCTTCTACCCATATCGGCTCTAACACTTCGCACTTTGCCTCATCGGCAAGTTCTAACAGCGTTCTGACCATTTTCTGGCTCATATGGAAAAGTTCCTGTATTCCGGTCACACAAAAAGGGTCTACCCTTTTATCTAACGTGACAGCCGCCCACACCCGGTCTGTCATCGGAAACAGTGTTTTTAACAGATTGACCTGTACCGGTGTAAATCCTGTAAATCCGTCAAAAATCAGATTGCAGTCCTTTAACATGACCGAACGTCCTGCTGTCTTTGCACATTCCTCTAACACTTCTTCCGAAGTGATATAACTGCCCTCTAAATACTCTAAAAACTTTCGGTAGATCACTAAAATATCTTTCATTTTCAGGCGGAAAGACCATGCATTATCCTCATCCTCACACCATGCCTCTATATCCTCCGGTGTGATCTGATACTGCATAAACTCCGAGATCAATGATTTTATTTCACTGACATACCCCATCTTTTTTAAATTACTTCCAAGGACGCTCATGCTGTCCCCATATTCTTCCGTTAAACGGCGTAAGATCAGATTTTTTCCGGTCTCTTCTAAAATCCGTATCTGATACATTCCCAATTCATCAAAAACACGAAATGCCAGACGTTCAAAACTTAACACGTCAATATTCATGATCGCGTGATTTTTACTGCGTTCTACCAGTTCTTTTTGCGTCTGCATCGTGAACTGTTCCGGTACGATCAGTAAAAAGTCCTTTGTCCGGTCTTTTTTTGCCTCTTCTATAATTTTTTCATATAAATAATAGGACTTTCCGCCCCCGGACGGTCCAAATACAAATTGTAATGACATGTTCTACCTCTGCGCCTTTCCTGTTTTTATCCCATTGTTTTTATTATAGCTTAGATGTTTCCTCATATCTACCGGAAAAACAGAAAAAATCCCGATACACCAATCATGTATCGGGGTTTTCCTATGCTATCTCATCTTATATCCTATATTCTCATCCGGCACAATGGACGAATGATAGTTTAATAATTCTCTGCCTTTACCTGGAAGTAAGCCTGTGGATGGTTACATACCGGACATACTTCCGGTGCTTTTTTACCAACACAGATATGTCCACAGTTAGAACACTGCCAGATTACATCGCCGTCTTTAGAAAATACCAGATCTCCTTCGATATTTGCTAACAGCTTGCGATATCTCTCCTCATGCTCTTTCTCTATTGCTGCAACACCTTCAAATAACGTTGCAATATCATCAAAGCCCTCTTCTCTTGCCTCTTTTGCAAACTGGTCATACATATCTGTCCACTCATAGTTCTCGCCCTCAGCTGCAGCCTTTAAGTTCTCGATAGTACTTCCGACTGCACCGCCGTTTAACAGCTTATACCACATCTTTGCATGCTCTTTCTCATTTGCTGCTGTCTCTTCAAAAATATTGGCAATCTGAACATATCCATCCTTCTTTGCCTTAGATGCGAAATAAGTATATTTATTTCTTGCCATGGATTCTCCTGCGAATGCTGTCTGTAAGTTTGCTTCTGTCTTCGTACCTTTTAAATTCATATTGTTTTCTCCTTTTCGATATTAGTAATTGTTACTGTTATCATTATAATAGCATCTTTTGAAAAAAAGTCAAGTCCTTTTCTAAGAAAAATCTTTGACCCAAATGTCACTCCCAAAATTTCTTTTCATATACTAGGGATAGTGAGAAAGGAGATTTTTTATGTCAAACAAAACCATTTCTATTGCACAGGAGAATAAACTTTTTGACGGTATTGATGTCAGCAGCTATCAGGGTACCATTGATTTTAACCGTGTAAAAGCCTCCGGGATCGATGTCGTTTATATCAAAGCCGGGGAAGGCGGTCAGATCACCGATCCATATTTTAAACAAAACTACTTAAAGGCAGCCAGAGCCGGATTGATCTTTGGTGCCTACTACTATGTGACCGCCAAAAATACAAGTGAAGCAAAAGCACAGGCAAATGACTTTTTTAACCTGATCCGTGCTACCTCCTTTAATGCAAGACCGGCTATGGACTTTGAAGATTTCTCCGGTATGGAACGGGAAGATATCAATGAGATCGGACTGACTTTTTTAGAAGAATTAGAACGTTTGACGAAAATCACGCCGATGATCTATACCGACGCTTCCTCTGCGAAAACGATCTGGAGTGATGCATTTTCAAAATATCCGCTGTGGCTTGCCGATTACAGTGAACGCGATGAATTCCCGCCTGATATTACCGTCTGGGAGAGCTGGACGGGATTTCAGTATTCAAATACCGGTACGGTTCCGGGGATTTCCGGCAACGTAGATTTGAATAAATTCCGGGATGGCATTTTAATCTCACTATCCGATTCTGATTCCTCTTCTGAAAAAGACAACACTGTAGAATACATTGTAAGACCCGGCGATACACTCTGGCAGATTGCAAGACGCTACGAAACGACCGTACCTGCCATTACCGCCCTCAATGGTATTGCGGACCCTGATCTGATCTATATCGGTCAGATTCTTCGTATCCCGGAAATGCAAAGATGATCCCATAGAGAAAAAAGACCCATACCGGTACGCTCCGATGTGGGTCATTTCTATTCTGTCAATAATCCTACCTCATGGTTTTCAAAAATATGACTTACCGCCGCCTCATATTCTGCAAAATGCTGTGCCTTTTTTATCTTTTTCACATCACGTTCTGCACCCTGAAATGCTGTGATAAAATATCCCCACAGCTCTTTCATCTTAAACAATACGCTCCGCTCATCCGGCGCAAACAATGTCCGATAACTTTCATAAAGAGTATCATGAAATCTATGCAGTTCTTCTTTTTTCAGCGTTTCTCCACCCTGCAGCTCACGCACCAGTGCCGGATTGCTTAACAGCCCTCTTCCGCACATGATGCTTTCTAATTCCGGAAATTCTGCTTTTAACTCTGCTGCATCCGATACCGTAAAAATATCTCCATTGTAGCAGACCGGATTTACGCTTTCTTTCAAAAACTCTCCAAAGACCTGACGATTTGGCTGATTTTTATAAAAATCACTGCGGACACGGGGATGGATGATGACCTCGGCAAACGGATAACGATTGAATACCTTCTGTAAATCTTCAAATTCTTCTGCATCCTCTATTCCGATCCTGGTTTTCACAGAGATCTTCATTTTTTCTAAATCCGCTTTTTGAAACACCTCGTCAAAAAAAGCATCCAGCTTATCCGCATCCTCTAAAAAACCCGCTCCCCTGCCCTTAGAAACAACGGTTCCCGACGGACATCCTAAGTTCAGGTTTACCTCTTGATATCCAAAAGCGGCAAGTTCCTTCATCGTACGCAAAAAATAATCGGAACGATTGGTCAATATCTGTGGCACGACACAGATCCCACGATTATTTTCCGGTAAAATATCCCGTTTCTCCCTTGGTGTAAAACAGCGGTTCTGGTTCGGTGACACAAAAGGCGTAAAATATTTATCAATTCCCGGAAATATGGCATGATGTGCATTGCGGTAAACATATCCGGTAACCCCTTCCATCGGTGCAAAATAGTAATTCATGTCCTACTCTCTTTCTTTCATTTTTCTGTAGTATTGTACTTCTTTTTTTCAATAAGGAAGTCTTACATTTTCCTTTTCTTTCTGACAAAAATGTAATATAATGTAAAAAAATAGTTTTTTTTACAGGAGGTGATTTCTTTGAGAAAAAAATATCTGCGTAGTTCTTTCTCTGTTGAAGCAGAAAAATACGAGCCGGGTAAAAACATGGAAGATGGCTTTGAACCTTGGACAAAGGTCGTTACAGCCGGCTGGATCATTACCGAAGGACTCGTAAAACTGGAACGTGAAAATGGTCAGCTTGTATGCCCATTTATCAAAAACCGCCGTGGTGTGATCTTTATTCGTGAAGGCGATTACATTATCTATGAAGAAGGCGGCGAACGTCACTGCTGCGGTGAAGACAAATTCAGTACCCGGTTTAAACCGGATGAATCTGCGTAGCAGACTTCACACTTATCGTTTTACTTTGTAAAAAATCCTGTTTTTCCTCCCTTACGGATGGATGTAACAGGATTTTCTTCTTTTATCCTATTTTGTTATCTATTTTAAGACTCCCGCTTTTTTCTCCACACATCGTTTTGCCCAGATAAAACAGCAGATATGTGCAAAAAACGTGATTGCCCAGGTAATCGGATACGATACATAAATCATGTGGACTGTATGATACTTTGGTATTTGAAAAATCGTTGCAAGCCAAACCAGTCGTAAACCGCATGCGCCGATCATAGACACGATCATCGGCATGATCGAGTAACCGATCCCACGCAATGCACCGACCATCACATCCATCATTCCGCATAATGCATAGGTCACGGAAACTACTTTTAAGCGGACCATCCCCGCTGCAATGACTTTACTGCTGGAAGAATAAATGCTAAGCAGTGGATGTCCGAAAAATACCACCAGATTTCCTAACACCAGCCCTACCACGGTCACACAGATTTCTCCCGTGATCACAATCTTATTGATCCGCTTATAATTTCCTGCTCCCATATTCTGACCGGTAAATGAGATGGTTGCCTGATGAAATGCGTTCATGGCAAAGTAGACAAAACTCTCAATATTGGCCGCCGCTGAATTACCGGCAACCGTAACGGCTCCAAAGGAATTAATGGAGGACTGTATCACAACATTGGATAACGAGAAAATAATTCCCTGTACTCCTGCCGGCAGTCCGATTTTTAAGATTCCTAAAAATTTGTCCTTATGAATGTGAAGCTGTCTGATTTCTAAGCGGATTACTCCTTTTTCTTTGATCAGACACCGAAGCACCAGACCTGCGGAAATGCACTGTGAAATCACGGTTGCCATGGCAACTCCTGCCACATCCAAGTGAAATCCGATGACAAAGAGCAGATTTAAGATAACATTGACTACTCCCGCTCCAAACAGATAATACAGTGGCCGTTTAGTGTCGCCCACTGCACGCAGGATCGCACTGCCAAAATTGTAGACCATGGTTGCCGTCATCCCCAGAAAATAAATCCGCAAATAGAGTGCCGCTAAATGCAGCACCTCTTTTGGTGTCTGCATCCATATCAAAATCTGTTTTGCACCAAAACAGCCAAGCACCGTTAAGATAATTCCACTATAAATACTTAACAATATTGCAGTATGTACTGTCTGTTTTAACTCTTCCTCTCTTTTTGCTCCATAATAACGTGCCACCAAAACGTTTGCACCAATGGACAGTCCTAAAAATAAGTTCGTCAGCAATCCGATCAATGACGTGTTAGACCCCACTGCTGCTAACGAATTATCGCCCGCATATCTGCCCACCACAACAATATCCGCTGCATTAAACAATAGCTGCAGCATACTAGAACACATCAACGGTATCGTAAACAGCAGCATTTTGCTTAAGATCGGACCGTTACACATGTCAATCTCATAACTTTTCTTTTGTTCCATTTTCTGATCATCCCTTAATATACTACTTTTAAAACGTGAAAGGAGCACCAGTAGAAAACAATGTTTTCCATTGGTGCCTGCTCTTTTTCCTATATTATTGTACTCTATGCTTTTGTGAGATACAATATGTTTATTGAGATTTTGTATTTATCCCAAGATATGATTTAAAACTCAACTCCTATAAACAGTATTCCTTTACTAACGCTTCAATCTCCTTATTACTTGGAATTTTATTATCTTCTTTCTTATAATATATGGTCAACAAGTAAATCTCATAATCATTTTTAACAACATAGTAAATCATTCGATACCCATTAGACTTCCCAACTCTTGTATCTGTATTAGCAATGCGAACTTTTACCGTTTCATTATCATCAAAAACCAATCCCGGAATTGCATCGCCAAGAAGATTTCCCTTTTCTAGTTCTTTTACTATATCATCCACATCCTCCAATATGTGTTTGAACTTTTTCTTTTTCAAATAATAACGTAGATCATCTTCAAATTGTTTTGTCGGTATAATCTCAAATTGCATTTATTATTCATCCTCTGTTACTTCTTTTTTCATGCGATTTTTCAAGTCATTCCAACTGCGTTTTGGAATCTTACCTTCACGCATCATTTTTACTTCCTGGCATGATTTTTCTAATGATTCCAATATCGTACATGGTCTTTCAATATTCATTGTTGCGCTCATATCAGATTCCTCCTCTTTCTTTTCCTCACACATATTATAACACTCCAATCATCACAATACAATGACGGAACATATAATAAACTAATATAATCTCAATCGATTGTTTCAGTCTATCGCATGCTTCGTCACAACTTAAGTTTCTCAACCGATATAGACTTATTTATATGTTCAAATAATCATTGTACTTCTTTTCCGCTAATATTTTAACCATATTTTTATTGTATTAAAATGACTTACAACAGTCTACAATGACATTTTTTAATATACAAAAAACATCGACAAAAAAGCTGTTCTTTCTGTCAATGTTTAGCATTTGTGAATTCCTTCGTAATGTTTATTACAACGTACGTCCTCGCATACATCAATTAGGCTCCTAAGTAAACTCCAGGATGTATGAACCACTATACCGTTAATGCAAGTTCCAATTCATCCTCGTCCTCATTCCCTGTCATTTCAAATCCCAAGGATTTATACATATTAAGCGCATAGGTATTGTTTTTATTGCAGGTAAGAACGACCCTGTCAGAATTACCAAAAGGCTTCTCTTCAATATAATCCAATATCAGTTTCAATGCTGCTTTTCCATAGCCTTTGCCCTGCTGTGTCTCATCTATCATCATGTGCCAGATATCATATTCCGGAACATCATAGTCATAGATCACCATCATATATCCGACCATCCGGTCATCCTCATAAATTCCAAACGGCTGACACTGATCACGATAAACATACGCCTGTGCAAGACTACGGATAGGATGAGAAACAAATTCTTCCTGATCTTTTTTCAATTTTAAATTGAATGCATCAATAAAATTATCCTCTGTAATACCTTTTAAAGTAACTGCCATAAATAAATTCTCCTCATATGTGTGATTTTTTAATTCCTATTTATTCTATCATAAAAATAATGGTGCTGTATATTACTTATCTATATACACACTACCATTCTTGTTCTTCATATTAATATTTCAATTTTTATGATTCGTCTAACAGCCACTCCACAATATCGCACACCTCAATTCCTTCATAGGTGTATTTCGGATGTTTTGTTCGCGCTATGATCATCTTTGGAAAAACATCCCTTATCTGTAGTAATGGCGAATACTCTCTTTCAAAAGTCGCCTGAGCAGAAATATTGTCACTCACTTGAATATAAGTATTTAATATATTTTCCTATGGTCACATGATTGGTTGCTACATCATGTGCTTTTAAAATATCACTTATTTTATTGGGCGATGTAAGATTACTGATATTATCCATCAAAAACTCACTTAATTGACGCAGAACCTGTGTATCCGGCAAATTATATTTTTGTACCAGATCTCTATTCACGATCGTTTCATATACCTCTTTGATATATGTTGTTCGATCCAGATCGGCACTAAGTAAGAATGCATTTGATCCAGTCACATAAATATCATATTTATTTTTTGAATACAGACTGTTAATTGCCAATTCAAATTTAGGACACAACTGCACTTCATCAACAAACAGATAATTTTTCTTATTCAGGAGTATCTTTTAATGCCTTCATCCTTTCTAAATATCTTTTTCGAATAATTGTCTTCATCTGCTCACCACTTTCGAAACTTTAAAATTTTTACACTTTCGAAACCGCTCTTAAAATCCAACTTCGACTGCACTCTCTATTAACTAATAAAGCTACTACAACATAAAATGACTGCCAAACTATATTGACAGTCATTTTATATTAAGGTCTACGACTTCGTTCTCTTTTTCTATAACGAAGATAACGGAAAAACTTGCATATCATTTCTATTATAATAATTAGCAACAGAACAATAACGCTTATTAGTCCTATTGCTTGAAAAAAGCCTCTTGTAACGCTTACTAAAATAACAAATATATAACATGTTAAAAGTTCCACTCCAATTCTAATGGTTGATTTCTCTGATTTTGGAGAATATGCATACATTTGCCAGATTCCTGGTTCTAAATACCCAAGTCTTCTACGAAGGTAAGTATTTTTATTATATATATTGTTTTTAAAGTTTAATAATGTTTCTTCATCTTTACATTTACAAAATAAATCAAATGCTTTCAATGTGGTTCTATCAACGTATTTATTGTACTTTTGAAGATAAAAGGAAATTTTTGTTATATCCAATTTTGCTTCTTCTAACTTTTTACCATATAATAATTGATAAAGTGGACAATAAATTCGATTATAAGCAATTTCCAATTTATCTAAGGGTACATTTTTGTTATATGTATATTTCGTTATAAGAAAAGTAAAAATACCTCCAACAATAGTTGGAAGCACAATTTTCATAATTTCAATAAAAATTCCCATAATTTTTCCTCTTTTGATACCGATTACAACCCATGTCTATCTCTTCATTTTTCTGCTTCTTCTAAAAACTCAATCTCCCACGTCATTCGATATCTGCATCCTCCGCATCCAATAGTTCTTCTTTACTGATTCCAAGATGATCCATCACAGAATCCAATGAAACAGTCTTCTTATCCCCATTTTCTTCTATACGCCTGTTTGCCTCCAATAGAAGAAAATAATCCTCTTCTATCTCCGTTAATCTGGTATATTCTTCCAGTGATAATATGACTGCTGAGGGTTGATTATTCTTTAAAACAATTAACTCTTTCTCAGAGTGAAGTCGATCAAATATCTTTGCTGCCTGACCTTTATTAAATTGTGAAATAGGAACCAGGCTTTGTAAAAAATCTGTTGCAAGTGCCATAATAAACACCTCCGGTACTTTATTCTACTTATAGTATATGCAGAAGAGGTAAAAAAAATCAATATTATTACCAGATTATTTTCCAATTTATTTTCATTATAATTTGTTGTTTTATTTCTTATTCTGGTTGTAAAGAAAAATCGTAAAGTAAATTTTCAATTTCTCCTTTCACCCCCAACTCCCCACCCCTAATGTGCATAATACCCATTACTTACAAAATACTGATGGATTCTCCGGATCAACTGGCATTTCGGATTCTCATCTCCCGGAGCCATGTTTAACTTGCAGGAGCCCTTACAATGAAAGGAAGCCGTACAGCGATCCGGGTGGCATGCCTCCGGTCTTTCATAGTTGTAGCCGATCGGGTAAGCCGTCTGTCTTTTTAATGCATTGACGATATTATCACAGGTCATGATATTTGCGATCGGATCTCCCTCGCAGGTCTGGCACGGATAAATGCTTCCATCTGTATGGATGCTTAACAGCCTCCGGCCTGCCTGGCAGCCATCCGTACAGGAAGAACATGGTCTTAAGAACTGAAAACTAAACTTTTTCATATTATAACCCGACTTTGTCAGGTACTCGATCGCTTCAATGACATCCTGATACATCTGCTCAATGTAATCATTGCCTAACATTACAAAAATATCTGAATTTACCTGCCATGGCAGATCATGTTTTACTACAAATTTTGCAAGGTCTAAAATCTCACCTGTTTCCACATTGGTATCTGTCAACACGGTAAGAATATTGCAGCGGCCACCCTCATCTAAAAACCATTCGAGATTCTCCATTACTTTTTTAGATGTAGAATTACCGTTGATATCAACCTTAGAGTGGATCGTGCCATCCAGTGATACCCCGCAGCCAATATTATTTTCCACAAGATATCTTACGATCTCATCATTCAGCAGTGTAAAATTGGATATGATACCTGCGTTAAAGTTGCCCCCTAATACTTTTTTCATATATAGTGGAAATTCTCTCCAGGTATCAAAAACCATGAACGGTTCTCCTCCTGAGATCCTCCAATGGGTACGGCGGATCACATGATCCTGTACTAACTGAATAAAATGCTCCGATGTTGCACTCCAGACTTCTTTACTCATGTTCTTATTAACATGACCTTCAAAACAATAGGGACATCTTAAATTACAATTCTCTGTTGCAAAAATCCACGGACTTAAACTAAACATACCAAAACTCCTTTATGAAAAATGCATCTTAATCACTTTGTACTAAGATGCATGAATACTGTCTATCCAGTTACAAAATAATTAAAAACCTATCCAACAATCTCCACAGTCACAAAAAGTAACAGAATCATCACAATTTAAACAATCAGTTGCTGGCTCACAAGCAGAACAGTCACAATCTGCACAAACACAATCAGCCTGACAATCTGTTGCACAATCGCAGTCCGAACCACAGTCACAATTACAATCTGCTGCACAGTTACTGTCTGCCGCTGCCGCTTTACTTTTGCCTGCACTTGCACTCTGCTGGTTGTTCGATGGTGTCCGGACTGTCGGTTTGCTATCGGATAAATACGAGTCGGATACCCACGCGGAACCGCCTTCATGCTCGATCCGGTACCAGCCGGTATTCTTATCCCGTCCGATTACATGGACTTCCTGTGCGAAGGATAAGTCCCCTAATTTTTCGCCCTCGGCACTGGAAGTGCTGCGGATGCTCACTGCCGTGGTTGCATACATGGTCTGATCCAGTTCCTCTAATACACTCTCGATCGTCAGTTTGATCGTCAGGGTACTTACATTTCCCGTACTGTCCTCTACCGTATAAGTCACTTCTTTTTCTCCCAAGGTGGAGGTATCGACTTTGCTTACTTTGATCTTATCCGTGAGGTCTCCGTCCTCGGCATCTTTCGCAAAGACTCCGTCCATCAGGTCGACACCGTTCTCTAAATATACCGTTCTGTCCTTGGTTCCATAGCCTTCAAAGACCGGTGCATTCTCATCCGCTACTTTAAAGGTCAGTTCTATCTCACTGGTATTGTTATAGATATCGGTCGCGATGACTTTCTTTTTGACTTTTCCGGAGGTGTCAAACACCGTCATGTTTTTTCCATCTTCAAAAGTCAGTGTGTAATCCGATGCCTCTTTTACGGAAAGTGCCATTTTTTCGATAAATACTTCTTCTCCGACCTTTGCTTTTAATGCTTTCTTCGGTTTCTCGATCACCGGTGCTAAGGTATCTGTGACCTTGACTTTTAATGTCAGCACCTGTTCTTTGTATGTAACGGTCATTTCATACTCTCCGACTTTGGAGGTATCTACTTTGCTTGTGTCAATCTTCAGCTTTTTTAATTTACTCTTTGGTACATCCACATATTTGCTGATGTCTAAATCCATCTTTGTTCCCGCTTCGATGACTACCTTGTCATCTATTAATTTAATCTTATCATTTGCAAGAACTGCTCCGGTACTGATCCCTAATAAATCGAGTGCAGCAGCCGAAATGACGATATACTTCTTTTTCGTTCGTTTCCTCTCCATTCTCTTTGTTCATTCATACTTGGTTTTTAGCATAACGTTTTAGCGTTAGTTTTGCGATATATGTTAATGGTTTTTCGTTATATATGTCATTTTGTATAACATATATACGTTAGTTTTTACCACTGCTCAATGCTTTTCGTACTCTCACAAATAAGGATAAACAAAAATATTTGGAAATTATAGAGATACCTAATTTCTCCGCAACGCTTCAATCGGACTGAGCCCTGCCGCTTTCTTTGCCGGATAGATTCCAAAGAAGATTCCGATTCCAATGGAAAACAGCGTTGTAACTAGCACGGCTGCCGGACTGACCGATGGCGTAAATGCAAATGCCGGCTGTATCATGGCGATCACTTTTGCAACGCCAAATGCCCCGCCGATCCCTAACAAAATTCCCACAACTCCACCGATCAGTGTAATGATGGCAGACTCAGACAGAAACTGGAGCATGATCGACTTCGTCTTTGCGCCAAGTGCTTTTCGGATTCCAATCTCTCTCGTACGTTCTGTTACGGATACCAGCATGATATTCATGACACCAATACCACCGACTAACAAAGAAATTGCCGCCACAAAAGATACTAACGTTGTCACAATACCGATGACCTTATCGACTGTGGTCATATAATCACTAAAATTTTCCACCTGATAAATATCTTCTCCGCTGCACTGATGTCTGCGTTCTAACAGATTCGACGCTTCCGAAGCAATACGGTAGGTATCTTCTCCCTCTTCCGTTAAAATCATGATCTGCCAAAAACTCTCTGTATCCATGCCATACATGGTTGAAAATGTTATCAGCGGGATCTGAAGCTCAATTGGTGAGTTTTCATAAGTAAAGGAAAACATAGAGTCCTCGGAAGCCTTTTCCACACCAATGATCGTCAGTCCCATTTCTTTTCCATATAATGTGACATCCAGTTCTTTTCCTACAATATCCGTGGAACCGAAGATCCTGACTGCATCTTTTTCACCCATGATTGCAAGCGGCTGACCCGCGAGATACTCTTTTTTTGTAAAATATCTGCCTTTTAACATTCCATTTTTAGAAAAATACTGGTAATCCGGCATTTTTCCATTGATATTTGCTTTGAACTCGCCCTTTTGCGTTACTACGCTTCCTTCCGCACCATATCCCGCTGAAATTGCACGGATTCCTTTGACCTCATCATATAATGCATCGATATCTTCCTGCGTAATATCATAGGAATTTGTATCATCATAGGAATAAATGGCAATCTGATTAATTCCGATATCCGCCATTTCATCCGTAATAATATTTTTTGCTCCGTTTCCTACAGACATAATTAATATTACCGATGAAATTCCTATAATAATTCCCAGCATTGTCAACAGCGAACGCATTTTATTTGCTCTGATATTGGCAACTGCCATTTTCAAATATTCTAAAAACTGTGACATTCCTGCCTCCTATTTCTTCTCTGCCGCTTTCATTCCATCCTCAATCGTGGTGTCAATTGTTGTCACTACCTTTTCTCCCTCTTTGAGTCCTTCGATAATCTCAATATTCTTTTTATAAGAAATTCCTGTCTTAACATATTTTTTCTGAAGTTTATCCTTGCTGAACACATAGACAAAATCCCCTTTTGAATCACTATTTACTGCTGCAATCGGCACTTTTAAAACATCTGTCTTTTTCCCAAGTTCGATTTTTAACTTTGCATCCAAGCCAATAATCAGATTATCATCCGGATTGTCAATATGCACTCTGGCGGTTGCCATTGCTGCACCCTGCTCTGTTTTTTCTGCTACCTTTCCTATATTCGTAACACTTCCCTGATACTTTCGGTCTAAGGAAGTAATGGTTACTTTCTGTCCTACTTGTAAACTGGTCAGATTGTATTTAGACACTTTAAAATCCACACACATTTTGGATGCATCTGCAATCGAAAACATCGGTGCACCTTCCTGTACGGCACTTCCTGCTGCTACCTCTGTTGAAGTAACGATCCCATCAAATTCTGCCTGAATTCCTGCTTTGGCTTCTTCTAATGAATCTGCTGACTGTGATAAGGTCAACTTTGCCGCCTGTTGCGAGGAAGCGATTCCCTGTTTTTCCGCATCTGTTAAAACCGAGGCTTCTCCGGCTGCCTTTTTAGACTGTTCCTCTGCTTTGCTTCCCTGTAAACTTTCTGCCTGCGACTGCATGCTTTTCAACTGGTTCTCTAACTCACTGACTTTTGCCGTCACATCGCCATAGGCTTTTCTCTGTTCCTGTTTTTTATTTTTTTCTTTCTGTATCTTTTCTAATTCTTTCTGCTCTTCTTTGGTCAGATCCTTCTTATTTTTCAGTTCCTCTGACCGCTTGTCTAACTCTGTGATCTCTTTGTCTAAATTACCTGCTTCTGTTGCAGCATTTTTACTCTGCTCCATCTGCGCCGTCAACTCTGAAATCTGACCATTCAAACTATTTAATTGATCATCAATCGATTGGATCTTAGAATCTGCCTGTGCTGCCTGCTCACTTCCCTTAGCACTCATTTCTAAAGATTTCTGATTTGCCGCATCACTTGCTTTGTTCTGTAATTGTGAAATGTTATAACTTTTTTCTAAGGAACCTGTCTGAAATGTTATCAGGGGCTCTCCTTTTTTTACCGGTTTTCCCACCTGTAAATTGGCAGTTGCAATTTCTGCATTGACCGGTGAGGAATAAGTACGCACATCTTCACTGCCAATCGTTCCGCTTGTCTCTAATTCTGCTGTAATATTTCCTTTTTCTGCCTTTGCTGTCTCAACTTCCTGCACTGCTTCAGAACTGCCTTTCCCTTTCTGCACGAATACAATGACAAGAATCACTACTACTGCAACCGGCAAAATAATTTTCCACTTCTTTTTCTTCTTATTATTTTTCTCCATTTTCTTCCTCCATGCTCTTTGGGTCTGCCATGCCACTGTCCGACTCGATTTTTCCATCCATAATCCGGATGATCCGCTTTGCTGACTGCGCAATCTTGTCATCATGTGTAATTAAAATGACGGTTCTTCCTTCGGTGTGCAATTTTCTTAAAATATCCATGATTTCACGGCTCGATTTAGAATCCAGATTTCCCGTCGGCTCATCCGCTAAGATTAGGGGCGGTGCTGCTGCTAACGCTCTGGCTATGGCAACTCGTTGCTGCTGTCCTCCTGACATTTCCGTAGGTTTATGGTCCATACGTTTTTCCAATCCAACCCGCTTTAGGGATTCCTCCGAAAGTCTTCTGCGCTCCGCCGCCGGAACATTCCGATAAATCAGCGGCAGCTCCACATTTTCTAATGCTGTCAGATTCTGGATCAGGTTAAAACCCTGAAAAATGAATCCTATTTCCTGATTTCGGATTTCGGATAACTCATCATCACTCAGGGAGGACACATCTTTTCCATTCAGAAAATAGTGACCGGAAGTCGGAACATCCAGACAACCTAACATATTCATAAAGGTGGATTTTCCGGAGCCTGACTGTCCGATAATTGCCACAAACTCTCCCTGTCCGATATCCAAAGACACATCATCCAAAGCCCTTACTTCATTTTCACCCGGATTGTATATCTTCATTAAGTTCTGTACTCTGATTAATGGTTCCACAACATCCTCCTTTTTGTACTTCTGTATTATTTGGTTAATACATCAGTACACTTGAACGTATTTGTCAATACTTTCCATATTATATTTCTCTGTTTGCTATAACGAGATAGAACACAGATTATCTTCAACTAATATTTTATTTTGACTTCCATATGAATATTTTTATAATTCAAAAATGACAATCCGCTCTCTCGGATTATCTCCTGAAAATAAATCCCTACAGTCAATTTCATCTAAAAATGTCAGTTCCTCCACGGTCATAAGATATGCCATATATTCGTCCGACGGATAATAAAAATACAACTGCATCTGCCGTGGTTTTTCATAATAGGATTCCCGGATACGCGCCATCACTTTCCGTAAAATTTCCAAAGAAAAAGGATTGAAAAAATAAATGCGGTCCACTTCCACCGGCAAAGAAAACTGCTCCGCATTTACCACGATAAAATTTACCCGTTCCGCTGATATGGTCGTCTCTTTATTTTCTACTGCCTTTGCATAAATCCGTTCATTATATTCAATACCAATAGAACGACAACGTGTCTGATAGGACAGAAAAAAATCTACCCGCCCTTTGCCGCATCCATAATCAAGAAGTGTATTCTCCTTTCGTATCCAGCCTGAATTTCCCAATCGCTCTAACACCGAATACGGGGTCGGCTCATAAGGATAGCGATATTGATCTGCATCGGTATTATCCGTTCCTGTGGTATGGATCTTTAAAAGTTTGTCCCATTCATTTTCGTTCATGATTTTTCTTTTCCTCTTTCTTTCTATTTTTACCTTATTTATATTCTACTGTTTTGTATGAGTTTCAAATAGTACTATTTTATAAGTAAATGTGTTTATTTTATGGTCTTTATATTGTAAAACCTGTGATGACAACAAAAGACGGAGCATTCGCTCCGCCTTTTGCCGATATGATGAATTTTTAATGATGAAACAGACGAATTCCGGTAAATGCCATCGCCATTCCATATTTATTACAGGTTTCAATGACATTGTCATCACGGATAGAACCGCCCGGCTCAGCCACATATTTTACACCGCTCTTATGAGCACGTTCGATGTTATCTCCAAATGGGAAGAATGCATCGGATCCAAGTGCCACATCTTCTAACTGATCTAACCATGCACGTTTTTCTTCTCTCGTAAATACCTCCGGTTTTACTTTGAAGATTTTTTCCCATGCACCGTCTGCTAAGACATCCATATAATCTTCGCCGATATATAAATCGATGGAATTGTCACGGTCTGCTCTTCCGATACCGTCTACAAACTGTAAACCTAAGACCTGCGGAGACTGGCGAAGCCACCAGTTATCCGCTTTGCTTCCTGCAAGGCGTGTACAATGGATACGGGACTGCTGTCCTGCACCGATTCCGATTGCCTGTCCGCCTTTTGCATAACATACGGAATTGGACTGTGTATATTTTAAAGTGATCATGGAAATTGCAAGATCGATCTTTGCAGATTCCGGGATTTCTTTGTTCTCCGTTACGATATTTGAGAAGAAATCCTCATCGATCTTTAATTCGTTTCTGCCCTGCTCAAACGTAATACCAAAGACTTCTTTTCTCTCGAGTTCCTTTGGAACATAGTTCTCATCAATTTCAATAACGTTGTAATTGCCTTTTTTCTTTGCTTTTAAAATCTCAAGAGCTTCCGGCTCATATCCCGGTGCGATCACACCATCGGACACTTCTCTTTTGATGATCTTTGCGGTTGCAACATCGCAGACATCTGATAAGGAGATAAAATCTCCAAAAGAGGACATACGATCAGCTCCTCTGGCTCTTGCATAGGCATTTGCAAGTGGAGTAAACTCCATATCCATATCGTCTACCCAGTAAATTTTCTTTTCCACATCACTCATCGGGAGTCCGACTGCTGCGCCTGCCGGTGATACATGTTTAAAAGAAGTTGCTGCCGGAAGTCCGGTTGCTTTTTTTAATTCCTTGACTAACTGCCAGCCGTTAAATGCATCTAAAAAATTGATATATCCCGGTTTTCCGTTTAAAACCTTAATTGGAAGTTCTCCCTCTTCCATGTAGATTCTTGAAGGCTTCTGATTTGGATTGCATCCGTATTTTAATTCTAATTCTCTCATGGTTTCTCCTCTATTTCTGATTCTTATTTACAATCTTTGTCTCGTAAGTTCCATTTTCAATATCAATATATCTTACAAATAAAGATACTTTGTTGTCCTCATTTAAGCTGTTCCAGAGCAGATTGGTATACTCTTCGATATCATCTGAAACGGCGATCAGTTCCGGTTCTCCCTCAAAACTTGGCAGCGGATTGCCATCCCCCATATAGGTATGTATAAAATGTCCTTCGCCGCTCTTTGGATTTTCATATGCAAAGGTATAACGATTGCAGGAAGAAGGGTCACCATTGTTGCTTTTTAAAATAGACATTGCATAGTTGTAAGAACCCTTGTCCACATGCATAATACCGGAAATACGAGGTGTATAGTTCGGTGCATCCGGCTCAAACTCTCTGGTTCTGAGTGCCTGCTCAAATGTCTGCTGTTTATCCATTAATTCATAGATCGTATCAGTCTGATCTCCGTTTGTGACAATGGTCTTATTTCCTAATACACGCACCGGTGCATAGATGATCAGGCTTGGATCACTCAGCTTCGATGGGTCAAATGCTTCTGTACGGATGCCTTCCCCTTCTGTCACAAAGACACGGTTACGGCTGTTCTCGCTTCTTCCCATGATAAAATAAGCGGTTACTGCATATTTTCCATTTGGTGACTTACCGATGATAATCCCACGTCCAGGATAAGAATTGTTCTGTAATTCTTTTTCGATTGATCTCATTTCCATGAATATAGTCCTCCTACTTGTGATTGCCCGCAAAGCGTGGCATTTAGATGCTCTAACTTTTTCTATCTTAACATGAAATAAGACTCCATTTCAATGAAAGGAGCCTTATTAGTAGTATTAAATTATTTACTTAATTCTATTAGTCACTCTTATAAATAAATTTTATAAAATCTTTGCGTACTCTGCCACCTCCGGAAGTCTCTGTGCCACACCCGACAAAAATGGCTGAATCTCTTCCTCCGGCTGCGTTAAATCCGGCACCATAACCACCCTCAGCCCTGCCGCATAAGCAGACCGTACCCCGACCGGAGAATCCTCGACCGCAATACACTCGGACGGTTCTTTTTCTAACTGCCTGCACGCCTCTAAATAGACATCCGGCATTGGTTTGCCGTTTTTGACATTCGACACACTTAAAATCCTGTCAAATTTTTCTAAAACGCCAATCTGTGATAAATAAGAACTTGCACGTTCCATATCCGTTGCCGTTGCAACTGCCGTCTGCAAACCTTCTCTTTTTAAAATACTTAACACTTCATCCACGCCCGGCTTTTTCTCTATGCCGCGGCTTTCTAAAATTGCACGAAGCCGCTTTCTACGCTCTGCATGAAAATATTCAAAGTCAAAGTCCTCTCCGTATTTTTCTAACAGCATCGGCTTGGAAAATTTCCGGTTCAGACTGCGCATGGATAAAAAGACTTCTCTTGGAATCTCGTACCCCATCTCTTTTGTGATGTCCATCCCAAGCTGTATGTAATATTTCTCGGTGTCGATCAACACACCATCCATATCAAAAATAACTGCTTTGATCATGTTAGTTCTTAAAGCTGTGGATCGGAGCCGGAATTCTTCCGCCACGGTTCACAAATGCATCACAGGAATACTTGTTCACCGGCATAATCGGTGCATATCCCAATAATCCGCCAAATTCCACAGTCTCTCCGACACCTTTTCCAATTACAGGAATGATGCGGACTGCCGTTGTCTTCTGGTTGATCATACCGATTGCCATTTCATCTGCAATAATTCCGGAAATTGTCGTTGCCTTGGTATCTCCCGGAATCGCAATCATGTCAAGTCCTACGGAACATACGCAGGTCATTGCCTCTAATTTTTCTAAGGATAATGCTCCTGCTGTTACCGCGTCAATCATTCCCTGATCCTCGCTGACCGGAATAAACGCACCGCTTAAGCCGCCAACATAAGAGGATGCCATGACACCACCTTTTTTCACCTGGTCATTCAAAAGTGCAAGTGCCGCTGTCGTTCCCGGTGCTCCTGCATACTCTAAACCGATCTCCTCTAAGATCTCTGCAACGGAATCTCCGATTGCCGGTGTCGGTGCTAAGGACAGATCGATAATTCCAAACGGGATTCCTAATTTTCTGGAAGCCTCCTGTGCTACAAGCTGGCCGACTCTGGTAACTTTGAATGCTGTCTTTTTGATCGTCTCACAAAGCACTTCAAAATTCTCGCCACGCACTTTTTCTAATGCCGTCTTAACAACTCCAGGTCCTGATACACCGACATTGATGATCGCGTCTGCCTCGGTCACTCCATGGAATGCTCCTGCCATAAACGGGTTATCATCCGGTGCATTGCAAAGCACTACTAATTTGGCACATCCTAAGGAATCATTCTCCTTCGTATATTCTGCTGCCTGTAAAATGACATCTCCCATCAGTCTGACGGCATCCATGTTGATCCCGGTCTTTGTGGAACCGACATTGACGGAACTGCAGATATATTCTGTCTCGGCAAGTGCCTGTGGGATAGAACGGATCAACAGCTCATCACTTTTTGTCATTCCTTTAGAAACCAATGCAGAATAACCGCCGATGAAGTTTACTCCTACCTCGCGGGCTGCATCATCGAGTGTTTTTGCGATCGTCACATAGTCTTCCGGTGTCTTACACGCAGAAGCACCGATCAAAGAAATCGGTGTGATCGAGATTCTTTTATTTACGATCGGAATACAGTATTTGTTTTCAATCTCTTTTCCTACTTTCACAAGGTCTTTTGCAACCGTTGTGATCTTGCGGTAGATATTTTCATTGACCTTTGCTAAATCCGTATCAATACAATCGAGCAGACTGATACCTAACGTAATGGTACGCACGTCTAAATTCTCATGCTCGATCATCTTATTTGTTTCATTTACTTCCCATATATTGATCATGGTATCTCTCCTTAGATTCTGTGCATTTTTTCAAAAATTTCTTCTCTCTGGCATTTGATATCAACGCCAATCTCTTCTCCGATCTGTGCTAACTCTTTTGAGATGTCGGCAAATGGTTTTTCTGTTCCACTCAGATCTACGATCATCATCATGTTAAAAAATCCCTGCACGATGGTCTGTGAGATATCCATAACGTTTACACGGTTGTTTGCAAGATAGGTGCAGACTTTTGCAATAATACCTACGGTGTCTTTTCCTACTACTGTGATAATTGTCTTATTTGCTGATGTTTCCATTTTTGATTTCCTCTCTGTTTTATTCTTCCTGACTGCTGATACAGTCTGTTTTTATACACAAAGCATCGGCATTGGTTCATTGCGTTTTGCCACATAAATCGGAAAATCGTTTCCCTGATATGGATTTTCTCCTAATGTGACTTCCTGACGCACAGTCTCATATGCCAGCTCTGCATAATTATTTTCTTTGCTTAAATGCCCTAAAATGACAGCTTTCATATCATCATGGAGCAGTTCGCCTAAAAGCTGCCCGGATACCTCGTTAGAAAGATGCCCCCGCTCGCCTAATATCCTTCGTTTTAACGGATAAGGATAGCTCCCGGCTTCTAACATACGGACATCGTGATTTGCCTCTAACAGCAAAATATCCAGTCCCTGTAATTTTTCAATTAAATAATCATCATAGATGCCTAAATCCGTGATAATGGCAATCTTATGATTTTCATTTTTTAAAATATAGGCAACCGGGTCTGCCGCATCGTGCGAAATGCGTACCGGATGCACTACGATCTCTCCAATCGTAATATCCATATCCGGCTCTAAGACACGGTACAAAGACGGATCTATCTTCCCGACGGAAGGCGTATTGGCAATCGCCTCTAACGTTCCCTTCGTCCCATAGATCGGAAGTCCATATCTTCTTGCAATGACTCCTAAACCACTGATGTGGTCAGAATGTTCATGCGTGATCAGGATTCCTTCCATCTCTGCTGTTTTCAATCCCACGGAGTTCAGCCCCGCTTCAATTCTCTTTCCACTAATTCCGGCATCGATCATCAAATGACAATTCTGCGTTCCCGCACAGATACAGTTGCCACTGCTGCCGCTTGCAATACTACATATTTCCATCAGTTATTCTCTTCCCAATAAATATCTACGACATCGCCATCCTTGAGTGGTGCCGTATACTCTGTGTTCTGTCCGTTCAGATGTGTGACAATATTACGTCCTCTCGAATCATTCAGATTAAACTCTATATAGTCAAATACATCCACATAGATGTATTCTGCTTTTCCACTCATAAAGATTGGCTCTTTATTTACGATGACCTGAATGCCTGCCGGTTCTTCTTTCTCTTCCTTTACCGGCTCTTCCGGTGTGGCTGCCGGTTCACTTTCTGTCTGTGTTCCCTCGGATGCTGCTTCTATTTCTTTTCCGCTTTCAGAAACTGCCGGTTCCTCCGGTGCAGCCTCGTCCTGTGCAAGATCCTCAATATGTGTTCTGGTCTCTACCACCGTCCACTCTACGGAAAAATTCTCATAGACTAACGTTGCCATATCTGCATCCCGGTTATTTACTAAAATCTCCTGATCTAAATCCAGTTCCACATCCATGAACTCCACAAGCTGTCCTATCGTATAATAATTGCGCAGCTCGATCCTGTCACCCTCCTGTATCCGGTAAGATGGCGGCTCTAAGACACCGTTGACCTCTACAAACCGTGGGCAGATTACAGTCTTTTTATTGACCTCAAATACGATCGTAGACTCTGTATATTCTTCTAACTGTTCTACCGTACCTGCTGCATCTTCTCCGATCGTAGACGGTTCAATGACGATCTCACAGTTTGCTTCTAACGGAGTATTGATATTAACGACCTTTCCATTCATACGCACGATCGCAGATTCTCCGCTCTGTCCTCTTAAGATCCTCGGTCTTCCATTGACCATGAAATTCACTTCTTTTCCTCTTCTTGGGAAAAGCTGGTCATTTGGGAATCCTGCCTGCATTGCCGCATCCACAACCGTCAGCTTGCTGTTGTCATAGAGTTTCATGCGTTCCCCATTAAAATGAATCATAATAAAGTTATTTTTCTGGTCATAATAATTCAGGCAGATACCGATTGGAGTTACTAACAATGGATCTTTCTGGATATCCGTCTGCTCAAAATGTACTTCCTGTAATACTTCTTCTCCACGAAGTGCCACACGCTCATGCGGAAGTCCTAATTTGTCCGCTAACATCTCCGTAAAACCGTGAATCTTTCCGCCACCGCCGACTACGAAAGTCGCACTGACCGATTTGTCCCCGTTTAATGCCTTGATCTTCTCTGCGACAGAGGTTGTGATCCGGTCTACTAATTCCTCTGTGATATCCCATACCTCCTTTGCCGGGATCGTATGAGAAATACTCATGATATCCTTAAATTCTATCTCTTTTTCAGAACCGGAGCCTAACTTAATATGTTCTGCGGTCTTGAAATCCACCAGATAATGCTGTACTAACATTTCCGTAATCTCATCACCTGCAAACGGGATCATTCCATAGGCAATGATACTGCCGTCTCTGGTAATGGAAATATCGGACGTTCCCGCACCCACATCGACTAATGCAATGTTCAGCATACGGAATGCCTCCGGGATCGCTACATTGATCGCAGCAATCGGCTCTAAGGTCATATTCGCAACTTCTAATCCTGCTAAGTTGCAGGCAGAATACAGTCCGTCCACAACATCTTCCGGTAAAAATGTTACGATGATGTCCTCTGAAATACGCTCTGCCTTATGCCCCTCTAAATTAGAAAAAATATCCTCGTTTAAATAATATTTTACAACGGAATAACCGACACAGTAGAATTTGAACTTTGTGTCATTCTCTTCTTTTAAAATACCGGATGCCTTTTCAATTCCCAACAGATCCAGCGTATGTATATCTTCCCTTGTAACGACCGTCTCTTCGTCGTATTCATACTCTACCGTTGTGGTCACTGTTTTTAACACACGACCTGCGGCAGCAATACAGACTTCCGTAAGCGGTGCTCCGATCTGTTCTTCTAACTGCTGCTTTACTGCTTCAATGGTCTTCGCAACTCTTCCAATGTCGTGGATCTGACCGTCTAGCATTGCACGGGTCTCATGCTCTTTTATGTACTGTGCAACTACGATAAATTCCGTACCCTCTTTGTATCCGACGGTTCCAACAACATTTCTCGTTCCGATATCCAATCCAAATACCAATGGTTCCATCTTATTTCTCCTCATTAAAAATCTTTACAAGTTGTAAATTTGTATCTTCTACGCTTCCATTGTTATCAATGACTTTCACACAATATCGGCGGTATTCCTCCTCAGTGAGCTGGCTTGCAAATATCCCATCTATTTTTTCATCGGAATATCCGCGGTTTTCGCGAAGCCGCTCCCTACGATTTTCTTCACTGGTATAAATATACCATAACTCATCACAGATTTCATCATAATGCTCTTCAATTAAAAGAGCTGCCTCTAAGATCAGAAAATCCAGTGCCCCTTTTGTCTTTTCCGCTTCATAGACTTCTAAGATATATTCCCGGACTGCAGGATGTACGATTCCGTTCATCTGCTCTCTTTTTGTTTCATCCGAAAAAATGACCTGTGCCATCTTCAGACGGTCAAAACTTCCATCCTGTAAAAAAATATCCTCTGCTCCAAATGCTTCCTTTATTGTATCATAACATTTTGTTCCCGGCATCATCAAATCATGGGCAATTTCATCTGCAAGCATTACTTTTGCATTATAATGTTCTGCAATATATTCTAATATTGCGGATTTCCCGGCTCCGACACCGCCTGTAATTCCAATAAATTTCATCCTATTTTGCCTCGTACCAGTTCTTTCCTGTGTGGGTGTCGATCTCAAGTTCTACTGACAGATCTGCTGCACCCTTCATTTCTTCATCTAAAATCTTCTTTACTTCGTCCACTTCATCCGGTGCCGCCTCGATCAGTAACTCATCATGCACCTGTAACAACAGTCTGGATTTTAATCCTTCGTCGATCAATCTTCTGTGCACACGGTTCATGGCAATTTTAATGATATCGGCTGCCGTTCCCTGGATCGGAGCATTCATGGCAATCCTCTCTCCAAAAGAACGCTGCATGAAGTTCGAGGATGAGATTTCCGGCAAGGGCCGCCTTCTGCCAAACATCGTGACGGAATACCCATCTTTCTTTGCCTTTTCCACACATCCGTCTAAAAATTCTTTGATCTTCGGATAGCTTTCAAAATATCTTTCGATATATTCCTGTGCTTCTTTTTTACTGATGCTTAAATCCTGACTTAAGCCAAAGGAGCTGATTCCATAAACGATCCCAAAGTTGACTGCCTTTGCATTTCTTCTCTGTAAATCCGTTACTTCCTCAAATGGGGTATGGAATACCTGCGATGCGGTCATGCGGTGGATATCCTGTGCCTCCCGATATGCCTGTATCAGCATTTCATCTCCTGACATATGGGCTAAGATACGAAGCTCGATCTGGGAATAATCGGCATCGACAAAGATATATCCGTCTTTTGGTAAAAATACCTTACGGATCATCCGTCCTAATTCCATTCGGATTGGAATGTTCTGTAAGTTCGGATCTGTACTGCTCAATCTTCCGGTAGCTGTGACCGTCTGCTGGAACGTTGTATGGATTCTTCCATCTTCTTCAATGAAATTTGCCAGTCCGTCCGCATAGGTGGACTTTAATTTTGCAAGCTGGCGATATTCTAAAATTTTAGACACTAATGGATATTCCACTGCTAATTTTTCTAAGACATCCGCTGCCGTGGAGTAACCGGTCTTTGTCTTTTTTCCATATGGCATCTCTAATTTTTCAAACAGAATATGACCTAACTGTTTTGGGGAGTTGATGTTAAAGGTCTCTCCCGCTCCCTCATAGATTTCTTTTTCTAAGACTGCGATCTGGGCAGCTAATTCTTCGCCATATCGTTTCAACTCTTCTGCATCGACATGAACACCCTCTTTTTCCATATCGGAAAGTGTATATACCAGTGGCAGTTCTATCGTATCGTAGAGCGTCTGCATTCCTGTATTGTTCAGTTCTTCTAACAGTCTGTCTCTGGTCTTCCACGGAATATATGCCATATAACAGATATATTTTAAGAATGCTTCCGGCTTTGCCTGCTTTGCCTTGACCGGACTTTCTTTTCCTAAGAGGTCTGTTTTCGATGGGATCATCAGACCGGCATAATCTTTTGCCAAATCCTCATACGGATAGTCGTTTTTCAATGGATTTAACAGATAGGCTGCTACGGAAGCATCAAAATAGCGGTCATTTTCCGGTAACGGCAGTGTCTTTAAGGTCTCTTTTAAGTCCATTACGGATACTTTTGTCTGTCCACCGGATAATTCCCGTATTTCCTCTAATAGTTCTTCGGCACTTACTTCTGTTCCCGCAGACAGATAACAGATATCTTCTTCGGAAAAGGCAATGGACATTCCTTCAATGACCTGCTGTTCTTTTGGCTGTTCAAAAAGGCTTAACTGCTCTGTGATGATGCCTTCTCCCGGTAATAAACAGCATCCGATATGTCCTGCTTTTTTTGCCTTTTTAAAAATATCTGAAATCTGCTTCTTGTCCGTTACAAAGGTAAAATGCTCTTCTGCAAGATTCTTTGGTGCATCAATATCAAACCTTGATAACATATTTTTAAATTCTAAACGTTTACACATCAAATAGGCTTCCTCGGTAAACAGATTGCCTAACTTTGCGTCTTCTAAGGAATACTCAATTGGTGCATGGATCTCAATCGTTGCTAATTCTTTGCTCATCTGTGCCATGTCATAATGCTCTGACAGATTCTGTTTTGCCCGGTTCGGTTTGATCTCCTCTAAATGGTCATGGGCATTCTCAATACTGCCATAGGATACGATCAGGGCGGTTGCCGTCTTTTCGCCGATTCCCGGAACGCCCGGTATATTATCCGCGGAATCTCCCATCAGGGCTTTGACATCTATAAACTGCAACGGTGTAACCTGATATTTTTCCACTACATCTTTCGCTAAATAATCCTCGATCTCTGTTCCGGTACGTTTGGTCTTTGGAATACGGATCTTGATATGGTCACTGGCTAACTGTAGCAGATCACGGTCTCCTGATACGATAGAAACTTCTAACCCCTGTGCTTCACTCTGCTTTGCGATCGTGCCAAGCAGATCATCGGCTTCATAACCTTCTTTCTCTACAATGGTAACTCCCATAGCCGTCAGCATTTCTTTCATTAAAGGTACCTGCTGTCTGAGTTCCTCTGCCATCGGTTTTCTCGTTCCCTTATAGGCATCATACATCTTATGACGGAAAGTCGGTGCATGTACATCAAAAGCAACCGTCAGATAATCCGGCTGTTCTTCGTCTAATATCTTAAATAAAATATTTAAAAATCCATAGACCGCATTTGTATGAAGTCCCTCGGAATTGGTCAGATCCGGTATTCCAAAAAATGCCCGGTTCAATATGCTGTGTCCGTCTACTAATACTAACTTTCCGTCCATGATGCTCTCTTTCTAAGGGCAGAAAGTTCTGCCCTTTTTCATTTTTTTATATTGGTCTTGTATAGGTCTTTAACCATTCTCTTTCTTCGTCGGTCAGATATGGGGATACTTTTTCATAGACCATCTGATGATATTCGTTCAGTTCCCTGCGCTCTTTTGCACTCATCTCCTCTGGGAGAATCGCATCTAAGTCAATCGGAACATAGGTAATGTTCTCAAAACGCATGAACTGTCCATATTCATTCTTCTCATCTTTTACACAGATTAATTCATTTTCGGTGCGGATACCGTATTTTCCTTCGATATAGACGCCCGGTTCATCTGTGGTGATCATGCCTTCTTCTAACCTGCCGCTGTCGTTTCTCTCCGGAACGATCTTCCACCGGAAACCGTTTGGTCCTTCATGTACATTTAAAATGTGTCCGACACCGTGTCCGGTTCCGCAACGGTAATCAATGCCTAAATCCCAGAGTGGTCCGCGTGCTAAGATATCAAGATTGATCCCACAGCATCCATACAGGAATTTTGCATTTGCAAGGTTCATATTAGAACGGCAGACTGCCGTAAAATGCTGCTTTTCTTCGTCGGTCAGTGCTCCGAGCGCAAAAGTTCTTGTAATATCCGTCGTTCCCTCTAAATAGTGTCCGCCGGAATCTACTAATAAGAATCCCTCCGGCTTTAACACTGCATTACTTTCCTTTGTAGCAGAATAGTGCATCATCGCTCCGTGTGGTCCATAGGCACTGATCGTATCAAAGCTCAGATCTAAGTAGTGCTCCTGCTCTTTTCTGCGTTCCTCTAAATAGTCCGATGCAGAGATCTCACTGATCTCCACCTTACCGATGTTTGTCTTTAACCAGTACATGAATTTTGTGACGGCTACGGCATCTTTTAAATGAGCTTCTCTGGTATTTTTCAATTCTGTCTCATTTTTAACCGCTTTTAGCATCAGACTCGGATTTTCGCCCTCTAATACTTCTGCATGCTCTCTGATACACTCTGCGATCCGGTAATTCGTCTCTTCCGCACTGATCAGCACTTTGACCTTCTGAAGATTCTGTGCATAAGTATAGATGTCTTCATATGGGCGGATCGTCACATGGTTCTTCTCTAAATAGTCCTGTACCTCTTTGTCTAAGATCTGTGGATTGACAAAAAGAAGTATCTGCTCTTTTTCAATGCTGACAAAGGATAAAAATACCGGCACATGGTCAATATCTCCGCCACGCAGATTTAACAGCCATGCAATATCATAAAGGCTTGATAAAATATGGATGTCAGCTCCTTCTTTTTGCATCTGTGTGCGGACATCGGCAATCTTATCTGCCATGCTTCTTCCTGCATAGACATCCTCTAAGATCCAGACTTTGTTTGCCGGAAGTTGCGGTCTGTCCTTCCAGATATTTCCGACTAAGTCCTCTTTGACATAGAGAGCCGCCTTTTTCTCCTCTGCCATTTTTGCATATTTTTCTCCACTCTTTGCATCCATGACCCTTCCGTCAAATCCGATGCAGGAGCCTTCTGTCAAATGGTCTTTGACATACTCTTCTACTTTTGGCACCCCTTCCTCGCCCATCTTAAAGAGCTTGACGGTACTGCCTTCTAACTGTTTTTCTGCCTGGATAAAATAACGTCCGTCTGTCCACAGTCCAGCCTCTTCTTTTGTGATGACTGCTGTTCCGGCAGATCCGGTAAATCCGGTCATATATTTTCTGGCTTTGAAATATTCACCGACATACTCGGACTGATGAAAGTCGCTGGTCGGCACAATATAAATATCTATTCCACGCTCCTGCATCTGTGCACGGAGTTCTTTTAATCTTTCCTGTATCATTCTTCGTCATCCACCATTTCAAAAAATTTTGTGTCCAGTTCCGGATAGGAACGTTTTAAAGAAATCGGTATTCCCGCTGCATTTAAGAAGCAGTGCTCACTCTTTGCCAATGCCCGCAGTTCCCCGCTCTTTTTATCTGTCATGCGGTACTGTATGGTCATTTTTGCCCCGTCATAATCGGAAATTTTTGTTTCTATGACCACGGTATCATGGAAATGTACCATACTGGTGTACTTACATTCCATCGCTACGACCGGACTGATGACCTCGGCTTCCTCTAACTGCTGAAAGCTGTAACCGAGCTGCTCTAAGAGATCCATCCTTGCCTCTTCCATCCAACGGATGTGATTGGAATGATGAACAATCCCCATCTTGTCGGTCTCATAATAGTGTGCCTTATGTTCATAAGGTTTGATTTTTCTTGGTTTCTTTTGTTCGTAGGGTGCAATTCTTGTATCCTGCATATACGTTGCCTCCTTTATAAATTAATATTACATAATACCCGTATTTTCCACATGCTCAGCAAAGAATTCATTCAGCTTGATGAGCGGTGTACGGAATACAGTACCGAAGATATAGAAGATCGGGAAGTATACAAATAGTTTTAACAGGCTGATCGCATAATTATGTCCGTACAGTCCAGCAACTGCATCTCGCATCGCATTCATGCCATGTGTAAACGGTAAGAACGGATTGATCATATTGAAAAATCCCGGTGTAACCTCTATCGGGAACGTTCCACCTGCTCCTGCTACCTGAAGTACCAGCATAATAACTGCGATTGCCTTTCCTACGTCGTCAAAAGTAATTGTCAGAGTATATATAATATTAGAAAAAACTATGCCTGCCACAACTCCTACAAAAATAAATCTTCCCGGATACAGACACTGTATCTTTAACAGATACAGGTCTCCTAAACAGATAATAACACTCTGGATAATACCAAAATTCATAAATATCAGATATCTTCCTATATAAAGTTCAAACGGCCGATATTGACTGATATCTAAATATTTGTTCGTGGATGCACGACATTTGAAGATCGATACCAGGATCAGTCCGCCTACCCACATTGCTAAAATAGAATAGAATGGTGCCAGTGCAGAACCATAGTTTGCTACCGGGAAAATCTTATGTGTCTCTAACTCTACCGGTGCTGAGAGGAACTCACCAATGGTCTCCGGACTGTTCTTATAATCATTTAAATCTACCCCGAACTTCTCTAGTACAAAGTTCTGGATCGCCTGGGAGATATTCATATTCTTTTGCTTTTCAATCTCCTCTAAGATTTCTTTCATACCCTCTAATTCGGTAATGCCTTTTCCAATGGCATCCTTAGAGCCCTGCAGTACCTTTGTCATAGATGTCAGTGAAGTTCCAAGGGAACTCATCGCCTTGCTGACACTGTCCATGGTCGCCTGTGCCGATGGAACTGCCCCGCCAAAGGATTCCGCTGCTTTTCGCACTGCATCTACATTGCCGACTGCTTCATCTGCTGCTGCGGACACCTGCTCATTCATCGTTGTCTCGATCTGTGTTCCTATATCTGTGATCTGCTCTTTGCAGGTAGTTACCGTCTCCTTAAGCTGACTGATTGCTTTTAGTGCATCATCCCGGGAAGTCGATGTCTGCAGGTTCTCAATGATCTTATCTAAGGTCTCTATGCCTCCATTTAAAGAACTGTTTGCATGTTCTAATCTTGCCACACAGTCACTTCCAACCGGTGTCTGATAGAAAATGGTATTGTTCTTTAAGATATCGATCAGTTCGTTATTTGTATTTACCAGCTCCTGCAACTGTGTCTTAGTTGCATTTAACGTCGGGATTGCCTCTGCCGGGTTATTTCCCTGTACCAGTCTTTCGATCGAATCTAATGACTGATAGATGCTGTTTAAGCTGGTAGTGATCGCACCTATCGTATTTCCGATACTATCCGGTGTATCAGATGCTAAATTTTTTAACGCATCCATCTGTATTGTATTAGAGGACTGATCCTGTACCTCTTTTACGGAATCTTTCAGGATTCCAAAAGAAGTATTTATGGTCTTAGACAACTCTTCTAAAGCATCCATGGTAGCCTGAAATGCCTCTACGGTGTCAGTCAGGTTATCCATGCCCTCTTCTAAATCCTGTAAAGACTCAATGGCTGTATCTACCTGCTCTTTTTCTTTGTCTAAAGAAATGTCCTGTACTAATTTCTGGTTCAGTGCCTTATCCTTTTCGGACATGCCTAAGACCACATCTCCGATGACTGTCACACTTTCTGAAATAAATGTTTTATTGACCATCTGCTGGATAACTCCGACACCCTTATCGGTAATCTTTGGTGCAATGGCATTCTTCTTCTCATTGACATAATACTCGATCTTTGGACGCTCAATATCCGGTGTCAGCACACTGGTCATATTTTTACTGAAATCCTCCGGAATGACCACGGCTGCATAGTATTTTCCACTGCGGACTCCGGCTAATGCCTTTTCCTTATTAACAAACTTCCAGCCAATCTGTTCGTTTTCCGCCAGACTTTCAACGATGCTCTTACCGACATTGAGTTCCATGCCCTGTACCACAGTTCCCTCATCTACATTAGAAACCGCTACGGATATATTGTCCGTACTTCCATACGGGTCCCAGCTTGCCTGTATATTAAACCAGGCATACAGCGACGGAAGCACCATAACACCAACTGCAATAATAGCTGCAACCGGATTGGTAAAGACTCTTTGAAAATCATGCGCCATAATACCCACGATCCGCTTTGTGCTGCCTGTGATTGCCTGTAACACTTTTCCCATAATTGTCCTCATTTCTATATTTTTACGATTTATACTAATTTAGCTTTTCTAAAATTTTCTCACGTTTTTCAGAAAAAAGCAATTCCTTATTGTAACGGAAATACCGTTCTGACTCACATTCCTGTAAAAATGCCACACTCCGGGCATTTGAGTTCAGTTCTGTAATAAAGATCACCATTTCCTGTCCGGTCAGTCCGGTACCTTCTAAAAAGTCAAAGGCATATTCTAAATACTGTTCCGCAGTCTGACCCATTTGCAGATATTTCTGATTTTCTTCTTCAAACCACTCTTTTATTTTTGCAAATGCAGTTTCAAAATCCATGCTGCCTTCTAATCTCAATCTTTGCAGATACGTCTCTAATAAAGTTCCTGCCCTTCGATAGTTCTGCTCCTGTCTGCGGCTTAAAAGCTCTGCCTCTTTTTTCTGTTTTTCCTCAAAAAGCAGGCCTGCCGTCACTTCTTCTAACAATTCTAATGCATCCTTTGATACTTCTGCCTGTCCCGACTCTTTATAGCGGATCAGCGTTCCCTGCAGCAGCTCCATTTCCTCTTCTTTTTCGACTGCAAACCGGATACGCTCGTTGACTTTAGAAATCAGAAGTCCTAACACTGCTAATCGTTCATCAAAGGAAGCGTGACTTACCTTTTTCATTAAAATTTCATCCGGATTGCCTTTAAAGATCTCTTCAATCTGATAATCGGTGCGGTATTTATAAAACAGTTCTAAGTAGTTTGCAAAATCTTTTGCGATCTTCGGATGCTGGATGTACTGTGCCACCACTTCCCGGTCGATGGTCTTGTCAATCTTTTCATAAATCCCAATCATCGTGGACAAATCTTCCCAGCCTCTTGGTGTTGCAAAACAGCGTCCGTCTATCGTAGTCTCCATCTGATAAAAATTCTGTTTTTTCGTATTCAGATAGGAAATAACTGCCGGATGCAGTCCATTGGCATATGCATACTCTTTCCAGACCTGAAAATCTGCTTCCACTTCGATCTTACGGATCCTGTCCATCGTAACCACATCGAACTCACGCACGGATTTATTATACTCCGGCGGGTTTCCTGCCGCAACGATCAGCCAGCCGTCCGGTATCTTATGGTTTCCAAAGGTCTTACACTGTAAAAACTGCAGCATCGCCGGAGCCAAGGTCTCGGAAACACAGTTGATCTCATCGATAAAAAGGATTCCCTCCTTTAAGCCGGTTTTTTCAATTTTTTCATAAATGGATGCCACGATCTCGCTCATGGTATATTCCGTGACTGCCTGCTCTTTTCCATCAAAGGTATGTTTTGAAATAAACGGAAGTCCGATGGCACTCTGTCTGGTATGGTGTGTGATCGTATAAGCCACCAGCCCTATCTGACATTCCTTTGCGATCTGCTCCATGATCTGTGTCTTTCCGATTCCCGGAGAACCTAAGAGCAGGATCGGTCTTTGCCGGATCGCCGGTATTTCATATTCGCCCCACTCATTTTTCAAAAAATACGCTTCTATCGTATCTTTGATCTCCTGTTTTGCTCGTTTGATATTCATTCTATTTTACTCCTACTGTTGTTCTTCTAAATCTTCTTCTCCTAAGACCAGTTTGATCGCCCACGGCGGGACATCCACATCCAGATAATCCTCTTTTAAAAATACAAATGCGGTATCATAGGGCGGTTTTTTCAATGGATAGCGTCCATATCCGTCTGTAAAATAAAGCAGTCCTTTTAACTTTGTAAACTTCTTTTCTGCCAAAAGACGGTTGACATAAGTAAACACCGGACGGAAGTCCGTTCCACCCAGACCACGGATCGTAAAATGATCCATATAGTCCTGCAGTTCTTTGGCATTCGTTACTACTACATCTGATTGTACACGTTCATCACACTGGATGATATGTACGCGGAATTTCCGGTAAAATGATTCGGACTGACTGAGGACGGAATAGGTCTCTTCTAAAAACTTCTGCACCAGTTCTCTTTTACAGGACATGGAAGTATCGATCGCTATGACAAAATCTTCGATCCGGTTGACCTCTTTTGTCTCCTGCGGCTCGATCAGCGGCATATTGCCATACATTTCCATCCCGTAATGATAAAATATGTAGTCAAAACTGTCGATGTCCACCTGCATCTCTTCTTTTAAGACACAGAATTTTTTCAAAAAACTGCGGTAATCATACTGCTCCCTGTTCTCTACAGCAAGCTGTTCACACAATCCTTTGGAATCTTCTGCCGCCTCTTTTGAAAATGTCGATAATTCGGTCTCCATCTTTTCCCGAATGTCCTGCCAACGGTTTTCATTTGGCATTCCGTTTCGCTTTTTTTCGCTGTCGCTTTTCCAGTATCGGTGGTCATCCACATGAAATTCCAATACCAGCCGCGCGATCATGCGGGGGTCCATATCGTTTTCTGCTAACAATTTATAGATCCCCTCTGCGGTAAGAACACGGATTTTTTCCTGTAATCCATTATAAACCGCCCTGCGGTAAGGTCTTGAGGGCATTCTCAAACACCGCACCGGCAGGCTGTCAATGACGGATTCCACTGCAATGTCACATGCTAAATCCCAAAGCATTTTCTCTTCCCGTTTTTCCTTAAAGACATGGGCAAACAGGCAGTGGAACACACTGTGCAGATATGCACGGTTCACCATGACATTTCCTATTTTATACTGTTCGATCAGATGTGGGATTTCATAATAAAAGACGGCTCCATCCACTGCATAATCAGACACCTCAAACGTCGGCTGCAGGGAAAGGCTGTTCAATGCCACATCTAAAAATCTCATATTCAGATATAATTCATTTCTCGCATCCTGTAATATCTCTGTACAGACTGCTGTTTTTTCTAATAATTCCTCTTCAAACATACTCTACGATCTATTCTGCCTTACAGGGAAAATCCCTTTTTCTTTCCTATAGAAAATCTGCGTTTTGAAATATCCATAAGCATACTGACTGCTGCCGCATCACCGGACACTGCTTTCATCAATACTTCAAGTTCACTCTTTTCATGCACAAATTCTTCTGCCAGCCAACGGAGCAGTTCCGTCTCTCCTTCTCTTTGAAATAACTCCGCTGCCCTTTCCATATGCTCTCTTAAAAAATTCTCATAGGACTGCTCTGCCTCTTCTTTTAATCCAAGCGGACTTTTCAGGCGGTAGGCAGATGCATATACCGCTTCTTCCGGCTCCATGTTATGCCTGCCGATCTCAAACAGCCGGTCATATTCCTCCCAGTCGATCTGTGTATTACGAAATGCATTCCGGTACTGTATCCCTACACCATGCGTATGCGTCTCTATGATCCGTGCCGGAGTATTCTCGACTGCCTCCTCAAAAAATGCCGGATACAATACCTGAAACCCATCTTTTCCCAACCACTCTACTGTCACAGTCTGGTTCAGATCGACTAAAACTTCTCTTAAACAGGACTTTTCCTGTCCCATATCCCGTACATGCAGTTTTGACAGACGTTTGCATCCGGTAAATGCTCCCGCTCCCATATAACGGATATTTGCTCCAAATGTAAATTCCCTGAAATATCTGCAGTTATAAAATACATATCTTCCGATACGCTCTACCGTTCCGGGTAACACCAACTCTTCTAGCAGTTCTCCACAGATACATGGCAGTTCTCCTGGATTTTTTGGCTCTTTTTCCATATCGGCTGCAAACGCATATGGTGCGATCTCCGTAACCGGAAGCCCTTCGATCTCCTCCGGTACTACCACTCTGCTCTCTTTCGCATAACACCGGAGAATACATATCCCCTGTTCTTTTTTTTCATATACAAAGTATGCCTGTTGCTGCATAACATTCCTTTCTGTCATTCTGCACAAAAACCTATGATTTATTTTAGCACAAATGCACTTCATTTTCTATATAGAAATTCTTTATACTTTCTTCGCAATTTCGTCACGATTCTTTCACAGATTCCCTTTATACTAAAATCATCAATTACAGAGGACGGCAGTTATGTATAGGAACCTATGTATGATTGCTGTGCTTCGCCTAACAACAAGCAAAATTTATTATAGATTTATCTCTTTCCCCCTTGAGGATGCTCCAATATGGAACATCCTCCTGTTTTTTTATGATAATATCTTGTTGCTCTACTATGCAAAAATTCACAGCTTAGCAGCTGGCAACTTGCACAAAACCGGGACTGCTTTTGTGACTTTGGGAGAAAATTAGTAAATCTTAGTCTGGCTGTTCATGTATAGTGTTTTGCTGCCATGGACGGCAGCAAAAGTCTTAGCACCCCATGGACGGGGTGTTTAAGACGTACACGTCACTCCATCACAACCTGACTCAGGCAGACTTAGATTTTCTTATTTTCGTACAACGGAACAAAATAGACCCGGCTTTGTGCAAGTTGCCAATCAAAAAACTGAAAACCGCCTTTTGACACCCTAATCCTATATAGAAACCTATATAGAAAAAAGCAGGAAACCGTAATGATTTCCTGCGTTTTCATCTTGTCCTCTTATCAATAATGCCGGTGGTGGGACTTGAACCCACACTGCGTTGCCACAAACAGATTTTGAGTCTGCCTCGTCTGCCAATTCCGACACACCGGCGTATGTTCTTTGAAAACCCGAACAATTGATATCATATCATAAGTGTTTCTAAAATGCAACACTACTTTTTTTATATCTGCTGCTTTTTGGTATCTGGTATCTTTTCTATAGAAAAACAGACCACATTTACCATTTGGCACAGATATTTGCGGTCTGCCTTGTTCTTATTCTTGGTTTATTCCTATTTTTCGTTTATCTTTCTTTTGTTTCCCTTTTCTATCTGCTTCTCTTATTATTTCTGATAAGGATCTTTCATGTCCTTTAAAATATCAAAGCAATCAAAGGTTGCAAAATAATCCTTTGGCGTCTCTGCACGGCGGATCAATTCAAAATCTCCATTTTCTTTTAACAGAATCTCTGCGGATTTTAATTTACCATTGTAGTTATATCCCATGGCAAATCCATGTGCTCCGGTGTCATGGAGTACTAAAAGGTCTCCCATATCAATCTTTGGAAGCTGTCTGTCGATCGCAAATTTGTCATTATTTTCACAAAGAGAACCGGTCACATCGTAGGTATGGTCGCACGGTGCATCCTCTTTTCCCATGACGGTAATATGATGATATGCGCCATACATTGCCGGACGCATCAGGTTCACGGCACACGCATCTACACCAATATATTCTTTATGGGTATGTTTTTCATGGATTGCCGTGGTTACCAGACAGCCATACGGTCCCATCATAAAACGTCCCATCTCGGTATAAATTGCCACATCTCCCATTCCTGCCGGGACTAATACCTCTTCATAGACACGGCGTACGCCCTCTCCGATCGCACGAATGTCATTGCCTTCCTCACCCGGTCTGTATGGGATTCCCACACCACCGGAGAGATTGATGAAGTCCATCTTAACGCCTGTCTTTTCTTTGATCTCTACTACTGTCTCAAACAGGGTTTTTGCCAGTGTCGGATAATAGTCATTGGTTACGGTGTTACTTGCTAAAAAGGCATGGATTCCAAAACGTTTTGCTCCTTTTTCTTTTAAGATCTTATATCCCTCTAAAATCTGATCATGGGTAAATCCGTATTTTGCATCACCCGGATTGTCCATAATACTGTTGCTGATCTTAAATACACCGCCCGGATTGTAACGGCAGCTGATGGTTTCCGGTATATAGCCGATCGTCTTTTCTAAATAGTCAATATGTGTAAAATCATCTAAGTTGATGGTTGCCCCGATCTTTGCCGCAAACGCAAACTCTTCTGCCGGTGTATCATTCGAAGAAAACATGATCTCTTCTCCCTGAAAACCTAACGCATCTGCCATCATCAGTTCTGTCATGGAAGAGCAGTCACAGCCACAGCCATATTCTTTTAATATATTGATCAAAAACGGATTTGGTGTTGCCTTTACCGCAAAATACTCACGAAATCCCGGATTCCATGCAAATGCCTCCTGTACAGCTTTTGCATTTTCACGAATGCCTTTTTCATCATAGAGGTAAAACGGTGTCGGATATTCTTTGATGATCTCCTCTAATTTTTCCTTTGTTACAAATGGCTTCTTGCTCATTACTTAACTCCTCCTGTCAGTTCTATTAATTTTATTTCATTTTTTAAAGAATCTTTGAACACACGGACAAGGTTGCTCTGTCCCGAATAAAGACAGGTACTGTATTCCCCGTTTCCGAGTTCTCCGGTCAGCACATTGCGGGAATCCGTAATGACTCCGACCTGCTGTTCCTTATTTTCGGTCAGATAAAATTTGATGCCTAAGAGATCCGGTGCTTTATTGGAAAGTACCACAACCTTGACCTTCTGTTCGATCAGCTGCGAAATCTCCGGTATGAATTTTTTCAGATTTTTTGCGGACATCGACAGATAGACCCGTTTATTTGCCGAAAGCAGCATATTTTTTATCTTATGCTGGATCTGCTCATCTCCACTGACGGTAAGATACCCTTCTGTCTCTTCATGCTCTTTTGGCATATTCACTGCTAAAATCTCTTTGTACTGCTCCATCCTGCGGATTTTGTTACTGCAAAATTCCTCTACATCGATTCCCATGTACTTGGTGGCATTTTCTTCCGATGTATAAGCAGCTCCTTTTTCTACCAGACCCGCTAACGCACGATATACGTTAGAACGCGAAATGCCTGTCTGCTTGGATACTTCATAGCCTGTCTGCATCCCCCGCTCCATCAGATTCAGATAGATGGTTGCTTCCTGTCTTGTCAGCCCAAATTCCATTAAATACTCTGTTAAACCTACATTTGCCATATTCTTATCCCTCTTTTAGTAGTTCTTCATAGGGACACTATACTGTTTCTTTAAAAAAATGTCAATAAAGGCAAGACATTTTTTTGCAGATATGGTAGAATAATGATAAATATTCATCATTATAGAAGGAGATTTACCAATGAACATTGCTGAAATTTTAGGAATTTCTTCCGTATCTGATGTAAATGTAACAAACCAGACTGAAAATGTTGAAAATACAAACGAGGATTTTGCTTCTTATCTGAATGCATCCACCACGACGATGGATGACATTTTTAACAAGGCTTCTGAGACTTATAACGTACCGGTTGCCCTGTTAAAAGCGATGGCAAAGCAGGAATCCAACTTCGATCCGAATGCCACTTCTTCGAGCGGTGCGCAGGGTGTGATGCAGCTCATGCCTGCTACGGCTGCGTCCTTAGGTGTAACCAATGCCTATGACCCGGAGCAAAACATTATGGGCGGTGCAAAATACATCAGCCAGCTTTTAGACAAATACGATGGCGACACAACATTAGCTTTAGCTGCCTACAATGCCGGCATGGGAAATGTTGCAAAATACGGTGGAGTTCCGCCTTTTAAAGAGACACAGAATTATGTGGCTAAGGTTACGGCTTATATGAATGAAAATCTTACCATTGATGAGACAAATAATCAGATTTCTTCTGCTGATTTTTTATCGGCTCTTGAGAATGATACTTACAATGAACGCGTTCAGAGCCTCTTAGAACAGATTTTTTCCTATGAGGACTATATGCGTTTCTTAGAACTGTTTTTAGAGCAGATTACTGCAAACAAAGATGCAACTACCGGTTATTCTTCCAATCACGAGGAAGAAACCTCCGCACGGAGTCTTTATTCATTCCAGAATGTCAGCTACAATCCTGCGATTGTCAATCTTTTGACACAGACTCCGAATGTATAATAGAATTCAATTATTTTTATATTATATTTTCTAGCTGTTTTTTATTGACAACTACGGTTATCATATAGTATACTATCATTCGTTGAGACAATCGACAAGCTGATGTGGCACAGGTGGTAGCGCACCTCATTGGTAGTGAGGAGGTCACGGGTCCGAGTCCCGTCATCAGCTTTATGGGAAACCCCCGGTAATATCAGTGATTTTGATATTACCGGGGGTTTTTGGTATTCTGAAAAATTGTGTATTTTATTGATGATACAGTAATGTTCTATAAATAGCAAGGTCTTCGTCCTTGAATACGTTAAATACAACCTTCATCCGGCTTCCTGTGTCCTCATAATATTTCTTAACAGTCCGGACTGCTATTTCAGCCGCACGTTCATTTGGGAACATGAATACTCCTGTAGAAATACAGCAAAAAGCAATACTTTTCACTTCATATTTCTCTGCAAGTTCCAGACAGGAGCGGTAGCATGAAGCTAAAAGCTCCTCATGTTTCCTTTGTAATCCGCCCTGCACAATAGGTCCAACGGTATGAAGCACATAGTTACACGGTAAATTATATCCGGGTGTGATCTTTGCCTGACCCGTTGCTTCCTCATGTCCCTGCTTTGTCATGATTTCATGCATTTTAAGGCGAAGTTCTATTCCTGCATAGGTATGAATAAAATTATCAATACACGCATGCATTGGTGAAAAACAGCCAAGCATCTGTGAGTTACACGCATTGACAATGGCATCACATTTTAATGTTGTGATATCTCCCTGCCAGAGATAAAGTCCTGTGTCTGATCCAACCGGTTTTAAATCTGCAATATCTGTAATGCCCCGTTCAAAATTTCTTTCTTTGAGGTATTCGTCCTGAATCTTTAAAAAATCCCCGCTTATTGGTTTTGGAGGTCTGACATTCATCAAGGAGCGAAGCAGATTCTCCTGCCCCTGCTTATCAGCAGGAATCTTTTTCCCATAAAGTCTGCGTTCCTCTTTTAAAAGATATTGGATTAAATATTCCCGTCTTTCACTCTGTGTCATCCTATCAGCCTCCCTATATCTGTGATTGCTCCAGCTACATCTCCACCGATTCCGATTGCCCGGCTGCCAAAGCTTTCAGGTACCACTGCCTCGTCCATGTTCAGGCGAATCAAGCGGTATGTTACATGTTCCCGTACTAATTTTTCAAATGGGAATCGAATAATAATCGGTGTATTAAATCCAACTCCAAGCTCTATCAGGACAACTTTTTTGGATTGGTTCCGGTCAAGAAAATCTGCATATCTGTCGGCAGCTTCATGCCACGGTTCATCCTCCACAAAATAATTATCGCATCTAAGGTGCATTGTCATGTTTCCACCGCATACAGGACATTTTGGCACCAGCTCCGATGGTATCAGACAGTCCCTTCTCCGGGCATCCATCTTTCGGAATAGTTCTTCTGCGTCATAAGTCTTTGGATGGCATCCTCTCTGACACTGAATCTCTCCGTAATCACCCTGTGTCGCAAATATTTTTTCTGCTGAAAATCCTGCTTTATAAAATTGGTGATCCACATTGGTTGTGAGCACAAAATAGTCTTTGTCCTTAACAATAGAATACAATTCCTGATAAAGCGGCAGTGCAGGAGGCTCAAATCTGTTGAGCAGTGCATGTTTCGACCAGTATCCCCATCTGGCTTCCTCCGATGGAAATGGATAAAATCCTGCGGCATACATATCCGTCATATAGTGACCGCCATATTTTTCTATAAATTCGGCAAAATGATCGGTAAATCTCTTTCCACCATATTCGAGTCCTGCCGCCGTTGAAGCACCTGCACCGGCACCTATGATAACAGCATCTGCATCCTTTATAAAATTTACAGCATTTTCTATCTGCTCTTCATATGCGTCTTTTTGAAATATGTAATCACTTGCAGGAGTACCACACAGAAAATCTCTCCAGTCAACATGACTCTTTCTGATTTTCTTAAAAACCATAATTAACCTCTTTTCTTAACACACTGCTTAGGACAGGTTTGTGCACATCTTCCGCAGTGAAGACAATGCTTCTGATTTATCACAACCGGAATACTTCTATTACCTCTCTCGTATCTCCCGGATATATTTCTTTCATATAAGGATTCTTTTCAAACATAATATCCAGATTCTTCTTCCCGATATTTTGTACTTTTCCACGAAGTGATATCGCAATTTTTTCTTTCGTCGCTGAAATAGCTACATACTGTTGTTCCATCAGCTGCGCATAAAATTCTTTCCCTTTTGCAGTGAGAAAGTAAATACCTTCCTTATCATAATACATCATATCGATAATTCTAGTCTGAGGATGCCCGTCGGCTCCGATTGTTGCTACCGTTGTAGAATGAATTTCATCAACGAGCAGTTTTAGATAATCTGTTTTTGTCATTTTAGAATTCATAAGGCGGATTACCAGAGAAATCAGCAATGACACCATGTGGATTCTCAAGATAGAATACCTCAAAAATCGGATTATCTGCGGTCTGATACTGTCCCTTCACGATAGGATTGTTCATACATCCTTCTTTTACACTCATGTTGTTCTCAAAGACTGCTTTGCCATGAAGACGAATCCATGCATACTCAGGAGACGAAACCGATACCTCAATTTCCGGATTCTCAAGCATATCCTTATAGACATCCTTCGTGTTGTTTGTACAGAACCAAAGCTTTCCATCCTGCTCAAAACAGAACATAAACGGACGGCATTTTGCCTTTCCGTCACGTCCTACGGTTGCTAAATACTGAACTGGGTTTTTCTGTAAAAATTCTACTACTTTTTTCATGAAAAAGTACCTCCTTTTTTCTTTGTAACAATCTCCATTACATCTTATGGCCGTACTATATCATGCTTTTGTTGTAATGTCAATAGTTACATCAAGGAAATATTTAAAACCATGACATACCTATCCGACATCAGAAAGGCAGATGTTTCACTCTTCCTCTATACACAGGGAAACATCTTTTTTCACATCTGCCAGAGTCATTCCCGCAAGTTTGTCCTCCATCGCCTTCTGCACCTGCAATAATCTGCCATCCAACACACGGTGAATATTTCTTCCTACCGGACAATTTAAATTTGGGTTCTCATGAAAATGAAACAGCTCCTCATCCGGAGTACATTCGACTGCCTTATAGATATCAAGAAATGTAATCTGATCAAGCGGTCTGGTAATGGTGACTCCACCTGTTCCTCTTGAAACTTTAATTAAACCTGCTGCTTTTAACTGCTGCAACAGCTTTCGTATAATCACCGGATTCGTACCTATACTGGCTGCCATAAAATCACTTGTCATCTTCTGGTCTGAAAATGTATCTATACAGGCAAACATATGAATTGCCATAGTAAATCTACTGGAAATCTGCATTTTTTTACACCTCTTTTTCGTATTCATCATATCAGAAATCCGTTGTAATTTCAACGGTTACAGTTTATAGGTCAGCAGGGTATCCGTAATTCTATGATTTTTTACGGTATTCACTTTTACGCTCGCTTTTTCCCCAATCTCACATTCAAATTGCTCCCCATCATTTGGGATTCTCCCGATCACACTGCATAAAAAACCACCATAGGTCTCATATTCCCTGAACGGAATATCCAGTTGCAGAGACTCCGCGACTTTTTCCAGACTCGCAGAACCGGAAATTTTCCACTGATTCTCACCTATCTGTTCTATATCCGGTGCACTGTTCTCCTCTTCCTCATCAATTTCTCCGACCAGTTCTTCTATCAGGTCATGCAATGTAATAATTCCGGTCACACCACCGTACTCGTCTATGACAACTGCAAAATATTGTTTCTGCTGCTTCATGTTGCGAAGCAGGACATCCGCTCTCATTGTCTCCGGAACAAAGTATGGTGCATCCGCATCATATTCTAAAATCCGGTATTTGTCTTTTTCTTTTCTCCGAAAAAAATCTTTCACATCAAGGATTCCAATAATCTCATCTTTTGTTTCCTCACAAATCGGATAAAAAGAATGACGGCTTTCAAAAATTACTTTTTCCCATTCCTCCACTGTATCTTCTATTTCCAGACAGACGATATCCATCCGGTGTGTACAGATCTGCCCTATCAGAATATCATCCAGTTTAAAAACATTCTGAATCATCTGCTGTTCTTCATTTTTGATAACTCCCTGCTCATTCCCGACCTCAAGCATCATACGGATTTCCTCTTCCGATACCCGTTCCTCCTCCTCTTCCGGATTCAGACCGATTCGTTTTAAGATAAAATTAGTAGATACTGTCAAAAGGGCTACCAGTGGTGCAAATATTTTCGCAACCACATACAACATTCCTGACATTCCGAGTGCCAGTGACTCTGATTTTTTCATGGCAATCCTCTTTGGGACCAACTCTCCAAATACTAAGCTGAAGTAAGATAATATCAGAGTGATTACGACTAATGCTACATTTTTCAGTACCTTTGGCGAAACGGGAACGCCTGCATCGATCAGGGCTGCTACGAGAGGCGCAGAAAAATGATCCGCTGCAAACGCACTTCCAAGCAATCCGGCTAAGGTAATCGCCACCTGGATCGTAGCTAAGAAACGTGCCGGCTGTTTTGTTAAGGACATCAATCTTTCGGCTCTTACGTCCCCATTCTTTGCTTCCTGTTTTAATTTCGTTTCGTTTAAGGAAATCACTGCGATTTCCGCACTTGCAAATACTGCATTTAATGTAATTAAGATAATTTGTAATAGAAATGCCCCGAGCATTTTTTCCTCCATATATCACTATTTTTGCATAAATAAAAGACACCGTCTGTAGTTGCTTTACAAACCGCCGCCTATTCTATGAGTTCTTCTGATAATTGCTGATATGTATCTATGTTAATCTCACCTCTTTCTGTCTGAATGAGTAGAAAATAACATCTTTTTACTGTGATATCAAGTCTCTTCGTAATATCTTAACTTTATATTAGCGCAGTTTTCCCTTGATCCTCTGCAATGCATTATCTATGGATTTCGGGGATTTATCCATGATCTGTGCCACCTGATGATAGTCTAACCCCTGTAGTGTCAGGGCTAAGACTTCTTTTTCCATTTTGCTGAGACACTTCTCAATTTTTTTCTGAAATGCTTCTACATTCTCCTGATCGATGACCATATCTTCCGGGTTTCCGTTCGTCAAAGACTGCAGTACCTCCGTCAACGGGATCTGACCGTCATTGTCCGGCTCTTCATCCAGCGAAACATAGGAGTTCAAAGGTGCATGTTTTTTCCGCTGTGAAGCCTCCATCGCGGTATACATCTGCCTACTGATACAAATTTCCGCAAAGTGATAAAAGGAGGAATCTTTCTCCTCCTGATAATCCCGTATGGCTTTAAAAAGTCCGATCATGCCCTCCTGTATCAGATCGTCATTGTCCGCTCCGATCAAAAACAGCGCTTTGGCTTTTTTTCTGACTAAATTCTTATATTTGACCATCAGATAGTCTATCACTTTTTTATCCCCGTTGTGCATCCTGCGTAACAGTTCCTCATCGGTTTTCCGATTGTATGAATCCATTCTTTTCCTGCCTCATTTCGTTGATGCCTTCTCTATGACATCCGCTGTCTTACAATTTCAAATGCCAGCACTCCGGCTGCCACAGATGCATTCAGGGAATCGATCTCGCCCTTCATTGGAATTGATGCAATAAAATCGCAATGCTCCTTTACCAGCTTTGAGATGCCTTCCCCTTCATTTCCAATGACTAACCCGATCGGTCCTTTTAGGTCCAGATCATACATGGTTTCGCCACCCATATCTGCACCTACAAACCAGATGCCTTTTTCCTTTAACTCTTCCATCGTCTGCTTTAAATTTGTCACCTTTGCAACCGGTGTATAGTTGAGTGCACCGGCAGAAGTCTTTGCTACGATCGCAGTCAGACCCACGGCACGTCGTTTTGGGATGATGACTCCATGTGCCCCCGCTAAATTCGCGGTACGGATGATCGCACCTAAGTTGTGCGGATCTTCAATCCCATCTAATAATATCACAAACGGCGGCTCGCCTTTTTCCTCTGCCTTTGCTAAAATTTCCTCTACGGTAGCATATTCATAAGCTGCTGCCATGGCAATGACACCCTGATGCTTTTTTGTCTCGGAGAGCTGGTCTAAACGTTCTCTTTCCACATAGTTGACCACGGTGTCATGCTTTTTTGCCTCTCTTAAGATTGTTCTGACCGGGCCATCCATGCAGCCGTCTAAGACAAAGAGCTTGTCTATCGGTTTCCCGGAACGAAATGCCTCTAACACGGCATTTCGTCCCTCTATCTTCAATGCTTCTAATTCTATATGTTCGCTTTTCAAAATGTCTGTTCCTTTCCTTCTTCCTCTTCGCCTAATGCAATTTTTATCAGTTCTACCATACGTTCAAATTCATCTTTTAGATAAAGATAACCCATCAATGCTTCAAATCCGGTTGCCTTCCGGTAATCTGTCATGGTCGCATTTTTTGCCATGGTCGGAGATTTGGCATTTCTTCCCCTGCGGTAAATGTCCGTTTCCTCCTCACTCAGATACGGAAGCAGCAGATCTATCATCTCGGACTGTGCCTGTGCGCGGACCAGTTTGCTGGTCTCCTGATGCAGTCTGGAGGCTTTGGTATTGCCTTTTCCTACGATAATGGAACGGATGATCAGATCATAGATCCCGTCTCCAATGTAGGCTAATGTCAGCGGCGAATAGGTGCGGATATCAACCGGTGGCAGATGAAACTGCTCTTTGATATATGCGTCTATGCCCTTTTCCATTTTACTCCTTCTCTGGTATCCTCTAAAATGATTCCCTGTTCTAACAACGTATCTCTGATCTCGTCTGCACGGGCAAAGTTCTTTTCTTTTCTCGCTGCCTGACGTTCTGCGATCAGTGCTTCAATATCGCTGTCTAAAATCTCTTCTTTTTTCTCAATGATGATCCCAAGTACATCACAAAGTGTCTCTAATCTCTGATAGAGTGCCTGCAGATATTCTTTGCTGTTCTGCTCACTGCTGTTGACATTGATAAATTTTACCAGCTCAAACACTGCTGAAACGGCATCTGCTGTATTTGCATCGTCCTCCATGGCAGCCTCAAATTTTTCCACATATTCTTTACTTGCAGCAAAATTCTCTTTTTCTGCATCTGTCATACTTCCTTCGGCTGCATCCGCTAAATCATGCAGTCTTTCTGCTGCTGTTAAGATTCTGTCCAATCCGTTTTTCGCTGCTGCCATCAGATCTGCACTGAAATTCAGCGGGCTTCTGTAATGTGCGCTCAGCATAAAGAAACGAAGTACCTGTAAATCATATTTTTCCGCAACTTCACGCACGGTAAAGAAGTTGCCTAATGACTTTGACATTTTTTTATTATCAATATTTAAAAATCCGTTGTGCATCCAGTATCTTGCAAAGGTCTTGCCATTGGCTGCTTCTGACTGTGCGATCTCATTTTCATGATGTGGGAAAATCAGATCTTCACCGCCTGCATGGATGTCGATCTCATCTCCTAAATATTTTTTGCTCATCACGGAACATTCGATATGCCAGCCCGGTCTGCCGTCACACCACGGTGACTCCCAATATGGCTCTCCTTCTTTTTTCGGTTTCCAAAGTACGAAATCCAATGGGTCTTCTTTATAATCTCCGGTTACTTTGATGTCACGGTGTCCACCCTCTAAATCGTCTATATTTTTATGGGAAAGTTTTCCGTATTCCGGAAAACTTCTGGTTCTGTAATATACCGTTCCATCCTCCGCTGCATACGCATGCCCTTTGTCAATTAAGGTCTGGATCATCTCGATCATACCGGAAATCTCTTCGGTTGCAAGCGGATGTGTCGTTGCCGGTTTGACATTTAAGGATTCCATATCCTGTTTACATTCCGCAATATAGCGCTTTGCAACTTCATCGGCACTGACGCCCTCTTCCATTGCTTTTTTGATAATCTTATCGTCCACGTCTGTAAAATTTGACACATAGTTGACATCGTAGCCTTTGTACTCCATATAACGGCGGAAGGTATCAAAAACGATCATTGGTCTTGCATTTCCGATATGGATATAGTTATAAACCGTCGGTCCGCAGACATACATGCGGACTTTTCCTTCCTCTATTGGCTGAAATTCTTCTTTTTGTTTTGATAAAGTATTGTAGATCTTCATACGTTCTCCTGTTTTTTCCTTTCTGCTTTTAAAATTTTCATTTCGTTTTCTAAATCTATGATCTTATTGCAAAGTACGGTATTGGTCTGCTGGAGACATGTAATGTCTTCCATGATCGGGTCCGGAAGATGTACCTGATCCATGTCACTGCGCGGCACTCTTTCATTGTCTCTTTTGACAATCCTGCCCGGCACACCGACAACGGTACAGTTCGGCGGTACTTCTTCAATGACTACACTGCCTGCTCCGATCTTGGAATTTTCTCCGATCTTAAAAGAGCCAATGATCTTTGCTCCGGCACTTACCATTACATTATCTCCTAACGTCGGATGACGTTTTCCGGTCTCTTTTCCGGTTCCTCCTAACGTAACTCCCTGATAAAGCGTTACGTTATCGCCGATAATGGTAGTTTCTCCGATAATGACTCCACTTCCGTGGTCGATAAAAAATCCTTTTCCTATGACGGCTCCCGGATGGATCTCAATCCCGGTCTTTCTTGCTGCCTTTTGCGACAATCTTCTTGCCCGAAAATAATGTCCTTTTTCATAGAGCTTGTGTGCTCTTCGATAAGTCAGCATTACCTTAAAACTCGGATACAGCAGAACTTCCCAAGGTGACTTGATTGAGGGGTCTCTCTCCTGTATGATCTGAAATTCTTCTTTGACATGGTGTATAAAGCCCATATTTACACTTCCCTTTTTATATATTATAAAATTATAACGTGATTTTTGGATTAATCTTATATAACAAAAATCAAAAAACTCCGTCTCATATTAGAGACGAAGTTATCCGCGGTTCCACTCTAAGTAGAGCAATCCTGCTCTCACTCAAAACACTTAACGTGTGTCATCCGTATCCGACTACCTTTTTTTCTTCGCCGGATCAGCTCCCGAATGCACTTCAAAAATCCAGTTTCCAAGACTGCTTGCAGCCGATGACAGTCTCTCTCTGCGGTCTGTAATTTCCTACTCTCTTCGTTCTTTGCCTTTATAGACTATTTTTATATTCTGTTATAGTTTATGCAAAAATGATCGTTTTGTCAATTACTTTCTATTCCGGACTCCTGCCTGCACTGCATCCTGTGCATCCACTGCATCCGGCTCCGGTATCTGCTACGGCATAGCTTCCGTCATAGATACTGTTTAAAGAGCAGATTGCCTGTGCCGCAATGCCCTCTTCCCTTCCGGTAAAACCAAGCCGTTCTTCTGTCGTTGCTTTGACATTGATCTGTTTTTTTTCTATATGCAATGTCTTTGCAATATTCTCTTCCATTTCTTCTATATATGGACGCAGCTTTGGTTTTTGTGCTATAACGGTTGCATCAATATTCTCAATGACATATCCTTCCTGTTCGATCAGTTTTCCCACATGCTCTAACAATTTCAAGCTGGAAATCCCTTTATATTTCTCATCTGTATCAGGAAAATGTTTTCCTATGTCTCCAAGTGCTGCCGCTCCTAACAGTGCATCCATGATTGCATGAAGCAATACATCTGCATCGGAATGTCCCAACAATCCCAGCGTATGTGGTATGTTCACTCCACCCAAAATCAACTCTCGCTCCTCTACCAGTTTATGCACATCATATCCCATGCCTACTCTCATTTTACGATTCCTTCTTGTCTTCTTTCTAACTTATACTTGCTTTTTATTCCTGGACTTTCTTAAAATTCTGCGTCTTTTCTTTCAGCTCATCCGCCTGCTCCTGCAGCTGCTTTGCCCATTGTGCTAAGTCACCGGTCACCTGTGCCTGCTCTTTGGAAACTTTTAATGCCGCTCTGGTATTTTCCACACAGGATGAGGTATTCGCATCTACACTGTCAAACGATGTTCGGATCGCATTCTGGGCATTCGTAAATGCCTGCAATTCTTCAGACATATCCGTATTCATTTCGCCCAGTGTCTTAATTGCACTTTCAATGGCAGAAAATGCCTCCTGCACCTGTGTTGCGATCTCTGCATTTACACGGAAGGACTGTCCATACTCCTGTATCTGTGATACTGTTTTTTCAATCCGCTCCTGTATTTCGGTTACTAAATCGCGGATTTCCTCTGTGGCATCTTTTGTCTGCTCGGAAAGCTGTCGTATCTCATCTGCGACTACTGCAAATCCTTTTCCTGCTTCTCCGGCTCTTGCTGCTTCGATCGATGCATTGAGTGCGAGCAGATTGGTCTGTCCTGAAATTCCTGTGATCGTGGAAATAATATTGGTGATATTTTCTGATTTCTGCTCCAGGACATTAACACTTTCCTGCAGGGTGTTAATATTTTCCATATTTGCCATTGTCGCACTTCCAAGTTTTTCTACTACTTCTATGTTTTCCGTTAATTTGGCATTGGCTAATACAATAGTACTTCCCATATCGGAAAACTGCCCTTCAAAACGACTGATTTCCCGTTCAAAATTACTCAGTACTTCTTCGCTCTGATGCACATTTTCATATTGGACATTCATCGTATCGTTGATATTTTCCATTTCCTGTTTTACACGTTTTGCCCCCTGTACGATCGTGTCCGTGATATTTTGCAGCTGCATGGAAGATTCTTCGATGTTCCCGGCCGCTTCTTCTGATGTAGAAAGAAGTCCGCGCAAGTTACCCAGCATTTTATTAAAGCCTTTTGCCAGTCTGCCCACCTCATCTTTGGACTCCACCTGAATACTTTCGTTCAGATCATTTGAAGTTACGGTACGCTCTAAATGCCGGATCGGATCTACGATTTTTTTCGTCATGATCGTAATGATCACGATTCCTACCACCAGTGAAATTGCCATTGCAATTACAAAGCCCTGCAACATGGAATTGACATCCTGATACAGCACTTCTTTTTCTAATGCGATCACCACATGCCAGTCACAGCTTTTTACTTTTCCAACAAAAAATCCTCTTGTGACTCCATCATAATCTTTCAGCCAGATGTTCTGCACCTTTTTTCCATCTGCTTCCAGTTTTTCGGATAATTTTTTATAAGGATTTCCTGCTAAATCATTTAACCTGACCGGTTCATCATCCACATATCCGTATTTTTCATTCGGATGTACCATCAGACCATCATTCTGATCCACTAGCATCGCATAGCTGTTTCCTTCTAATTCGCATTTGTTTACGATCTCTACAACCTGATCGATGAAAATGTCCTCTGCTAAAACTCCGACAACTTTTCCATCCCACTCCACTTTTTTTGAAAGTGTAATGACATATCTGCCGGAATCAGCATCTTTATATGGAGATTCGTAGTGCACTCCGTCCTTTTCTTTTGCCGCAAGATACCAGCCGCGCTTTGTAAAATCCACGCTGCCGTCCGCTTCATATCCGCTTCCCGCCGTCATCCGGTTATCTTCCGACGTAAAATAGATGTCATAGATGATGCCGTCTTCATTCTGGTTCTGCAAAAGTTCCTGCAGATATTGGGCAATGTTTTCCGGCTCCGCCATCTTCTGAGCCTCCATCGTCCCCGCCGTCACCTCTAAATATGTCGCATATCCATTCAGCCATGTCTCTATCTCCTGAGCATTTTTCTCGGCTGACAGTTCTGCCTTTTTCTCTTCTTTCTGGGACATTTTTGATGATGCGATGTTGTAACTGATCGCTGCCGTAATCCCTAGACAAACGATACAGATAATGCAGGTAACCACCCGCAGTTTTCTCTTTAGACTCTTCATGTTTTTCCCCTCATAGCATACTCTTTGTAACTATAAATTCTTACTTCTATTTTAATTATCTGACATCTGTTCGTCAACTGATTTTCACAATTTTTATGCTTTTAAAAAGGGTTATTTTTACTTACTAAAGAAACCTTCTTTTCTGCTGTTTTTTCTGTTATAAATTATCTCTTAAAGGTCATATTCTTGTTTGATTTTTTCTAACAGAGCCCTGCACCCCTCCACACTGTCCTCATAGGTCCGGTCAAAATTCCCGGTGTACCATGGATCTGCAATGTCTCTTGGACTATCCGAAAAATCCAACAGCCTGTACACTTTCTTTTGTGTATCTTTTCCAATAATACGCATTATATTACGGATATTCATAGAATCCATTCCGATCAGATAATCATATGCATCGTAATCTGCTTTTGTCATCTGTTCCGCTCTATGCGGGATCAACGGAATCCCGACCTGGCGAAGTTTTCCGGCTGTTCCGTAATGCGGTGGATTTCCGATCTCTTCGCGGCTTGTGGCTGCGGAATCGATTTTGAAATGGTTTGTTAAATTCTGTTCTTTGACCATGTGGGTGAAAATGCTTTGACACATGGGGCTGCGGCAGATGTTGCCGTGGCAGATGAATAACACTTTTATCTTACTCATTTTATCTCCTTATATCTTCTCAAGGCCTTGTAAATACTGACTTTCCAGCATTTATACACATTTTTCTTAAACGGCTTTTTGTCTCATAAATTCTTGCATTTTCTCATGTTTTTTCGGGCATTTTGGTTATAAATGG